>MTBK01027950.1_pt1 | contig 503827 bp, 451 predicted proteins | sample 1535981 | NCBI WGS metagenome assembly MTBK01 (sample SAMN06109225, study PRJNA356200) | anaerobic digester metagenome | isolation source: biogas reactors fed with pig manure or primary and secondary sludge | place: Spain | collected 2016-06-30
CACGATTCGCTGGGAGGCATGCCTCCCAGCGAATATCTCACAAAAAACCTAACCCGGATTACTCCATTTTAGACTGGCGCTAATATGGGGAGGTTTACATTTCGATTTCGACATTCGGCAACACCAAGATGCGAGGTGGATCGACCAAAAATGTACGCCTGATGTGGTATCAATTATCGCTGACTGCGTATTGAACTTCGCCGAGACTACTGGAGCGGCTAGCTTCACCGTCAAAGACATTTGGGAAAGTGGTTACTTCACCCAGAATGTCATGGAGCTTTTCAGCAAGCCGCATCCAGATAATCCCAAAGCTAGCAGCGAATACGACAAATTTATTCAGCAACCATTGCGGATGCTCGCTTACGCTCGCGTACTGGACGTTCGAAAAATCGCCACGACGAATCACTATTCGATAGTCAATCAGGGCATTCTTGAATTCGTCGCCATAAAGGACCGGAATGCGTTTAAGTTTCTGTTTGAATACATTCAGAAGGTCCTGGCCGACTCCGGTCTTCTTAAACACTTCGACGCGTTCCGAGGGGCATATCGAGACAATCGCGGGCCGAAAGCTGCCTTTTATCAGTTGAAGACTTTGTACGAGGATTTCATTTTGGCAAACACGCCGATCAATCAACGAGTTGAAATCCGACGAATCTTCTCAAAAGTTTTGAATCCGTATGCTGTGGCGAACCAAATTCCGGGGACAAGACAGGGACGGCTTGCCCCTTTTACTACCAGCTTCAGTGATCTACTTTACAACCAAGTCAACTGGCGCGACTTAGGCAAGGATAAACATCTGACGCGACAGGAATATGAAGAGATTGTCGGGGCAGACGGCAACGCGGCGGTGACAAGCTATTACATTCAAAAGGCCAAAAAGCTAATCAGTCGCAAATATGCGCATAGTGAAGTGCATGATGAGCTGTGGGATGGCCAAGCGACGATGGTTCATCACATCTTTCCGCAAAGTGATTACCCGTGGCTCGCTGCGTTTTTGGAGAACCTAATAAAGCTCACACCGCAGCAACACTACACCAAGGCTCACCCCAACAACTACACTGACATCGTTGACAAGGATTATCAGCTCGTATGTCTCTTGTCTAAATCAAGCAGTATAGAAACGTCGCTGGCTCTTGGCGAAGCTCTATATTCAAAGACAGATTTTGTGTATGTAATCAATCAAGGCGTCTATCATGATCTTGTGGAGGATAATCTGACATTTGACGCGATCCGAGGACGGCTTGCTCACTTTTATAACGAGAACTAAGAAGCTATGGCACAGTTAATATTTGGAACAAAACAGCAAATCCAATTCGCCTCAAATAATGAGTTCTTCGAGGCACTAGGCTTATTGGCGAAGAATGATGGCACGAGCTCAATTCACTGGGAACACAACGAGGAACAGGGAGCTTGGGGTAGTGAGGGTAGAATTCATGTTTCCCGCAACGCCGCAATTTTCCCAAACTACTTCAGAAATGCATTTACCGCCGGAACTGGTGGCGTCCTGCATCGAATCAACTGCAACGAGTTCGTCGAATATATAGTGACCAATCACAGTTTCCAACTAGGTAGAGTCCAAAGTCTTACCGATATTCGTGCGACGATTCCATCGACTTATTTACCCGACTTTGATCGAGGATTGGCTCTGTAGATGGACGGAGTAGATCGACGATACGGTTCGCGTCGCGTAGCGACGATTGAATTCCACCGTCGCTACGCGACGAAATTGGTATGATGATCGCCACCGTGGGTTGAAACCCACGGATACAATCATCAGGTCGCTATGCGACCAAGGGGAAAATGAACGAAGCCGACACGAGAATGCCACGGAGTTGACCGAACTCACGTGGCGATATTTGAAAGTCCCGCAGTCGGTCTTTGAGGCGCTGCATCCTGACGAGTTCAATGACCTGGTCGTTGCGGCGAATCCGGCGGAATTGTTCACGTAAGATAGGACGCATGCGCCTTGTGGGACGGATCTGGGTTATAGGACGAATGGAGTGTTGCGCGAATGGGGCGTTGAGGGTGCTGGGATGACTGAGGGTTTTATCCCAAAACACGGCGGTTATCAGGAGTTGTTGTCGTTCAAGAAGGCGCGGATCGTTTATGACGGGACGGTGCTGTTTTGCGAGCGGTTTGTGAATAAGCGGTCGCGCACGACGGACCAGATGATACAGGCGGCACGGTCGGGGAAGCAGAACATTCTGGAGGGCAGCCAGGCAAGCGGGACTTCGCGTGAGGCCGAGATAAAGCTCGTGAATGTCGCGAGAGCGAGTCTTGAAGAATTGCTCGAGGACTATCGTGACTTTTTGAGAGTTCGAGACCACGCCCTGTGGGACAAGGACTCGCGTGAGGCGATGTTCGTGAGAAAGTTGGGAAGCGACCGGAATGCGTCCTATGAGACCTATAGGACCTTTTTTGAAACCCGACCGGCGGAGACATTCGCGAATATCATGATCTGCCTGATCCACCAGACCAACTATCTGCTCGACAAGCAGATCGCGAGATTGGAGAAGGATTTTTTGGAAAAGGGCGGATTGAAAGAGAACATGTTTCGCGCACGGGTTGAGTATCGCGACAAGCAGAGACGGAGATGAAATGAGAATTAGTGATGAGTGATGAGTGATGGGTGATGAGTTAAGAAAAAGGAGTACATCATATTTGATGTTGTCCTGAGATAGAATTCAGCGTAGAATTTTATGAGAGCGCGGCGGGGAATTGCCCGGTGCGGGACTTTCTCGATGAAATGAAGCGGACCGATGCGGGCGATCATGCGGCGGTCGTCGCGGGGCTCGCGAAGCTGCGGGATCGCCGATATCACCGCGAGCCGCTGAGTAAGTCGATCGGGGACGGGCTGTTTGAACTGCGGCATGTTGGCAAGCTGAATACTCGCGTACTGTGGTTCTTTATGAAGGGGAAACGGATCATCGCCGTTCACGGAATTAGAAATAAAGGCCAGGCGATAGCGAAGAGCGATATCAGCACTGCACATGAACGAATGGCCGATTGGCTGGAGCGGGAGAAATGAAGAAGACGAATTTCGATAAGTATCTGGACGAGCAAATGAGGGACGCCGAGTTTGCGGCGCGGTTTGAGAGTGCGGGCGAGGCTTGGGATGTAGCTCTGCAACTTGCTGCGTTGCGGCAAAAGGCGGGGCTGTCGCAAAAGGAACTCGCACGCCGGCTGAAAACCTCGCAGCAGCAGATCAGTCGGCTGGAATCCCCGGGCTACGAGGGGCATTCGCTCGCGAACCTTCGCCGCGTCGCCGGTGCCCTAAATGCACGGGTGCGGGTCACTTTTGAGGCAAAGCCACGTACGAAACGAACTTCGCGATGAGACACGAAGAGCCGGAGTGGTTGATAGTTGAGAGGCGGTTGGGGCAGAGGCGGCAGCGGCGGGGGCGGTATGTTTCGATCAATCGGCGGGGCGAGATCGCGATGAATGATGAGGCCTGGTCGGCGATACGGCGGCCTTATAACGTGACGCTGTTGTGGAACCCGAAGGAGCACGTGATCGGCGTGAAATTCCCGCGGGCGGTGGACAGGAACTTTTTCCCGACTCGGGGCTACGGACGCGACCGCAAGATGCGTGTGGTGAGGGCGGGGAGATTGCTGAAACAATTCGGCATAACGATCGACGAGACGCTGCGGTTCCCGCGAACACAGGTAGTGATGATCGGCGACGATCCGACGTTGATCCTGCGGATCAGTGATGAGTGATGGGTGATAAGTGATTAGTTAGGAGAATTCGGGCGGGATCGGGGTTTCGAGGGTGATCAGTTCGGCGGTTGCGGGGTGAGGGAAGGCGAGGTGCTGGGCGTGGAGGCAGAGCCGACTGTGGGCCCGGGTTGAGCGCTGTTGGTCGCCGAGGATGGGGTGGCCGATGGATTGGCAGTGGATGCGGAGTTGGTTGGTGCGCCCCGTTACGGGTTCTAGTTCGATCAGGGTCGAGTTGGTGTCGCGGTTGCGTGAGAGGACGCGGTAGTTGGTGACGGAGTGTTTGCCTGTGGGGTGGACGCTCCATTGTTTTTGCATCGCGTGGCGGCCGATGGGGGCCGTGATGGTGCCGGCGTCTTGTTCGATAATGCCCTCGACGAGGGCGATGTAGAGTTTTTTGACCTGTTTGCGCATGAAGGAGCGGGACAGGGCTCGGTGGGCGGCAGGAGTTTTGGCTACTACTATGAGGCCTGAGGTGTTTTTGTCGAGGCGATGGACCAGGCCGGGCCTGATAAGTGGTGAGTGATGAGTGGTAAGTGATGAGTTTAGGTGGTATGTGAGGGCGTTTAGGAGCGTGCCGGTCTTCTCGCGGTGCGACGGGTGGACGAGCATGCCGGTGGGCTTGTTGACGACGATCAGGTGGGCGTCTTCGAAGACGATGTCGAGCGGGATGTTTTCGGGGCGCATTGAGGTGCCGCGGGTCGGGTCGTAGGCGACCTCGATGAAATCGTTCGGGCGGACGCGATAGCCGCTGTTCTCGTCGGCGCCGTTTACCTCGACGTGGCCGTCGCGCACTAGTTCGCGAATATACATCTTGCTGAGCTGCGGCAGATGGTCGGTGAGGTAGGAGCCGAGCTTTTGCTTGTGACACTCGGGCTCGACCTCGAAAGTCAGCCGCGTGATTTGTTCGCGTCTCGGCACGGGTGTAGATTCTAACGCGTGGCCGACGAAACGGAAAAACTGATCGCCGAACTGCCCGACAGCGGTGCCGCGCGGCGCTTCGTCGAGGACCTCGCCGTAAAGCATCCCGAGCACCATTCGCGGCTGGCGGCGAACGCCGCGCTGCTCTCGGATGCGGCGACGCTGGCGGCGTTCAGCCCGCTGCTTGCGACCACGCTGCTGCAGACGCCGGAATATCTGTGGTGGCTCGAAGAGAAGCGGCGTTCTGTAAAAGACCGGGACAAGGAGGTGCTTCTCGCGTCGCTGAGGCGGTTTGCCGAGACGAATCGCGAGCTCGATCCGCAGGTGATATTTACGCGGTTTCGGCGGCGGGAATTGCTGAGGATATATCTGCGCGACATCCGGCGGCTGGCGACGATCGCGGAGGTCACGGAAGAGATATCGAATCTCGCCGATGCGACGCTGGAGTTTGCGTTAGAGATGGCCCGGGCTGAGATCGTCGAGCGATTTGGCGAGCCGGGAAGTGACGCGGGTTTTTGCGTGATCGCCTTGGGGAAACTTGGCTCGCGCGAGTTGAACTATTCCTCCGATATTGACCTCGTTTTCCTATATTCCAACGAAGGCACCTCGACCGGCGGGCGGCGTGAAGCGGTGACGAATCGCGAATATTTCGTCAAACTCGCCGAGCATACGATCAAGCTGATCGGCGGGCATTCGGGCGAGGGAACAGCGTATCGCGTCGATGTGCGTCTGAGGCCGCACGGCACGCTTGGGCCGTTAGCGGCATCGTTTTCGGACACTGTTCGCTATTACCAGAACGAGGCGCGGCCGTGGGAACGGCAGGTGATGGTGCGCTCGAGGTGTTCGGCGGGCGACGCGGGGCTTTTCAAGCGGTTGTTCGGTGAGATCGAGCCGCTGGTGTTTGTTAAGGATGAGACGGTCGAGGCGGCTTTGGCAAATGCTCGGGCGTCGAAGGACAAGATCGACCTGCAGGCTCGCGGCGGCGGATTTAACGTCAAGCTCGGCCGTGGCGGCATTCGTGAGATCGAATTTATCGCACAGGCGTTGCAATTGGCATACGGCGGGCGTGATAGGTGGCTGCGCGAGGGGCACACGCTGATCAGTCTCGCGAGGCTCGCCGATCGTGGGCATCTGACCGAGAGCGAGCTGACGGAATTGTCGTCGGCGTATGAATTCCTGCGGCGCACCGAGCATGTGCTGCAGATGGAGAACGGCCTGCAGACGCACACCGTTCCGGACGATGTAAGCAAGCGGGAACTGCTCGCCCGCCGGATCGAAATGGCCGGCGGAGCAAATTTCGAGGGCGACCTTGTGCGACATACCGGAAACGTCGCACGGATATTTACACGGGTTTTTGGCGATGCTGCACGCGAGGAACTTGTTGCTCCGGCCGCTGAGGTCTCGCGTGCCGCCGACCGGACGCGGACACACGTGATGGCATCGCTCGGCAAGGCCGGGATCGATGTCGGTGACGGCTCGCCTGTCCTGGAACGCCTGATCGAGGTTTCGCCGCGATTTGCGGCGATGATCGCGGCAAATCCACAGCTTGTCGACGAACTTGGCCGGTTGGATGATGACGAGCCGAACTACGTTGAATTGCTGATGACGGCCATTACCGAAGCTAGCGGTTTTCGCGAACGGCTGAGCGCATTGCGAAAGACATGGTCGCGGCTGTTGCTAAAGATCGTCGTTCGCGACGTATATGGCCGGACAGATATGTTTGAGGCCAAGCGGCTGCAGACGCTGCTCGGCGAAGCGAGCGTCGCGGCGGCGTTGGAGATAGTCCGAGCGGAATTGTCGCGTAAGTTCTCCGTCGATATTGATTCACTTCACCTGGCTGTTCTCGGCCTGGGCAAACTCGGCGGGCGCGGCCTCGATTACGACTCAGACCTCGATATGGTGCTGGTTTACGACGATGAGCAGCCGTCGCCCGTCGATAGGCTAACGTCGGCGGAATTCCATGCCCGGGCGGCCGAATTGCTTGTGACGACGCTCTCCTCGATGACCCGCGACGGCAGCCTCTATCGCGTTGACCTGCGGCTAAGGCCATACGGCTCAAAAGGGCTGACGGCAATGCCGGCGTCGGGCTTTCTCGATTATATGCAGAACACGGCGGCTGTCTGGGAGATGCTTGCGTTCGTCAAGCTGCGTGCCGCGGGCGGTGATATTGGGTTGGGCGAGACGGTCGAGAGGGAGGCAAGGCGGATCATCCATGAACGCGCGGCCGCAACTAAGCCCGCGGAGCTTGCCGCCGAGACACGTCGTGTCAGACTCGCCCTGGAGAAGCAGCGTTCGCGGGCGCGTCGAGGAAAAGAGATCGATATCAAATATGGCGAGGGCGGCATGCTCGACGTCTATTTTGCGATGCGGTATCTGCAATTGCTGTACAATGTCCCGGACGATACCGCCGACCGCTCGACCACCGCGATGCTCGATCGATTGGGATCACTCACGCCTCTGGCGAGCGTAAAAGACGAGATCGTCGCGCTGCGCGACGGCTATCGATTTCTCTCATCCCTCGATCACAACCTCAGGCTCACCGTCGGCCGCACCACACGTGTTCCGCTCGGAAAGCAGGTTGTGCTGGAGTCGATTGCAGGCCGAATGAAATACGGGTCAGCGGCTGAATTGCTTCAGGAGCTGACCCTTTGTCGAATAAATATTCGCGAGGCCTTTGTCGCTTTGACTGCCTGACGTCTATTTTTCTTTGTCGTCCTTGTCAGCGTTCGCGGCCTGCACTGCCGCCTCACTGATGGGATAGGCTGAGAGTGTGCCCTTGCGCATATTGAACAAACGCCCTGCTGCGTCGTCCACTTCGTAATCAGGCTGTTTGTCATTAAACAGGATCTGCGTGGTTGCCGAACCGGTCATCAGGTTGATCCCGACGAGGCCCGATCCTTTGTCCTCCTTACCGTTCTCGTCGCGGCCTTTGATCGTTGTAAGGACGTAATAGACATTACCGGCGGCCTTAGCGGACGAGTATTTGCGAGCCATCGTCTGCTGATAAGTGGACATGAGATTCAGGAACCGCGAGTTCTCATCCCACGCCGAGTTGTAATTGCCGATGCTCGAATAATGTGCCTCATTCGCCTGTGATAACGCCGCTGCGGTGATGGTTAGCGCCGTCATGACAATGGATTGCCAGCCTGAGATGCCGGGAGCATCGTATTTCGTGGACCATGCGATATCACGTTTCTTTGGGTCAAATCCGATCAGGTGCTGCATACCTCGGACGACAACGGTCCCGTTCTCCTGGCGGACTAGCGAAACAGGATTGTCGGTGGTATCGGGGCCTTTCTTCATAAAGCCGCCGATGCCGCCGAAGGCGACAGCAGCGACCTTGCCGGCTGTAGCGGCGGCACCGACTCGGAATTTGAATTTCAGCGGCAGCTTATACATTTCCTTGACCTTTCCGCGGGCTGACATATCGAGGCCGATGAGGTTCTTTTCGTCGGCGATCAGGAGCGTGTTTTCGTCCGGGAGCAGCATCATGTTCGTGATCGAATTTTTTGCGTCGTCGTAGATCCATTCGACATTTCCCGATGTTTTGTTTAGCGCGACGACACCGATCGGCCCCTTCTTCTGCCACTCGCCTTTTTTCCAGGCAAAGAACTGTCCGCCCATACGGCCATAGATTATGTCGCCCATCACCTGCATCTCGGCGATGCCGCCCTTGCCAAAATCGCGGGTGGTCCATTTGATATTTCCCGATGCTTTGTCAATTGCACGGATGATGCCTTTCGCGGACGTGTAGATGAGGTCGCCGTCGAAGATGACCTGGCCATTCGTATTCTTGAGCGAGCCGTCGGTGACGTCGTAAACCTGTTTCCACACGAGCTTGCCATCGGCGAGATTGTATCGATGCAGGCCCGCGTAGGTCATGTAGAGCGAATCGCTGTCGGCGATCGGCGGGTTTTCGCCTTTGAGGTCGAAGCGATCGCTTCTTCCTCCGCCGCTGCCGAGGAACATCGAGGCTGTGGCACCGCGCTTCTTCTTTTCTATACCGTAAAGATCGACCTTGTCTGTGTATTCGCTCTGCCAGATGAGATCGCCGGTGGACATCTTGAGTGCAAAGATGTCCGGCTTGTCCTTGGTCATCCGGTTGTCCCTGATCGTGAGGAAGATGACCATGTCCTTTTGGTAAACGGGCACGACTTCGACGGTAAAACCGAGCATCTTCTCGGTCTGCCAGACCGTCTCGCCGGTGAGCGTATTAATGGCCGTTATCTTTGTCTTTCGCTGAGCCCAGCCGGAATTGTCTGAGACGAGCAGCAGCGGCGTGCCCGGAAGTTCCGTATATTCTTCTTCCTTGATCTCGCCGAGATCAGAGCGTTCCCACAACTTTTTACCGCTCAGCCCGTCGATCATCGCCAGCCCACCCGACTGGCCGATCGCGATATTGCCGGTCTCGGCGAGGGAATACCATTTAGCGCCGGTAAGGCTCCAGAGCGGCTTATCGGCAGCAAAAGAAGGGAAAGCGCTCACGGCAAACATGAACGTCAAAGCGATAATTACGATGGATCGAAAAGATTTCATCCGGATATCTCCTATATTTGCAAGAATTTAGAACAGGTATGCTGGAATAATGTTATCGACCCAAAACTTGTTCGTCAAGAATAGGCGGGCTGAGAAAAAGTCAACCGTGCGTAATGAGCAACACAATCGGCCAACCCGGGAGACTGTTGCCATCGTGAGGGATGCCGAGAAGTTCTGAATGCTAAATGGTTCGGCATCCTTTTTTCGGCTTTTGCTGCGGCTTGCGCGTCCAATGGGGTGCGATTATGATATACGCGCAAACTTTCTGGAGGTAAAAGTTTTATGTTGAAACGCAGTTTTCTTGCAGTTGCGGTGCTTGCGGCCGTGTTTGTTATCTTTGGGACTGAGGCCAACGCTCAGGGTGGGATCTTTCTCGGTGCGCGGACGGTGCCGGACCGGTCCGATCATGACACGCTTGTCGTAGGAGCTAAACGTGGTAATTTTAGGCGGCTTCAGTTCCGCGTGAAGGTCCATGGCGTTGATTTTCACAAGGTCAAGGTCCATTACGCCAATGGCGGCAGTGAAGAGATCGACTTGCGTGATCGCGTTCCCGCAGGCGGGCAGACCCGCTGGATCGACCTGAACGGCGGTAGTCGAACGATCGAGAAGATCGAGTTCTGGTATGACGCGGTCACGACACGTGGGCGAGGGGCGAAAGTAAATATTTGGGGAGCCAGATGACCTAGGCCGTCACCTCACGACGGCCGTCATCCTCATACCAGCACCGTGTGCAAATGCGGTGCTTTTTTCTTTCTTTCGGTGTGTATTCGGCTGCGGCAGGCAACCGCTCGGCGAGCATTCGCTGCTCGTCAGTGAGGTCGGGCCAGCTTCGCATTGATCGCGAGTGGCAGCGGGGACAGGCCTCTGCATTCATCGTCTGTTATAATCTCACAATATCAGAAACATTTTCCGCCGCTCGGAAGTACTCTCGTTCAATGAAAAAAGCCAGATATTCGCTCGCCCTGTTGACGTGTCTTGTTGTCTCGCAATTAGCGGCCGGCCAGCAGGAAGAGAAGTTCGATTTCTACGCCCGCGGGCCATACGCGACGGGTGTGCCGCGTCCGCAGGTATCGCTGCGTTTTGATGTCGGCGATCATCATACGACCTACGCGCAGATGGAACGCGTGATCGAGAATATCGCGGCGGCCGCTCCGTCACGCGTGCGTGTATTTGATATTGGATTGACCAACGAGCATCGGATGATGCACGTCGTCGCGATCTCATCGCCCGAGAACATCGCTCGGCTCGAACAGATCAAGGCGAACATTGCCCGGCTCGCCGACCCGCGGCGGACGTCGGTCGGCGATGCGGCAGCCATTGCGCAGGAAACGCCGGCCATCACATGGATGGCATACACGATCCACGGCAACGAATCAGCGTCGTTCGAGGCGATGATGCAGGTCGCGTATCAGCTTGCGGCATCGGACGAGGCGGCAACGCTTGAGATATTGCGCAATTGCGTTGTCCTGCTCGTTACCGGCGAGAATCCGGACGGCCATGAACGGTTTGCGACGTGGTATAACTCAGTCGCGACAGGCGACGCAAACCGCAACGCGATCGAACACCGCGAGCCCTGGAGCGTTTATGGACGCCTGAGCCATTACCGGTTTGACCTGAATCGTGACACGCTCGCGATGACACAGAAAGAGACACAGAACCTCGCCCGTGCCTTTCAGGAATGGAACCCACAGGTCGCCGTCGATCATCACGGCCAGGTGTCGCAGTTCTTTTTTCCGCCGACAGCCCTGCCGGTCAACCCGAATCTGCCTCAACCCGTGACCTCGAAATGGGAAACGACGTATGGCCGCGCGAACGCACGGGCCTTTGACACAAACCGCTGGGAATATTACGTGCGCGACGTTTTTGACGCCTTCTATCCGGGCTATTGGGACATGTATCCGAATCTCAACGGAGCGACGGGCATGACATACGAGACCGATGGCGGCGGCACGAAAGGGCTGCGATGGACCCGCGACGACGGGACGATCGCGACGCTGCGCTCGGCGATAGCCAAACATTATGTCGCCTCGATGACAACGCTTGAGACGACGGCGGCGAATCGTGCCGAGAAACTGCGCGATCTTTATGAGTTTCGCGCGGCCGCAATGCGAGAACATCCGGTTGCCAAGTTAAAGCGCGTCATCATCGATCCTGCAAAGGATCCCGTGAAGGCCGCCGAACTGGTCGAGATACTGCATCGGTCAAAGATCGAGGTCGGCGTGACAACCCAGCCATACACGTCGCCAACGGCACATGCGTATTATGCGAACAGCCCGGCGGCTACGCGGACATTCCCGGCCGGCTCATACGTCGTCGATCTCAACCAGCCGCAGCGGCTGCTGATCAAAGCGATACTCGAACCTGACACGCCGCAGGACAAGGCATTCGTCGATGAGAATCTCGCACGATTCCGGCGCAATCAGATGAAGGGATCGGGGCAGTCGAAGGAAGACTACGGATTTTATGACATCACTGCGTGGTCGCTGCCGCTGGCGTTTGGCATCGATTCGTGGTGGACAGAGGACGCGGGAGCCGTTTCGACAAGCCCCGTCACGGCGGAGATGCTGGCGGCAACTCGTCGGGGCAGCGTCGCCGGCCGGGCACAGGCGGCGTATATAATTCCTTACAAGACCGATTCGACGGCCGCCCTTGTGACGCGGCTGATGCAGAGCGGCTATCGCGTCGCAGTCGCCACAAGGCAGATGAACGCGGGCGGGCGAAACTGGCCGAGAGGCACATTCGTCGTTCGCGTCAATCGAAATCCCGAATCTGTACACGACACCGTTGCCCGGCTTTCCGGCGAAATGGGTGTGCATGTAACCTCTGTCAATACAGGGTTTGCGGACGAAGGTGACACCGGCATTGGGGGCGAAAGCGTGATATCGCTTCGCGAGCCCAAGATCGCGATGGCGGCGGACGAGGCCGTCAATCAGACGTCCTACGGATCGATCTGGTGGTCATTCGACCGGTACGGCATTAGGTTTACGCCGCTGAGCATCAGGGCGATCCGGAGCGGAGCTCTCAAGGATTACAACGTGCTGGTCCTGCCCGACGGTTCGGCGAGCCAGTATAACGCGACGTTTGGCCCGGGCGGCATTTCCGAACTCAAGCGTTGGGTTGAGAATGGCGGAACGCTCGTCACCGTAAAGGCCGCATCGGTGTTTGCGGCACTCAAGAGCGTTGGCCTGACGAGTACCCGGCTTGTCGGGACCGACGAGGACGAGGAGAAGGGCAAGATCAAGGAAGACGACGCCAAAAAGGCAACGCCAAGCCCGACGCCTACGACGACGAAAGGCCAGGCCAAGAGGGAGCCGGATCCTAACCCTTCGCGCGAAGAGATGGCCACCGATAGGGCCGACGGAATGGGAGCCGGGCTGCCGCCGATAGCATCGCCATCGGCGGACGCTAACAATGTCCCGGTTCCGTTGCCCGGCTCGATAATGCGTGCAACGGTAGATCGGACGACATATCTCACGTATGGCATCGAGCAGGATGAAATGCCTGTGTTGCTGGCGAGCGGTTACTTTTTCCGGTATTCAAAGGAAGGGACGAACGCCGTCGTTTTTGATGCCAAACCCGCTCGACCGCTGACGCTGTCGGGTTTTGTCTGGCCGGGCAACACCGAACGTCTGCTCGCGGGCACGTCATACATCATCGACGAATCTCAGGGCAGCGGCCACGTCATTCTCTTTGCGGAAGAGCCATTCTTTCGCGGGATCTTTCGTTCGAACACGCGACTCTTTTTCAACTCAATATTATTCAACGGAGTATTTTAGGGAGGTCTGGGAGGTCGAGGAAGTCTGGGAAGTCTGGGAAGAAAGAAAGTTGTGCGATGGGTACATTTAAGAGATTTGAGGACATTCAGGTTTGGCAGAAAGCTCGGGTTTTGGCGAAGAATATCTATTTGGTCACCAGCAAAGGAGAATTTTCGGGAGATTATGACCTGCGCCGTCAGATTCGTAGGTCTAGCGTGTCTATCATGGCTAATATCGCTGAAGGCCAAGGTCGGCGCACCGACAAGGATTTTGCTAATTTTATTAACCTTTCGCTAGGTTCGGTGGCCGAGACCAAATCACATGGTTATTTGGCATTGGATCTTGGGTATCTGGATCAAAGATCATTCGATGAACTTTACGGTGCTCTGGACGAGATCGGTAAGATGCTCTTCTCATTAAGCCAACACCTTCGCGGATCGTCTGCTTCCTAGACTTTCCAGACTTTTCAGGACTTTCTAGACTTAACTTATGTTCACCGTCAGGGCGGCTTTTAGCGATGATATTGAGATCAGGGCTTCGGCTGAGAAGGTCCGCGAGTTTTTTCTGGATGTGTCGAACTTCGCCGAGTTGATGCCCGGCGTCGATCGCGCTCACAGAGACGCTTCTGGCGTCGCGCACTGGCGCGTCGAGGCCGAGATCCCATTTGTCGGGACAATGGTACAGGACTTTTCCCTCGAACTCACCGAAAACACGCCCGAACGTGTCGAATGGTCGCCGCGGGCGGACGAGACCGGCAATTTTCTTCGCTATTCGGCGGATTTCCTCGAATCTGCCGGCGTCACCAATGTTCATTTTGCCCAGCAGGTCGAACTTCGCCGGAAGAAGGCTTCCGAACTGCACTCGCTCGCCTGGCTTGCCGGCGAATCGCTCATTTCGAAAGAAATGACCGCGAGCATCACTCAGATGATCAGGACCTTTATCGAGAGGGCAAAGGAGCGGCTGGAGGCATGACGGAGCGGAGAGCTACTCTATATTTCTTATAATTAAAAATAATGAAGCCTTATTTGCGGCCTTGTTTAGCGAGAGTTTTCTTTATGACCGGATTGTTGTAGACTGAAGGTACTGGCCGCATTGGTCACCTTGGATAGTGAGAATGGGGAACGAACTGTCCGCTTCAGCACCTGAGAAGGTGAACTTTCGTCATCCGACTCTGTTAGGTTTGGGTGCATCTCTCCTGTTAACTGTCCTCGTCATCGTAGGTTCGCGAAACCTGGAAAATTTTGATTCCGCACTATTCGGATACACGATCGCTAGTATCGCTGCGTTCGGGGCGATCGTTTTCCGCTATTCCGTTTGGCTGCAGCGGCCGGCGACGAGAGTATATTTTAAGCGTGGCCTGCAACTGTTCTTTCAGAAGCGAAAGTTCGCAAAGCAGGCGACGACGGCTGCCAAGACCATTGCGTCGAGCCTTATCGAGCAGCGATTCATATTCAAACGAAGCAAGGGCCGTTGGCTGATGCACGGCCTAATAATGTGGGGCTGCATACTGGCGGCGTTGATCACGTTTCCGCTCGTATTTGGCTGGGTGCATTTCAAACTCGTCGGCGACATGGGCTATCAGCCGTACCTCTTCGGGTTCCCCACCGGACCAGCCCTTGAGGGCCGCAGCATATCGGCGTGGATCATGTTCCATGGGCTCGACATTTCGGCGGTTATGGTAATCGCCGGATGTGCTATCGCGATCCGCAGGCGATTAAGAGACCGCGGCGCTATCGCCGTACAGCAGTTCCTGCTCGACTTCGTCCCGCATATGCTGCTTCTGGCGATCTCTGTGTCAGGGCTGATGCTGACGGCGTCAAGCTTGTGGTTCGAGGGCTATATGTACTCGTTCATATCGCTCTCGCATCAGGCGTTGGTGATAATGACGTTGTTTTTCCTGCCCTTTGGCAAACTGTTTCACATTGTCCAGCGGCCGGCATCGATAGGCGTCGAGCTATACCAAAAACACTCGCAGGAGATGTCACAGGCCGTTTGTCCGCGATGTCATTCGGTATTTGCCGGACAGATGTGGATCGACGACCTCAAGATCGTCGTTGAGCGGCTCGGCTACGATTATCGGATGCCGAATGGCGGCACGCTGCAGGACTATTGCCCACGATGTAAACGGGTAATGCGCGGGCTTGCCTATGCGGGGATCGCGGACAAGAGCGACAAGGTCTTTTCGGGTTCGCGCACAGAAGTATGAGCAAGGTCGAGAATCTCGATAACATCATCGAACGGTTTGGGCCGCACCTGCACGACGAGCCCGATGGCGGTTGGCAATCTGACCGCGTGATCGATAAGGTCGTGAACACGCATTGCCCGTATTGCGGCATGCAGTGCGGGCTAAAACTGCTCGTTGAGCAAAACAAGGTGGTCGGCCTCGAGCCGCGATACGAATTTCCCGTCAATGAGGGGCGTTTGTGCCCAAAAGGCGTGACGGCGTATCTACAGACGCATCATCCCGATCGTCTTGAATATCCGTTGATCAAGCGAAACGGCATTTTTGAGCGTGCGAGATGGGACGAGGCCCTCGATTTGGTCGTCTCGAAGCTCAGCGGTTTACAGGAGAAATACGGAAAGGACTCCGTTGCCGTCTATTCCGGCTCGTCGCTGACGACTGAGAAAACCTACTTGGTCGGTAAATTTGCGCGTCTTGCACTTGGCACGCGATACATCGATTACAATGGCCGGCTTTGCATGGCTTCGGCTGCGGCGGGGAACAACAAGGCCTTTGGCATCGACCGTGCGGCTAACCCGTGGAGCGATATTCCGTTTGCTGACGTGCTGATCATTGCTGGTGCCAACTGCGCCGAGACGTTTCCGATAATCAACGGTTTTCTGTGGAAGCAGCGAGACAATGGCGGGCTCTGGATCGTCATTGATCCGCGCGAAACGCCGACCGCTCGGCAGGGCGACATCCACCTGCAGCTAAAGCCCGGGACCGATGCGGCAGTAACGAACGGCATCCTGAATGTGCTGATAAACGAGAACCTTGTGGATCAGGCGTTTATCGACAGCCGGACGAACGATTGGGAAGCGACAAAAGAGGTCGCTCTCAAATACACGCCCGATGTCGTGTCACAGATCTCAGGCGTCGCGGCTGAAAAGATCGTGGAGGCGGCGAAGCTCTACGGCCGGGCAAAAACGGGTATGATAATGCACGCCCGCGGCATCGAACATCATTCTAACGGCACCGAAAACGTTCTTAGCTTTATCAACATCGCCCTCGCGACGGGCAAGATCGGTGCGAAAGGCTGCGGATATGGGACGATCACCGGCCAGGGTAACGGGCAAGGCGGTCGAGAGCACGGGCAAAAAGCCGATCAATTGCCCGGGTATCGGTCGATGCTGAATGCCGAGCATCGCAAGTACGTCGCCGGCGTTTGGGGGATCGACGAGAAGGAACTCCCCGAGGCGGGCGTTTCGGCGGTCGAGATGTTTGGCAAGATGCGCGACGGCGAGATACGCGGCCTGCTGTCGATCTGCAGCAATATGATGGTCTCGCTGCCGGACACAAACAAGGTGCGAGAGTCGCTTGAGGCCCTCGATTTCAACGTCTGCATAGACTTCTTTATGTCCGAGGCCGCCCGCTACGCTGACGTTGTTCTGCCCGGGACGACGTGGGCCGAGGACGAGGGCACCACGACCAGCGGCGAGGGACGCGTCATCAAGATAAACAAGGCCATCGACCCGCCCGGCGAAGCCCGCCGCGACTGGGAGATGCTGCAGGACATCGCCCATCGCCTGGGGCGCGGGAAAGGCTTTACGTTCAGCAGTCCGGAAGCGATCTTCGACGAGCTGCGGCTGGCGTCAAAGGGCGGTAAGGCCGATTACTACGGGATCTCGTATGAGAAGATCGAGCGGCAGAATGGCGTATTTTGGCCCTGCCCGTCTGAGGAAAGTGAGGGTACGCCGCGGCTTTTTGAAGAGAAATTCGCTCATGACGATGGGAAGGCGAAATTTCACCCAATCGAGTACAAAGGAGCTGCTGAACAGCCCGATGACGAATATCCGTTGATTTTCACAAGCGGCCGTATCGTGCACCAGTATCTTTCAGGCAACCAGACACGGCGGATCGGCTTTCTGATGCAGCAGTGTCCGGAGCCCTTCGTCGAGATACATCCGGAAACGGCGATGAAATACCAGATAAACGACGGCGAACGTATCAAGGTGATCTCGCGCCGCGGCGAGGGCATATTTCCGGCCCTTGTCGTTGAGACGATCCGGCCGGATACGATCTTCATCCCTTATCACTGGGGCGAACAACTGGCCGCAAATCAGATAACGAATGCGGCACTCGATCCTACGTCGAAGATCCCGGAGTTCAAGGCCTGTGCGGCGAGGATAGAAAAGATACACTCGCGCGAATTGCCGGTTCTCGGTGAGAGCCGCAGGGGCAGAAGCCAGAGCGAGGCGCAGCGAGGAAAATGATGCAGGAGACCATGTTCATCGACCCGCAAAGGTGCATCGGCTGTCGGTCGTGCGTGGCGGCCTGCCGCGAATGCGGGACACACAAGGGCTATTCGATGATCTTTGTCGATTATCTCGACCGATCCTCGACAACGGCGACGATGCCGACGATCTGCATGCATTGCAACGAGCCAACCTGTGCGCAGGTGTGCCCGGCCGATGCGATCAAGCAGACCGAGGACGGCGTGGTGCTGTCGGCACTCAAACCGCGGTGCCTCGATTGCCGCAACTGCGTGAATGCATGCCCATTCGGCGTGCCGAAATACAATTCGGCAATGCACCTGCAGATGAAGTGTGATATGTGTTTCGACCGCACGAGCGAGGGACTGAAGCCGATGTGCGCCAGCGTCTGTCCGACCGGCGCTCTCACATTCGGCAAATATCAGGACGTTGTGCCGCTGCGGAGGACCAAGCCGGTGAATGTTCATGTTTTCGGCAATCAGAAGGTGGAGACAAAGGTCTTTCTGATGCTGCCGACGGATGAGGAGGCGGTCGAAGTGGACGGGTGCGGAGTCTTTGAAGGGCGAATAGGAGTCGATCCGTCGATCCACGAGTCCTGGATAGACACGCAAGTGGAAGAATCGGATAAGGGCAATGAATTTTAGCTTTGGAACGGAGATATGAGTTCAAATCTGTCAGAGACCATAGACCGCGTCCTCGCTGATGAGACCGATGTGCGGCGTGCCACCGACTCGCATCAGGCCGAGTTCCCGTATAGCCGCGATCAGGAAGCAGAGGTGACGAGACGCGAGTTTTGCAACTTTCTCGTCCTGACATCGACAACGATGTTTGCAGGTGCGGCCGGTTTTTCGGCAAAGGCCATGTACGACGCGGGCGTGGAAAAGCGGTTTGCACCGGTCCCGATAGAGGATTCGGAGACGCTTACGCCCGGCAGTGCTATGAACTTTACGTATCCGGGCGAGGCCGATACTGCGATCCTGATCCGCTCGCGCGACGGCAGCTATCACGCATTTGGCCAGAAATGCACGCATCTGTCGTGCCCAGTCTACTATTCGAAAGAGCACCAGCGGCTCGAATGTCCTTGTCACGAGGGCGGATTCAGCGAAAGGACGGGCGAGGTCCTGTATGGTCCGCCGCCGAGGCCGCTCGATAAGATCGAGATCGAGGTGCACAATGGCCGGGTCTTTGCGACCGGCAGAGAAGTGAGAGGCAATGAAAGCTAGCGTCGGCTACAGCCGGGTCAATAGCCCACAGAATCGAGGCCGCAAGGCGGTCTCGCAGGCCCGTCTCGCATTACTTGTGATGATCAACATCGCCCAGATGTGGATCCTGTCGGCCGTTGTCGAGGCCGGCCTCGCACACGAATTTGATCACTTAATGCCGCTAGTTATCGCGTCAGGTGTCTGTTGGATAATCGCGCTCACCATCCTGCTCTGGTGGAAACCTGTGAAGATCAGGCGTTAGATCACTGACCTCGGTTGCGGCACGGTCACGAAATCAGCACAATTAGACAATGGACCTGGAATCGAACGAGAAGGCCGGTGGGCGCTTGAGGCGAGCCGTCGCGGACCTTTTCCCCGGCTATTTTGCCCTGGTGATGGCCACAGGGATCACATCGATCGCTGCGCATTCGCTCGGAATGCCGGGCATTGCGACAGCATTCGTTTACATCAATGTGGCAGCGTTCGGCGTCTTGTGGGCGATGCTTCTCTTACGGCTTGCGTGGTTCTTTCGGCGTGTTCGCTCAGACCTGGGCGACCATGTTCGAGGGCCGGGCTTCTTTACGGTCGTAGCCGCCGCGTGCGTACTGGGAAGCCAGTTCGTGATCGTTACCGGGCGATTCGAGATCGCGGCCGGGCTGTGGTTCTTCGGCATTCTTTGTTGGCTGGTGATAATGTATGGTTTCTTTACCGCAGTCACCGTCAGGGAAGACAAGCCGGTCCTTCAGAAAGGAATTAATGGGGCCTGGCTGGTCGCGGCGGTCGCGACCCAGTCGATCTCGGTCCTCGGCACATTGTTGGCGAGCTACTTCAACCAATACACCGAGCAGATACTGTTCTTTACACTCTGCATGTTCCTGATCGGCTGCATGCTGTATCTGATGCTGATCACGCTGATCTTCTACCGGTTCACGTTCCTTGATATCACCCGCGAGACCTTGACGCCGCCGTACTGGATCAATATGGGAGCGGTTGCTATTACGACGCTCGCGGGGGCACGACTGATACTCGATGCCGGCGAATGGCAATTCCTGAGCGAGATCCGGCCATTCCTTGTCGGATTTACGTTATTCTTTTGGGCGTCGGGAACATGGTGGATACCATTGCTCCTAATTCTCGGCATCTGGCGACACGTCTATAAGCGGCTGCCGCTCAGTTACGATCCGCAATACTGGAGCATGGTCTTCCCGCTGGGAATGTATACGGCCTGCACATTTCAGCTTGCCAAGGCCCTGCCATTTCAGCCACTGCTCGTTATACCGAAAATATTTGTATTTTTGGCCCTCGCCGCATGGACAGCAGCATTTCTCGGAATGATCTACAGCTTTGTGCCGCGGCGAGAACGATCCTAAAGCCTACGTCACGGCGCCGCCGTCCACGATGACAACCTCGCCGTTCATAAAGCTGTTACGGTCGGAGACGAGGAACGCGGCGTATTCGGCCAGTTCTTTTGGGATGCCGGAACGCCCTTTTGATACCCAAAATTCATGTATCTGAAGTAGGCGGTCGGGCAGGGTGTTGCCGAGGTCAGTGTCGAAGATACCGGCGGCGATGGCGTTTACGGAAACGCCAAAATTTGCCGCTTCACGGGAAAGGCATTTGGTGAATCCGATCATTGCGGCCTTTGACGTGGCGTAGTGGACGGATGTCGGCAGGCTGCGTATGGCGCCGACAGATGTGATGTTGAGTATATGCCCGCGCCGCTCACGGATCATTTGCTTATAGAACGGCTTTGTGACCGCAAACAGGCTGCCGACATTGGTATCAACGACCCAATCCCACGATCGATCGGTCGTTGTGGCGAAGTTGTCAGGCTTATTAACGGCCGCATTATTGACCAAGATGTCGATCGGGCCCCAGGCATCCTTGATCTCCCGTGCTACGTGCTTCATGCCGTATCGGTCGGTCACTGAGACCTTGAAGGATAGGGCTCGACGGCCGTGAGACTCGATGGTGCGTTTTGTCGCCTCAGCACGCTCGTCGCTTGAGTGATAATTGAACGCCACGTCAGCGCCTTCGCGGGCAAAAACATCGCACATCGCAGCACCAAGTCCGCGCGTGCCGCCGGACACAAATGCCAGCTTACCTTCCAGAAGTAGGCTCATAAATGGAGTAGTCGGAATTCAGAAGTCGGAATTCAGAAGCAAGAATTCAGAACCTAACCTGAAAACGAAAGTCTATTCTCCACTTTCCACTTTCCACTATCAACTTTCAGTTGTTATTTAGGCAGCGGCGCGGACGGGTTCGGCCTGCGCGTGCGGCCAGAGAGCGTTGATCTCGCGGATGATATGCTCGGTCGAATTCGGCATTGCCAGGCCGCTGGTCGCGGCTTTCATTTGCAGATATCGAGTATTGTCGCTGACAAGGTTGCGGATCGTCGGGACGATATCCGTAGTCTTTTTGAGCAGCACTCCCGCGCCCTTTGTCTCGATCAGACGAACGGTGCCTGCCTCTTGCGGCATCGGCGGCGTTGTCGCATCAGCGATGATCGGCAGCCGACAGGCGAGGGCCTCAAATGTAGTAAGGCCGCCGAGTTTTGAAACCATAACGTTCGCCGATTGCATCAGTTTCTCAATCTCGTCGGAATAACCGATGACCTTGACAGGGAATTTGGCAGATTTTGCGATCTGCTCGGCTTCGGCCCTCAGTTCGTCATTCTTTCCCGCGAGAAAGATCGCCTGAACATCCAATTCGCCTCGAACCAACTCGCGAAAGATCTGCGGCACATTACCGCCGCCGATCCAGCCGGCGTTGACGAATACCGTAAATTTCTCAGGGTCGAGCCCATAGGCACGACGAGCGTTTTGGGCGTCTGCCTCGTCGAGCTCGTGAAATTTCGGATGCACCGGCATGCCTGAGACCTTGATCTTGTCAGAACCGATCCCGTAGTCGATCAACTGTTGGCGAGCCTCGTCATTGGCGACGAGATACAGCGAGACATCATCACAGGCCCAGCCCTTCCAAAATCCGTAACATGGATCAGTCACAACAGTTACGAGTGGAACCTGATGTGATAAATTAAGCTCACGCAGGACCTTAGCGACGAAATGTTGAGTCAACGGATGGACGCTGACAACGATATGTGGGCACCACTTTTCAAACACATCACGGGCGTATCCAAAGCAGCGCTTGTGAAAGAACTCGCGCGTCTCGGGGCGGATCTTATTCACCGCCCAATAAAGATATTTCATCCAACCCTGCTTATGCCGTAGAAGCCAGTTGTAGATGTTTACGAGCCTTTCGGTAATGTGATGCGAGTCCTCGACCGCGCGGATAGTCCTTACGGCAGCCGATTCACCTTTCCAAAATCGCTCAAGCCCCTCGGTGATGGCGACCGCAGCCGACCGATGCCCGCCGCCGGTGTCGGAGGAGATAATGAGTATTTTAGGATTATTTGAGGACACTTAGATGTCGATCTTCGTCGGAAAGTCCGGAAACAGGAGCGAAGTCTCGACCGATCCGTCATGGTCATAGAACGTGATATTCCCGTATTCATCACAAAACCAGAACTCATGAGCTCCTTGTTCAAAGTAGAGATCCCGCTTCTGATTCATTTCGGCAGCGGTGTTACTCATCGACGCAACTTCAACGCAAAGTTCCGGTGCTACAACAGCCTCGACGTTTCCTTTCTGGTCTTGCCACCGATCGCCGGAAAACCAGGCTACATCGGCGACCTTTGTACCTTTTTGGGTCCAAATGGCGCATTCCATCAGCACTATGCCGTCATCGCGAAACTCTTTCAGAATATGACCGATCTCGCCTTGATAGGCCGAGTGAGACAGCTTTACCGGATTCATAATTATCTGGCCAAACTCGTTCGTTTCGATCTTGAAGGGCAGATCGCGAAGGTTCGGGTCTTCAGTGATCGTTTTCCAGTCCATGGTCCTTACGCTTTCAGCGCAACCTCTCGTCCGGTGATAAATCCCGCGCTTTTTGCCGCCTTTTTCATCTCGCTCTCGAGTTTCTTGATCTTGACGAGATGCTTGACATTGAACGGCAGCGACGGATAGAAGCAATTTGATTCGTGTGTGCAGTGACAGCCTGCTCCGGCCTCTTTGCGGCGCGCTTTCATCAGATCGGTATTCCACGCGGACTGGAAGTTCCAGTCGTAGTCACGCAGGTTGAGCACGTCGGCCTTGTTCTCGCAGGACGAAAGGGCTCCGTTGTCATAGATCACGGCACCGGCCGAACCGGCGTAACATTTGAGCTGAGCGCGGTTCTCTTCTTTAGTTTTGGCTATCACACCGTGCATGTAGATATCGACCGCGGCCTTAAAAAAGCCGCCTTTCCCGCCGTAATTGTTCTTTAAGGCAGCACTTTTCGTGTCCTCGAGGATCATGTCCGACAGGCGGGCATACATCTGGTGGTCAAAGTCCAATTCCTTTGGATCGGCCGATGGCGGGCGAATGTAATTGATGTTGACCTTGTCCGGTTTTAGGTCGTATTTGAGGAAATCGTACCAGTCAAAGATCGTGTCCTGATTAGAATTCATCACACAGGTGCAGGTCTGAATGTCGAGCTGCGGATACTGCTCGCGTTTCATCTGCTGAAGTGTGCGGGCCGTATGGATGGCCTTGTCCCAACTGCCTTCCTTGCGGCGGATCTTTTCGTGGGCGTCCTTCATTCCGTCGATGCCTAGTGCGACGCTGACGTTTAGCTTCGGGCACTCGTCCATGATCCGTGCCACATCGGGGAAGATGCGCGGGTGTATCTGGCCGTTAGACATCAGATATACGGAATCGAGCTTGTTGTTCTCGTAGAAAGCCCGGACGATCTCGGGCAGGTCCTTTCTGGTAAACGGCTCACCGCCCGCGAGCACCAGAACGCCGAGATTTCCCCCAAGAGATTCGGAGATGCGGGCGATCTCGTCGGCCTTCATCTGAAGCTTTTTACGCGGCCGATCGTCGAGCTCGTCGGTGAAGAAGCAATGCGTGCATCGCATGTCGCACACGCTTGTTACGAGTATATTCAGGAACACCGGCGATATCGTGCGGCCCGTCACCAGGCTGGCGTATCGCTTAAAGATCTCTTTTGTCGCAAAATCCATTACTATTGCCCCGCACGGTGGCGAATCTGCCTGGATGCAGGTGCACCAATCCGAGTTTAACTCTATCGCAATCAGCGAATTTTCGCCAGTACTTGTATCTAGTAAACTGTAGCTATGCTCCGTCGCGTCTATCTCGATAACAGCGCCACGACGCCCCTCGATCCGGCGGTCGTTGAGGCGATGATGCCGTATCTCACCGAGCATTTCGGCAACCCGTCGAGCATTCACTACTTCGGCCAACAAGCACGTGCGGCCGTGGACAAGGCACGGCATCAGGTGGCGGGCCTGATCGGCGCGCGTCCGAATGAGATCGTCTTTACATCGGGCGGCACAGAGGCCGATAACCTCGCTATCCGCGGCCTCGCCGAGTCAAATGCAAGTCACGGCCGCCACGTGATCGCCTCGGTGATCGAGCATCCGGCCGTCCGTGGTGCCTGCGACGAACTCGGAAAGCGCGGTTTTGAGGTCACCTATTTGCCGGTAGGTGAGAATGGGATCGTAAAGATAGACGCACTCAGAGACGCGATTCGTCCCGATACGCTCCTGGTGAGCGTGATGACGGCTAACAACGAGATCGGCACGCTGCAGCCCGCTGTGGAGATAGGGCGTCTGGTGCGTGAACGTCGCGATGCCGGACAGAAGATATGGTTTCACACTGATGCGGTTCAGGCCGCCGGCAAGATGGTCTTGAACGTCGATCAACTCGGCTGCGACCTGCTGACAATCTCGGCACACAAGATCCACGGACCCAAGGGAAGCGGCGCTCTCTATCTGCGGCGCGGCGTGCGGATAACCCCGCAGAATCTAGGCGGCCACCAGGAACGCGAGCGTCGCGGCGGGACTGAGCCGGTGGCCCTGATCGTGGGGTTCGGCGAGGCCTGCGATATCGCGGGAGCTGTTTTGGACGAATCGGTGGAAACTCTGGCAGCACTGCGCGACGAGTTAGAACGACGGATCGCTCAAGCTATTCCGAATACGGTCTTCAATGGCGACCGCTCAGCCAGATTGCCCAATATCACGAATCTTTCCTTCCGGGGAATTGAGGGCGAAGGGCTGCTCATCAATCTGGACATGAACGGTATCGCCGTCTCGACCGGCTCGGCCTGTTCATCCGGAACCCTTGAGCCGTCGCCCGTGATCAGGGCATTAGGCCGCGAGGATGGTGAGGCTCGGAGCGCCGTGAGATTCAGCCTGGGTCGGTTCAACACAATTGAGGATATTGACCGTTTGATGGAGGTGCTGCCGTCGGCGGTTGAGAATCTTCGTGGGTTGGCGGTTCAGCGATAGTAAAAGGAAACAGCCGGCCGGTTTCCCGACGCGGCTGTTTGTTTTCCTCCCGGGTTGGAAGTCAAGAACTAGTCGCCAACAATGATGCCGTCACGCTCGGTCGAGGTGCAGCCTGAGCCCGTCGTGTTGATCGAGACGCCCGTCAGCCCCGCAACGATGATGCCGATAACGTCCTTGCCCGCTACGATGATGCCGTCGCGGCCCGCTACGATAATGCCGTCCCGCGATGTCGGGCAACCTGTCGAGGTCGTGCCCTTGTCGCCTACGATGATGCCGCCATTTGCAAATGTGCTGCCGGCCAAAACCACTGCCAATCCGATCGTCGAAAGTACCTTTTTCATTTCTTTTCTCCTAAAAAGTATTTTTAGTCCGGAGCTCATCAGCTTCGTTCTGCCCTCTTTATTACAACCCGCGTGCCAAAGCGGCGAACGATCCATCGGATTTTCTTAAAGTGTTGTAACTCAACGGGTTATGCGCGTCCGTGGGGAGAATTTCACCGGCAATCCGAAAAGGCAGAATGTGTATACTGATGTAACAAAGCCTTACCGTCGTCGCCCTAAACCTCGCTAACTCAGGTATTTGGAGTATTGCATACGATATATACACTTTCTGACTGTATAATTCGTATACATTTACATGTTCGCGGGGGCATTTTTTCCTTTGTTATAGCGCACAAAAATGTTAAACTCAGCGTTGGGAATCTGTCCCTCATCGTGCGCCTTCCATTGACCATTCACGCCTCTTTCCTTCCGATGACGCGAGACAAGATCGCACAAGCTGCCAAACTACTGGCCATCCTTCTGGGTGCGGCTAGCGCGATATGGGCTATCTCGTCGTTTAACACGGCGAATCTCGGATTGGAATTTCTGTTGGTACTGCTATTCTCGACGCTGGTCGCTCCGCGAATGAGCCTTGCCCTGCAAGGGTCGCGATTTGCGATCAGTTTTTCTGACGCGGCCATTTTTCTCTCATTCATGCTCTTTGGCGGGCCTGCGGCGATCATCGTTGCGGGGGCTGAAACGCTCGCGAACTGTCTGTATCTGAGGAAAAAGGGCTTTCCCTTCGGCCGGCTGATGATACCGACCAATGTCTCTATCAACGCTGTATCGACCGCGATAACCTATTTGGTCTTTCTAAATGTCCCGCGTGCATCATTCGTCACGGCCGCGCCGGGCAGCATGCAGCTCTTGATCGCTACGCTGGGCAGCTTGGCGGTGGTCCAATTTACCGTTTCATCGATACTGGTTGCGGTGTTCCAAGCCTTGCGTGAGGGAGCAAGTCTCTGGACCGTATGGCGTCGGGACTGTTTCAGTAGTTCTGTCACGCAGATGGTCGGGGCCGCCTTGGCCGGCCTTATTTTCAAGCTGATCAACTACGGCGACATCGTCAGCGGCCTTATCGCCTTTACTGCGTTGGGAATCGCATATCTTAGTTACCGAAAGTCGATCAGCGAAGCCAATCGGGCAATAACGAACATGGAGGCGGCCGAGCGATCGAAGGCCGAGGCCGAACGCGAACGCCGCATCGAAGCCGAGGCTAACGCGGCCCAGCTTGAACAGGCGCTCGAAAAGGAAGAGCGGGCCAATGACGCACTGCGGCGGAGCGAGCAGGACCTTCAATTTGCGGCCCTTCACGATTCGCTGACCGGATTGCCCAATCGGAAACACTTTGGCGATATTCTCAGGCGGCTGATCGCGACGTATAAGAACGATCCGGTAGAGACGTTTCACGTCATGTTTCTCGATCTTTCTCGATTCAAGAACATCAACGACAGCCTCGGGCATGCGTTGGGTGATAAGGTCCTGATGGTCGCGGCGAAGCGTTTCGTCAGGCTACTGAAAAACGATGACATGGTGGCCCGCATCGGCGGCGACGAATTTGCCGTGATCCTCAAGAACCTTGCGACCGCGAGCAAGGCTCAGAAGGTCGCGCGGCGAATATTTGACAGCATCGCAGAACCGTTCAATCTGAGCGGAAATCGCATTTCGATCTCGGTAAATATTGGTGTTGCGCCGTGTGACGCGGAATACACTACGCCGGAAGAGGTTCTGCGCGACGCCGATATCGCGATGCATTACGCCAAGGAAAAAGGGACAGGCGTGGCGTTGTTTACAAAAGACCTCAGGACGCGATTTATGGAGCGTGTCAGGTACGAGAACGATCTTCGGCTCGCTCTCGACCGCGAAGAACTGGGCGTTAGCTATCAGCCGCTGGTCGATCTTCACACAGGCTCGCTATTTGGTTTCGAGGCTCTGATGCGGTGGCATCATGGCGAATTTGGCCAGATACCGCCGAGCAAATTCATCCCGATCGCCGAGGACTCAGGCCAGATCGTGCCGATGACGAGATGGATGCTCAATACGGCATGCCGCCAGCTCGCAGAGTGGCAGCAGATCGGCCCGGAATATTCCGGGATGATAATGAGCGTAAATATTTCGGGCAAGCATTTGTCGAATGACGACTTGCTCGACGACGTTCAGGCGGCCATCGAAACGGCGAAAATACGGCCCGAAACGCTCAAACTCGAGATCACCGAGAGTGCGGCAATGGAGAATGCCGAGCACACGATCGGCATGCTCCATCGCCTAAAGTCGCTCGGCGTTCAGTTATCAATAGACGATTTTGGCACGGGCTATTCGAGCCTCAGCTATCTGCACCGGCTGCCGTTTGACACGCTAAAGATCGACCGTTCGTTCGTTTACAGCGTCGGCGAGGGCGGCGAGAATTCCGAGATACTGCAGACGATAATCTCGCTCGCTAAGAGCCTGAAAAAACAGGTCATCGCCGAAGGCATCGAGACCGAATCGCAGCTAAGACTGCTCCAAAATCTCGGGTGCGACTATGGCCAGGGCTACCTGCTCTCAAAGCCGCAGACACGCGAAAAAACGGAACGTGCCCTCTACCAACACCGCCGCTGGCTGCCCTCAAACGATATCCACATTCCCGCCGCTCGAAAAGTCGATACTGTCTCGCCGCCGGTCTTCTTGTAACCGATCTTGTCCAAAAAACTCAGACAGGCGAACTATTGGGCTTGGAGGAGGGATTTTTTTGCGGACTCGGCATCGCGGGCGTGGTCGGCATTTTTCGGTTCGGCAGCGACGAGCGACTCGGCGATCGAGAGTGACCGGCGGAAATACTCGATGGCCTCATGCTTCTTTTTCTCCTGCATCAGGCAAGTTCCCAGCGAACCATAGCTCTTGCCGAGGTTTCGCCGCAGGTTTGAGTTTTGCGGATCGGCGCTGCTTAGCCACTCAAGCGTGCTGACAACCCGGCGGGCGTTCTCGATGGCCTCTTTTGTCTGGCCATCGGCGATCAGCCAGGGCCTGATCGTATTAAGGGCCGCCATCAAACGTGCCTCGTAGGCGGCATCGTCCGGATTCGCCGCGACCAGGCCTTCCAGAAGGGCGACGGACGTCCGGCCCGAAGCGATGGCGCCTTTTACGTCGTTGGTCGATTCCTGAAGCTTTCCGAAATAGAACAACCTTGTGGCGTGGTCGCCGCGATACTCGTGATTGTTAGGATCGGCATTCGTCAGTTTCTCGGCAAGGGCTATCACCTTGCGATAGCTCTCAAGCGCTCCGGCTGTGTCGCCGAGATTCTGATAGCCGGGCATTCCTTTTATGTCGCCGAGCCGCGAGAGGACGTCGGCCAGCGAGCTGAGGTATCTAAGATTAGCCGGTTCCTCACTCGAGACCTTTTCGAGAATGGCGAATGAGCTTTGGTAGGAGCGAAGGCCATCCTGTATTCGACATCGCTGAGGATATGCCGGCACCGGGCGACTATGACGGCGACGGCAACGCCGACCTGACGGTCTTCAGGCCAAGTCAGGGGACGTGGTATCGCACCAACAGCTCAAATGGTTCCACCTTTGGTATGCAGTTCGGCGCGGATGGCGACATCCCGACCGTCGGCGATTTTGACGGCGACCTGAAGAACGACCTCGGCATCTGGCGGCCGTCGAATGGCGACTGGTACAACATTCGCAGTTCGAACGGCAGCGTTTTTGGCGAGCGTTTCGGCCAGACCGGCGACAAGATCGCCCCGGCGGACTATGACGGCGACGGCCAGACGGATATTGCGATCTATCGTCCGTCCGTTGGACTCTGGGTCGTGAGGAATTCCGCGACGGCAACATATTCATATGCCGTCTTTGGGGCGCCGGAGGACCTCCCCGTTGCGGGCGATTACGACGGCGACGGCCGGGCCGACATCGGCGTGTGGCGGCCTTCGGATGGAACCTGGTATATCTCACCAAGCACGAACGGGCAGTTCATCGTGTTCCCGTGGGGACAGAATGGGGACCGGCCCACTCCATCGGCTTACGGGAACTGACAAACGCGTCGGAACGCGGGCACCTTGCCCGTGCGTGACAAACCTCGGTTTAACCACGGATGACACTGATAACGTGGATAGAGGACGATAAATTCGTTCTTTCTATCCGCGTTATCTGTTTATCTGCGGTGAACTGCATGCGAAACGCGCGGGCAAGGGTGCCCGCGTTCCGACGTGATGATACGGATTTCGCGAGGTGACGCACACGCACCGGCGCCCTTCCTCACGGTCGGGCTACGGACACTACGCCGCCCAGGTGGTTAGCCAGGTCGCGAAGGTGTTCCATGTTTGGGTCTGCATTATCAGGATGCGGAGCGGGTACGACGCAATGATGATGACGGTGCCGGCGAGGAATGGGACGTTTAGTTTGCGGTTTCGCCAGGTGTCGAACGCGACCAGCAGGATCGCGATCAATGTGGGAATTCCAAAGAATACCAGAATGCCGCCTGAGATGAAGGGTTCAAAAGGGAAGCGGCCGATCGCGGGCGGCAGAAAGTTCACTGCGGTCAGCAGCATCAGGCGTTTGTGGTCGGCGGGGCGTTTGCGATAGATGATCGCCGAGGCGAACAGCCCGGCGAAGATAAAGATGTCAAAGAACGGGACGACGAAGAATTGAATTGGATCGGCCTCCGGCGGCAATGAGGCAGCGGGATACTTTGCGCCGGCGACGCCCGTGAAGAACCCGACGACGACCACCACGGTGGCGAGGGCAATGCCGAGCATGCCCATGTTCATGTGCGTTCTGTGGCTCCTTGTGCGGATCAACCAAACCTGCGAGATAAAAAAGCCGACCCACAGCGTCATCACGATCCCGTGAACATGCACGAGCAGGCTGGGAAGCGGCGGAGTGCCGAACGCCAGTTTGAGGTAATATGTTCTGGCAAAGCCGATCACGACAATGATCGGGAAAATGATCGCCGCAGGCGCAAACAACCGCCGGTCAGACCGACGCCAGTCGAATGGTTCGTTCATCGCCATGAGCGGATTGTATCAGAACCCGGAGCGGTAGCGACCGGATTCTTTTTGTTACCGATAGCGGATGCATGAAGAATCCGGTCGCTACCGCTCCCGGTTCTGAGTTGAGTTAGATTCCGTAGCGGTCGTGGATGGCGAGGCGATCGGCGACTAGGTCGGCAGGGAAGCCCTCGTCGATGAGTTCGGCGGGCGTGCGTGTTTGGATCAGGGCGAGCGGCAATACGGCGCAGAGGGCAAAGGCGTCGGCCTCGCGTTCTTTGCGCGTGCGTGTGCCGACGCGGTGAAAGCTGGCACTCGTGCCGCTTTCGGGCGTGTGGAGCAGGTAGTGGCCGAGCTCGTGAAACTGCACGGTGAGCTTGCGGATGCCCGACAATTTGCTGTCGATGGCGATAAAATCGCGACCGCGAAGCCGATAGTAAAAGCCGCCCGGCCTGAGCGGCATTTCATCCACGCGGATGCGAAATCGACGGCAGAGACGGTGAAAATCTGCCTCAGTCAGGACACGTTCGTTCCATCCTATGCGCAGACGTGAGAGTTTTTCGAGAATGAACTTCATCGCTTGGGATACGAGCGGTCGATGACCCGTTTTGCATCGCGAACGGCGTCGGCCTTCTGTCGCACAGTAAACGATTCCCAGCCGCGGAAGAAAACGATGCCGTAGTCCTGCGGATATTCGCGGCCCTCGTGACGGAACCATTCCTGCATCACCGCCTGCGGTTCGTCGAGCTTGCGAACGGCAGCGTCGACGTCGAATTCGTCGATCGTGCCGAGGTCGCGAATGGCTTCGCGGCCTGTATTTGCGAGCTTTTCTTCGATAAGGTCGCTGATCTTGTTCTCGATAAACCGGCCAATGTCGACGCGGGCGGTGTCGCCGATATACATCTCGCCTTTCCCGAGGAGCAGCCAGTCGATCGACACGCCGCTCTCGCGTGCGATCTTGATGAGCACGTCGGACGCGGGCAGCCGGCCTTTGTAGTAATTCCTTACCGTCGCGTGCGGAATTCGCAGCCGCCGAGCGACGTCGGCCATCGACTGGTGCTCAAACGCCTTGTCGAGGCGGCGGACGAAATCTTCGTTTTCCATGAAACAAATGTTAGCGTATTAGCAATGCAACGGCAAATGCATAAGTGCATCAAGTCAAGGCGCTTGACACATCGCGAGCCGCCACGTATATTCAAAAATTCGGCCCTCCTGTAAGCCACCCTAGCTCAGTTGGTAGAGCATTCGATTCGTAATCGAAAGGTCGTCGGTTCAAATCCGACGGGTGGCTCCATTCTAAACTCAATCAACACAACAATTAGACTGCTTAAGGTTTAAGCACTTTTCGCGATTTTCGGCCATTTGGTGTGCCAATGGTGTGCCAAATTCTCTTGGGCTCCATCCACGGCCGTTGAAGCGGCCTATTTAGTTGGTTGCGAACGGTGCTTAAATCGTAGTAGGTTATAGTCCGAAAACCCACAATATGACCGAGACAAAGACGGGAGCCGATCTCTTTATCGTCGACAATTCAGATACCGACTGGAAGGTCTTGAACTACCTTCGCGAATGGACAGACATCTCAAGCGAGTTTGACATCTGCACTGGGTACTTTGAGATTGGATCACTGCTCGCATTGGACGGTGAGTGGCAGAAGGTCGCCAAGATCCGGATCTTGATGGGCGATGAAGCCACAAAACGCACAAAAAATGTACTTGTGTCAGGTGTCACCCAAAGACTCGACGCAAGTATCGAGACCGAGAAAGAGAAGAACGACTTTCTCAAAGGTGTCCCGGCGATTATCGATGCCCTCAAATCTGGTCAGATTGAGTGTCGGGTCTACAACAAGAAGAAGTTTCACGCGAAGGCGTATATTACGCGATCAAAGCTCGCTGTAGTCGGTTCGTCGGCGCTTGTCGGTTCAAGCAACTTCACTTACCCCGGCTTGACGGACAACGTGGAGTTGAACGTGCAACTCCGGCGAGAGGTAGAGGAACTTCAGGCATGGTTTGACGCTCATTGGAAAGACGCTGAAGACGTTTCTGACGAAGTACTAAAAACGATCGAGCGGCACACTCGCGAATTCACACCTTTCGAGGTTTATGCTCAATCCATTCACCAATATTTTCGCGGTGCCGAAATAACCGTCGGGGAGTGGGAACTTAAAACTTCAAAGCTATTCAACAAACTCGACGGCTACCAACAGGAAGGCTACCGGGCTCTGCTCAAGATCGGGAAAACTCACAATGGCGCATTCCTCTGCGACGGTGTCGGGCTCGGCAAGACCTTCATAGGAATGATGCTCATAGAGAGACTCGTCGAGCACGAACGGAAACGCGTCGCTCTCGTAGTTCCAAAGGCCGCCCGGACGGCGGTCTGGGAACGGTCGATCATGCAGTATGCCCCGGATCTCTATGGCGAGGGGATCTATTCCGGTCTAGTCATGGTCAATCACACCGACCTTACCCGCGAGAAGATGGACCGGACCCTCGCACGCATACACGAGATGGCGGACGTCATTGTGATCGATGAGGCTCATCACTTCCGCAACCGCAACACAAGGTATCACCGCCTCTTCGACATTACCGAGGGTAAGCAGGTTTATCTTCTAACCGCGACGCCGATCAACAACCATCTCACTGACTTTCAGTACATGATCGAGTTGTTTTCAAGGCGCGAGACGGACTATTTCAAGACATCGCTCGGCATCAACTCCATTCCCGGTTACTTTCGAGAGAAAGAAAGGTCCCTTGAGGCCTCCCTCCAAGGTCGGGTTGATGAAACCGGCGACCAGGCCGAAGAGACGGAGATCGAGACCAACCTTGTTGAGGCCGAACAGATCCTCCAAAACGATCAGCTCTTCAATGCCCTAGTCGTCCAGCGGAGCCGGGCCTATGTAAAGGAGAGCCAGAAACAGCAGGGTGCGTCCGAGACCCTATTCCCGGTGAAACAGCCGCCCGCCGTGGCCGAATACTCGGTCAAGAAAACTTACGGTCACCTACTCAAGGTTCTCGACAAGTCGTTCCAAAAGAACAGCCCACTCTTCTCACTTGCGGTCTACCATCCAGAAGCTTTCACCACGGGCGAGGTAGATACGCGGCTCAATAATCGGCAGGCACAGGTCGTTGGACTTATTCGCACCAATTTCCTAAAGCGTTTTGAAAGCTCGACCTACGCGTTCCAGCGTTCCTGTATTAGGCTTCTCGGTAAGCTTCTGGCATTTATTGAGAAGAATGGCGACGAGAAAGAACTCAAGCTCCTGAACCGATGGAAAGAGCAAAAGGCAGAGAAGGACTATTTTCGAATTGGCACGCAGCAACAACTATTTGACGACCAGATCGACCTTGGCGAAGCGTCCGATGACGACGAGAGTTTCGATGATATTGTCACGGACGACATCCTCAAGAAGATCGAGGTTCTACCCCGCGACCAATACAAAGTCGATGAGATCATCGCCGAGACGTTTCTCGACCTCGACCAGATAATTGACTTCCTGGATGAGATCAAGAAATTCGAGCCGGCAAAGGACGACAAGCTGCAGAGATTGATCAAACTATTGCAGACCGACGCTGTGCTCAAGGAGCATAAGGTCCTTCTATTCACAGAGTTCAAAGACACGGCCTCCTACCTGCTCGAACAGCTTCGCGAGGCCGGGATCGATGGCGTAGAAAAGATCGACAGTGGTACAAAGGAAGACCGCGGCGATCTCATCCAGCGGTTTGCGCCGTACTACAACGCCTCATCGAGCAGTGAATTGAAAGATCGTGGCCGGCGAGAGATCCGTATTCTCATCTCCACCGATGTCCTGAGCGAAGGCCTCAACCTGCAGGACGCGACGAGGCTTATCAACTACGACCTCCACTGGAATCCCGTACGTCTTATGCAGCGGATCGGCCGCGTCGATCGTCGAATGAACCCTGACATTGAGGAGAAACTCGTCGCCGACCATCCAGAACAGGAAAAGCTTCGCGGCACTGTTGCGTATTGGAACTTCCTACCGCCCGATGAGCTCGACGATCTTTTGAAACTCTACAAGCGAGTGGCCCACAAGACGCTGAGAATCTCGAGAACGTTCGGAATCGAGGGTCGCAAGCTGCTTCGTCCGGATGACGAGTTCGAGGACCTACGCGATTTTCTTCATGCTTACGAAGGCGAAAAGACATCGATCGAGGAGCTGCGTCTCGAATACAAGGACCTCATTCAGGAAACTGATCTCGAGGCCAAGCTCGATGCGCTGCCGCTGCGAATCTTCAGCGGCAAACAGCATCCGCAACCCGGTACTAAGGCGGTCTTTTTCTGCTACCGGTTGCCGGTTCTGCTAAAGGGTGAGGACCTGGATCACGATCCTACGACTGACGACTGGACGACGGATGAGGGTACGACGTCTTGGTATCTGTACGATCTTTTCGATGGAAGTATCGAGGAGGAGCCGTCGCTGATCGTCGATAAGATCCGCAGTACGCCGGAAACGCCGCGGCATCGGGCGCTTGCCGATGAGACTCTATCTGAGATTCGGGCCAAGGTTGATAAACATATCAAAAACGGCTATCTCAAACGCGTACAGGCCCCGGTGGGCATTAAGCCCGTCTTAAAAGCTTGGATGGAGGTATCCTGATGGAATCACAGGATCAAATTGCCGTCTTTCTAGATGTCGAGAATTTCATCGGCTTTTGCGATGCGTTGAATCTCCCGGTTGACCTCACGGACATCTTGGAGAAGCTCCGCGAGGAAGGCCGCATAATCATTCGCCGGTCATTTGGCGATCTAGTCAAATCTTTGGGAGCGATTGGCCAGATCAAGCAGTCCGACAGCGTTCGCCGGATGTTGCGGGACAATTTGTTCGTTCACGAGGATATTGCATATCAGAATCAGTTTAAAAACTCAGCTGATATGCGGCTTGCCGTGGAAATGCTCTACACGTCGTTTACTATTCCGACCATCACAAAATTCGCAGTGATCGCCGGTGATAGCGACTACGTGCCGGTCTTCCAGAAACTGCAGGAACAGAGCAAGACGGTCATCGGTATTTCTGGTAGTGAGAGCGGAACGGCGGTTATCTATCGCCGGTCCTGCGACAGGGTCTATTACATAGTCGATCTGGCCGGCACGGCCACAAAACTCGATGATGGACTGCTCGACACGTCCGTTAGCCCGGACATCACTGTTGAAGAAGTGGCTCCGGCCGCGCCAAGCGTGGAGGTTCCAATTCCTGCGCCGGTTGCCTTGCCAACGGAGAATACTCTTCGGGATGAGTATGCGACGCTGCTCGTCCGGGCAGTGAAAATACTCGAGCAGGACGGGAAGCCGTCCACGATGCAGAATTTGCTTGTCCAGATGCGGCAATTACAGTCCGATTTCAACTATGATCGGGCGGGGTTTGATTCGCTCCTGGATCTGGCCAAGTTCGCGGCGAAGCAAAATCTCGTGCTACTCGAAAAGCAGGGTGGTGTGATGGTCGCCGCACTACCGGAAGCCAGCAGCCTCCCGGACCGCGAGATCTCGACTGCCCAGTATCGCGGGATCCTTCAGGAACGGTTGAAATGTCCGCTGCCGCCTTCGCACATACGTCAAGCGATCGCGGAGCAGACCAGCCAGACCATCGGGTTCTGTCTCGACGATGGAGGCGTCCTGATGCGTGACTTGTCTTATGACGTAACAGACGAGCTGGCCGCAAAGGGATTGAACGTCGCCCAGCCCGAGATCTTCAAGTATATTTACAGCCTCTTCAAAAGCCGCTGTTTCTTTTTCGAGGACTCGGACACACATGCCTACAATCCTCTGATCACCGGTCTCCGTTTCCAGTCTGATCAGTGGGACGACAAGTTCGTGGTAGCTCAGACTAAACAGCTCAGAAGCGAAGGACTGCCTTTGTATACAGAGACCTTGAGTAAGCTGTTTTACGAGTCGCCCGACAAGGCGAACCACATCAAACGCCTCATGGACCTCAACGATATTAAGTACATTCGATAGCGCCCTATGACTCCCGAAATTGAAAGAATCCGAGCAATTAAGTCATTTCCGTCGCTCGTTACATATCTACGAGACGAGCTGAATTGGAAGATCGAGGCGGAGGACATCGACGAGCTTACTTTTGAGTACGATCCGGATGATCTGGGCCTTGATAAAGCCACGACCGTAAAGATCAAAGAGATCAAGCAGCTACGGCCCCTGGTTACCAATCAGCCGTGGGGTATCTTCTACATAAGTTTCGAGAAAAAGCGGCTGCCGATAGTGGTGCTCCGGCGCATTCTGCGGTCGTTAGTACTTAAAAAACGCGCATCGGCGAATCGGTCAGGAATGGCGACATGGGAGCTTAACGATCTCCTGTTCATCTCATCCTACGGGGACGAAGAAGACCGAGAGCTTAGTTTCGCTCATTTTTCTGAGGACACTGTTGCGGGAGACTTGCCCTCTCTAAAGGTTCTTGGTTGGAATGCGGGCAATACGGCGCTACGCCTTGAAAATACCTATCAAACATTAAAGGAGAAGCTTCGCTGGCCGGACGACGAGACCGATACCGACGAATGGCGGAAGCAGTGGGCGGCAGCGTTCACGCGAGGTTATCGGCAGACAGTAAAGACCTCAAAAGAGCTCGCCATCAGGCTTGCCGATCTTGCTCAAGTCATTCGTGAGCGTGTGAACGAGGCGATCGCAATTGAATCCGAAAAAGGCGAACTTCGCAAGCTTCACAAGGCGTTTCAAGACGCTCTCATCCACGATCTGAGCACCGACGACTTTGCTGATATGTATGCGCAGACGATTGCGTACGGGCTTTTGTCCGCGAGTGTTTCGCGTGAGAGCGGCGCACTTGTCGCCGACAACTTGAAGGACATGGTCCCGAAGACCAATCCGTTTCTTCAGGAACTGATGGGGACCTTCCTAACCGTCGGCGGGCGAAAGGGCAAGATCGATTTTGACGAACTCGGGATAAACGAGGTCATCGAACTCCTTCGTAACACCGACATGGATCAGGTAAAGCTCGATTTCGGGGCGAAGAACCCGAACGAAGACCCGGTAATTCATTTCTACGAGCTTTTCCTGAAGGAATACGATCCCGAAAAACGCATGAAACGCGGCGTGTTCTATACGCCGCGTCCGGTCGTCTCTTTCATAGTGCGGAGCGTTGACGAGATTCTCCGAACCGAATTTGGATTAGAAGATGGGCTCGCCGACACCACGACCTGGGGTGAAATGAAACGGCGGAACAAGGATCTGGAGATTCCCGAAGGTGCGAAGGAAACGTCGCCCTTCGTTCAGATCCTAGACCCAGCTACTGGCACCGGCACATTCCTCGTCGAGGTCATTGATTTGGTCTACAAAACGATGACCGAGAAGTGGAAATCGCAGAGGAAAGCCGACCGCGAGATCCGCGAGCTCTGGAACGAATACGTTCCACGTCATCTCCTGCCTCGGGTGTACGGCTTTGAACTCATGATGGCGCCATATTCGATCGCCCATATGAAGATTGGTCTGAAGCTGCGTGAGACCGGCTACAGCTTCATTTCGTCCGAGCGGGCCCAGGTCTTTTTGACCAACGCGTTGGAAGAAGCGCATGAGGCTCCTCCATACCTCGAATCAATGGCTCCCGCACTCGCTCATGAAGCTGAAGCTGCGAACCGAGTGAAACAACGGGCTCCGATAACCGTGATTATTGGCAACCCACCGTACTCGGGCGAGTCTATGAACAAGGGGACATGGATAAGAGGTCTAATCGACGACTACATGTACGTAGATGGACATCATTTAAACGAGAAGGGTAAGAAGAATTGGCTTCAGGATGACTATGTGAAGTTCCTCAGAGCCTCGCAGTTCTATCTGAGTAACCAAAATGCCGGTGTTCTCGGAATGATTACGAACCATAGTTGGTTACTCAATCCAACCTTCCGTGGGATGCGGCAAAGTTTCTTGCAATCGTTCAACTCCCTCCACCTCATAGACCTTCACGGGAACAGTAAGAAAAAAGAGAAATCCCCAAATAACATTTTCGACGAGAACGTGTTCGACATTCAGCAGGGTGTTGCCATCACGTTCGGAGCAAAATTGCCGTCCGATGACACGGGAGCCGAGATCCTGCATTTGGACCTCTGGGGCGACCGTGCCGCATCCGCAGTAAGCGGAAACTCCCGGGAAACTGCTGTCGGTGGTAAGTATGGATGGCTTTTGAAAAATAGCGTTTCGACCTGTCGATGGAATGACGTAGCAAGCCGCTCACCGCTGTACTTGTTCACACCACAGAACGATGATTTGGGAGACGAGTACCGAAGTGGAATGGTACTTACTGAAATCTCACCGCACTTTGGTGTTGGAGTTATTACTTCCCGAGACCATTTCGTTACGGACTTCGATGGAGAGAAGATTTTGGAGCGCCTCAACGATTTTCGGGATCCTGCCCTGTCAGACGACACAATCGCAAAAACCTATGAGATCAAGGACAACTCGATGTGGAGTCTATCAGAAGCAAGAAAACGATTTCGTGAAAAACCAATAGACCGATCTCTTTTGGTCGACATGCTTTATCGACCCTTCGACCAGAGGAGCATATATTACGAGACGAACGTCGTCTTCAACATGCGCACTCAAGTTATGAAGCACATGTTAATCGGTCATAACCTTGGAATATGTACTACTCGAACGGTTGAGATCGGGCGCGGCTTTGAACACGCCTTCTGTACCTCTCAGATAATTCAACACCATACCGTTTCGATTAAAGAGGTAAACCACCTTTTCCCCTTATATCTTTACCACGACGAAAATGAGGGTCTCGGTTTTTCGGGGCGAGAGACAAACCTATCATCCGAATTTGTAGCAAATGTCACTGGTTGTCTTAGGTTAAGATTAATCTCCGATGGGCGGGGTGATTTACAGGAAACCGTCGGAGCCGAAGATATTTTTCACTACATCTACGCTGTCCTCCACAGCCCGGCTTACCGGGCACGTTACGCTGAGTTTCTCAAGATTGATTTTCCACGCATTCCGTTGACCAATGATGTCGATCTTTTTCGCAAACTCTGCCAACTCGGCTGCGATCTCGTTGCCCTTCATCTTCTGGAACCGGATTACGAGGGCACATCCTGGACTCGTCAGAATAAGATGTTCCCGACCGAGAATCATAGGTTCAAGTTCAAGGGCAATGACGATGGAGTAGCCGCCGGCCATCCGAAATATGATGCGGATAACGAACGCGTCTACATAAACAAGACCAGCTACTTTGCGGGCATCCCCGAAGCCGTCTGGAATTTCCATATCGGCGGCTATCAGGTCTGCCACAAATGGCTAAAAGACCGCAAAGGCCGCTCGCTCTCACTCGACGACCAACTCCACTACAACAAAATCGCCATCGCCCTCGGCGAAACCATCCGCATCATGTCCGAGATCGACAAGGTAATTGACGCCCACGGCGGCTGGCCTCTGCGGGGAAGTTCGGACGGCTAGGAGAAATGAATGCTTATGATTGTGGATCCCGACGACCTTATTGAATTTGCGAGAACGATTGAGGGTGAGCTTCTGACGACTCTTTCGGGAAGTTCAACATTCACAGTAGCCGTTACTGAGAAAAAAGGTATAGATTACACCCCTGATTCGACTGGAAAGCCCCGACATCAAACCTACAACTATACGAAACGCGTTTGTGAGCAATTCTCTGAGACGCAATCACTCCGCCGGAGCGAATACGGGTTTACGGCTCACGGCTCCTACGTGCTGGCGTTGATTGACCTCTACATCAAAACTTTCGAAGAGCAAAAAAGTTCTGATCAGAAGTTTTTTTCCTTGACAGCCCCCGAATTACCGGTTATATTTTATCCCGCAGTACGAAAAACAACTACCGAAGCAAAACCAGCGAGTGATCGCAATAAATTAACCTTCGGTACGAAAACAAAGGAGAGAAAAATGAGAACATTGACTTGTTCCGCTGTCTGCGGAACTCAGAAGGGCCGTCGTATCTACACTGGGATCCTCCCCGCCGGGGATCTCATCGACATTACCACCGTTGACCACTACAATTCGTCCAAGTCCCCTGATGACCCAAAACAGGGTTATCAGCGTCCGCCGGAGCGCTCTCGCATCACTCGGATCGGCACATATTTGATCAAGAACATCGTTGAGGACGACGATGCCCACGGCAGCGGATTGTTTCCGACTGCTGTGACGCTAGCTGCCCGTTCGCCTCTGACCTACGATCCCGACACGAAAGAGTTGACGCTCCATTATGATCAGAAACTCCAGGTCGTCGATGGTCAGCACCGTATCGAAGGGCTCCGCTATGCCATTAGGGAGAAAGAGGAGCTGTATCTTAAGGACTTTCCAATTCCGTTCGTGATCATGGAAACCCCGGACCGGATCGTCGAAATGAACCAGTTTCGCACGATCAATGGCACCGCAAAGTCGGTAAGGACCGACCTTGTGAACTCCATCCTGACGGCGATTGCCGCCAGCCAGGGCGACACGTATATCAGTGACAAGGATAAATGGCGTGTCGTGGTAACGAGGGTCATTGATCGGCTGGATAAGGACGAAGAGTCGCCGTGGCACAACCTGATCCTCATGCCAGACGAGGCGGGAAGCCCCAAGGGCTCGGATGGCAAGGTGGTGCGCGCCACCTCGTTCATGACCAGCCTTAAACCGGTGCATGATTGGCTCGAGTATTTCAACTTCCTGCGGGATGCAGATGATCTAGCCGGGAAGGCAGATACGGTCTACGATCTCGTTGCTCCCTATTGGGAAGCGATCCAGACGGTCGTACCCGAGGCGTTCGAGAATCCGTCAACCTATGTCATCCAAAAGACGCCGGGGCTTTTTTCGCTGCACAAGCTCTTGGTAGCGGATCTGGTGCCGCACATGTTCAGGAACCGGATCGACTGGACCTGGAACAATTTCGTTAAGCTGATCGAGGATAGTCCGGAATTAACGGATGCCGATTTCTGGCACAAGTCGAGTGGCCGGGCGAGCTCCTATGGCTCAATGAAGGGCTTCCAGGAGCTTTATGAGCTTTTGCGGAATTCGATCGAGCTCGGAAACTGATCAAATGGGGGGCAATGCCCCCTTTTTGTTTAGAAGTATTTTTCCTGGAAATACAGCAGGTCGGACTTCCAGAATTTGGACCACTCCTTCGGAATATTGCTATTCCTTCGTCGGGCCCGTTTGAGATTCTCATTGAGGGATTCGACTATGAGCAGTCGGCGGGTAGCACTTCGAGGCTGCCCGCACTTTTTTGCAGCCTGAGCCGGCACCTCCTGCTCGTATATCGCATCCAGCAGCGCCCGCCGTCGGGCTTCTGTCAATCCTTTCGAAACGCAATAGCCCAGATACTCAAGAAAGCCCTTCTCTTCATCCGGGATCACGTAGTCGTCGGACGCGGGGCCTGAATGGGGTTTAGATAATTCGGCTATGCGTTGTACTACTTCGCAATATAGTGCAATGGAGGCCTTCTTCTGCCTAAAACTTAGTTCGTGCGCAACAGTCTCCAAAATAGACTTATCGCTCCAGTTGGCCTTAACGATTGCGTATAGCTCCGGACGTTTTTTTCCCCAGTGTGGGCGCGACTGCCATGACATGATAAATTGAGAGTAAAGTAAGAATAAGCTCGGTAGACCGGTGCCTGAGGCGTTAAATATCGTATTGAAAATACACCTAACAATCAAGGTGTTTTGAAACGCGCTGGTGACTGAGATTAACAAGGTCATCGGACAACGGCGACCGGCCGCTTCCAGGTAACGTGAGGCAAACGAATTCGAAAGCTTATGAAAGTTAATGCGGACGATATAATAAAATTTGCCGGGAGCCTGAAAGGCAAGGCCATTCCTACGCTTTCGGGCACCAACGCGTTTACTGTCGATGTGACGGATAAAGGACTCATCTATACGCCCTTATCGACTGAGAAACCGAGAATTCAGTCCTATCCCTATATCAAGCGAATCTGTGATTGCTTTTCTGAGACAGGATCGCTGCGCCATAAGGATTACAGTTTCACGGCCCATGCCACCTATGCTCTCGCATTGATCGACCGGTATGTGAAAGAGGCCTCGGTGTATGACGACATGGACCCAAACATTGTGAGCCTCGTCAAAGCGATCAATGAGTTCCCCGGAATCTATACCGTTTCCAGCTGCGGTGGGCATCGGAATAATAAACCGTACCAGCTCCCAGCGGGATCGTGGGAAGTCATGTTCATGCTAGAAGCCGCACGAGTTTATTCACCATCGGTCGATGCATGGTTGAGTCTTGAGGCGCTCGCCTACGCGTTTTCAAAATGCTTCAATGCCAGCCCGGGCGAGATACGTCTGTCGGTGTATTCGCCATCTCCCGCTTTGAATGGACCGGGCGAGAGCATTACATTTGTGCTCGAAGGAAAGGACGTGGACCCGGAGAAGGTAGCAGCCTGGCTATCAGAATTTAGCAAGGATCCATATTAGGAACGCTGAGCCGTGTTGGGAGGGCACGGTGAAAGGATTGTCGAATGGAAAGCTACGCACTATTCATGAATGGCGTTTATCGTGGCGTGTTGGATGACATCCTTAAGGTGCAGCAGCACCTCCCGGATCAGGTGCTGTACCTGCAGCCATATGCCGGTGAGCGCATTGTGAAACTCGCGGACTGCCCACCCTCAAGCGATTCTCCTGTCCGGATGTTCATTTCGCTCACTGATGACCTGCCCAGAGTGCGTTATCTATGCGAGATCGTCGGCTGGGATGACAAAACTGCGCTCACCGGCCCAAAACACGATATCATCGAGACGCTGATCAGACAGTTTCAGCCGACCGAGGACGGTATTTACATGCACGCCCGCGACGGCGGCCCAGAGTGCCGAAACCTGCTTCACGTTCGCCGCATGCGAAAACTAGCACGCCCATTCGGCGTAGAAAACCTCATCAAGCTGACGGACAAGACAGCGTATTCCCCAAACCGCGCGACCGCCGGCGGATGGAGCTATGTAGAGGTGCCCGACGACGAATTCCTTTTCGAGCGGATTCACGGGTACAAATCCGATGATTAGACGCCTTAAATCGAAAACTTCTGTTCGTGTGTAACGCGTGGAACCATTCCTTCAGTTGTCGATGCGGCTTTGGCGGGGAAGGCCACCTCGGTTCGTATTCGGGATACTCACGGAACCTTCAGCCAAGGCCGATTATCCTGGCCGGTCGCATCGCCACACGAAACGGCTCCGAAGGAATCAGCTTCCTTAATCCTAATGCTCGATGCCCGGTCTGCGGAGCCCCTGTTTACTTTTACCAATCTCCACATGGTGGCCGGGTATTCTTCGATGATGTCGGTTGGCCCTGGCCGAAACATCCCTGTACGGAAAATGCGCTCGCTCGAGTATCCACAGAGCCTATTCAAGCCATCGGGGATGACATAAACCAGCTGGCGTTGTTCTTTGTACACGAGTGGTTTGAGCAAGATTTCTTCCCACTCATTTGCACGCGATCGGATGGAGCCCGTCAGGTGAGTGCCGATTTTCTGTTCAACCTCGAAAACGACCGGCCGAAGCACATCTCGCTCTTTCTAGCCTGGGGCGTGTATATCTCTAAGGATACCTTGTTCTTTATCCGGGAAATCGACGCCAGGGCTGGCCAGTACGAGGTAAAGTTCTGCTATAAGGAGCCGAACGGGAATCGCGTCAGCACCGAGACGATGTTAGCGCGCATTGACACCTTGATTCGGCCGGTTTTGCGCAATGGCATGATCCAATTTAGGGACTTTACGGGCGTCAAGGTGAGGCCGTGGTCTCTCCGCGACAGCTTCTTAAAGGCGAAGAAAACCCCGGGGGACCGTGGCAAGAAAGTCGCTCGAGTAGTTAAGGAAAAAGCGCAAAACCGAAAGCCGAGCTCACCCAAATGTCCTTACTGCAATGAGCGCCTTGACGTTATAGCGGACGTCAAGGAGCACGTTCTAACTTGTAGTCGAATTCTCGAGAAATGCCCGTTTTGCCTTAAATCAATTCCAAGGGGTGAATATAAGGAACACATCGGTTTCGACTGTTATCGCCGAAAAAATCGCCGGTCGTAGTCTAAGCTTCGAATAATTTGAGCTTCCTCATCATTTGAGCGGCTCGGCGAAGCGTCTTGAGTTGCTCATCATCCAACGGATCCGGTGAAAAATGCATAACATCATTACGGATCTTCCGGACCGCATCCATTTCCTTAATAAATGGCACGCGGGAGAGATTTTTCGTAATGTTCTTCCAGTTGTCCGGCTTTTCGAGAAGTCGGACACACTCGCCAAATGTTAGCTTGGAAACATCGGTTATTGTCCGCGTTGTATCCCTTTGAATTCTTCATGCTCACAAGCAAGGCCAGCGGAAAGTTAGCCAGAGTTATCAGCCGACGGAGATTGTTCTCAATCTCGCTTAGAAGTAGGAACGGTTCCGCGAGCATGTGATATCTAGTTGCGAGATCAGATGTCGTGACAAGCCGAATTATTTCATCATTCTCACCACGTATAAGCACAACTTCATGCTCGGTGATCTTCTTGATCGCTTTCCATAAATGGGTATCGTGCGGAAGGATTTCAACCTCTCTTTCCATGCACTCTTTTACAATCTTGCAGTTCTTCCTATGAAGATGAACTTCCTCTCCGATCGACTTCCAACTTACCATCCCGTCGACCTTACGGGTGTTAGACATTACCGGTAGTTGGGAAAACTCCTTGTTTAGCATTTCAGACGTAGCCTTCCGAATGCTGTCTTCGGGTTTGACCGACACGACGGGAACGGTTCCGAAGATCGTTCCGACACGCGGAATCGGGGCTTCGACCGTAGCCGCTAGTTCCGGGGAGTCCGCCATCGGCTTAGCGAATCGTTGCTTTAATATCAGCACCTCCTCGCTTCCTCTTTGTAACTTGGAGGCGAGTTCCGCGTTCGGCGGCTTCGTGGGCTTGAGGCGAATCCGATCGTCGATATGAGCAGTCATGAAATCTGGCTCAGTCACAAGTTTTGAGCGAATAAGAGCCGACCTTATTTCGGAGGCAACCTGAACCCCGCGCCGCTTCGCCCAGAACCAGGAGAGGAATGTCCGCACCTTTACAGGGCGAGTCTTATTAGGCCCGTAGACCTTTTTTGCGGCAAGTTTCAGTTGGTTTGGGATAGGCTGCATATGGTTAAGATCGACCTGGACTAGATGTGGTAGTATAAACGGCATTTCGCTATCGGAGTCAAGCAATATGGCACTCTATGAGATCACTGCGGACAGCTTCGAAGGGATCCCCCAAACGACCTTTGGGCAATCAGGCCTATACGAACGCGGAGACCTCCAGCGTTTGCTGAAGAACCAGATCAATGTTGTGCTGCCCGATGTCATCGTGATCGCCGAAGAGTTTGGCGAATGGGATGATTCTCGCCGCCGCATCGACCTGCTGGCGATAGACCGAGATGCGAATTTGGTTGTCATCGAACTGAAACGAACCGACGACGGCGGCCACATGGAACTTCAGGCGATCCGTTACGCGGCGATGGTAGCCGAGATGACCTTCGAGACGGCGGTTGAGACATATAGCAAACATCTGCGACGAAACAATGATGAGAGCGCTGCTAAAGATCTATTACTAGAGTTTCTTGGTTGGTCCGAACCGGATGAAACCCGATTTGCGCAGGATACCCGCATCGTGCTCATCTCGTCGGACTTTTCGAAGGAATTAACGACGGCCGTGATGTGGCTGACGGTTAAGAAGGACCTCGACATTCGCTGCATACGTCTCGTCCCATATTCGGATAACGGTCGGACCCTCGTCGACGTCCAGCAGATCATGCCCTTGCCCGAGGCGGCGGACTATCAAGTCAAGATCCGGAAGAAAGAACAGCGGGAGAAACAGGAACGGGTCACGAACACGCAGCTCGTGCGGTTCTGGGAGGCACTCTTTGCGATCGACGAGGGCCAGCCGGCCATTAACTCCAGGATGTCACCGTCTGACCATTCGTTCGTCGGAGCGTCGACCGGTGTCCGCGGTATAACCATCTACTACGTCGCCAACAGGGAAGATCAGCGGGTCGAGGTCTACATCGACCGTGGTGATGCGGAGGTTAATACGAGGATCTTCGATCAGTTCAAAGCGCAAAAGGACGCGATCGAACGGAAGTTCGGCGGGCAGCTATCGTGGGAAGGGTTATTCGGCAAGCGAGCCTGTCGAATTGCGTACCGTTGCCCCTACGTTGGAAACAGAACAAACGAAGCGGACTGGCCGATAATTCATAACGCGTTGCTTGAAGCGATGCGGAGGTTCGAGTCGGCGGTTGGCGAGCTAATACCGTCAATTCGCCTCTGACTTTATAAGAGCTGCCATGGACAGCGCCAGATATCGTCTTTCAGGACGAAAACCCTAAACCAAGGCGATGCTTGACGAATCGATTAATTGACAAAGGTGTTTTGGGGGTCTTGGCACCTAACTCACAGATTGAAACGCTGGCGTTGCTACGCTCCGGCCCGCAAAAAAAGAGAGAATGTCTATGAGGCTAGGCGACGCTGATCTTGAGCCTGTTGGAATGGAGACACCCCTCTCCGTTTTGGAAGGCCGGCAGCTTTTCATGGACCTCGTCCAGAAGATGACTTCGGTCCCAAAGTTGTACCTTATCCGGGCGGTTAATCCGCAACTGCTGCCTCGAAAATACACACAGGAGATCGGCGTTTTCGCATACTGGGCGCTCGCGCAGGGGGGCGAGCTGTCGAACGACCGGTCAAAGACATTTCTGAGGAAGCTGAAAATCCCACCCGCGATCCTTGATACCCCCATTCACCAGTTGAACGCTTTTCTGTCACGTAGTACGAGCAGATTTGAGCAATGTCTCGCGAAAAGTAGGGGCGAGTGGAAAGGAAGAAACATACCCGAACATCTGATACGCAAGACTGCGTACAAGAACCTGATTCCAAGCTGGGCGGATCTTTGTACTATGAAGGGCTCCTCCCGGCTTCGTAAATCACTATGGGACTGGGCCGAAAGGGTCAACTTAACCGAGGACTGGTGCATGGACTTCGCTCTGGACGTCCTCAACGCGTATAGGATGCATTACGTCTGGGACTATAAGTTTCAGATCGACGCCGAGCGTCCGGTTCATTATCAAGTTTCTCAGTACCTGATCGAAAACTGGGCTCGACAGGCATGGTATGACGCGCTTTCCGATATGCATCACGAGAAGTATGCCGAACTATTTATTGCGTTGAAGAACGTGCCAAACCAAGCGCCGTTTAGGTTTGTATGGCGCGAGCCGGACCTCAGCCAGAGTGAGACCTTTGTTATCGAGGATTATTATGGCCCTTTGTCTGTTATGAGTGATGTATTTAAGGCCAAGATGACCGAATTGTTCTGGTGGCGATTCTTCGAGCGATACGACGAAGATCGAACTACCCTTGCCGAGAGCACAAAGCACGTTGCAATCGAGATCGAACGATTTCTAACTGACCTCAATCTGCACATCAAGAATGCCAAAAAGCGATTCAAGAAACATGGTCAGCCGACAGTTCTGAAGGAAGACGGAGATCTTCATTTTCGTTGGTTGGTTGAGTTTCAGGTTTGTGGCCGGGACTATTCGACGATAGCCCGTCAGTACGGCAAGAATCGGGTTTCGGTAACGGAAGCGGTGAAGCGAACAGCCGCGCTTATTGGGTTAATGCTTAGAGAGGCTCCAAAGAAAGGGCGCCCCCCGGGCATCGCTGAAGCCGGGAGGCTCCATGTTGTGCGAAGGTCAGAAAAATAGCTTCAGGTAATTAGTAGGATGGGGCCGTAAATTATCATGCCATCCGACATTTTCTAGCATTTCAAATTGGTTTGGAATGGGTCGTGTAGCGTCGCTACGCGACTCTTTTATTTTGAGGATGAGGTTTCCATGGATTCAAGAATTCTAGTTGCGGCCGAAGTAGCCGAGTTGCTTCGAGTAAGTGAACAGCGGGTCTATGAGCTTGCACGGACGGGCAAAATCCCGACGATCAGGTTGGGAGCACGGCAGTACCGATTTTCTGAACGTGCGATTACAGAATGGGCGGAGAGGGGCGGGAACAGTCCGAGGAGGGAGACTTATGAAAGGTAGTCCCGTACAGCAGCGGGGAATATCAGAGACTTACAGCCGTACGGCCAAAGGGGGCGTTGCAGTAGGTCCCGTTCCGAATCCGGGCTTCGAGTGGGCCCGGTATTACCAAAGCCAAAACTGGGCGATCGTTCCCGTCCCGTTTCGATCAAAACGTCCCATTCTGAAGGATTGGCCGAATTTCAGAATCGGACGAGCGAGCATCCAGAATCACTTTGACGAGCCAAATAAGAACATTGGTGTTCTGCTCGGTCCGGCGTCGGGTGACTTGGTCGATGTAGATTTAGATTCTCCAGAAGCCGTAAGACTGGCTGACTACTTTCTGCCACCTACGGAGGCAGTCTTTGGACGGGCGGGAAAGTTGCGAAGCCATCGTATTTACGTTTGTCGCGACGTTGTTCATAAAAAGTATGTGGACCCTGACTTGCAGGCGGCTCAGGCGGCGCAAGCAGCAACCGCCTCAATTGTGGAACTGAGGGTAGGTAGCCCGAATAAAGGCATCCAGACGATCTTTCCGCCATCAGTCCACGAGAGCGGCGAATTGATCGAGTGGGCAACAGCTGTCCACCCGTTTGAAGTCGCTGCTGACGATCTCCGGTCGGCGGTCGCAAAGCTGGCGGCGGCCTGTCTTCTGCTCAAATGGTGGAGACCGGGGATTCGGCATGACCTGACACTGGCCGCCTCCGGTACGCTCCTTAAGTATGGATCAAGTGTCGAGGAAGTCACCTATCTAATCAAGACGGTTTGTCGCGAAGCCGGGGATACCGAAATAGATGATCGGCTACGCGCGGTGAAAGACGCGTCGACAGCTCTTGCCGCGAAAAAACGCCAATTTGGAATCCCCAAATTCGTGGAACTTACAAGCCAGAGGACGGTCGATGCGTTCTGTGAATGGCTTGGGATTCGCGTCGGCAAAGGCTCTGTAAGTCACACATCCACCGTCGACACGAGTCTACGTGTGATTTGCATGCGAGACGTGGTTGCCACAGAGGTTGATTGGGTGTGGGAGCCCTTCATCCCTAGAGGTGAGTTCACGATCATGGAGGGTATCGAAGGAATCGGGAAATCGTGGCTAGTATGTGCCTTTGCGACGGCAATCGCCGCTGGGAATCGGCTCCCGTTTGATGAACGTTCGCATCCACAGGCTCCGGGGCGAGTCTTGATACTCTCCGCAGAGGATTCGCTCGAGCACACGATTAGACCGCGTCTCGATGCCATGGCTGCAGACGTAGGTATGATCTTTGCTATTCCGGAGGTATTTTCCCTGAGTAACGATCTGGATCTGATCGAATTCGAATCAATTCTCGACGCCCATAAGCCCGATTTCGTCGTGTTCGACCCGATGTTTAGCTACACATCGGGCAAGGATTTGAACGCGGAGAGCGCGAGCCGCCCTCTCGCTCGAAAACTCATTGCCCTCGCTCAGCAGTACAACTGCGCCATAGTCGGTATCCGTCACATTGGAAAAAGTAAGGGCCAAGGCGATGCACGAAGCGCCGGACTCGGTAGCATTTCTTGGCGGGCGTCCGCTCGTTCCGTGCTCTTGGTCGGTCAGGATCCCGAAACGGGCGAACGCGCGATATGCCAAACCAAGAATAATCTGGCGGCGGAATGTTCCCGATCCGTCGGGTTTGACATCAAGGACGGACAGTTTCATTTCCATTCCATGCCAAGCCTGCTTACCAAGGAACGAATGCTCGCGCAGGCCAAGGACCCAGAAACAAAGGCTGAGCAAACGGAGGCAGTCGAATTACTTCGAGAAATATTGCGGGCGGGTGAACGGCCCTCTAAGGACGTAGAGAAGCAGGTGAAGGAGGCGGGCATTAGCGCGTACATGTTTCGGAAGGCTAAAACGATTCTCGGAGTCAAACCATTTACAAAGGGTGGAACATACGGTGGAGACCCTCGCTGGTATCTAAGACTTCCTGGTCCCGCTGAAGTTGTCGATATAAACGCGGTTCGACAACTTCAGCAGAACGTGCCAAGTAACAGCCCGAAAACAGAGGATGCCGCTGAAGTTGTCGAAACTCTCGAAGAACGACGACTTCAGCATGAGTACGTCGACAACATCAACAGATCCGAAGGTAAACGACCGATGGCAGCATGCGGGTGCGGCAAGCTTTGGTATGCGGGCCATGATTGCCAGAACTGCGGCGAACCAGTTTCGTAGGACGAAACTTCCGCAACGAAATAGAACGAAATGAAACGATCTGGCGAAATATCGACAAAACAACAAAAGCTGATAAGTCTGTTGCTGACCGAACGGACCATCGATGCGGCTTGCCAGAAGGCCAAGGTTGCCTCGACGACCTACTGGCGCTGGATGCGCGAGGCGGCCTTTCTCAGGGAATACCGAAACGCCCGACGCGGGATACTCGAGAACACCGTAGCAAAACTCCAGAGCATCGTGTTCGGGGCGATCGATACGCTGGAAAGAAACCTGAGTTGCGAAAATCCCTCAGTCGAAGTCCGGGCGGCTTCGATCGTGCTTGAGCAATCGATCAAAGGCCTAGAAATGCTGGACCTTGAAGCCCGAGTCGAGACGCTTGAATCATTACTGCGTTATAAAGAGGCCCACGATGAGTGATCTTGAGAATCGAGTGCTACGAATAGGCCGGCGTATGTACAGATTTGTGCCCAGCTCTACTTTCCTCCTGCTTTACAAATATTATGGTGAATGGCTGGACGGACTCGACAAACCTGAGAATCTCGACGAGCAATACAACGAACTAGTTAAGCTGAACGAGCGGTATCTCAAATCGAGGAATCCCAACGACTGGAATTTAATTTGTGAGCGATCCAATGCTTCGCAAGCCATTGCCCTAAGAGTTCTGCGAGAAGAAGCTCTTGTTTGTGCCTCGGCGAGCGCCTTTGGTCAATGGGTAAGCCGATCTGAGGCAAAGCGAATCGAAAAGCACCGGCAGGATGCTATGCGTTATTTTGGGGAGAGACGATGAGGCGAAAGGGTTCTGTAACAGGCCTCACTTCGCGGGAGGCCCAGGCTTCGGAGGACGACCGGCATGCCCGTAGGTTTTGACGCCCTTGAGCGAACTCTCCTCGATCGCGTACTCGCGACCCAGTTGATGGGCCTCAATCTTACCATCAGCAATCATCGCGATAACGCGGCGCACGCTGACGCCGAGTTTCTCTGCCGCCTGTTTTGTCGTGAGTAACTTCACCTTCTGAACTCGATTATGGGGCGACAAAAGACTTCCGTCAACGGAATATAAAACTTGCTTGACATATTATACGGACAGCCGTATATTCTAAATATACGGATGACGGTAGATTAAATGGGAACGCGACGGTCAGGACAATTGATCCCAAAAGGTAAGGACAGATGGCTTGTCCGGTATTGTCTTGGGCGTGATCGGTCCACCGGGAAGCGTATCTACCAGTCCGAGACGGTTCGTGGAAACAAGGGTGATGCTCAGGCCGCGCTGAACAAGAAGCTCCTGGAACTCAATGCAGGCCAAATCGTCCGAAAAACTCCGATAAGCCTGAAGGAATATCTGGTCGAATGGCTGGAGACGATAGTCAAAGCCAGAGTCCGCGAGGCCACCTATCACAGTTACAAATATCACCTCGACCACTATCTTTACGATGAACTTGGCGGTAGCAGGCTTTACACCCTGACACCTTTTGAAATCCAGAAGTTCTTCAACCGTATGAGTGCGAAGTTCAGCCCTCGCACAGTTCGATATGTCCACACGATCCTGAAAAATGCCCTCCGAAAAGCGGTTGAGACGCGTCTTATCAATCAGAACCCCTGTACATTCGTTGAGCTACCGAAAAAGGTCAAAAGGGAAGTAAAGGTGTTCTCGCCGGACGAAGCGAGACGCTTTCTACAGGCGGCCTCGGCCAATGAACGGGGTTTGATCTTCGAGTTTGCTCTGCTCACTGGGGCCCGTCCGGAAGAGTATCTGGCAATCAAGTGGGGTGATATCGAACTTGGGCGGGGTACGGTGACGTTTCAGCGGACCTTGCAGTGGCGGAAGGGGGGCGGGTGGTATTTTGACGAGGAGATGAAGACAGCTCAGTCGAGGCGGACCATACCGTTGCCAGTGGAATTAATCGAAAAGCTGAAGGCCCATCGCTCCAAGCAGGGTGCGGAGATCCTTCGTCTCGGCGCACTTTACGAACGGAATGACCTTGTGTTCGCGAATGAGATCGGTAGGCCCCTCAATTATGGGAATATCACCAAACGGAATTTCCAGCCGATTTTGACTGCAGCAGGTCTCGGACACCATAGGCTCTATTCGCTTCGGCACAGCTGCGCGACGCTGCTGTTAGCTCAGGGCGAGAACATTAAGGTCATACAGGAACGTCTCGGACACGCCGATGTTGTGCTTACGCTCTCGACTTACTCACATGTCTTGGACGGTATGCAGGAGGGGGCCTCGCAGAGGCTGGGGAGCCTCCTTTACGCTAAGTGCCCCCCTTTTTGACACCCTTTGTAAGAATGCTCGAGTGAATCGCGGTAAGTGCCGGATATAGAAGGATTTATCAACGAAAACCTACCCCTTGGAACGTTACAGATGTTACGTTTTTTACCTAAATGGAATATAAAATAGAAAAGCGAGGTCGCCGGGCAGGAGCGATAGCACGGCTCAGGTTCCTGAAAGCTTACGAAGAGACCTTCGGCAACATAACTAAGAGCTGTGAATATGCCGGCATTTCGCGTCAGACCTTCTATCGCTGGATGCGTGGCGACTCGCCAGGGCATCGAGGATTCCGCCGCAACGTAGAACTCATGCGCCCGAAGGAACTTCGGAAAGACATTCTAGAAGATGCATTATATGAGGCGGCAAGGGCTGGGAACGTCCGGGCGATCATATTCGGGCTGAAAACATTCGCGAAGGACCGAGGGTATGGTCCCGGCCCAAGGACCGTCGACGAATTTGGCACACCGCTGGCACACCAAAATCTGTGCGACGAATGTAAGAAGAAGATCGGGGGTCGTCGGGACCCATATAAATAAGCCCCTCCCCCGTGTCCTCTCCTTCCGACCTAACCCCGACCTTTAGACTCCTCGTCTTCCGTTCGGTAATCAGATTGTCCAAAACCGCAGGGGGCAGACTCAGTCACACGAGTCCATTGTTGTGACAAAAAACGCTTGCAAACGACGGGAATTGCTGTATGATTCTATCGATCAAATAAAAAACGGGTGCGAGGGCAACATTCTCTAAGACGGTTTCAAGAGGCTCTGAAAGTACCCTAGAGGAGGTCATATGACAGGCGTTGTGCGATTGGTCGGGGCAATAGCGCTATCGCTATTCTGTTTGCCTGTGTGGGCTCAACAGGCGGCTTTTGTCCCAGTCAAGGAGAAAAAGGCCTTCGTGATCGGCTTTGAAGCTCCGTATTCGACGATTGTAGTTGACATGGATACCGAGGCCGAGGAATTCATCGACACGGACAATATGTCATGGACGATCACGCCGGCAACGAAGTTCATCAACCACAAGAAAAAGCCTTTAGATCCCGCAGTGATCCGTCGTGGGATGGAGCTGGAGATATCGGGCGAGGCACGGCAGGAAGGCAAAATCGCAACAACGGTGAAACTGCTCACGGATCCCACGAAATGGACCGATGAAGTGAACGGCTATCTCGAGACGGTCGAGGGAAATGTCGCCTGGATAGATGGGCGACGGGTCAAGCTGGCATCAGGTGCGGCCATCAAAGGGCCCGACGGGAAAAAATATACGGCCTTCAATGAAATGCCTTCCGGACTTCATCTTGATCTGAGTGGCCGCGTGTTGAACGATGGCGTACTTGAAGCGACTAGCGGCAAAGGCGAGTTGAACAAGTATGGAGCGACAGATGCGGTAATGTTCCGGCTTGCCCGCGCGAGTGGTGCGTTGCCCAAGATCGAAAATCTCGCCGGGGGTAAGGCCGTAGTGGCCGGCCGCGAAGTTAAATTCTCGAACAGCTTCGAACTGCAGGCCTACGTCAATAAAGTCGGAAATCGCCTTGTGCCGCAATATACCCGCGACTTGCCGGATGACTTCGCCGGAAAACTGACCTGGCGTTTCGCCGTCATTGAGGATGAGTCGTTCAATGCCTTCGCTTTGCCCGATGGGCAGGTCTATGTCCACACCGGCTTACTTAAACAGATCAAAAATGAGGCCCAGCTTGCAGCTGTTCTTGGTCATGAGATCGCTCATGCTACGCATGAGCATGGTAGAAAGAAATACGAGAAGGACCAGTGGACCTCATTCCTTGGCAGCATGTTGGCCCCGTTCGCACAGGGCGTAGCGGGCGACCTGGGTAACCTGGCTGTTGGCCTGACAATGCTTGGGATACGCAGCGAGTACAGTCGCGACCGCGAGGACCAATCCGATCGTGTCGGGGTTCATTATATGACGCAAGCCGGCTACGATCCGCGCGAGGCTCCGCGCGTGTGGACGGAGGTCGCCAAACAGAACAAGATCGCGGAAAGCAAGCTGAAGGCAGCCGCGGCCGCAAACGGTACGCAAAGTTCTCTCAATCTCACTGCATTGCCTCTGTTTTCCAGCCACCCCGGAGCTCGCAAGAGGGTAAAGAATCTCAATCGAGTGATCGCCCAAAGCTACCACGACGTCGACTACCGGAAGCTCAAAGTTGGCGAGAAGGAATACATGGATGTGGTCGGCGTGTATTTTGGATGGAGGGCACGGCCTGTCTCGATGGCTCCTCCTCCAGGAGCATCCTCGCTCGCGGGGAAGGGAAACGCGAAAGCGGTCTCTACTAACCCCAGATCCCCGGCGAAGGCAATCCGCCGAGTCGATTTTCGGAACTTCACCTTTCCGAACGTGGATGGCAGTTACACCAATTTGTGGGGAAGCATGAAGGCTGGCGGAACGACGATGCGATTTCGGGCGGGCAAGCGGCGGGGGGCAGACGGAGCACAAAGTTCAGTAGGTAAGATCATCTATTCTGACTTTGATGGCGACGGCGTCGAGGAAGCAGTCATTTTGATCGGCACATCGCGTCCGGCGGCTGGCGCGTATTGGACCGCCGACTGTTACGTTTACCGCATGATAGCAGGACAAGCCCAGCTGGTATTCCACGACGGACGGTACAAGTCTTACAGCATTAACGTTAATGGCAACACTATCGAGATGACCGCGCCCTTTTGGCGGGATGGCGATGGCCATTGCTGTCCATTTGCCCAGGAGGATGCTGTGTATACGTGGAGCGGAGGGACATTAATACGGACGGATCAAAAGTTCAAGCCCATATAAACAATGGAGTGAAAAATGAGAGGAATAATTACGATCGTTGCGTTCATCTTTGTGTGCTTCTTTAGTGAGAGCGTTGCCGCCCAGCGGTGCCCCGACGTTCCGGCTAAGAAGGGGGTCGTTTATATTGCTGTTCGCCACGCACCTTACAGTTCGCGAAATATTCTTGGTACAAAGACCAAGATCAAGATCACGTGGGGGCCGAACGAATTTAATAGGTCATTCTCGAGCGCCGGGCCGCCGATGACCGCGGGCGTTCTGATTGCTGCCCGTCACAATGCTAATGATTCAGTGCCCATCTTTGTAGAAACGAACGGCACGGTGGAACTATGCAGGCAGTTAGACCGCGCGCCTTCCTATCCGATGTATCAGAAGGTGAGTTGGTAAAAGATATGAAACCAGTCGTGATGATCGTAGTCGTTGGTATCGTGATAGGCGGCCTGACCGCCGCACAAGCGCAGTATTCGCCGGAAACCGGAAGCCCGGAGCGGAAGGCGATAATGAACGCTCTTAGGGGGCCGGTCCAGAAAGAACTTCGAAAACCCGTTACATTTGGCTACGTTCAGCTTAGAGTTAGCGGCGATTGGGCGGTGGTGGACACAGCTACGCCGATGAAGCCCGACTTTACTGAATTTGACTATCGCGGCAGTCAATCGGGGTACGCAAGATGTATCAATCGCGGCAGTGATGACTGTGGCGACCCACAATATTCCGCCATTTTAAGGCGAACGGGTGGCCGGTGGCGAGTGATCAAGTTCGGTTCCGGGGCGACCGACGCCTGGATCGGATATGCGTGCTCGAAGATCCGTGGATGCCCGACAGAACTGCAATAGATCGATGGCGGTATTATCCCCGAACGTCGTCACTTCAAAGCCCGGGGAAAATTACATCCCAGAGAAAGAGCACGCACTCGGAGAATGATCATGAAGAAAATCGTATTGATCTCTTGTTTTTTTACCGCGTTCGCGATCGCAGGGAGCGGGCAGGCCCCGGCGGTTCGCAGAGAGATCCGCAATCAAACCTGCTCCAACGCCTCGATAAAGGTTGTCAAGATCGGTCCACAAAAATCAGGCTATATCGCTTCGTGTGTCAGAAATGCTTATGAAGATGTTTTCCTCTTCGAAGGATCGCGACTGATCCTTGAGGCGGGAGGTACAACTAATTTTCCGAGAACAACTACTGCTGGATATTACAACTTAACGGTCAGCGGACATAGTGGGTGCTGCACAGGTACAAAGACCTACTATGTATGGAATGGATCAAGATACACACAGACTAAATGCGAAGAATTCGACCTCGAGCGTAATGGGTGGAAAAAACCTCGTCCCTGTTCTTGATACCTGGGAAGAGCTATGAAAAGGAGCGTATTAATTTGCTTCGGCCTGCTGGTTTTAGCGCCGATTAGCGTGTGTGCTCAGTCGATCCGCAGTCAGATCGCGAACATATTGATTTCCGAAGAACCTAGCCTGGTCGATGTTTATGAGAGTAAAACAAAGATCGAACGTCTCCTGATTATAAAAAAGATCGACTTAAATGGTGACAAGGCGGCTGAATATTTGGTGAACGGCGTAATGTGCGGTGCTCAAAATTGCCCTTATTACATCCTTCAAAAGAAAGCGGGCAAATTGGTGCGGGTACCAGGGGAAATTGAGGGGATCTTTCAGAGAGTTCTACCAACTAAGTCCAAAGGGTGGAGAGATCTGGTCTTTGCTTGGCATTCATCAGCAACGAGGGCGCCAAAGACCACTTATCGATTCAATGGGCATAAGTATATTGCTCGCTAGGTAAGCAAGGATCATCGAGGTATAAAATGAAGCGATTTCTCTTTTTGTGTTGGCTTTCTACCACCTTTGCGATCGCGGCGAGCGCTCAGAACGATGCTCTGCTAGTTAAGGAGATAGCGAAAGAAAACGGCAGTTCCCGATCTTATACACTGGTTACCATAGGTTCAAAGGGATATCTGATAAAGGGTAAGACCGGCAAGGTTCTTAAGACCAAAGCAATCAGCGGCAATGGCTTCGGCTATGCTGAGAGTTTTACGTGGGCGTTGGTTCACATTGCTGCCGCGAACAACAGAATGCAGTCGATAGCCGACCCGCCGGGTTGGGCAATCTTCAAAAAGATAGATGGCAGATGGCAGAAGGTGGTCGAGTCTGAAGGCGAATATCACTGCGATATGCTGCGACCGGTTCCTGGTTCCATACGAAGGAATCTCGGGATAGATGAATGTTTTTGAGAAGGGGGCCAGCCCGCTTGAATATCCGGGCTCGGATGACCGAAAAACTATTATGAAGGTCGTATTGTTGTCTTTTCTATTGACAGCTTTCGCAATCGCCGGAAGCTCACAGGTGCTGCCTGCTTCGGCAGTGAAATACTTAAACAGTAATTATCCGGGCTGGAAGCTTCATCCGCTTCCGCCCGGGTCCGGCTGCTCGGGAGAATTTCGGAAGGCAGTTGTTTCAGGTGATTTCGATGGCAATCGAAAGCTCGATTATGTCGCCCGCATCACGCAGAAACGTTCAGGGTATTTGATCGCTCTAATGTCGAGAGGCAATGCCTACACCTCTGAGATCCTGGAGAGAGGATCGTCATCAGACATCCGATACGTAGGCTTGAGCGTAAGTAGAAAGGGCAGCAAATATCCGTTAGGCGACCCTTACGAGGGAGACTATCGCATGGGCCGCTTGCCAAACGACGCTCCACTGATCGGCCCGTGCGAAAGTCACGCGTATTACCGCATCTACAGGAATGGGAGGTTTCAGTAGTCGACGATGTAGGAAAGATTTGTATGAAGGTTAATTTGAATCTTACTTGTGGATCAGTTCTGATGCTCGTACTCGCTGTATTGCCGTCGGCATATGCCCAAAAGGCCAGTCAGTCGCGCTTGTATGATGTTTGTGGAGATACGAACAGGGCATGTCAGACCTCAGGCAGTTTCCGTGATGAAGATATGCCAATGAGGATCACAGGTGAGCTTGAGTGGTTTGGCGAATATAAGTCCAAGCCGTTCTATGCGGTAATTGTTCAAAGCCGCAAGGCCATCGAAGGCGGGGGTCCCGCTGATAACGACTGCGGCGGACAGTTCTCTGCTGCGGAACGCTCAAAACTGCAGAAGATTGTCCCGTCGAACCGCGTTTTTTCGAGTTGGTTCGGCTGCTATCACTTCGATATGTCATATACGAATGTGAATCATGCATACAATTTTCTTGCTGTCTATGGTGGTGAATCCGAAGCGGCGGCGAGAACGGTGCTCAAGACTCTGAAAAACCAGTATCCTGGCGCCAATATTCGGAAAATGCAGGCCGTGTTTTGCAATGGTTGTCACTAAGAGTACTTACAGCAATATTTCGCCCATTCAAGTCCAACTGGGCGGTCGGGAACACAGTCAATCGATCGCGCGATTACTCCACCTCTGATGGCCATTAATAATGCCAATTATCGACTGATGCGATATCAACGAGGGGGCTGGGAGATATCTCGTGAAACTTATATCGGCTTCCGCTCAATAATAACAATCTGCCTGAGGTCATGCCTTCTCTTAGCATTTGGCCTTTGGATTCTACTTGGAAGTGATAGTCGAGTGACGGCGCAGACAAGGGTGCGGGCAAGCGATCTACGCGAAGTCGACTCTCTGCGAATGCCAATTGGTGGTAACACGGGTACGAAGATTGACCTTCTGTCAATCGGATCCTTCCGGAACCATAGCTACCCAAAAATTAGATTCCGGGATAATGGTGATGGTAATGGAAATGGCGAGAAATGGTATGTTGCAACCGCCTTTAATCGCGACCGATGGCTGAACAATGGCTGGGATGCCGAGCCGTCGCTTGGCCCGGGTTCGTACTATGACGATTTTTCAGGTGGGGGCGCGGATTTCCACCCTGGTGAAGATTGGAACCTAACTTCCGGCGGACAAACAGACGCGGGCCAAGACGTCTATTCGATCGCTGAGGGCATAGTTTTGTACAGCGGTAAGGTGTACGGAAATAGCCTAATAATTGCCCACAAACTCCGGAGCGGTGAAATCATTACTAGCTTTTACGGTCATTTGATGGACGGGGTGAGCTTGGTCGTAGGGGCTAGGGTTACGACGGATAAACCTATAGCGAAGGTAGGAAACACGGGGACCGCCTTTGCCCATCTCCACTTCGAAATAAGAAAACAATCTCTGGTCAGAATTGACCCGATGACAGCTGAGATAACTCTCGCGACGCATGCTCGCAGATGGCCTGCGAGCATCCCGGGCACGACTGACAATGGCCGGGGTTTTATTTCAGCGAACTTTTATGAGCCATCGTTGTTTCTGAAACAAGAGTTTTCAGGTCCGCATCCACCTCCGGTCGTGGTTCCAAACATTCCGACGCTGTTTATGTTTGATGTTTCCGGGAGCATGAAGGAGAACAACAAGATCGGGCAGGCTCGAGAGGCTGGGCTGGACGCTTTGCGAGAGATGGATGAGGGTGGGGCGGGCAGTGTTCCGGTGTCGATCATGACGTTTGCGGGGCCTTGTAGTCCTGATTCGGTCAAAACTGAGCATCAGTTTATGCGCGGGACGACTGCGGCGAGGCCGGTAATGGGCCGGATCCAGGCGACCGACGGTGCTACGCCGCTGCCGCAGGCCAAGAGCGCGGCTGAGGCACGGATGCTGTTGCAATTGCAGATGAGCCTTACCGGGCGCGAAGGCCGTGTGATACTGCTATCGGACGGACAGAGCACCTGCGGCGATATCAGGCCCCCGGGGGTCTTCATCAGGCCGGAGGTCTTTTCCGTGACGGCCGCCGGGATGACGCAGGTCAGGTTCCTGACCATTGGTTTTGACATTACGCCAGGGTCGGCCGCTGAGCGTGATCTTCAGTATCTCGCGGCGACGACAGGCGGGAGATACTACAATGCGGCGAACCGCGAGGGGCTTGCCCGAGCTCTGCGTAAACACGTTAGGGTTTATCGGCCAAGGGCTTGTAATACCGCGAATGCTACCTTTACCGCAGGGATCGAGTCATTTGCGGACAATGACTATCAAGGTGCACTGGTAGCACTTGAGCGTTACGCCTTACAGAACCCAGCGGACTGGTGCGGCCAGTACAATTTGGCGCTCGCCCTTGAGGCGAACGATCGATATCGCCGAGCCGGGGAGAGTTATGGAAAATACCTCTCGCTCGCGCCCTCGTCTCCCGATCGCCCCAAGATCGAGACGAAGATAGCGGAGATGCAAGCCGAGTATGCGTCTTTTCTTGATTACCAGATCCGCGTCATCCAGAGTGATCGCGATTATCTCAGGGGACCCTTCTGGGAGAGCATTTTTAACAACAAGAGCTCGGACGTGGCGGATGAGTTCGCGGGATTTGTCTTTGAGAAGGGTGATTTCTATGCTAACCTACCGCAAATCCTCGAAATCGAAGAACGCTGGTTGGTCAACGACGCCCGCAATATCTCCTCGTCGATGCGTGCCCTATACCGGCGACGGAATCAGCCGACATTTGACAGCGACGCTGTGAGCCTCCTGACAACGCCGGTGGGTCAGATCGAGGACATGCTTGAGCGGCTAAGGGAATTTCGGAGCACGATTACGCAATAGCAAGTACGGGAGCCGTCAACTGGAGAACGAACCCATGCGAACAATTATATGCCCCGGCTGCGGGTCACAAATGGATGCTGACGCTGTGTTCTGCAACGAGTGCGGTTTGGCCGCGAGAGCTACGGGTCTTGGTGTTGTCATCGAAGCTGATCCAGTGACGGGCTCTCGTCCGTCAATCGTCCAGGGCGGTCCGCAGCCGCGATCGGCGTCAGTAACACGGGCCTGTCCTTTATGCGGTGAACAAACCGACGCCGGCGCTAAGTTATGCTCCGCTTGCACCCACAAGTTGGGCGCGGAACTTAGGGCCTCGTCGGCACCCACTACGCCTTTTGGAATGCCCGATTCGGCGGGGCGTCCGGGTAGCGAAGAAGCAACACCGCGCCATGACGTTGGGGACGGGGCCGCCCCGGAGGGCATCGAGAAACAGGTAGCTCCCGCCGTAAAAAAGCGGTACCGCGAAGGGTATCTCTATGCGAGGGCCATTGTCGGAGCGGGCATCGCGGTGCAGGTCTTAGGAGTGATTATAGGCTGTATCCTTGTGTTGATCGGGTTCGTTGCGGGGGCGGCCGTGGCGGGGCAAGGAGTAGGACCCCTCGACGGAGGCGTGGCAGCAGCGTCGGGTGTCATCATGGGGGCGATTCCCGCCGCTCTTGGTGTTTTTTTCGGCGGAATTCTATTTGTATTTGGGATCCTCATCAAGGCGTCGGGGCAATTTCTTAAAGCTCAGCTGGACTCAGCAGTTAATTCCTCACCTTTCCTCAATAACCGGGACAGGGCCGAAATGATGTCTCTCTTGGGGTCTGCGGGAGCAAACGTCGTCGGGGGAAGCCGCGACAATGGCGATCCGGTAGATTCGGTTAGAAATCAAAGGAACCGCTATATTGCGGCTTATTCGGTCGGAGGGACTGCGTTCTTATTCTTTCCGGTTTCGCTATTGTGGACGATACCAGTGATCCTTTGGGCGCTAATGTCGACGGACTCGCCGTCCGTAAAGTTCCAGGTGTATCAATGCATCTTACTAAACGTGACGATTCTCGGAGCCTTCCTGCTCTTTTGGCTTTTTGCCTTAACATTGCAAAGTAACGGCGCCGTCGGTTTCGCGTTAGTGATTCTGGTTGCCGGCGTCATTGCAAATCTCGCCTGCATCGTCAAGGCAATGACAGACGACAGTTTTTCGCTTCCAATCCTCGGCGATATCGCTCGAAAGTGGACATCGCGGAGAAGAACGCCGCAAGTGACCTGGTGAACCCAGATGAACAAGTGCCCGCAATGCCATAGCGTCTATACCGACGATTACGTCTACTGTCTACACGATGGCACCCTCTTGGCCGCGGAGGAGGGGGAGCAGGAAACGCTCGTCAGGCATCGCGTGAATATGCCGTCGCCGAGCGGCCCGATAGCAGCGTGCGGCGCGTGCGGCCATGACAACCGGCTGGGCTCAAAATTTTGTAAGACATGTGGCGGCCTTATCATTGGACAAAGGGGGAGTCTGGGCTCATCGGCGTTCAGCTTTGCGGCCTCGGCTGCAGCTCCCGCATTGGAGCCACAGATTTTTCAGGAGACCGTAAGCGTTTCCCCGGCCATCTTCTCCCCGCCACACGGATCTAAAACGCTTGAGCCCCAGAGTGCGCCGAACCGTCTTCTGTTATACCTCGCAGGAGGCATGGGCGGCTTGGTCCTGGTTCTCATCGCTGCTGCCGCTTTAATGAGTGGCTCTTCCCGGCAGACCGCGAACGGGATGGATAAAACGCCGACCCCGTCGGCCACGGTCAGCATTCTGCCGACCACGTTCGACCGTAACTACAGCGGCAACGTTTATGGACGACGCACATTTAGCCTGTCGATGACACTTAAGCGTGATAAAAACGTATTAACCGGCACGGCAAACACTGAGGGCAATATGGATGAATTGAATGGTACGATCGACGAAAGCGGGGATTTCGAGCTTGAGGGGCATGAAAATGGAGTTCGCCATACCGGCTACTGGAGTGGGCAAATAAGTGTCGACGGCGCAGTGAACGGGCACTGGACCGACCTTAACCGCAACAGGCGGACGCCATTCAGCATGCATGAGAATAAATAAGTATGCGAAGCTGCCCGCAATGCAAGCACTATTTTGAGGACGATTTCGCGTTTTGTCTAAACGACGGGACCATGCTCGAGGACGAATCCGGCGAGATTGAAACCCGGATAGGGCAGCGTGTCCAGATGCCGATGTCCGCAGGTACAGGGGCAGAAGCTCCCTGTCCGTCTTGCGGAATGAGCAATCGGGTGCATTCAAAGTTTTGCAAGAAATGTGGAGTCACACTTGCCGCAGCTGTGTCGCCCCCGTTGATCGGCCTCGGAGCGTTTTCACCACAAATACCTGCCGATGCGCCGGACTGGCGCCCCAACATCTTTACGCCGCCAGCGGCAGTTTCGGGCGCGAACCAGCGTCCGGACCGTAACAACACTAATATTCTTCTGGGAGCGATCCTTACTACCCTCGTGGTCATCGGCGGCATCGTGATCTACAGCTTTTGGGCCCCAGAAACGACCGGCGATGCAAAGGGAAACCGTGCCATCGCTAATGCAGTGAATACGTCAGCGAGTAACGGCAGCAATGCCGTAAACAAAGCGCCGAATACGGCCTCGGCGGATCCCCGCATCGGCAAGGTGGGGACGTTGACGACGGATGCGAACATTCGTGCGGAGCCAGATTCGAATTACGGCAAGCTTGGAACCCAGTATCGTGGGGCGCGGGTGCGAATCCTTGATGTAGCATCCGGTGTAAACAAAGATGGCGGTACCTCGATTTTCTTTAAGATCGAGGTAATGAGTTATGGAGTGAGCCTGGAGCCGTCAAATTACGGATTGGGCAAGGACCCAGGAACGCCCGACGTCGGTTGGGTGAACGCCTATCCTATGATCAATGGCTACCGACAAGATCTTTTGACCCTGGACTAGACAATAATGACCTGTTCGAACTGCAACACATTCAACGATGCTGACAGTGACTTCTGCGTAAGCTGCGGACGGCCGGTAAACGCGACTGTGGAGCGCTCATCCGTGGGCTCTGGAGGTTTTTATCAGTCTGCACCCGGTATTTCATCCGAGACAAAGGTGCTAAGCGCGGCGCGGGAAGGTCCGGCCCCGCGGAGCTCGTCCCCGTTTTTGATGATCGGCGGGGTAATTGCTGCCATGGCCTTGCTGGTGATTGGCGGGGCGGCCGTCGTGGTGTTTATGCTGGCGCCAAGCGAGAAACTGCCGGATCATCTCGGAATGTTTGTGCAGTCTGATGCGAAAGACCGAGTCGATGAGATCCGAAAACAAGATATTGCGAACGCGGTTGAGAGCAAGGCCGCCTTGCTTAAGGACGATTCTTTGCCCTCGCTTCCTTCGGCTCCGAGTTTGGTTTTCTACGCCGACGGAAAAGACAGCGACATTTCGGATCTGCGTCTCATTCAGCTTGACACGATCAAAGACGATGGCTCAATGAAGCAGATCGATTTTCAAAAACTGCAGGTTGACGGCAAGCCGGACATGAAGCGGATGCGGATCCCGGACGGTTTAGCGAATGGTAAGTATGCATTTGCATACCTTGAAGGCTACCTCAACGAGGGAAAGCACAAGTTTTGGCCATTTCAAGTTAAGAACTCATCGAAGGCCGATAATGAGTCGTCTCTGAAGGATACGACGTTTCCGGTAAAACCGAAGGCCCCGCCCCCATCCGTGGCCGCCGCACCGAGGGCGGCGGTGCCCTCCCCAGTCCACGCCCCAGTTCCTCCGCCGTCAGGCGCAAGTATTGCGTACACTAGATCAAATAATGTTCTCATCAGGGCGGCTCCAAGTCTCGGAGGCCGGATACTCGGAAAGATCGGGGCTGGGCAGACGGTTTACGTTTATAGTTATTCCGGGCACGATTGCTTCAAAGGTCAGTGCGGACCGTGGGCGCAAGTCCAAACTGCGTCGGGGACATCGGGATACATTTTGTCGGTACTATTGAGATAAGGGAACGTCATGAAGCTTGCGACCGTCTCGATCGTCATACTAACCGCAGCGTTGTTAGCGTGCAAAGCATGTAGTTCGGCACAAGAGGACAAATGGGAAACCGTTTCCTCCGCTCCGAACACGTCCAAAAATTCTGCTGTCCCTGCGGACGAAACTATTGTGAAGGGAGGGTTCACCGCCAATTTGCCATCGGGTTTTGAGCAGCCATCAGACGAGGTGGGACATAAAATGCTGGCCGAGTATGGGGCGATGTTTGTTGCTCGCAGCGGTGCTGTCGCTCCTCCCGTCGTGGTATTCAAAGACGAGGCAGCCGTCTCCGCCTTTCAATCGGGTGCAAAAGGAATACGCGAAACGATCGGCGGAGCCATTGTGGAGCTTCAGTCACCGGCGATGGCCGCTCTCCAGGCCGCGGCCGCGGAGGCGACGAAATCGGGCTTAACGATCTCGCCACGCGGGTCGGACGCTTCGAAGCGTAGCTATGCCGTCACGGTAACCAACTGGGCGAGTCGAGTGAATCCGGGTCTTGAGCACTGGACAGCGAAGGGACGTATCACGGCCGAGGAGGCGCGGCGGATAAAATCCCTTTTACCGTATGAGCAGGTGCCTGAGATCTTTAAGCTCGAGGCTCAGGGCTTATATTTTGCGAAGGATCTTTCAAAATCCATCATCTACTCAGTCGCTCCGCCGGGAACGTCGCAGCACCTATCGATGCTTGCACTGGATGTCACCGAACATGAGAATGCAAAGGTGCGGCGCTAAGTTATGCTCCGCTTGCACCCACAAGTTGGGCGCGGAACTTAGGGCCTCGTCGGCACCCACTACGCCTTTTGGAATGCCCGATTCGGCGGGGCGTCCGGGTAGCGAAGAAGCAACACCGCGCCATGACGTTGGGGACGGGGCCGCCCCGGAGGGCATCGAGAAACAGGTAGCTCCCGCCGTAAAAAAGCGGTACCGCGAAGGGTATCTCTATGCGAGGGCCATTGTCGGAGCGGGCATCGCGGTGCAGGTCTTAGGAGTGATTATAGGCTGTATCCTTGTGTTGATCGGGTTCGTTGCGGGGGCGGCCGTGGCGGGGCAAGGAGTAGGACCCCTCGACGGAGGCGTGGCAGCAGCGTCGGGTGTCATCATGGGGGCGATTCCCGCCGCTCTTGGTGTTTTTTTCGGCGGAATTCTATTTGTATTTGGGATCCTCATCAAGGCGTCGGGGCAATTTCTTAAAGCTCAGCTGGACTCAGCAGTTAATTCCTCACCTTTCCTCAATAACCGGGACAGGGCCGAAATGATGTCTCTCTTGGGGTCTGCGGGAGCAAACGTCGTCGGGGGAAGCCGCGACAATGGCGATCCGGTAGATTCGGTTAGAAATCAAAGGAACCGCTATATTGCGGCTTATTCGGTCGGAGGGACTGCGTTCTTATTCTTTCCGGTTTCGCTATTGTGGACGATACCAGTGATCCTTTGGGCGCTAATGTCGACGGACTCGCCGTCCGTAAAGTTCCAGGTGTATCAATGCATCTTACTAAACGTGACGATTCTCGGAGCCTTCCTGCTCTTTTGGCTTTTTGCCTTAACATTGCAAAGTAACGGCGCCGTCGGTTTCGCGTTAGTGATTCTGGTTGCCGGCGTCATTGCAAATCTCGCCTGCATCGTCAAGGCAATGACAGACGACAGTTTTTCGCTTCCAATCCTCGGCGATATCGCTCGAAAGTGGACATCGCGGAGAAGAACGCCGCAAGTGACCTGGTGAACCCAGATGAACAAGTGCCCGCAATGCCATAGCGTCTATACCGACGATTACGTCTACTGTCTACACGATGGCACCCTCTTGGCCGCGGAGGAGGGGGAGCAGGAAACGCTCGTCAGGCATCGCGTGAATATGCCGTCGCCGAGCGGCCCGATAGCAGCGTGCGGCGCGTGCGGCCATGACAACCGGCTGGGCTCAAAATTTTGTAAGACATGTGGCGGCCTTATCATTGGACAAAGGGGGAGTCTGGGCTCATCGGCGTTCAGCTTTGCGGCCTCGGCTGCAGCTCCCGCATTGGAGCCACAGATTTTTCAGGAGACCGTAAGCGTTTCCCCGGCCATCTTCTCCCCGCCACACGGATCTAAAACGCTTGAGCCCCAGAGTGCGCCGAACCGTCTTCTGTTATACCTCGCAGGAGGCATGGGCGGCTTGGTCCTGGTTCTCATCGCTGCTGCCGCTTTAATGAGTGGCTCTTCCCGGCAGACCGCGAACGGGATGGATAAAACGCCGACCCCGTCGGCCACGGTCAGCATTCTGCCGACCACGTTCGACCGTAACTACAGCGGCAACGTTTATGGACGACGCACATTTAGCCTGTCGATGACACTTAAGCGTGATAAAAACGTATTAACCGGCACGGCAAACACTGAGGGCAATATGGATGAATTGAATGGTACGATCGACGAAAGCGGGGATTTCGAGCTTGAGGGGCATGAAAATGGAGTTCGCCATACCGGCTACTGGAGTGGGCAAATAAGTGTCGACGGCGCAGTGAACGGGCACTGGACCGACCTTAACCGCAACAGGCGGACGCCATTCAGCATGCATGAGAATAAATAAGTATGCGAAGCTGCCCGCAATGCAAGCACTATTTTGAGGACGATTTCGCGTTTTGTCTAAACGACGGGACCATGCTCGAGGACGAATCCGGCGAGATTGAAACCCGGATAGGGCAGCGTGTCCAGATGCCGATGTCCGCAGGTACAGGGGCAGAAGCTCCCTGTCCGTCTTGCGGAATGAGCAATCGGGTGCATTCAAAGTTTTGCAAGAAATGTGGAGTCACACTTGCCGCAGCTGTGTCGCCCCCGTTGATCGGCCTCGGAGCGTTTTCACCACAAATACCTGCCGATGCGCCGGACTGGCGCCCCAACATCTTTACGCCGCCAGCGGCAGTTTCGGGCGCGAACCAGCGTCCGGACCGTAACAACACTAATATTCTTCTGGGAGCGATCCTTACTACCCTCGTGGTCATCGGCGGCATCGTGATCTACAGCTTTTGGGCCCCAGAAACGACCGGCGATGCAAAGGGAAACCGTGCCATCGCTAATGCAGTGAATACGTCAGCGAGTAACGGCAGCAATGCCGTAAACAAAGCGCCGAATACGGCCTCGGCGGATCCCCGCATCGGCAAGGTGGGGACGTTGACGACGGATGCGAACATTCGTGCGGAGCCAGATTCGAATTACGGCAAGCTTGGAACCCAGTATCGTGGGGCGCGGGTGCGAATCCTTGATGTAGCATCCGGTGTAAACAAAGATGGCGGTACCTCGATTTTCTTTAAGATCGAGGTAATGAGTTATGGAGTGAGCCTGGAGCCGTCAAATTACGGATTGGGCAAGGACCCAGGAACGCCCGACGTCGGTTGGGTGAACGCCTATCCTATGATCAATGGCTACCGACAAGATCTTTTGACCCTGGACTAGACAATAATGACCTGTTCGAACTGCAACACATTCAACGATGCTGACAGTGACTTCTGCGTAAGCTGCGGACGGCCGGTAAACGCGACTGTGGAGCGCTCATCCGTGGGCTCTGGAGGTTTTTATCAGTCTGCACCCGGTATTTCATCCGAGACAAAGGTGCTAAGCGCGGCGCGGGAAGGTCCGGCCCCGCGGAGCTCGTCCCCGTTTTTGATGATCGGCGGGGTAATTGCTGCCATGGCCTTGCTGGTGATTGGCGGGGCGGCCGTCGTGGTGTTTATGCTGGCGCCAAGCGAGAAACTGCCGGATCATCTCGGAATGTTTGTGCAGTCTGATGCGAAAGACCGAGTCGATGAGATCCGAAAACAAGATATTGCGAACGCGGTTGAGAGCAAGGCCGCCTTGCTTAAGGACGATTCTTTGCCCTCGCTTCCTTCGGCTCCGAGTTTGGTTTTCTACGCCGACGGAAAAGACAGCGACATTTCGGATCTGCGTCTCATTCAGCTTGACACGATCAAAGACGATGGCTCAATGAAGCAGATCGATTTTCAAAAACTGCAGGTTGACGGCAAGCCGGACATGAAGCGGATGCGGATCCCGGACGGTTTAGCGAATGGTAAGTATGCATTTGCATACCTTGAAGGCTACCTCAACGAGGGAAAGCACAAGTTTTGGCCATTTCAAGTTAAGAACTCATCGAAGGCCGATAATGAGTCGTCTCTGAAGGATACGACGTTTCCGGTAAAACCGAAGGCCCCGCCCCCATCCGTGGCCGCCGCACCGAGGGCGGCGGTGCCCTCCCCAGTCCACGCCCCAGTTCCTCCGCCGTCAGGCGCAAGTATTGCGTACACTAGATCAAATAATGTTCTCATCAGGGCGGCTCCAAGTCTCGGAGGCCGGATACTCGGAAAGATCGGGGCTGGGCAGACGGTTTACGTTTATAGTTATTCCGGGCACGATTGCTTCAAAGGTCAGTGCGGACCGTGGGCGCAAGTCCAAACTGCGTCGGGGACATCGGGATACATTTTGTCGGTACTATTGAGATAAGGGAACGTCATGAAGCTTGCGACCGTCTCGATCGTCATACTAACCGCAGCGTTGTTAGCGTGCAAAGCATGTAGTTCGGCACAAGAGGACAAATGGGAAACCGTTTCCTCCGCTCCGAACACGTCCAAAAATTCTGCTGTCCCTGCGGACGAAACTATTGTGAAGGGAGGGTTCACCGCCAATTTGCCATCGGGTTTTGAGCAGCCATCAGACGAGGTGGGACATAAAATGCTGGCCGAGTATGGGGCGATGTTTGTTGCTCGCAGCGGTGCTGTCGCTCCTCCCGTCGTGGTATTCAAAGACGAGGCAGCCGTCTCCGCCTTTCAATCGGGTGCAAAAGGAATACGCGAAACGATCGGCGGAGCCATTGTGGAGCTTCAGTCACCGGCGATGGCCGCTCTCCAGGCCGCGGCCGCGGAGGCGACGAAATCGGGCTTAACGATCTCGCCACGCGGGTCGGACGCTTCGAAGCGTAGCTATGCCGTCACGGTAACCAACTGGGCGAGTCGAGTGAATCCGGGTCTTGAGCACTGGACAGCGAAGGGACGTATCACGGCCGAGGAGGCGCGGCGGATAAAATCCCTTTTACCGTATGAGCAGGTGCCTGAGATCTTTAAGCTCGAGGCTCAGGGCTTATATTTTGCGAAGGATCTTTCAAAATCCATCATCTACTCAGTCGCTCCGCCGGGAACGTCGCAGCACCTATCGATGCTTGCACTGGATGTCACCGAACATGAGAATGCAAAGGTGCGTGAGATCCTTGCGAGACATGGCTGGTACCAAACGGTCGTCTCCGACTTGCCGCACTTTACCTTCCTCGGCGTGCCGCAGGTCGACCTGCAAAAATTGGGCTTAAAGAAAAAGTCCGAAGGCGGTCGGATGTATTGGGTGCCTGATATTTAATTTTGCGATTGCCACCCGGCGATTAGCGCGAAGATGTTCGCCGCGTCTGAGTCGCATTTGAGCACGCCGCCGGCCGGCGATGGACAGAAGGTCTCATTTCCTTTTAGGGCAACTACTTCGGAATAAACGACTACTTTTCGCTCGGCCTTCCTGCCGTCAAAAGAACCCTTGCCTCGGAATGAAATGTAGGAAATGTTTCGTTCGTCAACTTTTCGTGTCATTTCGCTAATTTGAGATTTCGATATTGCAAAGTTGAGGTCGGGGCGCGTATTACTAAGAAAGCTCATCACGCTCCGATCGAAGGTCAGGTCACCTGCAATAACGCCGACCGCTTTCGACTTCGTGTACACGCGTACCTTTATCGTCACGAACTCCCCGTTTTGGACTGCACGGAGGAGATAGTTTGTCGCCTCCGACGACCCCATCATGTATAAACCCCGCCCCTTGATTAGGTTCGCTTTTGTGTGCGCGGGGTCAAGCGTGAGCACTTCACTTACCAGTGCGACCGCCTTCTCGGGATCCCGTTGAGCAAGATGGCGTTCGGCGGCGGCAAGCATCTCTGCTACGGGTATCGGCCGGAGGGTGAAACTAAGAGACGTTTCCAGGCCAGGCTCTGGGAGGATAACCTGTTTTGTTTCATCAATATAGCCGTGTCGCCTGACGGTGATTTCATACGTGCCGGGCTTAACAGGAGACCGGCTCAGTCTCTCCTTGAAAACACCTATACCTTTGATCTCGATCTCGGGATTATCCACGTTAGCTGTGACAGTCAGAAAAGCTGTTGATGGCCGAAGGATGACGGTAACCTTAGCTGCCTTGCCCGCGTATACCGTTACGTGACGCCTCTCCTCAAAGAAATTCGGTTTCCTTATTACGAGGGTATACGCACCGGCATCGAGATCCTCGGCGAGGAGCGGGGTACCAGCCCCGGGACTGATCTGGGGCTCACCATCGAATAATGCGAGCCCAGCCATGGTAGTAATGAAGACCTCACTGTCCGACTCTGAGATGATGAGCTCGATGGTTCCGGGGCCCGACGCCGAGCGTTTCGATCTCGGCGACGCGTTAGGTTTCGGATTAGTCTTTGGTTTTGGCTTTCTGGCCTTCGACGCGGGCGTGGCCGGGGCGGACGGAGCACCTTTTCGCCCTCCGACTTGAGAAACGGCCGGGACTTGTGCCACTAATAGCGCAAGAAACGTCACGAGAAGTCCTTTTTGCATGAAGAAGGGAATTGTATACATGGCGTCTATTGCATCGACTTAGTCTTTGCCGTCTTGCGATCTCCATCGGCGAGGTCTTTACGGCCCAATTTCTGAAAGATGTCGGCTCGTAGTAAGTAAATGTCAACGCGCGCCGGATCCAAACTAATGTATCTTGTCAGATCCTCTAAGGCCGCTGCGTAATCGCCAACTGCGATTAAAGCTTGCCCCCGCTTAAGGTATGCGTCCGCAAACCGCGGATTTAGCTGGATTGCCTTCGTATATTCTGCGACGGCACGAGGGATATCGCCCTTGCCAAAATGAGCCAAGCCGCGCTTAACGAAACAATCTGGAAAAGCCGAATTTAGCGTCAAGGCGTTATCGAAATTGACGATTGCTGTGTCGTAATCGTTCTTGGCCGCATAGGCATTACCGCGGTTAAAGAAAGCAAAGACCATTTGTGGATGAAGTTCGAGGGCCCGTGTGTAATCCGCGATTGCCTCATCGAATTTATTGTGGTTTAAGAACAGGTTTCCCCGATCATAATACCCAGTCGCTTCGTCAGGGGCATCTCGAATAACCCGCGACAGTTCGTTCAGTTTCGCTACATACCGATCGATGGCAGCATGAGCTTCCCTCGCACAACGGCGGGCGTTAGTGCTTCCCTGATCGAGTTCCAATGCCCGATTACAGTCGAGGAGGGCCTGGGCGTAGTTCCTTTGATCGATATAGTTGAAGCCGCGCAGGTAGTAAGCCTTTGCATAACTGGGATCGAATTCGATCGCCCTTGTAAAATCCTCTGTTGCGGCCGCACCTTTACGCTGGATTCGGTAAGCGCTACCGCGATTCACATAGATGAGAGCACTGTCGGCCGGGAGCAAGAGATCCGCCTCGTGGAAATCTTTGAACGCATCAGTCGGCCTCACTTCGATCGCCTTGGTGTAGTCGCTGATCGCCATTTCGATTTCCATCCGGTCCAGCCTAATATTGCCCATGTTAGTGTAGGCTTCCCAGTAGTCTGGATCGTTCGTAATCGCACCCTGATAATCTGAAAGGGCTTCATCCATTCTGCCCTGACGAGCGTAAGCTAGTGCTCGGTGATAGTAGGCCTCCGCGTACTCGGTATTTAGCGCGAGAGCTCGGCTGCACTCAGTGACCGCTCCGTCGATATCAGCTTTCTCCAAATTCTTCTTGCAGCTGCTAAGGTACTTTGCTTCGGCTGAGTGTTGCGACGGTCGCACTCGCGGGTTATTTGGGACGACACGTGCGGTCCGAGTGGTGCCCGTGCGCCTCCTGTTCTTGTAGTTCGTGTCCTTTTCACCTTTGCGTGCATGCCCGTACGTCTGGTTGTCACCCTTCCGGCCCCTGACCTGCGCACTTAGTGTTGGTGATAAGATCAAGCCGAAGGCAATAGCTCCCGCGAGGAGCCGCCCACCTTTCCTTGCCGCAGCGAGAACTCGATTATGAGATATCCTTAACACATCGGAATCCTGTATTAGCGTAGTCCTTCTCGGACGTCGCACCCCAGCCGGCCCGGTTAACCGCCGACGCCTCATTCGCAGTATTGATCCAACAACCCCCTCGAATTATCTTCATGTCAGGCGGGTCCGACCGAAATGCAGTTCCCCCCGGATAAGCTATAGCATCGCTAGCGGTCCACTCCCACGCGTTCCCGCTCATGTCATAGATACCGAATGGCGACTGGGCGCCCTGGCCAACTTCGCGCATTCCGCGTGAAGCACCGCCGGCGTTTGCCATCGTGCGGTCCCATTTGTTGCCCCACGGAAAGAGGCGCCCGTCAGTCCCCCGGGCCGCAAATTCCCACTCAGCCTCCGTCGGTAGTCGTTTGTCTGCCCATTTTGCGTAGGCAGAAGCGTCTTCCCAATTCACTCCGGTCACGGGGAAATTGCCTTTACCCGCGGGAAAACTCGCGTCCTTCCAGTCCGGCGGAGCTTGGTGGCCGGTCGCATCAACAAACTCCTTGTAAGCCGCGTTCGTGACCTCAGTAACGTCCATAAAGAAAGGGGCAACGACTACCTTGTGTTCCGGTCGCGAGTACTCGTCGCCTTTGGCGCTACCCATCATGAACTCGCCGCCCGGCACGAGGGCCATCCCGTCCGGGGGGGAGGTAGACGTAGGCGACGGCGTCGGGTGAGGGGTTATGGTCGTTTCGGGCCAATTAACGGCGATCTTGGGCCAGAAAATTACGATCCCGGCTATGAGAGCCGAGGCCGTGAGCAGGGCGAGTGTCGCGAGCACGATGGCCCTTATATTCGAGGAACGGCGACCGGGCATTGTATCGGCGAAGATCGTCGAGGCTTCCGCGTTCATCGAAGCCGGACTCTGATCTGGTTCGACCGCATGAGCCTGGGACGCCGCGGTGGTGGACGTGGATTCATCTGCTCCAATATCGCCGGGACGTGGATCGTCTGGCTCATCTTCGCTCTTAAAAACCGGAACAGTTATCTCACCGGTGGTGCGTGTGAAAGAGGCGGCAGCAGGAGGCTCGATTTTGTCGTTGTCGGCTGATTCCGATTTTGGGTTGGGGACATCCTTAGGCATGTCACCCATTCCCGGGGGTTCTATGGTCGCAAACGGATCGATCTCGGGAATCTGGAGCTCCGAAGAATCTTGCGGCATCTCGATGCCGGGCGGCTCGGGCTCGCCAATTTCGTCCGTCACCCCGTCTCGTGACGTTACGTCGGTGATGGGTGGGATGATGCCCGGTGACATATCTGCCGGTTTAATTAGCTCCGATTTGGCTTCCGTTTCGCTTTCGGGGGGCGGTTCCGTCGCATCGTTATGGGCGACTAGATTGGGCTGTACCGGTGTCGCGCTTTCGGAAAGGCTCTCGACCCGTTCAGAGGCCGTTTCCAGGGAAATGTTCTCATTAATATCTTGCGTCTGGATAAAGTGATCTACTGCTGCGGAGCCGCCGTCTTCGCAGTTTTCGTCAGATGTCCGCAGATCGAGCATAGCTTCCGTTGGGTCCGGAATTGTCGGGGCTACCACTGTCGGCGTCTCCGTTGCCTCAGCGAAGTCCAAAATCCCCGCTGCCGGTTCTGTCTCGGCAGGTTCCGTGAAGACCGAGCCGTCGGGCGGCTTGTTTATTCGATCGAGCGCCCCGAGCGCTCCGACTATAGCGGCGGATGGAAGCACTTCGGTCGGGGCCGCGGGGTCGAAAGAAACATCCTCCAGAGAAAGGTCCGCGGCAGCCTCCTCGGGTTCGACAGGAACAAAATCCGGGGTTACGGCCGGCGACGCGATCGGTGCTCCGGATAATTCCGTGTGGCCGGAGCGGTACGCGACCGTGGCGGCGGCGATTAGTTCTTTCGAGAGTTGGCCAGCCGTCTGCTGCCTGTCGCCGGAGCTCTTTGCCAACGCCTTCAGTATCACCGCCTCGACCTCAGGATGAATTGCGTCGTTAAAAGCACTGGGCTTCGGCGGCTCACTGTGGATCTGGTAATTCGATACCGCGAGGGTTGTCGGGCCCTTGAAGGGAACTGTCCCGCAGAGCATCTCAAACAGCAGTATGCCGACGCTGTAAATATCGCTTGTCGGGCCGACCCGCTCGCCCATACATTGTTCGGGCGACATATACTGCGGGGTGCCCATAGCTGAGCCGTCCTGCGTGAGCCCGATGTCGGTCTGGTCGTGCAGCTTTGCGATGCCAAAATCGAGAATTCTCACCTCCCACGCAGGGCCTGTCTGGTGGGCGATTATGTTTTCGGGTTTGATGTCCCGATGAATGATACCGAGCCGATGCGCCTCGTCCAGGGCGGCACATACTTGGGCCGTGACCGTGACGGCAAACTCAAGCGGTAACAACGTGCCGCCTTTAAGGAACTGTCGCAGCGAGTATCCCTCGGCCAGTTCCATCAGGATATATGGGACGTTATGCCCGGCCGCTATCCCGACATCAAATATAGTGACTATGTTCCGGTGCCGGAGTTTCGTTGCAGTCACGGCCTCGCGGCGGAAGCGTTCAGCCGCAGCCGGATCGCGTGCAAGATGCCCGTGCAGGACCTTGATCGCGACAGTATCGCCGATCAGCAGGCGTGTAGCCTGATACACATCGCCCATGCCGCCTGAGCCAAGCTTCGCATCGATGCGGTATTTGCCATCCAATATGTGCCCTATCAAACCACTCGCCGGAGCCTGCCTGATCGCCGAACGCTCCGGCAACTGCCGGCCGCATTTCTTGCAGAACCGGTTCGTATCCTGATTCTCGTTACCGCATTTGGGGCAGAACATACCTCAGTCCGCTTTAGGCAGTGCAGCCGGGAGTAAAGGATTCAAGCTGCCATTCGCCGCCGGTCGTATAGACGAAAGTGTAAGAAGACCACTCGCCGAACGGCGTGGTCCAAACGCGAAAAACTGTATCTTCTGTCTCTTGGTACCATCCTTTCTCGATCTTACTGAGTTTTCCTCTTGCTGAAAAAAAATCTCTTCTGAGACTATCCCATCCTTGGCATAGAAGTCCGTCACGTTTATCCCAAGGCTCGACGTCGCAGTAGAATTCGCCATAATTTATGGAGGTCATCGATTTCACAGTTTCCACGTTCCGGCTTCTTATGGCCTGCTTGAACGACATCCAAAATGCCGGCCACGCCTTTTCTGCATCGCGAAGTCGCGAATCAACGGGTCTCTCATGCGGCCTAATGGTTCGAGATTTCGTTTGTCCATTAGCAAAGTCCGCGGACAAACCAAACAAGAGGACTGAACAAAAAATAGTGTAAGTAAGTCTCTCCATAATCACTCCTTGGTCCCGAATCGAAGAATTTACAAACTATCCTTCCTCTTCAACGCCCCCATGGTCAGAGCGAGGAATACTATGCTGAATAAGAATAAAATGAACATATCACGCCTTATGCGAGAACGGTAGGCGGAATCGATGTACGAAGCGGATTCACCGTTAAGCACCGTGTCGTACTCGGCGACTGTCATTCGCGAGGCAAGCGCGTTGCGGGCTGTCAGGTCATTGAGCGACACGCGATGAGCAAGAGCATCGATGGTCCAGCGGGCCGTCATCATTGCCGCGAGAATGCCTGCAGAGCCAAGGCCGTCGCTCTTCTGGACAACGTCCGGCATTTCAGGCCCCTCATGGGGCTTCGCCGGATTTGGCTTCCAGTTTTTTAGCTTACCTTTATCCCGCTCGTACGTTTGATACTCCGAGATCGTTGCTCCCCGTTCCTTTGTTACATTCGTATAGAGGTCATCAATCGGTTTGAGAAAGCCGCTCAACAGCAACTGCGGTATCAAGATCAACGGCAGCACGCTCATCGCTTTTTCGGTAGATCTTACCAAGGCGGAAAAGAAAAGCCCGATAGATGCGCCCGCAAGCAGCGTCAGATAAAGGATGGCCGTCACGTAAATAAAGTCGACCGCTTCGAATCGATTGAAAACCGTCAGGATCGAAACGAACAAGAAGACCTGAATCAGCCCAATTACGCTCAGAACGGCGAATTTTGACAGCACATATGATGGTATTTTGAGGTTAACTAACCGTTCTCGCGCGTAGACCGAAGCCTCCGATACTATTTCGCGGATCGCATTGTTCGCACCTAGCCACATCGCAATGACAGCCGCGATGAAGATCGTCCGGGCGTCATTAGCCGTCTTGTCGGTAATGGCGGCGAGGATCAGTGCGACGATCGGGGCCTGGGCGAGCAGGATCAGTGTATTTTTGATGTCCTTCAGCTTGATTTCGGCGAGGCGCTGAGTAAGCGTCAGCCACTGGCCAATACCTATTTGCCGCTCAGCGCCGGTCTGAGACGCAGATGGGTCATAGGCGATGTTTCGGGAACCGATCAATTCCTGCATTTCGCCAAACCGGGCCGCTACGTACTTATTGAATTGCGGTGAACGCTTAAATATCCGCTCCGCCTCTTCGGGCGTGCGCTCATGCAATCTCCTGTAGATCTCACCGGGCTCACTGCAACCAAAATACTCGAGCGCCTCTTGCGGAGGGCCAAAGTAGGCCAGCCGTCCGCCCTTGGTGAGCAGCACGATGTTGTGCATCGAGTTAAACTTCTCGAATTTGTGCGTGACCATGATCACGATGCGGCCCTCATCCGCGAGGCGGCGAAAGAGCAGCATCATTGATTCGGTCGTTTCGGGATCTAATGGCGAAGTTGGTTCATCGAGGAAAAGGAAGTTCGGCTTTGTGATCAGTTCAATGCCGAGCGACAGCCGCTTCTGCTGGCCCCCCGAGAGTTCTTTAAAAGCGTTGTTCCGCTGGTCCTCAAGGCCGACCGTCGCTATTACCTCATTCACGACACCGTCAATTTGGCTGCGGCTGGTGCCTGCCGGCAGCCGCATTCTTCCCGCGTAATAAAGTGTTCTCTCTACGGTAAGGGCCTCGTGGAGGATGTCCCGTTGAGGCACATAGCCGATGGACCGGCGCATCAGGTCAAAATTTTGATAGAGGTCAAGGTCATTAACAAAAACCGCTCCGCTGGACGCGGGACGCATTCCGTTAAGAGCATCCATCAGAGTTGATTTGCCGCAGCCGGATGCGCCCATCAGTCCGACGAATTCACGCGGATAGAATGCTACCGACACGTTCTGCAATACGGCTTTGTCGCCGTAATTCTTTGAAACGCTGAATGCCGCGATGCGGCTCGCTCCGAGGTCCTGCTTCTGAACATTCCGTCCGGATATCTTCAGCAGATAGCCGCCAACCGTCACCCAGTCAGTGGGCTGCAGGGTATAAGTGCCGCGCAGCAGCTGACCATTGACGTAAGTTCCGTTCGAACTGCCGACATCTTGGATCAACGGCTGGAGACCTCCGCCGTCGTATATCAACTCTGCGTGATAGCGGGAGACGCTGGGGCCGTCGAGGACGATGTCATTGTCTGGAGCCCGACCCAGACGCAGCCGCGTGGAAGTGCCTACGCGAAAGATGCTCGTTGCCGTCTCAGGCGTATCGCCGCCCATAACGGTCTGGTCGCCAAACCAGGGCCGGCTGGGCAACGGCCCAAAATCGATGGGCAGCGGGCTCTGTTTCTCGCGGGCGTCCTGCCGGAATACAAATTGGAGCGTCTGGCCTGACCCAAGCTCGATGCGATCACCATCGTGAAGCAGACACGTATCAACGGCTTGTCCATTGACGAACGTCGTGGCCCGGCTACTGAGGTTCTTGATCGCCGCCAGTCCGTCCGGCATCATCTCGATAGATGCCTGTAGTCTAGAGATGTAAGGTTCTACCAAGACTATATGACAGTGTGCCGCGTCCCGCCCGATCACCGTGCGAGCGGTGATTGGAAAGGAAAAGCCATTTGTTGATGTCAGCTGCGCCATTTCTTCCGATCCTTTAGCCCCGTCGCTGCCGATTCAATGTGCTCGCGGTCATAACAGCGGGCCGTTCCGACCCGCGTGCATTACTCAGTCCGAGGCATGCTCGTTCCGAGCGTGTCATTATTAGGGGGTAAATCTCTGGACTCACCACATAATCGAGTTCGTACAGCAGGACTTCCCATCGAGAGCCAAATTTCCTCCAAAGACGGCCTCCGTTGGCAATTTGTTCCTGGTGAACATTCGTCGGAAATTCTTCTGTGATTGCGTAGCGCCCACAGATCGGTTTTCGCGCGCTCGCGGCGTCGGGTCGAAGCTTCGGAACGGATAAAATCGCATCCTTAGTTTCGCGGAAATAGAAACTTGTGTTTCCGATCCGAATACCGAAATACTCGTCAGTCACGTACTGACGACCAGACGACCTTTCGTCTAAGACCGTTTTCAGGAGCGGCGCGAGCTCGGGCGGCGCGGCGGGAAGTGAAAACTTCTTCTTAACTATAGGAACAAGGATATTGGCATTGCCCTTATTGAAATTAGGGTTAGTGTCAATTGAGATCGGCGAGTTAGCGCCGTTGAAGGAAGGCAACTCGCCTGGACAAGGGCAGCACGAACTTGTGCTATTCGCTTGACCACAGGCTTCTTGCGTGCCGACGATCAGAAAGGCCGCCAAAAGCAAGCTTAATGTCGATATCAATAGTAAGGAGAGAAGGATATGGTTCCGCATGGTTTCTCCAAGGTCAATGTTTCCTCAAATTGTCAAAATGCCACCACTCAGAGTTGACGCCGGTGAATCCGGCACCGGTCATCACCGACCGCAGTAATTCTCGATTGGCCGCCGCTGCTCTGGTCGTCGGCGCGTTCGGATGGGCTTTGGACGTAAAGTCGTCGTACTTTGTCGGCATTTCGACATCATTGCCGGCCTCGTCGACGATCGTGATGTCAACCGCACGGCCTCGCGGATGGCGGGCCGTTTTGGGGTTCGCTACGTAAGGCGTGTTCGTATATTGGTCCCACATCTCCTTCTGGATCGTCATCGGACGATAGCAGTCCCAGACCTTTAAACTCAATCCCGGGTAGCGTCTCGACAGGTCCGCGCTTGCCGCGAGCAGTCTATCCGCGGTCTCCCTGAGGAGGTAACAGTTAGCATCCTCATACATCTTCCGCTTCATGAAGTTGTCGGCCGTAGCATATTTCAGATCCTCGACGAGGTTCGTCACAACGGACCTCGCACGAACAAGCTCAACCCGTTTTCCGTCTATTACCGCAGTAATTGTCGTCGGAGAGGGCGTATCGGCTTGAATCGGGGAAGGGGCGATGCGGCCAACTGAATGATTACCATCAGGCGTTGCGTTCACCTCGGGTGCGCTCTCGCGGCCATCGCATGCAAAACTCGCGACACTCAGAACTGCGGCCGATAAGAAACGGGCGTTCATGATCTTCATTTGGTTAATGTCACCCGGCCCCGTGTGTTCCCGCCATAACTGTATCCCGTAAATGTGCGGCCGTCAGGCGACATTACCAGCCGGTATTTGTCTTTAATTATCATGCCCGCGGGATCTATTGTGCTGTACCCCTCAAGAACGACGGTCCGGGTTGCGGGATCAAAAGTGCCCCGGACGAGCTCGGTTGCGCTCGTCCCAGTCAGGGACATTTTTTTTGGATTCGTGGTACGAAGCAGTGTCCACAGGATCTGTCCACTCACCTGTCCGTTGCCGGGGTCGGCAAGGGTCATCCGGGCGGAAAACGCAGAACCGGACGGGTATGTGATATTGCCGGTCCAATTTCCGTCGAGTGAAGGAGCAACAGGCGCCGGCGATAACGGTACCGCGGGAGCATTGTACGCATTGCCGGCCTGGACGGGAGCCACGTTCGTTTGCGTTTTGTCCGTTTGATTGTTAACAGGTTCAACCTTTCTGGCCTCGTCGCTCTGCCGGGGCATTGCAAAGATAAAGACCATCGCCGCCACAAAGCCGGCGGCCAGAAGGCCGATGATCAGATATAGGATCGGTGAAGTCGGCCTTGTCGCTTGGGGCATACTGCCCGAGACCGGCGTTTGAAACACCTGCGTCGGCGTGTCGAAGGCCGGATTTCCACCCACGAGCGGCGTTCCGTCGTTCAGGCAGAAGTCGTTCGATTCATCGAAGAGCTGTTGGCATGTTGGGCATCTTTTCATGTGTTTATGTAATAGATCTTTAGATCTTTTTCTCCGACAATTAGCCAGCGATTGCCGTCACGCCGGAGCCTGAGTTGATCTCTGACTTTGCCTGAGCCGCGGGCTCCGCCGTCGTACTTCCACGTCTTGTCAAAGATGGCCGCGGCTGTTTCGGCAATTGGGGAAAGGACGATCTCGAGATTATCGATCGAGACTGAGGCAGATGGATACGCCATGTAGTACCGAGACTTATCATTTCGGACGAAGTTTCTGCTTGCCGAGGGTTTTCGGTAATACGCGACCGTATCACCATAGAACGACATAGTCTTTTCCAGGTCCCGGGCTTCACCCGCCTGTGCCCACGACAGGACCATGTGCCGAACGGCATTTGTAAGCGCGTCGATGTTGGCATCTGGTTGGGCGTTCCCATCGTCTGAAATCGTGCTTGGTGGACTTTTGACCGCCTCGCTCTTTGGCCCTCCTGGCTTGGGTTTCGAGGGGTCAGTCTGGGTTGAAGGCGATGTTTCGGCCCCAAACAGCCTATCGTCGGCTCTCCCCGCCCTTTCGCCTGAAACCGCGATGTATCCGATAGTGCACAGCAGCGAGACAACGAGAAGCCAATGAGAATGTACATCCCGGGCGAACGCTCCGTGGTGGCGCTGGAGGTGTTTTTGGATACTATGCGGGTCGCCGTGTCCGAGTCCATCTCATACGTTGGTTTTGTTTCCGCGGGAGCCGCATCCGAAACGAGTGTCGTTCCGTCGTCAAGACAGAATGAGTTATCGTCGGTAAATCTCGCACCGCATTGCGGACATCGCTTCATAGTTCCTAGATCATCGGTTTAGGCTGATCCTCCCGTTCCATTTGCCGCCGTTCCTAGCCGCACCGTTGAGCCTACTTCCGTCGGGCGAGAGGTTGAGACGATATTGATCGAGGTTGACCAGCATGTTGTTCGGATCGTCCTTCCGATAACCGCTCATCGCGACTTGGCGTGTTTCCGGGGTGTAGCCGCCACGAACATATTCAATACAGGTTGAGCCGACCTTTGACTGCTTGTCGGGCCGATTCGTTCGTATGAGCGTCCAATGTATTCGCCCCTGAACGCCGCCGCCTGACTCCGAGAGTTCGAGGTCGAATTTTAGATATGCGCCCGACGGCGACGACCAGTCGCCACGCCATGAGCCCGCCGGCGAGAGCGTACGCGTCGGAACCACCGGGCTGGCCGAATACGCGTTTGCATTGGCGACCGGTGCCGCGGGGGCTGGAGTCGCTTCGCCAGTCGATCGTGGCGTTGCTGTCGACGACTGTGATGGTTTGGCCGGATCGTCGCTTGTTCTCAACAGTAGCACACCGCCCAACCCGGCGACCGTCGCCGCGAGCAAGCCAATGAGCACGTACGGCCAACGGGCTTGGGAGGTGACTGGACCCGTCGCTGCGGATCGCGGCACGACCTGCGTCGGCTGGTCGCCGCTCACGTGAACATGCGGCAACTGCATCTCCGCGATCAATACGGACCCGTCGTTCAAACAGAACGAATTGTCGTCGGTAAACCCGGCTCCACATCGAGGGCAGTGTTTCATAATGCGTCCATCAGCGACCTACCATTCGCCCGGCTTACTTCCCAAATGCTGCGGTATCGCCGGACCAGTCTTCGGCGGGGGCGTAGCAAGGGGCCTCGGGGTGCTCGCGTTTTTCACGGAGACGTTACTCCTCAAGACCGTGCCGGTGTTCTCATTAGCCGGGGCAGGCCGGACATTTGCTTGCGGCGTGTCGGCACGCTGCAGTCCGGGAGGGCAAGGTACCGTTCCATTCAGATCAAAGCACCGGTTGTTCGCCTTGTCATACCAAATATCGGACAAGAACTGGCTCCCGCCGCTACTGGGCAAGGTCTTTATGGGGCCCGTCAGCGACGATTTCACCGGTAAGGGTTGGGGAATTTCAACCGCATTGCTCCAAGCATCGGTTTCGCCAACCACGCCATTTACGTTGGACTGGGCGCCTCGCATCGTGCTAGCCGTTGCATTCCCAGGTGTGGCCGAGACGTTGTCGAGGTCAGCGGGACCCGAGTTCATGCTCTCACTCCCACTCAGAACCGGCCTGGCATGATCGCGGTTGACTCCATCTTGCTTCTCGCGAGGGCCGGTGAGTATGTACGCTCCGATTAGCAACACTGTGGCGACAAGACCGCCTAGGACCGCGGAAGCTACCGTCGGCACAGTCTGCGACTTAGCCCGGTGAGGAATGTGCAAAATAGGGTCCGGAGCGGCAACCATGCGGGTCACTGATGCGACCTCGTCCGGGTACAGAACCGCCCCGCCGCCCAACGGGGCGCCGTCGAGCACGCAGAAGCCGCTATCGTCGTCGTTCTGATAACCGCATTTTGAGCAGGCGTTCATATTGATTTATTGAGCTAGAGCGCATTTGCAATAACTTTCAGCCGCAAATATTGGTTTCGTTTGAGCGCGGAAGTTTCTCGGTGCCCGTCGAGAAGCATTTGTTTTAGTTCTCGTCATCTAAAGAATTCAATCGTATTCCCGTGCATCCATCCTGTCGTGCCATTCGCAGATGTCACTCGGTACCAGGGATTATTCCCGCCAGCTGATTTCCCGATCCTGATCGGTTGGTTAAATCCGACGACGCCGACCTCATAGGCATCCATAGAGGGTGCTGATCTGATTATGGCGTTCAACATAATTACCCGGCCGTTGAAACCTTGCTTCCGCGCAGGCGCTTTAGGCTCTCGGTCCGCGTCTTGGGGTCCCGTGGCCGAGGCCGCAGATTGTGGGGGATCCGCAATATTACCAGCAATACTATTGTTCGGCGCGGGCCGTTCCGGTGAGCGGTTGGATTGGTTTGCGGCAGAGTTGGTTATCCCATTCGAGCCGGGAAGCGGCGACGCGCTCGTTTCAGACGAGACCGTATTCCCACTGTCAACCCCTACCCTATTCAAGGCAATATAGGTGGCTAAGAGAATCACTGACGCGGCGAGCGCGCCGATGATGCCGTAGATCAGTGCGGGACGGCTTGCAGCTGGAGCCGGCGATGCCAGTGGTGCGGTAGAGGGCCGTTCCACAATCCTTGTCTTTTCGTCGAGCTCCGACTGAGCGAGATCGACGCGAATGCGTGCGTCGTTATCAAGTTGAACTCCGTCAACCACGCAAAAAGTGCTGTCGTCTTCGTTCGAATGGCCGCACTGTGGACAAACTCTCATTTAGCTTTCAACGCACGGGTAAGGATTCCGCAGGATCTCGGATCTTATCTTTGGTGACCCATTATGCATTTGGATCGTCATCTCTTTTTCGCCAATGTCGCAATGCCGTACCGATCGCCATTGCTGGGTGAATCTAACGACGACGGTTTCGCCTTCGATGGAGATGCGTTCGTTCGATACGTTCACCGTGATAAAGTTCGGGAGCATTCGCTTTCGATCGCGAAGCCATTCATTGTATGCCTGCCTATCGCTTTCTCCGTCGGGAGTTACTTTGAAGCCTACGAAGGACGAATGATACAGCGCGGCGTACGCGGCGTAATCCTTGGAGTTTTGAGCACGGATCCAGCGCCCAAGGATCTCGCGCCCATCGGATTCGGTTATGGAGCGAACTGGCTCTGATTTTTGTGCAGGACTGTCGCCACTTGGCTTTTCAGCGTTTAGGGCCTTAGCGGGACTACCGGTCGCCGCCTGGGAATTCTCTGGCGCGTTTCCTCGGCCGGAAAGGAAATAGACTGCAACCAGTAATGCCAGGATCGTTGCCCCCATCCCGCCGACGAGTACATGAGTCAGAGGGCCTTTGTAATCAGCGGCGGAGCGCTCTCCGACTGATGATGTCTGTATGACCTGCGTAGGCGTCTCAAATGCAGAGCGCGGGCTTCCTGAAAGTGTCGCACCATCCTCAGGACAGTAGACATCACCGATGTCGAATGAACGGCCGCACGTCGGGCATATCTTCATACGCGTTGGGAAAGCGAAGATTCCGCGTTACTGTCCAATACTCCGGGCGAGAACCACGGAACACCTAATGCTCTTTTGAGATCAGTGGATTATAACGTCACCTTACCCGGATAATCAAGGAAATTTGACAAACTGACGGCGAAAATCTATTTTGTCTCGAATCCTATGAAACGCATCCTTCTTGTTGTCGCCTTGCTCGCGGGCTGCTCGACAGAGCACCGGCCCCCAACCGCCGGTGAGCCAGCCATCAGCGGTGAGATAGCCATCATTCCTCAGCCCGCGTCGATAAAGAGGATGAGAGGCTCGTTTTCATTTAACGCGGATACTGAAATAGTTGCAGTCGGCGAGGCCGAAAGGTGGGCTGCTGAGTTCCTCTCCACGGAAGTCCAGAAAAGAATTCCCGATGTCGTTATTCGCATTACCTCCGAGCGCGGTCGGCCCGGCACGATCGAACTTACCGAGGTGCCATCTGCTCCGGGTGACTCACGAAACGACTCGGCCTATCGCTTGGTCGTCACGCCCGACGCTGTGAAGATTGATGGCAGCAGCCGAGGGATGTTCTACGGTGTCCAGTCCCTTCTACAGTTAATTCCTGCCAACGCCGCCCTGCCGGTCCAGCTGCCTGCGGCCGAGATCGATGATAGGCCTAGGTTTGAATATCGGGGGATGCATCTCGACGTTGCACGTCATTTCATGGACGTCGAATTTGTGAAGAGGTATATCGATCACCTGGCGCGTTATAAGCTCAACTACTTTCATTGGCACCTGACCGATGATCAGGGTTGGCGGATCGAGATACGACGGTACCCCAAACTGACCGAAAAAGGCTCGGTCCGGGCAGAATCTGCATTAAGCAAGGCTAATGAACCATATCGCGGTAATGGCAAGCCGGTGGAGGGCTTTTATACCCAGGAGATGATTCGTGAGGTTGTTGAGCATGCGCGGTCTCGCCACGTAACGATCGTGCCTGAGATCGATATGCCCGGGCATATGTCCGCCGCCCTAGCCGCCTATCCTGAGTTCGGCTGTCTGAAGAACCACAGTTATAGAGTCAAAACGGCCTGGGGCGCTTTTCCGGACATCCTTTGCCCAACGGAGGAGACGTTTCAGTTTATCGATAACGTATTCGACGAGGTGACCGCCTTGTTCCCCGATTCCCCTTTTATCCATATTGGGGGTGACGAGGTTCGGTCTCATGAACAATGGCGCGCCTCCAAGGCGGTCCAACAGCTAAAGGCGGTCGAGGGCCTAAAGTCGGAAAGGGAAGTAGAGGGTTATTTCATCCGCAGAGTGGGTGAGATGGTTGCCGCCAGAGGCCGAAAAGCGATGGGGTGGGATGAGGTTCTGGATTCGGTGCCGGCGCCGGGATTGACAGTAATGGCATGGCAGGATGCCGACCGAGGCAAGAAGGCCGCTGCATTGGGTCACTCGGTAGTGATGGCCCCTTGGCAGAGCACATATTTTGATCACCTTCCAGGCGATTTGGGACCCGAGAGGGTTGCCTTGGGCGATCCGGTGAAACTGGAATCGGTGTATCATTTTGATCCGGCTCCGCGTGATTTTGGCGCCCCTGCAAAATGGGTCATCGGCGGTCAGGGCTGCCTCTGGACGGAGTTCATTTACACGCCGTCGGATGCCGAATACATGTTGTTCCCTCGGCTACTCGCATTGTCTGAGTCACTTTGGACGCCCTCGGAGGCGAAGAACCTCGGCGAATTCTATAAGCGGATGTCGATGGAACTCGCGCGTTTAGATCAAGCGGGGACGCCATTCTTCATCCCGCCGCCCTTCGGCTTTACCGATCGGCGATTCCGGCCCAACGACAGGGCGTCCCTCGAGTTGATTCCACCTGTCGACGGAGCCTCGATCCGATATACGTTAGATGGATCTGACCCGCAACCCGATTCTCCCGAATTTCGGATGCCAATGCCTCTAGATCTTTCGGGCACCGACACGGCCGCGATGAAAATAGTAGTTGTGCTCCCCAGCGGTCGCCAGAGCACTGTTTTTGAGGCCAAGTTCTCGCGCAGCGGTACCGTCATTACATCGGCGCCGATCGTGAGAACCGAACGACCGGTGCAGAGCTTTGAACCGATGGTCCAACCAACTCCTGACAAAAGGCAGGATGCTCCTTCGCCGAAGTCGAAAGGGACGCCTACTTCGTCTCCCAGACTGCCAGGCTCTAACGCGAAAACGGGTTCCGAAACTCTCGGTAATCAGAAGAATTCGAACTGAATCGAGACCGCTTTCAATCCCAGTCGCAAAGTACATTGTATGCCCAGCCGCGCTGGTGTGCCAATGGTGTGCCAGATGAGAGAAACTGATGGTATCGAGCGAAACTGAGCCAAACTCAATAAGTGGCGAAGCCTAACCAGGGCAACCACTTACAGATAGAAACAAACTCATCCAAAATGCCCGGCGGAGTTTCGTAATCGAAAGGTCGTCGGTTCAAATCCGACGGGTGGCTCCATTTTTATTGGGGTTGGTCATTCCAGGCGGCCGGTCTTTTCCAGACGGGTTGTGATGTTGGTGAGGCGGGCTAAGGCATCGCGGGCCTCGGCATTCGCGGCCGGCGAAACGTACCTTGTCACGGTCACGCAGCCACGCTGGCTCTTTGTAACACGGACGCAAGTCGTGTCCGTGACTGACAACGTCGTCGATCTCGATTTCATCGCTCGGGCGCCGCAGGAGGTGTCCGGGCAATGATCTCCGACGATCGGTGCGATAGGACGCGGAGCAATTCGGCGGTGCTCCAGGCTTGGGCCGCGGCGCCGCGCGGTGTGTAAGGTGGGTCACCGTCAAATATCTCTGAGACGTTTCCGAGCATTGCATGCTCTAGATGTATTTTGAGCGGGGCGAGCAACTCGGCGATGCGCTGTGCGGCCCGCCGATCTTTAGAGTGTGTCCGGCGGTAGGCGTCGATGAAAGGTCCGATCAGCCAGCTCCAGACGGTTCCCTGATGATACGCCGCATCGCGCATCTCAGGCGGGCCTTCGTAGCGGCCGATATATCGCGGGTCATTCGGTGACAGCGACCGAAGGCCAAAAGGCGTCAATAGGTCAGCCTCGACTTTTTTCACGATCTTGCGAGCCGTGGCTGCGTCAAGCATCGTGTGCCGAAGGCTGACGGCAAAGATCTGGTTTGGGCGGACGGATGCATCGCGCTCGTCACCATTGATGACGTCGTAGAGGCAGTTTTGCTCGTCATTCGAAAAAGAGCGTCGGAAGCTCACTTTTGCCCTCGTAGCGATCGAGCGATATTCCTGCGCTTTCGCCACATCGCCGAACTGTTCTCCGAGGTCTGTCATCACGCACAGAGCATTGAACCATAGTGCCTGGATCTCCACCGGCTTGCCGATACGCGGAGTGATCGCATGGTCGCCGATCTTTGCATCCATCCAGGTTAGCTGTGTCCCCGGTTCACCCGCGACCAGCAGGCCGTCATTGCCAACGCGGATCCCGTATCGTGTTCCGCGAATGTGCCAGTCGATGATATCGGCAAGCTTCTCGAATAGCTCATCCCGAGCGAAGGCAATATCGCCGGTCGCGGCGACATAGGCTCGGATCGCCTCAAAAAACCACAGCGTCGCATCGACGGTATTGTATTCGGGCTGCTCGCCCGCGTCGGGGAAGCGGTTTGGAAGCATTCCTTGCGAGATATGCTGTGAGAATTCGAGAAGTATGCTGCGGGCAACATCGGGGCGATTCGTAGCCAGCGTCAGGCCCGGCAGGGCGATCATCGTGTCGCGGCCCCAGTCGGAGAACCAATGGTAGCCTGCGATGACTGTGTGGCCTGCCCCGCGTCGGACTATGAACTGATCGGCGGCAAGAACGAGTTGGCGTTCCGTATCATCTTTTGCCCCCGAAGCGGCGACCAGGCGGGCACGACGTCGAATCTCGCTCGCTCGGAGGCTTTCATGATCAGAGACATTCGGCGTTTCGGTCGAAGCAATGACCACCGCTGTCGCGGATAGGTCGAAGGTGAGAACGCACGGCTGATAAAGGTCCTCATGATAGTCAAAGCCGCGTTCCTTCTCGATCTCGTACTCAAAATCGCGATACCAGTAGCCCGAAGGCTCGACCTTTGAGGCATTATGTGCCAGATGCAGCGTTGGCGTGTCGGCAAGTGGCGAGAACCTCAGGAGGCCTTGTTCTGCCTCATATGTTCTGTCGAATTGAGCATCCTCGTGCCGCAGGTGATGATGGTCGCGGAACGCAAGCAGCGGCCGTAGCTCGAGGCTGACGTCGCTCGTGGCCGCGCCTGTCATTGACCAGCGACAGACGGTCGTATTCTCACCATTGGCCATGAATACGGCCCGCTCGAGCTTGATGCCATTTACGTTGTATGTCCAAACAGGGAATGGATCGAGCCGAAAGCCGGTGAGAAACTGGTATCCGGTCGGATCGATCGTGTCAGGATACCGGTTGGATGAGAGTTCGAAGCGAGCGTCGCCGATAATCAGCGCTTCTTCAAATTTTGAGAGCAGGATCATTCGACCGAGTGGCGGACGCGTCGCGGCGACGAGCAGGCCGTGATAGCGGCGCGTGTTGGCGCACGCCACGGTTGACGATGCGTATCCGCCGATGCCGTTCGTTTCGAGCCATTCGCGGGAGAATGAATCCACGCGATCCGTGCATATTTCCGGCCCCAAGCTGATCATGATCTGAATAGATGATACCCTTAGCACCGATCAGTGAACAAAAAAGGCGAGGACAATGTCCTCGCCAAAAAGTGGGAGAATAAAGGCCACGCTTAGGGCCCGACAAAGGCCGACGGCACGGGTATGTCCGAGCCGAGGCCGAAGTTGAATGTAGCGAAACCACCGGAGGTTTGGTTTATGTACCATGTGCCGTTTCGGTAAACCGCGACATCGGCACGTGCATCTCCGTCGTAATCGGCGGGGACGAGCGTGTCGGTCGATGTGCCGAAGCTGACATAGCTCGGCTGTCCATTTGAGCTTTGCAGGATGTACCACGTGCCGTCTCTGAATACGGCGGGATCGGTCTTGTGGTCGCCGTCGTAGTCCGCGGGGACGAATTTGTCACCTGGTGATCCCCAGCTTCGATATTGAGGCTGGCCATTCGAGCTTTGCAGGATATACCAGATACCGTCGGACGGCCTGAATACGGCCGCATCGGAGCGCCCGTCGCCGTCAAAGTCTCCTCTGACAGGCAGGTCGCCGGTCGTGCCCCAATTGATCGTCACGAAATCAACGCCAGGCTGTGACGACGGACGGTAAAAGAACTGCCCTTGTCCGCCGGTCACGCGATAGACGGCCACATCGTTCTTGTCGTCGCCGTCCCAGTCTCCGACAACAGAATGATCGTCCCCCGTCCGCCCAAACTGCTCGATCTGAAACTGACCGTCTGAACTTCGCAAGACGTAAAACATTGCCCTGTCGGGATCGGACGGGTCCTCACGCCAAACGGCGATGTCCGCCTTGCCGTCGCCATCGTAATCCGCTGTTGCGAGCTTATCGGTCTCGATGCCCCACTCGGTCGCGTAGCTCGTACCGGTTGAGCTTGGCTGTATGTACCAGAAGTTCGCCGCCGGATCGGGCATTGGACGAAAAACGGATCGATCAGCACGCCCGTCGCCGTCAAAGTCATATTCTGTCCGCTGCGGAGCTGATGGCGGCAGGAAGACCACGGCTCCACCGCCGCGATTTGGGTTGGGGGCATTGACCGGAATATACGACGATACCGCCCCGGCGTTCGTAAATGGTGCCCGGATCAGGATGGGCGGTTCGGCGTCAGTTCGCCCCGCAAGCATTGCGGTCTGTCCGTCAGCACTGATATCGACATGTTCGAAGCCGGCCGTTCCCGCCGGCAGCGGCAGAGCCTGGACGTTCGAGCTGGAACTGAATGGCGCCGAGATGACGGACGCAACGTGCAGGTCATTGCTAACAACGATCGCCTTGCTTCCATCCGGAGTGACCTTGATGCCATTGGCGGTGCTAACTACGCCGAGACTCTGGGGCGTTGACGCGGCACTGAAAGGTGCGTTTATTATGAACACAAAGTTCGTGAGACCGTTGGAGCCTGTTGCGAGCAGTGTGTTGCCGTCCGGGGTGATCGCGATCGCGGCCCGGAGGCCGGTGCTGATCGGAATTGTAAATGCCACCGACGTATAGGGTGCATCTAATACCGAGATCCCGGTCGAGTGCCGCACGAAAGCACGCCCTTCGCTATTGAACACGATGGCCTGTGTTTGGAAGGCCGCGACGCTTCCGGGCAGCGACACGGAGGTGATCGCTGAGGATCCGTTAAATGGAGCCTGGATAACTTTCAGGCTGCTGCTGCCGATCGCGAGAGCGACGTTCTGCTGTGGCGGCACACCTATCGAGCCGGAACCGTTGTAGCCGGCACTGGAGGTGTCGATGGTCGATAGGAGCACTCCGTCCGAAGCACGGATGACAAAGATCCTCGAATGACTGAAATCGCCCACGAGCACTGTGTCGTTACCCGCAACGGCGATCCCGTGTGGTTCCGCATTTGAGGGCAGTCCGGCCGTGAAGACCTGGCTGCCAGGCGCATTTCGTGGGTCGTTATACCTTACGATCGCTCCTCCTCCGCCAGTGATGCTCTGCGAGAGCATTGCAGGTTGTCCGCCTGATGGAGGCGTTGGCGAGAAGGTTGGCGTCAGGCTTGGTGAGGGTGTCGGTGTGGGCGAAGGTGTGGGCGTCGGCGTTACTGATGGCGTCGGAGTGCCTCCCGGACATGGGGCCGACGGAGACCCGGGCTGATCCACATAAATGTATGCAGCATGATCAGTAAGACTCGTGTCGCGGAACGAACCGACGGCAGCGGTACCGTCTGAGGCAATTCCGACTCCGTTACCGTAGTACACCGCGGTCGGCCCGCCCTGTATGCGTTGGCGCAGCGTCCAATTTGAGCCGGTGCGGTCAAAGAAATAGGCATTTCCCGGCGGCATAGCCGGGGGCGTGCTCGAAGGGAGTTCTCGTCCTACAACTATTCTGTCGCCCGAGATCGCAACTCTGCCGCCGAACAGGTCACGGGGGATGTTACATCCTTGCAGCTTCTGAGCCTGCGACCAAGTAGCCCCGCTGCGGGTAAAGACGTATGCCGAGCCCTGTGTAGGATTGATAAAATCGTCCAGTGGCATTGACCCTACGACCGCAGTCTCGCCAGAAAGGGCCACGCTCACGCCGAAATTGCCGGATGGGATCGGATCCGAAGGGGTCAGCTTTTGCTGTTCACTCCAAGTGCCATTTCGCACATAGACGTATGCGGAGCCGCTTGCCTCGCCTCCATCGTCGTCTCCACGCGAGCCAATTATCGCAGTTTGACCGTCGATGGCGACACTGTAACCAAAACTATCAAGGTCCGCGGCGTCACTCGCGGCTAGCCGCTGGTCGAATGCCCACACGTTCGCCGATCGAGAGTAAACATACGCCGCTCCACGAAAGTTTGGCCCGGCCCCGTTGGCCCCGATGATGGCCAGATCGCCGTCAACCGCTACAGACCAGCCAAACTGGAAATTGATGCCCTCGCCGCCGGCATCGGGGGCGAGCAGCCGCGCCTGCTCGGTCCAACTCGTCCCACTTCTGACAAAGACATAGGCCGAGCCGCGGCCCGTCGAACCAGGTATCTGAGAGGATATGGCGCCGACGACGATCGTATCGCCGGCAATCGCTACCGAGTAACCAAATAGTTGGGCTTCGGGCGATGTATGGCTTGGAATCAGCTTCTGCTGCTCGGTCCATGTAGAACCGTTTCTGACAAAAACGTATGCCGAGCCGCGAAGACCCGCATCACCACGAGCCCCGACGACGACAGTATTGCCGGAGATCGCGATGCTCATTCCCATTCCCGTGTTGCCGTCGCTAGCGGTCAACCGTTGCTCCTGCACATATACGCCGCTGCCCTCAGGGTTCGTACCCATCGAGGCGTATAGGCGCTCAAGTTCGTCAGCGTTCCTTAGATAGTCAACGGCGGCGGGGCCGGTCAGGGTCGGCAATTCGCCCGATGCCAGGTGCGGATCAGCGGCCGATATGGGATATGCATTCCACTCGACGAGAAACCCGCCAACTGCAAGCGACAAAGTAAAGAGTATGGCAATTCGGCCCAGCATTGATATGTTCTCCTTTTTCGGTAATACGAGAGCGTCTTGTACCCATATGCGTAAAAGTGTCGGGAACACTGCCAAATTGCTTGAAAATTTGTGTTCTCTTCGCAAAAAAGGCTAAACTTCGGTTAAATACTCACACAACCTACACACCCTATGAACGACGCCAAGCCATCGGAGATCACGCGTATTTTGCAGGATTGGAATGATGGCAATGAGGCCGCGAAGGACGAGCTGGTGCCGTTTGTCTATGACGAGCTAAAGCGGCAGGCGCGGATCATGATGTCGTCTGAGCGTAATAACCACACGCTGCAGCCCACTGCGCTCGTTCACGAGGCTTTTTTACGGTTGAATAATCAGGCAGGGATCGACTGGAGGAACCGGAGCCATTTTTACGGGATCGCCTCGCGCCTGATGCGGCAGATATTGATCGATCACGCCCGTCAGCATGCGACGGCCAAGCGCGGCAACCGTCCTATACATTTTTCGCTCGATGATGTGCAGATACCGGTCGAGGAACGCGCCGACTCGCTGCTCGTGCTGAACGACGTGCTCGACAGGCTCGAAAAGCTTGATGAGCAGCAGGCGAAGGTCGTTGAGATGCGGTTCTTTGGCGGGATGACGAATGGTGAGATAGCCGAGAGCCTCAATATCTCAGAACGCACCGTAGTCCGCGACTGGCAGGCGGCGAGATTATGGCTCTATCGGGAGCTTAACGCCGCGAGCTAGGAAGGGTAAGAAATTCTGGCAGAGTTTCCTCAGCATTTACGCATATTGGTAAGAAGCGCGAAATGGGCGTGTCAACGCAAATGCAGTCTAAGAATTGGGATAAGGTCAAAGAGATCCTCGATGAGGCCCTGCGGATCGATGCGTCGGAACGCCCATCGTATCTTGATAGTGTCGGGCTCGCCGCCGACATTAGGGCCGAGGTCGATTCGCTCTTAAGTTTCGACGAGCGATCGGCTGACCTGATGCAGCTCTCGGCGGTAGAGTTCTCAGGTTCGTTCATCAATGGGCGAGAAGCGGATGATCGATTGACCGGACAGCATATCGGGCATTATCGCATTGTGTCTGAGATCGGGCACGGCGGCATGGGTGCTGTCTATCTGGCCGAGAGAGAGGACGGCACGTTCTCGCAGCGAGTCGCCTTAAAACTGCTCAAGCGCGAGATGAATACCGCCGCGCTTCGCCGCCGGTTCGAGCAGGAGCGCGACATCCTCTCGCGTCTCGAGCATCCGAATATTGCCCGGCTGCTCGACGCCGGGACGACCGACGACAAGATACCGTTTCTCGCGATGGAGTATGTTGAGGGGCGCCCAATCGACGAATACTGTAACAAGCACGGGCTCGATCTCGACGCTCGGCTGGAGTTGTTTCGCCAGATATGTTCGGCCGTGGATTTTGCGCATCGCAACCTGATCGTTCACCGCGACCTCAAGCCATCGAATATTCTCGTCACCGATGACGGCATTCCAAAGCTGCTCGATTTTGGTATCTCAAAGATCCTGTCGGAGGACGACGCTGGCGTGCCGGCAGCAACGGTCACGCGGCTTGGCGCGATGACGCCGGGCTATGCGTCACCTGAGCAGCTTCGCAGCGAGAGCGTAACTACCTCGACCGACGTATATTCGCTTGGCGTGATTCTCTTTGAGATTCTTAGCGGCCATCGCCCTTTTGAAGGCCGAGAGGGCAACCTAAATGACATCCTTCACGCCGTGGTCGAGACCGATCCGCCGCTGCCGTCGTCGATAGCCGGAACATTACCTGAAAGAGGACTTGAGGCGATCACCGCGAGGGCCGGTGAGCTATCGGTGGCCAATGAAACGCGTCAGCAATCGCGCCGGCTGACGGCGCCTCATCCGATCAGCATCAAGCCTCAATACCTTCGCGGCGACCTCGATAATATCATCCTGAAAGCGCTCAAGAAGGAGCCGGAACGACGGTATCTCTCAGCTGAGAACTTCTCGGACGATATCCGTCGCTATCAGGACGGACTCCCGGTCACGGCGCGGCCCGACACGCTCATATACCGGGCTGGAAAGTTTGTTCGCAGAAACCGCTACGCCGTTATCGCGGGAGCAATGGTTATGATCGCCATCATTGCGGGTGCGATCGCGACGCTTTGGCAGGCCCGCGTGGCGCAGGCAGAACGCCTCAGGGCAGAGAGCCGCTTTAATGACGTTCGCAAGCTGGCAAATTCTTACATCTTTGATGTTTATCCCGAGATCGAGAACCTTGAAGGTTCGCTCAAGGCCCGCGAAAAGATACTGACAAACGCCCTTGGTTATCTTGACAGCTTGTCCAAAGAGGCCGGCGATGATATCGAATTGCAGGCGGAGCTTGCGACCGCCTATGAGAAGATCGGCGACGTTCAGGGAGCATTGACAAATTCAAGCCTGGGCAATATCCAGGCGGGCCTCGATAGTTATACAAAAGCGGCAAAGCTACGCGAAGCTGTCTATCTGGCCGATCTGTCGAACCTTGATGCGAAAGAAAAACTTGCGGCAAACTACTACACGACGGCCCGAACGCTTTGGAACAACAGTCAGACTCAGGAGGCAACCGAGGCCTTTGAGCGGAGCCTGAAGCTCCGCCGCGAACTCGTCGCAAGCGATCCTTCATCAGTCGAATATCAGAACCGATTGGCCGTCGTGCTGATCGATTACGGAGCGATCCCGGTCTTCAATTCGCAGACGGCTCAGGCCCTGGTCCTGTTTGACGAGGCGCTCGCGATTGTCGAAAGATTGCGTCGCCAGGACCCGGCGAATGCTGACTTCAAGAAGACACAAACACGCCTTCTTCGCGTGATGAGTAAGGCAAAAGGCTCGATCGGTGATTACGATGGCGGAATCAGAGGCTTTGCGGTCGCGGCGGAGATCAGCCGCGAACTCGCAAGCCAGTTTCCTGACGATTTTCGCGTTCAGCGAAGCGTTTGGCTGACCGATTCGCTGACTTGCGAACTGTATATCGACAAAGAGGATGCGCAAAAAGGTGTCGAGACATGCCTGCCGACGATCGAATTTCCTAAGGCTGCGCTGGCAAAAGAGCCTGAGAATGGCGTCGTCGCCTATGACCTGGCGATCTCACATTTTAATACCGCCCGGGCATATCGTTTTGCCGGTGACTACGGCAACGTAATCGCGCAGGCTGATAGGGCCATCGCCGTAATGACTGCGTTGAGCAAAAAGACGCCGGAGAATTTGGAGTATCAGCGCAATCTCGCGGTTTATGAGACCGAACGTGCGCGGGCGCAGATAAAGCTTGGCCGATATGATGAGGCCCAAACGGTCGCACAAAAGGTGCTTCGGATCATGATACCGATCGCGGAGGCGGATAAGGCGACTACGACCTACAGGTATGACGTGGCTGTCGCCTATCGGCTCTCAGCCGAAGCCTATGCCAAGTCCGGGAGCAAGCCAAGAGCTGTTGAGAACATCAGGAAAGCGATCGTGATAGTTGAGGGCCTTCGCGATGAGAACGCCCTCCGCGATACGGACAAAGACCTGCTTACCGAGCTCGGAAGCGAACTTGCCGCCTACTCTTCCTAGAAACTATAAGCGAACGCCAGATTGAGGTGCTCGGCGGTCCGTCGCCGAGACAAGCGGTATCGCGTGTCAAAACGCCGCACCTCGATGCCCATCTGGAACTGCGGGCTGAACTTATAGATCACCTCGCCTGCAAAAGCCAGATTCCGCATCCGCCAGTCGCGTGAACTAACGCTGCGAAGATCGGCGTCGTCCGGGTCGTCGATGCCAACGGTGCCATAAAAGCCGAGCTTGTTGCCCTTCATGCGTGGCGTAACTGCGATCTGGACCCAGCCGCCGCGTGTGCCGATCGCTCTAATACCGTCGGCTGTTGCCGCGTTGCTCTGGACATGAGCAAAGTCAGGGTTCACGCCTTGAAAAACTCCAGCCTGAAAACCACCGAGACCCTGGCCGACGAAAGCCTCGCCGGTAAGGCTGACGAGATCCGTCAGCGGCATATTCCAATCCGCCGCGACACCCCACGATGCGTCATTATAACGCGCGTTCGTCGGGCCTGTGTTAGCCGCTACGCGGCCGAAATGCCCCGAGATGCCGATCGACCCCGCCTTCTTGCTGGCTAACCAATTCTTGCCTGAGTAGGCGAGACGGCTCTGGAAAAATGGAAAGCCTGAAGTCGAACCTGAATTCGGTTGAAGAAAGAAACCACCCGCCGAAGACGAATCGCCCGACTGCGGAGCGAGGATCGCTCCCTGCCATGCAACGGCCCCGAACTTTCTCTCGATCTTGATCTGCGGGATGCGTGCCCAATTGTTACCGGCGGCGGCCATTTGCGGGATCGCTGCTGCGGCAAGCGAAACGGGGCTCTGTGGTGCAAATGGCATCCAGTCCTGGCCGATGGTCAGGCCGGTCTTTTCCCAGTCGAGTCTGATGTTGGCAAGACGCAGCCTGACGAGGCCAAAATTCTCGCCGATCCCGATGCCGGGCGAACCACCAAAAAAGTCCGCCTCAACGACCGCGCCGAGCCGGGCCTTGCCGACCTTGGCTCCCTCGATTCTTAGTCCGAGCCGCGTTTGCCTGAGGCTCGCGCTCATTCCGCCGTTGCCGCCGGTCGAGGCAAAGAGCGGAACGTCCGCGTTGTTCGTCCCGCGTGTGTTGCCAAAAGCATTGAAATAGATCGTGCCGTAAGGCGTTAGTTTGACGTTGCCGACGTTAACGCTGAGATCACGCTTTTGCTCGGTTTCTTTTGCCGGCTGCGGAGCAGGGACAGCCTTGGCAGGAGCCTGATCGGTCTCAGCCGGTCTGGCTGGGGCAATTGTTACGGCTGATGGCTGGCGACGGGCGAGTTCCTCGGTCAGCAGTAGGACCTTTCGTTCCAGATCCTCGATCCGGCGAGTGAGTTCATCAACATCCGTGCGCCCATCCCTAGTCTGGGCCGTGACCGCACACGCAGCGATCGTTAGAAACAGCAGGGGAAGAATACTGTGTTTAAGTATGTTCATATCGACTAATTGTTAAAAACAAACACTCCTGGGGTATTGTCCGCCCGATGCCGCTACGTTGTGTATGACTGACGTCACAACATTGTATTCGTCAACCGAAGCGCTAGAATCGAACTTTACAGCTATGGCCGTTCTAGACGCGAAACTCACTAAAATTCTTGCTGAAAAGTCGTCCGCAAGACGGTTTTCTGCGGGTGAGATCGTCTTTTCTGAAGGCGACGACGCTACATTTCTTCCTTTCGTTCGTTCGGGCCGGATCAAGATGGTCCGATATCCGGAACTCGGCAAGGAGATCATTGTTGGCACCTTCGGAGCCGATGAGGTGTTTGCCATCCCGCCGGCATTGGATGGCAAGAGTTTCCCGGCGACGGCTGTTGCGATGGAAGAGTCAGAACTCCTTTTTATGCCGAGCGCGGATTTCAAGGCGCTGATGGGCAGTTCGCAAGACTTTTCGGCGGTCATACTCGAACAGATGTGTGACATCCTGCGTCAGAAGGCCGACACGGTGCGCATTCTTGCGACGCCGTCGGCCGAACAGCGCATTGCCGGCGTTCTGATCTCGATCGTCGGCGAGATGGATGATCCGGGCCCTCGGCGGATCGACCACCGCCGACAGGACATCGCGGATATGGCCGGACTGACCATCGAGACGACGATCCGCTCAATCCGTCGCATGGCCGCACGTGATCTGTTTCGCATCGTGCATGGCAAGATCTATATTGACTCGCTCGAACCTCTCCGCCGTCTCGTCGAATAGTTCAGACATTATTTCGTTCGTATGAGGCAGGTCATATTCAGCCACGCCTGAGGGCGGCACAATGGCAATAGTCACCAAGGAGGACTTTTAATGCAAGATCTACATACAAAGACTGTTCGCGAGATCGCATTGGCGATGCCGATAACGACCCGCGTTTTTGAGGAATACAAGATAGATTACTGTTGCCATGGGCATACGAATTTTGAGGAGGCCTGCATTAGTAAGGGCCTCGACCCCAAAGCCGTGCTCGACAAGATCGACGGTGTCGTCGGCCAGCTTGGCAACCGCGAGCTCGATTGGCTCACCACCGCCGCACTCGCCGAGGTGATCGACTATATTGTCGATAAACACCATCACTATACCCGCGAAGAAATGACGCACCTGACGGCGCTCGCAAACAAGGTGGCGACGCGCCATGGCGACCATCTGCCGACGTTGCTTGAGCTAAAGGACACGTTTCAGGAGCTCTGCGACGAACTCGGGCCGCACATGATGAAGGAAGAACACGTGCTGTTCCCGTATATCGAAGAGATGGAATCACGGCGCGATAAGAACATGCCACCGACCTTCCCACCATTCGCGACGGTCCAGAATCCGGTCGGGATGATGATGATCGAACATGAAACGGCAGGCGAACTGCTCGAAAAGATGCGGAAGCTGACGGATGATTATACGCTGCCTGAATGGGCGTGCCCCAGCTTTACGGCACTCTATCATCGGATGGCTGAGCTCGAGGCAGACCTGCACCAGCACATCCATCTCGAAAACAATCTGCTGTTCCCGAAAGCCATCGAGATGGAGCAAGGCGTGCTCGCAGCGGCGGCATAATTGATGGCTGCGACCGCGACAATTGCAAAGATCGCCCCGACGCGCCGTGTGAGGTTGAGCCAGATCGTGCTGCCGACCGAGCACGGCTCGTGGGGTTTTCTTTTTGAACCGATCGTTGCGGGCTTAGCCGTCGCGTTTTCGGCGGCCGGTGTTTGGATCGCGGTCGCCGTGATCGGGGCGTTTCTGGCGCGCCGCCCACTGCAGGTATTGCTAACGGTCTGGCGGCGCGGCGATCCGAACATGATCGCTCCTGTTGCGGCAAATTTTCTCACGTCTTTCGCTGTTCTGATCGGCGGCGGCATCGTGGGGGCCGCAATATCGGCCGGTTGGCCGTGCCTGATACCATTGGCGGCGGTCTTGCCGCTAGCTCTCTTCCAACTCTGGTATGAGGCTGCCCGTCCGGGGCGGCAGCTATTTGCCGAGCTGTCGGGCGGCGTCGTTATGGCCGCGACGGCGGCGTCGATCGCTCTCGCCGCCGGCAAGGGCTGGACAGTAGCTGCCGGTCTTTGGTTCATTTTTGCGGCGCGCTTCCTGCCGTCGGTGCTTTACGTTAGAAACAGGCTGGCATTGGATAAAGGGAAGCCCGTTTCATTCGCCGTGCCTATCCTCAGTCATGTCGTCGCTTTGGGAGCGGCGGCTGCTCTCGCGGGGGCAGGACTAATTCCGCGGCTTCCGGTTGCGATGTTCATGCTTTTGTTCCTGCGTGCTGCCATCGGCCTCTCACCGGCACGGAGAAACGTAAAGGCGATGAGGATCGGCGTCTGGGAAGTTATCTATGGAGCGGTGCTCGTAGCCATAGTCATCATTGCCTACACGACCTAGACCGCGGCCCCGCATTCAAACATAGTTTCATCTTCATCTTCAGCCAGCACGGGCAGGGCGGCTTCGCGGAGTTTGCTCTTGTCCTTATCAGGCCCGACAAGCGCAAATAGGCTTGCACCCGCACACTCCAGATATTCGATCCCGGAACCGCTAAGGAGGGAACTGAGCTTTTCGGCGTATTTTGAGAGGTGGTCGTCAGCGAAGGATCGCGCCGCGTCGGCCGTGATCTCGGCATTCTCCGTGTCGCCGCATTCGCGAGCGTAAAGCTCCTTCAGGCACAGATAGCCCATAAAACCACTCTCTACCGCTATGTGGTCGGGCACCTCGTCCGTAGACGTCTTATAGCCGAATGCGTCGTAGTACGAGGACAGTTCCGATAGCAGTTGTCCCGGCTCCACCCAGCTTCGATAGCTGACCTCGCGGCCCGGGGCCGGCCCGCCGGGGCCGAAAACGGAATGAAACAGGCCCTCGGTCGCCTCATCCTGGGCCGATCGAGCGGCCTTAGCGAGCCGTTTGTCATTCACTTGTTCGCCGAGGAGCGCTACCTGACGGAACCAATCGCGTTTTGGGCAATCAAACAGCAAGCTGAGCAGTCGCCATTCAGCGGCTTCGTTAAGTAATTTGTCGGCGTCCTTCATATTTGATCTCCTATGTGATTTGCAGTGTCACGTTGGCCCGAACCGAGCCAGATTCGCTCCAAGAGTTCTCGCCTCTCCGAGTCAGAAAGTGCTGCATCGAGAAGCGGATACAAGTAATCACCCTCTCGTTTATCGTGATGTCCGGCAAGTCGCAGATAGAACGCTTCATGTCCGAGCAGCCGTAATACGGCGGGCTCGAGGTCGGTAGCGTTAGGAAGATCTGCCGTTGCCTCCTTGAGGACTGTGATATGCGCACGCATTTTCTCGTGCTCATCCAAAAAGAGCCTCGGAGCACCGACCGCAGGGAATTCGCAACGCCCTGAATATAGCGGCAAGAGAATCCGTTCCTCATCCTGCATGTGCCGAATGAGGCCTACTTCGTATCGCTCAAGCTCGGTCACGGCCATCGCATGATCCATGCGCAGCAGGGCACGCTGATGCTCGAGGAATATCGCGTCAAGCTCCGCGTGAACTGCCATGATGTCCGTGACCGTTGCCGTCATTTAAGCATCAATGGGACCCAACCGGTCCGCATCTTCCTTGCCCCGACCTCGCCGTGTGCCGCTTCCCAAACCGCAAAAGCGGTTTGCGTTGGCGTCGCGGATGAGAAGCCTGCCGGAACTGTTCGAGCGATGACGACAGCCCAGCCTGTCTTTGTCTTAACGCCTTTTCCTCTTGAAGTTGTGCTGGCGGCAGGCGTTAGGGTGCCGGGCCCCTCGGCGATCATATCCTCAACGGGCTGCTCACGCGGGCCAGTTCGGTTATTTCCGAGAGCTCTTGCAGGAGCGTATCGTGCGCCCGCCTCGGCCAGCGCCTGTGGGTTGCCCTCAAGCGATTTTGCCTTTGACGGATAATGATCGATCTGCGCATTCGGATAGATACTCTTGATGTCGTCAGCCCGGCCCTCGACTATTGCCTGCCAATCTGCCCGCCAAAAGGCGATCTCGACGCCTTTGCCGACCTCACCCATCTGCGGTGCCGGAACATTCGCCTCGATCTTGGCCGGGATCTGGACAGCACAGCCGTCGAGGAAGTGTTTCGGCCCGGGAACGTCATTCTGCGTAGAATCGAGCCATTCCAACCGAAAAGCGATGTGCTGGCCATCGGTTATCGCCTTTACCTGGACCTCAGTAGTCGATACCTCGAGCAGTCTGGGATCGACGATGTCCTGCGGGATCATTTTTGATGTATGCAGCGAGACGTCATTCCAAAGCGAGGCATTCGGATTCAGGGTGATCTCATTAACCTGAGCCACGTTGACCTCGGCGGTCGGCACCTGAACTCGGCGGCATCCGGCTGCGAATAGGAACGTCATTATTATTGCGAGGCTTAACAGTCGCATATTATTTACAAACCTCCATCGCGCCGCTAGCGGCGCAGATCAGTCATCATCAAGCTCACCCATGCACTCCGCATCTTGCGGGCCCCGACCTCGTCGTGCGAGCCTTCCCATACCGCGAAGGCGATATTGATCGGTTTCGATGACGCAAATCCCTTTGGAGCCGGGCGCGAGAGCACAACCGCCCAGCCCGAAGCCGTCCTGATGCCGCGCCCTTTCGAGACGCTATTTGGCGCCGGACGCAGGTCCGCCGGGCCCATTCCGATCAGATCCTCGACCGGCTGTTCGCGTGGGCCTGAGCGTCCCGGCTGGACAGCGCGGGCTGGAGCCTCGCGGAGTCCAAACTCCGTTTGCGCGGCCGAGTTTTTCTCGAGTGGTTTTGCCTTTGCGTTGTAATGATCGATCGAGGCATTCGGAAACAACGCTGAAATGTTGTCCTCACGCCCATCGACGATCGCCTGCCAATCGGCCCGCCAGAACGTAATATCCACGGGGCGCGTTGACTGGCCCATCGCGACCACCGGCACTGAGGCCTCGGTCACCGCCGGTACCTGGATCGCACAGGCATCCACAAACGAGCCCGATACCGGCCGGTCGTCCAGTGTCCTATCCTGCCACTCGAGCCGGACGGCGATATTTGCGCCGTCGGCCATGCTCCGCACCTCAACCTCAGTCACCGAAGGTTCAAGCAGTTTCGGTGTCACGAGGTCCTGCGGCACCAGCTTGACCGTGGTCGGAGCTGCTGAGCTCCATATGGCCGCGTTCGGATTCAATCCGGTATCACTGACCGGCGTCAAGTAGGGCCCTGCCTGCCTGGCCAGATCGCTCGGCGATACCAGAAGAAGACTCAAAACCAATAGGGCCGCGGGCCGCATTCAATATCTCCTGCTATGGGCAATTGGTGCGCGTGATCTGATAGACCTTGTCGTAGGCCGGCCGAATATGCACCGGCTCCTTGAATGGCACATTGACCAGTTCTTTACCGTTCTCATCCATCCCGATCGCTTTGTCGCCCACGCGTTTCCATTTGCGCACGATACTGGCGGTCGAACCGAATAACCCGAGTAAGCTTGTTAGCTCTGGATCATTTGGTGCGTTTCTGTAAACCTCGACCGCCTTATCGACGCCCGGCCCAAACATCTGCTGCGTAAAGTGCGTCGGCACATGCACGGGCGGGATGTAGTAAACATTCGGCTCGAGTCCAAACTGCGGAAACAGCGGCAGAGCGACCTTCTTGATATGAACAAGATAGTCGAGCGGGTTGTCTGCCTGCGCTTTGTCAGGCGTATTTAGGAAACCGGCCATGCGGATCTTGCCGATGCAGTTCTCAAAGCACTGCGGCGACAGGCCCTCCTCGATCTTGGGGTAGCACGCGATACATTTTTCTGACGTCGAGGTCATCGGATTAAAAAAGACCTTCTTGTAGGGGCAGCCGCGAACGCACTCCTGATAGCCCCGGCAGCGGCCCTGATCGACGAGGACGATTCCATCCTCCGGCCGCTTATAGATCGAGCCCCGCGGGCACGATGCGAGACACGCCGGATATGTACAGTGATTACAGATGCGGGCCAGATAATAGAACCAAGCCATGTCGTGGGTTCCCTCGAGGCTAGCTCCACCATCGACGCCGCCGGAGCAGTCATCTTCACCGACGTTTGGATAGGAGTAATCCTCGTCGCTTGGCCGCCAGCCGAGAACGCGTTCGCCCGCCGGCGCATTCTCAAATATCGTGCTGCCCTCATAGACCTGCTTGCCGTCCTTTTCCGTCCACTGCTGGCCGTCGAGCATCTCGAGCAGGTTGAGATCCCAGGCGAGAGGATAAAAGCCGTAAGGCTTGGTCTCGACGTTGTTCCAGAGCATGTATTCCTGCCCCTTGCCGCTCGTCCATGTGGTCTTGCAAGCCAGCGTGCAGGTCTGGCACGCGATACATTTGTTCGTGTCGAAAACGGCGGCGAACTGTTTTTCAGGGCGGCTCTCCGGATACCAGTAGGACATTTCCCGGCCAAGCTGCCAGTTATTTACGCGTGCCATAGTTTATTCTCCAGTTTTGACGGTCTGTTTATTTGGGTTTCATTCTCAGCGGCCCATTTTACCTGCCGCCCCTTGAAAATTGTTGCGATGAAAAGCACCGACGATGCGATAGCGAGGATCATCGAGATCGCATAGAGCCGCTGCGGACGTTCGGCATCGGCCCGTCCACGAATCAGGGCGATGAGGCCGATGATCCCGGCCACGAGCGCTGTGGCGAGCGCCGCCGTTGCACTTAGCTTGTGCGCGTTCAGAGCGTCTGTCCGCGGCCCGGCCGCCGGCTCCGCCGCTAGCCCCGCGAACTCGCCGGTTAAGGCCACGACAATGGTGACGACGACGGTGATCAACACGATCTTGATCCCGAAGCGCTGCGTCCGGATCCGCCGACGCCACCAACCGATGGCGAGGGCCAGCGAACCGATCACCATGCCGATCGCCGGGTAGTAGTTGAGCATGAGATGTAGTTTTAACGCGTCCATTTCTCGTCTACTTTTTCTTGATAAATCCGCCCGCGAGGTATCGCTTCATCGCGTCAGATTCGTTGTCCGGCCGAATGCCGAGCTTGACCGGACGCCACAACGGCTCGTCCCCGATGCCGCCGGGCTCGGCCTTTGTGATCTTCACAAAAGATTCACGCGGAGCTCCGGTCGGGCAGTGAATATCGGCAGCAAATCCCTTGCCCATCCCCTGGCCATACATACCTTTGCGGACGAGCGAATCTGTCATCCATGTTGGCTTGAGCCAGCCGCGCGTCGCCGATTGATGCGATCCGCAGCGGAACATCGCCTGATAATTCGTGCGCGGATTCTTGGCAAGGCCGTCTTTGCGTTCCTTTTGGCCCTGAAACGAACCGGGAGTAGTGCCATACATGTTGAACCACATTCGCGTCACGCCGCGCGGCGTGCCCGGATAGTATCTTGCACGACACAAGAGCCGGGAGAATTCGTAGTTCTTCTTATCCTTCTGCCAGCCGCGAAACGGCCGGTCTTCCGGATCGGCGTCGATCCAGACATAGTCGCCGTCGTTCACACCGATATCTCTTGCATCCTGCGGATTGATATCAACGTAGCCCTCGTTTACGAAAGGCATGCGCTTGTCGTGGCGATAGATGTCGCCGAACGGGCCAAAAAGTATGGCGTTCATGTCGGTATCGATAGGCATCGTGTGGACGCCGTGGCGATACTTGGGCGTGTGGAAAACGAACTTGTAATCGTCCTTGATCAACGGATGCGGTTTTGTCTTCGCTTCGGCCCAAGTGTAAACGACGTTTCGGCCGCAGCGCGTCTCGCACGACAGGTCGTCGCGCTTTACGCCGTAATCCTCAGGCTGCGCGGGCCGCAAGGCCTCATGCGGGGCCGAGATAATGATATTTGGCTCGTAGAATGTCGAATCGACCGGCTCTCGATGGACGGGCAGATTCTCTCCCGCTTCGATGAATTCGTCTTCCTCGCGATAGAGTTCGAGCCGGCCGCTCTTTGTGTACCACGGCGTTGCATCCACAAGTTGGTCGTAGCCGACGTTCTTGGGCGTCGTTCGGCTGAGCATTATTGAGGGAACCCCATTCAGCGCTTTCTCATGAAGGTCCTTGAAGTCATATCCCTTCGTGTTCGTCGAATTGTCGAGGATCCGCTGGAGGTAAACATCCGTCTGCCCCTCGCGAACAAACTTCCAGAGGTCATTGAACCGCTGGTCACCAGTCAGATCGGCGAGTTTTGAGGCGACAGTAGCAAATACCTCGATGTCGCCCATCGTATTGAAGATGCGCTCCATCGGCGTCTTGGGAAAGACCAGCAGGAATGGATTTGTCACCGACGCTGTCATGTCCGGATGCTTGAGTTCGGCCCATGAATCGACGCCGAAAACGACGTCCGCCCACTCGCATGAGGTTGACCACCACCATTCGTTTACAGCGATCATCTCGATCCGCGGCAGGGCATTGACGACCATGTTGTAATGCCATTTCACGTTGCCGAGGATCGAATTCGCATTGGCGAACCACAGCGATTTTGTCGGACACGGCATATGCGTCTTGCCGGTCAGAAGCTTATTGCCGACACGCAGCGGATGGTCCTCGTGATTGTAATAATGTGCCGATTCGGCCTTCCAATACTGTTTGGGCCGCGCCGGTTTTGTCGGGTCGAGTTCGATATCGAACGGATTTTCGTTGATCCACTGAGCCGAGCCGTTGAACAGTGCCGTGCGGTAATTACCGGCGTATGAGCCGACGTTGCCACCGATCTTGCCTACGTTGCCGGTCAATGAGGCGAGCAGGAAAACGTCGCGGTCCTTGTTGTCGCTGTTAAAGAACTGATTTGGCCCCATGCCGAGAGCAAAAAGCGTCGTGCCCGGTTCTTTGGCAAAATGTCGCGCGAGCTTCTCGACCGCGGCGGCCGGTGCCCATGTGAGTTCCTCGATGGTTTTCGGGTCGAAGTGAGAGGCGTATTCCTTGACGAGGTCAAAGACCGGGCGGCATTTTACTTTGCTGCCGTCCGCGAGCGTGACCTCGACCGCTCCCTCGAGCTGAGCGTCCGCCGCCTTTGAGTTTTTGCCAATATCGTCGCGAGTAAGCACCTGCGGCGCGTTCGTTTTTGCGTTCCAGGTAACATAATCGCCCCATTCAAGCCGGAGTTTTTCGGGCACGACATTCTTTACAGTTTGTTCGATCGGCGGCGGTTCTTTTTCGCCCTCCTTGACGATGAATGTTTGCTTGAGCTCGGCCGGAGCGCCGCCAAAGATCTCGGACGCCTTGAGATATTTGAGCGTGTCCATTCGCACGAGTATCGGCATATCGGTCCATTCCCTTACGTAGGCATCGTCATAGAGCTTTTCCTGCATTATGACGTTGGCAAATCCGAGGGCCAGTGCCGGCGTCGTGCCCGGGCGGACAACAACGACCTCGTCGCCTTTGGTGGCCGTAGCTGAATATTCGCATGCGATCACGACGACCTTTGTGCCTTTCATTCGGGCCTCGGTCAGCCAGTGTGCGTCGGGCATCTTGGTCGTGATCCAATTCATGCCCCAGATAACGACCGTTTTTGCCTGCTCAACGGAGTTTAAGTCAAACTCGACCGTCTGCTGGCCAGTGACCATTGTGTGGCCGGGCGGAAGGTCAGTGTGCCACGAATAATTGTCAAACCCCTTGGCCCCCATCGCCTGGTCGGGGCCGACTCCGCGGATCTTGCTGTCGAGCAGAGCCATCGAGTTTGCCATGCGATACATGCCAAAAACGCGAGTCATGCCCAGCAGCGGCATGCCGCCGCGGAATTTCATCACCTGCGTACCGATGCCCTGAGTTGCAGCGATGGTCTCCTCGTCGTAATGCTGCTCCTTGAGCTTGCGCATGCCCTCGTCGCCGGTATAGGTCTCAGCGATGTTCTTGAGGGCCGCGGCGACTATGACGGCAGCCTCATCGTGCGACATTCGCACCCATTCGTCGCGGCCGCGATTCATATAGCTCTCGCTCGGTTTACCGTCCTTACCACGCGGAAAGCCGTCCTCATACCATTTCTTGAAGCCGGCCCGAACCATCGTGCCATTCACGCGCCGGTCGCCGTAGAATCGCCGCGTTAACGCGAGCCCTTTCTGGCAAATTCGCGGATCCCAGCGATGGGATGTTCCGTTCCCGAGCAGGTCAACGGCCTCGCCGTATTTCATCGTCGGGCCGATCCGCGTTATCACGCCCTGGCGAACGTGCGCGTTGAGGAGGCAGTTATGCGTGTCGTTCGGCGCGCAGGTGAATGTGTAGCGAGAATCATATTTCCAAAGGTCGCGATACACTTTTTCCCAATCGCGATTAGGATAAACCGCGAGCGGATTGGTTATCGCATCGAGGCCCCATGCATCGGTTGCCGAGAGGGCAAGAGCGCCAAAGCCGGCTGCCGTCATGCGTGCCATAAATTCGCGTCGGGATAATTCGTTTTTCATAATTGTTCCTTCGTGACCTATTTCTTAAGTGATCTCAGATAAACAACGATCGCCTCTATATCGCCCTGTGTAAGAACCGGCCGCGTCGGCGAGCCGTTTGCAAATCCCTGCATCACCGTGCCGCGTCGGCCGTTCGTTATCGTGCCGACCAGATATGTGTCCGTCACCGCCGAAAGGAATGCGGGATTATTAAGAGCAGGCCCTTCGCCGCCAACACCGGCTTTGCCGTGACAGCCCGAGCAATTTGCCGAAAACAGCCTTTCGCCGGTGGCTGCGTCACCCGTTGCCCATATCTGCGGCCTGGTATCGGGCACGGCCCGCTGGCCGCCGCCGAGGGCTCGAATGTATGCTATGACCGAGCGAATTTCTTCGTCCTTCAGGCCATTCTCGCGTTCGCCCCAGGCAAGCATCGGCCGCCCGGGCCGCCCGCTCTTGATCGTAGCGAAAAGAAAATCGTCAGACGCAAGTGATAGAAAATCGAGATTCGTAATAGACGGATTTGGCGCCAGCCCCGGATATCTTGCTCCCGCGCCGTTTGCGGCGTGGCAAGCCGAACAGACCGCCGCGTAGATCGTCGGCCCGTCATTGGCAAACTCTCGCGCACCGAATCGCATGGCCTTCACTCTGTCTTTGGGCAAGAAGACATCGGGCAGTGTCCGCCGTCGCAGGCTGAGTGTGTAGAGCGTTAGCAGGTCGATCTGGTCCTCGTTGAGGCCGAGCACCGGCATTTGCGAACCGGCGACGGTCGATCCCGGCGAGCGAAAGTGTTGTGCGACCCAATGAGCGACCGAACGCTCGCCCGGGACACGAGAAAAATTGAGCTGGTTCGGATCCTTGAGGCCCGATATAGACAGATTTACGCCTGCGTCGCCGCCAAAGCTTCCTACCGTATGGCAGCCGGCGCAGCCGACCGTGTTGAACTGCGCCTTTGCCTCGATCAGTTTGGGCGCACCCATTGTCGTGTCAAGGAGTATCTTTAGTGCAGCCTGATCCTCGGCGCCGATCTCGCGGAAAGAGTTTTTCCATGCGCCATCCGCTGCCTGCTGCATCTTTGTCACGTGACCCGGATACCATTCGGCGTTATAGCCCTTCATCCCTGCGAGCGACAGATCGGGGCCCTCCATGCCGGTGATATCGCCGCCCGGCCGGATCGTTCCGCCTCGTCCATCGAGGCGATGGCAGGCGTAGCAATCGAGCCGCTCAAATGTCTTGCGGGCGGTGTCGAGCGTTGGCAGGCTGGGCACGTTGAGCGGCGTGTGGCAGGTGCCGCAGCTTGCGTAGGCGTATTTTGCCGGCAGCATAGGTTCGGTCCAAAAATGGACGTTGCCGTGTGCATCATCCTTCTCGGTCGCCTGTCCCTGGCCGCCGTGGCAGGTAGTGCAGCCCATCTCCTGCGGCGAATGGACGACCGGCTTGTGGGCCGCGCCGACCTTTAGCGGTGACGTGATCTGTTCGCCCGCTGCCATTCCGGTGTGACAGGTAACGCAGCGGTCGGTGACCCTGAGATTGGGGTTCACGATCTGCCTCAGACGGACGTCGAGCGGCCCTTCAGCCGTGGTGGCGGTTGCCTGAATCTGGTGCCAGTCCTTGAGGAAATTCTCGCTGAACGCCGCCGCAACGAGCAGCACAAAAACCCCGAGGCTTGAGATCATCAGTAGATACTTGTTCTTATTCATCGCATCAATGCCCCGGCCACGACGACGGCGACCAGTAGAAATCCCAATTCGGCCCGCGGAAGTAGGTGCCTATCACCGTCAGCACGATAAATCCGCACAAGAAGCACGTGAAGAGAGCCAATGCCCCAGCGCGCGTTGAGTTGTAACGCTTGATCGCCCAGAACGAGAATGCTGCGTAGATTGCAGTAAGGACAGTTCCCGGATTGACAAGAGTAATGACAAGCTGGGGAATACCGGGAAACCACTCGCGGAGCCATCCGAACTCGATTGCGAACGCTTCAACCAGGATTGACGCGGCAAACCCAACGACGATCGACCATTTGACGAGGCGCCATCCACCAGGCCCACCGAACCATTCGCCAGTCCCTTGTTTCTCGCGGTCGAGGAACGGTATCAGCCCCAGGCCGACCATGCATAGCATCGGAATGCCGATGCCGCCCATGAACGCGGAGAAAGAAACGATCTCCTGCAGGCCAAGGAAATACCACGGAGCCTTGGCCGGGTTCTCGGGCACGAGCGGATTTGCCAGCTCCTTCAAGGGTGCATCGGATATGAACGCAAGTGCGATGCATATCAGCACGGTCAGCATGAGGACGCCAAGCTCGGCAAAGAAAAGATGCGGCATGGACGGCACCGTGTTTTCAGGCCCTGAGTCCACCGCCGGAGTCTTGCCTTTTACAATGGCGGCAAGCTGATACGTCTTGGCCGGCTCTTCTGTGAAGACGGGATAGTATTGCTTCTTGTCCTCGATGACGCGCTGGTCGGCATCAGAGGGCTTGGCCAGGCCCCCGTCCTTGCGGATCCGCCAGAAATGCACGGCCATAAGGGCGGCGAGCGTCAGCGGCAGGATCATCACGTGGAGCAGATAGAAACGGATCAGGGCCTCTTCGCCGACAATCTCAGAGCCAAGTAATATCTCACGCTGCAGGCCGCCGATGTCGAAGAACTCGGTCATTCCCATCGCATCCGTGATCTCACGCGGGCTCTGAGCGATGTTGGCACCGATCGTGATCGCCCAGTAAGCAAGCTGGTCCCACGGCAGCAGATAGCCGGTAAATGACAGTGCCAGCGTTGTGACAAGCAATCCCCAGCCGATGAACCAATTGAATTCGCGCGGATGCCGATACGCCGCGGTGTAAAATGCCCTCGCCATGTGCAGGATCACGGCCACGACCATCACATTCGCCGCCCAGCGGTGAATATTGCGCATATATCGGCCGGTCGGGACGATAAAGTGAATGTCCTTGATGGACTGGTATGCGACGTCAGTGTAGGGCTTGTAATAGAACATCAGCAGCACGCCAGTTATAAGCGTGATCAGGAATGCCGCTGTCGTGATGATGCCCAGTCCGGCGGTCGTCGACCATCGTAGAGACCAAAGATGTGTCCGGACCGCGTGCAGATGTAGAAAAACATTGCCGAAGACGAAAGATGATCTCGACCGATCGGTTGTCGGAGTGCCACCACGAAACATCGCCCGGCGGACCTCGCGCGGTATCGCCTTGAGGTTGTTCCAAAATTCGCCAAGTGCGGAATAGCCTTGTTCAGCCTGCATAGCTACACCTTTGTCCCCGATTTGACGGTCGTTCCCTCGTCGATATTAAATACAGAACCGTTCTTGGCCACTTTGAGCCACGGCAGCGGCTTCGGGGCCGGGCCCTTTCGAACGGTGCCGTCCTTTTCAAAGCCGGAGCCGTGGCATGGACAATCGAAGCCAGCCCCGCTTGCCTTGACGATGCAGCCCAGGTGCGTGCAGACCGTCGAGATAGCGTAAACGCCCTCGCCGTCGCGAAAGACGGCAACGTTGCGGCCCGGTGGGATGAACGCCTCTCCCTCAAGCAGGGTGTCCGGCAGCGTGACGTTGAACTTTTTCGATAGTGTCGCCGAAACGGCCGCCTTGGGCAGCTTAAGCATCCCGAATACTGAAAAAACGAAGGCCGCGATCATCGATCCCAGCGCCGCGAGGCCCAAAAAGTCTCTTCGCGGCATCGGCTCAGGATCAAATCGCGACTCTTTCTTGCCCGGATGAGTTGTCATACACAGCTCCAATTTGTTTGAAAAGTAACTCGTTCCATCGAGATCGCATCGACGGGGCACCGTATGGCGCACAGGGCGCAGCGGATGCACCGATCCTCGTCCTTTAGGATGGCGGAGTTTTCGGTCAGATCGGCGCCATCCCCTAGAGCCTTATCAAACACGTTCTCGGTCCCGTTCCCGATCTCGATTCGGCCGAGCGAAACGAGCTTGAGACATTTGGTCGGGCAGACGTCCTGACAGCCTCCGCACAACACGCATCGCAACCCGTCAAAGATCGGTGTCACACCGCAGTCGAGGCAGCGCGACGCCTCGCGCATCGCCTGTTCCTTGGTATAGCCGATCTCAACGACGTTCTCAGGGTGCTCGAGGCGTTCCGAGGGCTCGATCGTCGGAACCTCGACGCGGCGTATCGATTCGTAGCCAAGTTCACGGCGATAATGATTGAGAACCTTATGAGCTTCGATGACCTCGCTTTCCAATTTCCGGCCCGTCAGGAACTGGTACACGGAACGCGCCGCTGCCTTACCCGATGCGACGGCATCGATCAGCAGGCGCGTTCCGTGGGCAAGATCACCGGCGACAAAAACGCCGTCCGCAGTGGTGGAAAGGGTTGCTGGATCAACCTTTAACCAGTCGCCGCGCATACGCTCGACATCCTTGCCGCCGATCTCTAGAAATGAAAGTTTTGGGGCTTGTCCGACGGCCAGCAGCACCGTGTCGCACGGTATCACCCGCGTGTCTTCGTCGTCATAGACCGGCGCGAACTTTCGCTCGTCGTTATAGACCCGCAGGCATCGGCGAAATGCAACGCCCGTCACCTGCCCTGCCTCATCGCGGACGATCTCGGTCGGGCCCCAGCCGTTGCTCCGTTCGACGCCTTCCTCGTCGCCTTCGACGATCTCAATGGTGTCGGCAGGCATCTCTTCGGCGGCTTCGAGCGAGACGAGATGAACGCGCGTCGTCCCCGCCAGCCGAGCTGCCGTTCGAGCCGTATCGAATGCGATCTGCCGGACTACGGAGCGGGCGACGTCGTAGGCGACATTACCGCCGCCGATCACGACGACTTCGTTGCCGATCTCGATAGGCTCGTCGAGCGAGACGGCCCGCAGCAGATCGACGCCACCCACCACGCCCGGGCCGTTCTCGCCCTTGAGGCCGAGTTCTCGCGACGATTTTGCCCCGACCGCTATTATTACGGCCGCGAACTGCTCGCGGAGTTCTTTGAACGTGACGTCTTTTCCGACTTCGACGCCGCACCGGATCTCGACGCCGAGTGCTTCGATGACCGCGACCTCGCTCTCGATCAGGTCGCGCGGCAGACGATAGGCCGGGACTCCGACAGCGAGCATTCCCGCAGCTACCGGTTCGATCTCAAAAACGACCGCCTTAAAACCTAACAGTGCGAGATCATGGGCCGCGCTCAGTCCCGCAGGCCCTGACCCGATAATGGCGATCTTCTCTCCGTTGCCCGGCACGACGGTTCGGCTGCGTCCGGCGCGCAGGAGCGATGCTATTTCTTCGGCGTCGGCCGCTATCGGCGGAATGAAATCCTTGATCTCATCGACAACGTCACTCACCGGCCTCGCCTCGGGACCGTATTGGTCGCAGACAAAACGCTTTAATGCCCTGATCGCTATCGGACGATCCTGGCCCACAAAGAGCCCATCATCGTTCACCTTTGGGATCTTTCCGCGGCGGCAAGCGACCTCGCACGGAGCACCGCAGATGCGGCCGCACATTGATGCAAAGGGATTTGGCCCGCGCGCGATCAGGTATGCTTCGTTAAATCTCCCTTCCGCGATCGCTCGAACATAGCCGCGCGCATCGGTGTGAACGGGGCAGGCAGCCTGACACGAGATCAACCCCTTATGGTAGCCTTCGCCCGGGATATCGACTTTAAGAATCCGCATACCAACAAACGCAAGCGCGAAATCTTTCGCACCATGCACGAAATACCCCGCGATAGGAGCAGCATTTTCGTGCAGAACAGCCTGACATTGCCCATTTATTGCAACTTGTGTGCCCCGAGGCAGATCAAGCGAGCGGGAACATTAGTTGTGGCAGCGAGGCAGAAATTGGAGTATCATTTTGGGCGAACCACGACATTCTGGGCCTCAGGTCAATTTATGCGCAACTGTCCGCAATGCATGAGCCGGTTTGACGAGGAGTACTTCTTTTGCCTGAACGACGGTGTTAGGTTGATCGATGACGAAGGCGAGCAGATCACATTCGTCGCTCCTGCGAAGGTACGTCAACCGTGTCCAAAATGTGGTGCCGGAAATGACGCAGATGCGGTATTCTGCAGTAAGTGCGGTTGTGCCGTCGGTCTTGCCTCGATCGTAACTGAGGCTCCGCGACCATTGGTTCGGCGCGCGCCGGCGAGTCCGGCTCCGCTGCCCGCGTTCCTTGCGGATGCGGATCACGATCCACTCCCGGAAGAGAAGTCGCGGCTTATCAGCTGGCTTTTATTGGCCGCGATCGCGATCCTTGGCCTCTTTCTGATCGCAATGCTCATCGATAATGGGTGAGATATGACAAAAATGCTGCGAACACTCCTAATATTCCTGTCCTTCGCCATGATGACCCCTGCGGTCATTGCTCAGCGTGCGGCCTCGGCGGATTTCCGCGAGGTTGTCGAGGGCACTTTCGAGAGAGAGTATAAACGCGATTTTGAGACCGTTTGTCCAATAACTAACGACTGGGTCGCCGCCCGGATCTTTCGTGAATACGGAGCGATATTCGTTGCCGGGAACGGCATTATGCTGCCGCCACGGTGTATGTACGATTCCGACGCCGCGCTCGCGGCTCTCCATGCCCATTTCGACACGCAGACTGAGATGGTTGGTGGTGTTCGCGTCACGCTGCAGCGTCCGGCAATGACCGCGCTGCTCAAGGCTGTCAAGGAAGCGTCGGCTCGGCGCCTTAGGATAACTCCGCGCGGCGGATCCGATGCGTCCGCGCGTTCGTACTCTACCACTGTCTCATTATGGAGGTCGCGAGTAGATCCGGGTTTGCGGTATTGGGTACGAGCGGGCCGGATAAAGCAGTCTGATGCCGCGAGGGCTGCTGCGAGCGTGCCTATTCGCGACCAGATCGAGAAAGTTCTCGCATGGGAGGAGGATAATATCTTCTTCAGTACCGATCTCTCTAAATCCATCCTGTATTCAGTAGCAGCTCCGGGTGCGTCGCAGCACAACTTTATGCTTGCGCTTGATGTCACGCAGTTCGGCAGCGCAGAGGTTAGGCGAATAATGGCCCAGAACGGATGGTTTCAAACCGTCAAGAGCGATGCTCCGCACTTTACTTATTTGGGGCTCGCGGAAAAGGATCTGACCTCGAAAGGGCTTAAGAGCGTTATCGTCAACGGTCAGAAATTCTGGATACCGAACCTGACCGAATGAGGTCATCAATGATATGTCATCACTGTAATACTCAGAACGCAGATGACTACGATTTCTGTGTAAGCTGCGGCCAACCGATAAACGCGACGGTCCAGCGGACGCCGAACTTCTACAAGCGGCCCGATGGCCTCGATCAACCGCCGGTGGAGGCTCGGACTTCACTCCTCCCGTGGCTACTCGCCGGTATCGGTTTGCTGTTGGTCCTCGTGATCGGCGGCGGTTTTTTCGTGGCCTCTCAGCTTATGTCGCGTGAGGTGCTGCCGACCCATTTCGGGATGTTCGTCCAGACTGACGCCAAGGATCGTGTCGATGAGATACGAAGACAGGATTTTGCCAACGCCATCGAAGCCAAGACGGCCTTGCTCAAGGACGAGACGCTTCCAGCGGTCGTTTCGCATCCAAGTCTTATCCTGAATACTGACAGCAGCATAAATATCAATGATCTGCGGCTTGTGCCCATCGATTCGATCAAGGACGACGGCAGCATGCAGCAGATCGACCTGCAGGCGGCGCCTGTCGAAGGCAAGCCTGAGATGAAACGCCTGCGCGTCCCGGACGGCCTTGCAAACGGCAAATATGCGTTGGCCATATTTGACAGCTACATCAATGAGGGCAAGCAACGCCTTTGGCCGTTTCAGGTTAGGGATTCGGCGAAGAGCGATAACGGGAGCGCGCTCAAAGCCGCATCGGTTCCGCTGAAACCGAAGGCACCGCCGGCTTCGACACCGACGGCCCCGACGACTCCGGTATCTACGCCGGCGGCCCCGGTTCAGCCCGCAATTCCCCCGCCAATGCCGACGACAGGGATGCGGACGATCGCGGCCAACTACGTCAGGGTTCGTGTCGCTCCCAGTTCAAAGGCGGACTTTCATCCGACATTTCGATTCTATCGCGGAGCGCGTGTAAACGTTGTTGGCTACACGGGCTATGAATGTCCGAAAAGCGGCCACGGCTGCGGGCCGTGGGCCGAGATCGAGGGTGGGTATTACGTCCACTCGTCATTGCTTCGATAAGGGAGGTTTTTAGATGCACAGATCGATGATCGCTTTAGTCGTGTTCGCTCTGGCCGTCGTGGCATGCCAATGCGGATCGGAAACAAATGACAACAAGGCGTGGAAGGACATTGCTTCGCCCTCAAATTCCGGCAAGGCCTCGGCCATAGAGCCGGACAAGAACATTATGAACGGTGGTTTTACTGCGAATCTGCCGGCCGGCTTTGAACAGCCGTCAGACGATGTCGGCAAGCGAATGATGAAGGAATATGGTGCGGTCTTTGTCGCCCGCGGAGGTGCTGTCGCGCCAAAGACGGCTGTGTTTCGCGATGCGGCAGCGGTGTCGGCGTTCCAGTCGTCGGCTAAAGCAGCAAGTGCGAGCATTGGCGGCCCGACGCTCGAGTTACAGGAGGCGGCGATGGGCCATCTCAAGGACGCCGTCGCCGAGGCTGAGAAAGCGGGCGCAGGCATCACGCCTCGCGGGGCAGACTCGGCAAAACGCAGCTATGAGGATACCGTAACGCTCTGGGCGAGCCGTGTGAATCCCGGGCTGACGCATTGGGTCGGTAAGGGGCGCATCACTCAGGCAGGTGCGGATCGGATCAAGGGCATGCCACCCTTTGAGCAAGTGAGTGAGATATTTAAGCTCGAAGAGCAGGGAATATACTTCGCAAAAACGCTCGATAAATCGATCATCTACTCCGTCGCGCCGCCCGGTACATCGCAGCACCTGTCAATGCTGGCTCTTGATGTCAACGAGCACGAGAATGCCAAAGTACGGCAGATCTTGGCGAAACACGGCTGGTACCAAACGGTCGTCTCAGACCTGCCGCATTTTACATTCCTCGGTGTGCCGGAGAGCGATTTGCCAAAGTTGGGATTGAAGAAACGGACTGACGGCGGCAGAGTTTATTGGGTTCCCGATATTTAGAATCTTTCTTCTAAGACCTAAGACCTAAGACCTAAGACCTAAGACCTAAGACCTAAGACCTAAGACCTAAGACCTAAGACCTAAGACCTAAGACCTAAGACCTAAGACCTAATCTCTACACGTCGTAATACATCGAGAACTCCAGCGGATGCGGCCTCAATCTTAGAGGCGTGATCTCGTTCTCGCGCTTGTAGCGTATCCATCGCTCGATTAGCTGAGGCGTGAACACGTCGCCCTTGAGCAGGAAGTCGTGATCGTTCTCGAGTGCTTTTAGCGATTCGTCGAGGCTGCCGGGCAGCGAGGGAACGTTTGCCAATTCCTCGGGCGGCAGATCGTAGATATCCTTGTCGAGCGGTTCGCCTGGATCGATGCGGTTCTGGACGCCATCGAGGCCTGCCATAAGCAACGCCGCAAACGTCAGATACGGATTGCACGACGGATCCGGCGGACGAAATTCGAGCCGCTTGGCTTTTGGCGATTGCGAGAACATTGGTATTCTCACGGCCGCCGAGCGGTTGCGGGCCGAGTATGCCAGATTCACCGGCGCCTCAAAGCCCGGAACAAGCCGCTTGTATGAGTTTGTTGTCGGTGCGGCAAATCCTACTATCGCCGGAGCATGTTTCAAGAGTCCGCCGATGTAGAACTTTGCCATTTCCGACAGCCCTGCGTACTGGTCGCCGCCAAATAGCGGATCACCGTCCTTCCACAACGACTGGTGCACGTGCATGCCAGAGCCGTTATCACCAAAAAGCGGTTTTGGCATAAATGTCGCCGTCTTATCGTAAGCGTGGGCTGTGTTTTTTACGACATACTTAAAGAGCATCAGATTATCGGCTGTATGGAGCAGATTCGAGAATCTGAAATCGATCTCGCATTGTCCGGCGGTCGCAACCTCGTGGTGATGGCACTCGACGCTGATGCCAACTTCGAGCAGCGTCGATGAGATCGTGTTGCGGATGTCGATAAGCGAATCCATCGGGGCGACGGGCACATAGCCCTCCTTGGGGCGGATGTGGTAACCCGAATTCGGAATATCGCCGCCGCGGGCAGAGTTCCAGTGGCCCTCTTCGCTATCGATAAAATAGCCGGCAGAGTTTTGCTCGTTGTGAAATTGAGCCTGGTCGAATACAAAAAACTCGGCCTCGGGGCCAAAATACGCCGTGTCTGCAAGGCCTGTGAAATTCAGATAGCTCTCAGCCCGGCTTGCGACCGATCGCGGATCGAGCCAGTAGCCCTCTTTCGTGATCGGATCGACAGCGTTTGCGATCAGGCACAGCGTCGTGTCATCGGTGAACGGGTCGATCCAGAACCGGGTCGGATCGGGCACGAGCAGCATGTCGGATTCGTGGATTGCCGCCCAGCCGCGAAGGCTCGACGCGTCAAACCCGAACCCGTCCTCAAAGCTGTCTTCGGTCAACTGCTCGATCGGAAAGGTCAGATGGTGCCACGAGCCGGGCAGGTCGGTAAAGCGCACAGAGACAAATCTCGCTTCCTGGTCAGAAGCGAAAGTCAAGACATTTTTGGCGTTCATGTTCTCTCCTGGGTTAAGGGACAAGTTTTGAGCGTGAAAACCGCATAGCGTGGAAAATCAAAAAAGAGATATTACATCAGCACTGACAAAGTTCAAAACGCCAAGTGGAAAAATTCCGGCGGGTTGCTCGTCGTAGGCCAATTCACGTAACATTTTTCAGATGGATCCAAGGTTTAGCCTAGTGAAAACACTCTTCGTTACTGCGATTTGCGTCGGTCTGCCAGCTTGCGGTTCGACGGCTGACGCTCCTGCCAAACCGTCGTCAAACACGAACATCGATAAGGTCGCCTTGCCGACGCCAAGTGTTGCCCCTCCTACGGAAACGCCGGCTAACGGCTCCGTCGACAGCGCGCCGGCAAATCTGGGGGCGAAGCGGGGGCAAAGCGTTTACAATCCGGGAACCTCAGGACCAAAGCCTACACCTCAGTTTCGACCTTCGGGCGAGAACTCTGAGACCGCCGTGACGATGGACAACGAAGGCCATTTTGTCGAAGTTCGGGTCTTTAGGGATCATCCGCAATTCGAGCGGATCGAGGCCGTCTGGATAGGCCTGCCGCTGAAGGAACTGAGATTCAAGCTTCGCAATGGCAAGACGATCACGGCCAAGACCGAGAAACTCGCCAACCTGCAATCGGCGACGACGGCCCAATTGCTCGAGATCGCCGGTTTGTCCGCTCAATAACGGGCGCGAACCACGGTCGATAATGTATAATCTCAGTTTTTATGGATAAGTACTCGATAGTTTGTCCGTGCTGCGAAGCGACGCTCACTGTTGACGCCGGCACCGGAGCGCTGCTAGCCCACGAAGAGAAGAAAAAGGTCCTGGGCTCGTTTGAGGACCTCAAAGGGAATCTCGACAAGCAAAAAGAACACCGCGAGCAGATCTTCGCTCAGGAAATGTCTTCGATGAAGGATCGCGAGCGGCTGCTCGAAGAGAAGTTCAAGGAAGCCCTAAAACGCGCTGAGGGCGAACCGACGACGCCGTTCAGAAACCCGCTCGATCTCGACTAGATGAACATGCCCGCCAGAATGGCCTTGCCCGTCATTGAACCAAAAATGCGCATGATCGTCGCCCTCGATGTCGCGTCGGCGGATGAGGCGCGCCGCATTGTTGCTGAGCTGGCAGGGCAAGTTGGCGGGTTCAAGGTCGGGCTGCAGCTATTCGCTAGCGCCGGGCCTGAGTTTGTCAGAGAATTGACAGCCGCAGGGCATCGCATTTTCCTCGACCTCAAGTTCCACGATATTCCGAATACCGTAGCCTCCGCAGCCGTCGAGGCTGCGAAACTGGGCGTTTGGATGCTCAATCTTCACGCATCCGGCGGCAGCGAGATGATGAGCGAAACGGTTCGGCGTGTTGATGCCCACTGTTCTGCGACCGGCTCGTCGCGGCCGTTGATCATCGCGGTAACCGTCCTGACGAGTTCAGACAGCGAGACATTGAGTGAGATCGGCATGGATGCAGATGCAGAGACACAGGTGGTGCGCCTCGCCCGGCTTGCCGCCGATTCGGGGCTCGATGGCGTTGTTGCCTCGGCTCAGGAAGCCGCGGCGATCAGAAAGGCCGTCAGGCGGGACAGGTTTATTATCGTTACTCCGGGCGTAAGGCCCACTTTTGCAACAAGGGACGATCAACGGCGTGTAACCAGCATCAGAGAGGCGATCGATAACGGTGCAGATCATCTCGTCATCGGCCGCCCGATCATTCGCGCGGTGAGTATGACCGATGCCGTCAGCAAGATATTGAACGAGGCGACAAAGGCCGATCAATGATCATTACTAAGCAACTTCTATTAGTGTCATACCTGCGCATAGCGGTCGCGGTCGCTCTCTTTGCGACATTTGTCTCGGCGCAGGATAGCGAGACCGTCGCCAGCGACACGGGCCCGGCACCCACACGATTTCGTATCGGCGAAAAGCTCTCTTACAACCTCTCATTCGGGCGTTTTCTGAATGCCGGATACGCTGAGATCGCGGTCACTTCGAGAGGCAAACTGAGAAGCGTCGACGTTATAGAGGTCCGCTCGCGCATCAAGACCTTCGATGTCGTCAGTGCGGTATTTTGCAATATCGACGAGACGCGAACGGCTTACGTCCAGCCGGGCACGGGCATTCCGGTTTACATCCGCAAGGTATCTGATACCGGAGCCGTTCCGGTGGAAACGATCGCCGACTTCTTCAAGGTCCCAACGACGAGCTTGGACCTCCTAACGCTCGTGTACAAACTGCGCGAGAGTGGCGGCACCGGGAGCTTTACTGTTACTGAGAACGAACAACTGTACACCGTTACGCTCACGGCTGCGGGAACAGAGCGCGTGAAGACCGAGATTGGCGACATTGAGGCAAACGTGTCTGCCGTACAGGGCGAGGCCCTCGCCGCCCTAGGCATAAAGGACATGCGGATCGGATTCACTGCCGACGAGCACCGCGTCCCCGTTTTTCTTCGCTTCAAGACCCCCAAAGGGCCCTTTCGCGCAGTCATCGCGTCAATAATGCTGCCCGAGGTGCCGACTAAACCGACGCTGACGGCAACCCCGACGCCCGCTCCGACGCCAGCTGTCAAACCGTCGCCGACGCCCGATACGTATGTCGATAATGCCCCGCTGTTACCTGAACTGGGCTTTAAGATTGGTGAGCTGCTCGAATATCGCGTGGCCATTGACCGCAGCCCGGCCGGCACCATGACATTAAACGCAAAAGAGCGGAAGCGTGTGAACAATGTCGATACCTTGGTTCTCAGAGCCAGCGTCACTGGTTCGGCGACGGGCGCGAACGCTCTAAGGCTCGGCGATTCGATCGAAGCGTTCGTCGACCCCGACACCCTTGCTCCGCGATACGCCGTAGCAAAGTTCGCTTCAGCCTTCCAGTCACTTAATCAAACGCTAACCTTCGACCCCAATGGCGGTGAGATCGCCACAGGCGGCAAGGAAACGGTGGACGCACCGGTTGGGACCCACACGATCCTGTCGCTGATCTACGCGATGCGTTCGTTCAATCTTAGGCCCAGCAAGGATCCGGGCAATCCGGTAAACGATACTCGAGTTGCGGTCTTTTGGGGCGACAAGCCGCTCGTCTTCACCTTGCGGCCATCGACTATCGAGGTGATCGAAGTCGGAGGTGAGAAGGTAAGCGCTCAACTGATATCGATCACGACGGGTGATGGATCCCTCGATAAACTCGACCTAAAAGTATGGCTCGGGGCCGAAGATCGCGTCCCGCTGCGCTTTTCCGCCGGGCCTTATACGGCGGAGTTGGCGTCGCACTCGAGTATTCTAAAGTAGCTCGATCTATACACATAGCTTGATGGACGAGGCCTGAGTCCGGTCCTATAGTTGAAAGTGACTTTCAATTACTATATTCTATAGTTGATGGAGGGAGTCCTTTCGATGATCAAAACAACACTTTTGTCATTCCTTATCGTTCTCGCGTTTGTAGGCCTCGGCCACTCGCAAACCGACGCCGACCGCGAGGGCATCAGGCGGGCGGCTCTCAATTACGCAGAGGGTTGGTACGCCGGTGACGCTGACAAGATGGAAAGCGCTCTGAGCCCGGACCTAGCCAAGCGCATTGCCCGAACCAACGACAAGGGTTAAACCACGGTCGAGAACATGACGGCGATGACGCTAGTTCAGGCGACGCGCCGCGGTTTTGGCAAGCAGACGCCCGCGGTCGAACAGCAGAAGGATGTGACGATCCTTGACGTACTTGGCAATGCCGCGACCGTGAAACTCGAGATGCGGGACTGGATCGACTATCTGCACGTGGGCAAAGTGAACGGCAAGTGGGTCATCATCAATGTTCTCTGGGAGATGAAACCGAAAAAAGATGGAAAGCGAACGTAAACGGACCTTGGCCGATGTGGCTCCGGGGCGACGCGTACGAGTTGCGGCCGTAAACGGGAACGGCCGTCTGACGCAAAGATTATTGGAAATGGGCGTAATTCCGGGCGTCACGCTAAAGATCGTCAAATCCGCACCCTTCGGCGACCCGATCGAGGTCCGCGTCCGCGGTTACAGCCTGGCCATGCGCCGCAGCGAGGCCGACGCGATCGAGGTCGTGTAAAACAGTGCCCACGAAATTCACGAAACACACAATAAAGGAAACGGCTTCGTATTTTTGTGGATTTCGTGTTTTTCGTGGGCAATTCTCTTAATGGCCGACCACCGTCACATCACCATCGCACTTGCCGGTAACCCGAACGCAGGCAAGACGACCCTTTTTAACGCCCTCACAGGCCTCAAGCAAAAGGTCGCCAACTATCCCGGCGTCACGGTCGAGCGTAAATCCGGCCCCTGGCAATTGAACGGCCACGCCGCCGACCTGATCGACCTGCCGGGCCTCTACAGCCTCGACGCGACATCGCTCGACGAGCACATAGCCCGCGACATCATCACGGGCGAGCAGCAGGGCATCGGCCGGCCCGACGCCGTTGTTGCGGTCGTCGACGCGACCAATCTCGAACGTAATCTCTACCTCGTCACGCAGCTTTTTGAATTTGGCGTTCCGGTCGTGGTCGCCCTGACGATGATCGATGCGTTTGAGAAACAAAAGCACCAGATCGACGTCGAGATGCTCGCAGCCCTGCTAAAAACGCCTGTCGTCGCAGTCAATGCCAAGACCGGCCGAGGCATCGACGAACTCGCGCAAAAAGTAAACACCGTCGTCGGCACGACGCCCGAAGTGCCGTATGTATTTGAAGAAACGACGGAGGACGGCCCGCACGGCAAGATATTTGCGCGCTACCAGTTCATTTCAAACGCCGTTCAGGAATCGGTCTGGCACAGCGACCACGATAAGCACCGCCTCTCAGAGAAGATCGACCGCGTGTTGACGCACAGATTCTTTGGCCTCGTCATCCTCGTCGCGATCCTGCTTGTCGTTTTTCAAACGATCTTTTCGTGGGCGACGCTGCCGATGGACCTGTTGGAGCAGGGCTTCGGCGCGTTGAGCGGCGGCGTGAAATCCGCACTGCCACCCGGAATTCTCGCCGATCTTATCGCGGACGGCATCATCGCAGGCGTCGGCGGCGTGGTGGTGTTTTTGCCGCAAATACTGCTGCTGTTCCTTTTCATCTCGCTGCTCGAAGACAGCGGCTATATGGCCCGAGCGGCGTTCCTGCTCGACAAACTGATGTCGCGCATCGGCCTGCACGGCAAGGCTTTTTTGCCGCTGATATCGAGCTTCGCCTGCGCGATCCCCGGCATCATGGCGACCCGCACGATCGAAAGCCGCCGCGACCGCTTCGCGACCATCCTGATCGCGCCGTTCATGAGCTGTTCGGCGCGTCTGCCCGTTTACACGCTCATGATCGGCGCATTCTTTGGCGGGCAGTACGTAATGGGATTCATCTCCGTCGGCGCCCTGCTGATGCTGATAATGTATGCAATAGGCATTATCGTCGCCATCGTCGTCGCATTCATTTTGAAGAGAACGGTGTTGAAGGCGCCGCCGCCGCCCTTCCTGATGGAGTTGCCGCCCTACCGGCTGCCAAACCTCCGCACCGTCCTACAGAACATGCTCACGAGAGCATGGCTGTTCCTAAAAAGGGCTGGAACGGTCATTCTCGCGATCTCAATAATCCTCTGGGCGCTAATGTACTTTCCCAGAAGCGAGCCGGCCCAGTCAGAACCACCTGCGGTAGCAGGTGGTTTAACGCCGAAAACCGAGGCCGTGGATACGACCGTTCAACCGCCCGCTACCGCAGGCGGTTCAGACTCGGAGCAACTCCGCAACAGCTACGCCGGCAAACTCGGCCACACAATAGAACCGCTTATCGAGCCCTTGGGTTTCGACTGGAAGATAGGCGTCGCCCTGATCGCGAGCTTCGCCGCCCGCGAGGTCCTCGTCTCGACGCTGAGCATCATCTATAACGTCGGCAAAGACGAGAACGAAGAGTCCGAAACCCTTATCTCAGCCATCCGCGATGAAAAACGCCCCGACGGCCACCCCGTCTGGACACCCCTAACCGCCCTCACCCTAATGGTCTTCTTCGTCCTAGCCATGCAATGCATGTCCACCCTCGCCGTAGTCCGCCGCGAAACAAACTCCTGGGCCTGGCCCATCTTCATGTTCGCCTACATGACCGCCCTCGCCTACCTCGCCGCCCTCCTCACCTACCAAGGCGGGAAGCTGTTAGGATTTGGGTAGCGAAGGCTTTAGGTCTTCGGTCTTCGGTTTTTGCAAAGACCAAAGACCAAAGGCCAAAGGCCATTTTTAGTGATAGAATGACACCGAGGTAACGCTATGTCACCGACATTAGAATTAGTACTTGAACAGGTAAGAAGTCTTAGCGAATCCGAGCAGGCCGAACTCGCCCGAATACTCGCGAACCCCACGACTGAGCGCAGAGATACGGTAGAAGAACGTCTGGCCAAGATCAAGGCCTTTCGCGGAAAGTATCGCGGGATCCTGCCCAGTACCGAAGAGTTTATGGCGGAGAAGCGCTTAGAAGTCGAGCTTGAGGAACAAAAATGGCGTCGTTAGTTTCGACGCCTGTGCGCTTATCGCGTTCGCGTACGACGAGGAAGGCGCCGATCTTCTTGAAATGTATCTGGCGAGTGAACAGAACACATGTTTTGTTCACTCGCTAAATTTTTGTGAATTTTACTATCAAGCCTATCGCCGGTCCTCGAAATCAGACGCAGCTAGGATGGTCGAGGAATTTCTGGAAACAGGTATGGTCGTACGCGACGACCTGGACATTGAGTTTTGGCAGGATGCCGGAGAGTTGAAAGCGATCCACAAGAGAGTTTCCCTAGCAGACTGCTGCGCCATCGCCCTCGTCAACCGCCTCGACGCCGAACTCGTAACAAGCGATCACCACGAACTCGACGCGCTCGCCGATCTCGGCGTCTGCAAGATCACGTTCTTTAGATAGCTGCTGACTACTGGCTACCGGCTACTGACTACTCATGCCCGATTATCAACTCTCAATTGTGATCCTCATCATCCTTGCCGCCCTCACATTCGCGACAGTCTCGATCATCAAGAAGCGAAAGTCATTCTCCACCAAACACGGCTGCGACCACGACTGCGGCTGCGGGAAGTAGTCCGGCCGAACGTGATCACGGAATATAAGCCTTCGGCATCGCGGTGTCGGTCGGGGCACCAAATTGGAATCCGGTGTAGCCCTGCGACGAGCGGAGCATATGCCAGATGCCTTGGCGATAGACGGCCCGGTCGTAGAGGTTGTCGCCGTCGTAGTCACCGGGGACCGGAATGTCTCCCGCGGCTCCGAAGGGCATAAACTCTACTTGCCCGTTCGAGCTTTTGAGTACTATCCAAAGTCCGTCACGGAACACCGCAATGTCTTCGCGGTTATCGCCGTCGTAGTCCGCCGGGACAGGAATATCCGTTGACAAACCGAAGTTGATCGTCGTCGAACTGCCGTCGTTATTACGGGTCACCCAGTCGCCGCTCGACGGGCGGAAATAGACGAGGTTCGACTTGCCATCGCCGTCGGTGTCCATCGCGTACGGCTTGTCGCCGTCCTGGCCGTGGGTAATAAAGCTAAAGCCTCCATTAGCACCGCTCGAATTGACTATGTACCAAGTCCCGTCCGAAGGCCGCCACGCCATCACGTCGGTCTTCTTGTCACCGTCGTAGTCGCCGGAGATGAACACGTCGTTCGTGTTGCCCCAGACCGGGAACTTCGCCGTGTTTGTCGAGCTTTCGAGATAGATCAGATCGACGCCATCGGCACTCGTGAACCTCGACACGCCAAAATCGCTCTTGTTGTCGCCGTCAAAGTCGCCCGCGATCGCAACGTCACCGGCATTCCCGAACTGGATGCCAAAGAAGCTCCCGTTCGTCGACCGGAACGTGTAGAACGCACTCAGGTTCGGTGCAAACGCCGTCGGACGCCACACGGTCAGATCGGTCTTGCCGTCACCATCGTAATCCCCTCGCGTATATAACGGTGTCGGCGACGGGCTCGGACTCGGCGTAGGCGTCGGAGTTGGCGTCGGCGTCGGTGTTGGAGTGGGCGTCGGAGTCGGGCCCGTGCCTAACTGGACCTCGACCGATCCGATGTCGGCCCCGTTGCCGGCGTTCGGGATCCCAGGTTGGTCAACCGGTCTCACCACTCCGCGCTGATCGATGTTGAGATTAGCGGCGAAGAATGCCCCTTTATCTATCACGGGGCTTCCAGCGTTTGGCAAGTGCGTAAATGTCGGCCCACCGTTGTTCTGCAGCGGTCCGAGGTTGGGATCGACCCCGAGGATGTTGAAACTCGTAGCGCCTGTGATCGTCGCACCAAGTGTGTTTTCGATCAGGTTATAGTTGAGTGAATTCATCGATCCGAAATAGTTAGGCGCCGTCCCACTGTCTATGTTATTCGCGAATATGCTGCCCCGGACGCCGGTTGCATCAGTCCCGGCGGCATTGTGATATCCGCCGCCCGCGCCGTTTGCCGCATTGTTGACGAACGTGACCTGCATGAATGAGGGCGGTCCCAACTGGTTATTTACGGTGCGGAAAATGCCGCCGCCGTTCCCGGTCGCTGAATTGCCACTGACGGTAGAATTCAGCAGTGTTAACGAGCTTCCGCTGAGAAAGACGCCGCCGCCATCGCCGGCGGTCGCCTGATTACCGCTGATCGTGGATGTGGTCGAGGTAAGCGAAGCGTTTGTGGTCGTGCTTACGCTGACGCCGCCGCCCGACAGAGCGATATTATTTGACACGGTCGAGTCGGTGATATTTGCCCAGCCGCTCGAAGACACCTGGATCCCGCCGCCGGTGCCGGTGGTGGCCCGATTGCCGGTGATCGTCGTGCGCAAGAGCGTCAGGGCGCCGATTCCGGCAGAGCCGCCGCCTGACGCGGCGGTGTTGGCTAACACTATCGAATCCGTAAGCTGAACATTGACCGTCCCCGATCCAATATAAACGCCGCCACCCCTTTGGGCCGCTCCAGGGACCGTGTTGTTGATTATCAATGAGTTATTAACGGTAAGATTGCCGTTTGCAAAGACGCCGCCGCCGTTGCCCGTCGTGTCGTTGTCGAAATTGGCCGTGTTGCTGCTGACAACGCAGTTGTTCATCACAGCAGTGTCACCGGCGCTGATATACAGCCCGCCGCCGCTGTCTGTCGCGGAATTGCCCGTGAGCACGACGCCGTTGAGTGTCAAAGCACCCTGATTGTAGATTGCCCCGCCGAAGGTGCTGCCCGGGCTGGTGCCTACGCCGTTACCGCCCGTGAGCGTCATGCCGCTGATCGTCACGACAGGCGCCTCAAGAACGGTGAATATCTTGCTGTTGTTGTTCCCGCTGACGGTCAGAAAGTCAGACCCTGGGCCATAGATCGTTGCGTTTGCGTTCGTGCTGTTGCTGAAGACAATATTTCCGCTGGTCAGGGTTATTGTCCGCTGAACGTTGAAAACAGCCGGATCGAAACCGATTATGTCCGCACCAGCCGCCGCGTTTGCATCCAATACCGCCTGTCTCAGGCTACCGGCACCGCTATCGTTGGTATTTGTTACGACAAAATCCGGAGTCGGTGACGGGGTCGGCGTCGGGCTCGGTGTCGGGCTCACCGAGGGCGTAGGTGTCGGTGTCGGAGTGAGTATCGGCGTTGGCGTCGGCGTCGGCGGGATACTGTTGGCTGCGTAGACGATAAGGACCGCGCTCGTGTTCAGTCCGCGCCAGGTCACGTTAACTGTTGCCGTGCCCGCGGCCAGGAATCTCCATTCCAGCTTGGCCGCAGGATCGACGACCGCCGGGTTGGTCGACGTCATCTGTATCACTTGGCCGTAGAACCAGCGACGCAGCTTCAAGCCCGGGCTGCCCGGCGAGGCAATGTTCGTGTAGTTCTCGTACAAGGCCGGAAAAACCCCGCCGCCCGCCTCGTATATGCCCGATGCGGGATCGATACTGATCGAAGTGAGCGAATAGGCCTGAGAATCGGGATCGGTGCTCACGACCAATACAGGTTCGCCTATAAAGACCTTGCCGCTGACCGTTGTTGCAGTGCCTCGCAATACGACATCGCCGGGAATCGTCGTATCGACGTTCAGTGAGGCACGGCCGGGAAATCCTGCGACATTCGTTACCGTGATCGCATTGCCTCCGGTTCCGGCGGCACCAAAACGCTCGGCGGTCCAGAATACCGGCGCCGCAAACGCCTCGCCTGCAGGGAGCATAAAGTTGTACGTGTATGTCGCTGATGGAGATGAACCAGGAGAGAACGATTGCTGATGGATCGCGCCCTCGAATGCTGTGATAGTTTCCGCGGCATTCTCTATGTCGTCGATATCGTCCTGCGTTAGCGGGGCCGGCATACGGAACGGCCCGAATATACGCTCTGATGGGGGCAACTCGTCCGATTGATCAAGCGCACGGATGGTGTGACGTCCTGTATGGCTTGAGAGGACCTGTCCGTCTGAGCCGCCGAATGCGTCGAGATTTCCAAAACCACCGGACGACGGGCCCGGACCGACAAAGGCATGTGAGATAAGTGTGCCCGGATGGACGCGAAAGCTGTTGTCGGGCATCGACTGTCCGGCACCGGGCGTTGTGCCGGTCATCGCATCAAAGTCCACCACGCCGTCGGACCCTCGCGGCAGCACCAAGGCCCCTGTCGGGCCATTCATTCCAAGGGCTGCTTCAGCGTAACTATAGTTCGTATCGCTCGGAGGCATGCCGTCGCCGACCGTGGTTGCGACCAAATGAAACTTGGCGTCAGGGTCGGGCAGCCATGGAGCATTCGCATCGGTTCGATTGATCTGTGTAATCTGCGGGCCGATCGGGTCAAATTTCGGCTGGGCTACGCCGGATGAGAACATGAATCCCGAGATGCCGCTAGCTTGCCCGTGCCCAGTGCGTAGCCACACCGGGTTCTCATTTATCTCGTTGATGGCGGCCATATAGCGGACGAGTCGCGTGCCGTTATGCGGAGAGCCGATCGTTACAATGCGGTGAAATCGGCCTCGGTTGAAGTTCTCGGCATTTCGGAACGGCTGGGTCACGAATGCATTTGCGTTCCGGGACGTCAGTATTCGAGTCAGGATACCGCCTTGACTATGCGCGATCACATCGTGCCGCGTTAGGGCCCAGTCGGAATCGAGCTGGTCCCTCATCTCGTCGAACTGCTCCAGTGCCATTCGGGCAAGCGGACCAAAGGGCAGTACGGTATTCTCTTTGGTGTGTGCCAACCCGCCCGCAGGTTCCTGACCGTAGAGGATCGTTCGTACAAAGTCCTCATTGCCCTGACTCCAGGGCCGCGAGACGGCCAGTTCGTTCTTGAAGTTATTCCCCCACGCACCATCTGTGTTGTAGCCGTGTATCAGCGCGATCGGCGGCTTTCTGATAAAAAAGGGCTTTGATTCAATGTATTCGCTTGTGATCGGGTCTCGCAGTCGGAGTATGGCCTCGATCTCATTCCGACCCGTGTCAAATTCGATCTCGTCGGAGCCGATCGCGCCCAGATACGCGAAATGCCTGTTCTGCGACAGGTTGAAGTTGAAGGTAGCCACCGTGTCCCATCCCTGGCCGCCGAGATAGCGCATGCGGTCCTCGAGCGGAACGCCGTTTATCTGCCCGCCCCTGACAATATCGACTTCGACGTCGGCCTGAATGCTGTTCGTGAGGTCCTCCTTGCCGATCTCCAGATCGAACAAGAGTGGAGTGACCCCGTCGGCGACCATTCCCTTGGATACGCGCGGGGCAGCGCCGAGGTCATCGCGGTTCGTTTTGTAGATCAAAGGGGCATCGAGGTTCGTAAGCCCCTGATCGATGCTCGCCGGCGTCAGCGACGCCGTATTTGGCCGGCGCATTTTGACCGTCGCGTTTGGCCCGAGGTGGTAAACATACGCCACACCCTGGAGATGGCCCGCCGGTGGAACGTCGATCGCGCCGCCTCCAACAAGCAACTGGCTGTCCGAATAGCTTAGGGAGGACGGAGCGAAGCTCTCACCCGTTGGACCGACCGGAAGGATCTGAAGCTGTTGCGACCATGTTGACGCGGTTTTGCCGAAAATATAGGCCCCCGGTTGCGCCCCGATCGCCACCTTGCTGTCTCCGTCGCTGGCGATCAGCCCGCCAAAACGAATGACTACAGGATCGTTGACCGTGAGCGTCTGCACAGGCGTCCAACTTGGCCCGGCATAGACCCACACGGCCCCGCGAGTAGCGCCCGGCCCATTATATTTGTCCGCACCGAGCATGACGGTGTTGTCGGAGATCACCCCATTGGAGAAGCCAAAATCGTCATCGACATCCCCGTTAGGAGAGGTAAGGTAGGCCTGCTCGGTCCAGGTTGAGCCGCTCTTGGTAAAGATATATGCGGCCCCAACTCTAGTATTTGGGGGCACTACCCGTGTGCTCCCGATAACGGCCGTGTTGCCGGACAGGGTTATCCCGTAGCCGAAACCGTTGCCGGCGCTCTGGCTGCCGCTGAACACTTGACGCTGCACCCAAGTGGAACCGGAACGGGAAAAGTAGTACACCCGGTTGGCATCTGTCCCTATCAGCAGGTCGTCACCGCTCATGGCTACGTCGCCAAAGCCCTCGTGCTCCTCGGCTCCGACGAGTTTGAGCCGTTGTGTCCACGTAGTCCCGGTACGCTCGAATATATAAACAGATCCCTGATTAATATTGGGGCCGATATCGTCGGTCGGAATGCCTGCTGCAATTGTATCGCCGGATAGCCCAACAAGGCCCCCAAGACCTTGATTCACCCTGCCGTCGGACGCAAACAGCTTTTGCTGGAATACCCAATTGCCCCCCTCGCGCACAAAGACGTAGATCGCCCCGCTGTTTACGACGACGCCGTTTCCATACGGGGCCCCGATCGCTGCCGTATCGCCCGAGACAGCAACCGACCAGCCATAGTAATCCCCGGCCTCTCCGTCAGCGGGAGTCAGCCTGATGCCGGGACCCGGATCGCCCAAAGGGGACTCCGCCCTGACAGCCGAGATCGCCTCGTCAAGCGAGCTGAATCTCTGTCCGGGATGGCCATCCAGCCTGTCATCACCAATGCTCTTCTTAATCATCTTGTCCGGCACCAGTGCGTCTTTGGACGCGGCCGAAGTGATGACCACGGTCAACGCGCCGGCAGCCATCACACCGGAAAGTACTATGAGCAAGTAGCGGGTAAGGTTTTGCATAAAAAAGAATTCGATCGCAGCGAGGTCAACTTTGCATTTCACACAACTTCATATGCGAAAAAACCAAAAAAAAAGTGACAACGAACAGCCCCGGCCCAGTTAGATCCCGACGATGAACTATAAAATGAGCCAAACGCGTTCAAAATGCACGAAAACTCGTTACAGTTCGACGACCGCTTGCGTGAAGAGAAGGTCAGGTGGATAAACTGAGTGAAGCACGTGAGATCGGGGGGATTTGGCTTTTTGGACCTTCGACCAATCGTGGGAAGACCTTCGACCAATCGGGGGTGAAAAGGTTGGGCGAAGGGCAAAGTCCTTTACCTATGACCCTGTAAATACTGGACAAGACGCAATTTTCGCTGAAAACGGCGCGAAACGGGAAAAAACCAAAAGTTGCGCGGCTGTTGTCGCGTCATTTTTCTGAATTTTGGGGCGCAGTTGCATTGAGCGCTGCGGGAAACTAACCTCATAGTTTGGCAGCCGAAGCACAATGGATCACGCCGGGGGTGAGGTCGATGTTTTTGTCGACGACGGCGTTCTTGTTGGCGAATGTTTTCGTCAAGCAGTTCGCCCACATCCCGGCGATGGAGACCGTGTTTTTCAGGTGCCTGATCGCCAGCACGTTTTGCCTGATCGGGCTGTATCGCGACGGCGCCGACGCGGTCGGCAAGAACCATTTGGTGCTGTTCCTGCGGGGCGCGTTCGGCACGGCGGCGTTGTATTGCTTCTTTCTGACGCTGCAGAATATGCCGCTTGCGTCGGCCCAGACGATACAGTACCTGTCGCCGATCTTCACCGCGACCATCGCGATATTCGTACTGAGCGAACGCGTCAGGTCGGTGCAATGGCTGTTCTACGCGGTGGCGTTTTTGGGCGTGCTGCTGATCCAGCGGTTCGACCCGCGGATCTCGCCGTTCTATCTCGGACTCGGAATATTCTCGGCGTTCTGCTCGGGCGTGGCTTACAATCTCGTGCGGAGCATGCGCGGCAAAGAGCATCCGTTGACCGTCGTGCTGCATTTTCAACTCGTTGGGCTGGTCGTCGGGGCAGTGTCGCTGTTTTTCGAATGGACCACGCCCGTTGGGATCGAATGGCTGTGGCTGTTCCTCGTGGGTGTGTTTTCGCAGCTCGGGCAGATGTTCCTGACCAACGCCCTGCAACGCGAGCCGGTCGCCGGCGTGGCTATAATCAATTACACCGGCCTCGTATATGCCATCACGATCGGCTGGATAGTCTTTGGCGAAGCCCAAGGGCCGATGGCGTTGGCAGGTATGGCTTTGGTAGTCGCCGGCGTCGCCATGAGCGTGCTGTATGGACGAAGGCAGCGAAGCAGGGAAGCTGTTGAGACGACCGCGGCCTAGCGAAGTGAGAAATGAGAAGGGAGAAATGAGAAGTGACAGCATTAGGGTCTCGGTCGTTACCGTGAGTGATTCGCGGACGCTGGCGGATGATGCGTCCGGCGATACACTGGTCGCATTATTGAGCGGCATTGGGGCGGAGATCGTCGAGAGGGTTGTTGTGTCCGACGAACTGTTCGACCTGCGGGAAACGCTTCACGGATTGGCCGAGCGCGAAGACGTCAATCTGATCATCACCACCGGCGGCACGGGCTTTGGGCCGAGGGACAATACGCCTGAGGCGACGCGGGCCGTCATCGAACGTGAGGCTCCGGGCCTCGCCGAGGCGATTCGGCGTGAGACGGCCGTAAAGACGCCGATGGCGATGCTGTCACGCGGTATTTGCGGCATTCGTGGGAACACGCTGATCGTCAACCTGCCCGGCTCACCGAGGGGCGTTGAGGAATGTTTCGCGGTCATCCGGCCGGTACTATCGCACGCGATCGACCTGCTGGCGGGGAAGACCGGACATTAACCGCGAAAAAGGCGAAAGATGCTAAAAAAGGAAAGAGGATCGCGGCGACCCTCTTTTTTGGCGTATTCCGCGTGTTTCGCGGTCAAATTCTTACCTCCTGACCGCCCCGGTGATGAACGCTGCGGCGGCGGTTTTGAGTTTGCGGAGTTCGCCGACATCGATGTACATCATATGGCCGGCTTCGTAGTATGTGAACGAGATATTTCGCCTCAGGATTGGGTCGAGGTTCATTGCCGAGACGGTGTATTCGGCGGCAAAGAATGGCGTCGCCATGTCGTAATAGCCCTGCGAGAGCCAGACCTTCATATACGGGTTCTTGGCCATTGCGTCCTTAAGCGGCATGCTCGTGTCGGCATAGGCGTTGTTTGTATTCCAGTTCCAGGGACTGCTGATGCCGCCGCCGAGGATGTAGTACTCGACGTCAGATTTGTAGCCGAGTTCGTCGCGGACGTAGCTGTTAAAGGCAGCGGTGTAGGGCGGACGAATGGCGTTCATCGACGGGTCGCTGTCCGGGTTTTCGCCCGCGGCGTCGCGGTCGATGCCCTTGAAGCGGCTGTCGAGACGGCCGACGGTGCGGCGTTCTGATACGCGCAGCAGTTCCTTTTGGAATTCGCCAAGCTCGATGCGGAAATTCTGTCGAATGATGAAATCGGTCGGGAGGCCAGTGAACGCAGCATATGATGCGGCAAGCGTGTTCCTTTCGATGTCGGTCAACGAATCGATCCTGAGCAGGGCCCGAAGGTATTCGTTGGATGCCCATCGGCGCGACTCGTCGGTGACCTGTTCGATCGTCTTGGATTGAAGCTGCGGTGGCAGACGCTTGTGGTACCAGGCGGTTGCGGTGTAACTCGGGAAGATGAACACCAGCGGCATGTCGTTGTTGCTGGCAAAGCGGATGGTTTGAAAATTCATTACCGCCGACACGAGCGCGATGCCGTTGAGCGCGATGCCGTGTTCGAAGAGCCAGTTCGAGAGGCCCGACGCTCGCGTCGTGCCGTATGATTCGCCGACGAGAAAGAGTGGCGACGACCAGCGTTCGTTGCGGCCGAGATAGAGGCGAATGAATTCGCCGACCGATTCGATATCGCCATTGACGCCAAAGAACTTGCTGGCGAGATCAGGCTTTGCGGCACGCGAATAGCCCGTGCCGACGGGGTCGATAAAGACCAGGTCAGTCTCGGTGAGCCATGTCGAGGCGTTGTCCTCCATCTCATACGGCGGCGGCGGAAGCATCCCGTCATCGAGCATTTTGACGCGACGGGGGCCCAATGCACCGAGGTGGAGCCACACACTCGCCGAACCGGGGCCGCCATTGAACGAGAACATCAGCGGCCTCTTCGCAGGCGGGTTGTCGAGCGTGTATGCCATATAAAAGACCCTTGCTTCCGTATCGCCGCTGATCGCGTTCCTGATCGGCATGAAGCCGGTCGTCGTCGTGTAGGTCAGCGTCTGCGAACCGGCACGGACGGTGTGTTTGGTCACGACGGGCGGGTCATCCATTTTCGGGTCCAGGGGCTTGGCCGGTGACGGTGACGGCGATGGCGTCTGGCCGAATCCCGCCTCGGTCAACAACGCGAGGATCAACAATAAGAATGCGGTTCTCTTTATCACGCTTTCATGGCCTCCACAACGGCAACAGGCGATGCCGTCGGAATGATCTTTGTCAGGCGAAATCCGGAGTGTGTCAACAGAGCCACGAACTCGACTTCAGTGCGCCCCTTAACGGCCTGTGTCTGAGCTTCGGCGGCGAGGTCGTCTGCCGTTCGCGGCCCTTCGGCCAACAGGTCGGCTATATCGAGGCTGGCCGCCGTGTGAACGGCTTGAGCGACGAATCCGCCCGTAGCAAGCTGCATTATCATCGCCTCGGGCGGAAACATCGGGTTTTGTTCTGACATGCGGGATTCCCTCCGAAAATTTACCTATTTGGGCCCTTCGTTAACGACCCGGCCGTTGATGATAGTGCCGGTGCAATGTGTTGTCCACTCAAACGGATCGCCGTCGTATAGAGCGAGGTCGGCGTCCTTATCCACCTCGAGCGAACCGATGCGCTTGTCGAGGCCAAGGATCGTCGCGGCGTCGATGGTGATCGTTGCCAGCGCGTCGGTGCGGCTGAGACCGTTGGCGGCGGCCATAGCGGCTTCAAAGAGGACGACGCGCGTTTTTGGGACATAGCTCTCATAGCCGCTCTGCAGGGCAACTGGAATGCCGGCGGCCCGCAGCTTGGATGCGTTTTCAAGCGACAGGTTCGTGCGGTCGCCACCCGGCCTGGCCATGGTCGCGTGGACGATTGTTGGGAAGCCCGACGCCTTGATCTCATCCGCGACGAGGTGACCGTCGGCAACACCGTCGAGAACGATGCGGATATCGAATTCCTTCGCGATACGGATCGCCGTCATGATGTCTTGCGCGGCCTCGGCGGTGATGAGTAGCGGGACCTCGCGGTTGATGACGCGCATCATGATGACGGACTTTAGGTCCTTGGGCTTGTCGGTCTTGGCTGCGTTTTCCTGTGCTTTTATCAACTCAGCCCGAAGCATTGCAACCTGCTTGGCCCGCGTTCCCGGCGAACGGCCTGCTCCTGCATTCGCGGCATTGCCGAGCGTGACGGCGATCATCGCGGTCGGCACTATCGTGGCCTCATCGACATTCTTGCCCCACGTCTTGGCTATCATCGTCTGGCCGGAAATAAGAGCAGACGGCTGGTGTCCGGTGTGGATGGTCGTGACGCCGAATTGACGCACCCATTCGACGAGTTTCTCCTCAGCGTTATATGCGTCGGTGGCCCGCAATTCAGGTTGTATCGTCGCTCCGCCATCGAGAGCCATTTGATCGTGTGGTTGGTTAAGGTAGCCATTCAGGCCGATCACCGAGTGAGCGTCGATCAGGCCCGGCGTGACGACCTTGGCAGTGATAATGCGATAGCCGGTCGGGATCTGCACGTCTGCAGCCTTGCCGACAGCCGTGATCTTGCCGGCGCTGATGAGGACGACCCCATTAGTGATAGGTTCGCCCTTCATTGTCCAGACGGTCTCGCCCTTAACGGCCAGTTGGCCGTAGGCAGTAGGCAGCAGGCAGAGGATCGCGAGCAGGACAGTAACGAGTTTCAAATTTTGAATTTTGAATTTTGAATTTTGCATTATTCGTTGCCTCCAATGTCCCCGTCAAAGCAATGAATGTCGCTGACCAGGTCGCTGTCGTCGGTGGCTCCCTTACCGCCCACGGCGTAAATGTAGTCCTTTGGATCGTTGCGGTCAAAGACCTTTTTGCCCTCGACGTATGTCTGGAGGACGTGCGTATAAACGCTCAACGGGTCGCCTGAGAGCACGATGAGGTCGGCGTCCTTACCGGCCTCCAGCGAACCGACTCGATTGTCTATGTCGAGCATTTTGGCGTTTGCCATCGTCAGTGCGTAGATGGCACCTTTACGAGACATTCCCGCACGGACGGCGAGGCCGGCGGAACGCAGCAGCCAACGCGAATCGGTAATGCCGTCGTCAGTGTGAAAGCCGACCATCACGCCTGCTTTTTCAAGCTCGACACCATTCTTAAAGTCAATGTCCACCGTTTCGAGCTTACCGCCCGGTGAGTCGATAAAGATGATCGAAGCCGGTGCTTTAGCATCGGCGATCTCCTTAGCGACCTTCCATGCTTCGCTCACGTGCTGCAGGACAATACGGAAGCCAAATTCCTTTGACAGCCGCAAGGCGGTCATGATGTCGTCGTGGCGGTGCGTATGGAAATGAACGGTGCGTTTTCTTTCAAGGACCTCAACAAGCGACTCCATCGCGAGGTCGCGGGGCGGCATCTTTGTCTTATCGCCCGCGGCCTTCGCCACCTTATCGCGATAGTCCTGTGCCTTGATGAACTGCTCGCGCACGAGCGCGGCGGATTTTGCACGCGTTCCCGGAAAAGCACCGCCGCCGGTTCGGATCGAGTTAGTGCCGTTTGCAAACTTGATGCCGCCCATATATTTACCGGCGGCATCGAGGATGAGCAAGTCGTCGATCTTTACGGCGTTGTCGCGAAGCTTCAAATACAGCGTCTGGCCGCTGTCGAGGTGGCCTGAGCCGGGCATTACATTGACGCTGGTAATGCCGCCGGCCTGCGCCCGCTGGATGCTCGAAGCCCGAACATTCACGCTGTCGAGTATCCGTACGTCTGGCTGTATCGGCGACGACGCGTCGCCGCCCGCGGGGCCGCCGATGTGACTATGCGTATCGACGATGCCCGGCATTATTACCTTGCCCTTGCAGTCGATGACCGTTACATCGGAGGACAGCCGCACGGTGCGGGCATCGCCCACGGCCGTGATCTTGCCGTTCTGGATCAGGACGATCCCTTGCTCGATCGGCTCGCCGACTACGGGCAAGACACGGGCGTTGATGAATGCGATTGGCTTTTCCTGTGCGGCCGCCGTCACTGACAGCAGGCAGGCCGCGAGAAAGCCCAAAATAACTTTCTTCATTTGCAACTCCTTACGTTTTTTCGGATCAGAAGGTTTGTATCAACTAAGGTGCTATGAAACGCCTCTCCTGTCAACACGACGAAGGCTCTTTTCATTTGCCGGCTATAAGCCGCTTTGCCGTAGCATCGCCGACTATCTCGGTCAGCGTGACGGCGTATTTGCGGGATTCGGCAGGGAAGTCGCGGACCAGGCCGACGAACTCATCACGAGCCTCCGCCGCGTGGAAGGCAAGTTTTCTTCGGTTGAGTCTCGCGAGACAGCGCTCGTGCAGATCGGCGATGTCCGACGGCGGCGTTCCCGCAGCCTCGGCAAGGCCGGCGTAGCGGTAGTACACCTCGCGAAACTCGAATACAGGCGCCATTGCCTCGCCGTCAAACGCATCACGCTCGATCTCAGCGGCGATCCGTTCGATTCGCAGTCGCCGAGCATCGAGCCGCATTTCCTGGGTTGGAAAGGCAAGCCTGAATAGCAAACTTACGGCAAAAACAGGCCAGAAGAGCGACCATACTGCGATCTTGACAAACGTCGGCCGCCGCCGCGTTACTAGATACATCGCGACCGGAAAACCACACGCAAAATACAAAACGGCTGCAACTGAAGGGCTCATAAACGCATGTGTCAATAGGATTCTATCGCGTTTCGAAATATTCGGAACAACCCGCGGCAGCGATTCGTAATCTAAATGGTTACAAACCAACGCATTTACACCTAACGAGTTCAGAAATGTCAGATAAGGCAAAGATAAAGATCATTAAGCGAACCGAGCCGCGGGCGCCTAAACGTCGCCCACGCGTCAAATCAACCCGCCAGGCCGCCCGCGAACTCGCCTCGACCGTCACCGACTGGGTCGCCGACCTAAAGACGCGTAAGAGCGAAGAAACTCGCGCCGCCCTCGACCTCCTCTTCTCCGGTCACCGCCCCGCGTCGGAATCATAGACCGCAATAATTCTCTAAATACAAAAGGCCGCGATCCGTCGCGGCCTTCTTCTTTCCAGGATTTCCACTCCCCTTTGTGGACTCCGTAGCGGTTAGCGAGTGTGTGGTACCTCAAAAAGGACAAAATGCTCCCGTCCCGCTCCCGGAACGACGAGCCTTAACTCATAACTCAACACTATCCACTGCTTACGGATTAACCGTCACGGTCGCGATCTGCGAGAGTTGGCCGTAGTTGGCGTTATGCTTTCGCAGTTGGACGCGGACTTGCACCTGTATCGGAGTGGCGGCTTCGGGTGGGGTTACGGAGACGTCCGCTGATTTGCCGGTGAAAGTGCCGGCGTTTGTCCAGCCGCCGTCGGGAAGGACGCGCGTTTGGACGATCCACGAATCTGATTCCTCGCGGCCGTTGACGACTATCGAGAACATATATCCCGTCTGCGCGGCAAAGACGTTGATCGTCGGCTCGACCTCGCCGGGGATGATGCCTTCGGGGGCGGTGCTTACGATCATCAGATCCTCGCCGATGGCCTGCGTGTAGCCCGCGGCGGCGACCCAGCGGTCGCGTTCGGCGCGAAAGACGTTGAGCATGCCGATGACCTCGCCGCCGGGCGAATTATACGCCGGTGCCGCGGGCGGATTGGGCAACGCATCGCCCTCGGGATCGCCCAAAAACGCCAGGTCACGCCACTGCGTCAAGGCCTGTTTATGGGCCTGCGATTGCGTGTAATACGTGTAAACGGCCGCGTACTCGTCGCACAAAGCCACGATCGCCAGCACCTCGCCAGCCGTCAGCCCCAATTCCGCGTCATAGTTACCGATCTTCGCCGCGACATTCGCAAACATCACTGCCTTGCCCGCATACGTTGAGGGCATCCAATCTCCGCTATTAGCCATTGTCTCGTTCTCCTAATTGGTAAAGATGGAACCGGGCGATTCCATCAAAAGGAGCACAGGCAGGGGGAAAGGGAACTGTCGAACTTCTCGCCGCGGAACCGACCCGCGATCCGTGTGTTCAAAATCATCGTCGCACACCACACTCGATGCCCCACAAACGTAACTAGATGCCCCAGTGACCTAATTTTTTCCGCCGGTGAACTAATTTCCCCGCTCAGTTACATAATTCCACCGCCCAATTAGGTGATTGCGCGGCTCAATGAGGTAATTCTCCCGCTCAGTTACGTAATTACGTCGCCCATTGACGTAATTATGTCGCCTAATTAAGTAATTCTCCCGCCCAATTACAACACTAAGCCCGTCCAGTGTGTAATTATGCGGCCCAGTTACGACATTAGATCGCTTAGTTAGATAATTGAACGACTCAGTCACACACCGAGCGGCCTGGTTACAACAAAGGAATCATCAGTTACGTTCGAGCGGTTCAGTGGGTTGCCCTGATGGTTTCTGCGGCTTGCCGCTCTATTTGCGGAGCAGCTTGCTGCTCCGTTGCGGGCTTATAGTATCGCGGCTTGCCGCCGCCCAAGGCCCCGGCGGCGGCAAGCCGCAGGTAGTAAAAGCAAGTTCCGAAGGAGCAAGCTCCTCCGCAAATAGAGCGGCAAGCCGCGAACTCCGAGCGTGCGAAGCATGCGGTTTCGGGGGGGCGTCGCGGTTGAGCATGGGCTTATTGTAGCGCGTCCGGCGTGGGAAATTTGCCACTCGCTCCGTTTCATTGCTATTCTTAACCGATTCATTTCGACAGGGTATGCAGGGAAAGGTCGTGATCGTTACGGGGGCGAGCAGCGGTATCGGGCGTGCGGCGGCAGCGATGTTTGCTGAGCGTGGGGCGACGGTGGTGGCGGTCGGGCGGAAAGAGAAGGAATTGAAGCAACTTGTGGCTGACGCTAAGGATCATGAAGGGACCATCAGGGCCCATCTGGCGGACGTGCTTGAGGACTCCAATCTCGAACGTGTGGTTGCGGATACTGTGCAAAAGCACAAGCGGATCGACGTGCTGGTCAATTCGGCCGGCATCATCAAGAACGGCACGATTGAGAACACGCCGCTCGACGACTGGGATCGTATGATGGATATTAACCTGCGCTCAGTCTTTATGCTCACGCAGCGGTGCCTGCCCCACCTGATCGCGACAAAAGGGAACATCGTAAATGTTTCGAGCGTCGCCGGCACGCGGGCCTTCCCGAACGTGCTCGCGTATTGCGTCTCGAAGGCGGCGATCGACCAATTCACACGCTGTTCTGCACTGGAACTCGGGGCAAAGGGCGTTCGCGTAAATGCCGTGAATCCCGGTGTCGTCGTCACCAACCTGCACAAACGCGGCGGGATGGAAGACGAAGCTTATAAGAAATTCCTCGAACATTCGACCGAAACGCACCCCATCGGTCGTGTCGGCAAGCCCGAAGAGGTCGCCGAGTTGATATGCTTTTTGGCTTCGGCCAAGGCCGACTGGATCACGGGTGCAACCTACGCCATCGACGGTGGCCGTGCCGAGACGTGCGCGAGATAGATCATGAAAGTGCAAATGCTGCCCAGCACTATCGAGCCCGACGGGACCGCGTCCCTGCGGCAGCATTTGCCGACGCTTGTCATCGACGACCGCGTCGCGATAGACGCTGGGTGCCTGGCTTTGTCGTGTTCGGATGAGCAGCGAGCAAACATTCGCGACATCGTTCTGACGCACGTTCATCTCGACCATATCGCAGGACTGCCGCTGTTCATTGACGATCTGTTTGCGACTCTCGCTGAACCGGTCCGCGTTCACGGAACTCGCGAGATGATCGATATTCTGGAACGCGACATATTCAATTGGTCGATCTACCCACGCTTCTCAGAACTCAGGAACGACAATGGGGCCGTTATCGAATACCGTGAATTCACGCACGGCAGCGCGTTCGAGGCGGGCCATCTTTCGATCGAAAGCATCGCTGTCAATCACAAGGTCGGTGCAAGCGGTTATATCATCTCGGACGGCAGCGTTTCTGTTGCCATCACCGGCGATACGGCCGAGACCGATGCGATCTGGCAAGCGTGCAACTTTACTGAAGACCTCGCGGCGATATTCGTCGAATGTGCGTTTCCCGACGAACTGGCCGATCTCGCGGCGGTCTCGTGTCATCTCACCCCACGAGGGCTCAAAACCGAACTGCAGAAGCTGACCGACCGGAACATCCCTGTTTATGTCGTAAATATTAAGCCTTTGTACCGTCGGCAGGTCGTCGAGCAGATCGGGAGTTTGGGCATAGCTCAGGTTGAAATACTCGATGTCGGGCGGGCGTACGAACTCTAACCTTTGGCAGCCTTTTCGCGCAAGAAATTGATCGCTTCAAAAGCGGATTCGCGATATTCGCCGGGGAAATCGTACAGCGTTACACGGCCATTGCGCAGGACGCTCTCGATGCGATAAGTCCGCTCTTCGCGGTCGCGACCGGGCATGATCTCAGCCCGAAACGTGACGCTCATCTCTGGCCGTGCCCAGACACTATTCTCGCTCTCAAAAAGACTGTGCAGATCGACCATCAGTCCTCCGGTGACGCCTCCTTCTTGTGTTTTACCTTCCGCAGTGAAGGATGCCGTTTCTGTTCCAGGGCGTCGCTGTCGATGTGCCGTGACGGTGGTGCGGTCGGCTTCCTGATCGAATCAAAGACCGGCCTCGCAGCCTTCCTTCTCTTATGCCGTACCATGAAGCGGATTATAGCAGACAACGCTGTATTCGGGTTATAATCGAGCGAAACTCCACGGCTCCGATACTCTTGTCCGAGCCGGTCGTGGGTATTTAATGCGGTCAAAGGTAAGCAGATCAAGACGGCCTTTCTGGCTGCCGGCGTCGAACTATTATGTTCTGACGGTTTCGTTGTCGGCAGTGTTCTTTTTCCTTGTTTGGGGCATCCTTCACGATGGCGGCGAAGATACGCCGTGGATCAACGCAGGTATCGGGGCCGGTATCCTCATGGTCGGGGCTGTGATCTTGCGCGAGGTGATCCTGCGGCGCGCCCGTGCGAGACTGGCAGCCCAGCAGCGTTCGATCGATAGCCAGTTTCGCGGTCACTCGTTTAGGTCAGACATCCGCGACGGAGAAAAGCTCACCTTGGAACTGAACGCCGCGATCCTCGGCGAGATCAAGCAGAAAGCCGCCGCCGCAAACGTGTTTGCGAAGGTTTCAGCGGGTCATCGTGAGGTGTTCGAACTGTGCGGTGAATATCTGGTTCGGAATGAGACCGACCTTAAGAATGTCAAGCCGGGTTCGCCGCGGCTGGCTCCGCTGCTGCGTGGGCGTTCGACCGCGGGGGAACTCCATCGCTTTCATATGCTTAAGTGGGCGGAGATCGAGGCACGCACTTATGCAGCCGAAGCGCGAAGCCGTCTGAATGTGGCAGAACGGACCGAAGCGGCGCTTAGCGCGATCAGCGTGCTGGAGGCCGCCCTGGCGTCCTACCCTGATGACGAGAGCCTCCGCGAGTCGTGGCAGGTCCTCGACGACTTGCTCGTGTCGATCAAGGTCTCTGACCTCGTCGAGCAGGCTGAGAAGGCGGCGTTCAAGGGCGAGTACCCGCGTGCAAAGAGCATCTACAAGGACGCACTCTTTTACCTAGGGCGCGACAACGCCCAGAGCGATGAGCGTGAAGACGCTGCCGAGAAGATATTGGCCGAGATCGAACGGATCAGGCTGCTCCAAAACGAAAGGTGAGACTTTGGATGGTGTCCCGTAACGGTTATTCTGTTGGGAGTTAGATCATGATCTCACAGAGATGTCCCCGATGCCGAAGCAAGCGAATCCGGCGGGGCTACAAGCCAACATCGATTCTCTCCAAGCTGTTTTTCCGCTATCACCTGTTGTGCGACGCGTGTAACTGGGAATTCACGGGCTTTGCTGTGCCGGGCACGGTCGAGCGTGGATCGCGGAACCGAAGGTCGCGCGTTAAAGGCCGATAGTACGATCCCTGATTGGTTTTGCCTGCAAATGTCCACCTTCCGTCATTTCTTCATCCTTCCTGTGTGTCTGCTGACCCTCTGTTCGGTTGGAGTGATGAATGGACAGGGTCTGGTGGACGATCCCGATTCGCTTGTACACCCCGGCGATCTGATCGATGTAGATGTATTGGGTGGATTCGAGTTTGACTGGCGCGGCCGTCTCGATCCAGAGGGTTTTCTGGGTGGTTTTGATTCGTATGGCGATCCGATCTTCGCCCGCTGCAGGTCGGTCGATCAGATAGCCACCGATATCTCTAAAGCGTTCTCTAAGCTGCTCCGTGACCCGCAGGTTGTCGTCAGGATCATCGACCGGTCAAACCGGCCCATAGTAAGGCTTGACGGGGCCGTGCGGACCCCTACGCGGTTCCGCCTTCTCCGGGGCGTAAGCCTCCGTGAATTGATCGTGATGGCCGGCGGACTAACCGAGGGGGCGAGTGGAGGAATATCCATTTTCCGCCCCGGAAATGCAAGTTGCTCAGCCAGTGCTGAGCACGAGCGAACGAACCATGACGCCTCGCTGCGAGACAACGCCTCTCGGACCATCAACATCAAAATTTCTGAGCTTTTGAGCGGGTCGGCTGAGGCTGACCCAAGGATATTGAGCGGCGACCTTATTTCGGTCGTTAGGGCAGATCCGGTCTACGTGATCGGCGCCGTCAATAATCCGCGGCCGATCTACTCGGCCCTTGAAATGACGGTCACGCGCGCCATTGCGGCAGCTGGTGGGCCGGCGAAGGGGGCGGATAAGCAGAGGATAACTCTCTTTCGGAAGGACGACCAGAGTCGTACGATAGAGACGAGTTTACAGCAGATCGAGCGAGGGCAGGCACCGGATATTGTGCTAAATGCGTATGATATCCTGGAAGTCGGCACGAAAGGCGGTCCGAGGCGAAGTTATCCACCCGTGATAAGCGCGGACCGTAACGGGCAGACAGAGTCTGAGTTGCCACTCCGTGTGGTAAACTGAATATTTATGGCAAAGAACAACAGTGGAATTAGCCGGCGTAAGCAGGCGTTGATCTGGATGGTTGCGGTCGCCGCGTTGATCGGTGGCCTGATCGCCTATGAGCAGATATCGATCCTTTACGTCCTTGCAACGCTGGCGATCGTCGTACTCCTCCTGATCGTGGGCTTTACTGACCTCGAAAAAGTGAGCCAAACCGACGGCGAAGGAGCAGCGGCAAAGGGCTAGATCGATCATGCAGGCGATTAGGGGTATTTGTGGCTGGCTCGCATTACTGGCGTGCATTTCGGCGTCGGTTTCGGCCGCGCCCGTCGGAGCGTCCGTTGACCGTGGCGAAACCCTAATGTTGAGATGGCGGACACCTGTGATTCGTCTCTCGTTATCGAGTTCGCTTGACCGTCCGAGTCCCAATATCAAGGCCGATAGCGACGTCTCCGGGGCTATCAAAAGGAGCCTCGCCGCATGGAGCACCGTCGCCGACGTCGAATTCACGGTGGCGGGCTCAGAACGACAGAGCATCAGTCCGTCAGGCCTTGCCGGTGACGGTGTCAGCTTGATCACGATCGCTCAGACCCCTGAGAATGTATTACTCTTCTCTCGTGAACCAAACGCTGAATCCGCACGCACGCGAGTCTTTTACAACCGTCTCGGAACCATCACGGAAGCTGATATCGTATTGAATCCGTTTCTCCAATTCTCGACCGATGGGACCTTTGGTACGTTCGACCTTGAATCGACGCTTACCCACGAGATCGGCCATCTGCTAGGCATTCGGCATTCGGGCGTGATCGGCTCAGTAATGAGCGATAGTCTCGCTCGCAACGGCGAATTTTCGGCCATTCAAGGTCCCCGAACGCTGATGGCGAGCGACATAGCCGCCGTTCGCCAGATATATGGATCGACGATGGCTGAAGGCTGTTGCGCTTCGATCACCGGAAGACTTTCGGCGCGATCGGCCAGCGGCATGAGTGTCTGGGCAGAGGAGAACGGGACGGGTCGCGTTTCGGCGTGGGCCGAGGTGACCGCGGACGGCAGCTTTCGATTGGGCGGTATGTCTGGCGGAAGCTATTCCCTCTTGTGGCGTCGTACTGATGATAACGCCCATTCAAGCGTCGGATACGTGGGAATGGTGAGGCTCGGTGCTCACGAGACGAGTAACGTATCGCTGCGGCTCGACCCAAAAAGTACGAGAGACGAACTCATGTTTGTGGGCCTGAACAGCCAGTTGACAACTTCGTCGATAACGCTCGAGGCCGGCCGTGAGCACATGGTATTTCTCGGCGGCCCTTCGCTCGAACGCCGAGACATCGCTGTCGAGTTCAACTCACCCTACTTGTCCGTCGTGCCTGGCTCTGTCCGGCAGCACGACTTTGGTGACGACCTCGCGGTCATCAGTTTTGTGCTCAAGATCAGTCCCGATGCACCAGCCGGTCTGTATTCGATCTTTGCGACGAGCGAGGACGGTATTCAGGCGGCCCTTCCCGGCGCTGTCGTCATTCCGTAGCTTCATTACCACAGGTTGGCCGGCCTCCTTTTCTGGTACGGATATCATTTGCGTTTTTCTTGCTCGTGTGCATAATTAGCTTGTTCACCTCCCGGTGAACATCAGGTTGCTTCGGCAGCCGCGGGGCGGCGGTGTGGGAGACGTCGCCCCGTTCAATTTGTGCAAACCGGCTTGATGGACATGTTGCTTACGTTCGTGTTTCTCAGGACCGACAGAATAAAAATGGAAAGTTGCGGCCGCGGGCGTAGGACGTCCGGCGGTCTTTGCTTTTTTGGGCTATGAAGGCTGGCGCAAAAAGCTGGTTCAAGACGTGGCTCTTCGAGGGTGTCACCGAGATCGAAGGGCCGCACGAACCTGAAGGCCGCCACAAGCGTCATCCGTGGTGGAAGGTAATGTGCCTCACCGGCGTCGATTATTTCTCGACGCTCGGTTACCAACCGGGCATCGCCTTTCTGGCCGCGGGTGCACTGTCGCCATTTGCGACGCTCGTCTTGGTACTCCTGACGTTGTTTGGCGCTTTGCCGATGTATAAGAGAGTCGCCGAAGAGAGCCCGCACGGCGACGGCTCGCTGTCGATGCTTGAGAATCTCCTTTCGCGGTGGAAGGGCAAGATGTTCGTCCTGATCCTGCTTGGCTTTGTTGCGACGAGCTTCATCATAACGATCACGCTCTCGGCGGCCGACGCGACGGCTCATATCGTTGAAAACCCGTTCGTCCGAGAGAACCTCCATTTTCTCGAACATCCTGTGGTCGTGACCCTCGTTCTCATAGGGCTGTTGGGCATTGTGTTCCTGCGCGGCTTTAATGAGGCAATAGGTATCGCGGTCGGCATCGTCGCTGTGTTCCTGATACTCAATGTGGTGACCATCGCACGTGGATTGTATGAGATCATCTGGATCCATCCGGAGGCCTTTGCCAACTGGAGGTCGGTCGTATGGACGAGCCCCTCGGTCGAGGGAAGCGTACTTTGGCTGGCGATCGCGTCGCTTTGGTTCTTCCCAAAATTGGCCCTCGGACTGTCGGGATTTGAGACCGGCGTCGTCGTGATGCCTCTCGTCAAGAGCGATTACTCGCTGCCCGCGGAACAAAAGGCACGGCTGCACACCGGATTCTCGGAGGCTCAGATCACGAGCGACGAGGAGCGCTATCTCGCGGGGCGCATCCGGAACGGAAAAAAGCTGCTCGCCGGTGCGGCCATCATCATGAGCGTGATGCTTGTCGGCAGCAGCGTAGTTACAACGCTGCTCGTTCCCGCCGAGGCCTTCCAACACGGCGGCGAGGCCTATGGACGGGCGCTCTCGTATCTTGCGCATGGGTTGCTCGGAGAGATATTCGGGACTGTCTACGACGTCTCGACCATCATGATCCTTTGGTTTGCCGGCGCGTCGGCCATGGCCGGTCTGCTTAATATTGTCCCGCGTTACCTTCCGCGATATGGAATGGCGCCCGATTGGGCGAGGGCGACGCGGCCGCTCGTCTTCGTGTTTACCATCATCTGTTTTCTCGTCACGTTCATGTTCCAAGCCGACGTGACCGCGCAGGGTGGAGCTTATGCTACCGGCGTTCTGGCATTGATGACGTCCGCGTCGTTCGCCGTGATGATCTCGGCATGGCGCCGGCGACAGGCGGCGTGGCCGCTTTACGTGGCGATCACGCTCATCTTTGTTTATACACTCGCCGTCAATATGCTCGAGCAGCCGAGCGGTATCCAGATCGCGGCGTTGTTTATCTTCGCGATCATTGCCAGCTCGTTCGTGTCGAGGGCGATGCGCTCGACCGAGATCAGGATCGATCAGATCGAACTGGACCCGGCCGCACAGGCCTTTCTTGACGAGGTCGATGCAGAGGGTGAGATCCGCATCGTCACCAATCGCCGCGAGGAAGGTGATCTGACCGAATACCGATTCAAGGAGCACGAGAAGCGTGTCGACAATCACATTCCATCGTCTGACCCGGTGATATTCTACGAGATCGAGCCGGGCGACTCGTCTGAGTTCAAGGGGAAGCTCTTCATCCGCGGCGTTGACGTTGAGGGCTACAAGATACTTCGCACCCAAGCCCCTGCCGTGCCTAACGCCATCGCCGCATTTCTGCTGTATTTGCGCGACCAGACCGGGAAGATACCGCACGTTTACTTTGGCTGGAGCGAGGGCAATCCGATCATGTATCTTGCCCGCTACATCCTCTTTGGTGAGGGCGACACCGCCCCGGTTACGCGCGAGATATTGAGACAGGCCGAGCCTGACCAGGAACTTCGTCCAAACGTACATGTTGGCGGGTGAGGTTAACCGGCCGCAGCAGCGGCACGCTCGGTATTGATCTCCAGAAAACACTTGCGACAATAGACCGGCCGGCCTTGGCTCGGAAAGAAAGGTAGTGTTGTCGAATGGCCGCAGAGTGCGCATTCGGCCGGGAAATCGACCTTGTGACGTTGGCCGGTGATCCTTGCCGCTTCGACGGCATCGAGGCGACGATTCTTTGCTTTTTTGCAGGGCTTGCACCTCTTGGGCGGGTTGGCCAAGAGCTTCTGGCGGAAGAATGACTGCTCTCCCACGCTCCATATGAAGGCTTGCGAGCAATCGATGCAAATGATGGAGATGTCCTGTAAACCGTCGTCTTCGTCGGATGACGGACCAACAGTTGCGGCTCCTTGATGATCGATATCCGACATGCCCGGCCCTATCACTCCGTCGACGACGCCTTAGACTAAAGGCAACCTCGTGTTGTAGATTGGACAGGTGGAGCGGCTGTCCGATCTGGCATTTAGCGCGGCGTTGAGATTGTTTGACCATACATCCGGCAAGTTGCAATGTCAAGGCGTAATGACCATCCGGCCCCAACAGTCAGAGATCCTATGAATGTTCTTGTGATCGGTTCCGGCGGCCGCGAGCATGCCATCTGCGCGGCATTTCGTCGTTCGCCGCGTGTTGAAAGGCTTTTCTGCGCGAATGGCAATGCGGGCATCGGTGCGATCGCCGAGTGTGTGCCGATCCGGCACGACGAGATAGCCCGTCTCGGTCAGTTTGCGAGCGAGAATAGTGTCGGCATGACCTTTGTCGGCGGTGAGACGCCGCTGGCATTGGGCGTTGTCAATGAGTTCGAGAAACGCGGCATGAGGATCATAGGGCCGAGGCGCGATTCCGCTCGGCTCGAATCGAGCAAGGCGTTCGCCAAAGATTTCATGGCGCGTCACGGAGTGCCGACAGCCCGGTATGTTACGGCCCATTCCGCAGGCTTTGCCATTCTTGAGCTGGAAAGCGGCGATTTTGGCGGGCCGGATGCTCCGGTGGTGGTCAAGGCTGACGGCCTCGCGGCGGGTAAGGGCGTCGTTGTCGCCCGGAATCGAGCTGAGGCTGCGGACGCGATCAACGGAATGGCATCGCTCGTCGGGACCGCTGCCGCCGATAAGATCGTTCTCGAAGAGTGTCTCGTCGGCAGGGAAGTCTCGCTGCTGGCTTTTGTTGACGGCGAGCATTACGCTCTGATGCCGGCAACTCGCGATCACAAGCGGATCGGCGACGGCGACACCGGCCCTAACACGGGTGGAATGGGCGCGGTCACCGATGCTTCGCTGCTCACGGATGAGCAGCTTGCCGAGATCGAGCAAACGATAATTCGTCCGACGCTGGCCGGATGCGCTAGGGAGGAACTCTCGTTTCGCGGGATCCTTTTTCTCGGCCTTATGATGACCGCCGGTGGGCCGCGAGTACTCGAATACAACATTCGATTCGGCGATCCGGAAACGCAGGCCATACTCGTCAGGCTCGAGACCGACCTTCTCGATATCTGTGAATCGATGCTCGCCGGCACGCTCGGCGACCTGGATATCCAATGGCTGCCCGGAAGCTCGGCGTGCATCGTGCTTGCGGCCGAGAACTATCCTGCCGCACCGCGAATCGGTGACGCAATCGGCGGCTTGGCCGAAGCCTCGGCTGTGCCCGATGTACAGATCTTTCATGCCGGGACGGCGGCATCGCCCGGCGGCGGCGTTGTCACGGCGGGTGGCCGTGTGCTCGGTGTAACGGCGACCGGCGGCACGCTCAGCGAATCGCTTGCGACGGCCTACACGGCTGTAGAAAAGGTCTCCTGGCCGGGGGTCCAATACCGGCGCGACATTGGGAAGTAACATCATTCGACGGCCTTAGCCTTGCGCTCGTATTCGTCCGCTTCGCTCGTCAGGCCATTTCTTCGACAGAATTCCGCGAGTTTTCTATACCGTTCAACGGCGGCGATATCGGATAGCCAGCAGATCTTGGCCATGCACTCCGGGCAGGCGTCGATGGGCCGTCGGTCGGTTTCGCCGAGGTTGTTCGTGCCGCTCATCAGGCATTCGTATTTTGTGCAATGCCGCATCGAGAACATATGCCCCGTCTCATGGGTCGCTATCTTGAGCGTTCGGCGCAGGAACTTGTCATAGTCGGCGTTATCGTCGAGCCTCGCAAGCGACCAGACGCCGACGCGGTCGTCCAGGCTCGCTTGGCCAAAAACGTAATTCATCGATTCGTTCGGATAAAGATCGTCGGCAGTGAAGGCGATCAATGCCGCGGCGTCGGGAGGCAGCAGCGGTTTGAGAACGTCATTGATGATGTGGCCTGTCTTGATCTGGCGTGTCTTTGTGAATTTGCTTTGCCGAATATTCGGCCCGCTCGCGGTGAACGCTCGTTCGGGCATTTCCTCGACCGGCAGATCGTAAAAGGCAGCGAGATATCCGGCCGTGATATCGATGATCTTCTTCTGCTGCGGCGTAAATGTGCCGAGCGGAAGAACATACAGCTTCTGACGTTCCTGCTTTGGCCGGACAGGATCGCTGTCGAGGTATTCCTCAAATGTCTGCCCCGGCTCATTATGCGATTCGAGCCAGTCGTCCGCAGCGGGCTTGCCCATCGGCTTAAAGAAAGGCCCGGCTTTCTTCATAGCCTCACGCAGTTCCTTTAGCTCACGCTTTCCCTCGCGGGCCGCCGACATATTCGACGCGGGCCGTTCATCGCCGGTAGAACAGCCCACGAAATACACGAAAGACACAAAAAGGAAGATAATTCCCGGGCATCTTTTTTTCGTGCTATTCGTGTATTTCGTGGGCATTTTTAATAGGCCGATAGTCCCGTGATGTAGCCGTCGTAGTTGCGTCGCATCTCGTCGATCGAATCCCCACCAAACTTTTTCCGCATCGCGTCGGCCAGAACTATCGCGAGCATCGCTTCGCCGATGACGCCGGCAGCCGGGACGGCCGTGATGTCAGAGCGCTCGAACACGGCGTCCGATGCTAGTTTTGTTTCGATGTCAACGGAACGCAGCGGCTTTCGCAGCGTCGAGAGCGGTTTCATATGGCCGCGAACGCGAATTTCTTCGCCGTTCGTGATGCCGCCCTCGATGCCGCCGGCACGATTAGTTCTGCGGCAGTAGTCTGAACCGCCTGCGGTAGCGGGCGGTTGAACTTTCGTTTCCACGGCCTCATCGGTCGGCGTTAAACCACCCGCTACCGCCGGTGGTACTGACATGAATATCTCATCGTGCACCTGCGATCCGGGGCGACCGGCATTGGCGACGCCTTCGCCGATCTCGACGGCTTTTGTTGCGTGGATCGACATTATCGCCCTGGCAATGCGGCCGTCGAGTTTGTCTTCCCACGACGTGTGAGCACCGAGGCCGACAGGCACCCCGCGGGCGACGACCTCGTAGATGCCGCCGAGCGTGTCGCCCTCCTTTTTGGCATCGTCAATGGCCTTGATCATCTCCTTTTGGGCCGTTTCATCGGCGCACCGCAGCGGCGAATCGCTCGCGATCGCGGCGATCTCGCCCCAGGAACGCCGGAGCGGGGCGGCCTGGACCTGGCCGAGTCGGATCACGTGACTCTTGATCTCGATGCCAAAGACCTCGAGTAGCCGCTTTGCGATAGTTCCGCACGCGACGCGAGCGGCGGTCTCGCGGGCGGATGCTCGTTCGAGGATGTTGCGCAGATCGCGGGCGCCATATTTCTGTCCGCCGGCAAGATCGGCGTGGCCGGGGCGTGGGCGAGTAATGATTCGGTCCGACGTTGGATCCGCCGCGTCGGTGCCCTTACTCCGTGCGGGCCTCTGCAACGGCGACTCGATCGCCATCACAGTCTGCCAGTGGGCAAAGTCCCTATTCTCGATCATCAATCCGATGGGCGAGCCGAGCGTTTTGCCGTGACGGATACCGGAGATGATCTCGACCTTATCGTCCTCGATCTTCATCCGTCCGCCGCGGCCGTAGCCCTGTTGCCGCCGCCAGAGTTCGTGGTCTATCGCCGCTGGGTCGATCGGCAGCCCGGCGGGCACGCCTTCAATGATCGCCATTAGAGCTTTGCCATGCGATTCGCCTGCGGTTGTGAATTTGAAATACATGATCCTGATTGTCTCGGCGGGGATGTACCTCGCTATTTTGCGTCTTAAGCCACGCTTTTACAACAATTACGCGACATTTGCCGCCGGAAGTGTCCCACTGCTGTCCCAGCCCCGAGTGGGACAAATAAGTGTCGTAGTTTCAACGAGTTATGGACGATCTTACCCACTTTTCCGCCGTTTTTTGAAAAAAAATAAAAATCGTCAATTTCCACCTCGATCCACCCGAACTGTCCCGCTACTGTCCCGGCATCCAGCGGGACAAATAAGTGCCGTAGTTTCAATAGTTTATCGATGATTTTGCCCCTGTCCCGCCATATTTGAAAAAAAAACTTTGACTTCGTCAAGTCACTTCCGAGTTCGGCCTGCGTCCGTTGCTATGGTGACACACTGTATCACCATATCGACGAATTGTCAAGTATTTTGAGGCGACTCGACCGGCCGGGCACGTCGTCTAAACGTTATCAGCCCGATACTCGCGATGATAAGAATCCCGCCCGCAAACGTCAGTGGCGGCAGCGTTTCGCCGAGCACGATGTTGCCAATTACGACGGCAAGAAGCGGCGTTACGAGCGAGATCATCATGGCCTTTGTCGATTCGATACGACTTAGGAGCCAATAATACAACCAAAACGCTATCACCGAGCCAAATATCGCCAGATAAAGGACACAGATGATCGACATCCACGACCACGAAAACTCTAGCGGATTGCCCTCTCGGATAAGGCTGTATGCGATGACCGGCGGCAGGCCGCACAGCATCTGGCAAAAGACCAACGACGCCGGGTGGATGCCGCCGGCCTTTGCCTTGATCAGTATTGAGGCCTGCGCGGCAGCATATGCGCCGACCACTATAGCGGCACAGCCGGCGAAGGCCAGCCAATTCTCAACACGCAGCTGGTCGTTGAATATCACGCCGACGCCGATTACGCCGATGGCGACGGCGATTATCTTTTGCGGCGTAATACGTTCGTTCGGCAGGAATATCCACGCCAGCACGAGTCCAAACACGGTGATGGTCGCCTGAAGCACCGCAGCGAGGCCCGACGTGATGTATTGCTCGCTCCAGAAAACCAGCGAGTAGTTGATCCCAAACTGCAGGATGCCCGTGAGCGCGATCAGCCGCCATTCGGCGGCGGTCACGGGCAGTGGAATGTTCTGAATGCGGATAACGACAAACAGGATGGCGACCGAGATAAGGAACCGAGTCGACGAGAACGCGATCGGAGGCAGATCGTTGAGGCCGATCTTGATAAAGATCCACGTGGTGCTCCAGATAAGTGCGAGGAGGAGCCAGATGAATACCTTTAGCGACAATATTTTAGGCATTCTCGTAAAAGCTGAGGCTAGATTCTCCTTGTTTGACGACACGCCATCGGCGCAGGCTGCCGACCGCATCGTGCATGTGAGATTTCGTGTGGTGCTCGACCACGAGCATACCGGGGGGACGGAGCAGGTCAGCTTTTGTTCCAAAATCGTGTATCACGAGCGACGGGTCAAAATCGTACGGCGGATCAAAAAAGGCGATGTCCCATCCCATTTTGTGGTCGCGGCTGGTGAAATTCTCGGCGTCGAGATTGAGAACGTCGGTTTGTGATTCGGGCACCTGTAATCTATCGAGATTCTCTTCGATCAGCGCACAGGCGCGCTTTGAACGATCGACAAACGTCACGAATGCCGCACCGCGCGAAAGTGCCTCGATACCTATTGCTCCGGTTCCGGCGCATAGGTCGAGGAAGCGCGTTTCGTCGGTGATGCTCGGGGCGAGAATATTAAAGAGCGTCTCGCGAAGGCGGTCCGATGTCGGCCGCGTTTTCGCGTCGGGCGGGCTCTTAAGCACGCGGCCGCGATAGATACCGGAGATCACTCGCACTCTCGATAGTTTAAGAACTCCCCGCGAATAACGCGAATGTAACGAATAAAGAGATCACTCTATTCGTGTTATTCGCGTGATTCGCGGGCAAGTATCTTTATCCGATGCTGCCGAGCCGCAGGCGTTTCTCGCCGCGAACGAGGCGGACCATCTCGGCGGTTTCGGGCGACATGCGGCGTTTTGTGAGGAATTCTTGTGCTTCGGTCCGGGCGGCGACGAGTAGGTCGAGGTCGCGGATGATGTTGGCGATCTTGAAGTTTTGCAGCCCAGATTGCCGCGTGCCGAGGATCTCGCCCTGGCCGCGAATCTCAAGGTCTTTCTCGGCGATCTTAAAGCCGTCCGACGTTTGCTCCATGATGCCGAGGCGTTCCTTGGCGGTTGCCGTTCGTTTGTCGCCGGTCAGCAGGACACAGTAGCTCTGGTCGGCGCCTCGCCCGACGCGGCCGCGCAGTTGGTGAAGCTGTGAGAGGCCAAACCGCTCAGCGTGCTCGACGATCATCAGCGATGCATTCGGCACATCAACGCCGACCTCGATGACCGTGGTCGAGACGAGAATGTTGATGCGGCCTGCTACAAACTCCGCCATTATCGCTTCCTTTTCCGCCGGTTTCATACGGCCGTGGAGCAGGCCGACGCTGTATTGCGGAAATATGGTTCGCCGCAGCTCGTCATACATCGCGGTCGCGGCCTTTAGGTCGGATCTCTCGGACTCCTCGATCAGCGGATAAACGACGTAGGCCTGGCGGCCGAGTTTGATCTCGCGGTCGATGCCTTTGTAAATGCCGCGACGCTGGTCGTTGCCGCAGACGACCGTTTTGATCGGCGTGCGGCCGGGCGGCAGTTCATCAATTACCGAAACGTCAAGATCGCCGTAAACAGTCATCGCAAGACTGCGCGGTATCGGTGTCGCAGTCATTACGAGAACGTCGGGATTCACGCCCGCGGCCTTGATCTGGGCTCGCTGAAGAACGCCGAATCGGTGTTGTTCATCGATCACGGCCAGGCCGAGCCGCTCAAATTTCACACCTTCCTGTATCAGGGCATGTGTGCCGACGATCATATTCACGTCGCCACTAGCGAGTGCCGCCAGTGTCCTTTTTCTCTCGGCTGCCTTTGTGCTGCCGACGAGCAACTCGATTCGATAGCCGCCCTCAGCAAGGAGCGCTCGTGCATTTCGAAAATGCTGTTCGGCCAGTATCTCGGTCGGGGCCATTAGCGCCGCCTGATAGCCATTTTCGGCGACGGCAAGCATCGCGAGGAACGCGACTATCGTCTTGCCGCTGCCGACGTCACCCTGGATCAAGCGGTTCATCGGTTTGTCGGATTTGAGGTCTGCAAAGATATCTCCGACCACGCGTTTTTGAGCGCCCGTAAGTGAGAATGGCAGGATCGATCTCAATCGCTCCTTTGTGCTGGCGGTGACCTCGATGACGGTGCCTTTCGGTTCCTGCTCGCGTTCGCCCCGCAACAGGCCCATCGAGAACGCAAGCCAGAAGAATTCATCAAATATCAGCCGCCGCTGTGCCGGGCTGCGAAACATCTCGTATTCGCTGGTGAGGGCATCACCGGGCGGAAAATGTATCTCGCGAATGGCCTGAACGCGTGACGCGAGGTTGTGGCGGTCGCGAACCTCGGCGGGCAGCGGGTCGTGCACGGACGTCGGATCGATATTGTCGAGCAGCGAATGGATCACTTCGCGCAATCGCTTGGTCTGAAACGGCCCGAGCTTACGGTAAACCGGCACGCGGCCCGTGTGGATGGTCGCGAGCGACGGATCGGATGCGTTCTCGTCGTCAGCCTCGTCGACGGATACCTCAACAGGCGGCTCGTCATTCTGGCCTTCGAGCAATCCAAAGCTCTCCGCATTTCCCGCATTTGGCAATATCTCGATCTCGTCGGGCTTCTGGATCCGCAGCTCAAATCGACCCCGTTCATCGCGTTCCCAGCGGCCGTGGGCGACGAAACGGGTGCCGAGGGCGAAGCGTTTCTCATACCACGCGGCGATCTCGTTCGAATTCCGGCCTGAGATAAACCATTTAACGGCTACCGACAGCATCAGTCGGTCGCGGTCGCCGGCGATCAACTCAAATAGAAAAAGCGGCGGCTTTCGTGGGTCGCGGTTACGGCCGACGCGGCGGCCCGAGGCTTTGCGAACGAAAAGCTCGACGGCGGCCTCAATGCCGTCCTCGAGTTTATCGAGCGAGAGAAAATTTGACCTGTCCTCGTAACGCGCGGGGAAATAGCTGAGCAGGTCGCCGACCGTTGCGGTTTCGACGTCCGGTTTGCCCGCCAGCAAGGCCACGGCGGCGGCGAGTTTCCTCCTTAGGTTGACGGTCAGGTTCGCGAGCGCGTCACGAGGGACTTCAACGAGCGGTGTGGACAGTTCGATCGATGGCGACGGCATTGGTCACCTGATTATCTATGATTTTCGGGTCAAACGGTAAATCGCGGTGCCGGTGAGGACGGATTCGAGCGGCATTTTGCGGAATTTGCGATTCAGCTTGTCGAGATCCATCATCGAGCGGTCGAAGTCGTTTGTGTAGAGAATTTCGACGTTGAGGTTGGCGTTCTCAAAGGCCTGCATGAACTCGTGATGGCGTTTGCGGTTCGGAACGCCGCGATTCGAGCCTGTTAGGCTCCACAGCCAATCGGAAAACCAAAGGAACGTTCCCGGATCGCGATATTGGAACCAGCAATCGTGCGGCCCAAAATCAACGCGGTGCAATCCGACGCCGCCATCGGTCAGCACTCGGTTGTGGACGTCGGCGAATGCCTGAATGTCGGACAAATGTTCTGCGACCGAGAATGAACAGAGAATGTCGTATTTTTGGCGAGGTTCCGCGGTCTCGAGCGCCTGTCCAATTATCTCGACCCGCTCCGGGCATCCCTCGGGAAAGTCGGTGGGGCGCAATTCCGCTGGCCACGCGATCTCCGGATAAAAGCGCGGCCAGTGCTTTTCGATCTCGGCATACCAGCTCTTGGCCGATTCGCCCGAATAATCGCCGGGGAATCTGTCGATAGCCCCGTATCGGGCGGTTCCTGCGGCGACCAGGCTGAGCCCGGACGTAAGGTAATCGCCGGGCCCGATCTCGCAAATGCTCTTGCCGCTAAGGTCACCGACGTGTTCGCGAAGGAGGTCGAGACTTGCGAAGGCATACTGTCCCAGAAATCCGTCGATGTCCGTGTGGTGTGTCGCGGTGCGCGGACGCTTAAGGCGCCAGCGGCGGACGATGCCGTTGCCCATCAGCAGATTCTTGCCGATCTGCGTTACTAGGTCGCGAGCGATGTTGAGATTTCCAGATCTAGTTCTTTCCATGCTTGGGTTCGAGGGCCAGCGTAAAAGGATTGAAATTCGTGTCGCGGTCGAAATGGTCTTCGTGTTCGGCTCGTTTTAGGAAGGCGACGATCCTGTAGGTCAATGGCGTCGCAATGACCTCCCAGAATACCTTGAGAAAATAGTTGCCGATAAGCACGCTGACGACCTGAGACGTCGGCCACGCGCCGAGAAATGCCAGCGGATAGAAGATCAGGCTGTCAACGGCCTCGCCCGCAAACGTCGAGCCGATCGTGCGCGTCCACAGATATTTGCCGGCAGTCCAAACTTTCATTTTCGCCAGGACGAACGAATTGACAAATTCGCCCGCCCAAAATGCCAGGAGCGACGCCGCGACGATCCGCCACGTCTGGCCGAATATCGTGTTGACCGCAGCCTGCTGCTCGGCCGGCATGCCCGAAGCTGCCGGGAGCGTCGTGACTATGAATGCCATTAGTGATGCAAAGATCAAAGCACCGAATCCGGCCCAGATGACCTTTCGCGAGCGAGCGTAGCCATAAACCTCGGTCAGGATATCGCCGAAAAGGTAGCTGAGCGGGAAGAAAAGAACACCTGTGCCAAATACGTATTCGCCAATGACCGGCAGATGGACTGAGGATACCTTGTGAACTCCGATGAGGTTTGAGCAGAGCAGGACGGCGACGAACGCAGCCATGAGTAGATCAAAGTACTTGAATTGTCGCGGCTGGGCCATCAAAAAAAAGAAGCGAGCCGCTATTTGCGGCCCGCCCATTGTATCAAAGCGAATTTAGTAGCAGAAATTTATGCGAGATCGTTAACGTGTTTGGTGAGCCGCGATTTGTATCTCGCGGCAGTGTTCTTGTGAATGATGCCTTTGTTGACCGCTTTATCGATCAACGAGACGGTTGGATAGAGAAGCTCAGTGCTTCCTGATTTGTCGTGGCCAGCGACGGCGGAGCGCAGCTTCTTGATAGAAGTGCGCAGTTTGCTGCGGTTACTGCGGTTTATCTCGTTGCGTCGGGCATTTTGCCGCATACGCTTTTCTGCTGATTTGTGATTAGCCATTAAAACTCCAATACAAATGAAACAAACCTTAGAGTCTAGAGATGGTGCCTTTGCTTGTCAAGTCGCGACTAGCGATCGAGGCTCGATGCGAAGGAGTGCATGATATCGACAAAGAGCGTAATGATCGGCGGGTAGAATAGAAATTCGGACCTTAGATATGGCGAAAACATCCGCGGCAGGGAACTGGCGGCAAAATCGATCTGCGTGCTTACCGCGACGCCGATGCCCAGACAGGCAATGAAACCTCCGACCAAAACTGCCGCTGCAGCAAGTCGTGAATACGGTTTTTTCGCCTTCTTCTCGCCTTCATCCAGGATCGACTCGTGAATGTCAGTTTCGGATTCGGTGTATCGCTCCAAGCCCTCGCGGAAACGGCCTACTAAGTGGATGACACCGACGAGGAACAGGGCGACTATGATGATCTTGCCGATGACGAGGGATTCCGCAAATATGCGCGGCTTTAGGGCGGTTACGATTATCGCTGAGACAAATAGAGCGACGACCGGGTAAACGATCTTTTGAAACGCCAAGGCCTCATCGCGTTCCTCGGCCAGCAGTTGGTCAATGATGTCATTGTAACGCTTTTCGACGACCATTTGCCGCCAACGCTGGATATGTGGATTTGACGAGAGGAATGGATCGCCGTTTGAGCCGGCTGTTACCTCCTGGAGGCGTTGGTCATATTTGCGACGTTCTTTCGCATTGCCGAGGACCTCATAGGCCTCGGCGATGGCGGCGAACCTTAGAGCAGTTTCCTCGGAGCCTGTGTGGCTGTCGGGATGCAGCTTTCGCGCCAGCCGGCGATAGGCCGACTTTATCTCCGCCCCTGAAGCGTCCGTCGAAACCTTAAGTATGTCGTAGTAATTCACCATCGCAGGCGGCTAAAGCGAGGTATTCGGGAGACGTGCGCGACACGGTCGCGAGCAAGAAAATCATACCATAGAACCGCCTAACGCCGCGGTCATATGAAATTCCCACGGATCGCGTCCATCAATGCCGTCGCCTTTGTGACAGTTTCGTCCCACTCGTTGTCCGGCTCGCTGTCGATAACGATGCCGCCGCCCACGTTGAAAGTCGCCGTTCCGTCACGAATCACCATCGTGCGAATGGCGACATTCAGATCGAAAGTCGCCAAGTTTGTTCCCCAACTCGCAGGCACGTGATACCCGATCGCTCCCATCGACAGACCGCGATCTGCCGGTTCGATCTCGTCGATGATCTTCATCGTGCTGATCTTTGGCGCGCCCGTGATCGAGCCGCACGGGAAGACGGCGCGGAGCAATTCCGAAAATTTCGTGTCCTCTCTCAACTGCCCTTCGATGGTCGAGACGAGATGGAAAAATGTCGGATGTTCCTCGATCTCGCAGAGCTTCGCGACCGATACGCTGCCAAATTCGCACACGCGGCCGATGTCGTTACGGAGAAGATCGACGATCATGGTGTTCTCGGCACGGTCTTTTTCGCTTGCTAGCAATTCCGAGCGAAGAGCCGCGTCATCCGCGGCATTTCGCCCTCTTGGCCGTGTTCCTTTGATAGGCGACGTAGAGATATTTCGGCCATTGACCCGTATGAAGCGTTCGGGCGAAGCTGAGATGACCGTCGAGCCCGGACGAGTAATAAACGCCGAGAACGGCGCCGGATGGTCGCGCCTTAGGCGCGAGAATATGATCTGCGGTGACAATTCAACCGGCAAGACCGCCGATAACTGTCTCGTTAGGTTTGTCTGGTACGTGTTGCCGCAGCGGATCTGTTCCTGAATCTCCTCGATCGCTGCCAGATATGCCTTTTTCGAGAAGTTTGAATTTACTGCAACCGGCAAATCTGAAATTTCAGATCTAAGATTTGAAATATTCTTGTGCAGAATGGGATTCAAGCTCGCGGGATCCAGATTCGGCCCCTGAAGCATTGTTTCACCTGTCCGATAATCGTGAACGATCAATGCGTCAAAAAAGGCGAGAAAGATGTCCGGTTCGCCTGCGATGTCGCGGCTTCCCTTGCGCGGGCCGATATTTAGCAGTTTGCGGCCGAGATCGTATGAGATCGTAAGGATCGCAGCCATTCCGGCGGAAAGTTTGGTTTCGAGGTTGTTGAGCGTTGTTCCAGCATCATCGAAATTCAATTCGATCACTTCGACTGGCTTCACGCCGGCGATCAGCAGGTGCGAATCGAGATAGCCGACGCCGCAGCTGTCGAGAATGCACACCGTCTCGGTCTCAGAGAGTTTGAGCAGGGCGGAGACGAGTTCGTCGGCGGTGAGGTCTGGTTGGGGCACGGGCGAATTTTAGCACGGCGGGCGAGCGTTTCACTTGGGCGTGGATTTCGCGTAATATGTTTCCGACCTCACCCCAACGAAAACTATGGATCCAACAGCAAGCGAACGCCAGACCCTTATCCGCGGCCTCGGACTGATCGCGGCCGTATCCGTCATTATCGGCAACGTCATCGGCACAGGCGTTTTTCTCAAGGCGCGGGTGATGACGTGTAATGTCGGCACGCCGGGCTGGGTCATTGCCGCGTGGATCGCGGCCGGCCTGCTGTCGCTGGCCGGTGCACTAACCTACGCCGAATTGACCGCGATGAAGCCCGAGGCTGCCGGACCGTATGCCTTTCTGCGTGACAGTTATGGCCGCCTGTCAAGTTTCCTCTTCGGCTGGACGCAGATGTTCATTGCCCGAACGGGAGCGCAGGCTAGCGTCGCGGTCGTCTTTGCGATAGCGGTCAATGATTATCTTAATGGCGCCCTCAAACAGGTCATTTATCGGGTGAATGTGCTCACCGGCCCGTTTGAGACGAATAGTCTTGCTGCGGACGCGATCAAGAACTTGGCAGCTGACCAGTTGGCCGTGTTCAATGAGAGGCTTTTGTTCAGCTACGAACTCACGTCGCTCCAGATAATTGCGATCGCGGTCATTGCTATTTTCACGACGCTCAACTGCCTTTCAGTTCGCATGAGCGGCCAGATCGCGACGTGGCTCACGATGATAAAGATCGGGCTCGTGCTGGGCGTGGCGTTTGGGGCGTTTCTTTTTGTAACCGGTGGCGGATTTGCCAATTTTTCGCTCGCGAACACCGGCGGAGCCTGTGAAGGCGTTGCTGCGGCGGTAAACGTGAGCTCGCCGGAATATACGTTTATCGCAGGCTTTGGCGCGGCAATGCTTGCGGCACTGTGGGGCTACGACGGTTGGGACAATTTGTCGTTCGTCGCCGGCGAAGTAAAGGACCCGAACCGCAACATTCCGATCGCGATCATCGGCAGTGTTGTGGCTGTGATCGTGCTCTATGTGGTCGCGAATGCCGCCTACTATTATGTACTCGATCCAACTGCGGTCGCTTCGGTATCGAAAGACTCTACGGTAGCGAAGATCGTAGTCAGCAAATTCTTCGCCGGCGATGCGCTAAGCCTTGGGACGGGCGTCGCAGTGGCTATTTTCACGATCGGCCTGATGCTGTCCAGCCTCGGCACACTGCATACATCGATATTGAGCGCGTCTCGGCTGCCGTATGCGATGGCTTCGGACCGGATGATGTTTGGCAAATTCGCAAAGGTGTCGGTGCAGGCTGTTCCGATAAATGGTGTTTTGTTCCAGGGCGTTTGGGCGAGCGTTTTGGCGTTGTCAGGCTCGTTCGACACGCTGACAGATTACGTAATTTTCGGTTCGTGGATATTTTACGCCCTAATAGCGTCATCGATCTTCGTGTTTAGGCGAAAGTATCCTGATGCGCCGCGGCCCTATCGAGCCTGGGGCTATCCCGTGGTGCCCGTGATCTTTCTTCTGGTCGCCGGCTGGCTGCTGATAAACACGATGATGACGGCGCCGCAGAGCTCATTCATCGGCATCGGCCTTATTCTTTTGGGATTGCCCGTGTATTACTACTTGAATAATAAAGGCGCGAGAAGCGCCGGTGAGGCTGATGCAGGATAGGCGAAGTGGTAACGAGCGTAGGGCATCGAACCGATTTCCGATCGAGGTGGATATCGAATGGGAAGCCGCAGGAACGCGCCAGTCGGGCACGATCAGCGATGTCAGCCTGGACGGCTGTTTCGTTCTGGGGCCGGGCGACGTGAACGATGGCGACAACGTCAAGCTCTTTGTCCCCTTGGCTGACGGAATGAAGGTTCAATTCGATGGCTCGGTCGCTAACCACGTGTTCGAGATCGGTTTTGGCGTGAGATTCGCACCGCTTAACACAGCCCAGCGTGAACTATTGATCCAACTCGTCCAGAACGCCGAAAAGGCCTAGTCGATCTCATCCCGACGAGCAAGGGCCTCTAGTGCTGCCTCGCGGTCATCAAAGTGGAATTTATCGCTGCCGATCAGTTGGTAGGTCTCGTGGCCCTTGCCGGCGATGATTACCACGTCGCCAGCTTCTGCCATAGAGACCGCACGATTGATCGCCTCGCGCCGATCCGGGACAATTTCGTATTTGGACGTTTTCCCCTTAACGCCGACCTCGATCTCCGAGATTATCTTTAGCGGGTCCTCGTTTCGCGGGTTATCTGACGTGATGACCACGACATCGCTTAACTCGCCGGCGACCTCGCCCATCGGCCGTCGCTTTGTCTTGTCGCGGTCGCCGCCGCAGCCGAAGACGGTGATGATGCGGCCTGTCGTCAGTTCGCGTGCCGTCTCTAAGGTATTGAGCAGGGCATCGTCAGTGTGTGCGTAGTCGACGACGACCGCAAAGTCGCCATCGTGCGGCACGCGTTCAAAGCGGCCCGGGGCACCGACGCACATTGAGAGGCCTTGTTCGATCGAATCGAGGGTGTAACCGAGCTCGAGCGCCACGCCCGTCGCGGACAACATATTGTAAACATGCGGTTTACCGACGAGCGGGGAATTTATGTGCCGCGTTCCTGCCGGGGTTTTGAGATCGAATGAGGTGCCGTGAACGAGTGAAACCTCGATGTTGTCAGCCGTCAGGTCTGCGTCCGTGCTCTGCGCGAAAGTGACCACGCGTTGACCCTTTGTCCTCAATTCGTTCGCCAGAGCAAGGCCCCATTCGTCGTCGATGTTGATCACGCTCGCCGCGGGCGGCTCGCCGAGACGACCGTCAAATAGTTTCTTCTTGGCGTCGAAGTAGTTCTCCATCGTCTCGTGATAGTCCAGATGGTCACGCGTTAGATTGGTAAAGACCGCGATCTTGAACCGCAGCCAGTCGCAGCGGTGCAGATCGATCGCCTGCGACGAGGCCTCCATCACGGCCATCTTGCAGCCTGATCCAAGGGCGGAGCGGAGAAAGAGATTTGTGTCCGACGCTTCCGGCGTTGTACGAACGGCCTCTTCGCTGGTCTTGCCGATCCGGTATTCGACCGTCGTCAGCATCGCCGGTTTGACGCCGGCGGCTTCGGCGAGAGCGAAACAGAGATAGGTCGTCGTCGTCTTGCCGTTCGTTCCGGTAATGCCGACAAGATCGAGGTCGTGCGAAGGATCGCCATAGACAGCGGCCGCCGCACGTGCGAGGGCGCTTCGAGCATCCGGGACCTTGAGCCACGCTCCGCGAAAGCCTGCGGGCGCATCAAATTCAGAGATGACGCCGGCCGCGCCGCGTCGCATTACGTCATCGACAAACCTGTGGCCATCGGACGTAGCCCCTTTGATCGCAACAAATAAGGTGCCTTCGCGGGCCTGCCGCGAATCGTGTGTAACGTCGGTCGCTGACGCGTCAAGATCCCCGACCGCGGCCGCGCCGAGCGTTTCGGCGATCTGTCTGACTGTGATGTTCTGTGAGTTCAAGGCGATATCTTGCGTGAATTATACATCCGCCGCTCGCTTTTCTACGAACATCGTGCCTTGAATTTCGTATGCTCTTTCAGGTCGGAGGTATACACCTGTGAACATCATTAAACTCATTCTCGCCGCGATCGGGCTTGTTTTCGTGGGCATGTTGCTCCTTTGGGTGCTCGGATTCCTCTCGTCGATCATCTATTACGTGTTCTGGCTCGGCTTGTTTGGCGTCATCGCGTATGGCGGCTATCGGCTCTTCAAACGAGCAGAAGCTAAAGTATTGGGCAACGACCCGCACGCGGGCATCGGCCCCGGCGCGGACATTCCGATGTCGTGGGACGAGTACGACAAGAAGTATCTGCACAAATAAGAGGAACAGTGAAAAAGTGAAAGGGTGAAAAAAGTGAAAAAGGAGCCGATGCTCTTTCACTTTTTCACTATTTCACTTTTTCACTCTCACCTGTCTCGCTATACTTGACGTGTCCGGTGTGCCGAGGTGGCGAAATTGGCAGACGCACTAGACTTAGGATCTAGCGCCGCGAGGCGTGCAGGTTCGATTCCTGTCCTCGGCACCAAAATTTAATTGTCAGTGGTCGGTGGTCAGTTGTCAGCAACGACCACCGATCTTTGTTAACCGACAAGCGAGTTGATATTCTTGAACGCGTAGATGAAGAGCGAAGTAAAGGTCATTTCACCGACCCAAAAAGAGATACATTTGCAGATCGACGCCGATACCGTAAGGGAGGCGTACGGCCGCGTGAGCCAGAAGTATGCTAAGCGCGCGAGCGTTCCGGGATTTCGAAAGGGCCTGGTTCCGCTCGACGTCGTGCGGCTGCGCTTTAAGGAAGAGATCAAGAGCGACGTGCTGCAGGATGTTATCCCGCAGATGGTCACTGACGCCATCCGCGAACACGACCTGCACCCTCTGGCCGAGCCTGACCTGCATTTGGAAGATCACGAAACGGTCAAGGTCAACGGCAGTGAGCCGCTGAAGCTGCACGTCCACGTTGAGGTGATGCCGGAGATACCCGAGCCGACCTATAAAGGCATTGAGGTAACGCGTCGCGTCAAGCCGGTCGAGAACGGCGAGGTCGAGGACCTGATCGCCGAACGCCTTCAGCGTGAGGCGGCGTTGATACCGGTCGAGGGTCGAGCGTCGAAGGTCGGTGATACGGTCATCGTCGATCTTGAAGGCCGGTTCGACGAGACGCCCGATGCCGAGCCGATCACTGCGACGGATCTTGAGATCGTCCTGGGTGACGAACTGATCGAGAGTTCGTTTACCGAGAATCTCGCCGGCGTTAGGCAGGACGAAGACAAGGAATTTACCGTTGCATATCCGGAATCGTTCACATCGCCTGCCCTGGCCGGGAAGACTGTCCACTACAAGGCCAAGGTCAAATCTGTCGGCGTATCGGAGGTTCCCGAATTGAATGACGAATGGGCGAAAAGCCTCGACGAAGGCTATAGATCGCTCGCCGACCTAAGAAAGCGACTCAAAGCGGACCTGGAGAACGTGTCCGCGGCAGACGCGGATTCTCGGGTGCGAAACAACGCCGTGGCAAAATTGATCGAGACGAATCCGTTCGAGGTGCCGAATACGCTGATCGAAACTCAGACAAGGAACCTGCTCAACGACTTTGCCCGCGACCTGCAGCAGCGGGGCGTTGACCTGAATCAGGTCGAGCAGAGCTTTATCGAGATGGCGTATTCAAATATGCGTCAGCAGGGCGAGCGTGACGTTCGCGGGGCGATATTGCTGGATAAGATTGCCATGGCTGAAAACGTCGTGGTGTCGGACGATGAGGTCAATGCCGAGGTCGCTAAGATGGCGGAATACTACCGGACGACGCCCGAAGAGATGCGGTCACAGATAGAGAAACAAGGCGGCGGGATCGAAAACATCGGGAACAATCTGCGGACTCGAAAGTCGGTCGAGGCATTGATGGCTCATGCGAAGGTGACCGAGGGCGCCTGGGTCGATGAGGCGGCCGCGGCGGCGGTGCCGGCTGACAAGCCGAAAAAGAAACCGGCGGCGAAGAAGGCCGCGAAAAAGTAGCTTGCAAAACGGGATAAATGGTGTAAAATCATCTCGCGTATGGCAATCGCCATATTTTCAACAACTTATCCCGAACTAATTCAAGCGTTACGTAAACTCTGAGAGAGAAATACATATGGCATTAGTCCCAATGGTCGTCGAGCAAACGTCGCGTGGCGAACGCGCCTTCGATATCTACTCGCGGCTCCTGAAAGACAGCATTATCTTCATCGGAACCCCGATCGACGACCAGATCGCGAACCTGATCGTCGCACAGCTCTTATTTCTCGAGGCCGAGGATCCGGAGCGTGATATTAACCTCTATATCAACTCGCCCGGCGGCGTGATCACCGCGGGAATGGCGATCTACGACACGATGCAGTTCATCAAGAACGATGTGACGACCATCTGTGTCGGCCAATGCGCCTCGATGGCGGCGTTGTTGCTGTGTGCCGGATCAAAGGGCAAGCGGTTTGCCTTGCCGAATGCTCGAGTTCTGATCCACCAGCCTTCGGGCGGGGCTCAGGGACAGGCGACGGACGTGCGCATCATGGCCGAAGAGATACTGCGTATGCGTGAACAGACATCGACGATCATTGCTAAGCACAGCGGCCAATCATTCGACCAGGTAGAGAAGGACGTTGAACGTGACCGCATCCTTACCGCCAAGCAGGCGAAAGAGTACGGCCTGATAGACGAGGTGATCGAACACAGGGAAGCAGCCAAATGAGCACTTTTCGCGGCCCAGAGGAATTACTGACGTGCTCATTCTGCGGCAAATCGCAGAATGATGTCCGCAAGCTGATCGCCGGCCCTGGCGTCTACGTCTGCAATGAGTGCATCGATATTTGCAACGAGATCATTAATGATGACGAGCAGACGGCAAGCTCAGCGGTCAGAACGAGCCTGCCGAAACCGGATCAGATCAAGGCCTTTTTGGACGAATATGTCGTAGGGCAGGAAGAGTCTAAGAAGCGCTTGTCGGTCGCAGTTTACCAGCATTACAAGCGGCTGGAACTGGCAAAACGCAAGGGCGATGTCGAGCTCCAGAAATCGAATATCCTCCTGATCGGCCCGACGGGAACGGGGAAGACACTGCTCGCCCAGACGCTTGCGCGCCAACTCAGCGTGCCGTTCTGCATCGTAGATGCGACCAGCCTGACGGAAGCAGGATATGTCGGTGAAGATGTTGAGAACATTCTCTTTAGGCTCGTTCAGGCTGCCGGCGGCGACCTGGAAAAGGCGCAGCAGGGCATCATCTACATTGACGAGATCGACAAGATCTGCCGCAAGGATGACAATCCGTCGATAACGCGTGATGTGTCGGGCGAAGGCGTACAGCAGGCCCTTTTGAAGATCCTTGAGGGAACTGTCGCCAATGTCCCGACGGCGGGCGGCCGAAAACATCCTCAGCAGGACTTTCAGCAGTTGGATACGACGAACATCCTGTTCATCTGTGGCGGGGCCTTTATCGGACTCGAAAAGGTCGTTGAGAAGCGGCTGCGGGCCAAATCGCTGGGTTTCAAGGCCGAGGTCAAGAGCACCAAGCAGCGGGCGGCGGACGCGATCAGCAAGCTCGAACCCGAAGATCTCATCCACTACGGCCTGATACCGGAATTCGTCGGCCGTCTGCCTGTCATCGGGACGCTCCGAGAGCTCGACGCCGGTGCGCTGATGACAATTCTGACAGAACCGAAGAATGCACTGATAAAGCAGTATCAGCGCAAATTCGAGTTCGACAACATCAGCCTGAAATTCACCGATGGAGCCCTACATGCGATCGCCGATGCCGCCCACAAACGCAAGGTCGGAGCTCGCGGGCTGATGATGATCCTCGAAGAAGTTCTGCTCGATTCGATGTACGTCCTGCCTTCGCAAAAACAGGTAAACGAGATCATCGTTACCAAAGAGATGATCGAGCGCAAGGTGCCGGTTTTCGAGGTCGTCACACGCACCGAAGAGGCGGCCTAGAAAGCAAACTCGCCCTTTCGCAGCATAGCGTGAACCAATTGTGTTTGCCGCTCGCCTTATCGTGCCTGATCACGAAGACTTCCCAGTCACTTGCGAACAGGTCGTTGTTGATGTGCCGACTATCAGGACGAGGGCTGCTTAGTTCGCAGCCCTTTTCGTTCCGGGTAAAGGTCTTATCTCTGAGTTTCATCTGGCTCTTGTTCCTATACATTTGAATCGGGGTCACGCGACCTTCTTCACCGCGTAAACGCGAACGCTGGCCGCGTAATCGTTTACGTTGTATCGCGTAAGGAGCTGGGCGAGCCGGTTCACGGCCGGGGCGGCAGACGTCGCGGCGGCCGGCGAACAGCAGCTTCCGCCACTTGTGGCGTCGCTTGGCGACGGGGAACAGCAGGCCGTCTGATTCTCGATCTTCGCGTAGCTGTTCAAATCCGAGCCTGTCTCGATGACCTGCACGTCGGAAAAACCTGCTTCGATAAGCCCACGCTTGTATTCGTCGATCTGGATCGCACCGGCGATGCAGCCGACATAGGCCATAATGTCCTCGCCGAGTTCTGCGGGCAGCGGCTGTTTGAGTGCGATATCGCTCACGGCAACCCTGCCTCCGGGCTTAAGGACGCGTGCGATCTCGCGAAACACAGCCGGCTTGTCGGGAGCAAGGTTGATGACACAGTTGCTCAGGATGCAATCGACGGAACCGTCGGCAAGCGGCAGGTCGTCGATATTTGCCAGATGAAATTCAACGTTGTCGTACCCTTCGCCTCCATTCGCTTTCGCCGCGTTGCGACGGGCAAGGTCGATCATTTCCGGCGTCATGTCGATGCCGATGGCCTTTCCGGACGGCCCAACTTTTTGCGCCGCCAGGAAAACATCAAGGCCGCCTCCCGAGCCGAGATCCACGACCACCTCGCCTGCTCTCAAATTTGCCGTCGCCGTGGGATTTCCGCAGGACAACCCCATGTTTGCCTCGGCCGGTATCGACGCGAGCTGCTCGGGCGTGTAACCAAAAGCTTCGGCAACGGCCTTAACTCCGGGATCATTGCTGGAAAGATCGCTTCCCGCGACCGAACCGTATTTTGAACGGACTGCTTGTTCAATATTTTCTGACATAATGACTCACCTCTTTTTCTATATTCAATTACGCATATCCGTAATTGTCAATAAGAAGATATCTCGTCACGATAATTATGTCAAGCCATAAATGTAATGTGATAGAATATTTTTTGTATGGGCGTGACGAAGGGATTTAACGCAGAACTTTTCTTTTCGGCATTGGCGGATCGGACTAGGCTGCGGCTCCTGAACCTGATGCGTGACGGTGAGGTGTGCGTGTGCTTTTTTGCTGGAGCCTTGGGCACAAACAATCCGAAGATATCGCGGCACCTTTCATATTTGAAGCGGGCTCGTCTGGTAGAGGCACGGAGGGACGGGAAGTGGATGCACTATTCCATCCGGCGGCCGGATGACGAACAGGCGGCAGGCGTCTTCGACGCGACGATGAAGATGCTGGAGAGCGATGACGAAATGAAGCGGGACCGAGCGTTGTTCAGCGCGTTCTGCTGTTCGCCGGCGGCCCCGGTGATGATCGCCGGACGGAGTAAAGGCTGACAGCGTTGCGGCTCTGCCGCTCGATGTGCGGAAAAGCTGTGCTTTTCCGAAAAGCAATACAAGGTTTGCGGCTATGCCGCCGCTCCGGAGGAACGGCGGCATAGCCGCAAAGAGGTTATAGAGGCTTGCTGCGAAGCAGAGCTTCGCCGCACATCGAACGGCAGAGCCGCTAAGCTGAACTACGGTGCATAAACCGAATTCAACGGGCTGTCTGTGGGCAACCCGAACTGCAACGCGGTAAACGCACCGTTCGAACTGCTCAGCATGTACCAATGACCGTTTGACGGGCGATAGACCGCGATGTCGGTTATACCATCGCCTGTAAACTCACACGCAACCGGTATGTCGCCCGGGGCGCCGAATTGGCGGGCGAGCAGTCCCGTTCCCGAACTCCTGTCGATGTACCAGATGCCGGTCGACGGACGGTAGACTGCAATGTCGTTAGTGCCGTCACCATCGAAGTCACCTGAGACGGGCCGGTCACCGGCCATGCCCCACTGCCTGACAAAAAACGCTCCGTTCGAACTCCGTCTAATGTACCAGGTGCCGTTCGACGGACGGAAGACCGCCATGTCATTGATGCCGTCGCCATCAAAGTCGCCTGACACCGGCCGGTCGCCATCGGTGCCCCATTGAAGGACAATGAAGCCGCCATCCCGGCTGCTCATTACATACCAATGGCCGTTGGACGGACGGAAGACGGCGGGATCGGATAGGCCGTCGCCGTCATAGTCGCCGACGACCGGAATGTCTCCGGCCTGTCCCCACGATATCTCGGTGACGGTGCCGGTCTCGCTTCTGCGTATCTGCCAGACGCCGGCCGATGGCGTGAACATGGCAATATCGGCCATGGCGTCTCCATCGTAGTCGCCCTGCACGTTGATGTCGCCCGGGCGGCCGATCGCGACCGATGTGACCGTGTTATCACCGCTGTTTAGCAGATACCAGACGTTCGCCGCGTTGTCCGGAGCATCTGTAACGGAACGCATGACGCCGATATCTGAAGCGCCGTCGCCATTAAAGTCGCTTCGGTGATTTGCAGACAATATTTGGCCGCGTATCTCACCGTCAGGATTATTGACCGTCGCGACGTTGAAATACCACAAGCCGGCACGCAGCTCAGCGAGTTGGGCCGGCGTGATGTTAAAGAACTGGACGCCGCTGTTCGTCCCCGGCGTCGGCGAAGGGCTGTTTGCCAGTGTAAAGATCACAGGCCCGTTCTCGCCCGCTGCCGCAGGGCCATTGATAGTGCGGGTTGTGATCGCGCTCGACAGGTCACGCTGTGTGAGCCACACGGCTATTCGCAACGTGTTTGCAGTCGAGGGCGGGACAAGATTCACAAAGCCCATGCCGCGTCCGGGCGTGGTTACAGGCGGGACGACGCTCGCGCCCGTGAGATTGGCACGAAAGGTGCGCGGCGGATGCGGCGTGCCGGTCGGCGTTGGCGAGGAAGTCGGCGTCGGGTTAGGCGACGGCGGGACGTTCGAGAATGTCCCGGACAGCCGCGTTACGTTGCCGCTGCGCACCTCTATCGTCGAACCGCTGGCCACAACCGGACACACCACGGGCGTTGGCGCGTTGCCGCACGCCCAATGTCCGCCTCGATTGTGCAACGGAAATCCGCCGACAGGATTCCCGTCGACCACCACCTGCATCGGCGTATTTTCGGGAAGGTTGACATAAGAAACCCAGACATTGAGCGACCTAAAGCCTCCGTTCGTTCCGCCGGCCGGGCCGCCCGAGTGATAGGCGGCCATACCGCGCGGCGTGATGCCGTCGATCGGCGGGCCTGTTAATTCAGCCCATAGATGGACCGGTGGAACAGGCGTAACCGGCGGATGCGGTGTAGGCGAAACATTAGGCGTCGGTGAGTGTGGAGGTGTCGGTGAATGAGGCGGGCCGAATACGCCCGCCAGAAGGACCGCATTTCCGTTCCTGACGGAGACGTGGTCGCCGGCGACAACTGTCGGGACGGTTCCGCCGTTCGCTGTCGTCAAAAAGAGTCTCCAGGCATTTGACGCAGGGCCCGTCTGGGCCATCGCTCCGATATCCGTGTTATTCAAGAACACGCGATAGGGAGCCGGAGGCTGCGGGTTCAGATTGAACGCATCGACGCGCAAAACGCGGTCGGCCGCATTTGTCGGCCCGTAGAATGCCGAGCCCCAGAGGATGCCTGGCCCCGGAGACACGAGCGTCGCGGTCAAAGATGGAACGGTCCCGGCCTGCGCTTGTGTCCGGGTTGTCACGGCGTCAAGCACGGCGGGGGCGGCAGCCCAGATACCGACGGCGGCGAGAAGCGCTCCGATAAATATCGATCTGCGCACGTTCTCGGAAAGACGTGTCATAAACATTGCTATTTCCTTCCTTACAAAGACTGGTTCCCCTTGTAGCTTAGACGGACAGTATCGCCAAAAAGACGGACTATTTCGCGCGAATGATAGCTCAGGTTTGCCGATCCTGCAAGCGCCGGACCAGCCCGGCGCCTACCAGGGAATGCGAAGTGATAATTCTAAAATCCGGATGCAAATCGTCCTTTATAAGACGGCAGAGAAACCGATAGTCTTAACACGCAATATTGCTGTTGCTTTTGGCGGGTGATTTTGCGTAAATAGACTTATTCCGATAATCCGACGCGTCCGCATTTGCGCCGTGCGAAGCGGGACGTTCCCAGTTCAATATGCAGGAATTTTCAGACCAGAGGCCGGCCGACATCGAGCGATTTCCGATGGTGCCGATACGGGACGTGGTCATCTTTCCGTTTACAAAAGTTGCATTCAAGATCGGTCGCTCGTCTTCGGTCAAGGCGCTCGAGCAGGCGATGGCCGGCGAACGGCAGATATTTTTGGCTACGCAGCACGATGCTTCGATCGATGAGCCGACGGCCGATGATGTGTTCGCTGTCGGAACGCTCGGGCGGATATTGCAAGCCCAGCGCCTCGACAACGGCCAGATCAAGGTCGTGGTCGAAGGGCAGATCCGCGGCCGCACGGTCCGCACGGAGCAGGAGTCGGATGGGATGTTCTATGCCTACGTTCGGCGGATCGGCGGAACGGACGAGTCAGGCTATCGTACCGACGGGCTGCTGCAGAAGGTGCACGGCCTCGTTGAGCAGTTCCTCAGAATGTCGCCGGATGCGTACTCCGATGCGTTGCACGCCAGCCTGCGTGGGACGACGGCCGGGCAGATAGCTGATTCGATGGCATCGCATCTTAAGATCGAGATTGATGAAAAACAGGACCTGCTGGAGACGTTCTCGGTCTATGACCGCTTGCAGAAGCTGATCGAGCACCTCGAAGCTGAGATCGAGAAACGGCAGCTTGACCGCAATATTCACGCACGCACCAAGAAGCAAATGGACAAGCACCAGCGTGAGTATTATCTAAACGAGCAGATCAAGGCCATTCATAAGGAGCTCGGACGCAAGGACGAGAAGGCCGAACTCGAGGATCTGAAACAAAAGATAGAGAACGCCGGCATGACCGACGAGGCCGTGGAAAAGGCGATGCAGGAGTTCGCACGCCTTGAGGCGATGCCGCCGATGTCAGCCGAAGGCACAGTCTCTCGGACGTACCTCGATTGGCTGATAAACGTTCCCTGGCGGGAGCGGACCGATGAGCTTGACGACCTCGGTGAGGCTGAAAAGATACTCGACGAGGATCATTACGGACTGGAAAAGATCAAGGAGCGAATACTCGAATTCCTCGCTGTCCGACAACTCGTCAAAAATCCGAAGGGAACGATCCTCTGCTTCGTGGGCGCACCGGGCGTCGGCAAGACGTCACTCGGCAAATCGATCGCCCGCGCAACGGGGCGTAAGTTTGTGCGGCTCGCGCTGGGCGGCGTTCACGACGAGGCGGAGATACGCGGGCATCGCCGTACGTATATTGGTTCGATGCCTGGTCAGATCATCCAGTTGATGAAGCGAGCGGGCACGACCAATCCCGTGATGCTCCTGGATGAGGTCGATAAGCTCGGACGCGACTTTCGCGGTGATCCTTCGGCGGCGTTGCTTGAGGTGCTCGACCCTGAGCAGAACTCAGCATTTCGCGACCACTATCTCGATATCGATTACGATCTGTCGCACGTGTTCTTTATAGCCACGGCGAACGTGCTGCACACGATACCGCCGGCCTTGCAGGACAGGCTCGAGATACTAAATCTGTCGGGCTACACCGAGCGAGAGAAGGTCGAGATCGCAAAGCGGCACCTCATCTCGAAACAGTGTGAGAACAGTGGGGTTGACTGTAGCCGCGTGACATTTACCGATGATGGGATCCTTGAGATGATCCGCCATTACACGCGTGAGGCCGGGGTTCGGAATCTCGAACGCGAAATAGGCTCGTGTCTCAGGAAGATCGCGCGGCAGTTCGTGGCGACTGAGACCAAGGATGATTTTCGCGTCGTGATCGACGCCGAGAAGGTGCAGGAGTTGCTTGGCACGATAAGATTCCGCAAACAGGACATTGCTCGAACGAGCGAGATAGGCCTCGTCAACGGCCTTGCGTGGACCGAGGTAGGCGGTGACGTTTTGCAGGTCGAGGCGACGTTGGTAAAAGGAAAAGGCGACGTGACCCTTACCGGCAAGCTCGGCGAGGTGATGCAGGAATCGGCGAAGGCCGCGCTCACGTGCGTTCGGACGAGAGCCGAGGAACTAGGTATCGATCCATCTGATTTCAAAGAAAAGGACCTGCACATACACGTGCCGGAGGGAGCTATTCCAAAGGACGGCCCGTCGGCCGGTATCACAATGGCGACGGCGATGGTGTCAGCCCTGACCCGGAAAAGGGCGCGGCACGACGTGGCGATGACAGGCGAGATAACGCTTCGGGGCAAGGTGCTGCCGATCGGCGGCGTAAAGGAGAAATTGCTGGCTGCGCACCGGTTTGGCCTCAAGACGCTTATCTTGTCCAAAGAGAATGAAAAAGACCTAGTCGATGTGCCCGAAGAAGTCCGTGATGACCTGACGATCCACATTGTCGATACCATAGATGAAGTGCTCAAATTTGCTATCGAACCCGAGATCGCGGCTGAGCAGTTGGATATTCCGCAAGTCTGGAGCCCCGACGCGACCTCGGCCGAGATCGCCGCGACCATAGAATAGTTCAGGAGTACAGCAATGAACCGAGAAGCCTCAGCCGAACTGATAATGAAGCTCTATGACCTTCGCCGCGAGGAGAAGATGCGCGAGGCGAGGGCGTGGTTCGTGTCCTTTTTCCCAGAGAGTGCCGAAGACATCCTTAAGGCGATGATCGATGCCGAAACGAGCGCAAAGTACCGTATGGTCTCGACCTATTGGGACATGGCGGCGAGCTTTGTGAACCGCGGAGCGATCGATGAGGATATGTTCTTTGATTCGGCCGGTGAGATATGGGTCGTGTTCTCAAAGATACAACCGTTTGTTGCCCAGATGCGCGAGACGCTCGGTAACGCGAATTATCTTAAACACCTCGACGACCTGGTGATGCGCCAGCCAAATGCGCTCGATACGCTCGCGCAGCGTCGCGAGATGATGAAGCGCTGGATGGAGGCTCGGGCCGAAATGGCAAAGTCGGCGTGAAGGTCACGTCTGCTGAATTTGTTTACAGCGCATTCGAGCGTTCACACTGGCGACACGATGGCCGGCCGGAGATAGCATTTCTTGGGCGTTCTAACGTAGGAAAATCATCGCTCATCAACTCGCTGCTTCAGCGAAAGGGCCTCGCCCGAACGTCAAATACCCCGGGGCGTACGCAGAGCATCAATTTCTTTCTCATAAACGACGATTTCTACTTTGCCGACCTGCCGGGCTACGGTTATGCGAAGGTCTCAAAGGCGATGCGGAGCGACTGGGGCAATATGGCCGAGGAATACCTGACCGCTAGAGACGAGCTTGCGTTGTGTGTGCAGCTTATCGATGCGCGGCACAGACCGAGCGTGCTCGACCTTCAGCTAAATGAATGGCTCGTCCATCATAACAAGCCACATTTGGTGGTGGCGACCAAGGCCGACAAGCTTTCACATAATGAACTCCAGCGTCTTATGGAGGGCGTTCGAAATGAGCTCAAAGACACGAAGATCATCGCGTACTCCTCGCAGACGGGCCGCGGCCGTGACGAGGTCTGGGCAGGGCTTGAGGCGGCAATGAGAAAAACTTGATTTTTTTGTTGCTTTTGTGACAGCAATGGTGTAAATATTTAGACAATCCCTTTAGTTCAGGGTTTCTCAAGGGCCAAAGGGTCCGTTTCACGGCATACTACATACGATCCGTACGATTTTCTCCGCCTCTTAACACACTTGCCAAATCTGTCGCGTAGATGCGCGGGAAAATCACAAATCTTTAAGAGCGTTCAAATGAAGGACTACCTTCCAACTTAATCATGGCAACAAAATCCACACAGGGCCGCCGATCGAAGGCCGCTGAAGCCGACGTCGAGACAACTAACGACGCCGAGATCGAAACTCCCGCAGCCGAGGCCCCCGAAGCTCCGCCCGCTGCTAAATCCAACGGCAAGGCCGCCTCAGAGGAAGGTAAACTCGACCTCGCCGGCCTGAAGGACATGTCCATCAGCGAACTCACCCACATCGCAAAGGAGATGGGCATCGAGGGCGCGACGGGATTGCGCAAGCAGGAGCTTATTTTCAAGGTCCTCGCGGCGCAGACCGAGAAGAGCGGCCTTATCTTTAGCGAGGGCGTTCTCGAAACGCTGCCTGACGGCTTTGGCTTCCTGCGTGCACCGGAATATAACTATCTGCCGGGGCCCGACGATATTTACGTTTCGCCGTCGCAGATACGCAAGTTTGACCTGCGCACCGGTGATACCGTTTCGGGACAGATCCGTCCGCCGAAGGAAGGCGAGCGATACTTTGCTCTGATCAAGGTCGAAGCGATCAACTTTGAGGCCCCCGAGCAGTCGCGCGAGAAGGTATTTTTTGACAATCTTACGCCGCTCTATCCCGACGAGCAGTTGACGATGGAGATCGACAGCGATCCGGAGAGGATCGCCGCCCGCGTTATCGACCTCGTCACGCCGATAGGCAAAGGCCAGCGTGCCCTTATCGTCGCGCCGCCTCGCACCGGTAAGACGATGATGCTGCAGACAATGGCAAATTCGATCACGGAGAATCACCCCGAGGTCGTGCTCATCGTGCTGCTCATCGACGAGCGGCCCGAAGAGGTTACCGACATGCAGCGAACGGTAAAGGGCGAGGTCATCAGTTCGACCTTTGACGAGCCGCCGACGCGACACGTTCAGGTCGCGGACATGGTCATCGAAAAGGCCAAACGCCTCGTCGAGCACAAGCGCGACGTCGTGATCCTGCTTGATTCGATCACGCGTCTCGCCCGAGCACACAACGCCGTCGTGCCGCCGTCGGGCAAGATCCTGTCAGGCGGTATCGATTCTAACGCGCTGCAGCGGCCGAAACGCTTTTTCGGTGCCGCCCGCAACGTCGAGGAAGGCGGCAGCCTGACGATCATCGCCACGGCCCTGATCGATACCGGCTCGCGTATGGACGACGTGATCTTTGAGGAGTTCAAGGGGACCGGTAATTCCGAGATATATCTCGACCGCAAGCTGTCAGACAAACGCCTCTACCCGGCGATCGACCTTCAGCGTTCGGGCACACGCAAAGAGGAACTCCTCATCGACAAGGAAAACCTCAACCGCATCTGGGTAATGCGCCGCGTCCTCAATCCGCTCTCGCCCGTCGAGCAGATGGAGGTTGTGCTGGAACGCCTCGGCAAGACCAAGACAAACGCCGAGTTCCTGGCGTCGATGCAGTCGTAAATTCTTTGACAAGTCTTAGCGATGGGTCATACTCTGGTGATGTGTACCTTATTTTTCCGAGGCGGTTAAGATGCTAGAGCAAGAGCGAAAATACTTTGATCGAAAGAGACGCGAATTCGTTTCGCAGCACCTGGGCAAGTTCGTTCTCATCAAGGGAAATAAACTTGTCGGATCCTTTAATACTGTCGAAGAGGCACTTGCGGAAGGGGCCCGACAATTCGGTCTTGAGCCGTTCCTGGTTCGCCAGATCAGTAAGAACGGTGAACACGATCTGAATATTCCCGCTCTTACTTTAGGTATCTTGAATGCCCATTCTACACGTTCAGTATGACAGCAAGGGCAAAACCTCGGATGGAAAGGATGTAACGATCCCGCCGAGCATCGCCCTCTTGCAACACGGTCCTATTGTGCAGGTTGTTGCCGGACTTGCTCAGACATTTGCAGATCAGCTACTGCAGCACGGCGTATCATTGCCACAGCCGGTCTCGGGCAATGCACTTATCGATACAGGTGCCTCCACTACATGTATCGATGAGAAGATCGCGCGCCAGATGAAGCTGCCTGCGATTGACGTTGTTTCGATGGCCTCAGCCTCTCATGCTGCTACACAACAGAATGTTTACCCCGTTCAAATGCAAATCGTCGGTTCGCCCATCAGGGTTGAGATCCCGCGCGCCATTGGGGCAAATCTCCAGTCGCAAGGGATAATTGCTCTGATCGGTCGCGATTATCTGCGACATTGCACACTACATTACAACGGCGTCACTGGCGAGATAACTCTAGCTATATAAACGAATGGGATTTACTTATCGTCGAGCAGATTGGGGTCGTCCTCGAACGCCTCGCCAAACCAAGACCAACGCCGAGTTCCTGGCGTCGATCCAGAGCTAACTAATTGCACAATTCACAATGCACAATGCACAATGGAAAGCAGGCGCTTTCCCTTGTGCATTGTTATTTGGTTTGACCTATGCGCGTAGCCGTGATCTCGTCTGAGGCAGTTCCGTACTCCAAGACCGGCGGTCTTGGCGACGTGGCGGGAGCCTTGCCAAAGGCTCTGAAGCAAATCGGTGTCGATTCGCTGCTCATCACGCCGTGTTATTGGCAGACAAAAGGCGAATATCTCTGGGAAACGGCCATTGACGACCTTTGGGTAACGTGGCGTGGGCAGGCGGTGCGGACAAAGGCGTTTTACAGCGAGGCGAATGGGTCGCCAACATTCCTCATCGACTATCCGCCGCTGTTTCACCGCGATTCGATCTACGGCTATAGAGAAGATCACGAGCGTTTTGCCTTCTTTTGCCACGCCGCATTGGCTCTGATCGAACGTCTAGGCCCGGCTCCCGACATCATCCATCTCAACGATTGGCACACTGGATTCGCGGCTGTCGAATTCGCTTTGAGGCGGCGAATTCAGGCCTATTGGCAGCGTAGCCGGACGGTCTTTTCTATCCACAACATGGCCTATCAGGGCGGGTTTGGGATGGGCGAATTGCCGAGTTTAGGGTTTACTTCAAGTGCAGCAATAAATGCATTTAGTTTCAACGGTTACGCCTCGGCGATGAAGGCGGGACTTGAAGTGTCAGACACGCTATCAACCGTCTCAAAACGCTACGCGCAAGAGATCCAAACCGACGAATTCGGACACGGGCTAGAGTGGTTGACGCGTCAACGCTCGCACCGGCTGATCGGTATCACGAACGGCGTCGATTACGAGGTCTGGAATCCTGAGACCGACCCTGAATTGCCGGCGCATTTCTCTATCGACGACCTGAGCGGAAAACGTGAATGCAAACGCCGCCTGCTCGAACAGTTTTCGCTTCCGATCGAGCTTGACAGGCCTATTTTTGCCAGTGTTACACGGCTCACGGGCCAGAAAGGTGTCGAGCTGATCAAGCAGGGAGCGGGCGATATTCTGGCCGCGGGCGGGTTTTTTATCGCGTTAGGCTCGGGTGAGGCGGACGCGGAGAAGTTTTTACAGGCCCTGCGTGACTACGCCCCTTCGCGCGTCGGCGTTTATGTCGGTTATAATGAGTCATTGGCACATTTGATCGAGGCCGGGGCGGACATGTTCCTCATGCCGTCGAAGTTTGAGCCGTGCGGGCTAAACCAAATGTACTCACTAAGATACGGCACCGTTCCGATCGTCCGTGCCGTGGGTGGCCTAGATGATACGGTGCAGAATTGGGACGCAGTGAGTGAGACCGGCAACGGATTCAAATTTGGCCCGTATCGTGCGGATAAACTGCTGGAAAAGATCTACGAGGCCCGTTTTGCTTACGAGGACAAGGCCGCGTGGGCAAAGATCCAGCGGGACGGGATGTCGGTTGATAATTCGTGGGAAAATGCGGCGAGAAACTACGTCGAACTGTACCAATGGACGCTGTCGAATTGAGAATTGACAATGGATAATGGACAATCAAAAAGCAATGTCCTGCGTGACAAATCCTACGCGTTCGCCTTGCGTGTTGTAAAAGCACACAAGCATATCGTTGCGGAATCGAAAGAATATGCCCTTTCGAAGCAACTACTAAGATCGGGAACGTCTATCGGTGCAAACGTTGCAGAGGCTAATCAAGCTCAGTCCCGCCCAGATTTCATCAGTAAGCTCTCAATTGCACTCAAGGAAGCTGTCGAAACAGAATATTGGTTAAATTTGCTAATGGATGCGGAGTACCTTACGCAGCCGCAGGCACGAGCGCTTCTCTCGGATTGTCGAGAGCTTATTAAGATTTTGACTTCGTCGTTACGAACGTCGAAGGGGCTTTGATTGTCAATTATCCTTTATCAACTATCAATTCACATGATAATCGTAATAATCGGTGCCCAATGGGGAGACGAAGGTAAGGGAAAGGTCGTTGACCTGCTTGCCGATAGATTTGATATCGTGTCTCGATATCAGGGCGGGCACAATGCCGGGCACAGCGTGTATGTTGGCGATAAAGCCTTTGTTCTCAGGCTGTTGCCGTCGGGGATCATCCATGAGGACAAGACGTGCGTGCTGGGCAACGGCATGGTCATCGATCCGAAGGCATTCTTCGAAGAGGTCGATCAGATCACCGAAAAGGGAATTTCTGTCTCGCCCGAACGCCTGAAAGTTTCGTCCCGCGCTCATCTGATAATGCCGTATCACCGGGCGCTCGATCATACGTCTGAGGAGCGGCTCGGCAACGAGAAGATCGGCACGACGCTTCGCGGTATCGGCCCGGCGTATGAGGACAAAGCGGGGCGGCGGGGAATTCGAGTTGCGGACGCAATGTCGCCGGATATCCTGAAGCTCCGCGTCGAACGCAACCTCGAGGAAGCCAACCGAATAATCGTTCTCTACGGCAACCAACCGCTGCGTGCAGATGAGATACTGGCCGAGTTGGAACCGCTTGTCGAGCGGCTGCGGCCGTTTGTGTGCGAGACATCGCATTTTCTCGCCGAGGCCCGTAAGGCTGAGAAGAAGATACTCTTAGAAGGCGCGCAGGCGACGCTTCTCGACGTCGATCACGGCACGTATCCGTATGTGACGTCGTCAAATCCAACTGCCGGCGGAGCATCGGTCGGGGCGGGGATCCCGCCGCATCACATAACGGGCGTGCTCGGCATCGTCCGCACTTACGCGACGCGCGTTGGTGAAGGCCCGTTCCCGACCGAGATGATCGAGGGCGAGGCCGAGATGGCCGAGGTAATCCGCGAACGCGGCCGCGAATACGGTTCGGTCACCAAAAGGCCCCGCCGGTGCGGTTGGTTTGACGCCGTAGCGACGCGATACGCAGCGGAATTGAACGGTTTTGACTCGGTCGCCCTTACAAAGCTCGACGTGCTCGACACCCTTGACGAGATCAAGGTCTGCATCGCCTACGAGATCAACGGCAAGCGGATCGACACGTTCCCAGCCGTCTCACACGATCTCAGGCAGATAAAACCTGTCTACGAGACGCTGCCGGGCTGGGTCGCGGACACGCTGGGCACGACCGATTTTGAACAATTACCCGCGAACGCGCGCAAATACGTCGAATTTCTCTCCGATCAGGTCGGCGTCGAGATCGGCCTGATATCCACCGGCCCCGAACGCGACCAGACGATCATCCTCAAGGAATCGGTGATGGAAGGCTGGTTCAACTAGTCGGAACCACCTGCGGTAGCGGGTGGTTTAAGATAGCCCCGATTCGATTCGCGAGTTCAACCACCCGCTACCGCAGGTGGTTCCGACTATGAGCATCGAGATCGTCGAATTCGAAGACCGATGGGCGGCGGATTTTGCCGCCCTTAACTACGAGTGGATCGAGAAATACTTCGCCGTCGAACGCCACGACCGCGAGATCCTCGACAACCCGCGCGAATACGTCCTCGCGCCAGGCGGCGAGATATTCATGGCCGTTGCCGACAATGTCGCCGCCGGCACGGTCGCGATGATACCGGCACGTGACGGTGTGGTGGAACTCACCAAAATGGCCGTTTCGCCCCGCTTTCACCGGCTCGGCATCGCCGACCTGCTGATGGTCCGCTGCATCGCGTTCGCCGCTGACAAAGGCTACGCGACCATCTTCCTCGAAACCCATTCCAGCCTCGCCCCGGCCGTCGCCCTCTACATCAAACACGGCTTCGTCCGCACGCCCACCGACCCAAACTCGGAATACGCCCGGGCCGACGTCCGTATGGAATTGAGAGTTGGAAATTGAGAATTGAGAATTGAGAATCTCGTCTTTGCATTCTCAATTTTCCATTCTCAATTATCCATTGTATTATTGTCGTTTGTGGTCCGATAGCTCAGTCGGTAGAGCAAATGGCTTTTAACCATTGGGTCCCAGGTTCGAGTCCTGGTCGGATCACCAAGATCGTGAGAAGGCACCGGCGAGGTGCCTTTTTTCGTTTGTCCTGACGATCAATTTGACGGCGAAGGTGACGGTGATGGCGTTGGGGCAGCAAGGGCCGCACCGACTACATAGCTGTCGCGGGCACGAATGACGAGGTTGGGACGGTTTACGCGGACCTTGATGGCCTTGCGTTGGCCCTGGAGTCCTTCGCGTCTTGGCACATAGCCGATGTTGTATTGGCGGCGAAGCTCCTCGGCGATTCCTTCAAAGGCCCTCGTCAGGCCGCCGGGCGTCGCTTCGGGACGAAAGACGCGGCCGCCCGTCGCGTTTGCCAGGTCCTCGAGGTATCGTCGTCCGAGGGCGTAGTCCGCAGCGGTCGTGCCGATCATCGGGCCGCCGCCGAAGATGTCAGGGAACGAACTGCGATTGCGGCGGCGATTCTCAAAATATGTGTTGTAGTAGATCGGGAACACCAGCGAATCAGATTCCTCAGCGTAGCTTAGCGTGCTGTCGTATGTGCGTTTTCCGGAGGTCGTATCGACGCCGTCCGTGAATAGGACGACGGCCTTGCGGCCGGGAATGCTGCCGAGCTGTTTGCGAAGGGCCTCATCAACGGCCGTGTAGAGCGACGTGCCCTGGCCAAAATTTGCCTTGTTGATGGCCTTGAGTATCTTTTCGCGGTCCGTCGTGGCCTTTGTGCGGACCTTTACGTCCCAATTGAACTCAATGACGATGACGCTGTCCTGCGGTTCGAGCAGATTGACAAAGGCCGTCGCAGCTCGCTTTATCTCGTCGATCCTGTACTCGGTCGAAGGGCTCGTGTCCAGGACGAGCGCGATCGTGAACGGTTTGTCAGACGTGCCAAAATACGCAATATCCTGTTCCACACCGTCCTCAAAGATCTTGAAATCGGACTGTCTAAGCCCTGGGATATACAAGCCGTTGCGGTCAAAAACCGATACAGGGATCGTGATCAGATTCGTCTCGACACGGAGAACCTCATCGTTAGGGTCGATCTTCGCCGCATCGTTCGGCGATGGTGTCGTTGATCGCTCGGATGGCCGTGCGACCCGCCCGGGTCGGGACGTAGATTCCGAATATTGATCCGGAGTTTCGATCGGGGCCTGCGGCGAAGGAGTTGGCTTGGCATCGATCCTGCGGCCGGACTGGCCAAACTCCACGCCCGCTAGAGTTAACAGGGCGGCGAGAATGATCACAGGACGCATGGCGATTTTGCACATCAGATCAACGGCTAACCACGTGCTTTTGATGCTGCCAAAGTTGAAAAAGGTTGATAATATCTCGCATGCCGTCTCGGACTATCGCTGCCGCTGTTTTGGGTCGAGATATTCGCGAAGGCCATCACCGATAAAGTTGAACGCGAGCACGGTCAAGGCAACGGCGGCGCCGGGAAAGAACAGAACGTGCGGTGAAACACTGAAAAATAGCCTTGCCTCTTCGATCATCGTCCCCCAGCTCGGGGCCGGCGGCGGGATCCCGAGACCGAGAAAGGACAGCGATGCCTCAGACAAGACGGCACCGGCCATGCCGAGTGATGACTGGACGATCAGCGGTTGGATGGCATTAGGCAGGACATGCGTGAACAGGATCCGCATATCACCCGCGCCGAGGGCGCGGGCGGCCATAACGTAATCGTATTCGCGCACCTTCAAGACCTGCCCGCGCATGACTCGCGCATAACCGACCCAACCGATCACGCACAACGCGGCGATGAGCTTGCCCTGGCCAGCGCCGAGGAACGCAACCAGCGCGATAGCGAGGAGCAGGCCCGGAAACGCAAGAAAGACGTTAAAGACATAACCGGACAGAAAAGTATCAACAAGACCTCCGTAGAAGCCGGCGATCGCCCCGATAATGATGCCGATGACGGCCGAGACGACGACGACCGAGATGCCGACCTCAAGCGATATCCGCGCACCGTAGACGGTTCGCGAGAATACGTCACGCCCCACGCCGTCCGTGCCGAACCAATGTTCGGCGCTTGGCGATGCATAACGCAGGGCCAGATCCTGGACGGTGATATCGTGCGTAACGATAAGCGGCGCGAAAATAGCGGCGAGGATAAATACTGCCGCGATCACCAAACCTATGTAACCCAATCGACTCATCGAAAAACTAAAAACTAAAAACTAACAACTAAACGTGAAAGAGCAAGAAACGCCCACCTATTTTGAGGGCACACTTGTCGTTTTGACTGTTGCAAGAAGCATTTTTATCAACTCAGCACAGTCATACCTGATCGCGAATGCGTAACTCTTATCTCTCAAGATCGATTCCCTCATTTTTAACTTATAGTTTTTAGTTCTTAACTGAGTCTGATCCGCGGATCCAGCTTCCGATATACGAGATCGGTCAGCGAGTTTGCGAGGATAAAGGTCACGCTGATGACCAGGACGCAGCCCTGAACGAGGCGGTAGTCACGCTTGCCGATGCCGTCTTCGAGAAGCAGCAGGCCGAGGCCCTGCCAATTAAATATTCGTTCGGTAATGATCGCGCCGGCGAGCAGCACGCCAAGCTGCAGGCCCAGGATCGTAACGACGGGAATAAGGCCGTTCTTCAGGACGTGCTTGTATAGTACCATCCGTTCGCTGACGCCTTTGGCACGAGCCGTGCGAACGTAATCCTCACCGAGTTCCTCGATCACGCTGGAGCGGACCATTCGCGTCAGGATCGCGGACAGAGCAGCACCGAGCGTAAACGCGGGCAGCACAATGTCTTCCGGATAGAGGCTCCCGGTCGCCGAAAACCAGCCGAGCTTGACGGCGAAGAAATATACCAGGAACGGCCCGATCACGAATGTCGGCAGCGATATGCCGAGCAGGGCAAATACGGACGCAAAGTTATCGACGAACGAATTCTGTCGCGAGCCGGCCAGCACGCCCAGCGGGATCGCAATGCCGATCGCCACGAGCATTGCGGCGATGGCGAGCTTGATCGTGGACGGATAGCGCTCAAGGATCATGTCCCGAACGGGCCTGTCCGACTGGAAAGACCGGCCAAGGTCGCCGCGGAATAGCCCGAGCCAATAGTCTGCGTAGCGATTATCCGAGCCGTTCCAGACAAATCCTCCGTCGCCATAGGAAAAGAAGAATGCCGGGCGGTCGAGGCCGTGCTTCGAGTTGAAACTGTCGATCTGCTCGCGCGTCGCGGTCTCGCCGAGAATAGCCGTTGCCGGTTCGCCGGGGACGATCTCGATCAGAAGCGTGACGAGCGATACCGCCGTCCAGATGACGAGCAGCATCAGGGCCAGTCGGCGGACAATGTTGGCGATCTTGTATCTCAGGTTGATCTCTCCCTGAACGCGCGCAGAGTATTCATTTTCTGAGGATCCCTGAAATCAAGGACACTAAACTTTAAATCGGCTTGGCCCCTGAGTGCAATGCCGCGATGCCTCCGGAGAGATCTTGATAGGACACTCGCACGAAGCCCGCTTTCTCGATCAACTCGACGAGCGAGCGCTGATCGGGGAACTTTGAGACGCTCTGGGGCAGGTATCGATACGCGCTTTGTGAGCCGCTGATGAGGCCACCGATCCGCGGCAGCACCGTCGAGAAATAGAACTCATAGGCCTGGCGAAATACCGGCAGCCGCGGGTGCGAGCATTCCAGGACGACGAGCCTGCCGCCGGGCTTTAGCACGCGTCGCAATTCGACGAGGCCATTCTCGAAGTTGGGCAGATTCCGCAGCCCGAATGCGATGGTGACCGCGTCGAAGGTATCGTCGGCAAAGGCCAGCCGCATAGCATCAGCCTCCACATAGCCGATGGATAAGTCTGTCGTGCCGTTCTTCTCTTTTGCGACCGCCAGCATCGGACGGCAAAAATCCGTACCAATAACTGTCGCATTCGAGTCTTTCTGAAGCTCGACTGAAAGGTCGCCCGTGCCGCAGGCCACGTCGAGGACGATCGAGTCGGCGCTGTTCAAGATGTCTTTCAGCTCGTGCTTTACGCGACGACGCCAGCGTTTATCGATATTGAGCGAGAGAACGTGGTTAAGCAGGTCGTAGCGGCTGGCGATCCCGGAGAACATCGCCTTTACCGCTTGCGAGTGTTCGGCCTCTTTTGCTGAGAGTTCGGCCGTCATCAATTCACGGCAACCGGCGTATGAACAACGACCGACGCCATCGGCCGCTCGCGGAGCTTTTCTGCAAAGGCATTTACGTCGGCCGGCGTAACTGTCTGAAATGCCTTTATGTAGGCGTCACGATCTACGATGCGCAAGGTGTCGGCATCCAGCCAGAAGGTCTCGATCGAGCGGTGCGACCATAGCGATCTTAAGCGCGGAAGAGCTGTGTCAAATTCGGCTTGAGTAACCGGAGGGCCGAGGGCCTTGTGGACGACATCAGCGAGGTCGGCCCCCTTGTCGGACGCTGTGGGGCCAAACCCGATGCGGAAAAGGCCCGGCAACAGGTGCGTCTCGCTCACAACCCAGATGTCAGGGGCCTTCGCAGCCGGTAGCGCCGTTGCGAGACGCGATTCGAGGACTGAGGCCATTACGAGTGATGCCGCGAAGTCCTTATCGCCGCGGGCCGGCCCGCGCATCGTCAGCCGCATCGCCCATTCGCCGGCATTTGGGGCCGGCACGGTGAGCACATCGGCCGGCGGGCTATCAGGCTGGCGAAATGTCGGCGGGACCTTTCGGTCGGCCTTTTGCCACAGGCCCAACAGCCGTCGGATGGCGAGATAGGCATATTTTCGGTCAAAATTGCCGCTTACGGTCATCGTCGCGTCGTCTGCGGTCAGGAACCGAGCACGGGCATCGACCAGGTCGGCATACTCGATCTTCTGCAATGATGCGACGGTGCCCAACTCCGGCCGGCCGTAGGGAAAATCACCGAGCAGACGCTTAGCAGCGGCGCGGTCGGCAACATAGGAAACGCCCTTTTCAAGTTCCTTTACCTTTGCTATCTGAGCGTCGCGAAGCGTGGTCGTTGTCGGCCGGTCGATCGGCGGCGTTGCTACGGCCCCGGCAACGGTTTCGAGCATTTGCAGGAGAAACTCAGGTTTCGCCGATGCATTGACCTGGATATAGTCGTAGTTGCAGGTCACGTCGAGATTGCCGCCGAGGTCCTCGGCAAAATAGTCGCGAACCTCCTGATTTGGGAACAGATTGTTAGCCAGCAACTGCATCAGGCCTTCTTTCCCTTGCGGATCGAAGGCAGAGCCTGCGTGAATACGGATCCGGACAGTGACCTTATCGGCCTTTGCGTCAGGCCACATCAGCACCTTGAGGCCGTTGAGAAGCTTCTCCTCGCGAGGCGTCTGCGAGAATATCACCGGTGCGACCAGTGAGAGCAGCAGGAGCACGATAACCGCGATAAAGACGACTTTTACGAATAATTCTCGATTTTTCATCGTATAGCTTTGTGAGAGGCAAGTATGTTCGCAGATTTAGTTGCCGCAGGCATGAAACTCGTTGTAAACCAGAGGCGCGTTGGCGTTCTTACAATGGAAATTATTAAATGCGGGCGGGCATCGCGTCAAACTGAAGGGGCATCTATCAGGAATGAGAAATGGGGCCTGTTTAGGGGCCGCTCGGCACGCGTTGAAAATCGGGCTGAAACTCTGAAATAAACGCGATATAATCGTTTTATCATATGTCGCTCGCCCCATGGAGGGCGTGGAATCGAGAGGCTGAGATGGGAAAGATCGTAAAGTTTTGCAGTTCGTGCGATGAAGGTTTCGCCGAGAAATTCGGCTTTTGTCCAAACTGCGGTCAGGGCTTGACGGCCTTTGAGATGAATCCGGTATCTGTCGCGGCTGAGCCGCCGGCACCGGCGTTTATTGAGCCGGCGGCGGAAACGGTCGAATTGCCGCAAGACCTCGCGCCAACCGAAGCCATCCATTTTGAGGCCCCGGTCGCCGAGACGATCGAAGAACCAACTGTTGAGGCCGCACCGCCTGAGACCTTTAACGCTGTCGAGCCGGAAGCGATCGAGCCGGAGGTCGAGACCGTGCTCGCGAGGCAGCCGGTATTCACTCAGCCGACAGCGGTCGATATCGATCGCCGGCTGGTCTCGCTCTCGGATGCGCACTCGCGGGCACAGTCCGAGGGGCAGTATTATTTGACGGTCATTGAAGAAAGGGACACCGGAACACGTAACAGCCTGTTGATGGGAGCGTCGGCATTGATGATCGTCGCTCTGTTCTCCGGTTTGGTCTACGGGATCTTCAGCAAGGACCTCGACGTAGGTTCGATCGGCGATGAGACATATCTTGCGTCGCTGGTCGATGCGGTCCCGATGGCGCTTGAGGAAGAAAGGCAGCAGCAGCAAAAGGACAGCGGCGGCGGCGGTGGCGGCGGTGGCCGTGAGGAAGAAGAAACGACGCTGGGCGACCTCGCTAATCAGACAAAAGACCCTGTTCGACCGCCTCAGGCGATCCCGAGGTTAGAGAATCCCTCGCTTGTGCTGCCGCCGGCATCGACGCAGGGAGATCGGACATTCGAGCAAAAGTACGACCGCTTTGGTGACCCGAACGGACGTTTCTCTAACTGGAGCAACGGCCCCGGAACGGGCGGCGGCCAGGGAACGGGCGCCGGAACGGGCCAGGGCAGCGGCCGTGGGACAGGCACAGGTTCAGGCGACGGATCGGGCAGCGGCGGCGGGCTTGGCGATGGAAATGGCGACGGTTTCGGCCCCGGTGGCGGCGGGCCTCCACCGCCTCCTTCGCGTCCTGTGGGAGTCACGCAGGGCATCAGGATCCTTTCGAAGCCGCGACCCGGCTATACGGATTCGGCTCGCCAGGCGTACATTCAGGGAACGGTGATCCTCCGCGTGACATTCCTTGGCAGCGGCGGCATCGGCAGCATCTCGACCGTAAAAGGCCTGCCAAACGGCCTTACGGAACAGGCTATCGCAGCGGCACGTCGAATAAACTTTGACCCCGCAAAGCGTGACGGCATCGGCCAAACCGTGACCAAGCAGATCGAATATACGTTCTCGATCTACTAGTCAGAACCGCCTGCGTGAGCCGGCGGCCATCTCTATTAAATATGATGAAGGCGAGTCTGAACCGACTCGCCTCTTTTCTTTCAGATGAATACGACCGACTGAGACGTCGGTATCTCAAACCGCTTGCGGCATCGCATATTGCGACATGCCAGCATGTCATCAACGCGGACCATATAGTCGCGTGATTTGCTAAAACGCGCGCGGTCGTGTTCGCTCAGATTGCGTGGCGGGGACTTCTTCTTCGTGCGTTTTAGCCAGCGTATATCATACTCGGCGCGTTCGCGACAGAACGGGCACGCGAAAGTCGCCTTCTTGGTCTCCTGCCGCTCGTCAAAAATATCCCGCTCGTGCATACATTATCGCGTGCCAGTCAGAACCACCCGCAGTAGCGGGTGGTTGAACCTGCCTTATTGCCAATTCTCAATATATCACTCAAAGTCCGGTAAGTCGTCCCCTTGGCCATGAATGACATAGTTGACTGCCCGGATCACACTGTCCTCATTCCACAAATACCGCGTGCTGCCCTTATCAACCCAAGGACTCGTATCTAGATACCAAACTTTTCGTTCCCGCATCAAGCGCGTCGCATTGGCCTTCAGCCCATTTAGGACTGTTCCCGGACCTTTACTCGGAGCCGCAACGACAGCATGCACATGATTTGTTCGTACGTTGATCGCAAGCAGCGCCCAGCCTCGGATCTTACAGGTTTCCTTTATCGCTTTTTTGACGGAAGCCCTTTGGCGAGCATTTAGTACGACCGATTTTCCTTTCAACCGACCTGTATTGATCGAGTGCCATTTAGGCTCAGGTCGTATTTTCGGAGTTCCAAATTTGTTGTGATGACGATTGACGGAACCGCGATCATCTCCGTGGAGCCAGCTTCCGTATGTGCGAAAGGTCACGAGATATGCTATGGGCTCGTCTGTGTCGTTCCACATTGAGGATTATGTAGGTTCAACCACCCGCTACTGCGGGTGGTTCTGACTGATCGCGGAGATACTTAAAGCTGTATATCCCTGAATCGTGCCCGTCCGAGAAGTGAAAGTTCAACGCATACCGTCCGACGATCGATGTGTGAGTGATCGTGATATCGTCGGGGACGTTCCTGTCATCGAGGGTCTTCTTGCCGGTCCATTCGTCTATGCAGCCGGCACACGGGCATGAGCGACGAAGAGCGGCGGCGGTGTAGGCGGTCTCATTGCCGTCTGACCATTTGATCGAGATCTCGCGGTCGGATTCCTCGACTATCTGGATCGGTTCGATGATCATATGCTGTTTTCTTTTGGGAACACGCGGCGATATGCGACGATGTTCGTCGCGGTCATCAGCGGTATTGCGAGATATAGACCGATACAGAATGCCAGGTAACCGGCGATGGCCATAACGAAGTTGACGACGATCAGGCCGCCAACTCCACTCACATTCTTTAGCGTCGCGCGTGCACTCAGCTTGATAGCGTCCCAACTTGATAAGCCGCGGTCGACGATCAGCGGGTAGCTGAAGATCAACAGCGAATGTATCGTCACCATTATCAGAGCGATCACGATATCTACCGCCAGGACCACGAGAAGGCTGCCGATCATCTCGTCGTCGCTGACGCGCGAGCCGCCGGCGGCCTTCATGATCAGCGGCAGGTACATCGTCAGGAACAGAGCAACCGTATAGACGACGATCGGAATGACGATCAGGGCCGTCACCAACAGGCTGGGCCAGAAGAACTTAAAGCCAGCCCAAAGATCGTCAATAGAGGGCTTGCCTCCGTCAAGCACTTTTAGATACGAGTGAAAGATGCCGCATATCATTGCGCCGATCAGCACGTACATCGAGATGCCGCCGATCATTGCTCCGACGAGCGAGATGGCGAAAAGCATCCAGTAATCCGGTTTTATCCGCGCCCACGCCTCTTTGACGCATTCGATCGGGCGGATCTGCCCTCGTGTGAATTCAGGCTGTGTCATCCTGCGTCGTAGATCCTTGTCAGGTAGTCATTCAGCATCCGATCGCTCGAGAACTGCGGCGTCAAGGTAGCGATCGCATTCTTCATCATACCGAGCCATTTGCGAGAATAGCCTTCCGGGCCGCGGTCGTAATAGGCCGGAATGATCTCATTCTCGAGCGTCGCGTAGAGCGCCTCAGCATCGGCCGCGTCCATTTCCGCGTCTGCATCAACCTCACGCTCACCGATGGCAAAGCCATTCATGCCGTCATACCCCTCGATCCACCAACCGTCGAGGACGGAGAAATTCAAGACGCCGTTCATTGCTGCCTTCATGCCGCTCGTGCCGCTGGCCTCCATCGGGCGACGCGGGACGTTCATCCATACATCGACGCCCTGAACGAGATGACGAGCGATCTCCTGGTCATAGTCCTCGATGAATACGGCCCGCCGCTGCCAGTTGGAATCATGGTTGATCGACATCAGCTCCTGCAGGATCGTCTTGGCCGTGTTGTCCTGCGGGTGGGCCTTGCCGGCGAAAACGAACTGCACCGGTTGGCCGACGTCGTCAACAAGCCTGAGCAGGCTTTCAAGGTCAGAGAAGATCAGGTCCCAGCGTTTGTAGGCCGCAACGCGCCGGGCGAACCCTATCGTGAGAACGTCGGGGGAGAACAGTCCCTTGGTGCTCTCATGTTCGTGGATCGTGTCGATGTCGCCCGTCTCATCTGCCCGTGTCCGATTGCGGATAAACGCGATCAGCAGGCCTTTTAGCGATTGGTGTGCAGACCACAACTCACTTTCGCTCAATGAGTTAACATACTCAGCCCATGCGTGCGGGTCGCGGGCGGTCTGTTGCCAGTTGTCGCCCAACTGACGGCGATATATTTCCTGCAAGGGCGGGGCGATCCAGGTCGACGGATGAACGCCATTCGTTACCGACGTGATCGGAACGGCGCCGGCGTCGGCGAGGTCGGGAAACATCTTTAGCCACAATTCCCGCGAAACCTCGCCGTGCTTTTCGCTGACGCCGTTCGACGAGCGGCACATACGGATGGCGAGCGGCGTCATTCCGAAAAACTCTGTATCATCCGTCAGGTCGGCTCGGCCAAGGGCGAGAAACTCGCCTTTGGTCAACTTGAGCGAATCGATGAACTCATTGCTGAAGCACTCGATCAGGAGATCGGGCGCAAAGTTGTCATTCCCCGCCGCGACCGGTGTATGAGTGGTAAAGACGCAGTTTTGCCGGACAGCCTCAACAGCGTCAGCAAAGGTCTGGGCGGGATTCGCCTGAAGGTATTCGTGCGCGAGCTCAAGCGTCGAGAATGCGGCGTGGCCTTCGTTGAGATGATACACGGCCGGATCGATGCCGAGCTTTCTCAGCAGGCGCACGCCGCCGATGCCCAGGACCTTCTCCTGCACGATCCTCGTTTCCGTGTCGCCCCCGTAAAGATGACCGGTGATCAACCGATCTACCTCACTATTCTGCGGCAGGTGCGTATCAAGCAGATACAACGAGACGCGTCCGACTCGTGCAAGCCAGGCCTGCGCCGTGACTTCGCGTCCGCGAATGTGCACACAGACCGTCATGCGTCCACCATCCTCGTCAAACACAGGTGTCAGAGCAAGTTCGGACTCGAAAACATCGTTGTAGCGTTCTTCCTGCCAGCCATCATGCCTCAACGACTGTCGAAAATAGCCATAGCGGTACAACAGGCCGACTGCCGTCAGCGGGACATTGAGGTCGCTCGCCGACTTTAGATGGTCGCCCGCCAGAATGCCGAGGCCGCCGGAGTAGTTCGGCAGGGAATTATGAATGCCAAACTCGGCACAGAAATAGGCGATATCGGTGCAGGCCGCATCGGGCCGCGAGCCCTCACCCAGATAGGCATCGAGTTCGTCTGAAAACGCTCTTAAGCGTTCGATGTAGGCCGCATCGTTTGCACGTTCCCACAATCGCAGATTGCCGACCTGTCTCAGTAACAGTCGAGGGTTTTGCTCACATTTGTCCCAGAGAGCCGGGTCAAGGTCGCGAAAAAGGGCCGCTCCATCCGGCCGCCACGACCAGTAGAAATTCATCGAGATACGGTCGAGGTCCGCGATGGCCCACGGGAGTTTTCGGTTCAGGGAGAAGTTGTCTCTATAGTCTGGCTGCTCTTTTGCGGTCGTTGCTTGTGCTGAGATATCTGTGGCTACCTCCGTCATAATGCGTTTTCGGTATGAAACGAATATAACGAACCAGTCCAAAGGTATCAACCAGGCGGCCCCGACTCGTGCAGATGCCCGACGGGCATATAGCGAAAATGAAGGGCGACCACGACTCCGAATATCAGTCCGATCAGCACCAGCCCAAGCCCAACATTTAGGTAATTCGAAAAATTCCCGAGCCGTATCGTCCACCATAGGAATGCCATTCCCGCACCACCGACGGCAAAGAATGTCGGTATCGTGAGAAGGCCGTGTCGCAATTGTCGCGGTCGGTCCTCCCGCGTCCTGAATACGATAGGTCTGAGACGATCATATTCCCATGCCACCAACCACGCCGCGGCAAAGGCCATCAGCAGGGTTATCAGCCACGTCCCGACGAATCCGACCGACGAGGTCAGCACCGCGATGTTGACGATGATCGGCAGGAACATCATTGCCCCAAGATGCGACGTTCGCGGTATCAGCAGCAATATCGCAGCAATGAGTTGTGACCAGCCTATGAACTCGTAGTAGAAGCCGGTGTTGTATAGCGCGTTAAAATACGCCCCGACAGGATTAGTGTCCGGCAGCACGGTGAAGGGTCGATGCAGTATCTTCGGTATGCTCGGCGGAATAAAGCCGACGGCCAGCAGACATCGGACAAAAGCCGTGAACAGCTGCGTCCATCGCCGCCTCGTCAGCGGAACGTGCAGTGCGTCGAGGGTGTGTTCGAGTTTCATAAGCATGTCAGAACCACCTGCGGCAGCGGGTGGTTGAACGGTATAGTAACGAGCACATCATATACCGAAGTTTCATCGTATTTGAGCCTGAGCAGGAATTTCCTTAAGATTTGTAGTTCGTGTTACACACGTTCAACCACCCGCTACCGCAGGTGGTTCTGACTTTCTATGAAACTCGATATCATCCCCGTCAAATGGTCTGACGAAGGCGTGCTGATGCTCGATCAGCGACTGTTGCCGACCGAAGAGAAATGGCTCACGCTGCGTGATTTCAATGCGGTCGCGGCAGGAATAAAGGACATGGTCGTTCGCGGTGCACCGGCGATCGGCGTGTCGGCAGCTTACGGATTGGCTCTCGCGGCAAAGAATTTTGTCGGCACCAATGTTGTCGACCTTGAAGACGAGATCGACTTCGCGGCTGACGTTATCGGCAAGACCCGGCCGACGGCGGTGAATCTGTTTTGGGCGATCGACCGGATGAAAAAGACCTTTGAGGCCGCCAAGGCGGACGGTAAGTCGGTGAGCGAGATCAAGGAAGTTCTCAAAGCCGACGCCATCGCCATCCACGACGAGGATATTGAGGCACAACGCCTCATCGCTAAATACGGCGGCGAGTTGCTCAACGATAACGACACCGTCCTGACGCACTGCAATGCCGGAGCTCTTGCCACGGGCGGCGTTTGGGGCACCGCGCTCGGCGTGATCCGCGGCGCCGTCGATCAAGGCAAGCACATCGCCGTTATCGCCGACGAAACTCGCCCTTACCTGCAAGGCGCACGCCTCACGGCTTGGGAATTGATGCAGGACGACATTCCCGTCACGCTCATCACCGACAACATGAGCGGCCACGTTATGAAAAAAGGCCGCGTCCAGGCCGTCGTCGTCGGCTCCGACCGCATCGCCGCAAACGGCGACGTCGCCAACAAGATCGGCACCTACATGGTCGCCGTCCTGGCGAAACGGCATAACATCCCATTCTACGTCGCCGCCCCGCTCTCGACCGTCGATCTGAACACCGCAACCGGCGACGACATCCCCATCGAGGAGCGCGACCGAACCGAAATAACCCACGTTAAAGACCACCAACTAGCCCCCGATAACGTCGGCATCACAAACTACGCCTTCGATGTAACCCCAAACGACCTCGTCACCGCCATAATCACCGAAAAAGGCGTCGCAAGAGCACCGTATACGGAGAGTCTGAAGGCTCAATTTGTCGGATAATCACGGAATTAGGGTGCGCGATTTTATGGTATAATTAAGGCATGGAAAGCGGTATCGCCACGTTTGAAATGATCGCAGAGATCAACTTGTTGGCTGAACGCGCCTTTGTCTTTCGGCTTAAGGAAAAGTATCCAGATATCACCTCAGAACAGATCGAGATCGAGATCTGCAAGTGGCTTAAAGACCGACCCGGAGCAGAATTTGGCGATGGTGAAGGCCGCGTTGGCGATGTTTCCCGTTTCTACAAGCGATAGTTCCTATTAAACACCTTGAAGAACACACGAAAGTCGTTACGGCATACCTAAACAAAATGGGTGTGAAGTTCGCTGTGATCGGCGGCATAGCTGTGTCTTTTCGATCGGCTATACGCACAACTAACGACCTCGATCTGGCCGTTGTCGTAAATAGCGACGCCGAGGCCGAATCAATTGTGCATAGTCTGATGGATCTGGGATATCGCCCCAAGGTCCAACTCGAAAGCGATGTGACCGGACGAATGTCGACCGTCAGAATGATATCCGCAGGTGAGCGCGAGGTATTTGTTGACCTCCTTTTCGCTTCGAGCGGGATCGAACGAGAGGTTGTTCAAGGATCCGACCCGATCGAGATCTTTCCGAACATCATATTGCCCGTTGCATCGCGTCCCTCTCTGATCGCACTAAAGGTGCTATCCGCGAACCCGGAAACCCGTCGCAGAGACATAGACGACCTACAGAATCTCATCACAGCTTCGAAACCGGACGAAGTAGCCGCTGCCCGAAACCTGGTCAACTTGATCACAGAACGCGGCTATCACCGAAATAAAGACCTCCAAAAAGATCTCAACGGCTACATCGAACAGTTCTCCTCGTAGCCGAACCTCGTTGCAGGGAGATGTGCCGTCCAGTCTTCGGCTATGCCGTTCGATGTGCGGAAAAGCTGTGCTTTTCCGAGAGGACACTTAAAGATTTCACGGCCCGCCGCTCTTCGGCGCTGAAAGGATCGGCGGCATAGCCGCAGGATTCTTATTCAGCCAGACGGAAAAGCTGAGCTTTTCGGCACATCGATCGTCGCTTGGGGGCTGAGCCAGCAGGAGACGTCCGTTGCAGAAGCCCTTGCTGTCAAAAGATGCAAGGTCCTGTCACTGCAGGCCTTGAATATCAGCATTTGACCACGGAGAATTTTTGAAATAGAAGATGCGGCGGCCGTTTTGCATCCCGTCGAATCGGCCCTCTTCGAGCGAGATCCCATAGCTCGCGCGGCAGAGCGGTTCGTGCCAGTCGCTGCCGTTTTTTATGAAGGTTTTAATGTTTTCGCTGTCGGCGCCCATTTGGAATACCATTGGGATGGCCTCGTCAACGGGGAAATCGCCGAACCACGCATCGCCGGTGCACCACGAGGCGAGGGCCGTGATAGTAAAGCTGGTTCCGGCCGGCAATTGTCGTCGCACTTCGGTGGCGAGCCGACGGTAGAAATCGCGCTCCGATGCGCCCGCGTCGAAGTCGATCTGAATGCCGCGAACGTTTGGCAGCTCGAGTGTTCGCTTGATCAGGAATGCCGTTTGACTCACCATTGCGACGTCAAATTTCGGACGGCGAACCGTTTCCTTGTTGGTCTCGATCCGTGTAACGGCGATCAGATAGGTGCCTGTTGGCACGTTGAGCGGCTGGCGGCGCTGGCGGGGAATTACACGGTCGTTTTCGAGAAAGACGGTCTGTGCGAGAAAGGCGACGCCGAACTCGGCCGGGTCAATAAATTTCAGGTCTTCCTCGCGTTCCCAGGCCCAGAGCATTTTCTGCGGCATTTCGGCAGGAGCGGTTGGCTTGTTGGCCGAGCGGCAGCCGACAAGAAGGAGGGTTCCAACAAACAAAGCTGTCTTTAAGGCCAAGCTCACCGGTGACACCGGACGAGTGTATCAGACGCGGGGCACACTCCCTACCGGTCGTGTTTCTGCCTGCCCGTCCACGCCCTGTGATATACTCGTTTACTTACTGAATGGCTATTCATTTCAGACTTCAACCACCCGCTGTAGCAGGTGGTTCTGACTTATGAGCGAACGTGAACAGATACCGATGGATGTGGTCTTTGTCGGGGCGGGCCCGGCGAATTTGGCGGCGGCGTTGCACCTCAAGAGCGAGATCACGCGGCACGATGAGATGGTCGAGAAAGGCTTCAAACAGGGCCGAAAGATCGGCGATCTCGAGATCTGCATTGTCGAGAAAGGATCATTCGTCGGGGCACACATCCTGTCGGGAGCGGTGATGGACCCGAGGGCGATCCGCGAGTTGATGCCTGATTTTATTGCGCAGGGCTGCCCTGTTGATTCGGTCGTGACCGAGGACGCGGCCTGGTATCTGACCGAGAAGCGCGGTTTTGTCGCTCCCATTACGCCGCCGCCGCTGAAGAACAAGGGCAAGTACATCGTCAGCCTCAGCAAGATCTGCGAGTGGCTCGGCGAGAAATGCGAAGAAGCGGGCATCAATATCTTTCCTGAGTTTCCGGCGGCGGAAATCCTCTACGACGATAACGATGCTGTCATCGGCGTCCGCACCGGCGATAAGGGCATCGACAAGGAAGGCAACAAGAAACCAAACTACGAGCCGGGCGTCGATCTGCTGGCGAAGGTCACGGTGCTGGGCGAAGGCTCACGCGGGTCGCTCGCAAAGCAATTGATGTCGCGGCTGAACCTGATGGACGGCAAAGAGCCGCAGGTCTTTTCGCTCGGCGTAAAAGAGCTTTGGGAAGTGCCCGAGGGGAATTTCTCCGAAGGAATGGTCGTCCACACGCTCGGCTTTCCATCCGACACGCGCACCTATGGCGGCGGCTGGATCTACGGGATGAAGAACAACGTGGTCTCGATCGGATACGTTACGGGCCTCGATTACGAAGATCCGATGATCGACCCGCACGCGGAATTCCAAAAATTTAAGACGCATCCAAAAGTCGCCTCTGTCCTCGCAGGCGGCAAGATGATCAAGTACGGAGCCAAAAGCATCAACGCCGGCGGCTATTGGACGCAGCCAAAGCTGTATGCCGATGGAGTGCTGCTTGTGGGTGAATCGGCATCGATGCTGAACGGGCAGCGAATCAAAGGAATTCACACCGCGATGAAATCCGGAATGCTTGCGGCCGAGACGATCATCGGTGCGTTCGAGCATGAGGATTTCTCGTCACAGACGCTCCGGCATTACGAAGAGAAGGTGAATCTTTCATGGATCTATGACGAACTGCATCCGGTGAGAAACTTTCATGCGGCATTCCAGAAGGGCCGCTGGTCGGCGCTGATAAACACGGGGCTTCAATATCTCACCCGCGGGATGGCGTGGGGCTTTATGCCGCACGAGCACCACGTTGCCGGGCATGAGCGGATGCAAACATTAACGCAAAGCGGAGAAGGGAAAACGGAAAACGGGAAGCGGTATGCCGGTGTCCCGTTTGATAAGGAACTGACGTTCGATAAGGTAACGGATGTTTTCTACGGCGCGGTCGCCCACGACGAAGACCAGCCGTCACATTTGCATGTGCTCGATACCGAGATCTGCGCTACGCGTTGTGTCGAGGAATATGGCAATCCATGTCAGCGATTTTGTCCGGCAGCGGTTTACGAGATGGAAGAGAACGCGGGCACAGGCCGAAAGGAGCTAAAGGTCAATTTTTCGAATTGTGTCCACTGCAAGACGTGCGACATCGCCGACCCTTATCAGATCATCAACTGGGTCACGCCCGAAGGCGGAGGCGGGCCGAACTATAAAGGAATGTAGCGTGAAATAGCCACGTCAACTTAACCGCAGATGAAGGGATGACGCAGATAGGAACAGATAAAAAAGGCAGGTCCAGGCCTGCCTTTTTTATTTCCCTCTATCTGCTCTATCTGTGCGATCTGCGGTTTATCGACTTGCGAAGAGTTCTGGCTATTCAGCGGCTTCTTCTTCGGTTTGGTCGGTGAAGCGGAAATTGACCTTTCGCTCCGCAAATTCCTTCATCGCGACGCGGGTCGGCTTGGTCTTGCGGAGATCCGCGTCAACGCGGGCCAGCGCTCCGCGTTGAAGCTGCTTGCTGCGTTGCGCCGCGAGGATGATGAGCCGGTACTTGGAATCGATATCGGGCGGGTCGATGATCTCTTCTTCGGGTTCGCCCGCCTCGTCCTGTTCTTGTTCGATCGCTTTGGTTTCGTCGGCCATTCCGTGGGTCATTCTCCTTCGAAAAGATGCCTCGAGGCATCAAAACTATCAAGAATACTCCGAATCGCGTCGTTTTGTCTAGTCGCGGTCTGTCGTTCTGCGACGATTATCGCCGCCATTTGCCGCGCCGCCGCCGTAAGGTCATCGTTTATCACTACATAATCGAATTTCGAGAACTGCATGACCTCGTCGAACGAATTTCGAAGCCTGGTCCGCAGGCCATCTTCGGATTCAGTATTTCGGGCCGTAAGGCGGGCCCGGAGTACCTCGAACGAAGGCGGCAGGATGAAAATGCTGATCCGCGAATCGGCGAGTTCGTCCTTCTCCATGATCTGCAAAGCGCCCTGCACATCGACCTCGACGATGAGGTCGCGTCCCGAGTTGAACACCTTACGACTCTCGGCGAGCGACGTCCCGTAGAGATGGCCGTGGACGTTAGCGTACTCGAGAAAGTCACCGGCATCGATGCGCCGGCGAAATTCGTCGTCGCTGATAAAGAAATACTCGCGTCCTTCTTCCTCGCCAAAGCGTTGAGGCCGCGTCGTGTGCGAGCAGGAATAGCCGAGGTCCGGCAGATGGCCGCGCACCTCTTTGATCAGCGTGCCTTTTCCGCCGCCTGACGGAGAACTAATGATGATGAGATTGCCTTTCATTCAAAAGGAAGAATTTGTGATCCGCCGCTAATTCTTATTCGATATTCTGGACTTGTTCGCGAATTTTCTCAATATCGCTTTTTATCGCCAATGCGTTCTCTTTGACCTTCATATTGTTGGTCTTTGAGGCGATGGTGTTGGCCTCGCGGTTTAATTCCTGGGTGAGGAAATCGAGCCGTTTGCCAACGTCGGTTTCCTCGGCCATGATCTGGCGAAAGTGCTCGATATGGCTCCGCAGCCGCGCGATCTCTTCTGAAATGTCGGCCCGGTCAGCAAGATATGCGACCTCTTGCGCGAGGCGGCCCTGGTCGAGGTCGATCTGCGACTCGGCCTTGGCGATCATGTCGCCGACGCGTTTTGTCAGGCGAAGGCGATACTCGTCGGCGACAGCGCCTGACTCGGCTTCGATCGGTAACATTCGGGATTCGATGTTGTTCAACAGGGAACTGAGAACGTCGGCAAGCATCGCTCCCTCGTTCGAGCGCATGGCGTTGAGATCGTCGATAGCCGCAGAGAAGGCGGTTTCGACGGCGGCGAGAAAGGCCTGACCCGGCGCCTCCTTTTTTGTATTGACGACATTTGGCAGTCGAGCGATGACGTTAAGATCCGGCTCGCCGGCGAGGTGAAATTCCTCCTGCATCTCACGCATTGCGGCAAGAAAACCCGTTATCAGCGGCCTGTTTAGCTCGAACTGTGTCTCACTCGATCTGTCGTATTGCAGATTTACCTCAACGCGTCCGCGGGCAACCCGGCTGCTGACGAGCTGTTTGACGTTCGATTCGAGGACCTGCAGTTCGGCCGGTAGCCGAAGGTTCAGGTCGAGAAAGCGGTTGTTTACCGATTTTAGTTCGACCGTAATGTTGAATTCGTCGCCCGCGGACGTTCCGCGGCCAAAGCCTGTCATTGATCTCATAAGCCTATCTGGTGCCTTGTCATGTCATTGATGCCTACCGCCGCAAAACCTCACTCCAGATCATCTGCGAACTGCATCTCGTACAGGCGGCTGTAGAGCCCTTTCTGTGCGAGCAGTTCGGCGTGGTTGCCCGACTCGATAATACGGCCCTTCTCGAGAACAACTATTCGATCGGCACGGCGAACCGTCGATAGCCGGTGAGCGATAACAAGCGATGTGCGGCCGCGCATAAGGTTAGCGAGGGCCTTTTGGACAAGCTGTTCGCTCTCGGTGTCCAGGGCTGAAGTTGCCTCGTCGAGTATCAGGACCGGAGCATCCATCAACACCGCTCGTGCGATAGCGATCCGCTGGCGTTGGCCGCCCGAGATCAGGATGCCACGCTCACCGAGCATAGTGTCATATCGCTCAGGCAACTGTTCGATGAACTCGTCTGCAAGAGCGATCCGAGCGGCCTCGCGGACCTCATCCTCGCTCGCGTCGGGCCGCCCGTATGAAATGTTTCGCAGGACCGAATCGTTGAAAAGCACAGTCTCCTGAGTTACGAGAGCGATCTGCTGCCGGACGCTTGCAAGAGTTGCATCGCGGAGGTCGGTGTCGTCCCAGCAGATACTGCCCTCAATAGGGTCGTATAGTCGCTGAACGAGCTTCGTTACCGTCGATTTTCCGCCGCCGCTCCGGCCCACGAGGGCGATCACCGAATTACGCGGCACCTCAAGGTCTATCCCGTCGATGATCGGTTTCCGGTTGCTGCGATAGCGGAAGGACACGTTGCGAAACGAGATCGCATGTTCCAGCCGCCCGACATCTACCGCGTCGGGCTTTTCCGGGATCACTTCGTTATCGTCCATGATGTTCCAGACGTCGCCGGCGGCCGCGAACGCTTTGGATATCTCATTGTGCTGCCGCGAGATCTTGCGCAGCGGATCGAAGCTGCGGAAGAGAAAGTACAGAAACGTGAAGAACTGCGGCGGATCCATTCGAGCGGCGTTGATCTCGCGAAGGCCGAAATAGAAGAGCACGATGATGCCGAGAATTGCGATGATGTCGAACGCCGGCGGAAACAGGCCCGAGATGCGAGCAGAACGAAGATTTGCACGAGCGATGGTCGCCGCCGCCCTGAAGAAGCGTTTGTGCTCGCGCGGTTCGGCCCTGTAGGCCTTTACTATCACATTGTTTGCGAGAGCTTCCTGCGCCGTGTCAGTTATCTCCTTATTGCCCGCGAGCGAAACATCTGCGAGCTTTCGCATTCGATTGCTCACCGTGGAGGTGAGATATCCGATAAGCGGAAGTAGAATTAGCGAGCCGAGAGCAAGGCGCCAATTGAAGTAGAGAGCGGCCGAGAGAAAAGCGATCAGCAGTACGGCCTCGCGGATCACGTCGCGAAGGTTTGACGAGACGGCCGCCTCGATCGCAGAACAGCTTACGACGAGTCGAGACACGAGGTGATTCGTCCTGTGGCGTTCGAAGAATGCAGTTGATTGAGCAAGCAGATGCGCATACAACTCGCCGCGAAGGTTGAGGACAGCGGATTGGCCGATACGGGCCATCAGATAGGTCGAAAAATACTCAGCGATCCCCTTAAGAATGGCAAATGCGATCAAAAGCCCTGATATGACGAGCCACGCACGATACCAATCGTCACGCGGGATCAAGCTGTTGAGGTCAAAGAGGGTTTTTGTCTGCGGCGCAGGATTCTGGAAAAAGAATTGGTCAAAGATCGGGACGAGCAGTGCACCGATCGCCGTTTCGAACACGGCAGCGAGGACCATCGCCACCAGCGCCAGGACAAAGCTCAACCAGAATGGCCGGACGTATTTGAGCAGGCGGTTGAGATCGTTCATCCGAGCGTAAAGACTTGAATATACTTTACTTTTGCGGCGCCTGTCCAAACCGTGTTGGTTGCAACGTGAGATAGAGCTGTGGCATCTTCTTAACAATGTTCGGAGACATCCTTATGATAAGACGTCGCACCCATTCGGCCATGGCCGGTATCATCCTAACCTTTGTGTTATCAGTAGTTACGTTTGGCCAGGTAGATGTGGCTCGAAAGACGACGGCCATTACCTATCCGCTCGACGACACGGTCCTTGTGTCGTTCCGTGGCACGACCAGATTTCCGAGGATGAAGGGAAATGCAAGGGTGAAGCGGACGAACCGAACCGGGACGCGCGTCGAATTGTCGGTCGATAATATGCCGCGCCCGTTTGAGCTTGGCCCCGGCTATGCGACGTATGTTGTGTGGGCCGTTTCTCCGACCGGCCAGGTAGATAATCTTGGCGAGATAAAGCGCAGCGGCCTCTTTTTTATAAATTCAAAGATCAATGTCACGACGCCGCTGCAGACCTTTTCGATAATCATTACCGCTGAGCCGCATTTTATGGTCGCGCGCCCGAGCCAGCAGATCATGCTCGAGAACCTGTATCCAACGACGACCGACGGCAAGCGCATCAATACGATGCCGGCGATCAGTTATTTTGGTAACTCGAGCGATTACTTTCGCGATCCGAGGACGCCCGAGATAGCTGAGACCGATTATGCGAAAACGCCGTCGGCGGTACTTCAGGCGATACAAGGCGTGGCGCTGGCTAAGTTCGCCGGCGCCGAGCGTGACGCTCCTGCCGATCTTGCCGAGGCGGAGACGCTCTTGCAGAACGCCAAGAATGGCTGGTTGGCCGGGCGCGATTCGGACACGGTCGATATGACAGCGCGCAGATCGGTGGCGGCGTCTGTCAAGGCCGAGGTCGCGGCAAGCCAGGCACGCGCCGCCCGCGAAAAGCGCAATGAAAAGACACGTGCCGACGAAGAGATCCGAGCGGCGGAAGAGAAGTTCACGTCGGCCCAGAATGAACTTACGGACCTGCGAGCGGAACTCGCCCGTGAGACGCGCAACCGTGAACTTGCCGAGCGGGATTCGCTGAACTATTCAAATCAGGTCCGAGAGCTTCGGGATGAGAATGGACGACTCCGCGAGGAGATAGGCCGTATGCGTGTCGAAATGGACACCACTAAGGCCCGCCTGGCGACGTTAGAGGCGGAAAAGCAAAAGGAACAGGAAACTCGGGACAAGGAAGCGGCCGACGCCAAGCTGCGTGGGGCCGAAGCCGACTTGATAGCATCACTGAAGAAATACGGCACGGTCGCTAAAAACGAACGCGGGATCGTCCTGACACTTCCTGAATCTATGTGGGCCGGGCCGCGATCGAGTAACCTTATGCCGCAGGCCGACGGCAAATTGACGGCGCTCGCTGAACTGCTGGTGAACAACCCCGATTACCGGATCTCGGTCGAATCCCACACCGACAACGGCGGCGATCCGGACCTCATTCAGACGGTGACGGAACGGCGTTCATATGCCGTCGCCGATAAGTTCGCTTCGCTGGGTGTCGCGGAGGGCCGTATTGTCGCGAAAGGATTCGGTTCGACTGCGTCGATAGCCCCGAACACGACGGCGGCGAACCGCGCCAGGAATCGTCGGCTGCAAGTTGTCCTCGTGCTGCCTCAATAAGCTGCCCTACAAGAGCCTTGATCCACTGCACGGCCGAATATTTACGGTCGCGAACGGCTGAAATATGTTAAATTATCGATGACCACGAAAATTGACATACGGGGAGAAAAGAACATGAAACGTGCGTTTAGCATTCGTCTATGGATCGGCGTATTTGCTGTAGCGGTGGGTGCAGCCGTAATGGTTCTGCTGCCGTCGACATCACCGACGGCGACGAGCAGGGAGAGTGATCCTTTCGAGATCAGCTTTCCTTCGGCAAAGTTCGATCCGGTAACGACACATGCCGCCGGAACTGTCCGGCCGGGCGAAGCGCCGGCAGGCAGCGACCGCAATTATTATATTCTTCAGCTTAACCGGCCGACCGAGGATGATCTGTTGGATGACCTGCGCTCGGTAGGCGTCGAGGTTCTGCAATACGTTCCGCAGAGTGCATTTTATGTCCGCGCGACGCCGCAGGCGATCGCGACTGCCTCAGCACGAGAATATGTTCGATGGGCAGGCGCATTTCTCCCGGAGCATAAGATATCATCCGTCCTTTCTCAGCAATTATTTGCGGCCCGGGCAGGCCGAGCGTCTGCGGGCGGGATTTCTCCGATAGAGTTCACGGCGCCGGATCGCGCCATTTTTGACGTTGCGGTCTTTAAGACGGAACCGCTCGACAAGGTCGCCGACAGGCTGGCGTCTGTTTACGGGGCAACCATCATCCACCGCTCTGATCTGCCGGCCAATTACTTCAACATGATCCGGGCCGAGATATCGCTGGATCGTATCGCAGGTGTGGCTGATATTCCGGGCGTGATCACGATGGATGCCTATTCGCGTCCACAGGCCGAGGATGAGCGGGCCGCACACATCGTATCCGGCAATTACACGGGTCCGACGACGATAAGCGCGCCGGGCTGGAGTTCGCTCGCGCAGTTTGGCCGTGACGGCACGGGCGTGACGGTTGGGGTGGCTGACGACGGTATCAGTATTCCGGGCAATGGCGGATTCTATATCACGTCAGCGAACACAATAAATGGCCCGATGCGCGGGGCCCCGGCCGGAGCAACGGGCGGCCACGGCCACCTGAATGCGAGCATTATCGCCGGTGACCTTCCGTTTTACACCTCGGCCGACCCGACAGGCTACAACTACGGTGTCGGGATCGCACGCAAGGCCAGTATCATTAACATCCCACTCCTCGTTTCGGGCTACACGGGATCTGACGCGAATAACTTCGATGACACCGTTAGCACGTCGGGTGTGAACGGAGTGAAGGGCTCGATCAGCAACAATAGCTGGGGAAACGGGACAAACGGCAACGTTTACGATGCGTATACTGCCGGGTTTGACGGGTTTGTTCGAGACGCGTCCTCGGCGGGCACGGTCGATCCGATAAACATTATTTTCTCGGCCGGAAACTCAGGAGCGAGCGGCCTGACGAGGCCGAAGACCGCAAAGAATGTGATCGCGACGGGCAATTCGGAGAATCTACGGACTGAGCTTGGCGGAATGAGCGCCGACAGCATGGAGGACCTTGTAAATACATCGAGCCGCGGGCCGGCGGCTGACGGCCGCGTCAAGCCGGACATCGTCGCCCCGGGCGGCTATATCACCGGCGGCGGAGCAGGAACCGGAGCCTCGACGTTCGGGTTTGTTGCAGGGACATCCAATAACATTCTGGTCAGCAGCGGCACGTCGCACGCCGCGCCGCAGGTCGCAGGCGCAGCCGCACTGTTTACGCAGGCATGGAAGGAGAACAACAGCGGGATGAATCCGAGCCCGGCACTGATCAAGGCAGCGATCCTCAATACGGGACAGGAGATGACCGGCGTTAACGTCGGCACCGCTATCCCTAACGGCAATGAGGGATGGGGCCGGATCAATCTGAAGTATATGCTCCGAACCGGTGCTCCGATGAAACTGATCGATCAGACGAACACTGTACTGCCGGCTCCGGGATGGAACATGAATATCATCGGTGTTGTTGGCGATCCTTCGAAACCTATCCGTGTGGCCCTAGTCTGGACCGACCCGGCAGGAGCACCTAACGCGAATCCCGCGCTCGTCAACAATCTCGATCTGACGGTGACGATCGGTGGCGTCGTTTATCGTGGGAATAACTTCACGGGCGGCATCTCGACATCCGGCGGATCGGCCGATACGCTGAACAACGTCGAGCTTGTGCGTCTCCCCGCGGGAACGGCAACGGGGACGCCGTTTGTCATTAATGTCGTCGCCACTACCCTCAACGGTGACGGTGTTCCCGGGAATGGCGATCCGACCGACCAGGACTTTGCACTTGTTGCCTACAATTACGCGACCCGGCCGACGGCAAGGGCAGACTTTGACGGCGACGGCCGCACCGACGTCTCGGTCTATCGTCCGACCGGCGGGATCTGGCATACTCAAAGGTCCTTCGACGGCTACATCGGGAAGCAGTTCGGTATCAGCTCGGACGTGCCTGTTCCGGGAGATTATGATGGTGACGGACGCACGGACCTCGCCGTCTTTCGAGGTGATGTAAATCCCGCAAATCCGGACTTTTTTGTACTTAGAAGTCTGACAAACACAGTGGGTTACGCAGTGTGGGGAACGTCAGGAGACGTTCCGATCACAGGCGACTATGACGGTGACAGCAAGGCTGACTATGCCGTATTCAGACCGTCAAATAACACGTGGTACATACAAAAGAGCTTAGGCGGATCGAGTGCGGACGGATTCGGCTCGGCGGGAGATCTTCCATTAGCGATGGATCTAGAAGGTGACGGAAAATCAAATATCGGCGTATTTCGCCCCGGGAACGCAACCTGGTACATTGCAAAGCCGACTGGGATTCCCTCGCAGAACTTTTACGCTATGCCATTCGGCATAGGCACAGACAAGCCGGTACCGGCAGACTATAACGGTGATAATATGGACGACCTTGCGGTTTTCCGTCCTGCATCGGGCATTTGGTATTTCTTATACAGCTCAGGCTTGACCGGAACCGTTCAGTTCGGAGCGAGCAGCGATATTCCGGTGCCCGGCGACTATGACGGTGACGGACGAGACGACCCGGCCGTTTTCCGCAACGGAACGTGGTACCTGCTTCGTTCCTCTGCGGGATTTGCCGGGATGACCTTCGGGCTCGGAACAGATATTCCGGTACCGAGAAAATATGTTCCCTAGCGGCGTTACTGAAAGGCCGGCGAGATCGCCGGCCCTTTTTTATGCGGTGAGGATCGCCACGCGATGCGGCGGCAATCCGAGCATGCACTCATCTCCGACCTCCAATCCGACAACGCGAAAAACTCGCGTCATCAGTCGAAGCCCGCCGGCGTCAAACTCAATTATCGACGTCGGGCCCCGGAACTTGATCGCGGTAACGACGGCACGCAGCAGATTATCCTCCGGAAAGGATGAACCGAGCGACATCGATACCTGTTCCGGCCGGATGGCCAGCGTTGCATCCTGGTTTATAGGCCCCAATCGACTTTTTTGCGTTTGCTGGGCAAATAGGCGATGCGCGCCGTCGATGGTATAGAATTCCGGCAGGTCAGCGTCAGATGATGTCAGTCGGCGTGCCTTTATCAGATTCATCTCGCCTGTCGCCCGGGCGACCTTCACAGATAGCGGTTCGTCATAGATCTGTTGCGGCGTCCCGCTCTGAATTACCTCGCCCTCGTCTATAACGGCTACTTCGTCCGTGAGCTCAAGGATCTGATCGAAGGAACTCGAAGCGAAGATCACGATCCTTCCACGTGCCTTGGCAGACCGACGGATCATCTCAAAGCATGCGCTCCGCTGGGCCGCATCCATCTGCCCAAACGGTTCGTCGAGAAGCCAGACACGGTCTATTGTTTCCGCGGCCGCTTCAAACCTGGCCGTTTCGATCGCGCCCTGTGAGCCTCGTTCAAACGAGCCCCTTAACAACTCAATGAAAGTCTTTGATGAACTGCCGGTATATAGTGAGAGGCGACGTTCCTTTCGCTTCAGGCCCGTGATATCACGGCCGTCGAGTTCGATCTGTCCGCTGGTCGCCTTGGCGGCACCCGCGAGCACTTTCAGCAGCGTCGATTTTCCCGATCCGCTCGCTCCAAACAGCCCGATGACGCTGCCGTCATCAACCTCGAACGAAATGTCGCGCAAGGCCCACGTGTTGCCGTATCGGTGTGACAGCAAGTCTAATTTCAGAGGCATCTTGATCGTGATCGGAACTTCTGCGGGCGGGCGGCGTGCAAACTATAGGTGCCCGTTGTCATCCGAATAGTGCAAGTATAAACTGATTTGCATCCTATCGGCATTGGCAGGAGAAAGTTATGTTTCGGATCATATATGGCCTACTGATCGCTTCGGTCATCGGACTTGGGACCATCAGTGCGGCCGCGCAGGGGACGCAGCCAAAAGCCAGCCCCAGGCCGCTGGCAACGCCGCCGCCGGTCGTGACCGGCGCCGAGATCATCAGCCGTGCGGGCGATCTGGTCGAGACGCCGCCGCAGAATCCTGCAGCCGGCATCGAGCCTCGCGAAAAAGGCGATGCTGACACCAACGTGACAGTCAGAGAACTCACCGAGCGAATAAACAGGCTGGAGGCGAATAGGAAAGACCCTTACGACGAAAAGCAGAAGCGAATGCTTCTCAACCTCGACATCCTCACGCGGGCCGAGCAGCGCGCCGAGTCCCTGAGAAAGCAGCACTTTGAGATGATCGAGAAGGAAAGCGCGATCAAAACGAGGCTTGAGCAGCTCGAATATGAATCCCGGCCTGAGGTCATCGAGCGCACGCTCCAATTGTCCGGCTCCCTGCGGCCGGAAGAGGTCCGCGATTCTCGTCGCCGAAGTATTACGGCCGAGCGGACAAACCTGCAGCTGCTCCTGACCGAGATCCAGTCAGCCCGTTCTAACCTCGCCGACAATGTCCAAAGGGCCGATCTGATGGTCGAACGGCTCAGGCTCAAACTCGAACGAGACATCGAAAACTCATTTCTCAAAGACGACGAGCGCGAGAATTAAGGGACATCCGAGTCTGATTACTGGAAAATCCACCCGTTTCGGTATATAAGTTAGTCAAACAAAACTGCTGATCGGCGATGCCTGAGTGCCGTTAGACGTCGCCGATCATTTTTCTCGCATCGACCACCGGTCGGTATCGAGATAGGCGTATTTTCTTGACGACGGAGCCGAATGATCAAAACGGGCATTGGCGTAATACTTCAAATGATCCTGGTCATCGTGGCCGTAGGACAGGTCAAGGTGCCCTTCGACGGTTCGGCTGAGTCATTCATCCTTAGAAACGGCAGCACGTTCTCAGCGTCGGGCGGGAGCAGAGGGCCTTTGGCCGGGCGACCGTCACCGATCGCGGCGGATATTCTCGAAGTTCAGCAAATAATTGCCGGTCATCACATCGACGGCGATCGGCTGAAGCCTGCTGACCTGACAAAGAACGCCGTCGCGGGCATGCTCGACGCCCTCGATCCGCATTCGAGCTTCTACGACAGGGCCGAGTGGGCCGAACTAATGGACGAGCAGCGCAGCGGTTACACGGGCATCGGTGCGACCATAGCGAACTTTGAGAGCGGAGGCGTGGTCGACACATTCGTCCTCTCGACGTTCTCAGGCTCGCCCGCGGCAGACGCTCGTTTGCGATACGGTGACCGGATCGTGGCCGTCAACGGCGAGTCGATGGCCGGCAAGACCTCTGACGTGGTCCGCGACAAGATACGCGGGACGGCCGGCACCTCGTTTCGGATGACGGTCGAGAGGGCATCAGACCTACGCCAGATCACGCTTCAGATCAGACGCGCTCGTGTGGCACAGCCGTCAATACCGGACGCATATATCCTCCGGCCGGGCATCGGCTATATCGATCTCTCAGAAGGCTTCAATTACACCACTGCAGACGAATTTGACACGGCGCTTGCCGACCTGAAGCGCCAGGGCATGGCATCTTTGATCCTCGACTTTCGCGGCAACGGCGGTGGGATCGTGGATCAGGCGGTGAAGGTGGCGTCAAGGTTCCTTCCCGCCGGGACTGTCGTCGTGACGCAGCGCGGCCGCACACGCATCGACAACCGCAGTTGGCGTGCATCAGGGCCCGATCCTGAGACGATGCCGCTCGTCGTTCTCGTTGACGAAGAGACCGCCTCGGCGTCCGAGATCGTCGCGGGCGCATTTCAGGATACAGACCGGGCGTTGATCGTTGGCGAAAAGACCTTTGGCAAGGGACTGGTCCAGAGTGTCATCGAATTGCCGGGCCGGACCGGCCTGACGCTTACGACCGCACGATACCTGACGCCATCCGGCAGGTCGATCCAGCGCGATTACGTGCGGACAGACCGGTACGATTACTATCATCACCGGTCGCAGGCCGCGGCCGCGGGTGCGTTCTTTGAGGCCCGGACGGTAACAAACCGCCGCGTCGTCGGAGGCGACGGCGTTCATCCGGACGAGCCTGTGGAACTGCCGCGATTGACTCCCGACGAGACGAAGTTGCTCGACCCGTTATTCTTCTTCACGCGTGACCTGTTAAACGGTCGCGTTGCCGGGATCGCGATAGAACCTGTCGCCAAGGCGTCGAGCGGGCGTGTCCTGGCTGGCGATATTGTTGTAACACCGGCCATGATGGCTGGATTCACGCACTATTTAACCAGCAGCCAGGGAGCGTTTGGGGAGCAAGGTTCCGATTGGAGCATCTTCGTAAGAAAGCGGCTTCGATACGATCTCGTGATGGGGTTGTACGGTATTACGATGGCCGGCCAGGTCCTTATCGAGGACGATCCGCAGGTTGCAAGGGCCGTAAATGCCTTGCCACGGGCGGCCCAACTCGCTGCCCTTGCAGATCAAGCCCGCGGGCCAAAGAGACAGTGATCATCGCCTGAACGACAGGACGGCTCCTCCGGCCCCAACGGCCCAGCCAAACTTTTTGTCCATGTATAGCCCGTAGAGGTGTGAACGTGTACTACCGTCCTGCCGGACCCACGTGCGTCCCTTGTCGGTCGAACGCAGGATGGTCCCTCGATGGCCGACTATCCAGCCGTTCTTATCATCGGCAAAATCTACGCGCATGAGAGTATCGCGAAAGTTCGTAGCGACTTTGTCCCAAGTTGAGCCGCCGTTTGCTGTTCGCAGTATCGTGCCCGTCTTGCCAACGACATAGCCCTCACGATCGTCACGGAAATCAACATTGAAAAGCGGCACATTCGTGCCCGAGTTTTGCTTCGTCCACGTGGTGCCGCTGTCGGTAGTCGCGAGAATAACGCCATTGTCGCCGACGATCCAGCCGTTGGAACTGCCATTGAAATCGAGGTGGAACAATTCCGTCTTGGTCGGGACGACGATCCTCCGCCACGTGTCGCCGCCGTCCTCGGTCCGCATCAGCAGGGAATCGACAACGACCTCGTCGTCACCGCTCTTGCGGAGAACTGAACCGATCACATAACCGCGTTTCTTGTCAGAGAATCGAATGCTGAGGAATTCCGGCCGCCCGCCGCCGAATTCGCCCGTGCGGTAAATGCGCACGTCATGCCAAGTTCGGCCGCCGTCACGCGTAATAAAGAACTTTCGCCCCGCTACCAGATAGCCGTTGTCGTCGTTGCGAAAGTAGATCTCGTTAATATCTTCGGTGGTATTGAGCGGAACACGCGTCCATGTCTTGCCGCCGTCGGTTGTCGAGGCGAGATAGCCGTCGTCACCCGCGACCCAGCCTTTATCGGACGACGTGAAGAAAACGGCGATGAGGTCGCCGTTGGTATTCTTCGGGCCGGCAACCCAATTGTTTTGAGCTTTAAGGCTGCCGGTAAGGAATACAACGATGGCAATGGAAAATAGGATCTTGTTCAAACTACACTCTCCGAGAACTTGTCGTTTCGTAATAATAAGAATAGACCATTCAGTAACAGAAAATCACCCCAACGGTCTGCCAATTCTTTTTGCGGCTTGCCGTTCTATTTGCGGAGAAGCTCTGCTTCTCCGTCGAGCCTCACAAAGATCGCGGCTGTTCCGCCGTGTCTTTCGGCGGCGGCATAGCCGCATATTGATGAGTTGGCACGCCGGAAAAGTAAACTTTTCCGCAAATAGAGCGGCACAGCCGCTGTTCTAGCTGGTTATCCGATACACCTTGCCTTGCCATACGATCACAACCTGTTCGCCGAGCGAGAGATACGGTGCAAGCTCGGGATTAGACCCGACCAGCCTGAAGTACTCATCGCTCGCGAACTTGATCTTCACCTCCGGCAGCTTCGCCGACTCGACAAAGTCCGAATCGACCCAGACGCCATTTGTGTTGATAAAGTTTCGATTCGCGACGAACTGGTTCTGCCGAGAATTGCGGACGATGATCTGGTCGTTCACGTCTTTATCGGCGGCTACGATCTGGGTGTTCATCTGCATCGAATTTTGCCGGCTGCTCATCTGCACCGCTCCGGCGCCGCTCTTTTCTCTCATCGCCGTGGCGGCCGGGAGAGCCACCCGCTCGTCCATCGGAGCGTCGCGGCGGATGTTGGCCATCGAGCCGTCGGTCGCGAGATACGACGTGTAAGGCGTCACGAGGCCGTAACGCGTGCCGAGGTCTATGACCTCGTCGCGGGTCTCCTTGGTCTCGCCATTGGCGCGGATCTGCTCGAGAAGCCAGCCGACGCGACGGCTTGCCCAGAGGCGTGGCAGGAAGTTGTTGTCGTCCTCGCGGATGGGGAAATCGAGATCGTTATAGGTGAATGACCGCGATTCCTTGCCCGCTTTGCCGGTGAGGCGCAGCGTGATGTTGTTGAGGTCGTTGGTGTTCTTGTAACGGCCGATGATCGTTAGCTGCATTCCTCGGAACAGATCGGTGAGCTTGCGCGGATACATCGACTCGGTGATGACCGGGCCGAAATCGAGTTCCAGATCGCTCAGCACAGGCGACGAGACGCGCGAAAAGAAATTCGACACCTTGATCTCGAGGTCTTCCTTAGGCTGAACGTAATCCGAAATGCCGCTGTTCTCCGAACCGATCCTATCGAGCAGCGTCGTGTTGACGTCGTAGCCAAAGCCGAACGGGAAGATGCGAATGTCGAGCTTCTTGGCGTCATTGAGATTCTTGATTATGCGTTCCGTGTCCGTCACGCCGACCGTCGGCAGGCCATCGGTCATAAACACGAGCATCTTTGGCCGGTCGCCGCGTTCGAATTGTTTTAGCGATTCGAGCAGGGCGTCGTTGATGTTCGTGCCGCCCGTCGGATGCAGCTTGCTGACGAATTCCTCGCCGCGTTTCTTGCCCTCGGCGTTGGCGGCGATCAGGCCGCGTTCCATCAGATGTTCTTCGCCGGCGAAGTTTATTACGTTAAATCTATCGCCATCGCGAAGCGTCCTGATGCCGAACAGCAACGCCTTGCGGGCCTTGTCCATCTTGCCTTCCTCGGCCATCGAGCCTGACGTGTCGAGCACAAAGACGATGTCTTTGTTGACCAGGTCACGTTCGGAGATGTTGTCCTTTGGCGACAGTTGCAGCAGGAAGTAGCCGTCCTTGCCCGGTTCGCGGTGCGTGATCAGCGACATGCCGAAGTCATTATTCGACAGCCCGTAAAAGAGCTGAAAGTCGCCGTCGTTGTTCCTTGTCTCGAACGAAATGTTCGCCGTTGTCTCTCCCTTCATCTTTGTCTCGATCGAGTGTGTGGGCGAATAGATGTTCCGCAACGCCTCACGGCCTGTGATCTCGATCTTGCCTGAGACGGTGCCGATCGGAGCACGGACGCCCACGTCCGTTTTTTCGCCCATGGGACGCTGCCAAACGTTTCGTCCCGTGCCGAGCGGATAGCGGTAGGCGACGGTGCCGGATTCGGCTTTTAGGATCTCGGTGTATGTAAGTTCGAGCTTTTTGTCGGAGTTTGGCGGGATCGGGAAGATCGACGCCTGGAAGAGATTTTTGCCCGCGTATTCGAGCAGGCCGGGATCGCGTTGGCGGCGGACGATCTCGTCGTAGATGCGGCGGGCCTCTTCGCGCGAGCGTACCTCGCCGACGAGCTTTTTGCCGTTCTCCCAGATCGCGAACTCCACGACCGAAGCCGTTTCCGGGATCGGAAAAAAGTACGTGCCCTCGAGCGTGTACGGCGTGTCGTTGCGAAACACCTGCTCGACATGCGTCGTCGCCACTTGTCCGTTGATCTTTGTGTCGAGCTCAATCGACTTGACCGGCAAAGCGTTCGGCAAAGCCGGCGGCACCGGCCTCGGCCGGCACGGCCTGAAGTCGCACGGCATCGGCACAATAACGCCCTGCGCGTTAGCGTTCTGAACAACAAAAAGCGGCGCGACAACCGCGACCGCCAGTGCAAAAATACTGCGTAATTTCATAGATCTCTCCCAAATTGTTAATACGCGCGGAGTAACTCTACGCTTGTTTGACACTTAGGGAACGAGGGAAGTTGCTTTGTCTTGCAAGGAGAATTGCCCACGAAAGACACAAAAAACACGAATCTTAGACAAGGTCTGATTCGTGTCTTTCGTGTATTTCGTGGGCAGATCTCCGTTTTTTGATTTTTAGCGGGCGAAGTGTTCTCATTGAATCACTAAGAATCCGGTCGCTACCGCTCCCGGTTCTGACTTATTTATGTCCGAAAGCTTCAAATTACCGCCGCTTGAGATCGAGGAATATGCTTTGGGGAACGGGTTGAGGGTGGTGTTCAATACTGACCACGCGGTGCCGGTGGTGTCGGTGGCGGTGTATTACAACGTCGGTTCGCGGAACGAGCGTGAGGATAGGACGGGCTTTGCGCATTTGTTTGAGCACATGATGTTCCAGGGGTCTGAGAACGTGCCAAAGGCCGGGCATTTTCAGCATATTATGAAAGCCGGCGGAACGATGAACGGCACCACGTCGAGCGAGCGGACGAACTATTACGAGACGCTGCCCGCGGACCAGTTGCCGCTTGCTCTGTGGCTCGAGTCGGACCGGATGAAGTCGCTCGCGGTCACACAGGAGAACCTCGACAACCAGCGCGAGGCCGTCAAGGAAGAGAAGCGGCTGCGTTACGACAACCAGCCTTACGGGCAGATATTCGACCTGATCAACGAGATGATCTACAAGAATTTTGCCAACTCGCACTCGACGATCGGATCGATGGAGCATCTGGACGCGGCTTCGGTCGAGGACGTGCAGGAATTCTTCAGGATCTATTACGCGCCGAACAACGCGGTGATCGTGTTGTCAGGTTCGTTCGATTCGGACGAGGCAAAGGCGTTGATCGAGACTTACTTTGGCGACATTCCGTCGCAGGCTCTGCCGCCGGAACTCGACGTCACCGAACCGACCGAGGTTGCCGACAATTACCGTGAATGGCTCGATCCGCTCGCGCCGTTTCCCGCGTTTTTGATCGGCTGGAAGATACCGCCGAGACGTTCGCCGGACTTTAACGCGTTGTATCTCGCCGGAAAAGTTTTGTACGACGGCGACAGCTCGCGGCTGTATCAGAAGCTGGTCAAGGGCGAAGAGAGCGTTATCCAACTGTTTGGTTTTACCGACGAGCGTCGCGGGCCTTCGAGTATCTTTGTCGGAGCGATACCGAAGCCCGACAAGGACCTCAGCAAGATCCGCGAGACGATCATGCAGGAGATACAGGCCATCGCCGCCCACGGCCCGACCGCGGAGGAGATGGAAAAGATCGAGAACCAGTTGGTGAATGATTCGGTGCGGATGCGGCAGTCTTCGATGTCGCGGGCACAGGCGATCGCGGAATACGCGTTGTATGACGGCGACCCTAAACTGATCAACACCGACCTCGACGAACTCCTCGCCGTCACCGCCGAACAGATCCGCCACGCCGTCGGCGTTTATCTAAACACCGACAACCGTGCGCTTCTCGATGTCGTGCCGGCCGGCCAGGGCTAGGCGAAATGAGATATGAGATATGAGATATGAGATGTGAGAGATGAAAGGCAATATTCTGAAGGAAAGATCGTATGCGCTTGCCCTCAGGGTTGTGAACCTCTCGCGTCATCTTATCGAGCAGAAGAAGGAATTCATCTTGTCGAAGCAGATATTGCGTTCCGGAACGTCAATCGGAGCAAATATCGAAGAGGCATACCAAGGAGAATCAAAATTAGATTTCATTCATAAGTTGGCAATCGCGAATAAGGGAGCATTTGAGACATACTATTGGCTGCGACTGCTTCGTGACAGCAAGCTGCTTACTGAGAAACAGGCTGAATCGATCCTGAGTGAATGCGACGAGATTCAGCGGATGCTTGTTGCCGCGATCAAAACCGCGAAAGCTCGAAAGTAACTTCTCATATCTCACATCTCATATCTCATATGGACACATATCGCAAGAATCCTCCAACACCTTTAGCTCCGGTGGCATTTGAGATAGGTCGGCCGACGACGGCGACGCTGGACAATGGGCTGCGCGTTGTTGTCTTTGAGAATAAGCGGCTGCCGCTGGTGAGCTATCGGCTGGCGTTCTTTTCGGGCGACATTCACGACCCGAAAGGATCGACCGGGCTGACCTCGGCAATTGCGGCGCAGATAACCGAAGGAACGGAGAACTACACGAGCCTGCAGCTTGCGGACAAGGTCGAGCGGCTGGGCGCATCGCTCCACGCCAGCGCGTCGGATGATTTTACGATAGTTTCGGCGTCGGCTCTTTCGCTTTATTCTTCAGAGATGCTCGATCTGATGGCCGAGGCCGTGCTCCGGCCGACGTTTCCTGAAGAGGAGCTTGACCTCTACCGCCGAAATACCGTCGAACACTTAAAATTCCAACGTTCGCAGCCGCCGTTCCTCGCAGGCGAGCAGGCGGCGAGGCTGCTTTACGGTAAGCATCCATATGCGACGATCTCGCCGAGTGCCGCCGACGTAGAAAAGCTCGACAGGGAAGCGCTGGCAAAGTTTCACGCCGCGATGCTCGTCCCGAACAACGCAATGCTCATTGCTGTCGGCGACATTGATGCCGACGAATTCGTGACGGAACTGACCGAGCACTTTGGCGGCTGGCAGCCCGGTGCGGCGGCGACGCATTCATTCGCAGATATACCGCCCCGTGACCGACGCACACTCACGATCGTCGACCGTCCGGGCTCGACTCAGTCGAACGTCGTGATGGCCAACACCGCGATAAACCGCACAGCTCCGGATTATTTCAAGGTCATCGTAATGAATCAGGTCCTCGGTGCCGGTGCGTCGTCACGAGTGTTTATGAACCTGCGTGAGGAGAAGGGCTACACCTACGGAGCCTATACGCGACTCAACACAAAACGCCTCAGCGGTGACATCGAGGCAACGGCCGAAGTCCGCAATGAGGTTACCGGCGATTCGCTGAAAGAGTTCTTTTACGAACTCGAGCGGATAAGAAACGAAAAGGTTGGTGATGAGGAATTGGCCGACGCGAAGAGTTTCCTCACCGGCGTCTTTCCGATCCGGGCTGAAACGCAGGAAGGCCTGACCAACCTGATCGTCAACCAGCATCTGTATGGGCTGCCGCACGATTACCTGCAAACGTATCGCGAACATGTCTCAGCCGTGACGCCGGACGACGTTATCGAAGCCGCGAAAAAGTACGTCCGCCCCGACGAGATGGCGATAGTGATCGTCGGCGACGCGAGCGAAGTCCGGCCGCAGGCCGAGAGCTACGCCGAGACGGTCGAGATATTCGATACGGACGGGAATAAGAAGTAGCCCACGAAAAACACGAAACACACAAAAAGGATTTCTCCTTATTCGTGTGTTTCGTGTATTTCGTGGGTAGTTTTCTTACGCGGGCATCTCGAATTGGATGATCGCGAAGTCCGCTCCGGCCGGGTCGGCGACCATCGCCATTCGACCAACGCCTGGGGCGTCGAACGGCGGGACGCGAATGCTCCCGCCGTTCTCGGTGATCTTGGCAATAGTATCGTCCGCGCTATCGACCGCGATGTAGGTAGCCCAGTGCGACGGCGCATCGCCCCAGTCGTCACCTTCCATCGGCATCATGCCGCCGTAAGCGGTGCCGCCGAGAACGATCTCTTTGTAGTCCATCGGCGAAACTTGCGTTTGCGGCAGTTCCCAGCCGAAGAGTTTCGAATAGAAATCCATCGCGGCGGGCAGGTCTTTTGTCCTCAATTCTCGCCAGCAGATCTCGCCGGCCTTTGGTATGTCAAAACTAGCCATTGTGCCCTCCTTCCGCCATCTTGAACGTCGCAAATATTGCGCCTGTCGGATCCTGTATCACTGCGAAACGCCCCGCTCCGGGAATATCCGAAGGCTCCTTTAGGATCGTTGCCCCGAGTTCAGCAGCCTGGCGGGCGTTCGCGTCAACGTCATCGACCATTATGTAGGTCATAAAGTGCGGCGGCGGCGCTCCATCGGGAAAGAATTCGGCACTGATCTGATACAGGCCGCCGGCCGGATAATCGCCGCCGGTCGAGTACTCGTGATACTGAAAGCCATCGGTCATGGCTTCGTTCGTCTGGAATTTCCACCCGAATACGTTCGTGTAAAAGTCCATCGCCTGCTTAGCGTCGGCCGTCGCGATCTCCGTCCAGCAAAAACTGCCGTGACACGGGCCCGCGAAACCTTCCGCTGCGGTTGCTTCTGACATATGTGTCTCCTCCTAAAAAATGTACCTAGATTCTCTGCGAATAAATGGTCTTACGCAATCGTTCAAAAAATGTTCTGGATCGCGGCGTGAGAGCCGGCGTATTAGGCAGGACAAGCCGGGCCGTGATCCAAAACTCCGTTGCGGCCTCTGCCTAGCCGGCGCGACGGATCGGCGCGACGCTGCCCTGCATCTCCTGCAGGCGTGCGATCAGGTCCGATGCGGCACGCTTCGATAGTTCCTCCACCGCGCAGTGCATTGCGGCGGCACATTCGGCGTCAACGTCGATCTTTGACTCACGGCCGATCGCTCGGATCATGCCGAGCTGCTTGGCCGTGATCATGTCACCGAGCGTTTTGGCGATGGCGTTGGTTGCCGTCTGGCGTGGTTCGATCACCGGCTGCTCGTCGTTCTGCTCGATAGAGTCGAACTCCCTCTTATAAAGCTCGCGTGCGATGCCGAATTTGACGGCCGCCCGCTTGAGCGCGTCGTGCTCGGCCTTTTTAATGCCCGTTTCGCTAAATGCCTTTCCCGTTCCCAGCCCTTCGCGTGTCACGCCATCGATCGTGATGGCGACCGTGACGGTGATGATCTCGCCGATCGAGCGAATGTCCTTGACCGTATGGCCCCAGTTCGGTGCCGTCTCGTCAAGGATGTCAGCGACGGTGTGCCATTCGACGTATTCGACCATGTGGACATTACCGTCGCGGTCGCGCCGTCCGGCACGCTGGCGGATCAGATTGGGATCGACCGTCTTGCGAAGCTCCTTGAGCGTGCTGGAAAAATCGAGAACGTTGTTCATGATCTCGGTCGTTTCTGTCGTGGTGGTTTCGTTCGTGTTGCGTTTCATTGTTTTGTGTTCTCCTTCGTTGTGTTTACTCGGCCGATCCCTATCGCCATTTCGTTTTCGGGCTGTCTGAAACTTTCCCGAATAAACGATAGTGAGCAGCCGCTGTTCGCCGCGCTTCAGACGTTAGCGCGACTCAGCTTTTTTCTTGTCAAAAGATACCTTTCGCTTGCATCTGTGCAACAGAGTAACACGAAAATATTTTCGTTGCAAGCATGAATTTTATGTTGCATTCAGAAAAATGATGTGTTATGTTTTATTCGTGAATGCGAAAAAGCATCCGTGACACTCTAGGAAATACCAGGAGGAAACTATGGCAGACAACAGTTATGAAAGTTTGATCAACACCGCCGATCTCGGGAAGGCGATCAAGCGCCGCCGCGAAGAATTGAAGATGAGCCTTCGCGATGTCGCTGACGTCATCGATGTATCGGCATCAACCCTTTCGCGTATCGAGAACGGGACGGGCCGTCCCGATACCGACAATATCGCCCGTATCACACGCTGGCTCAATATGCCGGTCGATCGCCTGATGAAGCACTCAAGCGACGGCGTCGAGCCGGTGATCTATTACCCGCACGAGCCGGTGACAGAGATCATCTCGGCGCATCTGCGTGCTGACAAGAATCTTGCCCCTGAAACGGCCGAGGCGCTGTCGGAACTTTTCCGCGTCGCTTACAAGCAGTTCAGCAATAAGGGCAAGAGGAGATAACTAAACCGGACGAGACGAGAAAACTACACGAGAGACAAAGATATGACACACACGAATGATAGAAATGTTCGCTGGCTGTTTGGGATCGATACGGCGATCGTGCTGTTCTTTTTGGCACTGGAATACGGGCGCGCGGTGCGCGTTTTGACGGTTGACGGCATTCTGATGGCCGTTACGATGGCGATGATCGTCGTGCTGCCCTACTTTCTGCCGTCAAACTATCAACGGCCGGCATTTTCGGGTTGGCTGATGGGCCGCTCCGGAGTGATGGCCTTGGGCCTCGTTCTTGGCGCGTCCCTGACCGCTGGCATCGACGCAGGCTTGCCCGCAAGCCTCCGGTTCATGCCGATGACGTTCCTGATACTGACCGCGATGATCAGTTGTTATGTTCAGTTCTACGGTCTGTTAAGGCTTCGCCCGGCGAAATAGGCAAAAGCCGTCGAGGCGAAAAAGAGAAAACCCGCCCTGTGTCTCGGGAACACGGGCGGGCTTTTCTATTCGGTAACGATCTACTCTGCGAGTTTACTAAAAGTCTTTTCGTGAGACGCAATGACGGCTCGGGTCAGGGAGCGGACATGCTCCCTGCGTTCGTTCGGATTGACAGTCACGGCTACCGCTTCGTGAATTCTCGTGAGTTCGCCGGCTAATTCTGAGTATTGCGTCAGCGTCAACGCCTGGGCGCCGTCGCAGAGGGCTTTTTCGGGGTGGGGATGGACTTCGATGATCAGCCCGTCAGAGCCGGCGGCGACTGCGGCCCGGGCCATTGGGGCTACGAGATAATTGTGGCCGGTGCCGTGAGACGGATCGACGATGATCGGCAGGTGCGACACGCGCTTGACCGCCGGAACGATCGAAAGGTCAAGCGTATTTCGGGCGTGGCCGGCAAAGGTACGCACCCCTCGTTCACAGAGAACGACCTTTTCATTGCCCTCGGCCATTATGTATTCGGCCGCGAGCAGCAGTTCGTCAAGGGTCGCTGCAAGGCCGCGTTTGAGCAGAACGGGCTTGCCTGCGCGGCCGGCGTATTTTAGCAGCGAGAAATTCTGCATATTTCGCGCTCCGATCTGGATACAGTCGCCGTATTCGGCAACGGCATCAACGCCCTGCTCGTCCATTGCTTCGGTGATAATGTTCAGGCCGAACTGATCGCGGACCTCGGCGAGCATTTTGAGGCCGTCGGTACCAAGCCCCTGAAACGCATATGGCGACGTGCGTGGCTTGAAGGCACCGCCGCGGAAGAACTTCGCTCCGCTTGCCGCTACGATCTCGGCGGTCGCTAATACCTGTTCACGGTTCTCGAGGGCGCACGGCCCGGCGATGATCGCCAAATCGCCGCCGCCGATCGATGAGTTGCCGATGGGAACCGCCGACGCATCGCGGCCGTTCTTGACGGTGAGCCTGTAAGGTTGTGTGATCCTGATGACGTCGGCGACGCCGTCGATATTCTCAAATGCGCCCGGGTCGATCGACCCCTTGTTGCCGGCCACGCCGATCGACATCTGGCGTCGTCCGGGAACGATATGGGCTTCAAAGCCGAGCGATTCAACTGCTCGCAGGACGTTTTCTATTTGCTCGGCCGTAGTATCGGGCCTCATCACGATGAGCATAAATTACCTATACCGCCAATCTTAGCAAACTTACAAACATAATTGCTGATGCGGCGAAATTCAAACTGTCACATCCGTCCCGGGACTTCGATACCGAGTGTTGCGAGTGCGGCTGTAAGAGCCCGACGCGTCATGTCGGCGACGACCACCAGGACCGCCCGCTTCACGTCGTCGGTCTCGGCGATGATCTTATGATTGTGATAAAAGAGGTTAAAGGCCTTTGCGAGGTTGAACGTATATTTCGCGAGGATCGCGGGTTCGTTGGCATTTGCAGCCTGCTCGACGGTCTCAGCGAGCCTCGCTGAGGTAACCGCCATCGACCATATCTCGCTGCCCGACTCCGACTCCAGTATTTCCGTCACGGCCGCGATGTCCGTCAGGCGAGAACGGCATTCGTCGATCGTTTCACCCTTTTCCTGAAGTTTTCGGAAGATCGAATTTGCCCGAACCGCTGAATACTGACAAAAGCAGCCGGTCTCGCCGTCAAACGAAAGAGCTTCCTTAAAATCGAAGACGATCACGGTGGTGCGCGTGAACTTGAGTAAGAAATACCGCAACGCTCCGACCGCGATCTGGTGAGCGATATGATCCTTTTCTTCTACCGAGGCGTCCGGATGCCGCGACTCGACCTCAATAAGGGCATTGGCTTCGAGACGGTCGATCAGGTCGTCGGCTTTTACGCCAAGGCCTTTGCGGCCGGACATTTCGATGAATGAGCGATCGCGGTCTTCTGCACTCAACACGAAGCCAAGTTCTTCAGCCGCGGCAGGTGAGAGGGCGACCATCTCGTAAGCGAGATGCACGCTTGCCTCTTCGCCTCTTTCCGGCGAGATAGCAGCGACGCCTTTCTTGACGACTTCCTGCGGATACGATTGCCGCGTGTCGATAACATTGTAGATCGTCTCGCCGCCGCCGAAGTGCGTGTGCCGGTGATCGTCCGGGTCGGGCGTCGTGATCCAGATCTCTTTGCCGTCGCCGTATGTGTGAAACAAACGGTAGTTAAAATCGAGGCCGAGGATTCCGAGCTTCCACATCTGGTAGGCGATGTCCTTGCCCGTATAGGTGACCGTGCCGTTAGAGCGGACGAGTATCTTGTCGGCCGCGTGATCGTCGCTGCCCTCGTGCGATTCCCATGGCATCACCCAACAGCCGGCATGAGCGCCTTCATCGACATAGTGAATGACACCGAGGTCCTTCATCTGCTCGAACGCTCTGTCCCAAAAATGCAGATGCAGTATCTCGCTCTCGCGCGGAAGCAGGTCGTAACGGATCGACAGGCGTTCCATTGTCGCCGTGATGCATTCGACATTACGAGTTGCGACGTAATCGGCGAGTTGTGCGGTCGGATTATTGCCTTCTTCGATCAGGTGGAGAACCTCGCCGCGTTTCTCCTTGAGCGCTTCATCAGCCTGATATTGCTGCCCAACTTTTGCGTAAAGGTCCCAGCAGTAATAGTCGAAAGATGTGCCCTTGGCTCTAAGCTCGGCATCGAGAGCTTTGATCGAATCAAGGTCGCGGCCCTCAAGGTGAATAAATCCGACAACGACATCGGCGACCTGAACGCCGGTGTTATCAATATAGTTCTGAACCTCGACTTGTTTGCCGGTAGCCGTAAGGATGCGCTGAAATGTATCACCCAAAACTGAATTTCGGACGTGCCCGATGTGAGCGGCTTTGTTTGGATTGACCGAGGTGTGTTCGACGCAGACCTTCGCACCAGCGGTTCCGGCATGCGGCAGCGGCTCGGCAGATACATTGTCTGCGAGAAAAGCTGCGCGGTTCAGGAACACATTCAGATATCCTGGCCCGGCGATCTCGACGCGGGCGACCGTATCGAGTTCTTCAAGCGAGTTTTTTAAGGTTTCCGCGATCGCCCGCGGATTTTGCTTTTCGCCGGTCTGCTGCTTGATCAGCTTTGCGAGTTCGAATGCGACGGGGAACGCAGCGTCGCCCATCTCGGTCTTGGGCGGGACCTCGATCGGGATGTCTGTCAGCTCGACATTGAATTCGCGCGCCGCGGCCTCGGTGACCGTCGTTCGCAAAATTGTTTGTATCTCAGATAAATTCACCTCTATCTTCTGCTCCAAAAGCAAAAACCAGAGTATATCGCGACGGCGGGCGGTTTGTGTAGGAAGGGAAGTTAGAAGCTGGGGCTTAGTGTCTCATCAATATGGCTTTGCACGAGCCGCAGGTTGTCGCCCGACAGGTCGAGGAACTGCACGCCAAACCCGTCACCGTGCTGCATGTTGCGGACGATCGCCGAACAGGTCGCAAGGCTCGCACTCCGTGGCATCTTGAACCGCAGATTGACGACGTCGCCGACCGAATACACCTGACGGCTCTGAACGAATGCACCGCCGACGCTGAGATCGCGAAGGAATTCGTCCGTTCGCGTAAAGATCCCGTCCTGGCCGATCCACAGCTCAGTCCGCAGGCTGACGCGCGGGTGTTTTCTGAGTTTCTCGGACATAGCGGCGGTCGGTGTGGGGCCTGCCCTCGATAATAAACCGAAAATGTCGCCCGTGTTTCAGTTTTCTTTGATAAACGCTAAAATCAGTCATTTACCGATGGCAAGGAAAGCAACGAGAAAACTCGACCGCAAAAAGATCGAAGCAGGCGTCCGCCTGATGCTCGAGGGCATTGGCGAAGATCCGGAGCGTGCAGGGCTCAAGCGAACGCCGGAGCGCGTCGCGGATTTTTACGCGGAGTTGACCGAGGGAATGTGGATCGATGCCTCATCTCACATCGTGCCATTGCCCGGCGACAGCCACGACGAGATGGTGCTGGTCAAAGACATCTCGATCGCGTCCGTCTGTGAACATCATCTGGCTCCGTTCGTGGGCAAGTGCCACATCGCGTACATCCCAAAGAACGGCCGCATCATCGGTCTCTCAAAGCTCGCGCGGATCGCTGAGGTCTTCTCGCGCAGGTTGCAGGTCCAGGAGCGCCTGACGCAGGAGATCGCTCAGACCTTATTCAAGAAACTTGCCCCGGTCGGCGTCATGGTCGTGATCGAGGCAGAGCACACATGTATGACATTGCGGGGCGTAAAGAAGCCGGGAGCCATCACGATCACTTCCGCGGTGCTTGGCGGATTTAGAAAGGATCCCAGAACACGAGCCGAAGCAATGGCACTGATCAAGGGCTAGATATGAAGAAGATCCTCACACTGTTTTTGTTACTCTCGTTCGCCTCGATGGGCGTTCTTGGCCAAGACTGGACATCGAAGTTTAGCCCCGAGAAAATGCGTCAACGCGTCATTCGTTTGTCGGCGGATGATCTTGAAGGGCGCGGGCCGGGCACGGCCGGCGGCAAGCGTGCCGCACAGTACATTGCCGATCAGATGAAGGCCGGCGGCGTGAGGCCGGGGAACGGCAAGAGCTATTTCCAGAACGTCAAGCTCGTCGGCGTTAAGGCTGATCCGGCGACACAGTTGCGGGTCAATATCACGAAAGGGCCGACGAATAGATACTTCAAATTCGGTGACGATTTTGTCGCTACGACCAGCGCTCAAGCGGCAGATGTCAGTGTCAGTTCTGAGGTGATCTTCGTCGGATACGGTATCGACGCGCCGCTTTATAACTGGAACGACTACAAAGGCGATGCCGACCAATACAAGGGCAAGGTGCTGATGATCCTGGTCAATGATCCACCTGCGACCGTCGGGGAACCGAACCTCTTCGGCGGCAAAGCACTGACGTACTACGGCCGCTGGACATATAAATATGAAGAGGCTGCCCGTCGCGGTGCGGCCGGCGTGATCCTCGTGCACACTACCGAATCGGCTGGCTACGGCTGGAATGTCATTCAGAGCTCAAATGGCAATTGGCGTTATGAGATAGCGCGGGCAAAGGGCGACAAGACGCCGTTTCTGCCGATCAAGGCATGGATGACCAACGATGCCGCAAAAGACCTGGCCGAGGTCGGCCATCACGACCTTGACGAGCTGAGGAAACAGGCTCAGACACGTGATTTCAAGCCGGTCAACCTCGGCGTGACCGCGAACCTTAACCTCAAGAGCGAATTGCAGAACTTTGATTCGCCAAATGTCGTCGGCATTGTCGACGGCAGCGATACGAAACTATCGAAAGAATTCGTCGTCATCACCGGCCACTGGGACCATCTCGGCATCGGCTCGCCTGACGCCCGCGGCGACAAGATCTTTAACGGTGCTTACGACAACGCTTCAGGCGTATCGGCGATCCTTGGAATAGCCGATATTCTTGCCAAAATGCCGAGGAATAAGCGTCCCAAACGCTCGTTTCTGTTCCTTTTCCCAACGGCCGAAGAACAAGGGCTCCTCGGGGCCGAATATTACTCGCACCATCCGCTCGTGCCACTCGCTAAGACGGCCGCGAACGTCAATATCGACGGCGTCAATTTCTTTGGGAAGACCGAGGATTTCTCTGCTCTCGGCGTCGAACGCTCAACGCTCATGGGCATCCATGTTCAGGAGGTCGCGGCGGAACGCAGCATGACGCTTCAGGGAGATATGCGGCCGGAACAGGGATTTTTCTTCCGTTCAGACCACTTTCCGTTCGCAAAGGTTGGCGTGCCTGCGATCTCTTTGCGTCACGGTTCGAATTTCACGCCGGCGCTCACAGGCGACGCACTGGCGTTTTATCGTGATTACACTGCGAAGTACTATCATCAGCCGTCCGATGAATACAGGCCCTGGTGGAATATCGACGCGATGATCCAAAACGCCGAACTTGGCCTCGCGATCGCAGTAAAGATCGCGAACGAACGTAGATTGCCGCGATACGACGACTCGGACGAGTTCGCGGCGGCGGATAAGAAAAGATTTGCTCGATAGCTTAGCTAATCTGATTGTGTCGCTTAGCTAACCTATGTCATAATTGAGGCCGAGGTGTTTGCCATGACCAAAGTCAACATTCACAAAGCGAAATCGCAATTGAGTAAACTGATCGAACTTGCAAAGAACGGCGAAGAGGTTGTAATTGCAAAGAACGGGAAGGATGAAGTCCGGCTTGTCGCGATCGAAGCAAAAAAGAAGGATTGGTGGGGAATGGACGAGGGAAAGGGTTGGATCGCCGATGATTTCGATGAATGGCCGCCTGATATATGGGAAGCCATGACCGATCCTAAGATCTTTCCTGACGAAGACGGCGACCCCGAATGAAGATTCTTGTAGATACGCACGTCTTTATTTGGATGTTCATCGAGCCGCGTCGGTTTTCGGCTAAGGCCAGGTCCTTTCTGGAAGATGTGGAATCTAATCGTTTCTTTTTCTCCGATGTGAGTGCTTGGGAGGCATCTATCAAGTACGGCTTAGGCAAGATGCATCTCCCGGAAGAACCCGAGATCTTCTTTCCCGACCGTGTCAGACAGGCTGAATATCGGCACCTGCGAATCGATTTGAGGCATGTGACAAGGGTTCATTATCTACCTCAGATCCATGGTGATCCCTTTGACCGCCTACTAATCTCCCAAGCGATTATCGAGGATATGCTTATCCTCACCAATGACGCAGTGATCAAACGCTATAAGGCAGATACGTTAATGCTTAATGACATTCTCTGATGGCCGAAACGTTCTACATCACAACCCCGATCTATTACGCCAACAGCCTGCCGCATCTCGGGCATCTGTATACCACCATCGTGGCCGACGTGCTTCAAAGGCATAAGCGGCAGCGCGGGTTTGAGACGTATTTCCTCACCGGAACGGACGAGCACGGCATAAACATCCAGCGCGCCGCCGAGCGTGAGGGCCGGACGCCGCAGCAACAGGTCGATCACATTTCGGGCGAATTGAAGCGAATGTTCGCGGATTTTCGCCTCGATGGCGAACACGGCGGTTATGACGTGTTCATGCGGACTACCGAGACGTTCCATTACGCCGGTGCGCAGCATCTTTGGCGTGAGATCGCCAAAAGCAAGACGCCGAAGGGGAACGACGCGATCTATAAGGGCTTTTACGAGGGCTGGTTCTGTGCGCCGTGCGCTGCATTCAAGACCGAGGACGAATATTCGACGCCTGAGGGCTCTGATATCCCTAATTGCCTGATCCACGAGCGTCCGCTGGACAAAATAGCTGAAGAAAGCTGGTTTTTCCGGCTTTCGGACTATGCCGAATGGCTGATCGACGTGATCGAAAACACGGATGGGCTAATTCGGCCTGAAGCGCGAAAAAACGAGGTTTTGTCGTTTATTCGCAGAGGTTTACAGGATCTTTCGATCAGCCGGCTCAAAACGTCCGTTTCGTGGGGCATTCCGGTGCCCGACGATGAAGATCACGTCATGTACGTCTGGCTCGACGCGCTCTCAAACTACATAACCGCAATAGGTTACGGGAATGGCGAACGAGCGTCCATCGGTTTTGATAAGTATTGGCCGGCGGTACATCTGGTCGGCAAGGACATACTGCGTTTTCACACTGTTTACTGGTTTTCGTTCCTTCATGCGGCCGGGCTGAAGTTGCCAAAGACCGTCTATGCTCATGGAATGTGGCTCGACGTCGATGGTCGTAAGATGAGTAAAACCATAGGTAACGTGATAGAAGTTGATGTATTACATCAACAGTTTCAGGTCGATGCTGTGCGTTATTTTGCGTTGCGGGACATGGTCTTTGGCCAGGACGGGAAGTTTGGTTACGAAAACCTGATAGAGCGTGCGAACGCCGACCTCGCCAGCGGTCTCGGCAACCTCGCGAGCCGCACGTTCTCGATGATCACAAAATACCGCGACGGTCTGATCCCGGACGGCAAGATAACCGAGGAAAACTACATCAATGCCAAGCGTGCGGGCATAAATCCCGACGATCAGGAGTTGGTATCGATCCTCGGCCACGCTCGTGATGAGTTCTTGCGAAGATTCGAGAATTTTGAGTTCAGCCAGGCCCTTGAGACCGTCTGGACCGTTATCGCCCGGATCGACAAGATGATCTCCGACGCAAAACCCTGGGAGCTCATCAAGGACGAAAAACAAGCCGAAACGCTGAACGCAGTGCTTTACCGAGCGAGCGAGACGCTGCGGTGGCTCTGCATTTTGCTATATCCCGTGATGCCCGAGTCGGCCAAGAGTATCTACGCCCAGATCGGCCTCCGCGACGATATCGCAGGCCTCGACCCGTCGAACCTGGCCTGGGGCGGCCTTGCGGCCGGGACAAAGATCGGCGAAACGGTCGCTGTCTTTCCCCGTATCGATAAAAACAAAACTATGTCAGAGATCAACGAAATGACTGGACCGCAGGCGTCCCGCCTGCAATCAACGGACGTCAAAGAGAACACCGAGGCAAACAATTCCATGTCGGCTGCAGGCGAGACGCCTGCGGTCCAGTCAGAAGAGCCGAATTACATTACCATTGACGATTTTATCAAGGTCGAGCTCCGCGTAGGCGAGATCAAGGTTGCGGAAAAGGTTCCCGACGCCGATAAACTCCTGCGTTTCGAGGTCGATCTCGGCGAAGAAAAGCCCCGACAGATCCTCGCCGGCCTCGCCGAGTGGTACGATCCCGAAAAACTGATCGGCCGCAAGGTCGTCGTCGTCGCCAACCTAAAACCCCGTAAGATGCGTGGCCTCGAATCCCAAGGCATGATCTGCGCCGCCTCACTGACCGAGGATGACACCCCCGCGATCGCGACTTTTCTTGAGGACGTCAAAGTTGGGGCCCGCTTGAAATAGTGCTCATAGATTCTCATTGCCACATCGACGGCGAGCATTTTGATGCGGACCGGGGCGAGGTTGTTCAGCGGGCGATCGATGCCGGCGTGACGGCGATGCTCAATGTTGGGACCGGCGATCCGCGGACGAATGATCTTCGGTGGGCCGTGGATGTTGCTGAGAGTTACCCAAATGTTTACGCCAGCGTAGGTGTTCATCCGCATGATGCAAAACTCTACGACGACGCGGCCGAAGAGCATCTGATCGAGCTGACAAAGAGCAAGAAGGTCGTCGCGTGGGGCGAGATCGGGCTGGACTTTTATTATGATCACAGCCCGCGGGATGTGCAGATCGAGGTTTTTCGGCGACAGATCAGGACGGCAAGGCGATTGGGGCTGCCGATAATTGTTCACAGCCGCGATGCTAATGACGCGACGGTTGAGATATTGACAGAAGAAACGGAGAACGGAGAACGGATAACGGAAAACGGGCCGGGCATCATGCACTGTTTTGGCGGCACACCGGAGATGGCCGAGGCGTTGATGAGGCTTGGTTTTTTTATCTCGTTTGCAGGTAACGTGACGTTCAAGAAGGCTGATAACCTGCGTGACGCGGCCCGAGTGGTGCCGCTCGACAGACTTCTTGTCGAGACCGACTGTCCGTTTCTGACGCCTGTGCCGCATCGCGGGAAACGAAACGAGCCTGCGAACGTTGTTCATACCGCACAGTTTCTCTCCGATCTCTACGGCGTCGAATTCACTGTCTTGGCTGAACAGACAACTAAAAACTTCTATCGTCTCTTCAAATTAGATTCATCAAATTAGTTCGCCTGTCCCCCTCTGTGCCCTCCGTGCTCTCTGTGGCAAAATAACTCCTTATGGCAAAAGAAAATTCATTCGACATCGTGTCCAAAACCGATTACGCCGAGGTAACGAACGCGATCCATCAGACGACAAAGGAAGTGTCGCAGCGTTTTGATTTCAAAGGCAGCCACGCGACCGTAGAATTACAGGGAAAGGACCTGATGCTTTCGGCCGAGGACGAGACAAAACTGCGGAATATGAACGATATTCTTCAGTCCAAACTCGTAAAACGCGGCGTTTCGCTAAAAGCTCTCGATTACCAGCGCATCGAACCCGCCGCCGGCGGCACCGTCCGACAGGCGGTCAAGGTCCAGCAGGGAATCCCGATCGAAAAGGCCAAGGAGGTCGTTAAGTTCATCAAAGACAGCAAACTCAAGGTCCAGGCCTCGATCCAGGGCGAGACCGTCCGCGTCTCAGGCAAAGACCGCGACACGCTGCAGGATGTCATAGCAAAACTCAAGGCGAGAGATTTTGGGATAGACATGACTTTTGATAATTATAGGAACTAACTATGACTAGAGATTTCAACATTCTGATAGAGGAAGATGAGGACGGAATTCTCGTTGCGTCGGTTCCCGAACTTCGTGGTTGCCACACCCAGGCCAAGAACTTAGATGAACTGATGGTGAGAATTCGTGAAGCGATCGAGTTGTGTCTTGAGGTTAACCAAATGGACGCGCCGATACCACGTTTTGTAGGTATTCAAAGAATGTCTATCGACGTATGAGCATCTATCCGAGTGTCTCTGGAAAGCAACTGACCAAAGTTCTCAAGAAGTACGGATTTGAGCTAATTCGCGTAAAGGGCAGCCACCACTTTCTCCGACATGCTGATGGCCGGACTACGATCGTTCCGGTTCACGCGAACGAGTCTATCGGCAAAGGCCTCCTGCACAAGATCCTCCACGACTGCGAATTGGCGATCGAAGAAATATCCGAGCATCTATAGAGCATGCAAAGGTTTGCCACATTACAGAAAAAACTGCCTTCCGAAACCGCTGGCCGGGTATTTGACCGGATCGCCGCCGAGATGGCTCTTGTCGAGGCGGAGTACGAGCGGCAGGTGTCGTCGAATATTCAGGTCGTCAATTATCTTGGCGACTATGTTCGTTCGTCGGGCGGGAAGCGGATCAGGCCGGCGTTGTTGATATTGGCGAATTACGCGGTCGGCGGACGTGGTGATGCGGAAAATGTCATCCGGCTGGCGACGGTGATGGAGATGCTCCACACGGCAACGCTGGTGCATGACGACATTATCGATAATGCGGACATTCGACGGAACCGTTCGTCGGTAAATGCGCGGTTTGGCAATCAGACGGCCGTGCTGATGGGCGACTGGCTGTATATGTCGGCGTTCGAGACGACCGTCAAGGAGCGTTCGCTCGATATCCTCGACATCCTGACGCGGCTGACGCGCAAGATGACCGAGGGCGAGTTGATACAGCTCACGCGCATCGGACGTATCGACATTACAGAAGAAGAATATCTCGACATACTTCGGCGCAAGACGGCGTTCCTGTTTTCGGCTTGTGGCGAGGTCGGAGCGATCCTCGGCGGAGCAGATGACGAGCGACGCTCCGCGTTGCGCGATTTTGGGATGGAACTCGGCATCGCGTTCCAGCTTGCTGACGATCTGCTTGACCTGACGGGCGACACTCAGCAGCTCGGAAAGGCCGCCGGTTCGGACCTGATCGAGGGCAAAGTGACGCTGCCGCTTATATATCTGCTTAAGGGAAATCCGGACGTTAAGCAGGACATAGAACGCATTATGTTCGATGGCGAATATGCGCAAGTTTCGCGAGAAGATGTCCGACAATTGCTGGCGAGCAAGGGCGTTCTAGGCGTCATCCGCGAACGCATCTCGAGCCACGCCGAGGCCGCAAGAAAAAGTCTTGCAGTTTTGCCGGAATCGGAGTATCGTTCTTGTCTGGAGACGACTTTGCAGTTTGTAATGAGCCGAAATAGTTAACTTATTACTTTAGAGACACTGCTAAGCTATCTATTTTCAATATCATGGACGAGAATCTTATAGCAACACTTGAGCAATCGCTCAGACAGACGCGCAATGCGCAGAACCGCCTGATCGGCCGTCTCCGCGAAGCTGAGAATGAGGTCGAGATGCTCAGGCTTGAGATCGGGGCTCTTGAGAATAGCGCAGCCCAGACGGAGAAGGCCATCGACAGTCTGCTCGTGGCGATGCGTTCGGGTGCTCGTCCTTCGGGCCTTGGCACGGCCCCGACGATCGTTGATGAGCCAAACGAGGTCTTTCCGCTTAGTCTCGGCAGACGTCAGGCCGGTGATACTTTAAGCGCTCCCGGACGTGACAACTCGGTAGCCTATCTGAACCAGAATCAGCCCCGAAATATCCCGTCCATTCGAAACCATTACGAACCGGTGAGCAATCGCTTCGCTGACCGGACGATCACACAGGCCTGCACCCTGTTGCTCAGGGAGTCTGGCGGGCCCCTGCACGTGAACGAACTTTATAACCTGCTCATCGCCGGCGGGATGAAATTCAAGGGGAATAATCCGACGATCTCGGTCGCCGTTTCCCTTAGCCGCAACCGCCGTTTTCGCAAGGTCGGCCCCGGCACCTTTGACCTCGTCATGCGCGAGGCAATTCAGGCCGCCTCGTAAGCATAAAGATCCGAACGCTACGGCCTTGCATTTTGCGTCGAAACGGCGTAGAAATGTTAGGTCGTATTTTCTATCCCGAATTTGGAGAACTTAATAGTATGCCTATTTTCCGGCGACCGGTTGGCAGAGCGTTCAATGCCGCCATTCTTTTTGTCCTCTTCCTCGTCATCGCTGTTTTTACGGCCTCCGCACAATCGATCCGGCTTCGCTCGCAGACCGCGCCGCTCTGCAGCAGCGGTCAGGGCGATTCGTTAAGATACGCGGACCTGTTCGGCGAGAATCAGATCGCGGTGCAGGGCAGTTATGGCTGCCGTGGCGCGTTTATCTATGACATCTCCGATCCGGAAGCGCCGGTCCTGGCGAACTACTACGACCCGATCCGCCCGGGCACGTCGAGTACGCACGAGCAGTTTCTCGAGGCTGTAATACTAAACGGCATTGGTTATTTCGGCAGCGGTAATGGCGGCGGCGTGTATATCGTCGATCTAGCTAATCCATATCAGCCGGCCCTGATGGGCAGGGTCACCTCCACGAGCGGCGGCGGGCATAACTCGATCCACGAGATGGTGATCTTCATGCAGGGCGGCAAGACCTATCTGCTTGAGAATTTTAACGGCACATCGAACAAGATAATGAAGTTCATCGATGTCTCGGACCCCGGTGCTCCGATCTTCATCCGAGATCTCAACCCGTCGGAGCCGCAGTGGGTACACGCGATGGTGATAAAAGGCGACCGGCTCTACACCTCAGGCTGGGGAAATTCCTCATCCCGAGGCCGTACCGAGATATATCAGATCGCCAATATCGTCTCTCAGCCGCCGACCCTTTTAGGATTCATCGACGATCAGACAGGCGTCACCGCGGGCAACAGCATGCACTCGTCGTGGCCTAGCGAGGACCAGCATTACCTCTACAGCGCGCGAGAGATCGGTAATAGCAATGCCACGAGCCCGGGCGATATTCGTGTCTATGACATACAGAATCCGGCTCAACCGCTTTTGATCCGCAAGATCTCGATGGCTGATCTGGGGATCAACGCCGTGACACCTCATAATCCGGTGGTCAAGGGCGATAAACTTTATGTATCGTGGTATCACGCGGGCCTTCAGGTGTTTGACTTGTCAGACGACCCTACAAATCCGCAGCGGGTCGGTCAATACGATACGTATCAACAGGCATTTTCGAAAGAGGATCAGAAGGAGATCGATTCATTCGAGCCTTGGGACATGGTCTGCGGCCGCAGCCTGAGCACGGATTTGGGCGTGACCGGATATCAGGGGGCTTGGGCGGTCTATCCTTTCCTTGGTGAGGATCGTGTCCTCGTCGGCGACCTAGCAAAAGGTTTGTTCATCGTTGACGCGAGCCATCCGGCGACACAGGCCCGGAATCAGGTGTCCGATTACGATGGCGACGGGCGAACAGACATCTCTGTCTGGACGCCGTCCAACGGCGATTGGCTGATCGAATTGAGCGGCACTAGCACCACGATCGACCCGCATTTCGGCCTGCCGGGCGATATCATTACCCCCGGTGATTTCGATGGCGATCAAATAGTCGATCTAGCCGTTTTTCGTCCTTCAGCGGGAATGTGGTATGCCGAGCGGAGTTCATTGGGCTTTGTTGGTTTTCAGTTCGGCAGTAGCGGTGATGTTCCTGTTGCCGCCGATTATGACGCCGACGGAAAGACGGATTTCGCGATCTGGCGTCCATCGACGGGCATATGGTATGTGATGCAGAGCACTCTTGGCTTTAGGGCCGCGCAGTGGGGATCGAGTTCTGACAAGCCGATGACCGGCGATTACGATAATGACGGCAAAGCCGACATGACCGTTTGGCGTCCCTCGAACGGATTCTGGTATACGCTCCAGAGTTCCTCCACGATTCCGGCTGTCAGAGCTTTCGGAACGTCGGGCGACAGGCCGCTGATGGCAGATTTCGACGGCAATGGCGTTTCCGATTTGGCGGTCTTCCGGCCTTCGACAGGTTACTGGTACATCATGGACCCTGTCACGAGTGCGTTCCGAAGCTACGCCTTTGGCCTGGCTGAGGATATAGCGGTACCCGCCGATTACGATGGCGACGGTAAGAGCGATGTGGCGGTCTTTCGGCCGTCGTCGAACACATGGTTTCGCATAAACAGTACGAACGGCGGATTCGCCACTCAGGCTTTCGGTGCGGATGGCGATAAGCCTGCACCGTCATCGGTCCAGCCAAATTAGGAACGCCGCCGTTCCGGACAAAGCCCAAAGTCAACTGCTTGACTTTGGGCTTTTTGTTTCTATGATTGCAGTATGAAACTCAACCTGACGATCGGCGGCGGCACGCTTGCGGGACGAACATTCGATCTTGAGACCGGCTTTCTCACTGTTGGCCGCAGTGATACATGCAGCGTCCGCCTCGACCCGCTGACCGAGCGCATCGCGTCGAAGCAGCACTGCTTCATTGAGGCCCGCGCCGACGGCTTCTATCTCACCGACAATCAGAGTACCAATGGAACCTACGTCAACGGACAACGTGTCGACTCGGTACGCTTGAATTCGGGCGACCAGATCCAGTTTGGGGCGAACGGAGTGACCGCCGCTGTAACGATCGACGCCGCGGGTGGACAGATGGATCGAGATGAGTTTCGCTCGGCCCAGCTTGAACAGTTCACCGTCGTTGCCGCCCGCGAACCGCAGGGCCTGCAGGCGTCGCTTGCAAACTTCGGTCTCAGCAGCATGCCGGCGGTCAAGCCGGAGCCGAGTAATACTCGCCGGAATATCGCTATTGGCTTGACGATATTCGCAGTCATTTTCCTCACGATCGTTGTCGCCTTCCTGATGTTCGCAAGCGTCGGGATCGGGCCGGCCATTGTCGCGACAGTCGTGGCGTTCACTCCGGCCATGCTATACGTTTTTCCGTTCATTTGGCTCGACCGCTACGATCCTGAGCCGCTGTGGCTGCTTGCCCTCGCCTTTGCATGGGGAGCTCTCGTTGCAGTGGTTGTGTCGTTCATCATCAATACTCTGGTTTCCGTGATCGTTTCGATCGGCGTGTCGCCCGAGGCGGGCAATATTGTCGGTGCCGTTGTTTCAGCGCCGGTCTTTGAAGAGGGCTCGAAGGGGATCGGGCTTGTGCTCCTGCTGATCTTTTTCCGACGTTATTTTGACGACATCCTTGACGGGATCGTATTCGCCGGTGTGATCGCTCTCGGGTTTGCGACCGTCGAGAATGTCCTGTATTACGGCCGGGCGCTCGGCGGCAGCGGCATCAGCGGCCTGATCGCTCTGTTCATACTACGCGGGATAGCGTCGCCGTTTGCCCACGTCACATTCACTGCGCTTACTGGCATCGGTTGCGGTATCGCTCGCGAATCTCACAACAAAGCCGTAAGGATCATTATGCCCGTGGTCGGATACTTCGGCGCCGTGCTGATGCATGCGATCTGGAACGGTGTGGCCGTTTTTGGTGGGCTGGAGGGATTCTGGCTGGCCTACGGCGTGCTTCAAGTACCATTCTTTGCGATCTACATCATCTTCTCGCTCGTCATCATGTGGCGACAGAACAGGATCCTGAAAGAGATGCTCGCCCTCGACATCGCACGCGGCTTGTTGCCCGAGGACCTCGCGAAGAAGGCGACATCGGCCTTTCGCAGCTCTTTCTGGATTATCGGCGGTATATTTGAGGGCAAGTTCAAGGCTCGGACGCGGTTCGTGCGTGCGGTCGGGAAGCTGGGCCTAAGTTATTGGCACATCCAGCGGGCAACCGCCGCGCAGGGCCAGACGGGGAGCTTTCAGCAAAATCCGATCCTCCGCGACGAAGTGCTGGCGTGGCGGGACAAGGTTTGAAGTCACTCATAGAGAGACAAAAAAACGGAAGCTGCCCGGCTGGAACAGCTTCCGCATTCTTCGATCTGGTAGGCCGTGCAGGGATCGAACCTGCGACCCACGGATTAAGAGTCCGTTGCTCTACCAACTGAGCTAACGACCCAAATCATCACAGAGTATAGCAAACCGATTTTTCTTCTCCAAGAGCCGCAAGTTTCCCTCTCGCCGCCGTTCTTGCAAACAGCGGCTTTGCATTGTTGCGCCTTTCTGGCTGACAATATCGTCTTGACGTAATGAAGGAATGCCCCAAATGCGAATTGGTCTATACGGACGAGACGGCGACTTGTCCCGTTGACGAGACCGAGACGCGCCACGCGATGCCGGGGCCAACGCTGCTCGACGGCCGCTATCAGCTCGAACGCCGCTTGGGCCGCGGGGCGATGGGTTATGTCTTTCTTGCAAAGGACAATAAATTTGCGACCAAAAGGCTTGCGGTCAAGACGGTTCGCCAGGACATCCTGTCGAGCGAAGACCTGCAGGAAGGCGAGGCGATCGCTCGATTTGAGCGAGAAGCCCAGGCCGCAGCCTCGATCCAGCATCCAAACACGGTGAGCGTGACAGATTTTGGTGAGACGCCGGAAGGGGTCTTCTATCTCGTCATGGAATATGTAGAGGGCGAGACACTGCACAAGCTGCTCCGTCGCGAAGGCACCTTGCCGGTAAAGCGTGCCGTGAACCTGCTGCGTCAGATCGCTGACGGTGTGGAGGCGGCCCACGAATTAGGCATTCTGCACCGTGACCTCAAGCCGGCGAACATCTTTATCATGAAGGGCAAGGGCGACGGCTTTGTAAAGGTCGGCGATTTTGGCCTGGCGAAGATCGTCAATCAGACCGTCACGGATATCAGTTCACAGGCGACGCCGTCTTCGCGCGGGATCATCGGCACGCCGGAATTCATGTCACCGGAGCAGATGCAGCCTGAGATGGGCGTCGACAAGCGGGCTGACCTGTATGCCCTCGGCACGATCGCCTATCTGATGCTTGGCGGCAAGACGCCTTTCACCGGCGACCTGATGCAGCTTGTGATGCAGAAGATAATGCACCGACCGCCGCCCCTGTCCTCGATACGAACGGACATACCAGCGGACGTTGACCGCGTGATAATGCGTTCGCTTGAGATCGCGCCGTCAGATCGGCCCGGATCGGTCAGCGACTGGATCGCCGAGTTGGAAGAGGCCGCCGAAGACGTTACTGAGGCGAAACGAGGTGGAATGTCGCGGCTTGTCGTTCTCGCACCGGCCAATGCCGAGGTCTATGTCAATGACGAGCGTAAAGCCAGCGTCGGCAGTTCCGGCCGCGTCGTCCTGACCGACATCCCGGCCGGTCAGCATATTCTTCGCGTCTCAAAGGCAGGTGAACGCGATGACGAACGTGTTATCGAGATACGCGAGGGAGCTCAGGAACAGGTCATCCAGGCACAGCTAAAGTCGCCGCAGGGCAGCCAGCCCTCGTCATCGCAGGGCGCCGGATCGAGCGGGTCTCCCGCATCCAGCGTTATGCCCGGCATCGTTGCCTGCAGTAATTGCGGCTCGCGATTTGCCGAGGGCGTGCGATTCTGTGGCCGGTGCGGCGGTGGTCGCTTCGTCATGGTCAGTCCGGCAGAGACTGAGGCGTCCGGCTTTCCATGCCCGCGATGCCAGGCGCCGCTGCCTGCGAATTCACGCTTCTGTGGCCGCTGCGGGCTCAATATGCCGGCAGGCGGCATCCATGCAAGCCAGCCGCCTTCCTTCGGCACACAATCAACGGCACGAGCACCACAATACTTCACCGCTCCCGCGCAGCAGGTGTCGCGCGTCTGCCGACGGTGCAATACCGCGTATCCGCCGCATATCCGCTTTTGCGGAAAGTGCGGGTTAACGCTGCAATAGGTCGCCTTTTGTCGCCGGTTGTGGTTATAATGATTCCGTTCTTAACCAATCCGGACATATCGGGGACCTGAGCGATGAAAATTTGCCCAAGATGCCAGAAAACCTACGCCGACGACAGTCTTAACTTTTGCCTCGAGGACGGTTCTACTCTCAGCCAGATGGCGGGCGTCCAGCCGCCGCCGACCGTACAGATGCAGCAGGCCTTCCCGACGCAGCAGGGGCCGGGCCAGCCGATGGGCCAGCCGACCTGGAATGTCGGCCAGCAACAGCCATACTCGCTGCAGCCGCCAAAAAGATCGTCAAAGGCATGGGTTTGGGTGCTCCTGATCCTCGGCGTCCTTGTGCTGCTGTGCGGCGGTGGGTTTGCGGGCCTTGTGTATATCGGCAGTCTGGATGACGGTAAGAAGGGCAATAACACGGCGACAAACAGCAATTCATCGGGCTTTAGCAACAATACTTCCAATAGCTCAACGTCCACAGGACGGACTTCGATCACCAAGCTCGATCTCGCAAAATGGAAGCCTGCGGACACTTCGTACGGCAATACTGATTATGCCGACGGCGAATTGACGATGTCGTCAAAGATGAAAGGTTACTACTACGTTCTTGCGGGAACGGACGACCAAAAATCGGTCAATGCCGATTCGCTCGTGACCGTTCGAAACCTCGATGACACCGGGACCGACCTTGGTTTTGGCCTCGTCTTTCACAGCAAGACGACGCCCTTGCAGCAAGGCTATGCACTGCTGATCGATTCCAAGAAAAAGCGCTACCGCGTGGTCCATCATGAACCGAAGAAGGAGACAGCGGTCATTAGCTGGACAAAGTCCGACGTGATCCTCGATGGCACGTCCGAGAACACACTTGAGGTGCGCGATCAGAGCTCTACGATCGATATTTACATCAACGGAAAAAAGGTGAATTCGATCAAGAATGTTTACGGCTATTCCAGCGGCGTTGTGGGCCTATACGCCGCGGACGGGATCAAGATCGGGTTTAAGAACTTCGAGATCCGTAAATAATTGAGAATTGATAATTGAGAATGGACAATGAAGAAGTTAGCAAATCGTCTATCGTCGGACTTTGTGAAGAACCGGCATTAATTTTCAATTATCAATTCCCAATTATCAATTGATATGAAGCAGTGCCCACGTTGCAAGCAGACCTACAGTGACCCGTCTCTCAATTTCTGCCTTGAGGATGGCGAACTGCTGACGGCGCTTACGCAGGAGCCGCCTCTCGGCCGCTACGCTGATGAGACGCCGCCGACGATCCTCCTTGACCAATCGCGCGTTACGAATCCAACGGCCTGGCCGCAACAACCTGGCGCTCAGCCTCCCGCAAAATGGCAGCCGAACGCGGTCCAGCAGCCGAACTTTGGTGCCTACGCGATGTCACCAAATCAGTCGCTGGCGGTTGTTTCGCTGGTCCTCGGCATCTCAAGCCTTACGGTCGGCTGGTGTTGCTATATCGGCCTGCTGCTCGCTCCGGCGGCCCTGATCACCGGCGTACTCGCAAAGTCTCGAGCCGACAAGGAACCGCAGTTGTACGGCGGTCGGGGCATGGCGATAGGCGGCATTATCATGGGAGCGGTATCCTTGGCGATATACGTCCTGCTCTTTATCATCTACGGGCTCGCTCTCATCGGCGGCGGCTTAAGTTAAACTACTAGCGGAGCTTCATCGGCGAACATGCGAGTTACTCTTCACGTTGTTGCCGGGCCGCAGACCGGCCGCGACTTCAGTTTCGATCAGCACGACACCTTCCTGATCGGCCGTAGCGAGGACGCGCAGTTTTGCCTGCCGCACGACAGATTCTTTTCACGCCATCACTGCCTGATCGAGATCGCGCCGCCGCAGGCATTCCTTCGCGACCTCAATTCCACAAACGGCACATATGTCAACGGCGTCCGCGTCGCCGAGGCCCATCTAAAGAGCGGCGACCGCATCCAGGGCGGTGAGACCGTGCTTGAGGTCGAGGTCACGACGGGGCTTGAGGACTTTGCGAATACGGCGGAACTTCTTTCGCATCCTTCGGTGGTCAACGTGACGTGTCTGAATTGCAGCATCCCTGCAGCGGTTGAAGCGACACATCCCGAGGCGAAGTTGTCATTCGTCTGTGATGATTGCCGCGAGAAACTCAAGACAAACCCGCAGCCGATACCGAACTATCAGATGATCCGCGTCATCGGCCAGGGCGGCATGGGCAGCGTGATGCTTGGCCGCTCTGAGGCGGACGGTCGAGCGGTGGCGATCAAGACGCTGCTGCCGGAGGTTGCGGTCAGCGAGCAGTCACTAAAACGGTTCATGCGTGAGATCGAGGTCGCAGCCTCGCTAAAGCATCCAAACATCGTGGAATATGTCGCTCACGGCACGCACAATGGGCTGGTCTATCTCGTTACCGAGTTCATTCAGGGAATGGACGCTTCGCGGCTCGCTCGTCATCGCGGCGGAAAGCTCGACTTTCGCGAGGCCATTCAGGTCGTCGAGCAGACGCTCGCGGCCCTCGATTTTGCCCACAATCTCGGCTTTGTCCATCGCGACATCAAAGAGCAGAACATCCTGGTCGCCGGTGACTTTCCCGGCTCTACGGCGAAGCTCACGGATTTTGGATTGTCCAAGAGTTTTAAGGAAACCGGTATGTCGGGCGTCACGATGGTCGGCGATGTCGCCGGCACGATCGCCTATATGCCGCCGGAGCAGATCCGCGATTTCAAAGAGGTCAGGCCGCCGTCCGATATCTATGCCGTCGGTATGACCGCTTACAGCCTGCTCACCGGCGCGCATGCCTTGGATATCGCCCCGAAAGCCGGGATCGCCGAGACCGTAAAAGCGATATTTGAGCGGCCTGTGATCCCTATTCGCAGTCGCATTCCGGACGTTCCGGAACGTGTTGCATCGGTAATAGAAACTTCGCTCGCCAAGCAGCCCGAGATGCGCTGGCGAACGGCCGGAGCTATGCGTGAGGCTCTTCTATCGGCCGCGGCGTCTGCGTGATCCTGTCCGCTGCGACGATCAACCCGATCAGCACCCACAGATGGCGGGCATTCTCGAAGGAGCCGGCAATCCCCTGAATAACAAGACACGAGAAGAAGGCCACGCCCATCGCGAGGCGAACCGACGATAATTCTCCGGCGTCGGCAGCTAAGAAGCGCGTGCGTCGCATTACTGCGACGATCAGCAGAACTAGCGCTGTGATCCCAACTGCCCCGGCCTGCGCAGCGACGTTAAGTACCACGTTATGGGCGTCTGTAATTAGCGTCCAGCCGCCGGCAGGGACTTGATAGGGAAGATCAACGACCGGCAGCCCGATGCCGACACCTAAAAATGGATGTGATGCAAAAGTTCCGATCGCCTGGTACCACACCAGCAGCCTCGCGGTCGGTGTAATGTCATATCCACCAAGCGAGAAATAGACCGGCCCGGCAGTGCCGAACGGCGTGATCGCCGAGACGATGAGAAAAGCCGCGACCGCGACGATCATACCGGCTATGGCGAGCCTTCGCAATGCAGTGTTCCCCGAGCGGGCCGTAAAATAGTCCCATAGGCAAACAGCGACGAGGACGCCGCCGATGCCCGGCGTAAGTGTGAAGAAGATCGCTACGGCGACGAGCAGGAGGAGGGCGAAAAATAGAGCCTTCCCGATCCTTGCGGAACGCCGGAAAGCAAACAGCACCATCAGGCTGACCGTCAGATAGTTACAGAGCATCGCCGGATACTCGAATGTGCCCTGAATTCGCGGATAGTTACCCGGCGGCAGCGTTCCATAGTGGTGCATCGCAAAGGCCGCGAGCGGGTTGTCCCAGCCGATATAGAACGAAATTGCAGTGAATGCCGGAACAGATGCCGCGAGCGTTCCGGCGGCGAGCCAGACGAGCAGCGTCCGGATCAGCATCCGCTCGGAGCGGACGATATTGATGGTCAGCACCGCCAGTGAGATCAGATAGAGCTCCGCGGGCAGCCGTTTGAGGCTTTTAGCTGCATCTTGTGAGAATAGCGCCGAAAGCGTCAGGGCCAGTCCGTATAGGCCGAGCCAAATGTAAATGCTGTCAATCTGAAGATGGGCACGGCGAAACGCGACTGAGACGGCAAATAAGCCGAGACATACGAGGAAGATAAAATCCGTTACTACGGCCGTGCTCCCGAGGACTATCAGGTTCGGCCGCATGAACGCGAGCGAAAGGATGAGGACAAGAAATGTCCATTCGACGATTGTCGTTCGGATCGAGCTTTCAGTTCTCATTCTGCAGGGGCGTCGGGTCGGCTCGCATCTCATGCAGGACGGCATTGATCACTCCGCCTATCATCAGCGCCAATGCCGTGAGATACAGCCAGAGCATCATAATCATCACAGCCCCGAGCGAGCCATAAGCTTTGTTATACGAGTTGAAGTAGCCCAGGTATGTCCGAAATGCCGTGGTGAGCAAGATCCACAGAACGATCGCCACGAGCGAGCCCGGAGTGATCCATACCCAGCGGAACCGCTTGAACGCCGGCAGGAGATTGTAGATCACCTCACAGCCGGCCAGCATTATCGCAAAGGTCGAGATCCATTGGATAATGACGAGCAATAGCGGCGAGGTGACCTCAAAGCCAATGGCGGCGGTCGAGTACTGCACTAGCTGCCATCCATAAAAGACGATAGCAAGAACCGCCATGGTCAGTCCGCTGACTATGAGCGTCAGGGCGAGCGATTGGAGCTTTGTCCACCAGAAACGTCGTTCATCGACAAAGCCGTACACGGCATTTAACGCGCTCCGAATCGCATCAACGCCAGCCGAAGCAGACCAGAGCGTGACGGCGAGGCCGAGCGTCAGTTTGCCGCCGGTGCTGTTCGCGACGATCTCATCGACGGTCTTTCTAACGAGATCGAAGGCCGTCGCGGGCATGATCTGCTTTAGATACGTAAAAAGCTCGTTCCGCATTCCGTCGGATGATTCGAGCAGAAGGCCAAAAAGAGAAACCAGGAAATACAAGAGCGGGAACAACGCAAATGAGAAATAGAATGCCACCTGCGCCGCTCGACTAAAGATATCCGCATTGAACGACACCTCGTAGAGCCGCGAGAAGAACTTTTTCCATGCGAATGAGCGTGTCATCCTATTCTGCCCGACGGAACCCCCGGGTTTAATCATGGCGGCTTGCCGCCCTATTTGCGGAGCAGCTTGCTGCTCCGTTCAATTCACCAACTTCTTGCGGCTTGCCGCCGCCAAACGTTTCGGCGGCGGCAAGCCGCGAAGAAGGATGAGCGTTCCCGGCGATGCAAGCATCGCCGCAAATAGAACGGCAAGCCGACAGACCAAACTATCCTAAATACACTCTTGGCACGCGCGGGCTGATGCCGCAGGTGATCTCATAAGCGATCGTGCCGAGTTCGTGCGCAAGGTCGGCGGCTGTTACCATCGCGTCGCCCGTGCCGCCGATCAGGAAAACCTCGTCGCCGACGGCCGCCTCAATATCCGTGACATCGACCATCGTCCAGTCCATCGAAACGCGCCCTGCCACCGGAGCGAATGCCGCATTGACGACGGCCCGGCCGGAGTTCGACATCGCACGCGGATAGCCGTCAGCATAGCCGATAGGCACCAAAGCAATGCGGGAATCCCGCTTTGTAAGAAACGTGCGGCCGTAGCCGAGCCCCTCGCCGGCGGGAACGTCCTTGATATGAGCGATCCGCGAGCGTAGAGACATCACCGGCCGCAGCTCAGGCCCAGTCGCATTCTCCGGCAATATGTCCGACAAAAGTCCGTAAAGAGCTCCGCCCAGACGGACCATACCTTGTCGTGATTCGCGGCACCGGATCGATCCCGGCGAGTTTGCGATATCAACGATCTGAAGTGAGAAGCCCTCTTCCTCAAAGACCTCACACGCCTCATCAAATCGACCGATCTGAGTGCCCGTAAACACATCCTGCGCCGGGTCGTCCGCCGACGCAAGGTGGCTCATGATACCGACAACATTGAGATTTGGGAACTCTTTCAGCCCACGCGCAAACTCGCCCGCCCTCGGCCACCTCACGCCGACGCGGCCCATGCCGGTGTCGATCTTGACGTGAATGTCGATGGTCTTGTCGCCGAGAAACTCCGACAGTCGCCGTGCCGTATCAAGGCTAAAGATGACTGGCGTAAGGCCGTATTCGACGATGAGTGATTCCTGTCCGGGCCAGAACGAACCGAGACACAGTATCGGCCGCGCGACGCCTGCTTTACGCAGTTCGACGCCTTCTTCCGGAATGGCGACGCCAAACCAATCAACGCCTTCCTTTTCCAGCCGCAACGCGCATTCGACCGCGCCGTGGCCATAGGCATCAGCCTTGACCACAGCCATATACTCGACGTCGCCGCCAATGAACCGTTTGGACGAGTGAAAATTGAACGCCAGCGCGTCGAGGTCGATATAGGTCGCGGTCGGGCGTTTTGCGGTTAGCGTGGGCATCGTTGCGACGGTCGATGGCTCGGAGGCGGCTCTGCCGCTCTATTTTGCGGAAAACCTGTGCTTTTCCGATATGCTGCAACTTACCTGCGGCTCTGCCGCCGCGACACGGCGGCAGAGCCGCAAGGAATATGATTACGTCCACGGAAAAGCACAGCTTTTCCGCAAATAGAGGGGCAAAGCCCCGAAATCGGATTGCCTACAACGGAATATTCGCATGCTTCTTCGGCGGATTTGTGTCGCGTTTATTCTTCAAAAGCGATAACGCCCTTATCAATTTCGGCCGCGTAAACCTTGGCTCGATCACCTCGTCGATAAAGCCGCGTTCGGCGGCGACGTATGGATTTGCAAACTTCTCATTAAATTCACCGATGATCCGTTCGCGGTTTTCGTCAGGATTCGTGGTATCGGCGAGCTGTTTGCGGTAGAGCACATCGACGGCGCCCTCGGCGCCCATGACGGCGATCTCGGCGGTCGGATAGGCGAAGTTAATGTCCGTGCGAATGTGCTTTGACGCCATCACGCAATACGCGCCGCCGTAGGCTTTGCGGGTGATTACGGTGATCTTTGGCACGGTCGCCTCTGCGAATGCGAACAGCAGCTTTGCGCCGTGGCGGATGATTCCGTGATGTTCCTGGCCGACACCGGGCAAGAATCCCGGCACGTCCTCAAACGTGATCAACGGAATATTAAAGCAGTCGCAAAACCTGACAAACCGCGCCGCCTTGACCGAAGCGTCGATGTCGAGCACGCCCGCGAGAAAGGCCGGCTGGTTCGCGACGATGCCGACCGAGTTGCCGCCCAGGCGTGCAAATCCGACGACGATATTCGGCGCGTAATGCTCCTGCACCTCAAAAAAGTAACTGTCGTCAACGACGGCGTGAACGATATCGCGAATGTCGTAGGGCTGATTGGCGTGCTCCGGCACCATCGTATCGAGAGCTTCGTCCGCGCGGTCCGAAGGATCGCTTGTCGCCACGAACGGCGGGTCATCGACATTGTTCGAAGGTATGAACGAAAGCAATTCCCGCGTGATCTGCAATGCGTGCTCATCGCTGTCCGCCGCAAAGTGTGCGACGCCGGACTTGGCGTTGTGCGTCATCGCGCCGCCGAGTTCGTCCTTGGTCACGTCCTCGTGCGTGACGGTCTTGATCACGTCGGGGCCCGTGATGAACATATACGACGTGTCTTTGACCATCACGTTAAAGTCCGTAATGGCAGGCGAATAGACAGCGCCGCCGGCGCATGGGCCGAGGATGCACGAGATCTGCGGCACGACGCCGCTCGCGAGCGTGTTCCTGAGAAAAATGTCCGCGTAGCCGCCCAACGACACGACGCCCTCCTGAATTCTCGCACCGCCCGAATCGTTCAGCCCGACGACGGGTGCACCGACCTTCATCGCGAGGTCCATCACTTTGCAGATCTTCTCGGCATGCGTCTCTGACAGGGAACCGCCAAACACCGTAAAGTCCTGTGCAAAAACAAACACCTCTCGCCCATCCACCAGCCCATGCCCCGTCACGACGCCGTCGCCGGGGAATTTCTGCTTGTCCAGCCCAAAATCCGTCGACCGGTGCACGACAAACTTGTCAAACTCCTCAAACGACCCTTCGTCGAGAAAGAGATCGATCCGCTCGCGCGCCGTCATCTTGCCCTGGCCCTTCTGTTTCTCAACGCGCTCCGCCCCGCCGCCTTCCTCAGCCGCCGTGACGCGCTCCCTGAGCAGCTCAATCTTACTTTTCACCTTAGTTTCGGGCTTCATCTCGGATAAGTGTAGCTAGTTTATTGTTGTTTTGAAAGCAGGACGGGCGCGATGGAAACTAATTGCGGGTGATAATGCGATGCGTTATTATCGCGGTGTGAGCAGTCAAAAGCTAAAGCCAATACATCCGGGCGAGATATTACTAGAGGAGTTTCTTAAACCGCTCGGCATCTCACAATACCGGCTCGCAGCGGATATCAGTGTGCCGCCGCGCCGTATCAACGAGATAGTCCTGGGCAAGCGGTCGATCAGCCCGGACACGGCCCTGCGGCTCTCGCTGTATTTCGGCCTTTCCGAGCAGTTCTGGATCAACCTTCAGACCCGATTTGATCTGGAAACCGAAAAAGACAAACTCAACGGCCGACTTAGCCGCGAAGTGCGTATCTTGCAACCAGCTTAAGAAACCACCCTCTTCCGCCGCCGTGACGCGCTCCGTGAGCAGTTCGATCTTACAGTTCACCTTAGTTTCGGGCTTCATCCCGCATAAGTGCAGCTAGTTTGCCCGGTTTTTCCAATGGATAGGCCGCCGATCTGTCCCCGAAAGGGGACAAATTCAATCGCGTCGGGTGAAACCCGACGATCGAGTGAGTTTAGCCGGCGCTCCCTGAAAGGGAGCAATGCGATCCGCGACAATTCGTCTCCTTCAGGGACGGCGCCGCTCTACTGCGCGTGACGTCGGGTTTCACCCGACGCTATTAACTTTGTCCCCTTTCGGGGATGCATGCGGCACAAGCGAGTAAGTTGGGCGGGGCCGAGGCCCCTTTCTGACCTTGAGGTGATCGAGTTTGGCTGGTTTTGATACTGATGACGCCTATTGATCCGGCTTGCCTTATTGACCAGAAACGCGCGGTTTGCAGATTAAAGCGGCTCTCCGATACCCTAGTTTTACGATCATGGCATGCGAGACGATAACCAGCCGCGACAACGCCCGATTGGCCAATGCACGGAAGGTGCGGGACGCTCAGGTGCGGGACGCGATCTTTATCGAGGGGAGGCGGCTCGTCGAGGAGGCGCTGCGTGCGGGGGCGGCGTTTAACGACGCCTTTGCCGCGGATACCTTCGAGGGCGTTGATCTGCTGGACGCGGTCGCGTCGCGGTGTGAGGTCCATCGCGTGGCGGAGCGCTTGTTTGCATCTATCGCCGACACGGCCAATTCACAAGGGATCATCGTTATCGCACAGCGGCCGGTAGCCACGCTGTCTGACATCGATGTCGCGGCGGCCGAGGTGCCGCTGGTGCTGCTGCTGCACGAGATCAATAACCCGTCGAATCTCGGTGCCGTTTTTCGGACGGCCGAGGCCGCGGGCATTGCTGGCGTTATCACATCGCCGGGCTCGGCGGATGCGTTCTCGCCAAAGGCGATGCGCTCCGCGATGGGGGCGAATCTCAGGCTTCCAGTCGTAGAAGCGATCTCGCTCCACGATGCGCTCCAATGGGCACGAGATAGCGGCCTTGTCGCCTCGGCCACGGCGTCCCTCGGTGACGTGGATTATGTCGATGTCGATTGGAGGCGGCCCCGCCTGTTGGTTCTTGGCTCAGAGGCCCACGGGCTGAGTGCCGAGCAGCTCGCCCAGGCGGACGAAACGGTCGGTATTCCCATGGCCGAGCCGGTCGAGAGCCTCAACCTGGCCGTGTCGGCCGGCATCATTCTATTCGAAGCGAAACGTCAGGTTGGCGATTAGCGGTTGATGTTGGTATTGACTCCGGCGGTGGCGGACGGCGTGTCGGGCAGGTTGAGTGCTTTCTTGAGAGCGGTCTGGCCGGTCGAGCTGCTGATGGCGGTCAGCATGAATTCGATGTCCTTTGCGATGACCTGGCGGTTCTGTTCGTCGGCGGTCGCAAGAAGCGTTCGGGCCTGAGTGAGCATCGTGCGGGCCTGTGCGAAATCGCCATTCAGCAAGAACGCGCGGCCGAGCAGATAGTGGTCTTCGCAGACCTGCAGCACAAGGTCGGGGCGGCTGATGTACTTCTGCGGATCGGCGTCGACGTGACGGCGGTTCTCTTCAAATGCACTGAGGGCGATGTTGCTCGAACGCGTCTCGGTCGGCAGCGGCAACGGTTCGGCTTGCCGCGTGAGAACAAGATAAGTCGCCCCAACGCCGAGGGCCAGTCCGAACACGAGCATTCCCAATCCTAGCAGGGCCTTGCCTGCGGCGGATGATGCGGGCGTTTTGGTTTGGGTTGCGGCCACGGGTTCGGATTCGTGCCTGAACGACGGAACTGTCGGCGGCACGTCGGCTTTTATCGCCGGCGCCGCGGCTGTCACGGCTGCCTTTTCTTCAGGTGTAAGCGAGATGGTCTCATGCTCGGCTTCATCAAGGTCCTCGGTCGCTGCCTGCGCTGCGAGTCGGCCTGTTTCGATCTCCAGGAGTTGGTCATCCGCCGCAGGAGCAGGCTTTCGTGCGGTCGCAGCCGTCGGTGTTTCTGCCGGCTCGGGTGAATCAGGACTTGCGGTATCGATCTCGCTCGTCTGCGTGCCGAGCCGAATGACGACGGCAGTAAGATTGTCCTCAGCACCGCGTTCGAAGCAGAGGTCCTTCAGATACTCGCACACGTCTTCGGGCGTTCCACCGAAGGTCAGGACGCCCTTGATCTCCTGGTCATTGACGTGTCGCGTAATGCCGTCAGAACAGAGCAGGAAGGCGCTGCCCGGCTCGACCATGATGGTTTTGAGGTCGGGCTCGACGGTCGATTCGGCACCGAGTGCGCGGCTGATGATGTTGCGGCTCGGATGGTTCTCGGCCTGCTCCTCGGTCATGCGGCCGGCCCGGACTTCCTCGGCGACCATCGAATGGTCTTCGGTCTCTCGGTGCAGTTCGCCGTCGCGATCGAGCCGGTAAACGCGCGAATCGCCGACGTGGCCGATCGTTGCGATATTGCCGTTAAGGTGGACAGCGACTACTGTCGTCGCCATGCTCGAGAGCTGGGGCAGCTCCTGAGCCATATCGTGGATCGCTGCGTTGGCACGCTCGATGGCGGCCCGCATTACAGTCTCGGCATCGCCATTGCCGGCGTTTGCGAAGGCCTCGCCGAGGATGTCCATCGCCATCTGCGACGCGACTTCGCCGGCCTGAGCACCGCCGACGCCGTCAGCTACGGCAAAGATGCCGCGTTGGGCGAGTTCAAGGTACGAATCCTCATTGTGGGGCCGCTTCTTGCTCAAGCCGCGGTCCGACACTGAGGCCGAAGAAATGTGGACGGCTGTCTCCATAATTGATCAGATCGTCTGCGGCTTGATCTCGACCATATCGCGCCGGCGGTCGATCGCGTTCCGGTGCGAAAATGCCATCAGCATTCCGAGCATTAGAAAGCTCGTAATAAGGCTAAAGCCGCCGTGGCTTACAAATGGCAAAGTGATACCCGTCATCGGCAGTGCCCGCGTGATGCCGCCGATATTTACAAGGGCCTGAAATCCGATGAATGCCGCCAGCCCTATGCAGCAGAGCTTGCTGAACATATCACGGGCGTCACGCGCCGTCCTGACGCCTGCGGCAACGAATACGATCAGCGCAAAGGTTACCAACAGCCCTCCAAAAAGTCCAAGTTCTTCTGCAAGGGCCGCAAAGATGTAGTCAGAGTCAGCGACCGGTATCAACTCAGGGTAACCGAGCCCGAGGCCGCGTCCCGTAACGCCGCCCGATGCGAGCCCGAACGTCGCCTGCGCCGGTTGGAATGCGAGGATGTCGAACCAGGCCTCGACGTTGATCTTTTTCTGCGCATCCTCAGGGTCTTTTTCGATATCCGCCTGAAAATCAGGATTGTTCTCTACGTTCTTCTTGTACCATTTCTGATAGTCGGCGGCCCACCACTCGGTCTCTGGTGTCGGTGGATTAAATCCGTCGAGCCAGAGATGGAATCGCTGTTGAATACGGTTCGGCAGTATCTTCTTGACCGGCGCGGCCACGCTCGGCAGCAGCGGTATGCTCTCCTGAGTTTTTACCGGCAAGGCCCCGACGACAAGGATCGAGATGACCAGGACGACGCTCCCGACTAGCACCAGCCGCTGCGGGAAGCGCCTGACGGCGACCAGATACAGCGTGGCATAGACCGCGCTGAAAACCATCATCTGGCCAAAGTCATGCAGGACGAAGAACGGTAAGAACGGCATCACTGCCATGACGACCAACGGGAGCACATCTTTTGCACGCGGAATGCCCCAATAGGTGTTGGCAAGGTTCTTATACAGCACCGCAAGGATCGCCGCAAAGCCCAACAGGAAGGGGACTTTGGCCAATTCCCAAGGCGTCATGCCGAGAAACTTTCCGCGTTCCGCGAGCCCGGCCGGCACCAGCAGTAGGGGAACCGTTATAAGGACGATCAGGAAGCCTTTTTGCTGGACGCGTTCGAGTATATCGCTGCGTCGAAACACGATAAAAAAGACAAGGAACCCTATGAACCCCAAAACAGGATTGTAAAAACGGCCGCTCAGGAAAACCGATCGCACGGTGTCCTCCGGCGGCCGCGGCTTCTCGGTCGAGAGGTCGACCGGCGTCGGCGGCGTCTCGGGGAGGCCCATGAACTTCTTCTTTTCAGGAGGATAATTCTCCTGAATGTAGTGCATTTGCAGGGTCTTGATCTTTGCCTGCCGGGCCGCAGCCTTGTCTTTCTGCGACGTGTACTCGGGGTCGGTAAACAGTCGGTACTGCATCGTCAGGCCGATCGAAAAGAGCAGCACTGCCGACGTGTAGATCGTCCAGTTGCCGTCGAAACGCAGAAATTGCTTTATGAAGATCGGTAACACCGCAAGGGCCGCGAGCAGCATGATGTTGCGAAAACCGGCCAGCGTCGATGCCTCGTAGCCGCGAATTAGCCCGCCATAGTAGATCGAATAATGCGAGATCGCCGTGATCAGGACGATCAGCATCAGGATCAGGACATGTGAGGAGGTGCGGTTCTTCATTACATCAACGCCGAGCCGGAGCCGCTGGGCCGCCAAGCAGGCCGAGCCGCCTCGCCTCAAGCAAAATATTTGCTGCGATCGGCGCGGCAGTATCTCCGCCGTACCTGCCTTCGCCGATATTCTCGACAGCTACCATCATAGCTATCAGAGGATTCTCAACGGGCGCTATGCACAAAAAGAGACCGTCCCATCTCTGCCAAAGCACGGTTTGGAGTTCCTCGTAATACTCGCCCGTCTCTTGATTCTTCTTTCGAACAGGCCTTTTAACCACCTTGCCCTTGTCGTCGTATTTAGGCACGTCTTTGTCGGCCGTCCCAGTCTTGCCGCCGGTTGAAATACCGGCGCCCATCACCTTTGCGAGAGCCCTGGTCGCTGTGCCGCCGGCCTCCTGCGTAACGGTTGACATGATGTCGCGGATCTCGCGGGCCTGCTGCGGGCTGAGGACCTGCGAAAAAGCCTGGGGCGGCTGATCCATCTCGATACGGGGCTTCATTAGCCTGCCTTCCATGTTCGCCGGGGCTGAGGCGATCAGAGCCAGTTGCAGCGGTGTCACCGTTCCGGCCCCGCCCTGTCCCATACCGATGATCGCAGATTCATATAGGTTAAGCTTGGCCCCTGTCGTGATCGCCGAGCGTGCCGGGGCGAGGGCGTTGGCGAGCCGGCGGTTGCTCACATTCCAAATGTCGGCAAAGCGTCCCTGCTTCAACGCGTCCTCGCTGGTCTCAACCGGTGCTATGCCAAAGACAGTCGCCGTCTCGGCCATTCGCTCGCGTCCTAGAGCATTGGCCATACGCGAAAAGAACTGGTTGCTCGACGCCCTAAAAGCGTCTCGGATCGGGCCACCGCACGAGTGGCATCCTCCGTGGCCGTCGCAGATCGGCCTTGAGCCGCGGAACGGCGTATAGCAGGGTTCGCCGGGGACGCCCTGCGGCAGATCAGCATTCTGCTTACCGGCCCGATAGGCCGAGATCATCGTGAAGGTCTTGAACGTCGAACCTGGCATATAGAACTCGTGAAGGGTCCGGTTGAGCGTCGGCTTGTTCTTCTTGTCGGCTTCGAGCTTCAGCCATCCAGCCAGCGATTCAGCGTCCGAAAGTTTGTAACTGGGATTCGAGTATGCGGCCAGCAGATCTCCGGTTTGCGGATTCAAGATAACGACCGCCCCGTTACGGTCGCCGAGCTGCTTCGCCACGAAAGCCTGCAGATTTTTGTCGATCGTGATCTTAACGTCGCGATTCTCAGGCTGAGGCTTCTTGTATTTGGTCAATATCTCCCACGCCTCGGGCATCGGATCGGCTTCCTGTTTATAGAGCGAACGCTCGAGGCCCGGCGAGCCGCGTTCAGTACCAAGCAGGTGGGCCATCTCTTTGTCGAGAGAGAAGGTCCGGTCTATATTGCCGTCCTTATCGAGCTTGTAATACGCAAGTGCGTTCTGCAGTGTACCCGAGCGGTCGAGCATCCATCCGCGAAGGCTGGCGGCGTTTATCCGCCGGTTACGAAGGTCTTTGTAACTCAGTTCACTGAATTTTTCATCCCAGTCGTCCGCATAAAAGGCCCAGTAGAACTGTGATCCGAAGACGAATAACGCAAGGATAACGAAGACGGCTTGCCAGACCATCAAGCTCCGGTTAGCGATAGTTTGGGTGAGCTTTCGTGCAGCCTTTGACGGGAGGTCACGCTCAAATGTGAACTTTCGCCGCCGGAAATTCTCGATGAACGTCAGGATCAAAACTGCGAGCAGGATCGCGACCGCAAAGAGATATATTATCGATAGCCCGGCCGGCGTGCGCTCGAGTATCTGTCCACCAAAGATGCTCTCAGGTCGAAAACGGGACAGGTCAATAAGAAAGAGCTTAAGCATCATTCCGTCAGGCTCGTTACAGTTTCCGGGGCCTCATCATCGTCCTGTTCCGCCGATCGGGCAACGGTAATGTTTGTCTCGGTTTCGTTGTCAGCGGTCAACGGAGCCGCCGGAGCCACAGAAGTTACGGTGACCGGTTCTCCTTCAGCCTCGCTCTGGTCATCCGTTTCCTGAGAGCTCTCCGGCCCTTCACGTCCTCGGAATTCGAAGCCGTCGATCTCGACCGTTTCACCCGACGGCTCATCTTCAGCTACAGGGCTTTCCGGCTGCGCGATCGGCATGGCAATCAATTCGAAGGCCACCTCGACCGTGCCAAACCGAACTTTATCACTTGTAGAGAGTTCGATCGCTTTGCCATATGCGATACGTTCATCGTTAACAAAGGTCCCGTTCGTAGATCCGGTGTCGGCTACCGAAAGGTGGCCGGCAGCATTATATGCAAGCGATGCGTGTGTTTTCGATACGCTTGCATCGTCCAGTATCAGATCGTTCCCGCCCGTGCGCCCGACCGAAAGGCTTTGGCCTGAGGGAAACTTCAGCGACGTCTCCTTCGCTTCGCCCTTGAGTTGGAACCGCGCGAGAAATTCCGGGCCGACAGGGTCAGGCTCAGCGAGGGCGGCCAGGATCGAACTCACGTCCATAGCCGGTACCGTTACGTTCATTTCAACGTCGCGATCCTCCTCAGTGAACTGCTCAAAGCTCACCATGAGTTTGACGCCCTGAATGAAATAGTCCGGCTTCACATCCATGGTCACCGGTGCGTACGTGTAATAGAGCGAGTCGTTAATGTGATCGACCGTTGCCACGAGTAATTCGCTCTCGAGTGCCGTGAGGGCGCTCTCGGCGTCGGATGAGAATCGGTCCCATTGCATGCGCAGCTTGATATTGTGAGGGACTACGATACCTTTGCCCTGCACGTCCTTGGCCTCAGCGTCGAGTAGTTTCTTTATTCGTTCGATCAGTTCGCTCGTGGCAATGCTGCTTGATGGCGTCCAGCGCCGCCCGGTAAAGCGGTCGACCGTGTCGCCGATCCGGGTGAGTACACCGCGAACTAGCCAGTCCGCAGATACGCCCTTTTTCGAAACTGCTACCTTTTCAGTCATTTACGCGGAACCGGCATGAAGGAATATGACGCGATTCTAACCGAAAAATATCTCAAATGAAAGGAGTTTCAAGGATATTGATTTAGTATGCACAACAATGTAAAATCATTTTGGAAGTAGTTTGTCATTCGAACTATTCTCTATCAGTGCCCCCATACCTTGCATACACAGATCGAGCATGGAGGCGCACCAAGGGACAGGAGGGAAAAGTGAGTTTCACTAATCGTCAAAATGACCGGACAGAATACGGATATTCTATCGTCGAATTGCTCGTCGTGGTAGCCATTCTGGCGATCATGAGCACGGTGGCGCTGATCTATGCAACGGCGCACAAGAAGCTCTATGAGCCGGACGACCAGGCCTTGCAGCTTAGCGATATGTTCCAGGAGGCGCGTCAGCGAGCGCTGACTCAGCGAAGGACAATGCGGGTCGAGATCAATCTGACAAATAACACAGCCAAGCTGTACGACGAGAACCAAAATTCGACGTCGAGCAGCGACGATTTTTTGATCCGCTCTCTTACCCTATTTGCCAGTGCTCGCGTTCGTGTTGACACGCGTCCATCCGAGATCGGCTACAACCCGCCCGAATTGATGTCGGTACCGAATGCGGTCTACTCGCCGAGCGTCTACACGCCGTCAGTCAGCCAAACAGCTCTTACCGTTCGCTTCCTGGCCAATGGATCGGCGGTAAATGCCGGTACAAATTCGATCGGCAGCGGGTCGGTTCCGACCGGCGTCTCGCTACACATCTGGTCGCCAAAGGCGTCAAACAATGCGGAATCTGACATTGCGAGATGTCTAACCGTGCTTGGCGCCACAGGCATAATTCGCCTTTGGGAATTTGATCGTAATTCTTCGGCGACGAACAAATGGAAGGATTCGCGAAGGAGCAGTTCGTACGGCTCCTAGCCGGGCCGCGTGGAGGACCAAACTATGAGACCAAACGTCAATCAGACTGGCTTTTCATACATCGACGTAATGATCGCGATCGTGATTATGATGGTGGGCGTGCTGGCGATGGCCGGTGCACTGAGCGCCAATCTGGTTCGCTCGATGGAATCGGAACGGCGGACGTTTGCTAAGCAACTCGCCCTTTCCACGATCGAATCGATCCTGTCGGCGAAAGAAATAGAGCGTGCGGGTGTCGTTGACGGCTGGGATTCGCTGCGGAATGTTATGTCCTCGGTGCCGGTTGGCGAGATCAACGGCATCTTCGTGACTGGGACAAATCCGGTGCGTGTGGACGTCGGCTGGGATGGCGTTGCGGGCACGGTTGACGATGCCTGTCCGGGTTCGGGGGCATGCGTTGTGCCCGGGCGCCCGAATAACACGAGTGCACTCTTGCAGGGCTATCAGCGCCAGATCGTTATCACGGATATTGCCGATCCGGAACGGCCGACGCCGCCGAACCCGATCTCGCGCCGACGGATCGACGTTACGATCACCTACTTCGTCAATCAGGCGACACGTACCGAGACCGCATCGACAATAATCACCAGCTACTAGGGGACGAAACGATGGCACGACTTATCAATACCAAGAATGGCGAGAGTGGCTTCAGTCTGATCGAGCTCCTCATAGCAATGGTGCTCTTTTTGATCGTCACTGGATCGATCTACGGGCTGATGCAGTTGGGGACCTATGATCGGAATCGGGCGTCGCGCCGTTCTGACGTTCAGAAAAACGCCCGCGTTGGCATCCATATGATCGGCCGCGACGTTCTGAATGCGGGGCTCGCGTATCACCGGCGCGGTGCGATCGTGCCCGATAATTTTAATGCGACCCGGTTTGGGGTCCCGCCGGATATCGACCTTGCCCGCGACATGCTGACGTCGATCATCGTAGGCAACGACATCAACGCGAACGACCTCAATCCCGTTGCTAACGCCCGGACAGATACGATCACGTTCACCTACCGCGATATGGATTTTAACGCCGGTAACGCTATCAGTCTGTCGAACGCCACGACCGTCTCTTCCACCAGGGCCCGGCTCTGGGCGAGCACGGCGACCGGTGCGGCGGCGGCCCAGTTGTATGACGTCTTCCTTGTTGAGTCGGACACGTCGCAGGTGCTCGGCATGGCCACGACGGCCAGCGGAGCTCAGACCTTTGATGTCGGGCCCGGCGATCCGCTTGGCCTTAATCTGGCGATGAACGGCGTTGGTATCAATCAGAGTCTGCTCGGCAAGTGTTCGGGGGCTGGGGCAACGAACTGCACCACATATCCTGCCACGGCAAAGCGCGTCTTTCTCGTGACCTACAAGATAAAGCAGGATGGCACGCTCGTTCGGATCGTTTACGGAAACAATCGCGGGGCGGGCTCCTCGGCCCAGATACAGGAACTGCCGCTGGCCTATAATGTTGAGGACATGCAGATAAAGTATGTGCTCGATGACGGGACGACGGTCGATAATCCCTCTGTCGGAGCGGATGGCGTTGTCGGGACGCTTGATGACGACTGGCAGGGTTTCAATCGGATCCGCCAGGTGCAGGTGACGGTCAAGGTGCAGTCGACCGAGGACGACGAAAAGACCGGCACACCCGAAAAGATAGTTCTTTCTTCCACGTTTGCGACCAGGAACCTGGGATACGACGCTAGCTAGCGAGGGGTAACAGCAATGAAAAGCGAAGTGATAATGATGCAACACAAGAAAGCTGCCACGGCAAACGCGGCCAACGAGCGCGGTTCTGCGATGGTGATCGCTCTACTGGTGATGATGCTGCTCGCCGGCTTTGTGGCGCTCGCCATTTCGCGGACAAACAGCGAAACGATCGCGGCCGGCAACGATGAGGCTGAGACCAAGGCATTCGAAGCTGCGAACGCCAGCCTTGAGGTGCTGACACGAAACTTCAACAAGGTATTTGAGACAAAGCTGACGATCGACGCGAACGACATCACGCGGATCCAGGGTCAGACGCCGCCGGGATTTGATACGTCTTATCAGTTCAATCAACTGGTCACGCAGACGCAGGCGACGAAGGACGTCGTAATGACCGGCGAGATGTTTCAGGGCCTCAACGCTCGCCGCGACGAATGGCAGCTCGACACGACCGCGCTGGACCGCAACACCGGCGTTCAGGTCGCGCTTCGCCGCAAGTTTCTCAATAATCGCATTCCGGTGTTCCAGTTCGGCATCTTTTACGATGATGACCTAGAGTTCCATCCCGGCCCGCGATTTGATTTTGGCGGCCGCGTGCATTCCAATGGCTCGCTCTTTATGCAGGCGAACGACGGCCTGTATTTCTCGTCCAAGGTCAGCACCGCAAAGCATATCTTCACCGATGTTTCAAAGAACGGGGCGCCGTGGACGAACTGGGACGATGAGGTTTACATCAAGAACGCCGCCGGTACTTACGTGCAGCTTGCATATAACAAGGGAAGCGTGCTGAATACCGTGATAAACGGCTCGCCGGCGACGACGTCGCCTTTGCCGACCGCCTACAATTCCGCGACGTGGATCGCAAATCAGAATCTCTTTCAGGGCAATCTGCTCGCCTACACCAAGCCGCTCCAGCTTCCGATCAAGATCAACAGCGACCTCGCGGCGCAGGGCCTCGACAATGTTGAGATCGCAAAGCGAGGCAAGAATGTCGGCGATCTCTGGAACGACACGACCGGCAGCGTTTCGTCGCCGAGCATAGTCCCGGTCGTAGCGACCACCGAAGATGACAAGGTTACAGCCGCAGAGCGTTATTACAACAAGACGGGAATCCGCGTTTCGCTTGCAAACAGCAAGCAGCGGCTGCCCGGTTGTGCGACTTCGACGGGGACGGCCGTGAGCACGGCGTGCGGCGTCAGGTTGGATGGCGACGCGGGCGGCCAGACTGCGGGATCGATCACGGGCAATCGTGGTTACGTGCCGCGTGCGATGACCGGTTCGCCCGCCTATCAGGCCACGGCTGTGAACGGCAGGCGCTTCAACACGGGCGGCAACGGCGGCGGCGAAACGTGGATCAAGATCGAGACCGTTGTCTTTAATCCCGCGACGATCCGCTACGACACGCAGGACATCACGCAGGATATGCTCGCGCTGGGCGTAACTCAGGCGGCGCCGAACGACAGCACGCTGACGATCACAACCCCTTCGAACTACAATACGAACGGCATTGACGGCCGCACCGTCTTCAGGTTCCAGCGCTGGCACATCAATGGGCCAAACATCCCGAACTCCGGCTACATCTCGGTCGCGGGCACGTATAATTACGTCGCGCCGGGCACGGTATCGTCGAGCAGCAACGCCTGCACCGGCACCGCGACGCTTACGGCCGTTGACAACGGCACGATCACCGGTTCGCCGACATATTTCCCGAATAACTTCGCCGGCGACGAGCGTTTTGTGATGCGGAATGCAACAGTGACCGGTGGCCCCGGCGCCGGTCGCACCTGCATCGTGCCGTTTCCGATCAACATGTTCGACACGCGCGAGGGGCTCTATAACGACACGACGAGCACATTTGATCCTGTCGCCACTTACGGCACCAATGTCCCGTGGGCGGGCGTGATGAGTATGGTCGAGATCGACGTTTACAATCTAAAACGCTTTCTCGATGGCAACTGGAACTCGATGATGCCGACGGGCACGCCTTATTACACGGCGACGGGCCACGTGCTTCGCTCGACCGACATTCCGCAGAATAACGGCTGGGTTGTGTATGTCTCTGACCGTCGCGGTGATTTTGATTTTGACGGCGAGTATGACATGGAGGACATTTACGGCCAGAATGACGGCATCCTGCAGCCGGGCGAGGACGTAAACAACACGAATAACCTCCAGGCCGACTACACGAACGAGGCCGTTCGCTACACCGGCTCGTCAAATGTCATCCAGCCGGCGATCGCGGCCGTCTTCGATCACAAGTTCTATCGCCGCGGCGTCCGCATCGTCAACGGAACGCAGCCGCCGGGCTTTTACGACAGCTCAAGTCCGGCCAACACGCGCGGCCTGTCGATCGCGTCTGAGAACGGCATCTACGTGCAGGGCAATTTCAACGCGACGGGCATCTCGTCGGTGGGCACACCGACGTCGTCCGATCTCTATCTGCCGCAGGGCACGTCGTCGCACATTCCGACGTCGGTCGTCGGCGATTCGGTCACGATCTTGTCTAACGCATGGAACGACGGCAAGAGCTTTGTCTATCCGTTCAGCCTGTCAAACCGCACGGCGAGCGAAACGACGATGCGTTTTGCAATGCTCTCGGGGGACACGATCACGAGCCTCAACGGCACGCCCAATCAGGGCGGCGGCGACCTGCGGATGAACGGCGGCGTCCACAACTTCATGCGCTTCCTTGAGCGTTGGAACACGCGGTTCAACTACGCCGGCTCGCTCATCAACCTCTTCAATTCGCACAACAACAACGGCTCGTTCAAGTGCTGCAACAAGGTTTACGATCCGCCCGAGCGTAATTGGGTGTTTGACGTATCTTTCACCGACGTCAACCGCCTGCCGCCCGGCACGCCTTACTTCCAAAATATCCAGATGACCGGCTTCCAGCGGATCAACTAGAGATGTGCAGCCCGTGCGTACGTAAGGGCTCAACGCAATTCGGCGTGACACCAATACAGAAAGGCCGCGGATCCAGCATCCGCGGCCTTTTCTTTAATCGGGTTCAAACGAGTTCCACGCCGCATTTGGAGGCGAACATCGGATGCTGTGCTATCGTAATCTTTAACCGGAGATGCGTTGCGGGAACTGAGCCTGATAAATTGCCGACTGTCCGGGCGCTACGACGTTCGCGAACTGCTTGGGCGGGGCAGTTATGCTGAGGTTTTTCTTGGCCGCGATACATTTGCTCCCGCGGGCTCGCCCCACAGCGAGGTCGTCGTAAAGGCACTCAACGTTTTTCTGCAGGACGATCTTGACCGTGACCTCGAACGCACGCTTGTAGAAAACTTTCAGAACGAGGCCGTCGCGCTCGACCGCGTTCGCCACCCGAATATCATCAGCCGTCTCGGCCACGGCACGGCACGCGACCTCAAGGGCACCGTCTTTCATTTTATGGTGCTCGAATACCTGCCGGGCGGCGACCTTCAGGCCGTCGTGCGCAGGCAGGCACTCGAACTCAGGCGCGCCCTGAGCTATATCGAGCAGACGGCGGCCGGCCTCGGCCACGCGCACGCTCGCGGCATCATCCATCGCGACGTCAAACCGCAAAACCTGTTGCTCACGGCCGACCTCTCGACGGTAAAGATCGCTGATTTCGGAGTCGCTCGGCTCGATCTCGGCGATTCGCCCATCACTCGAGTCGGCACCAATATCTACGCCCCGCCCGAACACAGCCCGTATTTCACCGGCCACACAGGCGTCGTTCGTCTGACGCCTGCGGCCGACGTGTATTCGCTTGCAAAGACAGCCTACACACTCGTTACGGGCGTCGCACCGCGCGCTTTTATCAATGAGCCTATCGGCGAACTTCCCGCCGTATTCAGCGATGAGGATTGGGCCATTGAGTTTGCCCGCGTCGTCCGCCGAGCGACTGCGATCCCTGCCGGGGAGAGACATCAGAGCGTTGAGGAATTTTGGGCCGACCTCGCCGGCGTTCGGGAGATAGCGGCCGACGGCGATCTGGCCACCGTTATTCGGCCAAAGGCCGCAATGCCGCAGCCGCACGTCGCCCGAGGCTATTCGCCGATCACGCCCGCCGCTCCTGAATTTGAAAACGTCGCCCGCCCGACGACCGCTCTCTATATGCCAGCCCTAGCCGCGACGCCAAAAAAAGCGACGGAAAAGGCGATCGACCAGGCAGACGGCCGGATCGCTGTGCCGGCAGCCGGCAAGCCGGCGCGGAAAAGGGGCTTTGTTCGGCGTTTTGTTACCTTTCTGGTAGCTCTGCTGGTATTTACGGGGCTCTTGTATGCGACGGCCTCGTACATGCGGGGCCGCGGCATTCTGCCGGAGATCAGAAACCCCTTTCGGGTGCAGACAGCCAGGGCGAATACAGACATTTATCTGCGGCCGACGCCCGATACTGACAACACGCCCGTTGGCCTCGTGACAAAAAATTCAAAAGTGCGTATTGTAAAATCCCAAAATAATTGGTATCAAGTTGATGTTATCGAGCAAGGCCGCGCTCGCCCGACGCCTGACTTGGCGACACGCGGCTGGCTCAACGGAAAGTATCTCGATCTCGACGATTGATCCCACGGGAGGACAAGCGATTTGAGCATTCTGGACAAGGTCCGAAAATGGATCGACGGTGACAACGCGGAATTTGCACTCGAAGAGGCTGCCCGCGACGCCGCCGTCAAACCGCGCTCGAGAGCCGAAGGATTCATCGTCCAGATCGCCCGCGAGGTCGAAGCCGTCATGCAGAGCGAGATGGTGCCCCTGCCGCAGGGCACGATGATCATCCCGGGCGAGTACATCATCTTTCTCAATGACGAGGACGACAAGGAATGGAAGGGCGTCAAGCGAAAAGGACTCGAGCAGGGCCTCTATCACATCCTCGCCGAGCGGGCCAAAGAATTGGCCGGTAAGAAAAAGCTTGAGACAAAGTCATTTGTCATCGAGCTAAGGATCGACGCCACGCTTGAAAAGGGCGACGTTCGCGTACAGCACAACTGGGAAGACGCCGCCAGCGGCAAGACCGGCGTGCTCCAGCGGCCAAGATCGCTGCCCGATATTCCCGTTTTTCCACAGGCCGGACAAAAGGCGCCGCCGACACAGCCGAATGTAAAGGCACCGACCTTTCCGCCGCAGCACTTTCAGCCGCCGCCTGCCGCTGAGGCTCCGCCCACCTATCCGAATGTCATTCCGCAGGCCGTGCCGATCCAGCCGCAGGACGACGGCGAGGAAATGACACAGGTAAAATCACGTCTGACCGAGCTATACAAACTCGAGATCTGGCGCGGCGGCGTGCGACAGAATGTCGTGCCGATCTACCAGAGAGAGATCGTCATCGGCCGCGGCTCAAAGTCGAAGCCCGTTGATATTCCGCTCGCCGGCGACGTCGAGATCAGCCGTCGCCACCTTAGCATTGTCACGGACGGTGCAGGGAATTTCTGGGCTGTGAACGAAGGCAAGAATCCCGCCGCGATCAACAATTACGAACTTCCTGCCGGCCAGCGCATCCAGGTGACGCCCGGCCTGCCGCTCAACGTCTGCAGCTATATGCTGCGAATACAGCCGAATTAGCCCGAGCGCGGCAGCCCGCCATTGTCAACAAGCCCGACGATCTCATCGACCGCCGTCCGGGCCCGTCGGATGACGTCGTCCGTGTAACCGTAAGAAAGCGAATTCCCGGCAAAATCGTCGAGATCGAGCACTTCATGGCTCATATCAGGCCGGACGACAACATCTATATCGAGATCGACGAAATCAAGTACGCGCCCATCAAAGGTCGGCGGCATCGCGACATTGCAGTACCACGCCTTAAGGCGGCCGTCGGGTTCGTGGAAGCGAAAGATGTTGTACCAGCGGTCGAACCAGAAATGTTCGAATGAGATAGTGCCCGCCGCGATGTGGCCGAGATCGTTGTGCTTGACGTCAAACTCGAATCGTCCGATGAGGACCAAGTGCTCAGCCGTCCGGCTGACAAGCCCGGCCGACCAACTGCGCCGGATGCGGCCGTCAAACTTGCGGGAATTTACGGTGATCAGCGATGGTTCCGGCTTGGCCGCGCTATCACTCATCGTCTGTGCGCACGATCATCACCGAGCAGTGAGCGTGGTGAGCGACCGAATTGGACACGGAACCGAGCAGCAGACGCTCCCATCGCTTGTAGCCGTGCGAACCGACGACGATCAGATCTGCTCCCATCTCTTCGGCGGTCTCGACGATGCGGCTGTCGGGCGAGCCAAAAAGCACATCGCACGCGATCGCCACTTTTTTGGCTGGGAACATCGTTCTGATCCTATCGCATGCTGCCTTGACGGTCCTCTCTGCATTCTCACGCCCAGCCTTTTCAACCTCGGTGTTATCGGGCAGATAGCCGCCATATATGTCCACGGCCAAGGGCACGGCAAAATCGACCACGCTGATCACGCGGACCTCATCGCCGGTTCCTAGTGCAAGCTTGCCAAGCATCTCGACCGCGGCAGCACCAAACTTTGTCCCGTCGGTTGCCAAAAGGATCTTCACGTCATTATCTCCCGAACTCAGATATTCTCGAGCGTATGGCCGTATTCTAGCTCGTTTTCTCGGTGAATTGAAGCGCGTCAATCATCCTCGTCCGAGGGTTCGCTCTGCCCTGTGTAGGTGCTTCTTAACTTACCGAGCAGGTCATGCAGGACCAGCCGTTCAGTCTCGGTAAGGCCGGACAGGCAACTTTCTTCGAGGTCGACCCACTGGCGTTCGATGGCGTCGCGGATAGCAAACCCGGCGTCGGTGAGAAATATCCTGGTCGAGCGCGCGTCGTCCTCAAACCGGGAATTCGAGACGAGGCCGAGCTTGACGAGGCCGGCGACCATCTTGTTGACGGTCGGAGCGGCAACGTTCAGCCGTTCGGCCAGGTCGCGCTGCTTTAGGCCGTCCTGCATCCATAACTCAAAAAGCACAAATACCTGTCCGCCATGGAGCGGGCCGGGGAGTCCGTGCTCGATCCCGATCTGCCCCATACAGCGTTCGAGGGAGCTGCGAAAGGCAGTCGTAACGCGCCCGAGCCGATAGCTGACCGTGTCTTCAAATTTGATAAGCGCCGCCATAACCGGTGTGTTTCGTGTGCTTTATGTAAACACTTTGCTCGCTAAATGAAAATAGTTAGCAGCCTCAGATAAGATTATTAGCAGGCTAATAATAAACAATTAGCAGGCTAATAAACAAACAGTAGCACGGTATTATAAGTTTCGAAAGTAAGCTAAGATTTGATTATGAATAAGGCGGAATTGCTTAAGGCGGCCAGGGACATCCTGCTGAAGCTTCACAAATCAATGGTCGATCTCGAACGGGAGATGTACGAGGGCATCCACGGGCGTCAAACGGCGGGGGCGTTCTTAAATCTACTGCTCGAGGACGTGGACATGGCTTGGCTGCGAAAATTTTCGATGCTGATCGTCGAGATCGATGAGATGTTTGACTTGAAAGAGGGAATCGCTGAGGAGGACGTCGAAGCCAACGTTCTCAAGATCGAGGAACTGATAGCGATGACCGAAACGGATGACTATTTCAAGGCAAAATACCAATTCGCGCTCACCCGAAGTCCACATGCGGCAATGTTGCATGTCGAGCTTAAGCAGCTTCTAGGTTCCAGCGTCTGATAACGAATAGCCGCATCGTCGTTACCCGGCAGGGCAGTTCTGGTGGACACGCGCGGCCTTAGCTGCGGCCGCTCTTCTTCCAGTCAGCGAGAAATGCGTCGAGGCCTTTGTCTGTGAGCGGATGATTGACGAGCTGCTGGATGACCTTGAATGGGATCGTGGCTACATCGGCACCCGCCAGGGCACAGTCGACGATGTGCATCGGATGGCGGATCGACGCGGCGAGGACCTCGGTCGCGAAGCCGTAGTTGTCATAGATCGTGACGATCTGGCGGATCAGTTCCATCCCGTCGGTCGAGATGTCGTCGAGACGGCCGATGAACGGGGAGATATATTTCGCGCCGGCCTTGGCGGCTAATAAAGCTTGTGAGGCAGAGAAACACAGCGTCACATTCACGCCAATGCCTTCTGATGAGAGCGTGCGCGTTGCCTTGAGGCCGTCGAGGGTCAGCGGACATTTGACGACGACATTTTTGGCGATCGCCGCGTATTCACGGCCTTCCTTGAGCATGCCTTCCGTGTCGAGAGCCGTGACCTCGGCAGAGACGTCGCCGGCGACAATGTTACAAATGGCGGCGACATGCTGCTTAAAATCAACGTCGCCCTCCTTGGCGACAAGACTGGGATTAGTCGTAACGCCGTCGATCAGCCCGAGCTCATTTGCCTCGCGGATCTCGTCCAGATTTGCAGTATCGATAAAGAACTTCATATTTCAATGATGAATGCAGAATGCAAAATGCACAATTGGGATCTATCTGAATTGTGCCCTAGGCCTCAACAACGCGGTTTCGCAGTATTCCGATGCCTTCGACTTCGACCTCGCAAATGTCGCTGGGCTTAAGGGTCCCGACGCCTTCCGGCGTGCCCGTGGCGATGATATCACCGGGCACGAGGGTCATCATGTTTGAGATATATCGTATCAGAAAGTCGACAGAGAACACCATGTCGCTTGTCCGCGCGTCCTGGCGAGTTTCGCCGTTAACGCGGCATATGACGCGAACATCGATAGGGTCGAGATCGGTCTCGATACACGGCCCTACGGGACAGAAGGTATCAAACGATTTTGCTCTCGCAAACTGGCCATCACTCTTTTGCAGGTCGCGGGCAGTGACGTCATTAATACACGTAAACCCCTGTAAATACGGCCTCACATCGTCATAGTCGCCCAGCCGTGTACATATTTGGCCAATAACGATGCCGAGCTCGGCCTCATGCTCGACCTGCTCGCTGAACGGCGGCAGAACTATCTCGTCCTCGTGAAAGATCAACGCCGACGGAGCTTTCAGGAACAGTAGCGGTTGTTTCGGAACATCATTGCCCAATTCCTTAGCATGCCCAGCGTAGTTGCGGCCGACGCAGACGATCTTTGACGGCGAAATGCCTGCTGCGAGTTCGATCTTCATTCCCGACAGACTCCATTTTACCCTTCAAGATCCTAACGTGCGAGTCTGAAAGCTGCAGCAACGACACTATTGCTCCCAATGCGACGGAGGCGATAAGTTGCGACGTGTGCTAACATTTTGGTAAAGGACAGGTATTACGGCGATGAGAAGCGCGAGTTTTGCGTTTGGTTTCCTCATTCTTGCGGCAGCCGCATCCGGCGCGCTCGGGCAACGGATCAGATTGCCGAAGACCGGGGGGGGATATCTTCTCGACGACGACAGCCAACTCAGACTGTACGTGCCAAAGCGCGTCCAAGCGTAAGTTCGCGTTAGACTCCGAAACGGCGACAAACGAGCGCAACAAGGCCGTAATTGACGGTTGGGAAGAGCACGAAATCACGTTTCACGCTACGAACATTAAGCGTGCCTATAACCCGTCGACGAAGGCGTTTGAAAATAATCGGCATAAGAATCGACTCCGCGATATTGCGGAAGCGCGGGGAAGGGAGCAGCGGCGGCATGATTGCAAGGTGGCATTCATCGAGCAGTGTTGTCCAAGGGGCGGCGGCAAATGTGGGCAGCCTAGCGGTATACGAACCAAGGACGATACAACGGGCGGGCAATCAGGGCAACCGCTGCCCGAGCCCCAGGCCGACAGCAATGTACCAAAACGCGGTTACTGGGACGGATTTGGCTTCGGTATGGAGGAATGCAAGAACGGCCTCGGCGAACTTGCGAGCCGCATCGACCGCGCTATTACCGCTATGAAACGCAGCGACTTTCGGTCCGCAGCCGAGATACTTGGCGCATCAAAAGAGCACGACGGAGCTCGTGCTGTGGCCGCCATGCTTCAGGCCGTCTGGGACGACCTAAACAGCAATTCTCACGGAATCGTTCCCGGGGCCCCGCTGATGTCGGACTGGGACCGTGGGCGGCAAGGTGCCCAGCGAGTGTGCATGTATGCTCTCCTGCCCACGGGCGGCAAATGCGTGATGAGCGGGACGGCTTGTGCGGTTCGTGGCACGATCAAAGTATGCCGTCCGGTAATAGGTAAGATACAATCGCTGCGAAAGGTGGCCCGACCACGCCTGCCTCCGCCGCCCAGCCCGATCCTGCGGGGCCTGCTGCTGGAAGATCAAAAGTTCCTGCAAGAGATCGCCGCGACCGAGGGTAAGGTATTTATCGTTCGGGATTCTTATCGATTGTCGATGCGTTGGGTAGGACGCGACGGGTATAAGCCCAAGCCGGTCGACGTGAAAGGGAAGACACTAAAAGCTGAGGACCTACCGCCGGCGGACCGCGAGAAATACGCGGGCCTTGCGTCGGCAAAAGGACTCACGGTCGGCGAACGAAACGCTCTCGAACACAGTGGCTACAAGATCGGATCCGTCGCAGAGCACAAGGTCATCCGAGGCCCAAAGGGTGAGATGTACTACAGCGATACTGATCTTCATGGCGTTTATAATCTCGACGGCACCAATGGATGGAGTGACGCTCTATTCCAAAAGCTGCAGTGCAGGTTCTTTGACCGTGGGATCCAGCATGGACCGCACGATAATTGGGAAAAGCGAAACGATCCGGTCGCCTCTGGCGGCAATTACGGGCCTCAGGTCGGCCCCGCCAAGCCATTGACGGCGATCATGCCCGACGGATCGATGTACTGGATAAGGAGCCTGTCGGAGATGAAAGCGTTCTACCGCTCGATCGGCGTCGACTTCAAGCGAATATATCCAAATCATTAGGGCACTGTCTCGCTGACGATCTCTGACGGCGGCGATACATTTCCGGCGGTATCGGTAGCAGTCGCGTAGTAGTAGTAGGTCCTGCCGGTTTCGACCCGTTTGTCGTGAAAGGTCGAGACCGTGAGGGGATCAGGTGTGACAAGCGTCCATTTGTCGATCGGTGAATCGCGTTCCTCGGAACGGTAAATGCGGTAGCCGGCGATATCCTTTTCGATGTTGGTGGCAAAAAAGATGGATATAGTGCCGGGTGCCGCGGCAATGGTGATCGATGATGGTGCGGCCGGCGGAAAGGTGTCAGCGCCGCGAAATCGGACGATGTTCGACTCGGTGCTCTCAACCGGTTCGGACGAGACGCCAACGGACACGGCTCGGACGAAATACCAGAAGTCTTTATTGAATTCGAAGAATTCATCGTCAAATGAGGTTGAAGTAATGGGTGAGGTGTTCAAGAGCCGCGCAGGTTCTGTCTCAGATGTGGCTCGATAAATGTTGTAACCAATAATATTTGCTGGGCTGCTCGAATCGACGTTCTGCGTCGGCGGTTGCCATGTCAAGTGAACCGCCTCCTGAGACACGGTCACGCTGAGATCGGTCGGATTTGCAGCCACCTTTCCCGCAGGTTCGATCAGAAGAGCGTTTGAGAAGGCGGCTTTTTGGCCCGAAGCATTCACAAATCGCATGGCATACCGCAGGCGCGCAGGTCGGCTGGCAAATTTGAGCGTGTCCTTGTACTGAAGCGTTTTCGCTCCAAAGTCGTCGTTCCGGATAGGCATTGTCGCGATCAGCGTGGCATCGGCTGCAAATTCCTCTTCCGACAGGACGAGCGGTGCTGTCTGTAATTGAGCAAGGCGATAAATATCTATTCTACTGATATTTAGCACACTGTCCGGGGGCGCATTGCGGGCGGGCATCTTCCACGAGAGTATGACCTGATCGCCGCGCTGGAAGCCTTTCAGATCGGCTCGCTGCTGCACACGTTCCCGAGGCGGAAGCGGTGGTTTCCGCTTGCCGCAGCCGACAAAGTTAAGCGCGCAAAGCGCTAACAATGCCAACGGCGTTTTATGTAGAATTTGCTTAACTACCGTGTTTAACATATCGACCAATCCGCGGCCCGGGTGCTTAAGGAAGAATGCTTACAGGATGTATTGTCGCAGGTCGCGGTTCTCGATCAGGCCGCTTAAACGTCCGTCAACATAGTTCGCGTCGATCCGCTGGTGTTTTTCTTTTAGTTCGCCGCCTTCGAAACTGATGTCTTCGAGTAGCTTCTCGACCAGTGTGTGCAGCCTGCGGGCACCGATATTCTCGGTCGAGCGGTTCATTTCGGCAGTCATCTCCGCAAGCCGGTCGATGGCATCGTCGGTAAACTCGAGTTCGATGCCTTCGGTGCCAAGCAGGGCCTGATATTGCTTGATAAGGGAATTTTTCGGCTGGACGAGTATCCGCTTCAGGTCATCGACGGTCAGGGCCTCCAACTCCACGCGGATCGGGAAGCGGCCCTGCAATTCTGGTATCAGATCGGTCGGCTTTGCGACGTGAAACGCACCGGCAGCAATAAACAGGATGTGATCAGTCGCGACCATGCCGTATTTTGTGTTTACGTTAGTGCCTTCAACGATCGGCAGCAAGTCGCGTTGGACGCCCTCGCGAGAGACATCGGGTCCGGCAGAGCCGGATTCGCGGCCGGCGATCTTGTCCATTTCGTCGAGAAAGATAATTCCCGCCGTTTCGGCGCGATCCAGGGCCTGGTCGGTCACCTGATCCATATCGACGAGCTTTTCCTGCTCGTCGCGGAGCAATATCTTTCGGGCCTCGCCGATCGTCAGCTTCTTTTGTACGGTCTTGGACGGGAACATGTTGCCGAACATATCGCGGAGGTTGACGCCCATCTCCTCCATGCCCTGACCGCCGATAAAATCAATGGTCGCGGTGGAGCGGTCCTGCGTTTCGATATCGACGAGGCGTTCGTCAAGATCACCCCGGCGAAGCTGCTCACGGAGCTTTTCGCGGGTGCGCTGGTGTGACTTTTCTGCTGATTCCGTCGTGTTTTCGCCGTTCTCGCCGTAGCTCGGCTGCGGAGCGGGCAGTAGCAGGTCGAGTAGCCGCTCCTCAACGTTCTGCTCGGCACGCGGCCTTACCTCGTCAAACGCCGCCTGGCGGGCCATATCGACGGCGTTATCGGCGAGCTCGCGAACCATGGATTCTACGTCGCGACCGACGTAGCCGACCTCGGTGAATTTTGAGGCCTCGATCTTGATGAAAGGCGAATTCGCTAGCTTTGCGAGGCGGCGCGCGATCTCTGTCTTGCCGACGCCGGTTGAACCTATCATTAGGATGTTCTTCGGCAGCACGTCGTCGGCGATCTCAGGATCCAGTTTTTGGCGGCGGATTCGGTTACGGAGCGCAATAGCGACAGCCTTTTTCGCCGCGTCCTGGCCGACTACATACTTGTCCAACTCGGCTACGATCTGCCGCGGGGTCATGTCGTCAAAGCTGGCTTTTGTGGCGGCAGTTTCGCCGCCCAGGTAAATAGCCATTAGATCTCCTCGACGATGACCTCGGAATTGGTATAGATACAGATCTCGCCGGCGATCTTGAGCGATTCTTCGGCGATCTCGCAGGCTGACATCGTCGTATGACGCATCAGCGCACGTGCGCCAGCGAGGGCGTAGCTGCTGCCGGAACCGACCGACAAAAGGCCGTCGTCTGAAGCTATAACGTCGCCTTTTCCTGAGATTAGGAACGCGTCGTTTTCATCTGCGACGATCAGCAGGGCTTCAAGGCTCCGCAGGTATTTATCCGTTCGCCAGTCTTTGCTCAACTCAATCGCCGCACGCTCGAGTTGGCCCTGGAACTGCTCAAGTTTTGTCTCGAACCGCTGCAGCAATGCAAAAGCGTCCGCCGTCGAACCGGCGAATCCGGCGAGGATCTTGCCGTTCGATATGCGACGGACCTTGCGCGCACTCGATTTTATTACCGTTTCGCCTAGCGTCACCTGTCCGTCGCCCGCCATCGCTCCCTTGCCGTCGCGGCGGACGAATAGCACGGTGGTCGAGCGGATCGGCAGTTTTTGCGACGTTTGCGGCATAAAAGGCAATGATAAGTCTTTGACAACCAATGCTCAAATTGACATCAAAGGTCGATTTCGCCAACATTAAAGGGTTTATGGCAAGACGGCCGCGAATCGGGATCACCATGCGTCTGGAACTCGAAACCGGCCGGTTCTATCTCGGGCGCGATTATAGCGAGGCCGTCGAGGATGCCGGTGGCGTTCCGGTGCACATCTCGCTGATCCCGAAGCCGGATTACCTCACTGAGGTGTTGGCCGGGCTCGACGGCATTCTATTGCCGGGCTGCAACAGCGACGTGGATCCGCATTATTACGGAGAGGAGCCTCATCACGCTCTCGGTACGGTGATCCCTGTCAAGGACGAGACCGAAAGGCTTGTACTGGCTGAGGCTGAGAGGCGTCGGATGCCGATCCTCGCGATCTGCTACGGCATGCAGGCCCTCAACGTGTGGCGTGGCGGCACGCTGATCCAGGACATTCAGTCACAGGTCAAGGGGAGTTATAAACACGAACAAGGGTTGCCGGCCCATCGTAATTCACACGGGCTTAAGGTTGCTCCCGGCAGTGTCCTGAACAGTTTAAAAGCGGTAAAGGCGGCAGAATGCGGGATCCGTGTAAATTCGTCGCACCACCAGGCCATAAGCAAACTCGGCAAAGGCCTGAAAGCGACGGCATGGGCCTTAGATGGCATTGTAGAATGCATCGAGGACAGGCGACAGGGCCGATTTATCGTCGGTGTGCAGTGGCATCCGGAACTCACCCGCGGCAATGACGGCATCTCACGGGAGTTGTTCGGCCTGTTTGTGGAGACGTGTATGAGGGGTAGTTAAAGTAAGCCCTGAGCTTCGGTCTAAGTATCATTAGATAGGAGACTAAGGGCGAAACCTTCAGGTATCAGCTTAGGTATTTTGAACATGGATAGTCCTTTATTGGTAGGAACAGTTGCGTGGATATTCCCGGGCGCCGGCCACCTCGTCCAAGGGCGGATCATCCGGGGCGTAATTCTTGGCGTTGTCATCTGGGGAATGTTCATTGTCGCCCTCTTTAGCGGCGGGGCACATTATCCCGGATTTGATTTTAAGGACGGGGCTCTGCTGTATCTTCTTAACATCTTTGCTCGGTTTGGCAGCGGGCTGGGCGCAGTGATAAGCCAATTGGTTGCGGCCTCTCCTTCGCCGGATGTAGCGAAACTCGCTACCTTTGAGTACGGCGGCCGATTTCTCGAGGTTGCCGGCTTGCTCAATTATCTTGCGGCTATCGATGCCGTTGACATTGCTCTCGGGAGGAAAAGATGATCCATTTTCTATACCTTGTGGGCTTTGGGCTCTTTGTATCTGTCGCGTTTGCAATATTTGGCCGAGGTACCGCGAAGGAGCGCACGATTTACGGTGTCAAGACATTCGCCCAATTTGTCATCATTAGTCTTGTCCTCGCTTGGCTCCTCTACCTGATCCCTTGGTAAACCGATGCCGTTGGTCGAATCCGAGAGCCTTATCTTAAAGAGCTACAATCTGGCTGAGGCGGACAAGATCATAGTATTTCTAACGCGCGACCACGGCGTTGTGCGTGGTGTGGCGAAAGGTGCAAAGCGGCTGAAGAGCAGGTTTGGCAGTAGTTTGGAGCCGTTTTCGCTTGTGATCGCAAGCTATTTTGAGAAGGAAACTGTCGAGCTTGTATCGATCCAGAATGTCGAGTTACTGGCATCGAACTTTGCGGCGGCCGCCGACCCTGCATTCTTGGGCAAATTCGCGTACCTGACGGACCTCTTGATGGCATTTTCACCGCCACACGATCCTAATGAGACGCTCTACCGAATGACGCGAGCGTGCGTAGAGGCTGCTGTTGCGGATGCGACGGCGCTGAGCGCGGTCGGAGTATATTTTGAGCTGTGGCTATTGAAGTTGGCGGGATTTTTTCCCGATTGGAGCGCATGCAGGGACTGCCGAAGAACGCTTGTCTCCAACGAAGACGCTATCCTTACCGGTGATCAGCAGCTTATTTGCGGCGAGTGTCGCCGCCCAGCCGGGAATCCGACGCTCACCGCAACCGCACGAGCGATGGCGGGATCGATCAGAAGCAAACGCCCGGAGGACTTTGCCCGAACCTACGCGGGAGAAGCGAAAGAATTGGACGAACTCTCGATCGTCCTGCGTGAGATCGCGTCACGTTCACTTGGCCGAAAGGTGGTGGGCGAAATGAAGCTCGCAGACCAGAAATAGCGAATAATGCACCGCATCGGACGTCTTATCTCTCGATATTTGCTTACCACGATAGTTCCGTACTTCTTTCTATCGTGGCTGCTGTTGTCGATGATCATGTTCGTCCAGCAGGCAAGCCGTTTTTCAGATATTTTCTTCAATCTTTCCATTCCGGCAGAATTGGCTTGGCAGTTGACGTTGGCCCTTGTGCCAAACGTCGTTTCTTTCACGTGTCCGGCCGCAGTATTGGTCGGGACGGTCATCGGCCTCTCAAAAATGCAGGGCGACAGCGAATTGGTGGCGATCCGGGCGGCCGGTGTCGGGAATTGGCAGATCGCAGCTCCGATAATGCTGCTCGGCATTCTACTCTCGATCTTTGCGTTCGTGGTGAATGAGAAAGGAGTCCCGCTCGCGACTAGACTCGTCAAGCGAATCGCCCTCGAGACCGCTATCAAGAAGCTCGAATCTCCGGTGGAGCCTGGCGTCATCAACACCGAACTGGCTGGTTTTGCGATATATGTTGGCGGGGGCAATGTTGAAACGGGCCATTGGCAGAACATATTTGTTCAGGTCAAGGATACCTCTCGGGAACGTCTCCGTCTGATAACGGCACGGCGAGGCCGCATCGATACGTCTGAGCAGGAATCGGAACTGGTTCTGGAGGATGCCACAGGCTGGAGCATACCCACGCAGCGAACGGCCGGAAGTGAGGCTGTATTCGAGAATCTTGGCGAACTCCGTCTGGCCATTAGAACGAAACGTGATGATCTGATCGACGAACTAAACCGATCGGGACTTAGGCCGGACGTGCTTGGGCTGGATGATCGCGACACGGAAGCTGCCCTGTCGGAGAAGGAAAGACAGGAAAGGAACATTCTCGTTTATCGCCGGCTGCTGCTGTCGGGGACGCCGCTGCTCTTTTGTGTATTGGGCACATTTATCGTACTTCGGTTCAGCCGCGGGGGGCGTGGGTTTGGCCTCGCGGTCTCGCTGGGCGTCCTGGTCGTGTTCTACATCTTGACGTTCACCGGAGAACAGATGGTGCGCACCGGCGTGCTGCCGATATTCGCCGGCGTTTTGGTTCCGCTCGTCGGTTGCGCGGGGGCCGTCTGGTGGTTTGGCCATAAGCGCGGAGGAGTCCTGTGGGACATCTTGAGCCGGCCGATCAGGGCCGCCATTCAAAGGCTAACCATCGTAAAGGGCCGCCTCGGGGCTGGTGACCTCTTCATCGACTTAACGACGGGCTTACGTGATTTTGACCTGCTTCGAAATCTGGTCAAGAACTTCGTTCTTGCCTTGGCGTTCCTGCTCGCGCTGTTTCTGATCTTTACCACACTCGACCTGTGGCGCCGCGCGGCCGTTATCGACGGAGGCTGGTGGTATCTCCTCAAGTATCTGATTTTCCTTCTACCATACCTGTTCGCACAGCTGGTCCCGACGGCTGCGATGGTCACCGTAATGGCTACATATGTGATCAAGTCTCGCCAGAATGAGTTGGTCACTTGGGCTGCAGCAGGCCAGAGTATCTATCGACTGCTGGTGCCGGCCTTTGCTCTGATGCTCCTGATCGGCGGGGCGGCCTATATCGTCCAGGAGACAGTGCTTCCGCGAGCGAACCGGATACAAGACGAGGCTCGGCAGTACATTGTCACCGGTGGAAAGCTGCCGTCAGACGTTCACGAACGCTGGGGCAAAGGTGACGGTCGTCTCTACGCATACACCGCTGCGTCTGATAACGAACAGCGTGAAGGTGGCTCTGATAGGCCGGCAGTCGCAAACCTGCACGTCTTTGAGTTCGATGAAGCCGGCAGAGATCTTCGCAGCGTGATCTTTTCAGATACCGCTATATGGAGAGTCGGCCGTGTGGTCGCTAATAATGTTCAGCGATTCTCGTTGGATCAAGGCAAGATCGTGACGTCGGTTATCCCGACCTTTGATATCTCAGAAGCGCACGACCCGTTTTCGTCCAGCTCGCGCAAACCGGCCCATATGGGATCAGCGGAACTGCGTCAACGCCGCGCAACGGCAGAATCAGATCTTGGCCGCCGCGCGGTCGATGTGCCGCTGCAGAGGTCTTATTCGACACTTTTTCTTCCTCTCGTCATGGCCTTAGTCACGGCACCGCTATCGGTAACTTTGGTGGGGCGCGGTGGTGGTGGCGGTCTAGCGGGGGCCGTCGGCTTATGGCTGCTATTTATCGGCACCGGTGCTGTCTTTGATCAGTTCGGTCTCAATGGACAACTCGATCCGGCTACCGCCGTCTGGGCACCAATATTTATCTTCGCGTTTCTCGGCATCTTCCTGGTTTCAAGGGTCAAAACCTAACGGCCCGGCCGACCATTTTCTCCTTGCGTTCGATAGCGGTTGGTGCTAGATTGCTCGTGAACAATCCCACAGCAGAATTGTGTGGCCCTGACGGCGGATGTCGTCAGTGAGGATATTGGAGGTAGCTACGATGCGTATCAGGAGCCTTTCGACGGGGGTTCTGGCCGTTTGCGTCCTGTTGGGTATGTTCGCGCGCGGTGCGGACGGCTCGATCGCGGATGATGTCGTTGTGCAGGCCGAAGCCATACTTCAGCAGGCCAGGAAGGATGGGCTGGACTACCTGAACTCAAAGGACGACCGGACAAAGAAGTCAGCAAAAAAGGGACTGGAGGAGGCTGAGAAGATCCTCAAGAAGGCGCTCAAGGAAGATGCATCATGCGAAAAGTGCGCAGAGCTATTGACGAGCACATACTTCTATCAAACGTATTTCGGCTTCTCTAAGGATTATGACGACTGTCTAAAATCTGCTACAGAGGGGCTTGAACGGTTCCCCTCGAATCTACGGTTGACCTACCTAAAGGGTTACGCACTCTACAACGCGGGCGAACATAGTGAGAGCATCCGCTGGCTCAACAAGTTCCTCGCGATGGATGTGCCTGCCGAGACGGCGGCATCCGTTCGAAAGATACTTGCCGACAGCCAGAACAGATTCCTTGCGGGTTGGAATAGGCACGCCGATTACTATCAGTCGAAAGACTCGAAGATAATGGGCTACAACCAACAGACCGGGCGGCCGGAGCCGGTTTTTGCGGTGACCAAGGAGTGGGAGATGAATCTTGGCAGCATGGGCTTTAACGCCCTTGCCGCGCAGGCTCCAAAGGTCGAGGATCCCGAGGTAAAGGAGTATGTCCAGAAACTGGTCGACCGTTTGGTGAACAAATCGCCGGGTTCGCCCTTCGAGTATAGATTGACGATCGTCAACTCACCGCAGGTCAACGCTGTGACGCCGCCTGGTCACGTGGTGGTCTATACGGGACTGCTTAGCTTTGCTGAAAGCGAATCCGAACTTGCCGGCGTGCTTTCGCACGAACTCGCTCACAACTATGCGCACCATCAGGCTCGCGCTGTGCTCAGCAAGTATAAGAATCAGAGCATAGCAAACGCGATCGTCGCGGCCGTGGCCCCGCAGGGCGGGTGGGCGCAGCTTGCGGCCGGGCTGGGATCCAACTTCGTTGTTGACCTCCTGGCTCGAGCTTACAGCCGCTCGGAGGAGAAAGAAGCGGATCTTTACGGGTCGCACATCCTGTTCAACGCCGGATATAACCCGACGGCGATGTCGAGCTTTTTCGTAAAACTCTACAAAGCCAACCCTAAGCAGCCGATCAAGCTGTTGAGCACGCACCCGCCCGTGCCCGATCGAGCGATCTATCTGACAGACTATCTCGACAGTTTCCCGCTTGATCGAGAGATGCAATTGGACAGTAAGGATTTCCAGAAGATGAAAGCGCGGCTCGCCACGATCGTGCCGACGAATCAGGCGACCGGCCCGGGACAGGGTGTCCTGCCGGACCAATAAGTAGTGACGGAGGAGTTATGAGAAGAATTGGGTTATTTCATGTTGTGTCTTTTGCCGTCGTGACGTTGCTTTTCGCCGGTGTCGGGACCTCATCAACCTACGCGCAAGGCGGCACGACGAAAGGATCAAGCAGCGCAAAGCCGAAGCCGACGCCGCCTAAAAAGAACAAGACCGATCCACCGAAGCCTCAGGACGATCTTGACGCTGAACTGGACGCTATCGTTGATGAGGAGCAGAATAAGCCGCCAGCTAAGCCGCCCAAGGGCGGGTCAAATCCGAACGCAAAGCCTGGCGACCTCGACGACGATCTGTTAGACGGCGAACTCGACGACGATAAGTCCAAGCCGCCCGTCACAATAAAGCCGGGCAATGCTGACGACGAGCTCGAAGACTTGATCAAGGACGACGAGAACAAGCCGACAAAGCCTCAAAAAGGTGGGCAGAACAACAGCACTCAACCTGACGATCTCGGCGATATCGACGACATCGATGATGAACTTGAGGATAAGCCAAAGCCGCCGCCCGTGAAGAACTCGAAGCCGCCCGTCAAGCCGGCGGGTGATGACACGCCGACTGATGAAGCTCCGGACGATATCAAGAAGAATTCGGGTCAGGTCAAGGTGGCCCGCTATGCTGTGTACGTTATCACGAATGCCTCGGGCGGGCTTTTCGTCGGAAGCGAGGACGATTTTGTTGGCAAGATGAGTTGCGACTTCGTCGGCGGCGGCCCTCGAGGATGCAAGGCACCGCCGGTCACCAAGATACGCTTGTCAACCCCGAGATTGACAATCGCCGACGCTCAGAAGGATCTTTGCGAGGGTATCTCCGAAACCCGGATCTTCCCGCTAGGCATCGGCATGAAGGGAAAATGGACGGATGATAAGTGGTATGGCCTTTGGGACGCGAGCGTCGCCGGATGCCCGAAGAAGGAGGCTGCGACGCAATGACCTCGTGCAAGCCGAGATGGCGTGGCCGCTTTGTGCCGTCGCAACCGTAGCGACGGCATTGCTCTATTTGACCGTCCGTGTTCGGGAGTGGGCGACAAACATATGATCCGTTTCGCTCAGAGGCTCTGTGTCCTTGCTGTTTCGACCGTATGCTACATCAGCCCTGTCTTCGCCGACAGCACCTACATGGGCATTCAGCCGGGCTTGAGCACCCGCGATAAGGCTGAGGACGTTCTCGGGCAGCCCGTGGCGACGACCGATCAGCGAAGTTTTGAGTACATCGTCGCAGGTGTATCAGGCAAGATAATCGTCGAGTATCGGGCGGACGGCGTCGTCGACCGCATTGAGCGCCGCTTCGCAAGGCCCGTCACGCGGCCTGCGATGATACGTTCCCTCTCGCTCCCGGATGAGCCTGAGGAGAAAGGTAAGACCAAGGAAGGCAAGTTCGTCGAGTACTTTGGCGGCATCAGGACGCTGGCCTTGATCTACCGAGGCGTGGACGCTGCCAGCGGTGTGATCGCAGTCGGTTACTACAGCATGGAGATATACGATGCGGCCCTGGGGCAGGCGCGCAATCCGAGAGTGCAGTTCGATCCGGCGGCATGTCGCGACGTCTTTAACTGGTCGCAAACCGAAAGGGACGCCGCCAAACGCTCGAAGAACCTTGGCCGTTTTCAGGCCGTCCTCGAGATCGCTGTCCTCGCCCAGCGTGGCGAGTGTGACAAGGCCCGCCCGATGGCCGATGATTACAAGGCTCGGTATCGGTAGCCGAATTGACCGTGGCAAGCCGGTTGGCGAAAATGGTTATTATGGGGCGTCACCCATTCTTCACACTCGCCACGATACTGCTGAGCGTCGCCGCAGCCTCGGCGCAGGTTGATGATATTTGTCGGGAATTCGGATACACGCCGACGCTTGACTTCCAGCTTCTCAAGACACCCTATGTCTTCGGCCGCGTCATCGTAAAAGCTGTCGAGCCGAATGCCAAGTTTCCCTCTGTGACGGTCAACTTTATCGATCCGCAGCAGGCAAACCGACGAATAGCCGTTGACCGGCGAGGGAACTACTGTTTTCGGCGCAGCTCACTCGGAGGGACTCTGATAGTAGAGGTCGAAGGAACGGAAACGGCCCGTCGCGTCGTATCTTCGGTTGGGCCCGCACATCATCGAGAAGATTTTGAACTTGAGATCGTTCAGCCTAAGACTTTGCCGGCTCCATCGGTCATTTCGGCTAAGTTCTACCGTCCGCCAAATGAACGTACCACGCCACTTTATCGTAAAGCGGCCGATGCCGAGGCCGCGGGACGCGCAGACGATGCGATCGCTGCGATCAGGGAGATCGTCGGCATTGATCGCGACGATTTTGTGGCTTGGTCCAAACTTGGCTCCCTGTATCTTGACCGGCCCTCGCTCAAGGAGGCCGAGAGTGCATTTCGCCGTGCGTTGGAGATTCGCGGCGACTATACGCCGGCATTGGTTAACCTTGGCACCGTGGCGGCGGTCCAAAACTACTACCTTGCGGCCATCGCCCTCTTTCAGGAAGCGATAAAGACCGACCCGAACTCAGCCCGCATCTATCGGCTTTTAGGCGAGGCTTACCTGCAGAATAAGCAGGGAACACTTGGCCTGGCAGCCCTGGACAAGGCCCTCGAACTCGACCCACAAGGTATGGCTGAATGCCATCTGCTAAAAGCTCGTCTCTACGACCTTGCCGGTGCCAAACACCTTGCTTCGGCCGAATACAAAGCATTTCTCGTTAAGGTTCCCGTTCATCCGGACAAGGCAACTTTCGAGCAGTACATAAAGGACAATCCCGAGAGGCCGCGCGAGTAACCTGGGAAGGCTGGCTGGTGTCTGTATTAGTTTTGTAACACTTCCCAAAAGCCATTGCGCAGGGGATCGTATGGGCGTAACGTGAGCCTATGAACGTCCTTCTCGTCTATCCCGAATTTCCCGACACATATTGGAGTTTTAAGCATGCTCTCGCATTCGAGGGGAAGAGGGCGGCGTTCCCGCCACTTGGGCTGATGACCGTTTCGGCGATGCTTCCCGGTGAATGGGAGAAGCGTCTTGTCGATTTGAATGTCGGCACGTTGGCCGACGCCGATATTGAGTGGGCTGATATCGTATTTTTTAGCGCGATGATCGTCCAGAATGTGTCACTTGAACGTGTGGTCCGGCGGGTCCGTTCATTTGGCAAACGGATCGTCGTTGGTGGGCCGTATGTTTCGACCAGTTCAGAGAGTCTTCCGGATGCCGATCATATCTTCATCGGCGAGGCTGAGGAAACCTTGCCCGAGTTCCTTCGCGACCTTGAGCTTGGCATTCCCGAAAAAGTTTACAAAGCCGACGAACGTCCCGCGCTGCACGGCACACCGAACCCCGATTTTGGCCTCATCGACATGACCAAGTACAGCGCGATGAGTCTGCAGTATTCGAGAGGCTGCCCGTTCAACTGCGAGTTTTGCGATATTATCGAGATATACGGCCGCGTCCCGCGAACGAAGACCAATCAACAGATGATCGCCGAACTCGATGGACTGAAGCATGCGGGCTGGCGCGGCCTTGTCTTTATCGTTGACGATAATTTCATCGGCAATAAGAAGAACGTCCGGCTTTTCATGCCAAACCTGGTCGAATGGTCGCGGGCCAACGCGTTTCCATTCTCGTTCATTACCGAAGCGAGCGTAAACCTGGCGGAAGATGATACCCTCCTGCAGCAGATGAAGGACGCCGGGTTCCGGCGCGTATTCGTCGGCGTCGAGACGCCTGTTGAGGAGAGCCTGAAGGAAGCTCAGAAGGGTCAAAATACACGTCGAGGACTCATCGATTCGATCCATAAGATACAGAGCTATGGACTGGAGGTGATGGCCGGCTTTATCGTTGGCTTTGATAACGATCCAGAGGATATTTTTCAACGGCAGATGGAGTTCATACGAGAGAGTGCAATACCGTTGGCAATGGTTGGCCTGTTATCGGCCCTGCCCGACACGCAGCTTTGGCGCCGGCTCGAAAAGGAAGGAAGGCTTAATGGTTACCACTCGGGAAACAATACGGACTGCTCGTTGAATTTCGTGCCAAGGATGAACCGAGACGTCCTTATCGAAGGCTTCCAGGCAGTCCTTAAGAACATCTACGGGCCCCGTGAATACTACGCGAGGGCACTCGACTGTCTATCTCGGTTTCATAAGAACCGGATCGAACCGAGGCGGTCGTCACTAGCCCAAGACCTAAGGGCACTCTGCCGAATCGTAATGACGCTTGGGATCCGGGATACGGCCCGTCTGCAGTTTTGGATGTATTTTTATAAGTTGGTCCGCTTTCATCCGCGCGACTTTGCTCACGGCCTTACTCTTGCTGCCATGGGATACCATTTTCGGCAGATCACTGTAAGATACTGCAGCTAGCGCCGTCAGGGGCGTGTCTTTCGCATAGGAAGTATTACATTATTTGCGTCGGCAAATTCGGTCGCTTTCTTGTAGCCGGCGTCAGCGTGACGGATGATACCCATGCCCGGATCCGTAGTCAAAACTCGCTCGATCCTTTTCGCGGCTTCGGGTGTGCCGTCGGCGACGATGACTTGCCCCGCGTGCAAGCTGTAGCCGATGCCGACACCGCCGCCGTGATGCAGGCTAACCCACGTTGCGCCGCCGGCAACGTTGATCATCGCGTTGAGATAGACCCAGTCGGCAATCGCGTCGCTGCCGTCGAGCATCGCTTCGGTCTCGCGGTTGGGGGATGCAACGCTCCCGCAATCCAGATGATCGCGACCGATCACGATCGGTGCTTTTAGCTCGCCGCTCGCGACCATTTCATTCAATTTGAGTCCCGCCTTCGCTCTTGCTCCGTAGCCAAGCCAGCAGATTCGCGCCGGCAGGCCCTGGAATTCAACCTGCGACTGCGCCATCGTGAGCCATTTGGCGAGATGGTCGTCATCGGGGAAAAGATTCATGATAGCTTCGTCGGTTTTGTAGATGTCCATTTTGTCGCCTGACAGGGCGACCCAGCGAAACGGCCCTTTGCCTTCGCAAAACAGCGGTCGAATATACGCCGGAACAAAGCCAGGATAGTCGAACGCGTTGCCCACGCCGTTGTCGAGCGCTCGCTGCCGCAAGTTATTGCCGTAATCAAAAACAATGCTGCCTCGTTTCTGAAATTCCAGCATCGCTTCGACGTGCCGGGCCATTGAGTCCATTGCAGCTTGTTCGTAAGCGGCCTGATCGCGTTTGCGAAACTCGGCCGCTTCGTCCACGCCGTACCCAACGGGAATGTAGCCCATCAGCACGTCGTGGGCGCTTGTCTGGTCGGTGACGACATCTGGCACGATGCCGCGTTCGAGCAACTGCCAATGCACCTCGGCGGCATTGCCGCAAAGTGCGATGGATCTTGCTTCTTTGGCGGTGACCGCGGCTTGGGCCTGTGCGACAGCGTCACCAAGATCGATTGCCGCGACATCGACCTGTTTTAGTTGCAGCCTCCTCTCGATCCGCCATGGATCCACGTCGACAAGCAGTCCGACGCCGCCATTGAATGTGATCGCTTGCGCCTGTGCTCCGCCCATCTCGCCCAATCCGGCGGTCAGCACCAGTTTGCCCGCAAGGTCGCCCCAGCCGTGCTGACGCGCGAGCGAGCCGAAGGTCTCATACGTGCCTTGCAGAATGCCTTGTGTTCCGATGTAGATCCAAGATCCTGCCGTCATCTGGCCATACATCATCAGGCCTTCGCGTTCGTATTTGTCAAACTGTTCCTGCGTCGCCCAATGCGGCACGATGTTGGAATTGGCGAGCAGGACACGAGGCGCGTCCGGATGACTCTTGAAAACACCAACCGGCTTGCCGGATTGAACCAAAAGCGTCTCGTCTTCGTTCAACTCCTTTAATGACCGCAATATCGCGTCGTAACAGTCCCAATCCCGCGCTGCTTTGCCTCGCCCGCCATAGACGATAAGGTTGTCGGGATCGAACGCGACTTCCGCGTCGAGGTTGTTTTGGATCATTCGATACGCGGCCTCGATGAGCCAGTTCTTACAGGTCAATTCGCTGCCGGTCGGGGCCTTGATGGTTCGTGTCATACGTTGCCAATATTCTAGCGGAAATCATTTCAGCGGGAAACGTGTTAAGATTCTGACATCATATTCAGAGGCATTTTATGAAGAAAACGAAGAGTCTCTTTGCGATTTTTGCGATGAGCGCCCTTGCCGCGATCTGCGGTTTTGCGCAAGCACCTGATAGGTCCGACAACCCAAAATATGACGCTGAACTGGCCAGGAAGACGGGTGCAGACGCTTATGGGATGCGCAAATATGTATTTTGTGTGCTAAAGACCGGGCCAAAGGATGCCGAGATCAAGGACAAGGCGGAACGCGCTAAGATCTTTGGCGGCCATATGGCGAATATCAAGCGTCTTGCCGGCGAAGGCAAGCTCGCATTAGCGGGCCCGTTCGGAACGAACGAAAAGGGCTACCGCGGTATCTTTATCTTCGCTGTTGAAACCGTCGAAGAGGCACAAAAGCTCGTTGATACCGATCCGGTCATTCGTTCCGGCATGATGATCGCGGACCTTACGCCGTGGTATGGCTCTGCTGCGACGATGCTCATCAACGATGCTCATGAAAAGGTTGGCAAAAAGAGCTTCTGATCCGTGTTGCACGCAGATCTCATAATCCAAAACATCGGTGAACTCGTGACGTGCGCTTCGGGCGGTAAGCCCAAACGCGGCGGAGCAATGCGCGATTGCGGCATCACCGAAAACGGCGCGGTTGCGATAGCGGACGGCAAGTTTGTCGGCGTAGGGAAGTCGGATGAGATCATTCGTGCATTCGTGGCCGATCAGACTATCGACGCTGAGGGACGCGTCGTGTGTCCGGGCTTTGTCGATCCTCACACGCATATTGTTTACGCAGGGAACCGGCTGAATGAGTTTGAGTTGAAGATCAAGGGCGCGGAGTATCTCGAAATACTCGCTGCCGGCGGCGGCATCCTCTCGACCGTAAAGGCGACTCGTGCGGCGTCGGTCGAGGAACTCGTCGGGGCTGCAGCAAAGAGGCTCGACAAGATGCTTAAATGCGGGACCACAACTGTTGAAATAAAAACGGGTTATGGCCTCGATACCGAGACAGAGTTAAAGATGCTCGCGGTCATTGAAACACTTGACAAAGTGCATCCTGCGACAATCGTTCCGACCTTTCTTGCGGCTCATACTGTGCCGCCTGAATTCAAAGATAGATCCGACAGGTACGTTGATCTGGTCTGCGACGAGATGCTGCCGCTGGCGTGGAAGTGGTATGAGCAGTCACACTTTCCGGCGACAGGCGTCCGTTTTTATTGCGATGTTTTCACAGAGAGGAATGCATTCGATCTCGACCAATCGCGGCGGCTTCTGGAACGTGCAAAGAACCTTGGTTTTGGCACAAAGGCCCACGTCGATCAGTTTACTAGTCTCGGCGGGTCCCGATTATCGATTGAGTCGAATGCTGTTTCGATCGATCACCTCGACGAAATTTCTAACGCTGAGATCGCAAAGCTCGCAGAGTCAGACACGGTCGGCGTTGTAATCCCGACGGAGAACTTTAATGCCGGAAAAGCAAAGTTTGCTCCAGCTCGCAAATTGATCGACGCCGGTTGTGCAGTTGCGATCTCGACCGATTACAATCCCGGTTCCGCGCCGTGCCCGTCGCAGCAGATGGCGATGGCGATTGCGTGTCGTTATCAAAAACTGCTGCCGTCCGAGGCAATGAACGCGGCAACGATCAACGCCGGCTGTGCAATTGGTTTGGGCGAAACACACGGCTCGATTGAAATCGGCAAGTGGGCCGACGTGTTGATCTGTGACTGCAAAGATTATCGCCAGATCGCCTTTGAATTTGGTGGCAATCTCGTTACCACAGTCGTGAAGTCGGGACAACTGGCCACTCCCGAATAAGTGAAAAGTGATAGGTTAGAAGTGATAGGAGGAACGTATCACTTTTTCCTTTTCACTTATTTCCGGAGAGTGAAACTAAAACATTGATGAACGAAATTGTCCTCGATGGCGAGAGCCTGACATTTGAGCAAGTAGTAGCGGTTGCGTATGGCACGCCGGGCGGGCCGCGCGTTGTTTTGTCTGACGGGGCAAGGCAGCGAGTAAACGCTTGCGCGGCGGCGGTACAGACTTTGCTTGATCGCGGCGAGATCGCGTATGGAATTACGACGGGCTTTGGCGCGTTTAAGGATAAGATCATAAGCCGCCACGAGGTTGAGCAGCTTCAGCGGAATGTTGTTGTGAGCCATGCCGTCGGCGTCGGCGACCCGCTAGATACCGCAACGGTGAGAGCGATCATGCTGATCCGTGCGAACACGTTGGCTCGCGGCTTTTCGGGCATCAGGCTTGAAACTCTCGAACTTATTCTCGAATGTCTGAATCGCGGTGTTCATCCCGTTATTCCTGAAAAGGGAAGTCTCGGAGCGAGCGGCGACCTCGCACCGCTTGCCCATTTTGCCTGCGTCCTGATAGCCGAGGGCGAAGCTGAGTTTGACGGCGAGATCATGCCGGGCGGCGAGGCGTTGGCAAAGGCCGGGCTGTCGCCCGTGACGCTTGCGGCAAAAGAAGGCCTTGCCTTAACGAACGGAACGACTGTGATGACGGCCATCGGCATTCTTGAGACAGCAAAGGCACGACGTCTTGCTGAGCTTGCCGACGTCAGCGGCTGTTTGAGCCTGGAAGCACTGAATGGAACGGTACTCGCATTCGATGAGAGAATACACGCTCTGCGGCCGCATCCGAGGCAGATGGAGTGCGCTGCGAACTTGCGGAAGATACTCGAAGGCAGCGAGTTCGTTCGTGCTTTTGACCCGACGAACGTGCAGGACGCCTACACGCTGCGGTGCATGCCGCAGGTCCACGGTGCGTGCCGCGACGCGGTACTCTATGCCGAATGGCTGCTCAACCTCGAGCTAAATGCCGTTACGGATAATCCGCTGATCTTTGTGTCGGAACCGCCTGCGTCAGCGGGCGGCCAGTTCGATACTGCAGACGCAGCTATCGAGGTCATCAGCGGCGGCAATTTCCACGGTGAACCGCTTGCGCTCGCATTCGATTATCTGGCGATCGCTCTGGCAGAACTGGGCAATATCTCCGAACGCCGGATAATGCGCCTAACTGATGAGGCATCGAACTCTCACGTGCTGCCTGCATTCTTGACTGAGCACGGCGGGCTGAATTCGGGATTTATGATCGTGCAGTACACGGCGGCGGCGCTTTGCACCGAGAACAAGATACTCGCACATCCCGCAAGTGTCGATACGATACCATCGTCCGCGAATGTCGAAGATCACGTCTCGATGGGAGCGACGGCCGCGTTGAAGCTGCGGCAGGTCGCCGATAATCTGGAACACATCCTCGCTATCGAGTTGCTCTGCGGAGCACAGGCCATCGATCTGAGAAGAAGGAACGTCGGCGACAGGAGTCTTGCAGCAGGCACGCGAGGTATTTACGAAGAGATCAGAAGAGTTGTGCCGTTCATAGCCTCTGATGAATATATGAAGCCGCACATCGAGGCTGTTATCGATATCGTGCGAAACTTTTTGACGTGAGGAATAATCACCAGACATCTATTTTTACTCGGTTTGCCAGAAAGGTTTCGATGCTTAGCGGTCGGCCGATGATCTTTTTCCTCGCGGTTATGGTCGTACTCGCATGGGCAATCACGGGACCGCTCTTCGCATTCAGCGATACCTGGCAGCTTGTCATTAACACGGGAACCACGATTGTGACGTTTCTGATGGTATTTCTCATCCAGAACACGCAGAACCGCGACACCGAAGCTCTGCAACTCAAGCTGGATGAATTGATCCGTGCGACCAAGAGTGCGCGAAATGAACTGCTTGACTTGGAGGAACTCGACGACAAAGATCTGGAACAGCGCCGAAGGGAATACCTAGACCTTGCTCAACACGCAAGTCGCCACCTCGAAAGAAAACGCAGAATGACGGATTGAATGGTACACCCTGCAGGACTCAAACCTGCGACCTTCTGATCCGAAGTGAGAAACCCTAACCTCTAGCCTGGTCCCGATAGGACCGACATGAGAGTAGCAAATGTCAATAAATGCAGTAGCGACAGCCCCGTCTTATCTCTTTGCATCCCTTTGCATCGAATGTCATAATTGTTCACAGTAGGACTCAATGGCGAGTCCTAATACTAGTCCTAGTTTCCATCAGGGAGGAAATATGGATATAAGACATTCGATCTTCCGGCGGGGAAAGAAGGGCGCCGACGATGCCCGATCGTATCGGAAGCCGTGGACGCTTCGCTTCACCTTCACCGACCAGCTCGGGCAAGTAAAACGAAAGACATATCAGTTCGCCACGCGAAACGACGCGGTTGACGAGCGTCCGAAGCTGGAGAACAAACTAAGGAAGACTCAGGGACAGAGTGTTATAGGCGACCGCATGACGTTCCGTGATCTTGCTGAGCATGCAAAGCGCACCTTCTACAAGCAAGCGGATATTGTCGAAGGACGCAAAGTCTCGGGCGTCAAGAACGCTCGCAAGACGTGGCAGCTTGTTGACACGCTAACGGAGTACTTCGGCGACAAGAAACTTGCGGCTTTGACCCGCAACGATCTTGACGGCTTTAAGGCGTGGCGTCTCAGACAGGGAAGCCGACGCGGTAAGCAACGCGAACTAAAGCCAGCCGACCGAAAGCCGATAGCTCTCTCAACCGTTAATCGAACGCTTGCGATATTCCGGCACATGATCAAATTCGCCTATGCCGAAGGCTGGATTAGCCGCGATATAACATTAGGCTCGAAAGCGATCGACCGAGATGCGGAGAAAGCCAGGGCTCGAACGCTTTCCGCACATGAAGAAACGCTCCTCCTCGCGTCATGCGGCGGAACCCGAAGCGTTAGGTACAAGCGTAAGGGAAAAGCGGTTACGATGGAAGTATCGCTCGATAATCCATATCTCAGAGCAGCGATATTATTTGGACTCGACGCGGGGCTAAGACGCAATGAGATTCTAACGCTCGATTGGTCAGACATAGATTTCAATAGAGGTTTGCTTCACGTCCAAAGCCAACACACCAAGACACAGAAGGACCGGAATGTTCCCTTGGGCGAACGCTTGAAAGTCGAACTGGTAGGGTTGCCAAACTTCGGCACTAGAGGACGGATATTCCCATTCTCGGATTTCAGACGCTCATGGCGAACGGCCCTGAGACTTGCCGGTATTGAGGGCCTAACGTTTCACGATCTGCGAAGGACCTACGTTACGCGCCTCAGTCTCAAAGGTGTACCGCTGGCAGTGGCCGGAAAGCTTGCGGGCCACAGTGACCTCGCTACGACTCAGAAGCACTATGTTTCTACGGATGATCTGGAGACGATTGCTTGGGTTAAGGCGAAGTTGGACGAAACCGATTACTCGGAAACCGGCAGCAAGTTCGTGAATTGAGCGTTATGTCTATCAAAGCACTTCCAGCGATTATCGCGGTACTCACGATGACCTCGTTCGGGGCGACTTACAAAGGTAAATCTATTGACGGCCGGACCTACAATTGTATGGCAAAAACTGGGCGCGAGATACACCCGTGTTCAATCGTCTTTGGCGGGAAATCCGGTCACCTCAAGATGAGGGGCGGCATTTACACGATCCGGTTAAGTTCGGAAACGATCGACGATCCGAAACAGGTGCCAGCTTATCTCGAAGGTGAGATTATGGTCCTGGACATCGATATTAGCGACTAGTTGATCTTCAACCGTCTAACGCCGGGTTAGCTATCCGGCGGACAACGCCGATTCTCTGACGGCGCTGACGGTTGAACCCTATCGGAGATTGGAACTTTCAGAGAGGTGGCAATGAGTCGTAAGAAGAGCGGTCGCACGCTTGATCAATATCTCACCGACAGTCAGTTTAATCGGGATCTTTACTCAAAACTGAAGGCGTTCAAGCGAATCTATTGGGTAACGGTAGAAGATTTTGAAGTCTCATTTTTCGATGAATTTTACGCAGTGCTCGCCCTTGTGCAAGCGAATCTAGATCGCCCCGAGCTTTTCAGCGACCGAATTAGGAAGAACGAGTGGGTCAATCTGATGACAGATGCGCTAATTGACTATGCGGAAGGCGACACCAGTTTCCAGAATTCCGCAGCCATGACCGTGATTCGAGAAATAAAGGGTGACCATGAATATGACGTACAAGACGAAGACGATACGATCATGTGGTCCTCCGGCAACACTCCGCGCAAACTCGCAAATTATGAGAGGCGGCTTGCGGGTCTACCGACCAGTGAAGGTCGTCTAGCTTATTTGCTTCGCCTTCATACCAAGGTGCTTACTTATTATAAAACGGCGCGGAACGTTAACGAACAGGCGGCCGTCGCGGACATTAAGACTTGGCTTCAGTTGAGGATTGCTGAGGAGAAGCAGGTGGCTGAACTCGCCCGTGCAACGTCTACGGACACCAATGATGAGTACGATCCAGCAAAACGCGGCCTTACCCGGCAACTTGCGATGCTGCTGATGGACGAACTTTTCCCAAACCTGGCGAACGCATCGAAGAAGGCGAAAGCTGAATTTCTTGCATTCTTAGTCGGGTGGGATTCAGATGGCTTGCGACAAAAGTGGAGTGATTATCAGCGGGGAAATCCGGCGTCTCTTGCGGTGGATCAGAAGACGGTTGAGACTTGGAAACGTAAGCTAGGAATAAAGGACTAATCGAAAAGAGTAATCGGTACAGTAACCGGTTCACCCATAAACGATATTATCCAATGAACGCTGTGCAGAAGTTTGCACGGCGTTTTTGCGTTGTTCGAGGAACGTCAATTATTAGGGAAAGGAAGGATTGAATCAACGATGAAGTTAACTGCGTATATCCGCGAAAAAGACGTTTTGGAGCAATGGCCTATGAGCAAAGCAACGCTTATACGGGCTCGAAAGAAGGGTTTGCCGTTTGTCCGGCTTGGGGCATTTGTCTGCTACCGGCCCGAGGACCTCGAAGCCCACTTTTGCCGGCCGCGAACCTGGGGCGGTGCGAAGGCGGCCGAGAGTAGGAGCGAACCCTAGTTTTGGAGCGTGATGATCGACACGATCGCAATGAAGCAGACGAGCTATGACCTGGACGCAAGGAGGCTTACCGACCTTGGAGCGACCGCGAAGCCATGGCGAAGAAATCCTACATGGGTAATTAACTCGGAGAAAGGGTCGGTTTCGCCTGCGATCACAATCTCGCAAACACCTGATGGGGTGTTCCACATTTACACCGAATGCTCGATTCCGCGTCTCTTGTTCGGTCATAACGCAGGCCTGCCGAGTACGGAAGTTGAGGTGCGGAACGGCGTCGAGGCAATGGCCACATATGTTGGGAATGTTCTCGGGATCGGTTTCGACGGCGAGACAGCTGGAATTAGTAAGATTCACCTGACGCGAGATTACTATCTTGGCGATGCGGCGAACCGGGCCGTCTGGGCGTTGTTCGACAGACGGCTCCGTCATTTTGCAAAGCGGGTCGTCACCGCCGACGACGGTGAAGCAATCACGCTCTACTTCAACTATCGATCCAAGCGTCGAAACTGCGTTATCTGCATTTATCCCAAGTATGCAGATGTCCTGTCCAAGAATGGCCCTGCGGAAGCGTTAGAAGCCGCTCAGGGCAATTTAAGGATCGAATACAGGGCAAACACGCTGATAGGCGTAAGGGCGCTTTGTAGACGCTTTAGTGTGGAAAACACGGACGAACTGCTGACCTGCGAGCTTAACGACCGTGTCTTTCGATGTCTCGAAGCTGAGCTTTCCTTCCCGGAATGCGTGGATGGTCAAGAATCGCCACTGTCAAAGCTCCTAGGTACTTATCGACCCACAAAGGCGCAAAGACTCTTCGGGTTTCTCGAACTGCGGAAGTTAAAAGGCGATGCTGAACTAACTAAAACCGAAAAGGAACGGCGCAGCTTCAATACAGCAAGGCGGGAGTGCGAACGCGCCGGAGTCTGGCTCGATCTGCGACACAACCCGGAAGAGTAATTTAATACAGGGGATAGGTAGTACAACATTTATGTACGAACACTGCACAAGCGATGGGTAACACAAGAATAAAGAAGTCAGTGCCGCTTACTCTCGACATTCGGGATAGGCTGAAGGGGATCGTTGAGCAAGAGATCGATCGGCTACCGAAACTACTCGAAGGGCTAAAGGATAAAGAGAGGCTCGACGTGATCCTGAAGCTAATGCCTTTGATTATTCCAAGGGTTCAGTCAATCCATTATTCTAAGAACGAAAGGGGTGGCGATTGGACCTTCTGAAACAACGCATATTCCCTAAAGATTTAGGTTTCATTTCATGCCCAAAAACCGGACATATCCTGATTGCTTTGATGAGGCGCACCAAATAACTATTACCTGGCTTAGTCAGTGGGGGTACATGAAACCCTTCGCCAGAAAGTCGGGCTCTCTCTCCTGGACGCAATGGGGACGGCAGACGGGATCCATCTCTTTTACCGTTGATATGCAGGAAGAATATATCCATCTCGATTACAGCATAAGAGACAAACCGATCAGCTATCGCGTTCGGCTTGAGAGCCTTCCAAGCAATCTCGGTAAAGGGCGAGTTTGGTACTTCATCTGTCCAACGACCGGGAGGCGGTGCCGCACGCTCTATGGTATCGGGTCCTACTTCCTCTCGCGTCACGCCTTTCCTAACGCGATGTACCGCAGCCAGACGGAGCCGAAATCAGAGCGGGGTTTTCGGAGATTTCTAACGCTTAACGGAACAACGAAGAACCCAAAGGCTGAGTGGGATTTTCACGACCGCAAGCACTATCGAACGCACTACAAAGGCAAGATCACGAAACGATACCGAGATTATCTGGAGCGATGCGAGAAGCTAAAGCGTGTGATCAACAGCGGAGCGTGGCGTACAAACCTTTTTCAGAAATGTACCTGACCTAACGACGATCTCTCCACGTTTTGAGTCTTGTTTCCAGCTCCTGCCGGATCGACGTAGTGTGTTACTCAAATCCCAAATTCTTAGCCAATTCAAGTAGCCGATCTCGGCCCGCTTCCCAATCAGGTTCGTCCAACTTTGAGATCACTTGATAGTAATAAATAAAATCTACATCCCCGGCTTTTTGCGGTGAATGTGCAATGCCGGGATCGCCTTGAAGGTTCCACCCTTCTTCGACTTTCTGCCTGGCTTGTGCATACAACTCCTCATGGGTGCCACCGTAAATAACGTCGAATTCCATACTTTAATCTCCTTTCATGGCTGGTAAGTAACAATAACCTAAAATTCCCTCAAATTTCGTCATTGACACCCATGCGGTACTTGATGTCGTAGTTGATGATGAAGTCGAGTTCTTCCTCAGTGAATCCATAATGCGGGCAAAGGGCCCGGTCGATTCGATCCATAATGGACTTGGATCGCCTAGGGTAGAACTGGTCATACTCTACGCTCCCGGAAGTGCGATAAGTGGCTTTTAACCGGGTCGCATTTGCTCGCATATCGTCCATAAGTTCCTTGGCCACCGATGCCAACTCATCCCATATTTTCCCGTCCGGCCTGCCAGCGGGGTAACTCTCAACGCATTCTCTCCCGGCCTTGAACCCATCAAAGAAAACTTGCCAGTAAAAATAGAATGTCGAGCTGTTTACGAACGCAACAATTGGCTCGATCGGAGGCAAAACGGCATATTCCTTGTAATCCTCGGACTTCTTCTCGCCGTCACGGTCACTTCGAAAATAGGGCGTGAAATCAAAACACTTAATGTAGTAATGCGCGATGCGATGAACAAGAACACGCTTGTCGCTTGTCTCCGAGAGATGATTCGAAAGCGAAGCATGGCTAAATACTTTCTCAAGAACCCCGTGCTCCAGTTCCGAGCCGATCTTAGGAAAACCAAAGCCAAGCGGGTTTAGGCGCAGATCGTTGTACGTAATACTAGGAAAGACGAAATCCCGATATTCAGCAAAGAAGCGGATAAGACGCGACGTGTATACGACTCCGGGCCCACTCGGCGCCCGAAACATGAGCGTAACATTCTGCTTTACCCCGTCGAAAAGTTGTCCAGGATTGGAGTCGCTCTCTACATTCGCCAACCAGGTTTTGCCATTTCGCGAAATGAGTTCTTGGATAGGCACCATTCGACGGGTACAAACTAAACTCATTGGCACAATCAAACCTAGGCGGCCGGCCGTGGAAATCAAGATCTCAGACCTTTCCACGGTATACGTCCAAAGGTTATTGCACGTCTGTGTACGATAGGACTTCGTTGTGTACTGACGCGAAATCTTCCCGTATTCTACCCAAGGCGGGTTGCCGATGATTACATGAAAGCCCCCGTTCGCAATGATCGAGTAAAACTCCGAATACCAATGGAACGGCTGATGGGTGGCGAGGAACTGAGCGTATTTTAGTTCGTTAGTTTCGTCAATCCCATATTCGTGCGCGGTGTAGATGTTCAGCTCATCGGACAGCGTCCGTAATTCCCGCGCAAGATTGGCTTTTTCTTCGGGGCTGATCTCGCCGCCTTCTCTTACCTGCTGCAAGCGAAACTGCTCATATTTGCTAGCCGCCCGTTCAGCCCGCCATTTGAAATCATCGGCGCGGTTGTCAAACGCAAATCGTCCTTGCTCGGCACCCTGGAATGCTTCATAGACCTGCTTCTCAGTCGCAAAACCGACTAGCGTATTGCCTGAACGGATATTGAAATCAATATCAGGCAGTGGTTCGAGTCCGTAATTCTTGTGGTCCTCATCAGGATCGACCTCAGCGACCAGGGTGAGAAATAGCCGTAGCTTACATATCTCAACCGCGTCGGGCATGATGTCAACGCCAAAGAGATTATTGACGATGATCGATTTAAGAATGAAGTATTGCCGATTCGGATGCTTCTCGATCTCGTCTAGCACCCGTCTAAATTCGGCGAACTTCTTTGAACTTGGCCGTAACCGATCCTCGTCTTCGACAAAATCCTCAATGCGGTCGAGACACGCCGACAATAGCGGCTCAATTACCTTCAGCGCAGCAAATAGAAACGCGCCGCTGCCGCACGTAGGATCAAGAATGCTCAGCCCGTACTCGAAACGCTCATGCGACCTCTCAGGTGTCCGTCCGGCTATTGCGTGATAGAAAGCCTTTACGAGATCAGGGCTTTCGGTAGAAAAAATAACGTCCTCTGCGAAACGCCGAATGTCTAGGTTGTAGGTTATGAGTTCGTTGACGTCATAGACGTCGCCTTTTGCTAGCCTTTGTCTTATTTCAAGGCACCTTTGCCTTCGGGCGATATACTCACGCCATGTCTCGGTCGGTAATCCAAAATCATCGCCAGCGGTGCGGTTCCAGCCGGTTCTTTTGGAAACGTCGTTGATGCCAGCGGCAACGTCGGCCGGAACATCGATAATGTTTCCTTCGGCATCGATCACGCCCTTTCTGACGGCATCGTAGATATATCGGTCGGGGTCCTCGCGAAGCAGTTTCCAAATACCGTCACGCCTATGAAAAGCGATGTTGACCTTTTCCTTTGCGCGGTCGAAGAGGAACGGGATGACCGTGTTCTTTGAGATGTACTCGGTAATATCTTCATTGGTGTAATAGGCCCCCATCTGTTTTTGATTGATGAACTTCTCGAAGATATAGCCGAGGACCTCGGGGTTGATATGGCGATCGTCCTTTAACGGACGATCGTCAAGATGCCAGTCGTAATCGTCAAAGAAAGCGAAGATCCTTTCAAACGCTACGTCTTTTATCGCGATCATGTTTTCCTCGACTGGGTGCCTTTCAAACAATCCGCCATTGAGATACGGCACCTTGCCGATCAGAGCTACCAATTCAGGAGAATGCTCAGATTCGCCGAGGCCCTCATGGAAAAACCGTGCCAAGAAGGTCTCATAGAACGCATAGAACATGTCGCGGCCGACTTTTCTCCGTGTCTCATCCAGTTTGACCCGTAAATAATTCTTATCGTCATTCAGAAAGCCTTTTGACTGGACGAAGTACACGAACATCATTCGGTTCAACGTCAATGATGCAAACTGGTCGCGGTCGAGTTCACTGACAATGCCCTCTATACACTTGCTGAACTTTTCGTGTTCGGCCTTGAACCGGTCATAGAATCTCTTGGTTATCCTTTCGCGGAACTGTGCTTCTGCTCGTCGCGAAACATCCGCAATAGTGAGTTCGTCTTCTTCTCCGAGTGAGATAAACAGACCGCTTAGACGCTGGGCAAGTCTTTCACCAGTCGTGCCCGCGAAGTAAGTCTCGCGACTAATGCGCGTGGGCGACCCGGCGGCTCGGCGAGACCATTGCCAAATCTGCCGTGTACGATCGCGGTCGGTAAAGATAAGCAGGTGCTCCGCAGCGAGAGGCGTTAGTTTGTTCTCGATCTTTAATCCAGTAGCTCGATTCGGGATCGAATCAGCGGACGGCGATTCGTGCATCAACACGACAAAGCCGCGTTTGTGCGCGATAGGCTTAAAGTCGAAGGTTTTATCCTTCAGGGACACCCGGAACTGCTGGGAAGCGGGTACGTTGTCCCAGCCGAGTTTAATGAATAGCTCTTTGAATTGAGCGTTGCGGACAAATTCACGCATCTCGCTATTAGTGGGCGGCATATTCGGTCCTTACGCTAATCGGCCGCGAGTCCGAGGGAGCAAATAATCTGCGGCTCGCGGGTTTCGGTTTCTTCCTCGCGGCGGCTGAGTATGTCATCGCGTCGAAGCTGCATGACCACTTCGGCAAGCTGATGATTGCCGATGCCTTCGCGAAGCCGCTTGTTAAGTAGGTCGGTCGCGGCCTGACGCAACGGGAAGCGGTAAAGATCATCGATCGTTCGATTCAATTCTTTGCTTTCGGGAGAATCCTCGAAAAGCGTACCGCGAGTTTCGCTCGAGTACTCCTTCAAGCGCTGATAGACCCGATAACGGGCGCCGGAAGGACGGCCAAGTTGCCCGCCGACAAGCTTCTCTTCCTGAGATATGATCTCGACGCCTTTGCGAACGAGATCAAAGTGGTTTTCGCGGCGCTCCAGACCCGGTGTTTCCGGCTCGCAGGCTGCGGCCTGGAGAATGGCAAGCTGAGATTGTGTGACGCTCTCACCGTTCTTCCCTATCCATGCAAGGGCGTCAGTGTCCTCGGCGGTTCGCACATAGACCAACGCGCCCTCCGGCAGGTTAGGCTTAGGCGCGTATGTCTTTGTGGAATAACTGACGGGCGGCAAATCGGGGATGATCTCTTTGAGTTTCGGGTCTTTATCGATCGCGTTCTTCCAGATCTGATAGGCGAATGAAGCCAGATCGACTTCCGAGTCGGCCTCGTCGTCGAGGATGCCTGACTTTTCGTTATACAAGTTCTTTAGCCCCTCCGTCTTTAACTCTTCTTCGAAGAAAGCCTCGTCCGACCCGACGACCTCTTCATTCTCGCGAAGCCGCTGCTCCACGCGCTCTCGTAGCCGTATGACTCGCTCCACGCCATCTGACGGCATGAAGGTATAGCAAAGGATGTTTTCGGCCTTTTGACCAATACGGTCAATGCGCCCAGCTCGCTGGATCAAGCGGATGATAGCCCATGGCAAGTCGTAGTTAACAACGATATGAGCATCTTGAAGATTCTGACCTTCACTGAGAACGTCCGTTGCGATTAGTATACGGATCTCGTCCTCGGGTGCAACGCTTTTCCCGTTGCTGATCGGGGAAAACCGGCCTGCGTATTCGGTAGGGTCGGTCGATCGGCCCATTACCGATTGCACGCTTTCTAGACCGTGTTTCTTTAACTCTCGTTCAAGAAACATGGCTGTGTCCGCAAACTGAGTAAACACCAGAACCTTTTCGTTCGGATGTTTGTCCTTTACCAAGTTGAGCAACGCCTGAACCTTGGCATCTCGATCGACACTCCATGTTCCGCAGCGATTTAGTACCTCGGTAAGCTGCTCGGCGTCTCTGGCTAGCTGCTCCTTCAGTGCCTTCTTGAAGAACTTCGGGGCAATCCACTTGAAACGTCGCCGGAACTGACTCTCATAGCCTCTATAAATCTGCTCGGCGCGCTCTCGAAAAGCAGCAACCGTATGATCATCGTTTTCGACAACTGCTTCTTCGATAGCGTCCTCTTCGTTCTCATCGTTTTCGCCAATTTCTTCTACATCAACTTCATCAAAGGAAAGCGAGTGATCACTCTCGTCTTCATCCGTTCGGCTCGGGTCCAGGTATTCGGAACCCTGCGAGCCGATCGGCAGCGGAAGTCCGTTCTCGATCGCGTAAAGGAAAATGTAATTGCGCAGAATGTGACGCTCGATTGAAAGTAAGAACGCGAGGCCGCCCGATTCCAATCGCTTGAAGAGGTTGGTCCGGCTGTAACCCATCAAGCGTTTGCCCGCCCTGGAAAGCCCTTCGATCTGTCGTTTCTCAGCAGGGGTCGCATTCGCTTCTGCATTCGGCGAAACGTAGTTGCCAAGTCCATAGCGCGGCAAATAGAGATTGCCTATGAGATCGACGACATCTGGTGACGTCAATTGCGCGTAAGGATCATTAGGATCATCCTCATCGACCGTAAACTTGACCGTTTTCGGCTTTCGGGTTGGAAAATAGTAAGGGTCGCCGTCGGGATTAGGAAGAAACTTCCTCCCGTTTGATTCATCGGTGGCGGCGTAGTTTTCCAAGATGAAGCTTCGTGTTCGCCGCACTAGGAAAAGGCGCATTAGGTCACGCCAATCGTCAGGAAATGTGCTTCTCTCGAAAGCGGTTAGACTCCTTAGCGATGTTTGGAGGCTCGCATTCAGTTTGACCTCCCCTTCACTACGAATCAGCGCCTCGGGACGAACACCTACATCACCCTCTTCGGGGACAAAGAGCCGTAGCTGTGCCGAAAGATCATGGTATGTCTTGTTGTATGGCGTTGCTGATAAGAGAATGCATCGGGCGTCGGTTCTCCTAATACGGTCTTGAATTACTCTATACCGCTTGCCCTCGCGATTCCGCAGGTTGTGGCTCTCGTCGATTACCAAGGTACGATACCGGCCGGAGAACTCGGGAAGATCCTTAATGACCTTGCTCAAGGACATCACGCGCGCATTCAGGCCATAATCGTCAACATACTTGTTCCACATCTTGACGAGGTTCTTCGGACAGATGATCAGTGTGCTTTGACCGGTATCCTCTTCGAAAAGTTTGGCTAATGCGGTTGCAATGATTGTCTTGCCTAAGCCGACCACGTCACCAATTAACACGCCGTTTCGTTTCTTGAGATGATGAGCCGCTATCTGGACGGCCGCTTTCTGATACTCAAATAGGACGTTCTGAAAAGCCTTGGGAATCCTTGATTCATTCAGCCCTTCACGAGCTTCTTGCGAAAGGTGAAAGGCCATCTTTACGTAAATCTGATAAGGCGGGATGATGTCCGGCCGCGCCCAACTTGTATCGATGATCTCGGCGAGTTCCTTAGAAATGTCAATGCATCGATCATCGGCCCAGCGATCCTCAAACCAGTGCTGGAGCTTTACACACGCCGTGCTATCTAAGACATCAACGTTTAATTCGCCCTGCTTCTCAAGACCGGCTAGCGTTAGATTGCTACTGCCTACAAAGCCGATCGTGGGATTGTTGTGATCGTCGCGATGAACCAGGTAGAGTTTGGCGTGCAGCGTATGCCGAAGAAAGAGCTTTACGATGAGTCGTCCTTCTTTCAACTGACGACTTAACTGTCTTAATCCAACCTCATCCTGAGATGTCGGCATTCCGAAGGTAAGCTGATCCCGAAAGCTCTGAGCGATCTCTTTCCTCCGGCGGATCACGGTTGCATTGTCGACCTCTTCCTCTTGAAGCAGGCTGAAATATCGCCGGAGTTCGTCTTGCGGAGCGGACTGCATTCCAATGAGTAGTCTGCATTGCCGACCAGGCTGTTTTGGCCATTCATCGATTACGCCTGAGATTCCCCTCCAGCCTCGAAGGTTGAAATATCCGACACAAAAATCCGCGTGGGTTGACGTGCGCAGGCTTTCACGCAGAGTGTTAAGAAATGAAAGTTCGATGTTATCGAAAATCCGCGGCATTAGTGGAAACCTTGGTCAGGAATATGCTGTATTCTATGCGAAGCGTGGGTAAGCCTCAAATCTCCGAATCGATGGCAGGTTTTAAATAAATTGATTTAATCCCGACATTCCCAACCTATTTAGGTTTCACGATGCCAAAATGTCCGACATATCCTGACACGTTCGACACGGTGAAGCAGGTTACTATCAAGGACCTAAAGCAGATGGGCTACTTTGGGTATTATTCGCCCCGGAGCGGGACGTATGGCTGGACCTGCAACGGTGAGCCTAGCGGCCGGATCAGCGTAACGGTTTCCTTGCCGGACCGGTACGTCGAACTCGATTACAAATGCGACGGTAAACCTATCAACTATCGCGTCCGGCTCGAACGATTGCCGAAGCACTTTGGCGGTTATGAATGGTATTTTATTTGTCCGACGACGGGGAAGCGATGCAGCAAGCTCTACATGATCGGTGAGTACTTCCTTTCGCGTCACGCCTATCCGAGCGCGATGTACAGCAAGCAAACCGAATCAAAACGTTGGCGCGTTCTATCGGCGGTGATGGGGACGATAGATGACGAGAACCGGCTCGGGCGCAGGTACGCAAAGCTCTATTACGCCGGAAAGCCTACTAAGTGGTTCTCGCGTTGGCTTGCGAAACAAGAGCGCCGAGAACGATACGCAATGCCCTATATCCGTAACCTCGATAAGCTGTTTGGTTGAGGTCCGATACTTTGTCACTGTCAGAGAGCGTTCCATATTTAAGCGTCCCATTTTTTGTCCGAACTTCAGCGGCTTAACGGCCACCACTTCATCATTTGGGGAGAATAAAACGAAACCCTATAACGGGACGGACACCCTATGACCAGCTCGCTGGTAGAATCCCGGACTGGGAAGAGAGTTTGAGAAAGTTCGGCTCAATTGACCAGAGTCCTGCTTGCAGGGCAACACAGCACTTCTCAAGGGGGTGCCGAAGGTCTGTGTATATGGTACGATTCTCGAAAATCCAACGGTCACCATTGGGAACGCCATATGCAAAGGAATCTTGTCTTTGTTGTATTGATATTGCTTGGTGGATTTGTCTCAGTCCGACTACTTCCCGCCGGCACGTTCGCGCAGGCTGATGCCTTCGATCGGAATGCGAGCGGCGTCTCATCCTTTGCTACTACCGCCTGTGTCAGCCCTGCCGCGAACCTGGTTAGTTGGTGGCAAGGGGAGGGCAATGCACTTGATGTCTACGCGCGGAATAATGGAACGTTAGAGAATGGCGTGAGTTTTGTTCCAGGTAAAGTAGGCGAGGCGTTCAGTTTTGATGGGTTGAACGACTACGTCGATATACCAGCATCTTCTTCCTTAAACATAGGCACCGGCACTGGAATTACAATAGAGACCTGGATAAACCCCGCGAATATCGACGTGGAACGACCGCTCGTCGAATGGACCTCGGGTCATGAAAGAATCGACTCGCCACAGGTTACGGCTGGAGTACACCTATGGATGTCGGCCGGACTAAACGGGGGAACGAGTCCCGGCAATTTATATGCGAATCTAACCGATGTTACCGCTGTGGAACATAGAATTGCTTCTGCACCAGGACTCATCAACCCAAACGTATTTAGTCATGTAGCGCTTACCTATGATCGTTCGTCGGGTGGAGCAAAACTCTTTGTTAACGGAACGGTAGTTGCTGACTCCAATCTTGGTTCTTTTGTTCCGCAAACGTCTTTGAGAGTCTACTTAGGACATCGGCCTTTTGGGGTATGTTGTGGTTCTCAGAACGTCTTCTTTTCTGGATCGATGGACGAAGTCAGTCTCTATAATCGGGCCCTATCGGTTTCTGAGATTCAATCAATTTACAGTGCTGGTAGTGCTGGAAAGTGTTTCAGCGGTTGTGGGATTGCTAGCGGCCCCCCTAACGATACAGCGCTGGTTCCTCGCGATGGATCTGTTGGATCGACAGGACCGGGTTCTAATGCCCCAATAGGTAATAGGATTCCTGTGATCCTAATTCACGGTATACATGGAAATGCTAAGAACGGCTCAGACACGATTGCAAACCCGAACTACGCTTACTTTGAGAATCTTGTTAGGTATCTGAATCTCGGAGGGGCAGCTTATAATAACGCATTCAAGACTTATTCGTTTCATTACGTCAGCGACCGATATACGACAAAACAGATCGGGAGGGCCTTGCGCGATCGTCTCGACGCAACGGCTGAATTAGCGGGAAAAGACGTCATTATTATTGCTCACAGCATGGGCGGGATCGTCGCGCGCCATTTTATGCTCCAATCGTCGGCTAATGGGCCGGCCGCTGGAGCGTGCTCGGGTGCTCGGGTCCAAAAACTGATAACTTTGGCAACGCCGCACCACGGCACCTACGGCGCCAACAAGCAATCTCGGGGCGACCGATTTGCGTTGGGCCTCCGTTCTATCGCGAATGCGCTACTTGGCGACATCGACAGGCGATATTGGCGGGGGAGTGGTTGTGAGGCCTGCATTGCTAATCCACAGCAACTGAACCGCCGTTCGCTATTGTGGGACAACTACGACGGGTTGCTCAATTTGTATGCGAACGAGGGGCCGACCGATATTCCTACGACCAGTAATTATCCCGGTGTAACGGAGTTCTACAACAATAAGATTATTGCGTATTCAGGTGTGCTTTCGCCTAATGACCCCAGTTGGCAGGTAGTGAAACAGACTGTCATTAGTCCCCTCGCGGGTCCAGCTAGCCTGCTTGATTACTATTATGAAGACGACGGCTTCGATGATTTTAAGCTTGCTATCGGCGCTTATTTCACGGATTCCGTGTTTCTCCGACGCTTCAGTTTAGCGAATGTTCCCACTCCTGGAAATGATGGCCTCGTTCCCGTAGAAAGCGCTCGTTTTGACGGCGCCGGTTCGCAGTTAATGGGACGAACTCACTGCGTGGGCTACAACCACCTAAAAATGGAAGTAGGAGACTTGACTCAGTGTAGTGATGGCAAGATGCTGTTCAAGTCGGTTCGGGATCGAATTATCGGGACGTCAGTCCCGTCCCCGGCCCTGTTTACGGGCCCCATAAAAGCAGGCTTTGGGAATCAAACATACGGACCGGGGCGCGGATCTCCTGTCAGCACAATCGAGGTCGCACTGTCCAACATGGGTGACGAGCCCTTGCAAGTGACATCTCTTTCTATTGCCGGAACTAACGCGGATCAGTTCGCGATTGCCAATCTGCCGTCGCTACCGTTTTCGGTTGGGCCCATGCAGAGCGTACCTATAGCAATTGCATTCAATCCGACGAGTCCGGGGCCGAAGGTCGCAGAATTACGAGCCGGTAACAGTTCATCCAACGCTACGGTGGTGGTCCAGCTTACTGCGGCGGGACTCCCAACAGCCTGCGAACTCACCGTTCCGACTTCGATTCAGTACATTCCAAGCGGCGGAGGTAACGGCGAGGTCGTTGTCGGTAACATTAGCTGTCCTTGGACGGTTACAACCACTGATGATTGGATACATCCGAGTGCTTTGAGCGATAGAGTCGCGTTCACTGTTGACTCGAACCCGGGTCAGGCAGTTCGCCACGGGTCGATCACGATTTCGGTTTATGGCCGCTCCTATGTTTTTTCCATTAGTCAGGACGGGGCGAATTCGACCTGTTGGCTAAGCCTCTCATCGGATCAGGCAGTTGTGCCTATTGATGGCGGAACGGGCAGTTTTTCTCTTACGAGTCCTGGGACGTGCGGTTGGACTCTCTCATCCAATGCTCCTTGGCTGGTGCCGAACCAAGTAAGTACGCAAGGTTCTGGAATGATTGGTTTTACCGCGAGTAAGAACTTTGGTTCCACGCGGAGTGGCGTGATCACGATCCAAGGACAGAACAGTTCCGCTGAGTTTACAGTTCTTCAACTGCAAGGCCGTCAGATTCCCTTCGACTACGACTCTGACGGGCGTACCGACTTCTCGGTGTTCAGGCCGTCCGGCGGCGCGTGGTATTTGCAGAGGTCGACAGCGGGCTTCCAAGGCCTGCAGTTTGGGGCAAACGGCGACAAGCTGACGCCGGCGGATTATGACGGTGACGGAAAGACCGACATCTCGATCTATCGGTCATCCACGGGAATCTGGTACATCCTGAACAGTTCTAACAGCACCGTGACATATCCGGTTTTTGGAGCTACAGAAGACCTTCCGGCTCCGGGAGATTATGACGGGGACGGAAAGGCGGATCTGACCGTGTTCCGTCCGAGTCAAGGACAGTGGTATCGGTTGAATAGTTCGAACGGTAGTTTCTTTGCGTTTCCGTTCGGTGCGACTGGTGACGTTCCTACCGTCGGCGACTTTGACGGTGATGGGAAGAACGACATCGGTATTTGGCGTTCTTCGAATGGGGATTGGTACAACATCAGGAGCTCGAACGGCTCGGTGTTTGGTGAACGGTTCGGCCAGACCGGCGATCGGATCGCACCGGCGGATTATGACGGTGACGGTAAGACCGACATCGCGATCTATCGGCCTTCGACGGGGCTTTGGGTGGTGAGGAATTCTGCGACGGCAACTTATGCGTATTACGTATTTGGCGCACCGTCGGACATACCGATCTCGGGCGATTACGACGGTGACGGCAAGGCTGACATCGGTGTGTGGCGTCCGTCGGATGGGACTTGGTACATACAGCGTTCGTCAAACAGCCAAGTCATCGTGTTCCCGTGGGGGCAGAACGGCGACCGGCCGACGCCGGCGGCGTTTGGGAACTAGCGCAGGCGAGGGTAGAGCCTCGAAGAATATCTCAATTGGAAACTCCTGAACTTCGCCGGAGCAGGCCGTCGATCCAGTCGTATGTTTTCCGATCAAATATATCCCAAACCTCAGACGGTGTACGGCCGGTAATCTCCAATAGGTTGAGCATTGGCTCGCGTATCAGTTTGTATCGCCCTGCCGGCGTGATGACACCAATCGCGGCCAGACCGGTGTGGTTCGTTTGTTCGATGATGCGCAGGTACTCGACGGCCTGCCGAAGCTGATTAGTACCAAAGTCTCTAGCTTGGTAGCACATCACACGGAGCTTTCGGTATCTGTAGCGGGGCATAGTGCAGATTTTTGCGGATAGTTGATGCGTGCTGTGCGATTTCGAAAACCGCGATAAATTTGCCGAGGAATGGTTCGCTGTAGTCCTAATCCGAGTCCTAATTCTTTTTCTGCCCTAGAATATGTCGGGCGACAGAGAATCTAAGCTATTGATAACACGAGAAATAAAATGGTACACCCTGCAGGACTCAAACCTGCGACCTTCTGATCCGAAGTCAGACGCTCTATTCAACTGAGCTAAGGGTGCACGCTCGGTTTGATTCTATTTGGTCAAACCGGTGTTTGCAAGGCGTGTCTATTTTGCCTGCAGCGAGCGGACGTGGCCGACGACCAGCTTGATCTGGGCCTCGGTAAGCTCGTCGATAAAGGCTGGCATTCCCTCATCAGGCACTCCGTCAGTGATGTATTTTGCGAGCTGTTCGTCGGTCTTGCCTTTCATTTTGGCATTTGTGAGATCTTCGGGATTCAGGTTCTTGCCCTTGACGGTCACCTTGCCGCCCTTGCCTGTTTCCTTGTGGCAGATCATGCAGTGCATGGCAAAGAGCTCCTTGCCGTCGGCGACCGATGGCTGCGGCGACGGGGCGGAAGCAGCATTTACCGGCGACTTAGCAGCGTTCGGTGCCGGCGTTGGGCCGGTGCAGGCTATCGATAATACAAGGGCCGCGGCCATCGACGAACAAAACAGGAACGATCTCATAGACTCCTCCGATTGTTAGCTAGAACTTTCAACGAGTTTAACGTATCGTCATTAGAGAACCAAAGTTTTGCTTACTATGAACCGAATCTTTACGGTGCTATTAACGTTCATTGGCGTGTTTGCGGGGACGGTGTTTTCCCAGACGGTGGTCACTGTTGGCGGCCTTTCAGCCGGTGTAACTGTAGCTCGCGACGCGAGGTCGATCCCATACATCGAGGCCAAGACCGACGCCGATTTGTATTTCGCGCAGGGCTATGTGATGGCGGGCGACCGTCTTTGGCAGATGGACCTGATGCGTCGTGTCGGCCGCGGCGAGACGGCGGAGCTGTTTGGAAGGCTCACGCTTGAAGAAGATAAGCGGTGGCGCAGGTTCAATTTTGCCAAAATAGCTGAGGAGAATCTAAAATTCCTCGCACCCGACATGATCGCCGCGCTCGAGAGTTATTCGGCGGGAGTTAATGCGTATATCGCGGGCCTCACGCCGGATACAATGCCGGTCGAATTCCGCTTGCTCCAATACGCGCCGCGCGAGTGGACGCCGGCTGATACGATCGTGATCGGCAAGATACTGTCCGACTCGCTGAGTTCGACATGGAGCAACGACCTCTTGCGGGCGTCGGTTCAGAACCTACCGCCCGAGAAGCTGGCCGATCTGACGGATCCCGTGACGCCGTATGACGTCGTTCTGTTTGGAAAGGACGCACCTGCGACGCGTGCCCGCGCGGCTCGCTCGACGGTCGATATTTCAGCTGGGTTGATCGCGATGGCCGGCGACTATGGGGAAGTTCGACGCCGTTCGCTGGAAATGGTCGGCCTCTACGCTGAGGATCTAGCTGCAAGCAATAACTGGGTGATCTCGGGCAAGCGGACGGCAGACGGCAGACCCATCCTGGCAAATGATCCGCACCTCACGCCGTCTGCGCCGGGCATTTGGTATCTCATTCACCTATCGACCCCGACGATGCGGGTTGCGGGCGTGACGCTGCCGGGCGTGCCCGGAGTTGTCCTCGGCCACAACGAGCACATCGCGTGGGGAGCAACGAATGTAGGCCCCGACGTGCAGGACCTGTATGTTGAGACCTTCGATGCGAACGGAAAGTACAAGACGCCCACGGGATGGGAAGCGTCTGTCGTCAGAAATGAGACGATCAAGGTCCGCAAGAATCTGATGTCTCCCGAGACAGAATCGATCGCCTATCCGGTAACAGAGACGCGCAACGGCCCGATCATCCTCGACGAGGGCGGCAAGCGATACGCATTGAGATGGACGGCGTTCGATCCTCATACGAACGAGTTTGAGGCGTTCTTCCGTGCCAACAGAGCGAAGAGCTGGAATGACTTTGTTGCGGGCCTGAGGACCTATGGCGGGTCCGCACAGAATTTCGTTTATGCGGACACGAAAGGCAATATTGGCTGGTATGCGGCGAGTAAGATCCCAATACGCCGCAAAGGGGACGGAGCGCTCCCGTATGACGGCGCAACGACCGACGGTGATTGGGTGGGCTCGATCCCGTTTGAGGAACTGCCGCACCTCTACAATCCGTCAAGCGGCCTTATCGTTACGGCGAACCAACGCATTGCAGGCACTTCCTACAAATACACTCAGATGTCGCGAGATGCCGCCTCGCCGTGGCGGGCCCGACGGATCTTCGACGAGCTTTCATCGGCGACGAAGAAGGCGACGTTCGACCTCGTTCGCGATGTACAGCATGACACTCTGAATATTCCGTTAAATAATCTCGCTAAGGCGATCGTACTGCAAAATGCGGCCTCGGCCGAGACGCTGGCGGTGCTCAAGGACTGGGACGGACGGATGACGGCCGACTCGCGAGGCGCATTATTGGCGAATGAGATCCGTTTGTGTGTTGCCGACAGGATCGCCGCGGAGAATAGCCCCGCTCCTGCGTACCTGATTCGGGAGCGTATCCTTGATCGCGCCGTCCGCGAGAACCTGCGTCGATGGCTGCCGTTGGGTGTGGACAGCTATGGTGCCCTGTTCAGGTCATGCGATGCGACTGTGCGTGCGAACCTTTCGGATGCAAAACGATTTGGCCCCGACCCGTCCAAGTGGATCTGGGGACGCGTGTGGCAGTCACGATTTCGTCATCCGCTGGCTCAGGTTCCGCTCATCGGGCTGCAGTTCGCGGCTCCGTCGCTGCCGATCGATGGCAGCGGGCAGACACCGAACGTAGGTTCCAGCGTATCGATGCGGCACATCACAAGTCCGGGTAATTGGGACGCGACGCGATTTGTGATCCCTCTGGGTGAGAGTGGCGATCCGACATCGGCGTATTTTAAGGACCAGTTTGACGCGTGGCGCACCGGTTCGCCTGCGATCTTTCCGTTTTCGGCGGCGGCCGTCGAGAAGGCGCGTGTCGGCCTCGTGACGCTCAGGCCAAAGGACTAGGACTTCATTCTATCGAGGAAATCCCCGAGTATGACCGAGGCAGCCTCGCTATCCACGGCATTCGCCGTCTCGCCGCGCGCCCAGATCCGGCGGCGGGCCTCGTAGGTGGTTACGCGCTCGTCCTGGAGGAATACCGGCACGTCGAGCGAGAGTCGCAGCTTTCGGGCGATGTCGCGAGCCTCGGCTGATATAACGGTTTCGCCGCCGTCCGATGCGAGCGGCAAACCAACGACTACTGCGATTGCATCAAACTCCGCGACCGAATCTTTGATATTTGAGAGTAGTTTTTTCCAGTTGGTTCGTTGGATCGTCTCCAGCGGCCGAGCTGTAATGCGAAGCTCATCGCAAACCGCCATGCCGCACCGTTTTGTTCCAGGGTCGATGGCGATAATGCGCCCCGTCGCCGGGAGCCGAGAAACATCTGCAACGTCCGCGTGATTAGCTATTTCTTTTTCTTGCACCCGATCGTGTCGCTACGCGATAATCTAGTTTCTGCCGACGGCAAAACAAACGGACGTTGCCGTTCGTAGTATCCACGGTCAGTAGTATAATACGAGGTTTTTTATGTCATTTCGCGGTAAACTCTGGGTCCTTGCCATTTCCGGCCTTATAGCCGTGTATGCGGTCGTCGGCGGACTGCCTTTCGTCGGCAGCATGCTCACGACATCGGCCCAGCAGACGGTCAACGATCCAAACGCCCAACTTAGGATCGTTGAGTCTGTCCTCAGCCATATCAAGAATGATTATGTCGACGAACCGGATATGGAGAAGGTTCGCCTTGGAGCTCTACGCGGCCTGGCCGGCGGCCTCGATCCGTATTCGTCGTTTCTCACCGCGGAGCAGGTGAAGACATTCCAGAACGGCTCGTTGTCGAACAAGGTCGGCATCGGGGCCGAATTCTCTCAGATCAGCGGTTATCTTTACGTTATTTCGGTGATCAAGGGCGGGCCGGCGGACAAGGCCGGTATCAAGGCCGGCGACGTAATTGAGTATATCGACGGCAAGGCGACGCGCGACATTTCGCTCTACGACGCCCGGCTGCTCGTGAATGGTGACGCCGGTAGCAACGTCAGCCTGCGCGTGCTGCGCACTCGTGAAAAGCCGCAGACGATCAAGGTCGAGCGCGGGGCTTATAAGGTCCCGTCTGCTGACGCCCGGACCGAGGCCGGCAAAGTTGGCGTCGTAAAGGCCTACAGCCTCGAGGACGGTGAGGCGGACGATATTCGCGCCCAGGTGGCCGGCCTGACCAAGCAGGGCGTCCAGAAGATCATTCTGGACCTTCGCGGCGTGGCAGCAGGGAAGTTGACCGAGGGCGTCGCGGTGGCAAATCTCTTCATTCGCGAGGGCGAACTCGCCAAAGTTATCGGCCGCGACAGCAAGGTCCTGAACACCTACACGGCTGATCCGGCAAAGGCAGTCTTTGACGGCTCTCTCGTGGTGTTGATCGATAGCAGTACGGCCGGTGCGGCCGAGGCCGTTGCCTCAGCGGTGCTCGAACGGAAGCGCGGTGAGGTCGTTGGCGAAAAGAGTTTTGGTGCGGGCACCGAACAGAAGCTGTTTACGCTGCGTGGCGGTGATGGGCTTTACCTGACCGTTGCCAAGTGGGCGTCGCCCGGCGGAACGCCGTTTCTCGGTGATGATCGCGCCACGACCGGCGTCAAACCGTCTGTCGAGGTCAAACGCCCTGATACACCCGAACCGATCGCTGTCGAGACCATGATCGACGAGCAGAATGAACGCGAACCGCAGCCGCAGGCAACACCACAGCCGAAACAGGCGCCAAGAGCAGTTGAGGACCTGCAGCTCAAGAAAGCCCTTGAACTCCTTCAGGACAAGGCTGTTGGGGCCAAGGCCGGCTAGGCCCGATCACAATGCTCGAAGCTGAAAGGCCGGACGCGTGTCTGGCCTTTTGTTCTATTGAATGTGTTGTTCTGCGGCCGCATCCCTGTTATTATCTGACGATAATGGCGATAAGCGATGTCATGATCAGGCCGCTCGAGGAGGGCGACCTCGGAGAGTGGCTCAGGCTCAGACAGCTGCTCTGGGACGAATCGACCGAGGACGACCATAAGGAAGAGATGTTCGATATCATCGAACATGCGGAGACCCAGTTCGTTGCGGTGGCCGATATCGGCGGCGGGCGGCTCGCAGGCTTTCTCGAGGCGAGCATTCGTTCGCATGTTGAGGATTGCGAGACAGAGAATGTCGGCTATCTCGAGGGATGGTATGTCGAGGAGCCTTACCGCCATTCAGGTGTCGGGCGACAATTGGTCGCTTACGCCGAGGAATGGGCGCGGGCACACGGATCGACAGAGATGGCCTCAGATGCCGAGATCGACAACGAAGTCAGCCTCAGGGCGCATCTCAGCCTCGGATATCATGAGACCTCGCGGCTCGTCCACCTTAGGAAGGTCATTGCGTAAGTGAATCGAAGCGGTACCAGCCTTGTTGCCCTCGCGGCCTTTTTGATCGTCACTGTCTGTCTTTCAGCCGCAGCCCAATCGCGAGATGTAAACTTCCCGACACCGGTCGTCATCAACGAGATCACGGGCGTCATCGCCGCGCGCGATATCGGCGATTCGCGCGTTACGTCGTATTACTACACATTCGACGGCGGCCAGGGTGACATCTTTATCAATCTGGTGACGAAGAACTTCGCGGGCGACGTAGATGTTTTCATTGCGGACGGCCTGCGGCCGATGACGAAGATGGTCGTCTTTGCTGACTCGTCGGAAAGCGAGACCGGCCGCCTGATCTATCTTAGAAAGCCGGAAAAGCTGATCTTGAGGATCGAGGGCCGGACGCCAAACGATGATCCGGCGACCTTTCGGATCAAGCTCGGCGGCAGCTTTATCGCCTCGACCGAAAGGGCCGCTGACGAAGGCCCGTCTCTGGCCCGCCAGGACCCGAACGAACCAGGCGTTAAGGTAAACTCCGTCGGAACCATCGTCGCCGTCATCCCAAAGCCTGCACCACCCAAGCCGGAACCGGTCGCGAAGTCAGAACCGCCTGCGTCAGCGGGCGGCCAGTCGCCCACGGGAAAGGCCGCGGGATCTAAGCCCGAACCTCGCGCCAAAAAGGCAGAATCCCCTCCGTCAGCAGCGGGCAAGACGGCGAAAATCGAGCCATCTACGAAAAAGGAAGAACCTCCGGCAAAAGCGCCGATCGTAGTCGTTACGGAGAATATCAAACCACCGCCAACCGAAACGACTGCCAAAGCGACGTCGTCGAAAAAGAAACCCAAAGCTCCGGTCGAGAAGGCCGAGGCGCCTGCGCCAAAGAGCGGCAAAATCGCAAAAACGAAACCACCGACAAAGACACCGACGGCCGAGCCGCCAGATCCGCTCGCTAACGTCCGCCTCGTAATCGACCTCAAAGATGGCACCACAGTCTGGCGGCCAATGACCGAGGTCCAGCGCTTCGGCTTTGACAAAGGCGTCCTGACCGTCGTCGGCAAGGACGGCTCCGTCACGCGTTATCCGATTCTGGACGTTGCCAAAGTAACAATGCAATAGCTCAGTTCCGAGCTACGCGTAACTGTGCAATCCCTTTAGCAGATAGCTCACCCCAAGGTAAGTAAATATCACCAGCAGAAAGCCGATGATGGCGAAGTAGGCAGAACTGCGGCCTTTCCAGCCGCGGGCTATTCGGGTGTGCAGGAATGCGGCGTAGGTTAGCCAGGCGACGAGGGCGCCGGTTTCCTTTGAATCGAAGCCCCATGGACGGCCCCAGCTTTCATTCGCCCAGATCGCGCCGGTGATCAGGAGCATCGCGAGGCCCGCGAAAGCGAGGCAAGCGGTCTTATACATCAGGCTGTCAAGCGAATCGAGGCTCGGCAGGCGTTCGACGATCTTTTCGGTGCGGAACGAGAAGAAAATGACGAACAGCGTGGCGACAAGCGCCGTGATCAGCGCCGCGACCTCGACAGGATTTGTGTTGAGGCTCAGGAACATCTTGTCGCCGCTCATTTGAATATACGAGCGTGCCATTTGCTCGTACTGTGTCGGCGTCATCTGCTGAAGTTCCTGAACGGTAAGATTCTGGGTTTCGGCCATTGCCATTCCGGCAACGACATACTGGTTCGGGTCGGCAGCCAACTGAGCTTTCAGACGGGCCGGGACGTTGTCATTTGAGCGGATACCGGCGACGAGGATAGCCAGCGAGACGATCTGGGCGACGAGGCCCGCGCGCAGCAGCCAGTGGCCGATCGGTTTTGCCTTTGCGTTGTTTTGATAAAGGTAAAGAAGGAACGCCACTATAGCTGCGGCGAGCAAGATGCCAGCGATCGCCAAAGCCGGGCCCGCCATCGGGACCTCCAGACGAAACGGGGCCGAGAAAGGCTTCTTCATACCTTCGCTCGGCACAAAGAGGCCGGCGCGATAGACGAATTCTGTGAATACTGAAAACTTGCTTACCGTTCCGATCACAGCGATACCGAAGATGCTCGACCAAATAGCCATGGCCTCGACCTTGACGCGATCCTTGAGCAGATAGATCACGGCGACGCCAAAGCACACCAGCGCAACGCCATAACTAAGGCTCGCAACGCCCACGTGTATCGGCCGCCAGTATGAATCGAGCACCGGGGGCAGGTCGATGAATTCGCCGCCGATAAAGCGCGCCAGCACAAGGATCAAAGCCGCCAACGGCAGCGTGAACGCGCTGAGTATCCTAAAGCTCTTTCGCTGCGCGAACAGAAGGGTTGCAATGCCCGCACCGAACGCAAATGCAAGACTGAGGTCATACAAGTTGGCAAAAGGAATGTAGCGAAAGACCCACGGGCTGGCCATATTTCCGCTTTCGCGCATGATCGCTATCTCATGATCGTATGCCGCGTCCCAACGCACGAGCCAACTCGAGAAATTGAAAAAGACACCGAGGGCCGCGCCGAAGTATCCGATCTTCTCCGCCATTGCCGACGGCGCGTAGAGATTGGTCAACTGGAACAATGCGGCGAGAATGTAGCACGCGAGGGCAAGCATCATCAGCGCTCCGTCCGAGATAAAACGGTCACCCATCTGGACGCGCATCGCCAGCATTGCAAACGAGCCTACGATCACAAGGATCACCGGCAGCAGCGACCTTATGGTCACACGGTTTTCCAATCTGTCCAGTTCCTGCATAACTACCTGCCCTCGTCGACGGGCTTCACGCCCTCAACGATCGTCTTGAACTTGTCCGTAAATCCAAAATGGTTGCGGTTGGCCTCGCCTGCGAGGAGTATCTCGCTCGTTTCGTCGTCCTTCTTCTCTATCATTGCCCACACACGTTTGTGCGTGAAAAAGAACACAAAGCCCAGTGCCCCGATCAGTCCAAACCCACCAATATACCAAGCGATAAATGATGCGTTGTAGGGGTCGTACTTGATCGATAGAATGTGGGCCATCGGCGATTTCTCAAATTCTGTCAGCCGCCATTTATAGCCGGCCTTTGCCGCGGCGACCGGCGCATTGTCGGGCAGCTTCTGATTGAATGCGAACACACGCGTTCGCTCGCCGCCGGGCGGCGTGACATTCAGGATCGCGACCGGATTGTTATAATCCCCGCTGCGCGTGTCCGGATTGCCGTCGCTGCCCATGGTAAAATCGGGCATAAAATCAGTAAACTCGACCGTCGTCCCGTCTGCGAGCGTGGTACTCCCATTACGATTGATCGTTACTCGTTCAACACTGCCGCCGTTTTGCGGAGTAAGTTCGAGTGTGATCACGCGGGCGTGCCCGATCGGTATCGTCTGTGCCTGAAAGAATCTATATCCGCGATATGTGACCGGTGCATTAAGGCTCACATCGGCGAGAAAGTCGCCATACGCCGGGTCGCTGATCTTCATCTGCGTACGCCAGTCAAGCGTATTATTCACATCGATCCCGACCCGCTCATCGATGAGCCGCTGCTGGATATCGGTGCACTCCATCGTGAAGGGAAGTTTGACGCTGAACTTTTCCTTCTTGTCGAGATCAAATTGGATCATCTCGATCTGATCGGTCTTTCCTCCCGGGATCATCCTTACATCGGCGTCAAAGCCCGTCGTCAGGGCGACGAAGTGCCCTAGGAAAAGGACGAGCAGAAAGACGTGAACAATATATGCACCTAATCGATTGATCCGTCCGCTCTCTCCGAAAACATAAGTCGCGCCGGCCTCACGTGTTACCGTCGTCTTCATGCCGGCCGCCTTCAACTGGCCTTCGACCTTTGCAGCCGCTTCGTCAAGGCTCATTTTGAGGCCAAGCGTTTCGTGCTCCTTCCGGCCCAAGAGCCAGCCTTTCGTGCCCTTTACCTTCGGCCTTGCGATGTAACTCCAAGCCGAAGGGAAACGGTCGATCGAGGCCAAAATAATGTTCAGCGAGAGAAACAGGAGGGCGAAGTTGAAGTACCAGCTGTGATAGATATCAAACAGTCCAAGAGCACCGAATACCATTCTCTCGGCCGGCGTCAGCGACACAAAATATGCATCAAATCCCTGCACATTCTGCTGCAGGATGATCATCCCCGCCATCGAAAGGACAACAAGGATACACAGCGTGACCACGCCGACGCGCACCGAACTAATGGAGTCGAGAACACGATTCAAAAACGGGGCTCTAGGCCGTGCTGCGGTATTGGGTTCTATGGTCTGTTCAGACGCGGACATGTTACGCATTCAGAATAGCTTAGCGGTTCTGCTTTGTCACTTGCCGAAAAATAAGATTTGCTAAATAGTGGGTCGTTGTAAAGGTCATACTAGGATGCTTTGAAATGGAGTAGATAGACGCTATTCTGACAATTACGGTTTCTTTGATCGATGGACAGTATTACAGCCAATCTGGACGAGCAAAAGGCGGCCACTCTGCGGGCCCGGATCGCGGCTTACGTAGAGCTTACAAAGCCTCGGATCGCTCTGCTGCTTGTCCTGACCTCAGCGGCCGGGTTTTACCTCGGCTCGCTGGGCACATTTGACTGGGTCCTTTTTGCCAACGCGATGATCGCGATCGCGCTTCTGGCCTTTGGGGTTGCGACGCTTAACCAGTATTGGGAACGCGACATCGACCGGCTCATGCGGCGCACATCTGAGCGGCCTTTGCCGACAAAGACGATCACGCCGATCGAGGCATTGCTATTCGGAATTCTCCAGTGCGTTCTCGCTGAGCTTTACCTTCTTGTTGCTGTAAACGAGCTTACGGCACTGCTTGGCCTTGCCGTGATCGTCGGATACGTCTTCGTCTATACGCCGCTGAAAACTCGGACGAGCATTTCGACCGCAGTCGGTGCAGTTCCCGGAGCATTGCCGCCGCTGATGGGTTGGACGGCGGCCACGGGCGAGATAAGCATGATGGCGTGGGCGCTTTTCGCAATGCAGTATCTATGGCAATTCCCCCACTTTCTCGCGATCGCATGGCTATATCGCGACGAGTACGCCAAGGCCGGCATCCTGATGCTGCCGGTGGTCGAACCTGCGGGGCGTATCACGGCGCGGCAGATAATCCTCTACACGATAATGCTCGTGCCCGTGAGCCTCGCTCCGTTCTTTTTTGGTGTTTCGGGAATGGTGTTCCTGATCGGAGCGGCCATTCTTGGCCTTGCATTCCTGATCATCAGTATCCGGGCCGCCCTCGCTCGAACGAACGCGCAGGCGAGGTTCCTATTGCTTGCTTCCGTCATTTACCTTCCTCTGCTATTCATTCTGATGGTCGCTGACAAACGCTGATGGAGATCGGGATCGCCGACATTGTCGAAGACGTCAATGAACCTAAGCAGCGCCGGACCTCAGGGACCGGCGGCTCGAACAAGCCCGGCGACGGCGGCGGTCGCGGCCCCGGCGGGCCGGGCGGCGACAAGCCCGGCGAGGATGACGCCGAAGACCGGTTTGCCCCCGAGAAATCACGAATATTTACGGGCTTTCTGCTGCTGGTCGTTATCATGACATTTGGCGGACTGATCGCTGCCTACATTGTCATCGCGACAAACAATGTCGCCGAATGGCGACCGTTCGATTTGCCCATTCAGGTCTGGCTGAGCACCGTGATCATCCTCGCGAGCAGCGTCACCTATCACATTGGCAAGCGAGCAACGGAGCGGAACGACCAGCCCGCCGCGAAACGCTGGTTCATAGCGACGACGGTGCTCGGTGCGGCATTCATCTCGTCACAGATCCTCGCGTGGCTGGAACTCACTCGGCGCGGTCTTTACATCGCGGGGAATCCATACGCGGGCTTTTTCTATATCCTGACGGCCGTGCACGCCGTCCATGTGATCGGCGGCGTTGCGGCCCTCGGCTCGATCCTGCTTCGCGTCTGGAATCCGACATCGATCGCGGACGAACTCCTCAGACGCCGCTCCACCGCTCAGGTCGTCGGCTGGTACTGGCACGTCGTCGGAGCTCTGTGGATCGTATTGTTTATTTTGCTGGGATTCTGGAAGTAGTGGACATTCTCCATATCTTTCCTCACTTCAACGCCTCGCTCAATGGCCTTAGCGGGCTGTTCCTGCTGACGGGCTTTGTATTTATCCTCAAACGCCGCGTTCACGCTCATCGCTTCTGTATGCTGGCCGCGAGCAGCATTTCCGCCCTGTTTTTGATCAGCTATATCACGCATCACACGATACGGACGTACTATTTCGGCCTCGGCCCGACGAAATTCACCGGCGAAGGCCTGATCCGGCCGATCTATTTCACTATATTGACGTCCCACACGGTCCTAGCCGCGCTTGTCGCGCCGTTAGTAATAATGACGCTCCGCCGCGCACTAAAAGGCCGCTTCGTCGCTCACAGAAATCTGGCCCGCCTCGTCTTTCCGATTTGGCTCTATGTGTCGATCACGGGTGTTATTGTTTACCTGCTTCTATATCAACTGTATCCTGGCCGCTGAACTCTCTGCGTTCCTCTGCGTCTTTTTTCTCCGTGTCCTCTGCGTGGAACAATATGAAAGCAAGGTCTCATGCAGAGATCGCAGAAACAACCCACACGCGGCACAGCGCATCAAAGTCCTTGAAATAACCGGCGATTACTGCTATTATTTCATTGTTGAAAATTCGATCACCGAATCCCGGCCGATGCCGGGAGCGGGGGACCCAATGACTTGGCCCGTTGCGGCCAAGAACGGGGGCGAATCATCGCAAGATGAGGGGATACTCTTTCGTTCCCAGCCCGACAGCTAACCTCGTAGGTGTGGCAAAGAAGTGAGATCTCAAGATCGGCTTCCCAGGCTGATTTTTCAACTTTTGTAGCAGACATCCGGTCTTCTCAAAGAGAAAGTTCCGCTCCGTAAGGGGCGGAACTTCTGCATTTTGGCCACTCAATTCAGAACCGCGAGCGGTAGCGACCGGATTCTTTCGCCTTTCTTCATGCGTCTGTAGGAAGAATCCGGTCGCTACCGCTTCCGGTTCTGAATTGAATCATCATATGTTAGATTGACGCTTTATGTGCGGACGAGTAACCCAAGCCAAGATCGACGAGTATCGCGATAAGATCTATCGCTGGCTCTATCCCGACGAGTTTGAGCCGCGCCACAATCTCAGGCCTACCGAGCCCGCGTGGATCGTGGCGCGTCGCTCGGACGGCGAGGTCCGGACGATCCACGCCCGCTGGTGGTGCCAACGCGACGGCAGCGGCCGATTTGAGACAAAATACCCGACATTCAATGCCCGCGTAGATACCATGCACGACAAACGCACATGGTCTGACCTGCTGGCGAAAGGACAGCGGTGCGTCTTTCCCGTGGACAGCTTTTACGAGTGGCCGATAAAAGGGAAGGGATTGCCGCCCGTTGAGATCTTCACAAAGGGCCGCGGCCCCATTGCCCTCGCCGGCCTCTGGAGCCGCTATTATGACAACCGCCAAACGCGTTATTCGTTCGCAATTTTCACCACCGAGCCAAACGATTTCATGCGCCCCATCCACGAAAAAGCCATGCCAGTGATCCTAAATGGCATCGACGAACAAAAACTCTGGCTGGCCGAAGGCGACGAAGCCCTCCTCCGCCCCTACCAAGGCGAGATGGAATCCACCGCAATGCCCGACACCCTTGAGCACCTTTATCCGGAAGAGAATAGAAAGTATTGATTGAACAGCTATCGGATCGCAGCGATGGACGGGGCTAGGTTCTGATTCCACGGACGGTAACGAGACAAAAAAAGATCCGGCGCGAAGACCGGATCTCTTGCTTGTCGCTTCTCAGTGCCTACGTGCTGCGACCTTACGTTCCCGTTTCCCAGCTCGACATATATTCGAGCATTTCCGGCGTGAGCTCGTCGATGCCAACGCCCATTGCGCGAAGTTTGAGGCTGGCGATCTCCTGATCGACCTCAGTCGGCAAGACATGGACGCCGGCGGGCAAAGTGCCTTTGTTTTTAACAAGATACTCGGCCGACAGTGCCTGGTTGGCGAACGACATATCCATGACGCTCGCAGGATGGCCTTCGGCGGCGGCGAGGTTGATGAGGCGGCCTTCGCCGAGCACGATCACGCTCTTGCTGTCGTCCTTCGAGCGATATTCCTCGACAAACGGACGCCGTGTGACGGCCGGCTGCGACATATCGCGAAGGGCGTCGAGGTTCAATTCGAGGTCAAAATGGCCGCTGTTGCAGACTATCGCCCCGTCCTTCATAGCCGCAAAGTGTTCGCGGTCAATAACATGGCGATTGCCGGTGACCGTTACGAAGAAATCGCCGATCTTGGCAGCTTCTTTCATCGGCAGCACTCGCATCCCGTCCATAACGGCCTCGATCGCCTTGATCGGGTCGATCTCAGTGACGACGACATTCGCCCCAAGGCCGCGTGCCCGCATCGCCACGCCCTTACCGCACCAGCCGTAGCCGACAACCACTAAAGTCTTTCCTGCCAACAAGATATTGGTAGCGCGAATGATACCGTCTAGCGTGGACTGGCCCGTCCCATAGCGATTATCAAAGAAATGCTTCGTCTGTGCGTCGTTTACCGCGATGGAAGGGAAGGTGAGTACGCCGGCGTTTACCATCGCCTTCAGCCGAACGATGCCGGTCGTGGTCTCTTCGGTCGTGCCGATCAGGTTCGAGATCAGCTCGGGCTTTTCCTTGATCATCGTGGCAACGACGTCTGAGCCGTCGTCGATGATAAGGTTCGGATTTGTATCAAGTGCCGCCTTAACATGGCGAACGTAAGTCTCTGTGGACTCACCCTTTATCGCCATCACCGGAATGCCCCAATCGGCAACCAGCGAGGCTGCGACATCATCCTGAGTCGAGAGCGGATTCGAGGCGATGAGCAGTGCCTCCGCCCCGCCCGCCTGGAATGTCCTGGCCAGATTCGCCGTTTCAGTAGTGATGTGGGCACAGGCGACCATCTTGACGCCCTTGAGTGGCTTTTCAGCCTCAAAACGCTCACGAATGAGCCGCAGAACGGGCATTTCGCGGTCCGCCCATTCGATTCGCTGCTTGCCGTGGGGAGCAAGGTTGATGTCCTTGATATCGTACTGCATTGAAATTGCTGATTCAGCCATAAGTATTTAGCAGGCTAAGACCGTTCTAGCCGTTGGTTCCGATGCCTTTTTCTGCCGACGTCCTAAGCGCCTCCGCCTTATCCGTCTTCTCCCAGGAGAATTCATCATTCGCACGGCCAAAGTGCCCAAAACGTGCCGTCTGCTTATAGATCGGACGGCGCAGGTCGAGCGTTTCAATAATGGCTTTCGGCGTCAGAGTAAAGTTCTCGCGAACGATGTCTGCAATGCGTTCGTCGTCGATCGTCCCGGTGCCGTGACTGTCAACCAGAACCGAAACCGGTTCCGCAACTCCGATGGCGTAAGCTAACTGAACAGTACACTTATCGGCGAGTCCTGCGGCGACAACATTCTTAGCTATATAGCGAGCCATATATGCCGCCGAGCGATCGACCTTCGTCGGATCCTTGCCAGAAAAAGCACCACCGCCGTGCGGGGCATAGCCGCCATACGTGTCAACGATTATCTTACGTCCAGTGACACCGGCATCGCCCATTGGGCCGCCGATCACGAACTTACCGGTCGGATTGATGTGATACTTAGTGTTATCGTCTATCATTCCGGCTGGAATTACGGGCTTGATGACGTGCTCCATGATGTCAGAGCGAATGTCTTCGATATCGAGGTCAGCTGTCTGCGTCGAAATGACTATCGCCTCGACCCTAAACGGCCGCCCGTCGCGATATTCGATCGACACCTGCGATTTACCGTCCGGCCTCAGGTAGGGAATGGTGCCGTCGCGCCGAACCTCGCTAAGCTTGCGGGTCAGATTGTGTGCCATCTGGATCGGCATCGGCATCAGCTCAGGTGTCTCGTTACAAGCAAATCCAAACATTAGGCCCTGATCACCAGCCCCACCGGTATCAACGCCCTGAGCTATATCCGGGGATTGAGTGCCAATGGCATCAATGACGCTGCAAGTATTCGAATCGTAACCGAATTCCGCATCGTTGTAGCCGATCTCATGGATCGTGTCACGGATTATCGTTTTGTAGTTGACCTGGGCCGTCGTGGTGATCTCACCTGCTACAACTGCGAGTCCCGTGGTCACAAGCGTCTCACAAGCCACGCGGGCCGTTGGGTCCTGTTCGATTATCGCGTCCAGGATCGCATCCGAGATGTTATCGGCGATCTTGTCAGGATGTCCTTCGGTAACCGATTCAGAAGTAAATAGAAAATTTCCGCTGCTCAAAATGAAAACTCCTCGTAACAGTTGATATTCCCGCGATTAGGCGAAATGACCATTCTAGCCATTCGCGGCGGAGGTGTCAAAAGGGAAGGCCGCCCAAAATCACGGCGCCGATTTGCAGTCTGGTGGGATTTTTGTCAATCTCACTTTCGACTCTGGTTCAGGACAACAGTTCACCCCGTTCTCAAACTATGAACGTTTATCTAGGTACGTTTCTCATTGCTTTCACGACGCTCGCTCTCGAGATCACGCTCTCCCGACTGTTCAGCGTCAGCACCTGGTATTATTTGGCATTCTTTGCGATCTCGACGGCAATGCTCGGGATGACGGCCGGTGCGACGACGGTTTTTCTCCGGAAGGATCGGATCGGCGCCAAGGGCCCCAACAATGCTGTCGCAAGCGCTTGTATGGGCTACGCTTTCGTCCTGCCCGTGGTGTTGCTGCTGCTATGCCTGATCCCGATCAACATGGAGTACTCGCTGATGCCTGTGCTCTCGTTGTTGCTCATCACTGCGCTTTGCACGTTACCATTCTACTATTCTGGCATCGCGCTCTCGATAATCCTGACCAAATATGACCTGCCGATAGGGAAGTTGTATGCGATCGATCTGCTCGGTGCGGCCCTGGGCTGTCTATTCGTCCTCGCCGGCCTGGAGGTCTTTAGCGCTCCGAGCATTGTATTGCTCTGCGCGATCATCGGCGCGTTCTCAGCACTGGTGTTTGCCTACGGCAGTGAGACGTTCTCACACCGACGTCTCCTGTTGGCTCTATCCGTCGTACTCGCAGGCATTGTCACGGTCACGTCCACCACGTCGTTCGGGCTTTATCAGTTGACCACCAAAGGCAAGGTCGTGCCAGCCGACTGGATGCTCCTGGAAAGATGGAATTCATTCTCGCGCGTCGTCGTGTTTCATGGCGGTTGGGGAACGCCCCTGTATTGGGGGCCGAGCCCAACGCTGCCAAACGAGCAGGTGTTCCAGTATTGGATGAATATCGACGGCGATGCTGGCACTGCTGTCCGGCAGTTCAACACGCCATCGGACCTCACGGGACTGCGATACGATGTCACGAACATCGGTTATTATCTCAGGCCATCAGGCGGAGCCGCGATCATTGGCGTTGGCGGTGGACGCGACCTTCAGAGTGCATTGCTTTTCGGGCATGAAAGTGTGCTTGGCGTCGACGTAAATCCGGTCTTCATTGGATTGCAGAAGGATCAGTTCAAAGACTTTGCCGGGCTCGGCAACAACGAGAAGGTGCGATTGGTTGCCGACGAGGCACGAAGTTATCTAACACGGTCCGTTGAGAGGTTCTCCGTTTTGCAGATGTCGATGATCGACACATGGGCTGCGACGGGTGCGGGAGCATTCTCACTCTCGGAGAATGGACTTTACACGGTAGAGGCCTGGAATGTCTTCTATAGTCGGCTTAAAGACGATGGCATTTTCACTGTCTCCCGCTGGTATAATCCGAACAATTCGGGTGAAGCAGGGCGTCTGCTGAGCGTCACGGTTGCGTCGCTCTTGCAGAATCGAGTCCAGGATCCTTCTCGGCATATAGCTCTGATAACATCCGGCCAGGTATCCACACTACTGCTGAGCAAAGAACCCTTTACTGAGCAGGATGTCGCGACGTTAAAGCGGATCTGCGTGGAAATGCAATTCAACCTGCTTACCGCGCCGGGCGTCGATGCCGAGAATCCGATCTTGCGCAGCATCGTAAACTCAAAGTCGGATGAGGAACTAGACCGTTCGATCAGGGACGCAGTTGTTAACTACGAGCCGGCAACGGACGAAAGTCCTTATTTCTTCAACATGCTTAGGCTGGACCATTTAGGCTTTGCCTTCAACACGGAGGCTGGCGTGTTGAAAGGGAACCTGATCGCGACCATTACGCTCGCCGGGCTCATCCTGTGTCTAGCGAGTCTAGCTCTGGTCACGATCATCGTCCCGCTGCGGATCGGGACGAAGGCAAAAGGCACGGATGCGGTGTCAAAACGGGCAATGCGCATCGGCGTCGTCTATTTCTGTTTGATAGGAGCCGGATTCATGTTCGCTGAGATAGCCATGATCCAGAAACTGTCTGTCTTCCTCGGGCATCCGGTCTATGCTCTCGGCATCCTCCTATTTACGATCATTGCAAGCACCGGCGTCGGCAGTTTCCTAAGTGATCGATTACCAAATATTCGGTCTACATTGTGGAACCTTCTGCCGATTCTGACAGCTGTTATGATCGTCGCACAAAAGTTCGTCCTTTCGGCCCTCGTCGAGCGAATGATCACCGAGCCAATATCGACTAAAGCTATGTTGTGTGTTCTCACGATCTTTCCGTTGGGCATAATGCTGGGATGCTTCTTTCCGACCGGAATGCGGATATTTAAGCCCCTGGTAGCTGACGACACGCCCTGGTTCTGGGCATTGAACGGGATCTTCGGCGTTCTAAGTTCCGCTCTCGCTGTCTTTATCTCGATCTACTACGGTATCTCGGTAAATTTCTTTATTGCTGCCGCCTGCTATGTGGCGATCGTCATACCGATGTATAGCGTGTCAAGGAAAACTATCGAGTCAAACGGTGCTGCGGTGGGCTAGGGAACGGGACCCCGAGGTATTTCGTCAGGGGTTCTCGATATACTGCGTCTGATAATAGTGATTATGTAAAAACTAGCCGATCAGTTCCGGCCAGTCATCCGGCGTTTGATCGCCACCCGCTGCATTATCAGCGTCCGGAGCCGACGCCGCCGAGAGATCGATCACCTTTTGCTCGACAAAGATCGGACAATCCAGGCGCAATGCGAGAGCAATGGCATCAGAAGGACGCGCATCTACTGAGACGGGGTCACCTTTGCGATCGACCAGTTCGATCCTGGCATAGAAGGTATTCTCCTGCAGGTCCGTGATGATGACGCTGGTGGCCGTAAGTTGGCACTCGATAATGACGTTCCGCAGGAGGTCATGCGTCATCGGCCGCTGCGGCACGACCTTTTCGATCTCAAGAGCTATCGCGTTTGCCTCAAAGGCACCAACCCAAATTGGCAGAACCGTTTCACCCGTCATGCCTTTTAGCACTACGATCGGTGTGTTCGTATTCGGATCCATGATCAAGGCCCCGATCTTGACTTCTACCAAACTGCTGGCTTTCATGATCTATATGACCTCACCAAATAATGAGTTCGCTTTCGTTTCCGTTATCCGAACGTCGACAATCTTGCCGAGAAGATCGCTTGCTCCACGGAAGTTAACCGTTCTGTGGCAGGTAGAATGGCCGGTTAGGCCGTCGCTTGTGCGAACCGATCCTGCTTCGACCAGAACCTTAAGCACCTGATTAAGATATCGCTGCAACCTATTGGCCTGTATGCGTTTCTGGACTCGTTCGAGTTCAAGAAAGCGCAGTGTTTTCTCCGCAGATGAAACGTTATCCTTCATCGCGTATGCCGGTGTACCCGGCCGTGGCGAGTATTTAAAGAGATACGAGCTGTCGAACTTACAGTACTCAAAAAGCTCGACGGTATCGAGAAAATCCGCCTCGGTTTCACCGGGAAATCCCACGATTATGTCGGTCGTCAGCGAAATATCACGCGATGAGGCCCTGATCCGCTCGACCTTGGCCTTATATTTATCAATGGCATGTCCCCGCCTCATTGATCTCAGTATACGGTCGCTGCCCGACTGGACCGGGAGATGTACCCAGTTACAAAGGTTTTCATGTTCCTCGAGAGCGTCGACTATATCGTCGCGAAAATCCCTCGGAAATGACGTCGTGAACTTGATCCTTTCGATGCCTGTCTTAGCGACCGCGCGGAGGAGCCTAGAGAAGGGATACTTCCCTCTTACCGACTCCAGGCCCGTGTCCGTTTCAGGGCGATAACTATTAACATTTTGACCAATTAGGTGGATTTCCTTAATGCCGTTTCTGCGCATTTCGAGAACCTGCCTGATGATCTCTGAGGCGGGACGGCTCCGTTCCCTTCCGCGTGAAAACGGCACGATACAGTAGGTACAGAATTTGTTACAACCTTCTATTATCGGTAAAAAGGAGACGAACGGGGAATGCCGGTGAGTATCTGCGACCGTCCAGTCGTATTCATCTTCCCTATCGCCAATATCAAGATAATTGCGCTCACCCGTAAGTGTTGCATTCACAGCATTTGCGATGCGTCCGACGGCCTTCGTACCGAGAACGAAGTCGACGCCGCTGATCTTACGGAACAGCGTTTCGCCTTCCAATTGTGCCACACAGCCCATCACGCCAACGACCGGTTTCTTGGCCCTCTGGTGGCGAACCTGGCCAACACGAGTATAGAGCTTGTGTTCCGCACGTTCACGAACAGAGCACGTATTAAAGACGACAACATCGGCCAGCTCCTCATTCGCCGTCATCTCAAAGCCATCTCGAGCCAAGGCCGTCGAAACGCGTTCCGAATCGGAGACGTTCATTTGACAGCCAAAGGTTTCGAGATAAACTTTCTTCATATATGAAGACGAGCGAACCGGTCAAATTTGGTGAAAAAGACTTTGTTCACCTGCATTTGCATACCGATTATAGCTTGTTGCAAAGTACAATCCAACTAAAGCCGCTTGCGGCGCGCCTTAAGGAACTTGACCTTAAAGCATGTGCGATCACTGACTATGGCAACCTGTATGGGGCCTTGGCCTTCTACAATGTGCTCAGGTCAGCTGAGCTGAAACCGATAATTGGTTACGAGGCTAATTTCCTTTTTGACAACTGTCGAGAGCGGTCAAGTTCTGTCAGCGGCGGAGAGCGACCTTACTACAATCTCATACTGCTTGCTGAGAATTATGAAGGATATCTGAACCTCGTATCTCTTGCATCTAAAGCATTTACAGATGGTTATCACCATCGTCCCCGTATCGATCTGGAGATGTTGTCGGCCCATAGTAACGGGCTTATCGGGTTGTCTGGCGGGCTAACGGGGCCGGTAGGGCATTTTCTCGCCACGGGCGACGAGGATCGGGCTTTCACGAATGCCAAAATCCTCGAGGAGACGCTGACCCGCGATAATTTCTTCCTCGAGATAGGCGAAGGTACCGATGATACGAAGCGACTGCTCTTGGAGCGCACGGTCGACCTCTCCAAAAGGACGGGGATCGAGATCGTTGCAACAAATGATGTTCACTACCTGTCGGCGGACGATGTTCGGGCCCACGAACTCCTGCTTTGCCTTGAGGATGGCCGGACATTTGTTGATACGGGCCGGCCGCCGGACGCAACGCGGTTTCTCAGGTCGGCAGCCGAGATGTGGGAGATCTTTGGTGATGACCTGCCCGAATCACTCCAAAACACCGTCCGCATTGCCGAACGGTGCGAGTTCGACATCCCACAAGGCAAAGACGTACGGCACCTTCCCGACTATCCTACGCCCGTCAAGGGGATGTCGATGGACGATTATCTTGTCCAGGTTCTAAACGAGAGTTTCGCGGAGCGAGAGAGTTCGGAATGGAGACCGAGATCACATGACGGAACTCTCGTTCACACGCTCGATGAATACCGAGAACGTCTGGAGACAGAGATCCAGACGATCAAGAAGATGGGCTTTTCAGGCTATTTCCTTATCGTCTGGGACTTCATCCGGTATGCACGTGAGAAAGGGATCCCAGTCGGGCCGGGGCGTGGGTCGGCGGCCGGTTCGCTTGCCGCCTATTGTCTGAAGATAACGGACGTGGATCCGCTTCAGTATGACCTCCTCTTTGAACGATTCCTCAATCCCGATCGTATCTCGATGCCGGATATTGACATCGATTTTTGTATCCGGGGCCGCGGCGATGTCATACGCTATGTGACCGACTTGTATGGACAGGAATCCGTGTGTCAGATCGTCACCTTTGGGACGATGGCATCGCGTGCAGCTATCAAGGATGTGGGCCGCACTCTCGGGATGGACTTTGGTGCCGTCGAGCGGATAGCCAAGATGGTACCGGGGCCGAAACGCGGACGTAATGTAAGCATCTCGGAAGCTCTCGATACCGTTCCCGAACTCAAGAGTGCATATAAAACAGAGGGGCCGGTAAAAAATCTTATCGACCTAGCGTTAAAGCTGGAGGGCTGCGCTCGACATACATCGGTTCACGCTGCCGGAGTGGTTATCAGCCCGAAGCCGCTGCACGAGCTTGTTCCGGTCAGGAAGACTGATAAGGACGAATTCACAAGCCAGTTCCCTATGGGCGATCTGGAAAAGGTCGGGATGCTCAAGATGGATTTCCTTGGGCTGACGACGTTGACCATTATAGACGATACTCTGGCCTCGGTAAGGGAACGCCTTGGTATCGAGATCGACTGGACGAAGGTCCCAACAACGGACGCGAAGACGATGGAACTCTTCGCTGAAGGCCGAACCGAGGCGATCTTTCAGTTTGAATCTACAGGAATGCAGGAGATCTGTCGGCGGCTCAGGCCTAAGGAGCTCGAGGACCTTTCTGCTCTGAATGCCCTTTATCGGCCCGGGCCGATAGACGGTGGGATGATCGACGATTTTATTGATCGTCATCGCGGCGACAAACCGGTTCAGTACATCTTGCCTGAGATGGAAGATATCCTTGGTAACACGTTTGGTGTCCTTGTATATCAGGAACAGATCATGCAGATCGCCCAGAAGCTCGCCGGCTACTCCCTCGCCCAGGCAGATCTGATGCGGCGTGCCATGGGCAAGAAGGATGTGAAGGAGATGGCCCTTCACGAGGAGACGTTTATCAACGGAGCGGTTGAGAACAGTATCCCGCGGAAGACGGCAAAAGAAATATTCGAACTGATGGCGAAGTTCGCCGACTACGGATTCAATCGCAGCCATTCGATGGCTTACGCCGTGCTGGCGTTTCGTACGGCGTATTTGAAGGCCCACTATCCTGCCCATTTCTATGCCTCAGTCCTGTCGCACGAATCGGATGACAGCGCAAAGGTCTACAAATACACGGCCGAACTCAAATCCCTCGGTCTCAGTCTGCTCCCTCCGGATATTAACGAGAGCGGCGACGGGTTTACTCCTGTGGACGATTCGGTTCGTTACGGCCTGATGGCGATCAAGGGGCTCGGCGCGTCGAGCGTCGAGGCGATCGTCGCGGTTCGAAAAGAGGGCAAGTTCACTTCCCTTCTCGATTTCTGTGGGCGTATACCTGTCGGGGCCGTGAATCGTCGAGCGCTGGAGAGCCTGGTCGGTGCAGGAGCGTTTGATTCGCTGATGCCCAAGGGTGACGAAGTAGCTCGCTGGCGGGCGCGTAATTTCGCCGCCATCGAGCAGGCACTGGCGCAAGGTCAACGGCTTGCGGACGATCGACTACGCGGGCAAACCGGGCTCTTTGCTGAGTCGAATACGACGGACCAGCCAAATGCGTTGCCGGAGGCTGTACCCTGGAGCCGTGACGAACTCAGCAGTAGAGAAAAAGCTGCCGTAGGTTTCTTTCTCTCGACTCATCCTATCGATGCGTATGAGCGGCTGCTCGTCGATCGCTTCAAACCGATCGCGGAGAGCAACAAGCTTGATTCGGGCAGCAAGGCCCGGCTCGCCGGCATGCTCAGTATGACTCAGCTCAAGGTGAGCAAGAAGGGCGGTCGCTATTGCACTTTCCGCCTGGAGGATCGCTCCGGCGGCATCAATGGGGTCGTTTTTTCGCGTGACCTGCCGGGGTTGCTGCCGTTTCTCAAAGATGATGAGATAGTTATCGCAGAAGGCACGATCGACGCCGCTGACGGCAAGGGGCTGACGCTCCGAGTCGACAAGATGCAGAATCTGGCCGACGAGGCCGTGGCGCGTGCACGCGAAGTGCGCATACGTCTTCCGCAACTCAATGGTGATGCGGTCTCCTTCATCGAAACGCTGTACATGCTCCTCGAACGAGAGCGGGGCCAATGTGGCGTCGTGCTCGACGTGCCTGCCGGCGAGACACTTGTCCACCTTCGTGCAAAAGCCCCATCGATTGCTGGCAGCCGTGAACTCCAGAGACAGCTTGAGGAACGTGGCTGCTCGGTCGAGTGGTTACAATAGTCTGCAGAAGCTATCATATCTATTATGGTGACCACCGCCTTTGAACGCGTGCAGCTGGCGCGGCATCCGGAGCGACCCTACTCGATGGACCTGCTCGGCCCCGTGTTTTCGGATTTTTGTGAGATCCACGGTGACCGCCGATTTGCTGATGATCCGGCGATGATCGCCGGCTTTGCTCGGCTGGATGGATCAGAGGTCTGCATTATCGGCCAACAGAAAGGGCGCGATATCAACGAGCGGCGTCATCGTAACTTCGCGATGTCAAAGCCTGAGGGCTATCGCAAGGCGCTGCGTGTGATGCGACTGGCGGAGAAATTCTCCCGGCCGATCGTTACCATCATCGACACGCCGGGCGCCTATCCGGGGATCGACGCCGAAGAACGCGGGCAAGCTGAGGCGATCGCTTTCAATTTGCGCGAGATGGCCGGGATGAAGGTGCCGATCGTCGTGATCGTGATCGGCGAGGGCGGCTCCGGTGGGGCGCTTGCTATCGGCATCGGCGATCGGGTACTGATGATGGAGAACGCCGTGTATAGCGTCATCACGCCCGAGGGCTGCGCTGCGATCCTGTGGAAAGATGCGGCTCGCGCTCCTGACGCGGCTGAGGGCCTTAGGCTCACAGCTTCGGAACTGGCCAAGTTCCAGATCGTTGACGAGATCATCGCCGAACCCGAGGCGTGGACGATGCCCGGCGAAGACAAATCGTCGCAAAAGGCTTTTTCGGCCATTTGCGACGATATAAAGCGTTCCCTCACCCAGAATTTGAGCGAGCTTGCGCGTCTCGACTCGCGAACACTGCTCGAGAACCGTTACCAGAAATTCCGCAAAATGGGCGTCTGGGTCTAGAACGGTATGTCGTCATCCGACTTCGGTGGAGCCGCCACCGGTGCCGGAGCGGCCGCTGAACCAGACGCCGCAGCATCGGCAGCCGGCGCACCGCTGTAAGACGGTTCGTCGTGCGACGGCCCTCCGCCGCTGTAATCGCCCGCGTCCTGACGTGAACCGATGAACTGCATTTCGGTTGCGTTTACCTCGAGGGTGTATCGATTGTTGTTGTCGCGATCCGTCCATTCCTCGACGCGGAGACGACCCTCGATATAGACCGGCCGGCCTTTTGCAAGGTATTTTGATGCTGTCTCGGCTTGATTGCCCCAAAGCGTGACGCGAAACCAGGTCGTAATATCCTGAAACTCGCCGGCTTTGTCGCGACGTCTCTCATTTGTGGCCAAGGTAAAGCTGCAAACTGCATTTCCCTGCGGCGTGTAACGGAGTTCCGGATCTCGGCCCAAATTGCCGACGATAATGATCTTGTTGAATGACATAGTGTTTCCTCTCTTGTGTTAATTTGCCTAAAACCAATTGCGTTGCGTAGGCATCAATATATCACGATATTCTCGTGTGCTAAAATCGATAATTTCGCAGTTGGCCGCGTCGTGATGTCAATGTTCCGCGCAATTCCTCCCATAGCCCTCATCTCATTGCTGATTGCCGCAGTGGCGGTGGTATCCACCGCAGCGCAGGTGGGTGCGAGCAAAGAGGCGGACGTTACGCGCTGTTGGGCGATGCCGACGACGGCCGCCGTTCGCCATTTTAGTGCGGACGGTGTGCGTATGTATGCTGTCGTTGATGCCGGCCGGCTGGTCGCATTTTCGCGTGACGGAAAGATGACGTGGACGACCGATCTCGGCGGTGACATCGTATCGAATTTGCTCAATACGGCTTCGGGGCTGATTCTTGGCACAAGCGCGATGGGTGATAAGCGTGTGGACAGCCTGCGCTCGATCAGCCGTGAAACAGGCATAGTGGCGGCTACTGCTTCGCTTCCTGTAGGCGGGCCGCACTACGTTTTCGTTGTGAACGGATCGGTGCTGATAGTCTCAGGGAACGGTATTGTTCAGCTAATGGATACCGAGGGTGCGGTGAAATGGCGCCGCGAGATCGCAACGGCCTTTACGGGAATGCCTGCCCTGAGTGCGGATAGGCTCTTTGTGGCGTCAGCCGGAAAACAGTTGTTTAGCATCGACCCGACCACCGGCGAGATCAACACTGTCCGAAAGATGAAGCATGACATTACGGCCTTAGCTGTCACGCAAGCGGGCGTGCTCGCGGTGGGCGACGACAGAGGTGGCCTGACGGCTTTTGATAGAAGCGGTGCGACGGCTTGGCGGCTTCGCGTCGGGGCCAGCGTTTCGAGAATCTTCGCCACTGATGGCCACCTCATCGCGACGTCTCACGATAATTTCGTCTATTGCATCGACGCGAGTAACGGCAGTGTCGTGTGGAAGCGCCGCCTCAGCGGCCGGGTTTCACATGCCGCAGCAATCAATGGTGACCATCTCTTTACGACATCAATAGATGAACACGGCGCCGCGATCACCGATATTGTCAACGGCAAGAGCGCCGGGCAGATCATCTTCGCTGATGATGAATTCGTTACGGCCGAGCCGGAAATCGTAGATGGTGTCCTTGTGGTCGGCACGAACAAGGCGGTTTACGGTTACAGCCTTGCCGGCCCTTCGGCCTGCCCGAAATAGCAAAAATGCGACCGCCGGACCGATAAGGCCCGGGGCCGCAATCGAAGATCAAGCCAGCCGTTTGGTCTCTAATGCGAAACCGCGTGCTGGCTCATCATTGCGTAGATCTCGTCTTTGATCGCAAGTTTTTTCTTCTTCAGGGTAGTCTCTTCTACCTGCTCTTCGTCGCTTGGATATGACAGGTGAACCAATTCGTTCAGCCTCTTTTCCAGATCGTCATGCTGATGTACCAGATCTCTGAAAACTTGATTGCTCTTTAGCAAGTCGTCCCTCACCGGATCAGCAGTTGACATGTCCATAGCGTTATAGTCCTCACTTTGTCAAAGTTTTCTTGGGCCCGGAGGCCGAGATGGTCTGTTAGCCGGGCTTAAGTTTGATTCTAGTCTCATCAGAATAAATTAGCAAGAGGCTCGATCTTCCGGTTTGTGCCAGTCAAGTATTTCGGGAACTATCTAAGGTCCAACCGCATCAGCAACGCGTTCTCGCGCGGGTCTTGATAGAAACTGTTCCTGGTCTGTGTTGTTTCGAAGCCGTTCCGTTCATAAAATTGGATCGCTTGCACGTTCGATTCTCTGACTTCGAGCCACACCTGAACGGCCGAACGCTCCCTGCAGGCGGCCAGAAAGGCGTCAAGCAATACTTGCCCAAGGCCTCTTTTTTGGAGCGGTTCGATCACGGCAATGTTGTAAACCTCGGCATCGGTCCGTGCTTCGATGAGGCCGCCGAGGATGATTCGGCCCACGACAAAGCCGACTGTCCGGTTGTCGCCGGACTCCAGGCGGAGCAGCACGGCATCGGGATTCTTCATCTCGTCCAGATAGCTCTGCGCGGACCATGGACTGAGGTTGGTCTCGTCAGCGATCCGGATCAGATCGGCTATGTGCGAGCTATCAACGGGGCGAACACGAAAATTGCCGTTAACAAATTCGCTCATGAGGGATTGTGCTTGCTCACGAACAGCGGCTCGACGACCGTTCGCCGTTCGGCTGCAAGCAGGCCGACGGAATGGGCAAGGTTAAAGCCCGCATCGACTACATTCGACCGGCCTGACATCGGTTCAGCAAGCGATCCGTGGAGGATCAACTTGCCGGCAATGTCGGCCACGGCGTCATAGGCGACAACATGCGGCAAACCCATAGCCGCACCATTCTCAAACTCCTGCACACAAACCGATCCTCGTCCCATGGGCACGGCGGCTGTGACGCGTTCCTCGGTTCCGGAAGTGAACACCATCGCCTCCAACGCCGAAACGCTTGCCATCTCGACGCCGAGGCCGGTCTTTAGGCCCAACACCGTTGCGATACCAATGCGGACGCCCGTAAAACTGCCCGGCCCGGCGGAGACGGCGATTCGGGCGATCTGTGACCGGTCAATATCATTCTCTGTCAGCAACCGATCGATGTCGCCGAGCAGGTTCTCAGCCTTTGACACGTTGCCGGAGCCGATCCAGTGCGCGACCGCGACGCTGTCGCGGATCAGGGACATGCTGCCCCCGGCTATGGCTGCCTCGATACTAAGCGTGATCATAGACTTGGCTTTCCAAACATCCGCCGGTACGACGCCGGTATGCGTGCGAAGAAACTCGCCACCTGATAAAAGAACCGCGTCCTTGTATCGAAGCTCCCATTCATCTGGATCGTTGCCCATATCGGGTCGGGCCGCAGCCGGCGAGGTATTTGCCGCAGCAGGCCACCCTTGTGAAAGGCTTCCTCGAGCGGAACAAACTTCGTCGGGTTCGCCCATTCCCTTTCGACAGTCTTGACCAACCAGGCGGGCAGATCGGCTGCCTCGCCGGTAATCGGAGTGTCGCTCAGGTCGAGGTCGAGGTACTTATGCGCGAGGCCGATCGCACAGACTATCCAGCGGCGGCGGTTCGGCGCGACGATGTCGAATACACGGCTCCAGTCAAAGTCCGGCGGGCGGTTTGCTATGGCGTAATAGATGTCCCATAGCCTTTCCTTTTGGCTCGCACCGTCCGTCAACCAGTGGACGCACAGCACCCGTAGGTGGTCCTCAGGCCGCAGTATGCGGATCGTGCCGCCGTCGAGCTGCCATTCGACAGAATTCGCAAACAGGTCATCCCAGGCAACGGTGTCCAGATGTCTCAATTCGCGATGCAGATCGACCGCTAACCCTTCTGCGGCATGCTTCGCGACTATAGCACGTCCCGTTTCAAAGTCTCCCGACGCCACCGCGAGGTCAGTATCAATAGCGACGCGCGGCTCGGTCGCAGGATAATATCGTCCGGCTGCAATGCCTTTGATCAATATTGGCTCGATCCCCTGCTCACGAAACAGCCGAAATGTCCTGACCGCGCGCTTCTCCGCCGCCTTGACCTGCAGCAGATTCCAGCGGAATTCGTCAGAGGTTGCCAACTTGGTCGTCGATTCGGACACAAGGAGAGAGTAGCAAAGATGGTATGTCTTAACTACTTAGGCCAACAGTCAACGGCACCCTTCAGATGCAGATACCAACGGGGCCGCAGTTAGGCGGGCTCGGGCAGCCAACCCTAATACAGTCGCCATTGCCCACGCAAACGCAGACCGAGAGCGAGCCGCGATTGTCTTTTGGCGTAGCGATCGTTGAGACCGTCGGTATCGTTATCAACGTCGACAAAAGCAGGGCTTTTATGGCGTGACGTCGGGCGTTACGGTCCAGTCGGCGAGGCGGAGCGTTCTCGATCAGGTCGAAGCGCGCAAGATGATCTAACGCAAGCCAGACCAGATCCGCCGCGGCCGGATCGGTCGATCGCTAGTCCGCGATCTCGGTCACGGTGGCCTGGCCATTGCATTCTTGCCATACGATGGCGGCCGTTGGATTCAAACAAAATGCGCGATGCGCAGACATGTTGTAGACAAGGGTCTCGTCGGCAACCTGTTGGATGACGAGATTGCCGGTCCTGGCGGTGGGTTTATACAAATTCCCCATGTTGCCTTATAGCTGAAAGATACCAAAAAAAAAAGAAGCAGTCAAGACGCGATGTCCTGACTGCCCCAAGCCTGTTAGTAACGATAAACTACGTTCGAGGTGCCACGTTCGGTGCGCAGATGCCCTGGCCGTTACAGTTCTGTTGGCTCTGACATCCTACACGCGTGGTGCAGTCGCCGTTGCCGACACATGAGCACGACAGGTTCGCCAGTGCGTTCTGCGGGGCGACGAGAGAAGAGATGAGCGGGATCGCTACCATCGAGGCGAGGCCGATCGTCTTGAGAACCTGGCGGCGTGATTGGCCGGCGAAACGGGGCGTCATGCCAGCCTCGAGCAGATCATTCTCATTGAGTTGGTCGATAGCGAGCCAGACGAAATCTTCGGTAACCTTGCCATCGAATTCGCGGACGATGTCGGCCACGGACTTGTTGCCGTCGCACGACTTCCACACAAGGGCTGCCGAGCGGTTCAGGCAATGAGCCTTGTTGCTCTGCATATCATATACGAGCACTTCGTCGGGCATTTCCTGAACAACGAGCCCGCTCTGCCGGGCGACCGGATTTTTCGAATTATTCATCTTCTCCTCCAAGCAAAATTGATTATGCAAACAAGCAGTGCGTTAGTCAAACCTCTCCGATAGGCGAAAACACCAAAACCACGAGAGATGCAAAACTTTTATGTCATTCTAACTCAATCTTCGCATTTGTCAACGAAATTGAGCAGAGTTCGAGCGAATTTTTCTGCGTTACCTCTAAGACTTGCAGCAATTATGGCACGACTCACGGCCAAATTCAAGACGCGAAGCGAGAATTCGGGCCTCGTATGCAATGATAACGTAAATGGCAGCGCCTGCATAGCCCCCTCACCCGCCGTCAACATCCTAGGCCGCCAACGGCCATTCTCCGTATATCGTGCAAAGATCATCGCGCCGACCGGTATTGCCCGTCGCCCCTCGATGCCGCCCAATTCCTCAGCAGAATGATCATAAACGGTCATGCGGCCGCGGGCGTCCTTGCCTCGCATCGATATTCGGCGGGCAAAGGGATGAACGCGGCCTTCGGCGTCGAGTATCGCGAAATCATCCGAATAATACTCGGCACCTGCACGCACGAGCTCGGTCACGAGCGTCGATTTGCCCTGAAAACTGTCGGCAGGCATAACGATGGCCTTGCCCCGCCAGCCGACGACGCCTGCGTGGAGAAAGACATACTCGGGGGCCATTTCACCCACGGCGACGCGCACAAGCGTGTCAAAAAACTTGATGAACTTAAATCTCGATCGCCCGGATGCAAGGCCGACGCCATCCCTCGCTACCGTAAAGTAACGTCCGCTCGGCGACGTCGTAAGCTCGAACAACGCATCGGTCCGGCCGCCTCGCATGTGCTTGAAATTGCCGAGCAGCGAGCGTTTCGCCGTCTCTGCGGCCTCAGCGATCAGCCCGGCATCATTGCCGGCGATCTCGATTCGAACGCCGTATGAGATGAACCTTGTCGAGTATGGGTGTCTCATCGGGATATCGTTTGGCGTAACCGATTCTCCTTCTCTGCGCCCTCTGCGAGAATCTCAGCGTTCTCTGCGTGGAACCCGAACTCCACGCAGAGGCTGCCGAGAGGAAACGCAGAGAACGCAGAATAGATCCGTGCCGTCAATTCAGAACGCTCCGCCGATAGCAGATAAACAACAGCACGCCCGTCAGTGCGACGACGACCGGCGCTATTGCGAAGCTGATATCCTCGCGATACTGCACCGAGAGCAGCACCGTGATCGACAGCAGTGTCGCAAGGATTCCATAGATCATCGTTACCTCGTGATGCGAATAACCCGATTTGACGAGGCGTTGGAACAGGTGTTCTCGGTGCGCGACCCATATCTTTTCGCCGCGAGCGGCCCTGCGCAGGATAGTCACGATCGAGTCAAACAAGAAGAACCACACGAACAAGACCGCTGCGATCGGAAGCAGGTCGGGATACTTGTTTGCCAGATTTCGCCCAAGAAGCGGCAAAGCCGCGAAGGTGAATCCGAGGAAGGCGCTGCCAACGTCGCCCATGAATATCTTTGACCGGCTAAGGTTCTGAATGAGAAAGCCCAGGCTCGCCCCGCCGATCACGCAGCCGAAATAGTAGATCGACTGCATGTCTAGAATGCGGCAAAGCACCAGCCAGCCAACGGCCGCGATCACCGCCTGCAATCCGGCCAGGCCGTCGATGCCATCCATAAAGTTGTAGGAATTTACCATCCACACGATCCACATGAACGTCAGGACATATCCGAACCATCCCAACTGCAGCCCGCCGAGCATCGTGATCCCGTGCCACGTGTCGAGATCGGCCATCAGCAGTACCGCGGCGACGCCGTGAATAAAAAGCCGGAGAAAGAACGGCACCGACCTGATATCGTCGATAAAGCTGACGAGCGCTATAAGCACGGCTCCGACAAAATACCCCCACGAGAACGGCCCTACCACATACAGCGAGATAGGCACATACGATAGGAGGCACAGGATAACGATCACGATTCCCGCCCCGTGCGGCGTCGGTTCGCTGTGCGAACTCCGCTCATTCGGGATCGCCAGGATCCGCCCTTTAAGGCCGATGCGTCGATACAGTCCGACACCGATAAATGAAACGGCCAGGACCGAGATAAAGATGATAAGTCCGATCATTCAGAGCGAAACGGAAATCACAATTGAATCAAGAAGTGCGCGCGGCTGTCAATCAATCAATGGCTTTGAACGTAAAAATGCTTGACATTTATAAGAGCGTGTGCTATCCTTGCAACACTTTGGGTCTTTGAAAATCGCGAAAAGAAAACTTTTTTCAAAATCGGCGGGACAGTCGCAAAATATCATTGTAACTAGCTGTGTTAGCAATGGTTTAGGGTGTCCCACCCCGTTGCGGGACACCGGCGGGACACTCATGATCGAATGCGGTCGCTGAATCGTCACAATTACAGCTGATTACAAGTGAAATATTACTGTTTCATTCGGTCGGCACTCCCGGCGTACGTGCTATCGTTGCAAGATTCTGGGTCTTTGAAAATCGCGAAAAAAAATTTTTTCTAAAATCGGCGGGACAGTCGCAAAATATCAACGTAACTAGCTGTGTTAGCAATGGTTTAGGGTGTCCCACACCGGTGTGGGACACCGGTGGGACACTCATCATCGAAGACCGCCGCTAAATCGTCGCAATTACAGGTGATCAGAGGCGGAATATTACTGTTTTTGTCGATCGGCACGCTCGTGGGTTGAAGGCAGTGCGAGGGCGTTCTGATACCCATCACAGGCGTCGAGGAGCGAGTACTTATCCTCAGCGGCCTTTCTGGCAAGCCGTCCGATCTCGGACAGCTCCGCTCGACTGTCATACGCCTTGAGGATCGTCGATTCGAGTTCTCGCGCGTCACCCGGCTCGATGTGCCAGCCGATGCCGTCTTCATCGATCACGCGGGCAAGCTCGCTTCCCTCGTCGGTGAGGGCAATGATCGGCTTACCCGCCGCCATGATGTTATACGTCCGGCTCGGCATCGCCGTACCCCACATGCCCTTGACGAGAGCCACGAGCCCGACGTCGCAGGCGTTGAGGAAGATCGTCTGCTCCGAGCGTGGGCGGTAATCGAGGATCGTGACGTTAGTGAGCTGCCGTTCGGCAACTGTTTCGTCGAGCCACTTTCGCTTTGCTCCGGCACCGATGAAAAGAAAATGGATGTGTTCCCTTTCCCGTAATCGGGCCGCCGCCTCAATGATCGTCTCGACGTCCGTTGGATGGCCGATATTTCCGGCGTAAAGCAAGACAAACTTGTCGGCGATACCGAGTTCCTTGAGCAGGGCGTTTTCACCTCTCGGCAGAGGCTCGATCGTTTCAAGGTCGGCCCAGTTTGGGATCGTCACGATCGGCACGTCGAGGCCCTCGGTCTTGTTTTGGAAGAGTTCGTTCATATCGCGGCCCATGACGATGATCTTGGCAGCGTGCTTGTAAACCCATCGGTTTACGTAATGAACGAATCGAACAAACACCGAATCGCGCTGTGCCGCGCCAACGGCGACAAGTATCTCAGGATAACTGTCCTGGACGAGCAGGGTATAGGATGTGCCCTTGATCAACGCAGCAAGCGCCGTCGTCACCGGCAGCGATGGCGGTGCGGTTACGACCATGACCTGATCGCCCTTCTGAAAATGTCTGAGTGAAGAAAGGAACACTGAGAGCCCGATGGTGAGCATGTTGACCAGGCGAAACGCTATGACGTTCTTGTCAAGCGTAGTTCCCCAGGCCCGAAAGATATCAACGCCTTTGTGAGTCTCGCGCTTTGGGGCACGAATGCCGCGGGCCATATGCTTGGGCTGGCCGGTAATGACGTTGACTTTGAGCGACTTGGCAAGGTGTTCGGCGATTGAGGTGAGGTAATAGCCCGTGGACATTTCCTCGGGATAGTAAACCTCGGTCAGGACCCAAAGCGTGTTGTCGGCGGGCATGTTCAGGAAGTATGACGGCGTTGGCTCAAATAGCCGAGGACGATCTTGCTGACCGTCTGCGATACGTTACCGGCTAGGTATTCACGCGGAGCCGACCATGCGGCGGGCTGAGCAATGGCAAGTTCGACCGCCCGGACAATGGAGTCAGTCTCGGCCCCGCTCAGGATATTACTGCCGCATTCCTGCGTCTCAGGCCGCTCCGTCACGTCGCGAAGCGTTATGTTTGGAATGCCGAAAATGGCACATTCCTCCTGCACCGTGCCGCTGTCGGTCAGCACCGCGAGCGAGTTCTTTTCGAGCTTGACGAAATCGAAGAAGCCCAAGGCCCGAAGGAGCCTTATCTGTTTCGGATCGGGCCGCAGGCCACCTTGCTCGAGCCGCTCTGCGGTTCGTGGATGCACGGAAACGAGGACTTGCTTGCCAAACTTCTTCGAGACCTCGCCAAGGCCCGCAAATACCCTTGTGAGTCGTTCCGGCAGATCAACATTCTCCGACCGGTGCAAAGTGACGAGGAAATACTCGAATGGTTTTACCGAGACGCCCTTCAGGACGTCGCTAGCCTCAATGTTGTCGCTAAACGTGTCGAGCACTTCCTTAATAGGGTTGCCCGTGACAAAAATACGGTCGCGGTCGATGCCTTCGCGAACAAGGTTCTCCTTGCTCCGCTCGGTGTATGGCATCAGGACCGTGCTCGAATGGTCAATGATCCGGCGGTTTATCTCTTCGGGGACACGGTCGTCAAAGCATCGATTCCCCGCTTCCATATGGAACACAGGGATCTGCCGCCGGGCCGCAGCGATTGCCGTCAGAGCGCTGTTCGTATCGCCGAGCAATAAGACGCGGTCAGGCTTATGCTGATCGAGCACTTCATCGATCTTTGACAATATATGACCGATCTGTTCGCCGAAGGTCTTGGCCTTGATGCCCAAATGAACGTCCGGCGTGCGGATATCGAGGTCGCGGATAAAGACATCGCTCAGGCTTTCATCGTAATTCTGGCCCGTGTGAACAGTGATATGTTCGGCGTGCTGATCGAGAACGCGCATCACCAGGCTGAGCCTTATGATCTCCGGCCGCGTGCCGAAAATGGTCATTATCTTCATACGCTTAGCGGGCCAGGAACCGTTTTATCTCGCCGCTCGCATCGCCCAAAAGCGCCGCAAGCGGCTCGCCGGTGAGGTTGTTATCTTTGGAAGAATACTCGGTCGTCAGAGCCGGTGTTTGGTCCTCGCCGTCACGCAGTTCAGGCAAGACCGGCAAGATCACATAGTAGTCGCCACGCTCGACCGTCCGGAAACACTCTTCCTCCGAGACCATTATCTCGTGGATCTTTTCGCCCGGCCTGATGCCGGTAAAGGTCAGCGGCAACTGCTTGTCGCCCATCAGCACGGCCGCGACGTCGGTGATCTTGGCGGCACCTACCTTTGGCACGAAGGTCTCGCCTCGCCCGTCGCTCTTGGCAGCCTCGAACACGGTGTCGACAGCACGGTCGAGGCTAAGCAGGAAACGCGTCATCTCGGGCAGCGTGATGGTTATCGGCTGGCCATTGGTGATCTGTTCGACAAAAAGCGGGATGATCGACCCGCGTGACGCGATCACGTTGCCGTAGCGGACGCAGTTGAACTGAACATTTGGGCAATCGCGGTTCGCCTCGATGAGGATTCGCTCCTGCAGGGCTTTGGTCATGCCCATCACGTTGATCGGCTTGCAGGCCTTGTCGGTTGAGATGCCGATAACCTTCTTGACCGGCAGGCTATTCTCGCGGACGGCACGGATGATGTTGGCTGCCCCGTTAATGTTGGTCTGGACGGCCTCGAATGGGAAGTATTCGCACGACGGCACCTGTTTCAACGCTGCGGCGTTGAATACGATATCCGCTTCGCGCATCGCCGTAACCAGCGACGGATAATCGCGCACGTCGCCGATGCGGAAATTCAACAGGTCTCGCGAATTTTGATAGATGACGTCATCGGTGGCTGTCTCGCGGTTGAGGAAATCGAGCCGCATGTAATGCTGCTTTGCCTCGTCTCGCGAAAAGACCGTAATGCGGGCCGGCGTGCCGGCCTCGCCCGTGAGGATACGTTTTACGAGTGTCTGCCCAAGCGAACCTGTTCCGCCGGTGACCAGGACCCTCTTACCTTCGAGAATGCTCATGGATCAGTAGAAAACGAACCAACGAAAGAGTTTAACACTAAGCAAAGATTGTGAAAAATGTATCAGCTTGTGACCGCGGCTTCGAGCGCGGCGAGATTGGTGCTCTCAACGCTCGGATCGGCAAGCCAACGTTCCGCATAGTTGCGGGCGGCCTGCGACATCGTTGAATACTCGGCGCTGTCCATATCGACACATCTCTGTATGACGTCGGCCCAGCCAGCAGCGCTATCGAGTGACAAGTCCCAGCCAATACCGTTACCTTCGAGGTGACGCCATGGAGTCTGGTCGCTGATCACCAACGGGCATCCCGCGGCAAGCGATTCAATGCAGACGTGGCCGAAATTCTCGCCTATGGTCGGCAGAATAAAGAAATCGTAGGTAAACAGCGTCGCGGCGACTTTCTCGGGCGACACGAGGCCCTTTGCTTCTACCTTGATATTTGTTGGCAACGACGCGGCGATCTTCTGCGTTTCTTGCCAATAATCCTGCTCTTCGATCGGGCCGTAGACGTCGATGGTCAACTCACCTTTGATGGAATGCAGATGCGACAAGACCCAGTTTAGGTTCTTCTTCCGCATAAAACGCGAGAGAAAGATGAATCGGGCGCGTCCTGCGTCCTTCCTGGGTTTACTATCCGTCCTATACTCGTCAAAGATAGTCCTGGGCGGCATGTTTGGTGCAACAAACATAAGGCCGTCATCGCCAAGGACACGTATGACATCGTCCTTTTCGGTTTCGGCGGCGGCCTTCCATGTCAAGTCGTGATAGAGACCGATTGCCTTTGCCGCGGCCAGAAAGATGGCCTTCCGCCTCGGATTAAGTGTTAAGGCCCCGACACACAGTTCGCCTTCGGGAGCCAGAATAACAGGGACATCGAAGCGTCTAAGTCGCCGCAGAAAAAGCGTCCTGATCGTGAGCGGACTGAAGACGCTGTTGAGATAAATGGCGTCAGGCTGGACCTCGTCGATCAGCTTCCTTATCGTCCCGCTGCGGACATCCGCACGCGGAAGATAATACGCCCGGCAATTCCCAAGATCGTTCCAGGCGCGAACGTTAACGGTCGTGTATGGCTTGAGGTTATGCGGGCCGTCGTGGTCACGCGTCACGACGCGAAAGTCAAACCGGTCACCGAACCGGTCGATCATATTGACTAACGTCCGCATCGCACCGCCGCTCTCGAATCCGGGTAGGAAATAGTCACAAATTATTAGAAGTTTTGGGCGTTCGGCCATTATGCGTGAAACGTGTCGTAGGGTGTTGGGTCATCGGCCATCGTAGAAACCATGTCGGGCCAACTCGGCGGCTCATAACCCGTCGCTTCCCGGAATCTGGTGGAGTCAAGACTGCGGTCGATCGTTACTTCTTCCGACCGAGAGATCTCAACTTGGGCTCTGTAAGCATCGTTGAGCAGCGACAGCAACGCGTACTTGCTGATCGGTCGGCTCGAAACATGGTAAAGGCCCCGAAGACCAGGATGGTGGTCGATAATATCACCAATGATGCGGGCAAGTTCGAGCGTCGAGAACCCTGAATAGATCGCATTCGCCCAACCATCCACGAGCCTTCCTCGATTACCCAGGAACCATTCTACAAGGCTGTTCTGTCCTTCCAGTTCGCGCCCTACCATTGATGTCCTCAGGGTGAGGCAGCCTCCGGCGCTGACCTCACCGAGGAGTTTGCTCAGCCCGTATAGATCTCTTGCGTCAGGTTTGTCTGTTTCTCTGTAATTCCCTTTCAGGCCGCTGAAAACACAATCAGTACTTATCGATATCAGCCTAAAATTATGCTGCACCGACAGCGATGCCAGCTTAAGGGGAAACAGCGTGTTCGTACCCAGCGTAGTTATCTCGTCCTTGGCGTGCGGCACTTGCTTGATCGTGCCGACGGCATTGACAACAACGTCCGGCAGAACGGCTCGGATCGGTTCCACGACAGAAAGATCGCTTAGGACATCAATTTCTGTAAATGTGCGTTCCTGCCGGAAGATGCCATAAGCCTCTATCTCGTTAAAAGCCTTCCTGACCGTCGTCCAGACCTCGAACCGCTGCCCGAGGGTTTGCACCAGCTTGTGCCCCAGCATTCCCGTTCCGCCAAATACCAGGATTTTCATAAGCTATCAAGGATATCGACGTGTTGATTCGAGGTTTCAGAGTTGGTGTGCACCAAGAGAGACCCTATAATCGAGCTTCTACTACGATACCGAAAAACATGAAGAAAGTCCTAATTACAGGCATAAATGGCCAGGACGGAAGTTATTTGGCTGAGTTGCTACTTGAAAAAGGCTATGAGGCCTTCGGGCTCGTGCACCGTAGCTCGGAGTCGCCGGCAACCCTAATAGAGCATCTTGGTGGCCGGGTCGAAGTAGCTGAAGGTGACATCACCGACCTTAATGAATTATCAGGACTTGTCAAGAAGATCAAGCCCGCAGAGATCTATAATCTGGCCGCCCAATCGCACGTTGGTCTTTCATTTACCGACCCGATCAGGACCGCCGAGATCACTGGTATAGGAGCCGTAAATGTTTATGAGGCCGCTCGCCTGCAGTCACCTCGCGCCCGAATTTATCAGGCTTCGTCATCCGAAATGTTTGGTGATTCAGTCGACGACGACGGCTTCCAGCGAGAAACAACGAAAATGAATCCGGCATCCCCATACGCCTGCTCGAAAGTGTTTGCTTACCTCATGGCAAGGAGCTATCGGAAAGCTTACGGGATGTTCATTGCGAATGGCATCCTTTTTAATCACGAAAGCCCACGGCGAGGTGTAAATTTTGTGACATCTAAGGTTTGCCACGAGGCCGTCCGCATCAAGTTGGGTCGGGTTGAGAAAATGTCGATAGGAAATTTGGAAGTCCAGCGCGACTGGGGCCACGCTAAGGACTATGTCCGGGCAATGTGGTTAATATTGCAACGGGCACAGCCGGGCGATTACGTATGCGCTACAGGGATCTCTCACACTGTAAGAGAGCTGATCGAGTATGTGTTCGAAAGGCTGGGCCTTGATTGGAACAAGCTGGTCGAGGTGGACACGAGTCTCATCAGGCGTGAGCAGCAACTTCAACTGAAAGTTGATAGTTCAAAGCTGCGAAATGAGACAGGCTGGGAGCCGACGTATACCTTCGAGACCATGCTCGACGAAATGATCGAGCACTGGCTCGCGGTTTACCGTGAAGCTGAGAAAGCATCAGCTTAGCCTGAATCGGCGTCAAGTAGTTTGCGATACAGGGCAGCGTATTCCTTCGCGACCACTTGGGGACTGAAGCGTTCGACATTTTTCAGTCCGATGCGACGAAGATCCTCGCGCAGGTCGCCGTCCGCGATCAGTTTGTCGATTCCGGCACGAATTGCTTTGTGGTCAGTTGGATCGACAAAAAGGGCTCCACCTGGGCCGGCTGTCTCGGTCATCGGGCTGCGATCGCTCGTGATCACTGGTTTACCAAGTGACTGCGCCTCGATTATCGGAAGGCCAAAACCTTCATAGAGTGAGCAGAACGTTACGATGTCAGCGTTCTCATACTCGTCCCAAACCTGTTCTTCGCTAAGGTCAACCAGATTCACGTAACTTAGCTCGCTCTCAGCGAGAATCTTGGCCTGACCATCGGACAGTCGACCGACGATGCGTAACTTACACTTAAGGCCGTTCAACGCACCGACGAGATTGGGAAGGTTCTTGTTCTCCATTGTGCCAACCTGAAGGATGACCGGCTCGGCGGTATTGAATTCCCTTTCAGGAGGTTTCCGGCCTGACGGTGTGACCGGAAGATCGAGAACATGAACCTTGTCCGGCCTGCAGCCCGTGTGCTTTACGATCTCACGCTTAGTTTCTTCAGAAATTGCCGTGATGATGTCCAACCGGCCCACGGGCCAATCCAGATAAAGCTTCTTCAGCATCCAGCGTCGCAGACCGGCCGGACGATAGAGAAAGCGTACATCCATGATCGATAAGATCGTGTTGTCCCGCGAGAACCGTAAGCCGATATAGTGTACCTGTCCTGTAATGTGATAGATGTCTGCGCTGCGTTTACGAAAGAGCAACAGATTTCTAATGGTATCGAGAAGGCGGTTTCCGTACGGAAGTTGAATGAATTCCGGCGCTATATCGGACGGTAGAGCACCAGCGATGTCACGAAATGCCCTTTCGATGCTGAAGGAATCAAACGGTTTACGTTCGACGAATAGTACCTTGGTCATTGCCGACTCTCGAGTGCCCGTTTCAGGCCTTCTGAAGTAATTGCGGTAGTACCGACCTGCTGCACAACGATCCCGGCGGCGGTATTAGCGATGTTAGCGGCGTCCCGCATGTTCAGACCCGAAGCCAGTGCGGTCGCCAGTGACGCGATAACCGTATCGCCCGCACCCGTGACGTCATAAACCTCTCGCGCAGATGCGTCGAAATGATACGGTGCGCCCGTCTGCTCGAAGACCGTCATTCCGTGCTCACCTTCAGTTATCAGGACAGCCTCGCAGCCGACCTCTTCCATTAGTCGCGTTCCGGCAATGTTAACAAGGTCTGGTTGGTCAAGCGGAAGATTGCATGCCTCGGCCGCCTCTCGCCTATTTGGAGTGACGAGGCTGGCATTCCTGTAGCGAATGTAATCACGGCCTTTTGGATCAACACATACAAGCTTGCCTGCCGCCCGGGCCGACGAGATCAGCCAAGTGACAAACTCAGACGAGAGGAGACCCTTGCCATAATCAGACACAATTACCGCCATCACCGACTGCATTGTGGCCTCAACATGGCCAGATATTCTTGCCAGGTCCTCTTCGGTCAGCCGGGCCGGCTGATCGCGGTCGATACGTACAACCTGTTGGCTGTGGGCAATGACTCGCGTCTTGTTCGTAGTCAGCACCCCCTGACCCGCGAAGAGGCCATCGACTTCCAGCCCCTCGCTCGACAGCAGATCAAGCAGCGTATCTCCCTCTGGATCGGAACCGATACATCCGATCAGGTGGACCTTCGCCCCGAGGCCGGCAACATTTCGGGCAACATTTGCCGCCCCACCCGGAATTGAACGTGTCTGCTCAAGATTGACTACCGGCACGGGAGCTTCGGGAGATATCCGGTCGACGCGCCCCATCAGGTAGGTGTCTAGCATCACGTCACCGACGACCATTATACTTGCGTGCTTAAAGGCATCGATCATCGCCGTGATTAGCTGCTGGAACGGTTTGCCACGCGGGCATCAATTATCTCACACCAAATGTGGGCGATCGTAATATGGGCTTCCTGTATTCGGGCGGTTCGTTCTGACGGAACCATTACAACGGCATCGCAAAGCCCTGCGAGTTTCTTGCCCGCCGCGCCGGTAAGGCCAACAATCGAACAGCCGATTCTCCGGGCTTCCATCACCGCGGCAATGATATTTGGCGAATTTCCGCTCGTGCTGATCGCAAGCACGCAGTCCCCCTTGCGGGCAAGGGCCTCGATTTGTCGCGCAAAAACTCGATCAAAACCAAAATCATTAGAGACCGCTGTCAGCGCCGACGTATCGGTCGTGAGGGCTATGGCCGGCAACGCTCGCCGGTCGCACTCATAGCGGCCGGAGAGTTCGGCCGCGATGTGTTGTGCGTCGGCCGCGCTTCCGCCGTTACCGCAAATGAGCAGCTTTCCGCCGCTCTCGATCGTCCCACATATCAGTTCAGCGGAGTCAGCGATGGCTGTTCGACATTCAAGCGAGAGCCTCTGAATTACATCAATGTGCTCGAGCAATGACCCGTCGGTCCCAGGAGTTGCTACCCGTGCAGGCTCATTGTTCTCCCGATGGATGATCTTACTAGTAGAGTATGCGCCGTTAAGTGGCAGCGCCAAGACTGTGCCGCCGTACGACCTCACGAGGTCGGCCCCGACAATCTCACCAACCTGCCAGTCACCACCCTTTACGAGTACATCAGGTCGAAGCTCAGAGATAAGGCGTTCGGGAGTAAGTTCGTCGAAGATCATTACCTCGTCAACCGAACGCAGCCCGAGCAGGACGGCTTTTCTTGAGTCTTGGTCCTGAAGCGGCCGGGCGGTTCCCTTAATGGTCCTGACTGATCGGTCGCTGTTTATACCAACGATAAGTCGGTCGCCAAGCGCGCGAGCACGTTCCAGGAGGTCAACATGCCCCGGATGGATGAGGTCAAAACAGCCATTTGTAAAAACAAGCATGCGTGCGAACGTCAAGAAGGCAAGCTCGAGAAGCGATCTGCTTTCTTCGCAATGAAAGTCACGATCACAATCCCTACGACCGCGGTTAGTCCAACCTTAAAAAGCGCCGGTATTATCGTTCCGTAGAAGCCCTCATAGGACACCGTCGTCAGCAGCATAAAATAGACCGTCTGTCGCCAGATGACCATCGGATGCCCTTGGATCAGGGCATCATACAATACCCGCAGGATCAACCCAAGGATCAACATGCCCAATGGGATGCCAATGACCCCAAAGTTGCGAAGCAAATCGCCGACAACCGTAATCCCAAAGGACGACTCATCAAAGTTGAAATACAGGTCACTAAAGCGCCGGGCATCGGAAACCGACGGTTTCTCATTCCAGATCACGCGCGGAATGAAGAATGTCGTCGTTTCGATCCAGATGTTATTGTCGATGCCATAGGCCTCCTCATAAGGAGCAAGCTGTTCGTAGTTCGACACGACGACTGCAAGTGTACTCAAGATGTCGACGCGTTCCGTCAGGCTCGCAAAACCAAACTGAATACTCTCCCATGTATCGCCGCGGCCTACACGGTCAAAGGTATGAAGCACGTTTTCTGCATATTGTCCGGCGCTCTGCTGTGCTTCGGTTCCCTTGACATTGCGAAACGTCGTACCGTAGATCATTCCGATCATCAGGCCTATTGACAGGATGATCCCTGCGAGCGCACCCTGTTTAAAGCTAAATCTCCTCCCCGAAAGGATGTAAGCGAGGGCGATCACAGCGAATATCTGAACGACACTCCCGCGATTTCCAGCGAAAACCGCTTTACTGAGACTTGTTATCGCTAACAATGCCATTATCGGCACGTAGGCCAGCTTGATAGATCTTTGGCGAAAGATCACAAGCCAGAGAAGAAAACTTGCCTGCATCCAAAAAAGAGTTGTCAGATACACAAGCCCGTCGTAGGAATTGATCTCGTCGCCCTTCTGATATCCGAACAAGCCTATGGCGAATGCGATCACTGTATTGAGCACACCCAAACTCAGTAGAAATAGGCCGGGGATTACGAAGGCGCGCGGCTCGTAGTCAGCACGCGGCAACCGCGTGCTGATAAAATTCCCTACCTTACCTCCAAATGGGAGCATGTACCCGACGGATAGACCCGTGAATGCGAGGCCCACGAACACGACAGTGAGCGGAAGATTATAGTCCGAATCCTGGATCAGATGTCCGAAGTACGGTTGCGACCAGCCTACTGCAAAGAATATGCCTCCAACTACAAATGCGGGGAACAAGTAGGAGAAGGTTGCGAAAACTAGCGGGTTTGCGAAACTAAAGCGTCCTTGGTAGTAGAGAATGGCGTTTGGGATCACCATGACGACAGCTAGACCGAGCAACCACGGAATCAAATAGAGATAAGGATAAGATTCGAAGGCTCCGCTAAAGGCAAGCAATAGAAGTATCGCAACGACCGTCGCCGACGCCATTACAATTACCCCCGGCATCGGAGACGGGTCCGGCCGAGCGCGGAAGCGGTGTCTGATCTGGTCAACTGCCTGCATCTATTTCGCGACCGAGCAGACGGCAATAACGCCGTCGGACCATTGCGGAGCTATCCGGACGCACACATCGTTGATCAAGTTGAGAAACCAACGATTGTGCGGCCTGTGCTCGGCCCCTATATCATAAAACAAAAACTCGTTTACCCTTAAGCCATGACGCTGAAGCAGTAGTGTGAGCGTTGCGTATGAGTAGTATGCTACATGATCGGGATGCACAGGCTCCTGGCTCCCACCCTTCCCCCGTAATCCGTACTGTATGAACCGCATCCCACAGTACGCATTGATCGTAGTCAGAAGGAGCACCGAGTTAGGCGCCATGAAGCGCTGAATGCCGCGAAGAAAAAGCCCAGGATTATAAAGATGCTCGATCATCTCACCAGCGACGATGACGTCGAAGGTTTCATTGAGGTCGACATCCTCGAGGTGTTCCAGATCTGCACGGTAGAGATTCTTCGCACCATTCGCTGAAAGGATGTCGAGGCCCGGCTGGTCGAAATCAAATCCATAAAGCTCTGAAGAGATAACCTCAAGTTCAGTGTGAAGCAGCATCTTCTTGTCGATCGAATCTTGCGTGTATGGGAAATTGGCGCAGCCGAGGTGAAGCACACGCTTCCCAGTGCACGTCGAACGAATGAAATCCAAACGTTGAACACTTTTCATCGCGAGAGTCTTACGATCTCCTTGAACAGCAGTTTCTCATCGACCGTGACGAAATCCAATAGCCAGAGGACTGACGCGTACGTTGCCGCTCCGATTCCGGCGATCAGAACGAGCGACAGCCGGCCGAAGGGCAGGACCATCGAGAGCAAGTACTCTATCAAACATGCGGCAGCGGCCGCCGGGGCGACTCGCTTAAGGTGTTCTAGCCAGAAGCCTGTTAACACCGTCCCAAAAAAAGCTCGTTCTGCCAAGAGAATCGAAAAAAAGATCGTCCCAAAACCGATCAGGCGTGCGACGGCAACGCCGAGGTTACCATAAGGCCCGATCAGAACGATCATAAGGGTAATGCAGATCACCGATGATATCCCGGTTAGGATGGCGTTGAAATAGGGACGGCCGAGCCCCTCGGTCATTTGCCAGCTAATCGTCAAGATCGCGACCAGACCAAAGCAGACAATTTGTGGTACGAGCAGTGGTGATGCGACCGCAGCGAAGTCCGCACCCATCCAAATGGTCAGGAACCTTTCGTTGACAATGAGGACGCTCAGGACAATGAAGACGACGAGGGCGCTGATGAGCTTCGTCGCCTTTGTGTATAGTTTTCGCAGCCGCTCGCGATCATTATCGAGTTCGCTTGCAAGGGGAAATACGACCATGACCAGGCTTGAAATGAAGCCATGCAGATAAATGCCGACCGACATCGGGACGACATAGTAAGTCAAATTTTCACTCCCAAGCTGATGCGTGATCCAACCTCGTTCGAATAGCAGTACGATGTTCCCCAACACTTGGTAGGCAACGATTGCTCCACTATAGCTTGCGATCTTTCGGAGTATGTCGGTCCGAGACCCTATTCCAAGCCGCCCGCCAGGCAGCAGCCGTGCGGCTGCAACGCCGTAAATGACACAAAACGCACCAAGAGTAGCCAGATTCCACTTCAACAGGCCGAGCAGGCCAAACCCGCAGAGGGCGACCACAATGTTGCCGATAACCAGAAATATGCTGTGAAACGAAAAGATCTTCGAGTAGACATCGAATCGCTGCAAGCCCTGAAGTACCGAACTGAAAACTTGGCTGAGCATCGTGACGAAAATGATCGCGGACGCAAGGTAGATGGCGGACAAAGTCTGCTGTTGTTCTGGTTCGGGTATCGCAAACACGTCGCGGACCAGCCAACCTGCAAGGAGACACAGGAGGACAGATCCCGTTAGGCCGATCACAACATTGAGCAGAAGACTCGACGAGACGATGGCGGGGATCTCCTCAGAGCGTCCAGTCGCACGATATTCGGCAATGTACTTAGTAATGGCCCGGCCGAAATTGAACGTGAACGAGTAGCCGACCAGGCCCAGTATTAGGGCGTAGACGCCGTATTCAGCGTGGCCCAATGATCCGACGAGGATAGGCGTTGCAACTAATCCGAGGCACAACGGCAATATCCACGTGACGAGTGCGAACAGCACATTGCGGACAACGCTAAGAGATGTTTGGCGTTCGGTGTGGGCAGTCACGTACCCTCCCTCATAGCCTCGATCATTCCGATCAGGCCTTCGTCCGGTACGTCGTTAGTAATAAACTTACGGATTGGATACCAATCAAGGATTGCTTTGGCCAAGCGGATATCGGCGAGTGTGTCAAAAGCATCATCACCACGAGCTACCGTCGAGCCGATCTCGAGAAGGTCTGGCGCGGCTTCACAATAGCTCCACACGGTCTTTGCGACAGTCGATAACCTGTGGCCTTCACCACCCGCGATATTGATGACTTGGCCGCTTGCCGTCGATGATGAGGCTGCTTGCAGGATCGCTAGTGCCACATCCTCAACGTGAACAAAATCTCGCAGCTGTCGCCCCCCTGTCATTTCGAAACGCCTCCCTGCCACGGCGTGCTCGATCAACTGTGGTAGAAACATATTTGCGGGCTGACCGATCCCATAAACAGAGAAAAGGCGAAGGACAGTGACAGGCAGGCCCTTGGTCAGGGCTAGCGACATTGCGTGGCGAGTCGCTCGAGATCGGGAGACTGCGTATGCGGAATGAGGGTCGTCAGGCATGGACTCAAAAAACGGAGTCGACTGCTGTCCGTATTCGGCGGCGCTGCCGATCATTACAACCTTGGTCACATTGTTCTGAGCCAGCCGATCAAGCAGGTCGGCGGTTGCGGCGTAATTTATATCATTGCATAACCGGCCTTCCGGGTCGGAGTGCCCTGTTACACCAGCCAGATGGACCACGAGTTGCGGTCTCAGGTCGTCGAGCAACTTAGCAACGGACGTAACATCGCGCAAATCGAGGTTGGTTACTTCAACCTTATCTGCGTGTGCGAAGGTATCCGGAATAGCACCAAATTGAGCAATAACCGGTCGATACCCGTCAGCGATCAGCCGTGCGACAACATTGCGGCCAATAAAACCGGTACCGCCCGTTACTAGGATCCTCTCGAACGGCCTATCTTGCATTCGGGTTATTCGTGCGGCTTTAGAAATGCGCGGTACCAGTCGATGGTGCGGCTGAGGCCCTCGTCAATGGAGAAATCAGATCTCCAGCCCAAGAGGTTCCGAGCTTTCTCAGCGCTTAGGTATTGATGGGCGATCTCATTCTGAGCTTCTCCGAGGATCTTCGGCTTGAGGTCGGTGCGGCCCATTAGATCGAGGACCTTGCACGTCATATCGAGAACGGTCAGTTGCACCTCATTACTAAAGTTGAACGCATGTCCTGCAACCGATCCATCGGCCGCCATCTTCTCGGCAAGGCCAATATAGGCCGAGGCTGCATCCTCAACATAGAAATAGTCACGAATGAAGGTCCCATCGCTCCGGATTACCGGAGATTCGTCCCGAATCACGGAGCGGATCGTGCCCGGGATCAGCCTGTTCCAGTTCAGGTCACCGCCACCGAAAAGATTTCCGCACCGCGTAACACACACCGGCGTCCCAAATGTATGTGCGTAACTCTGTGCGATCAGATCCGCGCACGATTTGCTTACGTCATAGGGATGACGGCCCTGAAGCGGAGCTTCTTCAGAGTAAGGAAGGACGTCGTGAGAGCCATAGGCCTTATCAGATGAGGCAATGACCACCTGCTCTATTAGTGCGGTTCGGCGAGCAGCTTCCAATAGGCACCATGTACCCTTGATATTTGCTTCGAAAGTCGAAATCGGGCCTCGATTCGCAGTCCCGACTATAGTTTGAGCAGCTGCGTGAAATACGGTCCGGATCTCGTATTCGTTAAGGATTCGTTCCAGTAATTCGAGATCCGTCAGTTCGCCACGAATGACTGTGGAGCCCGTGGCTGTGCCTCGCTGGAGCAACTCGGATTCAGGCACCCAGTCACGGATCAGCACGACAGACTTCGCACCAAGATCATTCAACCTGCGCGTAAGCCAACTGCCGAGCAGTCCGGTAGCTCCCGTCACGAAGACGGGTCGGTCGAGCCAAAATCGGTTTTCGGATATGGTCATAAGGTGAAGGAGTCGCCTAGCTCCAAAGTTTCCACTCGGCAGAACCGTTCTGCCACATGTCGTCCAGCATCTTCCATTCGCGGAAGGTATCCATAGGCTGCCAGAAGTCGGTATGCGCGTACATCATTAGCTCACCGTCAGCGGCAACCTGCTGCAGCGGTTCGCGCTCGAGGATCAGGCCCTCATCATCACTAAGGTACCGCTCAATGAATGCGGGCTCCATGACGAAGAAGCCACCGTTGATAAAGCTTTGTGTAACTTGCGGCTTCTCGGCGAAGGCTACTACCTGATCGCCGTCTAACTCCAATTCGCCAAAACGGCCCGGAGGTCGGACGCCGGTCACGGTGGCGATCTTACCGTGGCGCTTATGGAAATCGAGAAGTGCACTAATGTCGATGCTTCCGAGCCCGTCGCCGTAGGTCAGGCAGAACGTCTCCTTGCCCAGGTGTTCCCGAATGCGGAATACGCGCGCACCCGTCTGGGCCCGCTCGCCGGTCTCGATCAGCGAGACCGTCCAATCCTCGTCCGCGTTTGTTCCAAGCGTACGTAGTGACGGCGTGGAGCCCAGCCGGACCTCAAGGTCATTATTTCGCACAGCGTAGTTACGGAAGTAGTCCTTGATCGCTGAACCACGGTAGCCAAGGCAAAGCACAAACTCGCGCAGTCCAAAGTGCGAATATATCTGCATGATGTGCCAGAGCATCGGCCGTCCACCGATCTCGACCATCGGTTTTGGGAGGGTCTCAGTGTGTTCCCTTAGCCGGGTACCCTGGCCGCCACAGAGAATTGCAACCTTCATATCGAAACCAAACGTCGATTCTACAATTCTCCTACTGCGTTTGCCATACGGAATCGTAGATATTTACGACCTTTTCCGCGGAATGCGCCGCATTAAACCTGTTTCGTACGGAGTGTTTCGCGGCTCGGCCGATTTCCATCCGTTTGGCCTTGTTCTTGAGAAGGTCGCCAAGAATGGACGCGAGTGTTGCCGGATCGTTCGGTTCAAGCAGCAGCCCATTATCAAGATGGTCTATGGCCTCCGGAATGGCCCCGACACGCGTTGCAATACACGGGAGGCCAAGTGCCATCGCCTCGACGAGTGAAATTGGCAAGCCTTCCTGCAGACTCGCAAGGACAAAAATGTCGGCAGCCGCGACGAGAGACAGAAGATCATGTCGAGTTGGCCCGATATCGTCGGGCGTGAGTACCCTAAATGAGTCGGCGAGGCCGTATTTCGCTATCCGTGCTAAGGCCGACGCGTCCGGTGTTGATGTTGCAAGCCAGAAAAACATGCATTCCTGACCGCTTGCCCGAAGACGCTTGAGACTCTCGATGACTGTCCAACATCCCTTCCGTTCGATGAACTGTCCGCTAGTGACGATCAGAGGGACGTCGGGCGCAAGTCCATACTTTCCCCGGACTGACCGAACGTCGCGGTCGATCGCTCCGACCTCCTCAGGATCGTAACCAGAATAGGCGACCTCGATATTGTCAAACATCGCGGGCGTGACGTACGGTCGGACGCCGTGCCTGGTGTCTTCGTTTGACGCGAGCAGCCGGAAGCGCGGGCGCCCGCCCAGCAAGTTCCCCTTGATCCGCCAAATCAGCGAACGTGTAGGACCAACGGGCGGCAGCTTCGTGTGGAGCGTCATGAATACGTTTGTGCGCCCTGACAATCGATAAAGGGTGCGGAACGACTGCCAAAAACCCATATCAATGTGGACGATAGTGTCGGACAGCAAGGACCGGGCAAGAATTCGATCCGTCAACTTGGTTTCCGAGCGAAACAGAGCAACGCGACGGCGAAGCCTTGCTAAAATGCCGTTGACGCCGACCATGTTAGGAGCCGGATCGAGGAGTTCGTATGGAACTTCGCGATCTTCAAGAAAATCAAGCAGTTTTCGGTCAGAGTCCGACGGCAACACGGCGCTGACGGCATATTTAGTCTTTGCCGCCTTCATCAGCGACAGGAAATAGATCTGTGCCCCACCCCACTCGCGGTAGTTCCAGACGAAGATGACGCGTCGCTTATCTGGCGGGACCATCGGTGATCAAAAGGTTTCCCGGCCTTGTCTGGCCGCTTCAAGATCGGCCGCCGTCATGATCGCAGCAAGCTCGCGAAAACGCGTATTCGCTCGCCATCCGAGTAGATTCTCGGCTTTTGACGGATCGCCGATCAACTGATCGACCTCGGTAGGGCGCCAATACACCGGATCTATTTCCACAACTGTTTGACTAGGTGCAAGCGAGGTTGTTGCCGGCAACTCGATCTTTGCCCGGTCGATTGCATCGACAATTCCAACCTCTTTCTCCGCCGAGCCTTTCCACTCGATCGTAACGCCTAACTCTCCAAAACTCGCATCGACAAATTCTCTCACGGTGTGTGATTCGCCCGTAGCCATCACCCAGTCATCTGCAGTCCCGTGCTGCAGTATCTGCCACATTCCTTCGCAATACTCGGGTGCGTAGCCCCAATCGCGTTTTGCCTCGAGATTACCGAGCAGCAGCGTTTTCTGGATGCCCAAGGCAATACGCGCAACTGATCTGGTTATCTTCTTTGTAACAAAGGTGTTGCCGCGGCGCGGGGATTCGTGATTGAACAAGATCCCGTTGCACGCAAAGATGCCGTAGGCCTCTCGATAATTGACCACGGACCAGTAGGCAAAGAGTTTTGACACGGCATACGGCGAGCGAGGATAAAAGGGCGTCAGTTCGTTCTGAGGTATCTCGCGGGCCTTGCCATAGAGTTCCGAGGTCGATGCTTGATAGAACCGAACTTTACGAAGCCCCGTCTCCCTGATCGCATCTAAAAGGCGAAGAGTGCCCAACGCGTCGACCTGCGCCGTATAATCCGGAATGTCGAACGAGACCTTTACATGGCTCTGAGCAGCGAGATTGTAGATCTCGTCGGGCTCGATCTTCTCCAACAGACGGTTGAGGCTGGTGGGATCGATCAGGTCGCCATAGTGGAGGAATAGGGACTTTCCATAGATCTCAGGGTCATTGTAAAGATGATCTATGCGGGACGTATTAAACGAGCTTGAGCGCCGGATAATGCCATGCACTTCGTAGCCTTTGGCTACTAGCTGCTCCGTCAGGTAACTGCCGTCCTGGCCGGTGATGCCGGTGATCAATGCCCTTTTCATAATGGGATTATAAATGCCGCCGGGCGAGGGGCAAAACGCGACGTTTTTGGGTGCCGTTTTCGCGACCATGCCCGATGGTCAATCAAGGGTGGCGTGGGCGAATAGCTCGCTAAGCGGTTCTTCCCGGCGCGATCCGGCCCAGGTGTCGGATTCCGGTCGTGAGCCGACCGCGGCGCGGGCGAGAAACGCGGCGAATGCGGCGAGGCCCTGTATCCTGGACGGCGCTCCGTCGAGGCTCGCGTAGAGGCGTCGCCGCAGGTTGTGGTTCTTGCCGAGGTCGCCGATCAGGTTGTCGTACATTTTCCTGAGACTCATCTTGCTTAGCCGAGACGGCGGCGTATTTGGCTGACAAAACACGCGGGCCCGCGGATCGATGACGAGTTGCCAGCCGGCTCGTTTGAGCCGCGGCGTGTACTCAGCGTCTCCGAAGTTTGGGTAGCGCTTCGAGTTCATCAGCCCGTGCTCATTGATCGCGGCAACTGGGACGAGGACGCAATTGCCGACAATAATATCTACCTTCCACGGTCTTTGGGGTATCGTCCAGATGGTCTGCGAATACCAGTGTCGCCAACCGCCAGCCCATGTGTCCCAGACCGGCGCGGTCTGAAACAGCCGGTGCGGCACATCCCAGAGTAGCAGGAGCGAGCCAACGACCGTCCGAGGATACCGTTCGGCCGTCTCGACCATGTATCGCAGTGAGTCGGCGTCGAATACCTGATCGTCGTTGATCTGGAGGATGTACTTCGGGTCCTTTTCAAGGGCGCCGCGGACGGCCACATTTGTCCCCTCGGTAAACCAGAGATCTCCCGTCCCATGAACGACATCAACGTTGGGAAACTGTTCACGAATGGCTTCACTCGTGCCATCGGTGGAGCCGTCATCGAGAATAACTACGCCAATATTAAGCCCTTCGGAATTAAGATTCGAGATGCTCTTGAGGCACTGAAGCGTGATGTCACGGCGATTGTGGACAGGCGTGACTATCTCTACTCGGATTGGTTCGGACATTAGTCTATAGCCTTTCCGGCGGTATCGCCGGGTTCGCCCCACCAGAGGCGTTTGAGAACCTTTGTATTAGCGGTGTCGTCCTCACTCATCCCGATACCGACGTACTTGATCCCTTCCCGGTTCCTTAATTCGGCCGCAAGAATTCGCCAAAAGTCGAATACCAGCACTTCAGACCATTGATTCTTGAAATCAGACGCGGTCAGGGCCTTGAAAGCGGGATCGGGCGTCGTTACGAGGACAGCCTCGGATTGCGACAGACACTCTGCGATCGAACCGAGGATAACAATGTCCCGCTTGATATCGTCGAGGTCCATCTCGGCAGCCATTGGGTCAAACGCCACTACGCGAAAACCGGCTCTGGCCAGTTGACGTGCGACATAAACGCCTTGTGATTCTTCGGTTACGTGTGAGAACGGTTTATACGAAAGGCCGAGCACGGCGACCGTCGCCCCATTTTTCAGCATCCGTTGGACACGGGCAGCAACCTTCTCGGCTATGGATCGATTCATCGAATCCGTTGTTGCAGCCAGTGAAGCTTTGACGCCGATCTGGCCGGCAAAATAGGTCAACGCTACGTTATCTCGCGGAAAACATGGCCCCCCGTAACCGATAGAACCGGTCAGGTATTTTCGCCCGATACGCTCGTCCAGGCCGAGAGCGTTCGACACAATATCAACGTCACCGCCCGGTATCTTCTCGCAGATCTCGGCGAGCATATTCGCGAACGTTATCTTTGTGGTGACGAAGGTGTTGATCGAGATCTTTGCGAGCTCGGCATTCTCCAGCGACATCCGCGCCGACGGGGCTCCGTTAGCTACGACGCGCGAATAAAGGTCCTCAAGCTCGGCACCGCATCTTTCGTCAAGCTCGCCGATCAGAGTGAAATCGGGATTGAGGAAATCGTTGATGATGCTGCCGAGGGCGATGAACTCGGGGCTGTAGCAAACGCCAAAATCAGTTCCGGCCTTTTTGCCCGATTCCCTTTCGAGGATCGGCACCAGCGCTTGACGTGTCGAGCCCGGAAGCACGGTGCTGGTCAAGACTACATTGTGATAACCAGACTTCTTCTTCAAGGCCTTGCCGATCTCGGCAAAGGCCCATCTTGCGTACTGTAGCGAAAATGACCCATTCTCGTCGCTGGGCGTCGGGACGATGACGAACGAGATGTCGCTGTTCAAAACGGCGCCTTCGTGGCTTAGTGTCGCGCGAATGCGTTCCTTGTTTGCTGCGGTCATTTCGTCAAGGCCCGTTTCCTGCACCGGTGCGTGGCCATCGTTGACTCGATCTATGGATTGCTGGTTTACATCAACGCCTATCACCTCAAATCCCTGCGAGGCGAACGCTGCAGCCATGCTTGCCCCAAGCTTTCCCAATCCTATTACTGAGATCTTTTCGTTCATGAATGTCGTGAAGTGGTGCTTAGACGGTGGCTTCGGCGAGCACGGGTTCAGTTCTGTCGCCAGCCAGCGCTGCGGCTACCTGCTCTTCGATCCAATGGTAGGTATGAGCGAGGCCGTCTTCGAGCGATATTTGCGGTTCCCAGCCGAGGACCTCGCGGAGCTTGGCGTTGTCCGAATTGCGGCCACGTACGCCCTGAGGGCCGTCAATATGTTTGCGATGGACGGTGATCCCCGCGATGTTCGCGATAATGTCCGCTAATTGGTTGATGGTCACCATCCGATCCTGGCCCAAGTTTAGCGGCTCGCCAAAACCGGAATTCATCAGCCGGTAGATGCCTTCGAGACAGTCGTCGATATAGCAGAACGAACGCGTCTGTTCGCCGTCGCCCCAGATCTCGATCTCATGGTTGCCGGTCAGCTTGGCGAACGCGATCTTGCGGCACAGAGCTGCGGGGGCCTTTTCGCGGCCGCCCTCCCAAGTGCCTTTTTCGCCAAAGATGTTATGAAAGCGGACGGTCCGCGTCTCGATACCGTAGTCCTCAGCATAGTGCATGCAGAGCCGTTCGGAAACGAGCTTTTCCCAGCCGTAGGCATCCTGCGGATAGGCGGGATATGCGTCAGCCTCTTTCAGCGGCGTGACACTCGCGTCCTCCTGCAGGTGTTCGGGATAGATGCAGGCGGAGCTGGTGTAAAGGTAGCGTTTTACGCCGTTCTCGCGAGCCGCTTCGAGCGTATGGATATTGATCAGCGAGTTGTTGTGCAGTATCTGTGCGTGGTTTGACGAGATAAAGCCCATTCCGCCCATATCGGCGGCCAGAGCATAAACCTGATCAACGCCTTCGGTCGCCGTTAGGCAGTTTTCCCATCGCCGCATATCGAGCAGCAGAAAATCATCGGCGTCTGTCGTGCTAAATTCGGGCAATTTGATATCGACGCCGCGGACCCAATAGCCTTTGTTCCTGAGGTAGGTCGCCAGGTGGCTCCCGATGAAGCCGCCCGCACCTGTGACTAGTACCCTTGTTGGTTGACTCATAGGACGGAAATCTGCGAACGGCTATTGCGCCTCGTCGCCAGAATGGTATGTACTGCGGTGGTAATAGCTCTGGTAGTAGTAATAGTTGTCCTTGGTGTTGAGGTTAACGTTGTTGAGAACTACGCCAAAGACCTTTGCACCGATCTCCTGCAATAGCTGGCGCGACCGCTTGACGACCTGCCGCGAGCTCTTGCCTGAGTGGACCACGAGGATCACACCGTCCACCATTGACGCGATCAGAACGCCGTCAGTAAATGAAGCGATGGGCGGCGAATCGACGACGACATGCGTGAACTTCTTCTGCAGCAGTTTAAGCAGGGTCGCCATCTGTTCCGAACCGATAAGTTCCGCCGGATTTGGCGGTATTGGCCCGGACGTCAGCAGATAGAGCTTTGTACGTTCATCCTGTCGAACCGCATTATCGATCTCGGCGTCGCTTAGTTCGCTTGCCAGGAGCGTGCTGAGCCCATTGCCGTTCTCGATACTAAAGACATTATGCAGCCTCGGCCGCCGCATATCTGCATCAATGATCAGGACCCGAGCACCGGTCTGTGCAAGGCTGATGGCAGTGTTGGTCGCCGTCGTTGTCTTGCCTTCAGACGGAAGGCTCGACGTTATAAGCAGTGATTTCGGGGCGTGTCCGGCGGTCGAGAGCAGGATCGAAGTTCTCAGATGCCGATAGGCCTCGGCCAGCGACGAGCGTGGATCGGCTGAGATCAGCAAAGGTGATGTCGGCACATCTTCCTCAGGCTCATTGGCACCGACCAGGAGCAGCTTTCGCTTAGGGATCGAATCGATCGTAGGTATCGCTGCGAGGGCTGGCAACTGAAGATAGTTTTCAATCTCTTCGGTCGTCCGAATCGTGTCATCGAGGTACTCAAGGAAAAGCGCAAGGCCCATTCCAAACAGGGTCGAAAGCAATAACGCCGCCGTCACGGTCATCAGTCGACGCGGTCCCACTGGGATATCCGGCGGTATCGCGATCTCTATCACGCTGATATTGTTGTCCGAGCCCTGGGCCGCGATATCGTTGCCGCTGACCTGCTTGCGCAGATTGTCGAGAAAGCCCTTGTTGGTGTCGATGTTCTGCTGCAGCAGCTTAAGATTGACAGCACCACTATTCTGGCTCTGCGCCTCTTCGTACTGCTTATTAAAATCGACACGAAGTTTATCTTCCTTGTCCTTCGCGCTCAGGTACTTAGTGCGGAGATTCTCAAGCAGGCTTTTGGTGGTCCGCTGACGATACGATTCGAGTTGACCGTTGAATTTCGCAACTGCTTTATCGATCGAATCCTCATAACTCTTGATCTGAGCATCGATCTCACGGATCTCCGGAGCCCCTTCCTGAAACTCCTGCAGCTTTTGAGCTCGCGTCTGCCGAAGGTCGGCAATCTTCTTAAGAGTGTCAGACTGGTACGCACGAATGTTGTTTTCCTGCTCCGTGATGAACCGGGCCATCTGCTCCTCGACCATCGATTTGACCTTGTCGGGCGAGTTATTCACCGTGAGGAACTGAGCCTCGGCTGTCTTTCGATCATTCTCGGCGACGAGAAGGTCCTTGTTGAGTCCCGCGAGCCTCTCGATCACGATGGTTTGTTCTCCGGTTGTCTTGAGGATGCCTTCGCTTTCCGTCAATTCGACGAGCTTCTGCTCATCATTCTTGATCTCCGACTGCAGGGTCCCAATTCGCTCCTGTAAGAAATCGTTCGTCTTGCGGCTCGTACCAGAACGTTTTTCCTGATTTTGGTTGGTAAACGTTTCCGCGATGCTGTTGACGACGTACGCCGCAACCTCAGGGTCGTTGTGCTGAAATGAGATCTGTATTAGTCGGGTATCCTTGACCGTAGCTCGGGATTCGCGGATCGGGTCAAGACTGAGATTCTTTTTAATAACGTCAACAAACGGAGCTATCCTGACAGCTTCCGCGATCTCTTCAGATGTTGCGAGATTCGACTCAGAAAGGTCCGGAGCATCAGATTTTGGCTTGTCCTCTGTTGCTAGGCCCAGCGAACGCAAGATCGAACGCCATCCTGAGGTTGTTCCTTCAGCCTTAAGTTTCTGAAACTCAGGGTTCTCGTCGAGGCTGTGTTCCTTAATCACTCGACGCAGCAGGCCGTCGCTGTAAAGCAGTTGCAACTGTGTATTGAAGTACGCCGGATCGGATGTCAACACGGGGCGCTGTCGGTCGCTGGTTAGGAGTTCCGGATTGGTCTGTTCGAGGTCAACCTGAACCACCGCCCGAGCGGAATAGACGTTTGGCTTTCGCGCCATATAGATCGCAGTCAGCGTCGTTATCAAAACCGCGATGCCAACGACGAGCCATAGCCTTTTCCTTATTGCCCTCCAGTACTCGAGCAACTGAAGCCCTTCGCCTGGCGCTTCACGATACGAAGGATATCGGCCGGTCTGCACAGACGAATCCAATGCCCGCTCCAACTCGGCAGTTTCATTTAGCGACGGTCGAACTAATTCGCGCGATTCTTTCATCGTAGAGCAATATGGGCCGATCCAAGCTACGGGATCCGGTAGGCGGCGCTAGGAAGCGCGGTCTTTATGGATCTCGCGATCCCATTCAGGATCGCTCTGGCCTTATCCTGAGAGATCGCGACGATATCGTTTGGTTCAAGATACGGGTCCCTAGCCTTCCCTTTATCAATATCGTTAAGATCGAATACTAGCTCCTTCCTCTCCAAGTCTCCCGGAGACTGTCGCAGGATCCTGATCTTGTCCTTCTGCGCCGCAGGTTTCAGCCCCTCGGCCGACACTATGGCCTGGGTCAGCGTAATCGGTTCGCGAACGCGGTATGCCCCTTGTTTGTTCACATTCCCATACACGTAGATGACGTCAGCATCGAGGATCGAAACGACATCGCCCGGCAGCATCCAGAACGTTTGGCGTCCTTCCTGGACGTCCCGAATCTTGAAATCAACGACGGCGATCTGCTCATTTTCCGCGGCAGTGCCGGCGGCCATACAACTCGAATTACTGCCTGTCCGCGCAACTAGCAATCGGGTGCCAGCCTCCTTATTGGGGCCGCCCGCCTGGGCGAGGATCTCAAGAAGGTGTACGCGCCGGTTCACATAATAGGTGCCGGGACGTTCGACCGCACCGATGACCGAGATCGACTGCGATCGTTGTTCCGCAACGGCGACCTTTACGCGCGGCTCGCGCAAATACTTCTCTTTGTAGGCGTTCTCGATGTCCGCAGCAAGTTCTGTCTCGGTCTTGCAAGCTGCGACGATCGGCTTCTCAAGGCGGAAAAGCAGGATCGTGCCGTTCGGGCTTACCGGAAAGCGCCCGCTAAGGTCAGCATGGCGAAACACCTGAATATCAAGAATGTCCTGAAGCCCAATCCGGTACCGTTCGTCACGTCCGTTCATTGAGTTCTCGCCCTGTTGCTCAGCCACTTCGGATTTCGCCACCGGCGTACTCACGGTCTGCGCCTGTGAGATCAGGCCTCCGGCCACGATGACAAATACGATCAGGAAGATAAATACTGCGCTCTTCATAAACTGGACAATCCTAAGCAGCTCCGCGGCTCAGCAAACGAATATCTTAGCAGATGGCCGTGTGCTTTGAAACAGGAAGTTTTGAAAGTTAATGCCTTTTGGCTAAACTTGCTTGCATACGCTGATGGATAATGCCACGCCGATGCTTCGGCAGTATCTCGAGATCAAGAAGCTCTATCCCGGAACGATCTTATTCTTCCGGCTTGGCGATTTCTATGAGATGTTCAATGAGGATGCTATCGTTGGCTCGCGCGAGCTTGAGATAACGCTCACCGCTCGGCAAAAGGACTCACCAAATCCAATACCAATGTGCGGCGTCCCGCACCATGCCGCTGCGTCGTATATCGCCCGACTAGTCAAGAAGGGGTATCGAGTCGCCATTTGCGATCAGACGGAAACACCCGGCAAAGGTACAAAACTGGTCAAGCGCGAGGTCGTCCGAGTGGTCACGCCGGGGACCGCGATCGATCCGCAGCTCGTCGAATCGAGGGAATCCGTCTATCTCGCCGGGATCGCGGGTCGCGGCGATACATACGGCATCGCTTTCCTCGAAACCTCTTCGGGCCACTTTACCGCAACTGAACACTCTGGCAACGGTGCATGGCAGAGGGCCTGTGAAGGTTTGGACGCCTTTGCGCCTAGTGAATTGCTTTTTCCGGTGTCCCTGCATGAACAGGTTACAGAGACGTACGGCGGCTTAGATAGTGGCCGTGGCCTCCTCGCAGAAAGCCAGGGTGCGACAGTAGGTCGTCCAAAGCTGACCCTAACTGAACGACCTGCTGACGAGTTTGAATTCAAGGCTGGCGAGGAGGCATTAAAAAGGCATCTGCAGGTTCACTCGTTGTCGGCCTTCGGCTTCGATGGGCATGCGCAGGCCGTGGGAGCTGCGGGAGCGTGTCTGAGATACGCCCAGGAGACCCAGAGGGCCGATGCGGGCCACATCTCAGAGCTAACGTATTTTGAGACAAGCGACTTCATGGTTCTTGACGCGATTACACTGAGGAACCTGGATATTTTTGTATGTCGCGGCGAAAAGTCAAAAAACACGCTGTTCGGGGTGCTGGATCAAACCGTAACGGGAATGGGGTCGCGGCTGCTACGACAATGGCTACTGCGTCCCTCCGTAAAGCGGAGCGAGATCGAGACACGGCTAGCGGCGGTAAGCGAGCTTTCTGACACGATATTGCGCGAGAAATTACGTTTCCTGATGAAAGATGTCAGCGACCTCGAACGGCTGATCGGTCGACTAAATCTCGGAACGGCAACGCCCCGGGACCTCGTTGCGTTGCGTCGTTCCATCGGGCAGGCCCCAAAAGTGAACGTTGAACTCGCCGATGTACGATCGTTGCTTCTCCAGGTGCTGGCCGAGAATATCTTTGAACTGCCTGAACTGACAGACCTGATCGACCGAGCGTTAGTTGACGAACCACCCTCGAATCTGGCCGTTGGCGGAGTTATCCGGGATGGCTACCATGCAGAACTCGATGGAATACGAAGCGTCTCATCCTCTTCTAAGCAGACAATTGCGGCCTTCGAGGGCCAGGAGCGGGACCGCACGGGAATCGCTAACCTAAAGGTCCGGTTCAACAACGTCTTCGGCTACTATATCGAAATATCAAAAGCGAATATTGCTCGCGTGCCTGACGATTACGAGAGGCGACAGACGCTTGCGAACGCAGAGCGTTATGTTACCCCGCAGTTAAAGGAATGGGAGCGCAAGATACTTGGTGCCGATGAGCGTATAGCGCTGCTCGAAGCTGAACTGTTTCAACAGATTCGCGAGCGCGTTTGTGAAGAAACGCGAAAGTTGCACTCCACAGCGAAGGCTTTGGCTACACTCGATGCGTTGTGCTCACTTGCTGAAACCGCTGCAAAGAATGGTTATGTTTCGCCCGAGCTTCACGACGGCGATACGATCGAGATTAAAGGTGGCCGTCATCCTATTGTCGAGGGTTCCCTTGCCGGCTCGTTCATTCCGAATGATATTAGGATGAACAATTCGACAGACCGACTTCTGATAATCACCGGGGCCAACATGGGCGGAAAATCCACGGTACTACGGCAGATCGCATTGATCCAGATATTGGCCCAGATCGGATCGTTCGTTCCCGCCGCTTCTGCACGGCTCCCCATCGTCGACCGGATATGGACGCGAGTAGGCGCGTCTGATGACCTTGCGTCGGGGAGGTCTACTTTCATGGTCGAAATGACTGAGACCTCAGCAATTCTCTACGGGGCTACCGCGAGGAGCTTGGTTCTTCTCGACGAGATCGGTCGTGGAACTTCCACCTTCGACGGTCTTTCTATCGCGTGGGCGGTTGCCGAGGCCCTTCATAATTCGCCCGGACACGCGGCAAAGACGCTTTTTGCTACGCATTATCATGAGTTGACTGAACTTGCTGAGACCCTTCCAGGGGCTAAGAACTATCAGATCACAGCGACCGAGAGGGATGGCGATGTGGTCTTCCTACACAAGCTCCAGCCTGGGAAGGCCTCAAAATCCTACGGTATTGCCGTAGCGAAGCTCGCGGGACTGCCGGCGGAGGTAGTCGAGCGGGCGAAAGAAGTGCTCGCAAAGCTCGAGAAGTACGAACTCGCCATTTTCTCGGACGAAGGGCCGACAGGCCTTGCGAAGGCGGCTGCCGGGCATGCGGCGTCCCAATATTCGCTGTTTGCGATAAGCAATGAATCAGCGATCGAAACCCTTCGCGACCTTGACGTCGCGACGCTCAGCCCGGACGAATCGAAGGCACTGCTCACTAAGGTCAAGGAGCGCATCATATAAGTGACTAACCGACGCTCATTTCTCAGAAACTCCCTCTTTGGCGTTCCGCTGATGAGGCTTGTAACGGAACCGGACGAGGAACGAGTGGCTCGACCGCTCGTTGTCTCAACCTGGGACAGCGGGATAAGGGCAAATGCAGCCGCGTGGCCAACCCTTGCCGCTGGAGGCACGGCGTTGGATGCCGTAGAGAAGGCGGGCATTGCCGCCGAGGACGAACCGAGCTGCTGTGTCGGGCTGGCTGCACTTCCGGATCGAGATGGCTTTGTCACCCTCGACGCATGCATCATGGATGAGCGAGCCAACATCGGAGCGGTTTCCTTTCTCGAGCGGATCAAACATCCTATATCGGTCGCCCGTGCGGTCATGGAAAAGACGCCGCATGTGCTGCTGTCTGGTGAAGGTGCCCTAAAGTTTGCCGTTGAGAACGGATTTAAGCTGGAGTCCGGAGATCTCTCGGATGAATCTCAGAAGGCGTGGGAAGAATGGCTAAAGGAGAGCAAATATGAACCACGGATAAACGTCGAGAACAAGCGGGCAGTCGTAGGGTCGGCCACACAAGCACCGTACTATTTCGAGGATGGGTCGCCGAACCACGATACGATGGGAACGATCGCGATGGATGTGCGGGGCGACCTTGCCGGGATGGTCACGACTAGCGGAATGGCATTCAAAATGCGTGGGCGTGTCGGCGATTCGCCTATCATTGGTGCGGGGCTCTATGTCGATAACAAGGTCGGCGCGGCGACCAGCTCCGGCGTCGGCGAAGAGGTGATTCGTATCTGCGGTACGCATACGGTCATCGAACAAATGCGGCTCGGTAGAAGCCCCGAGAGGGCATGTCATCAGGCCGTAATGCGCATCGTTGAGCGCGATCCGGTTAAGGCGCGTAGTCTGCAGGTCGGGTTTGTCGCCATCTCAAGGGGCGGGATGGTTGGGGCATTTGCACTCCAGAAGGGCTTTACCTATTCGATCACGAACGCTAAAAGCAACAAAACGCTTGCGGCGCACAGCTATTTCAAATAAGTATTGCGCGATGCTGTTATCCCTGAAGTCATTATCTCTAGAACAGAAGATCGGCCAGTTGTTTTTCGTTGGCATTCCCGGGTCCGAATTGGACGCTTCTGCCCGCGGTCTGCTGGACGAAGTTGTGGCCGGGGGCGTTTGCCTCTTTGCCCGTAACATTCGTGATCGGCTGGGGTGTCGCGAACTCCTCGATGGTGTCCGAGAGTTTTTGCCCACAGGGCCGCTCCTAAGTATCGATCAGGAGGGCGGCCGCGTTGATCGGCTGCGTCGAATCATGGCACCGATGCCGGCGGCGGCTCGCCTTCGCACGGATAACGATGCCCGCGACCACGCCCGAATTATTGCGGAGTCGTTGCGAGTTCTTGGGTTCAACATGGACTTTGCACCAGTCGTCGATGTGATCGACGACTCTCGGCTGGCGAGTGACAATGGACTTTTCTCGCGGGCATTTGGAGCTTCAGGCACCGACGTCGTGCGGTTGGCGGGGACATTCCTCGACGTATTGCAGGAGAATGGTATTATCGGCTGCCTGAAACATTTTCCCGGGTTGGGCGCTTCGGTTGTGGACTCTCATGAGGAGCTTCCGTCAGTCGAGGTCGATGACGTCACCATGCGAAGCGTCGATCTAAGGCCATATGTCGAGATACCTGACATCCGCGCAGTCATGGTTGCGCATGCCGCGTATCCGCAGAGTCGTTTGCAGGAGGCCGATGAAAGTGGGAAACTCTTACCTGCATCGCTGAGTAGCAACATTGTTACAGGCTTGCTGCGGGAGGAACTCGGCTTTCAGGGCCTCGTCATCACTGACGATCTCGAGATGGGTGCGATAGTAAATAACTATGGCATTGGCGAGGCTTGCGTTAAGGCCGTTGATGCAGGCTGCGACATGCTCGCAATCTGTGCTGACTCGGATGCTATACGGCGTGGATTTGAGGCAGTCTTTGTTGCTGTCAATGATGGACGAATTTCGTCGGACCGTATCGATAGCTCGCTAGAGAGAATCGGCCGGGTCAAGGCATTGGTTCTACCTGTGCCAGACCTTGATCTCGAACGGCTCGATGAGCTTTGTCACGAGATTACCGTGCTGGAGGAGAGACTAGTCGGCTAAATCAAGAAGAAATGAGGAATCTACGTAGAACTGTATTTGGCGTCTTGCTGCTCGTGCTGCTTCTGACATCGGCAACATGCCGGCGAAGAAACTCAGGATTTGTCACCGTTGCCCTCCCGGAAAAATTCACGACTCTCGACACACTGACCACGACACAGTCTGATTCGGCGTCTGAGCGGATAAAGAACCTTATGCTCAATACGCTGGTTCGCAAGGATGAGAACTTTGACTATGTTGGCGAACTTGCGAAGGACATCGCCCTTTCACCAGACGGGCTGACCTTGACCTTTACGCTGCGGGATGGCGTCAAATTTCATAATGGTAAGGTTCTGAGGTCGGCCGACGTCAAGTACACGTTCGACGAACTATTCAAAGCCGACGGGAACAAGGCGAAGGCCTTCTACGATACTGTTCCCGTTGACGACACGAAGGCGGGCAAGCCAACCGTGACGCATCCTGAGGGACCGGGCGGAAATACGCCCGCGAAGACGGAGCCGGTGACGAAGTCGGTGCCGCACATCACGTCAATCACAACACCTGACGAAAGAACCGTTGTCTTTGTCATAGCCAAGCCGGGCCTGCGGACGCAGCTGTTAGCGAACCTTGTTGCCGTTCCAATCATTCCCGAGGGTACTGTCGCACAGCAGAAGGACAGCCCCGTCGGAAGCGGACCCTTCAAATTCGTTCGATTTGATGCATCTCAGGGGGTTCTTGAACTTGAGGCATTCTCCGACTACTGGGAAGGGGCACCAAAGGTTAAGGAACTAAGGGTCAAATCCCTTACAGATGCGACGGCGCTTACCGCCGAACTCCAAACTGGTGAGGTTGATATTGCCCCGAACCCGACGAACCTTCCGCCCGACATCCTGAAGTCGATCCAGAGCGCCGGACAACTTAATGTCGTTCAATCTGACGGCTCAAATATCCAATATTTGATCTTTAACGTATCCTCTGGCCCACTGGCTAATGTCAAGGTGCGGCAGGCGATCGGCTATGCCCTCGATCGCCAAAAGATAGTCAAAGAGTTGTTGTCGGATCAGGCAAAGTCCGCCTCGTCGGTCCTCCCGTCTCAGTCCTGGGCGTTTACACCCGGCAAGGAGTATTCCTACGACCCGACGAAGGCCCGCCAGCTACTGCAGGAGGCTGGTTACAAGAATGAGCCGATCATCTTCAAGTTCCGGGCAAACAGCGCTGCCGTATCTCAGTATTCTCAGGCCATTCAAAGTTCGCTCAACGATGCGGGACTCAACATTCAGATCGAAACTCTCGACGGGCCGACCATCCTTCAGCACCTGAGGCAGGGCCAGTTTCAGATGTACACCGGCATTTGGATAGGTGGTAACCAGGATCCGATCTTTATGCGCGACCTATTTAGCTCGACAAAGATACCGAGTGCCACGGTTTCGTGCTGTAACCGCAGCAGGTACTCCAATGCTGAGGTTGATAAGCTCGTCGAGGATGCTCTCAACGCTACCGACAAGGCCGTCGCGAAGCAACTCTATTCGCGGGCATGGGACATCGTATCGAACGACTTGCCGCTGATGCCGCTCTGGTACCCGGCCAATATTGTCGTATCGAATAAGCGCATAGGCAATGTTGCGATCAGCCCCAGCGGCGACTGGACGTTTCTCAAAGAAATTACCGTTTCGCCCTAGGCTAACGGACTGGAACCGGCTTGACAATTCAATGTCAGACAGTAAAATTATCATTTGCCGCGGGAGTAGCTCAGTGGTAGAGCGCGACCTTGCCAAGGTCGAAGTCGCGAGTTCGACCCTCGTCTCCCGCTCCAGTTTCCGAAAGGATAAAGGCTGAAGGATAAGGGATAAAAGTTTGCCTTTCTCCTTTAGCCTTTATGTTTTCTTCTATCTTATGGCGGCGTAGCCAAGTGGTAAGGCAGAGGTCTGCAAAACCTTTATTCATCGGTTCGATTCCGATCGCCGCCTCCAAGTCCGACCCCAAACAGTAGATCCGTCAATCTGGCAGAAATTCAAGCGTCTTCTGGCCCATACTTTCTTCCAAATAGGGGTCATTATACGGAACCAGTCTATCGGAATCGATGTTTCTCACGAAAACAGATAGAAACAGAGCAACGAAACCAACCGGCAACACAAGATCGATCCATCCGACCATCGGGCTACTGAAAAACGGCGGAAATACCATCACATAGATGTCGAGCCAGTGTCCCAGGAGAACGATGCCGCAGGCCGCCAGCATCCAACTGGTATTCGCCTTTACTCGCCGAGGCAGGAGCATTACGAATGGGATGACCCAATTCAAGAAAAGGTTAGCAAGAAACAAAGCCATCCATCCATTTGAAGACGTGCGTCGATAATAGTAGGTCGTCTCCTCGGGTAGGTTTGCGTAGTAGATCAGCAGATATTGCGATATCCAGATATAAGCCCAGAACGTGGAAAAGCCAAGAACGAGTTTTCCGAGGCTGTGCAGTTGCGCGTTTCCAGCTTCATTTAGAACTCCCCGTCGCCTAAGCAGTATTAGGAGAATGGTAATCGCCGCAACAGAACTCGTTAGCGTTCCGGCGATCACATAGAATGCAAAGATAGTGCTATAGAACATGGGTTCAAGTGACATGATCCAGTCAAACGATGCAAGCGAGAATGTAATCGCAAAAACAGCGAGGAAGATCGACGAATAGACCTTTCGGCGGTTGGTATGAGTTGGACTACCGTCCAGATCTTGCTGCAGCGAGCTTCGCCTTATCAAATAGATAAAGCAACACCAAAGAGCCAGAAATAGGATCGTCCGGATAAAGAAAAAGGGCGTACTCAACCACGCGTGCTTGAAGCCGAGTTCAAGACCGGCCCCATGGGTGGGATCGGGCCCATTGGTCCATTCGTAGAGTGTGTTTCGGCCAAAAAAGATGAGGAGCATACTCACGCCGCCAATCGGAACATAGCCCATCATCGCTTCCGGTACACGGCGCAGAACGGTCGCCCATCCGGCATTTGACACGGCATTGTAGCTGACAAAAAGAGCTGCCCCCAGTGCGAGCGTCAGAACGAAGAAGGCGTTCTGAAGGAAACTAAACCAAAAACGACCACCAGAGAACGCTCCAACGATGCCGCCAAGCAAGCCAATACCTAAAAGACCAAGCAAAATATTCCGTTCCCGTCTATCAAGAAGCCTGTTTTTCGCCATAGCTCACTTTCCTTGCAAAGTACGAATAAAGAGAATTACCTTCCAGCGGTCTTCCGCGGAGACCTGGGCTGCATGCGGCGGCATGTTGTTCCTTCCCAGCGTTATAATGTGGAACATTGTGCCGTCCGCCAACGCCCTGGAAGCGTCCGTCTGGTAAGAAGGTGGATTTGGGTACTTTGGAATGACCGAGCCGTCGCCCGCGCCGGTCGCACCATGACACACAGAACAGTTGTTGGTATAGATATAACGGCCTCGCTCGATATTCTCGGGAGTGGCTTGAAACGGATTGACGAGTTCCCGCCCGGCCCGCAGGGCCTCGTCGGGCGTTGCCTGATAGTGAAACGGCATGAATCCCCGGGGGACGGTGCCGGGAACCGGTGGCTGCAAGGTCATCCCATTTGGCAAAACCGGATTTGACGTTTGTGACAAGTAGGCAGGTGAGTATTGCATCTGTGTAGGTATCTCGCGGTTGCGCTTAGTAATGTCACGCCGCAGTCCAGCCATTACCCCTATAACGACCAAGGGCAGAAGGATGAAAAAAGTCACGGTCAATGATCTTTTCATACGAACCTATCACCCTCCAGCACTTTTATTGCTTTATATTTCGCAAAGAGGCGGGCGGCCTTTTCATGGTCGAATGCGGCGTCCGCCTGCTTAAGAACCAAGACGAAGCGATCGTCCGTGACGCGTTCGAATACCTGTTTCTTGCTAAAGATCCATAGCCGGTTAAGCATAAAGAGCACGCCAATCGAGATCAGTCCTGAGAACAGCACGGTCAGTTCGAACATGACCGGAACGAAAAGTGGAAAGGAGTTGAACGGCTTGCCCCCAACATTGAGAGGCCAGTCATAGGCCGATGTCCACACCTGAAGGATTACCGCTGAAAGCAGGCCTAACCCGCCAGCAAGAAAGGCAATCCAGCCGAGACGCGATGGTTCTAACCCAACCGCAAGATCCATGCCGTGAAGCGGATACGGCGTAAAAACATCATGGATCTCAAAGCCGCGGAGTCGAGCCTCCGCTGCACTCGCCTTCAAGTCGTTTTCGTTGTCGAAGAAGGCTGCGGCATAACGCACAGTCTTTTCGCTTGCTTCAGTCGCGCGCATAATGCAAAACCCCCTTGACCTCGTTGATCGAAATCGCTGGAAAGAGCCTTAAGAAGATCAGGAATGCCGTAAAGAACAACCCAAAACTGCCAACCAAGAGGCCGACGTCCGTCAATGTAGGTATAAACATTGCCCAACTCGATGGCAGGTAGTCTCGGTGCAGGCTCGTAACGATGATGACGAAACGCTCAAACCACATCCCAACATTGACAAGAACACACAAGGTCAGGATCAGCGGTATCTTCGTCCGGAAAGCCTTGATCCAAAAAAGTTGGGGTATGAGGGCGTTGCAACTGAACATCACCCAATAGGCCCAGGCGTACGGTCCCAGCATGCGATTGATGATTACGGCTATCTCATTGGGATTCCCGCTGTAGAACCCCGTGAAAAGTTCTGTCAGGTAGGATAGTCCGACTATCGAGCCAGTCAGCAGCGTGATCTTGCACATATTGTCCAGGTGCCGGACAGTGATGTATGCCTCAAGGTGCATCACCTTTCGCACCGGGATCAGTAATGTCGTGACCATCGCAAAGCCCGAAAAGACCGCACCAGCAACAAAATACGGTGGAAATATCGTGGAATGCCACCCCGGAACGAGCGAGGTTGCAAAATCAAAACTGACGATGCTGTGAACCGAAAGGACGAGTGGCGTTGCGAGCGCCGCGAGGACGCCGTAGACCGTTTCATATCGTGACCAGGTTCGGTTCGATCCGTTCCAGCCCAAACTCAGTACCGTGTAAAAGAGCTTACGTGCCTTGCCTTTTGCCCTATCACGCGCCGTCGCCAGATCAGGAACAAGGCCCAGATACCAGAAGACGAGTGAGATGGTGAAGTAAGTTGAGATGGCGAAGAAATCCCATAGAAGAGGCGAACGGAAATTTACCCAAAGCGATCCGCGAGTGTTTGGATAGGGCATTATCCAATAGAAAAGCCATGGGCGCCCCATATGGAGGATCGGAAAGACACCCGCGCACATGACCGCGATCAACGTCATCGCTTCCGCCGAACGGTTGATCGATGTCCGCCATTTTTGAGCGAACAGGTATAGGATAGCTGAGATAAATGTGCCGGCGTGGCCGATGCCGATCCAGAAAACAAAGTTCGTTATCCCGAATGCCCAACCCACCGTTTTGTTCAGTCCCCATGTCCCGATACCAAATGTTACAGTGTTGATAGCAGCAAGGATCCCGATCGTCAGAAGCGTCACAGCGATGCCAAACAGTATCCACCACCCCGCACCGGGCGAGCGCTCGAAGAGAGCACAGATATCTTTCGTCACATCAGAGCACGATTTGTTTTCATCAATGAGGGGCTCTCGTAGACTAGAATAGACCGGGTGTGCCGTGATGTTGTCTATCTCGTTCTGAAGCCGGGCCTCATCATCGGCTCCGCGAAGTCCAATGTCTTTTAACACTGCTGCCATGCCAAAGGTTATCCCTCCATGTGTTCGCCGTCGTTCCGTACCTTTGCCAGATAGGTAAGACCGGGACGAAGATTTAGTTCTTCGAGCAATATGTAATTCCGTTTCGTGCGGGTGAGAGTCGCCACCCCGCTCTCCAAATCCTTCAGATCACCAAAGACAATTGCGTTTGCGGGACAGCTTTGTTGACACGCAGTCTGTATCTCGCGATCCTTGATCGGGCGTCCTTCATTACGCGCCCGTATTTTGCCCTCTTCGATCCGCTGTACACAGAAGGTGCATTTCTCCATCACGCCTCGAGAGCGGACTGTGACGTCAGGGTTAAGGGCGAGGTTGGCGACCGGATCGTCGTGCGAGTAGAGGAACCAGTTGAACCGGCGCACCTTAAAGGGGCAGTTATTTGCGCAGTACCGCGTTCCGACACAGCGGTTGTAGACCTGCATATTCAGGCCTTCGCTACTATGGACCGTTGCGAGGACGGGGCAGACCGTTTCGCAGGAGGCATTGTCACAGTGCTCACACGTCATCGGTTGAAAGCGCGTCGTCGTTCCATCAGGCCTTTCATCGTAGTAACGGTCGATCCTCATCCAGTGCATCTCGCGACGACGACCTACCTCGTCCTTCCCTACGACGGGGATATTGTTCTCCGCCTGACAACTCAATACGCAGGCGTTGCAGCCGACACACGCGTTAAGGTCAACCACCATTCCCCATTTGTGTTCGGGGAAGTCGTGCGGGGCCCAGAGATCCTGATACATCTCGTCCTTCTCGTGTAGGTGGCCACCTATCAGTTCGGTTAACGAATGTTCTTTAATTAGCGGACGGCCTTCCGCGGAATCATGGGTTTGAGTTTTCGCTAGAGCAACCCGCTTGGACGTTGGTTCGAGTGAGATACCTTCCAACTGATATCGAAAGGTCCCTTTCGAGAACTCGACGAAAGGAAAGGCGTTGGCACCGACATCGTTTCCAACCTTCCCTGCCCTGGTCCGCCCGTAGCCGAGGGCGACCGCGACACAATCATCGCTCTGTCCGGCTTGGATCAGAACAGGGAGTTCTATCGCTGTTGAACCCTTCTTGATCAGAGTAAGCTGTCCCTCGCTTAGATTCAGTTTCCTGGCTGTCTGTGGCGAGATACATGCATAGTTGTCCCATGTAGTCTTACTTATCGGATCAGGAAGTTCATGAAGCCACGGATTATTCCCGTATCGGCCGTCGCCCAAGGTTACCTTCGGATACAGAATAATGGCCATGCCCTCATTTGAAGCTGTCGGAGACATCAAACGCGTGACGGCCTCACCAACGCCTTCCATCTTGAATACCGGCAAGGGAGATTCTGCACTGGCGGAAGGTACATAAACGCCATCGTGAAGAGCCTTGTCCCAGAAGTCATCGAAGGTCTTGAATTGGCTCTGTTTCGGGAAGAGACTGGCTTGCCACCGTAGCCGTAGGGCCTCGTAATAGCGGCGGTCATCTCCGCTCCAGCGCATCAGGCTTTCCTGATAAGCCCGAGTCTGGAATAGCGGGGCGATCGTTGGTTGATTCAGGCTTTGCACGCCGCCCACAACCTCTGCGTCGTCCCAAGCCTCAAGAAAATGATGCGTCGGGCACACGAGATCCGCGAGAGCGGATGTTTCATCAACCGCAGGACTCAGAGAGACCTTGAGCGGTACCTTGGCAAGTGCGCCAGCAAACTCGTCGCCTGACAAATGGTCGTAAACCGGGTTAGAATTCAGTATAAAAAGGGCCGAAACGCTGCCGTCCTTCATCTCCTGGAGGAGCAGCTGCATATCCTCATCTCGGCTCTGGACGCCCAGCGTCCCCAAACCCAGACGTATCGTAGCTCCATAATTGCCAACGGCATGATTGATGAAGTTGACAAGATGCTGCTTGTCCAGATCATTCGTACCACAGAGGACTAGGGAAGCCCCCTTCGCCTCGACGAGTTCATTGGCACACTTTTGAATAGCAGCCCTAATTGGCTCAGAAAGACGGCGTGGGTCGTGAGAATCGATTTCTGTCGGAGTGTCAACTCCAGCCTTGGCAGCAACGAGTTTGGCCAAATGGACGAGAGCATCTTGCTCTTCAGCGGGCGCGATAGTCACGCGCGAGTCGGCGTTTGCTCCGGTCAACGACAATCGCGATTCGAACTGAATATGCCGCGCCATTTCATGTCTTCCGCCCTTAAGGTCGCGCGCCTGTGCATAGCCGCGGGTAAAGGCGGCTGGCGAGATCCAGGTTCCTAGAAAATCGGCGCCAAAACTCACGATCACTCGCGCTTTTTCGAATCGGTAGTCCGGAACCGTTTCGACACCGTGAGTGTGCCCATGCGCAAGGCTGACAGCCGAGGTCGAGATCGGTTCGTAAACGATATGCTTCGCGTCCTTGAACTCTGAAAAGAACTCATTTATAACTGCGCGAGAAGTTGGGCTGACGATAGTGTTTGAAAGGAAGCGAACCTTTCCGCCCGATCCTTTTATCTTATTGAGGTCTTGCAGGATCCGCTCGTCGGCCTCCCTCCAGGTCGCAGGAGATCCGCCAATAAGCGGTTGCTGCAGCCGCTCAGCGTCATAGAGTCCGAATATCAAAGAATGGGCGACGGGACAGAGGCCGCCCTGGCTTAACGGATGCTTAGGATTTCCTTCGAGCTTGATGGGGCGGCCATCGCGAACCTTTACGAGCGTTCCACAGGCCGCTCTACATCCGCCGCAAGTTGACGCATACCAATTAGCTACGCCCGGAGTCAATTCAGGTGGCTGCCTTAGAAAAGGAACGATCTTTTGTTCCGGGGCGGCACAGCTTGTCAGTGCGATTGCGGCCGTTGTATAGCCGATCAACTCTAGAAAGGTACGGCGCGATAGGCCAAGGTTACCTTGCAGTACCGGCAAGCCCCGCTCATCTTCCTGAACAATTTGTTTCCAGAGTTTATCTTTCATAGGCTTCGCATCAGTGGTGACAAACCGAGCAATCGGTCGATGCCATCAATCGATTCGGCGTGTTTTCTCTTGAGATTTGTGGCCTGCCGGCTTCGTCCAGTGTTACTTCCCGATGCGAGCGATGGCAGCTTACGCAGTTGCCCATTGTGAAGGCGTCTTGCTGCGATACTCGCTCCATAGTTTCGATCGGCCCGTGGCACGTCTGGCAGCTTATCCCCGAGGTGACGTGACGACTGTGATTGAATGCGGCCAGGTCAGGAAGATCGTTCACCTTTATCCATTCGATTGGTTTATTCTCGTTCAGCGCCGTGGCTATCTTCTGAATCTCAGTTGAATCGGGCAGTATCTTGGTGTGGCAGTTCATGCAGAGCGAAGCGCTCGGTACGCCGGCGACCTTGGACTTGTCTGCAGAGGAATGGCAGTAGAGGCATGATATCTTGTTATCACCAGCATGCAGCTTATGTGAGAAACTGACCGGCTGTATCGGTTCGTAACCGAATTGATCGCCCCAAACACTGAACGTACCCGTTTGCCATACAAAGAACGCACCTATGACGGTTATCAAGATCGACAGAATCTTTAGTGTTCGTAAGCTCATAGATCACCTCGACGTGGGCGCCATATACTGTGCCCGAGTTTTTCGCCGATTCCAGTTCCAGATAACAACCTGATACGGGCGCCATAGATAAGTCAGCGGTATCGAAACCATATGGACAAGGCGCGAGAATGGAAATATCGCCACAAGCAAGAACGCATTGATGATGTGCAGTCTGATCACAAGCGGCATCGGCAGGATGGTTGCAGTGTCGGGTTGGAACAGGAACAGCGAGCGGAGATAAGGCACGGCGGACGCCACGAACCACGACGAACCCCACCGGTAGAAGAGCGCGGTATAAACACCGAGCACAACTTGCCCCAATAAAAGAATGAGCACAACCGTATCCACGGCGGAGGTAACAGAGCGAACGCGAGACGTTGTGATCCTACGCCACACGAGTCCAACGATGCCTACCAACGCCAACAAGCCAAAGACAAACCCGGTCGTTTCAAGAATGTACAAGCGTAATGGAACGCCGTTGAACCATAACACCTGCTTTGGAAAGAAAAACCCGATCACATGACCGGAGAGTGCCCCAATAATGCCCATATGCCACGGAACAGAACCGTAGAAGAGCTCGTCACCCTCCAAAAACTGTGAGGATAAACTCGAATACGAGAACTTATTCCTGACATATCGGTAGATCGACACCACCACAAGCAGGGTTACTGCGATGTATGGCAGAACGACGAATAGAAGATAGTCAAACATGGGCGTTACCTCGACTCTTAAAACATCTAACTCTCCGCGGCAGCGAGGGCCTGTTCTTCGATAGTTACCTCTTCAAGAGCCGCGAGCACGGCCTTGATTAGCTCCACGAACGGGTTCTGATCCTTAAATGCGGCAATTATCTTTTTTAGTCCGGGAATCAAGCAGTAGCCTGCGAGTGCGCCCCTCAATTCATCGTCATCGAGACGCACGAGCAGCCTGAGTAGAACCGGGAGGTAGTCAGGGAGCTGTCGCTCCTGTCCTAGTTCGAAAGCATTCTCCGCCTCCCGGAGATTTGCAAGAAATTCACCTCGCTTGTAGTCCTCACCAAAAAGGTGATAACCAATCTCCAAAGCACAATTTGGGTTCAGATCAAACGACTGTGCATATAGCTCCTGCAATTCGATTAGCGACATCGACTGTGTCGTCAAACAGAACCTGTCCAGATGGTGGAACGGTGCACCTTTGGTCAGCAGGGCATGCGACAGCTTGTTTATCCGTTCAGTCCAATCGTCTCCCGGATATTCGAGGATGTCGGCAAAGCTTGCCGGTAGGCGTGCGGAGTCCGTGGAAAGAACAAACCCCGCACTCTCCTCGCCTGAGGAGGGGGAGCTGTAATGTGACGGATCGGCAAGATGCCTTTCGCGAGTGATCTGTATAGTTTCGTCTCTCACAGCCTTATGCTCCTCTGACCGGGGCTTCGCGAAAGCCGAAGCCGGCCGAGCCTTTCTGTTCCCACATATTGTCGTCGAGCATTTGCATAGCTTCCTCACGATGCGATGGCGGAATCACAACACGCTCGTCCATAGTCGGCAACGACGTGAGACGGTAGATCGCTTCGGCCTCAGCCCCATCCATTCCGCACGCGGCGAGAGCTTCCTCTACGACTCCCTGGTCAACATCACCGACGGTTTCCAATCGCTTGAACATTCGAACCGCGTATTGTTTTCGGAGAGCATAGCTTACGTGCTGGGTATTTCCGGCAGCGAACAGGCTCGCGAGATACTGTATCGGCAGGCGGGCCTTGTCGATCGGGCTGAAGAGCTCCTCATTTGCCGCGTCATAAATACCGGCTTCCGTCTTGGCCATTACTGGCAATAGAGGCGGAACGTAAAACAACATCGGCAGGGTACGGAATTCCGGATGGAGCGGCAGGGCCAGCTTCCACTCTTTGACGTAGCGATACACCGGTGAGCGTTCAATCGCCTCGAGAGTCCGTTCATCGATACCGTTCTCTTTGGCTTTCGCCCGTACCACCGGATCGCGTGGGTCGAGTATCAGGTCACGATGAGCGTCAACAAGGCTACTGTCGTCCACTTTCAGGGAATCAACGAGCTTGTCCGCGTCATAGAGTAGTCCGCCAAGATAGCGGATGCGTCCGACGCACGAATGAAAGCAAGCAGGTGCCTGTCCAGTCTCAAGGCGTGGAAAGCACAGGATGCACTTCTCGCTCTTACCCGTTGACCAGTTGTAATATGTCTTTTTGTAAGGGCAGGCCGAGACGCACATGCGCCACCCGCGACAGACTTCCTGGTTGATCAGCACAACACCGTCCTCGCCCCGTTTGTAGATCGCACCCGATGGACAAGCCGCGACACAGCCCGGATTCAGACAATGATTACAGATCCGAGGCAAGTAGAAGAAGACCAGGCGTTCGACATCAAAGAGTTCCTGTTGTTCTTCTGGCGTAAGGCCCTCAAGATTTGGATCATTTTTTGCATATACGGGCGACCCACCAAGGTCATCATCCCAGTTGGGCCCGGCCTCGATATCCATGAATTTACCGGTAACCATAGAGATCGGTCGCGCTGTGGGCTGATCCGCGCCCTCGGGAGAGTCGAAGAGGTCCTCATACTTGTAGGTGAACGGTTCATAGTAATCGTCCATTCGCGGAAGGGCCGGATTATGGAATATGTTCAGGAGCCGCGAGGAGCGGTTACCCATTTTCAGTTCTGGCTTACCGCCATTCTTTTTCTCCCACCCACCCTTGTATTTTTCCTGATCCTCCCATGCGGTCGGATAGCCAGTGCCAGGTTTGGTTTCGACGTTGTTCCACCACATGTATTCGGCACCTTTACGGTCGGTCCAAATATTCTTACAGGCAATCGAGCATGTGTGACAGCCGATGCACTTGTCCAGGTGGAACACCATTGAGATCTGTAGTCTGACGTCCATAATATTCTCCCTTCCCTACCAGTTCAGCTTTTCCAGCTTCTTGACCAGAATGAATGTGTCGCGGTTAACGCCTGTCGGCCCCCAATAGTTAAAGTGAAACGTATATTGGCCGTACCCGCCCATCATTAGGACTGGTTTCAAACGTACACGGGTCAGACTGTTGTGCCCTCCTGCCCGACGATTTCCGCGCATCGGTGATTTTGGTATGCTGATGGTCCTTTCTGGTGAGTGATACTGAATACAAACCCCGCGAGGAATGCGGGCACTGACCACGCAGCGAGTGCAGACTACACCATTGTCGTTGTACGCCTCGACCCAATCGTTATCGTTGAGGCCCATTTCAACGGCGTCCTGATCGTTGATCCACAGGGGTTCAATGCCGCGCGAGAGTGTCAGCATTCGGTGATTGTCATAATAGGTCGAGTGGATGTGCCATTTACCGTGAGGCGTCAGATAGTTCAAGGCAAGGGTTTTTTCTCCCTGGGGACTAAGCTTGATATCGCCAAAATCGGCCGGCTTCGGTGAAGGCTTGTAGGTAGGCAGGTTCTCTCCAAAGGCGACGTAGCCTTCGTGATCCTGATAGTAATGCTGCCTTCCGGTGAGCGTCCGCCACGGAACCATCCTTTCGTAGTTGTATGTGAATGGGGCATACGCTCGACCGTCACTCGTCAACCCGGACCAGATCGGGCTGTTGAGCAGGCGCCGCGGTTGAGCCTGTAGGTCCTTGTACGTAACGCGGGCGTCGCGCGACTTCTCAGCCAGATCGGCGAGCGGCAAACCGACTTTCTTTTCAATATATTCGTATGCTCGATAGGCCAATTCGCCGTTCGTCTCAGGCGCAAAAAGGAGGATCATATTTGCGGCCTCCTCAGCCCGTTTGAGCGATGGATATTTCTCATCGCCCCATTCAACAATCGGATACGAGCGAGAATTCACGACCTCGTCATAGACGTCAGCGATCTCATACTTGACGCCGTGAGCTCCCATGCCGTTATTGCGTGCCAGGGGGCCGAGCGAAATGAACTGGTTATATAGATTCGGATAACTCCGCTCGACAATTTTTAGGTGCGGCATTGACTTGCCGGGTATGGGCTCACACTCACCCTTTGACCAGTCTTTGATCTCCGGCTGCGTGATCTCATCGGGAGAGTCGTGAGACAATGGAACTGCGACGAGATCTTTGATGGGCGAGGGCAGATGCGTTTCCGCCATCTCGCTAACCTTTTTTGCAAGTCCGCGAAATATCTCCCAGTCACTGCGCGATTCCCACGCCGGCGGCACCGCTTCGGAAAGCGGATGGATGAACGAGTGAAGATCTGTCGAATTTAAGTCAGCCTTTTCATACCAGGTGGCAGCCGGAAGAACGATATCCGAATAGAGCGCCGATGTATCCATTCGGAAATTCAGATCGACGACGAGGTCCATCTTGCCCGGTGGCGGTTCGGCCTCAAACATGATGTCCTTGACCGAGCCTTCGGCGCACGGCTCAGAGATCTTGTTGTTGTGGGTTCCAAGATAATACTTCAAGAAGTACTCATGCCCTTTCGCGCTCGACATCAGTGCGTTGCCTCGCCAAATGAACCAAACGCGCGGAAAGTTCTCGGGCGCGGCGGGATTTTCAACGGAGAATCGCAGATTCTTCTCTTTCAGGTCAGTGACCACACGCCCGATGGTGCCCGCATCGTCGCGAACTCCGCTTGCGGAAGCTTCTTCGATCAATTCAGTATTTAGCTTGTCGAACTGCGGATAGAAAGGTAGCCAACCATTGCGTACAGCCTTGACCTGCACGTCAGCGGCGTGAATATGAGCGATCTGGCCCGTCTCGTCACTTACAGCCGTGTTATCGGGAACGGTGTGATATTCCTTAAATTCTCTTTCGTAGCGCCATTGCTCGCTCATGATGTAGTGCCATGAAGGAGCGTTCTGGAGTCGTGATGCCGGGACCCAGTCTTTGGCAAAGGCGACCGTTGACCATGGTGCAACGGGAGCAAGCTTCTCTTGGCCCACATAATGATTCAGGCCTCCACCGTTCTTACCGACACAACCGCACAACATCAGCGCTGTTATTGCTGAACGGTAGATCAAGTTGTTGTGGTACCAGTGATTGATCCCAGCACCAATGATGACCATGCATTTACCTTCGGTCTTCTCGGCTGTGATCGCCCACTCGCGAGCAAACTTGATCACAGTTTCGCGCCCGACACCGGAAAACTTCTCCTGCCACGCTGGTGTGTATGAATGGTCCTCGTCGTTGTAACCTTTGGGATAATCGCCGGCCAAGCCTCGGTCTACACCGAACTGTGCCATCAACAGATCGTAGATCGTCGTAACGAGTATATTTCCATCATCAGTCGCGATCGTCCGCGTTGGCACACCCCGTTTGAACAGGGCATCGGTTCCAAATTCACGAAAGATGACCTCCGTTGCCCCGCTGGGGTCATCGATCAGAGACAATTGTGGCAGTATCTCTTCACCATTTGCTGGGTCCTTGAACTCCAAGTTCCATCTTCCACCTTCCTTCTCCCACCGCTGTCCCACCGTCCCGCCGGGCATCCTCGGTCCGTTTGAAAGTTCGTCCCAAATAAGGAATTTCCAGTCGCCGTTCTCCTCGGCCTTGTAACGCGAAAGCCGATTAGCGCGAACGAGCCGGCCGGCCTCGTAGCCGTTCTCCGTCTTGACTAGTTCAATTAGGAATGGAGAATCAGTGTAGCGCTTAGAGTAATCGAGAAAATACGGCGTTTGCTTTTCATGGTGAAACTCTTTGAGGAGTACATGGTTCACGCCCTGCCAGAATGCCCCATCCTGGCCTGCGTGGACTGGTATCCATTGATCAGCATATTTTGAAACCTGACTGAAATCTGGGGCCAACACGACCATCTTGGTCCCGTTATGACGTGATTCAGCCGCAAAGTGACAGTCGGGGGTTCTGGTCATGTTGAGGTTCGAGCCCATGACCGCGATGAATTTTGAGTTATACCAGTCGGCACTCTCGCAGACGTCGGTCTGCTCGCCAAAGATCTCAGGCGAAGCGGGCGGCAGATCTGAGTACCAGTCATAGAAACTGAGGTTTACACCGCCGAGGAGTTGAAGGAACCGGGAACCTGCGGCGTAGGAGAGGAACGACATCGCAGGGATCGGCGAAAAGCCGAAGATGCGGTCGGATCCGTGTTTCTTAATTGTGTAGATCAACGAAGCGGCGATGATCTCATTGACCTCATCCCAGCTAGCCCGACGAAAACCGCCTTTGCCGCGGGCACGTTGATACCGGGCACGCGAATCCGGGTCCTCGACGATCGACGCCCACGCGTCCACCGGATCTGCATGCTTTTCTCGCGCCAGCCTCCAGAGATCTTGGAGGGCACCACGGAAATAAGGATACTTAACGCGAATTGGGCTATAGAGGTACCAGGAATAGGATATACCCCGCTGACAGCCGCGAGGTTCATACGGGGGTAAGCCGTCCTCGAGCAGCGGATAGTCCAGGGCCTGCATTTCCCAAGTGACAATTCCCTGTTTGACGTAGATGTTCCAACTGCATCCACCGGTGCAGTTGACGCCGTGTGTGCTGCGAACGATCTTGTCGTGCTGCCAACGATTTCGGTAGAATTCCTCCCAAGATCGTGTTTTTGGACTAATGAGATCCTTGATCCAATTCATATCTTTGCCCTCCGCACAAGCTGTTTCCTTACCCCGTGAGACCGCTTCCGCCAGAACAGATTCATGCCGATGAGTGCGAACGTCGTAATTCCGAAACCGAGGATCAAGAACCGAGGCTCAATGGTCGCGGCAGCTTGAGTAGGAACAACGCGTGCATTGGGGTTCATCTGCTTAAGATGCTGGAGGTATGCAAACATCTCGACGACCTCTTCGTCCGTGAGTTTTTGGTCTTTAAAAATAGTATTCATCGTCGGAAAGTTGGGATTCTGCAGGATCGTGATCAATTCCGGGTCACGGTACTTTATATTGACCGCCGTCAGATCGGGACCGAGCGTTCCGCCTCCTAACGCTCCGACGCCATTGACGCTGTGACACGAGTTGCAGGCAGCAGCGCCGTTGGCAAGTCTAACCTGGCCGGTAAAGAGCTTTTGTCCTGCCGGGATATCGTCAGGTACTATCTCCCGTGCCAATTTGGCTCCGGCCGGCACAAACATCTCGTTCTTGGTCGAAAGGTCTCTGATCAAGGTGATCAGAGCATCGAGTTCCTCAGGAGACAGCGACTGGTCTGGCATGATCGTCGGAGCAAATTTCTGAAAAAGGTCGGCTGCGACCGGATCTTTTCCTTTCATACTCACCGGAGACTTGGTGAATTCGGAAATCCATTCTTTTGTGCGTCGATCGGTTAAACCCTTGAGGTCCGGACCCTGTTTGTCACCGCCGCCGATGTTATGGCAGCTATAACATCGGCTCTCGAAGAGCTTTTGGCCGTCCGATTGTGCTCTCGCCTCACTCGTAAGATATGAAGTCGCGACCATGCATAACACAACAGCAAAGACGAGATGCCTCGCCGACGGTCGTTGCCAAACCCGATTTTTGTAGCTACGTACAAGCTTCATCGCTATGACCTCACGCGTTTCCGTATATCTCAATTTCATTTAATTGGCCCAGGCAGTGCCGTTTTCTTAGTGAATCCGCAATCTGAGCGATGGTCGTGGTTTCTAAAAGAGCAATATAGTCCTTCCGGATCTCTTGCCATTTCTCGTGCAGTGCACATGCTTCGGCAGGCCTGCAGAGTCCTAGTCCCAAGATGCACTCGTCGAAATATGGATCGGGTGCGAGTATTTGATTTACTTCCCAGACGGTGATCGTCCCGGGTTTTCGCGAGAGAGCGTATCCTCCGTGAACACCTTTGGTTGATCGAAGTAAGCGATGCCGACGCAGTTCGCCAAGGATCTTTCTCAGATATATCGGAGGAATCGACTCGGTATCGGCGATCTCATGGAGGCCACAAACCACCGAGTCGTCCTTCCCGGCAAGATATGTCAGGGCCTTGACTCCGTAACCAGTGGTTTTGGACAGGATCATTTGTGAAAGCCGAAAAAAAGTATATTTTTGTCCTGAATTATCTTTGACCGTGGATGAAAAATGGACAATGGTGGTTTAACATCATTTTTATAGTGGAGATGCAGGATGCGCTTTAGGAGTATCTGTGAACTGGTAAAGGGCACGGCTGACGCGGCTTTCGCTACGGACAGCGCGGGGCATGTCGTGGCTTGGAACGGGCCCGCCGAGGCATTGGTCGGCGTAAGTTCAAACGAGGCGCTTGGGCAACCGTGTCATCAGATCGTCAAAGGGATGGACGAATGCGGCATGGTTTGCTCTGAAAACTGTGCGATCAAGCAGGCGGCCAGTAAGCGGCACCCGGTTCATCATTTTGATCTTCGAGTCGAGACTCCTGAAGGAAAGCGATGGTGCAACATGTCCGTTATCATCGCCTACGAGAATGGCTCAAGGGAACCGTTCACGATCCATATCCTGCGCCTTATCGACGTACGAAAGAGACTGGAACTCATGGTGCGAGATTTCCTCGTTACTGAGGTCAAACTCCCTCAGGATGAGGCTGTCTCATTAATTCATCAAAGCCACTCCGCCCTTAGCGAGACCGAGTTGACACTCCGAGAACGAGAGATTCTCAAATTGGTCGGTGTGGGGAAAACGACCCGGACGATTGCCGAGAGTCTCCATATCAGCCCAAACACCGTGGACAACCATATTCAACATATTCTCAAAAAGCTCAATGCTCATTCGCGACTCGAGGCCGTTCGGCGTGCCGAATTGTCGGGTTTGATCTGAATCGAGATCATCGTCGTGCTTCTCGTCTAACGCATCGACGTCCATGTCCGATCAATAGCTTCTCCGTTACGTATGACCTGAGTCATATTCGCTGCCTTTGCGCCGCAGTATGGTATTTGCTCTGTGGCTTTGTAGTTCTGAAGGCTCGGTGAAACCGCTCTAGAGGCCGCATATCAGATTACGTGCGCATGCAGAACGATCACGCTCCGCGAAAGTCAGTGCAGCCGTCGGAGGCCGTGGCTTTCGGCGACGTGGCCCATATCGCGAAGAAGGTGGTTCCGAAGTCAAGAGTGGGCCGCTGGCGGGCTGGTGTACTTATCGCCCTAAATCTACTCATGATCGGCCACATCGTCCAATGGCGAATGATGGGCGAAACGGTCTCACCGATAGAGCCGGCTGAGGCAATGTATACGCTGCAGCGTGGAGCGATAAACGCAGGCCTCATCTTCTTTTCGCTAGCATTGCTGACAACGCTGGTTGCCGGTCGCTTTTTCTGTGGGTGGGCCTGTCATATGGGCTCGCTTCAGGATCTTTGCGCGTGGATCCTGCGAAAGCTCGGGCTTAAGCCTAAGCCGTTCCGATCACGGTTACTCGTTTGGATTCCGCTGCTTGCCGGCCTTTATATGTTCGTTTGGCCGACAGCATTGCGATACTTTACAAAGCCCAAGGCCGAGCCGCTGATCCCGCAATTTACGAATCAACTGATCACTACGGAGTTTTGGGCCACTTTCCCGCCGGTTGCGGTCGCGATCCCGTTCCTATTCATCTGTGGGTTCATGACCGTCTATTTTCTTGGTTCCAAAGGCTTTTGCACCTATGCGTGCCCGTATGGCGGGTTTTACAGCCTTATCGATAAGGTGTCCTTTGGCAAGATCCGCGTTACCGACGACTGCGACCAATGCGGCCACTGCACTGCCGTCTGCACCTCAAATGTGCGAGTTCACACCGAGGTGAAGCGTTTTGGAATGGTCGTCGATCCGAACTGCCACCGAGGTATGGACTGCGTCAGCGTCTGCCCTCAGGATGCTCTCTACTTCGGATTCGGCAAGCCGGCGATCAGCGGGCCCGGTCCAAGCCGATTGAAGCAAGCATACTCTCTTACTTGGACGGAAGAGATAGTCGCGGCCGGCGTGTTCGGAGCAAGCTGCATCGCCGTTTGGGGTGTTTACCAACTTGTTCCGATGCTGATGGCACTTGGGATCGCTCTGGTCACCACTTATCTCGTGCTGCGAACCTTCAGGCTGCTCCAGGTTAGCGATGCTTCTTTCTATCGCTACAGCTTAAAGGCGTCGGGAGCGATAACCAAGGCCGGATGGCTTTTCCTCGCGTTTGCCGCCGTATGGACCGGCCTGAATATACACAGTGGATGGATCCACTACAACGAGCGGGGTGGTACCAACGCCTTTGAGACCATTAGGGTCCCCGATGAACTGGCCCTCGCCGAGGCCGATCCCCGGCAATGGCTTTCTGCTGCCGATCAACAGGCCGTGGCCGACGGCAGAGGCTACTTTGACCGAGCGGCCGCGGGCGGTCTCTTTGTAAACAAAGAGTCGATCTCAAAGCGGGCATGGCTCGAATATCTGTCCGGCGATGCGACAAGGGCTGTCGAACTCTTGGCTTTGTCGGCTGATCGGCTTTCCGGCCGGGAAAAGGCCCTGATCCTTCATTATCGCGGATCGATCCTTAATCGTCTCGGCCGGCCCGAAGAGGCATTGGCGGATCTCGTTCAGGCTCTATCGAAGCGTCCCGATATGGCGGTCGCCCGCGAAGAAAAGGGCGAGGCCCTGTGGCGGCTTGGCCAAAAGCAGGCCGCCGTGGAGGAGTGGAACTCGGCGATCAAATCTAATGAGGGTTTGGTTCTGGCTCACTTAATGCTCGCCGGAGCCGCATCTGCGGCGGGTGACGAGGAGAAAGCAGGCGTTCACCAGCGAAATGCTGCCGGCAAAATGCCAAACGATCCTTATTTTCACTGGATGCTTGGCCTGCGTCTCAACAACCTCGAGATGAAGGAGCTCGCAAATGCCGAGTTTCAACAAGCGATCCGCCTCGACCCAAAGTTCCGCTCACACATGAATGCGGCCCTATAAGTCCGGAGTGTCTTAGAGTGTCAAAGATCTAGCGAAAATCGTGTGACACGACCTCGGTTGATATCTCATTGACCGACGTGAAGTGCAGAGCCTTTAGCATTCCGCGCTCCTCAAATATACCTCGAATAATCAGAAAATCGTTCGTGTTGATCACCGAGCGGTATTGCTCGAATTTGTCAGGCATTACGACGAAGTTGGAAAAGCCCGTTTCGTCCTCGAGGGTGATAAAGACGACATTGTTCGCCGTCATCGGCCGTTGGCGGATGATGACCGCACCTGCAACCGATGCGACCTGATTCTTTTTCAGGTCAAGCGACTGAACTGCAGTAATAACGCCCCGACGCGTCATCTCGTCCCGAACGAATGCCATCGGATGCTTGCCGATCGAGATGCCGGTCTTTCTCAGATCGGCGTCCACGAGGTCGATGCCCTCCATGCGAGTGAGGAATGCGGGTGTCGTGTCAGTAGCCCGACCGTGAGGGAGGGCGCCGCTGCAGTGCCCTTCATCGTAGTCGATCAGTTGCACCCCAACTCCCTTGATCTGATCGGCGCCCTCCCTAACGGTCGGGCTACGGACACTGTTGCCCTCGAACAGCGGCCCTTCTGGTCGTATGGCCAATTCCGATTGCCACAGAGCCTCGCGGCGGTGGACAGTGTTGTCAAAATTGAGCGCACCGGCAATGCTGAGAGCACGGATCTCTTTCTTGTTGATCTCGGGGACACGTTCGACGAGGTCGGCGATAGAGGTATACCATCCGCACCGGCATTGCGGCTCTGCCGCTCTATTTGCGGAAAAGCTATGCTTTTCCGAAGGCTGACGGTTCGTTGGAAGCGGCGGCATAGCCGCAAAAGAGTTAGTACTGCCGCCGGCGAAGCAAGCTTCGCCGCAAATAGAGCGGCCAAGCCGCGAAGGAGCCCGACGTTCCTCGACGACCTTATTTCCTATCTCCTCTCTTAATCCTCGTACAAACTTTAGGCCGACGCGAACGCGCAGGTCACGGTCTTCGGATGGAACTGGCTGCCCGCTTACGCAGGCGGTTCCGACTTCTTCGACCTTGAATAAATAGTCTGACCGGTTGATATCCAGCGGCAGGAAGTGCAAGCCGTGCCGCTGCGCGTCTTTGACGAGCGTTGCGGCGGAGTAGAAGCCGAGCGGATAGTTATTCAGCATCGCGGCCATAAAGCAGGCTCGATAGTGAATTATGAAATATGCTGAGGCATAGGACAGCAGAGCAAAGCTGTAGGCGTGCGATTCGGGAAAACCGTAGTTGGAAAAGGCTTTTACATAATCGACGATCTGTTCCTGAACCTCTTTAGAAATACCGTTTTTGGTCATTCCGGCCCGCAGATTCCGGCCGATCTTCTCTAACTTGATATCCGGTCGCTTAAAGCCCATCGCCCGCCGCAGTTCCTCGGCCTCGGAGCCCGTAAAACCGGCGATATCCATTGCCATCTTGAGTAATTGCTCCTGAAATAAAGGCACACCCATAGTGCGTTCGAGCACGGGTTTTAGCGATTCGTGCGGATATGTGACCGGCTCCAGGCCCTGCCGACGCTTGATATATGAATGCAGCATATGCCCGACGATCGGGCCCGGCCGAATGATCGCGACCTGGACAACGATGTCGTAGAAGTTCGCCGGCTTTGACTTAGGCAAGAACGCGATCTGCGCGCGACTCTCGACCTGAAACATACCGACCGTGTCGCCTTTTTGCAGGGCTTCGTAAACCGCAGGGTCATTGTGCGGTATGCGGTAAAGGTCGAGGTCGCGGCCGTGGTGTTCCTTGACGAGCGTGATCGTGTCGCGCAAGACGGCCATCATGCCGAGCCCCAACAGATCGATCTTGACGATCTTTAGAGCCTCACAATCGTCCTTGTCCCATTGAATGATCGAACGGTCCACCATCGATGCCGGCTCGATCGGGACGATTCCGTCGAGACGATTGAGCGACACGACCATGCCGCCTGAGTGCTGGCCGAGATGACGCGGAAAATCGAGGATTCGCTGATACATCTCGGCAAATTTGCGTAATGTTTGATTTGTTGTCGGGTCAAAGCCCGCCTCCTTTAGCCGATGATCCAGTTCATTGCCCTTGAACGTCTCATAATGCGAATTGAGTTTTGAGAGCCTGGTGAGCACGTCATCACCAAAGCCAAACGTCTTGCCGACCTCGCGGACGGCCGATTTCCCGCGATAGCAGATCACATTCGCCGTCATCGCTGAGCTGCGGCGGCCGTATTTGTTGTAAACGTGTTGGATAACGCTCTCACGGTCGTCGCCCGACGGCAGATCGATGTCGATATCGGGATATTGCTCGTATTTTTCAGACAGGAAGCGTTCAAACAACAGTTTGTTGCCGATCGGCTCGACGGCCGTAATGCCGAGTGCATAGCAGACGACCGAATTTGCCGCCGAGCCTCGGCCTTGCGACAGGATCTTGTTCTCTTTACAAAAATCCGAAATATCACAGACCGTCAGGAAATAACCCGCGAGTTTTTTCATCTCGATCACGCGAAATTCCTTTTCGAGCCGAGCCTGCACCTGTGATCTCAAATGCCATGTCTTGTCGCGATACCGTTCGAATGAGCGTGCGATGGCCTTTTCACGCAGCACGGCATCGGCCGTTTCGCCGGCGGGCACAGGATAATCAGGAAAGTTGTAGGACAGCTCATCCATCGAGAAATCGATACGTGAGACGATCTCGTTCGTGACTTCGACAGTTTCAGGCATGTCGGCAAACAGCCGCAGCATCTGCTGCTCGTTTTTGAGATACCGCTCGCTGTTCTCGCTTAGTAATTTGCCCGCCTCGTATATCGTCGTGTGATTCTTTATGCAGGTAAAAACGTCATAAAGCTCGCGGTCATGCTCGTCGGCGTAATACGCTCCGTTACTCGCAAAAATGGGCAGTCGCAGCTTGTGCGCGTAGCCGAGGAGCGTTTGATTGATATGCTCTTCGTGACGAAGATGATGCCGCTGCAATTCGACATAAAGCCGCTTTTCAAACACATAGTTGAGCCACGCAAGGTCGGTGAGTCCGAGGCCTTGTTTGACGCTGTTGTGGATAAAACCATCGGCTCCGCCTGTGAAGCACAGCAGGCCCGTAGAGTGCTGTTCGATATCATCCCGCGTCGCAAAATGTTCTCCCTTCTTATGCCGCAGTTTGATCGTCGTGATGAGTTTGCTCAGATTCTGATACCCATTGAGATCGACAGGGATCAGCGGAAGCAGGCTGCCGTCGTCCATCGTGATCTCGGCGCCGATGATCGGCTTGATCCCATGTTCCTTCGCCTCGAAATGAAATCGCACGGCCCCGGCGACCGTGTCTCGGTCGAGCAGAGCGACGGCCGGAATTCCCAACTCAGCGGCGCATGTCACTAATCTCTGCGGCTGCGAGCCGCAGGATAGAAAGCTGAACGCCGAGCGTGTGTGGAGTTCAGAGAACATGCGTTAAATAGTTGATAAACAAGCTGTTAGGCAAATAATGTCTGTTTCAGCGTTTCGCCTTGTTTCAAACTGCTTTGAAACACCAGAAGTGATTGTGTATAAATGAGTTAAGTGCATTATTTAGGCCGTGTTTCAGAATTTCGCGCAAAAAAAACCTCTCAGTCATATTCACCCGTCAAAAACCACTCATCCTTTGCCTTGCAGAGACGATAGATACCTTGGTTTTCTACCTCAATGTCCCATTCGAGCGTTCGCCACGGCTGGTCCCACCAGCGTGAATTCCCTTTCCACACACCACTGCAATTGACGATATGCGCGGCAAATTGGCGTGTTTTGACGAATATCAGTCGGCGATCACGCACCAACACCTCGGCTCGGATAGGCGGGCGATAATAATTAAAAGTGATGATGGGTTTTAATGGCTCTGTCTCTTGCGGCTCGGCCGCTCTATTTGCGGACGGTTGAGGCGTTCCCTCAACACTGGCCCGCTTTGGGGCCAGAACGCTCTGCTTTTCCGAGGGCTGCTTAATATTTCTTGCGGCTATGCCGCCGCTCTCGTGGCACGGCGGCATAGCCGCGAAAGAAGTAGCATGCTTCCGGAAAAGCGGAGCGTTCTGGCCCCAAAGCGGGCCAGTGTTGAGGGAACGCCTCAACCGTCCGCAAATAGAGCGGCCGAGCGGCGTTTCTCCACTTCGTTTGCTTAAAATATCTGTGCTGACATCAGGAATTGCTTCGGCATCCAGCGTAAACGGCTCCGCCGCACGTTGATCGAGCAGCACGGGCACGCCGACATTGTCTTCGCCGACGAGCTTTCGTAATTTATTGACCGTCAACAACAGGCTTTCGGATTCGGGCCGCGAGGCGGCGTAAAGACCGCGCTGATCGGGCCGCGGACGTGTGAAATGAGCCACAACATTGACAGCCGTGATCAGTTCTTCGGGTGGATCGAGCGCGGCACGGAGGTTTATCAGCTTGAGCCAAAAAGAGCGTTCGAGTGTCGGGAATGAGGTCTTTATCTCGTAAGTTTTCTCGGTCTTGTTCCTGAGCCTGAACTTGAGATCGAGATGTTCGGTGCTGAATCCGGCGTGCTCGACCTGTGCAAACAGCCGTTCGAGCCCGTGATTGAGGAGGAAGATCAACTGCTCAAAATCCTCAACCGGATTGTCCAGCTCAAAACTCCAGGACACACGATTCTCTTTGATATTTGACGTAATGAGCGAACGGCCTTTTTGCTCGAGCACATCGATGACATCGGTGAACTGCCGGCCGTATCGCCCGACAAGCTCGTCGTGCGGCACGGCAAGCAGATCGCCGGCCGTGTGTAAACCTAACTCGTTAAAGACGTTAAGCGTATCCTGCTCGATTGCGAGTTCCTTTAATGGCAGCTGCAAAAATTTGTCGGGCGTATTCAGAGTGTAATCTTCATTTTGCTTCCCGCTTTGCCGGGCCAGCAAAATTGCCGTATCGACCGTATCGGCCACGGCGACGCAGCCCGAGACATTTGCAGCCTCCATCTCGGCCAGAATGCGTTGTTCGACGCGATCACGTTTGCCTATCAGCCGCTCAAGGCCACTGATATCGAATACGATGCCGTCGTCGATCGTTTGGATGGCGTATGCGAACTGCCTCGCCACACCGACCAAAGCCGGGCGATTGCTTGATGAAATTATGCAACTATACAAGCGTGACATTCTTATGAGTTGCCTCCAGCTTTAGCTGGAGGTCAGCGATCTCTCTAGATTCCCGGCTTTAGCCGAATCTTTGGGCTAAAGCCCGACGTCAGGTAGCCATTTACCTCCACCTAAAGGTGGAGGTAATTCATAAGGACTAAACTTCCGAATAATCCATCTCGATCCTTGCCTTAAGCGGCCCAAGGATCTCATTCCGCGAATAAAGATCGAGGTGGAATTCACGCAGCAGCTTGAAATTCCCTGTTCCCGACCAAAGCGTGTTTGTGCGTGATGTTGTGAACGATCGCTGCGATGCCGAGCCGGTCAAATGTTCGCCCGCCGTGACGAACAGAACGGTCGGTGTTTCTTTGATACGGGTGCGAAAGCGGAACCAATAGGTCTTTGGGACCATTCTCAAAGTGCGTTCCGACAGGCCGCTCAAATTGAGCCAGATCGCCCCGAAGCCTTTTGCCTGCACCAGATGATCGGCGGCCATAAAGGCCTTTTCGACATTGCCGCCGCAGCGTATCCAAAGCAGATTATCGAGGCGGACGCCGGCCAAAACGGCCATTGTCGGGTCAAATCCGCCGCAGGCATCCACGGCGGCACAGACCTCGCCCTCGGCGGTGAGTTTTGCCAGGAGCGAGAGCGCGAGGCTGGTCTTTCCCGTACTCGGCCCGCCCGAGACTTCGGTTATCGCACCGCGAACAATGGCCAGTCCGTGCCCGTCGAGCGATATCTCGTCCCAATGCCGCTGTTCCTGCTGTAATTGAGAGGCGCTTTTTACGAGTGTCAGTTGGGCCGGCATATATTACGCAACAAATGTTGCATCATTGCAACATATTGAATAGAATAGCCCGTCTGCCGGGATAACGCAAGCATTCATCTGTGAAATGAGTAGAATTTTTGCAGAAGACGGCTAGCGGCCCGACTCGTCTGAGCTTTTGTTGCCGTTGGACATGTAAAACATCTCTTCCGCCGGCCTGAGAGGCCTGCCTAACCACAACGGCCGCCGCAAACCGTCAGGGCCGGGAGCGGGACGAGTCATTGCAAGCCATTCTTTGTAGATCTCGAATGATCTGTTGGTATCGACAAAGACATCGCCGTGCTCGTCGCCTTCTTTAGCACTCTCGACGGTCACTTTCTGATGCCAGCAGTGCATTCCGCTAACCGGATCGGGATGAACGGGGAAAGTGATATTCTGATGCACGCCGCCGTCGGTCCAGAAGATGCGTGATGTGTCGGGGTCGGCGCTCTTGTAGGGGCCGATGCCCTCGACGACGTGCATCTTCCATTTGCCCGGCTCTTCCTCGTAAACCTTGACCTGATTAGTGGACCAGCGATTAGAAGCCGCGTCCTGTTTCCGTCGCCAGCGGCCGATGTGGTGCGAGCATGCGACGACCTGCGGCCGCATTCCTTCGGTCACCCACGCTCGATTCACAAAATAGCCAATATCTGTCGATATTCGCACAAGATCGCCCGTCTTGATACCGAGTCGTTCGCCGTCTGACGTGTGCATCCATAGCGGATTGCGATTTGATATTTCGGCAAGGTATTTCGCCTGGCCGCTTCGTGTGTGAATTAACGTTGGCAGACGAAATGTCGGCACGAGCACCATCTCGTTCTCGTTGAAGTTGTCGGTGTGGATGTGGCTCTTGACGTAAGTCGGAAAAGCATATTCCGGCCAGCCCCAATCGACTGTGGTTTTTGAGAACAGTTCCTGTTTCTTTGAGGGCGAATTAAAGCCTACTCGCGCCGTGCCGTCAACGATAGCGGCAACAACCTTCCCATTTTTTCTCACCTCGCCGCGCCCAGTGTCGATCTCGCCGTCAGCTATCTGCGATTCAGGTGCGAGATCCATATGTTTTTCGAGCACAGTCTGCTCCACCTCGAACGCGCCGTATTTGCGCATGTAATCGAGCGGTGACAGTCCTTCTTTGGCTGCCACTTCAGGAAGGCCTTTTACGTTCTCGAAGATGAACTGGTAATACTCGTCGATCGTGATCTTCTCGCCCGGCCGATAGGGCGACATAAAGTGCTGCCTTATGCCAAGCTCGCCGTCCGGGTCGATCCGCCACGAGAGTTCGAACCAGAATTCGTCCTCTTCCCAGACCTCGCCGGGATTGGTCTCGTAGGTGTATTGGGTCTCGCGGCCTTGTCGTCGCGCAGCCTCACGCAGAACCGGCTGACGATAACTGATCCACATTCCTGAGTGTGTTTCGTAACTCGTCAAGTCATGTCGTTCGCTGCCATGGCCCATCGGCAGGACGTAATCGGCGAAATAGGCGGTTTCGTTCCATGTCGGTGTAAGTGCACAGTGCAGCTCGACCTTAGACTCGTCCGAAAGGGCCTCGATCCAACTAAAGCCGTCCGGATACGTCCAGACGGGATTGAATACCCGCGTAAAATAGGCGGCGAGCTTACCTCTTCCCTCTTTGAGAAAATGCGGCAGCAGAAAGCTCATTTCGTAATGAGCGAGCGGATATTCGTCGGGGAAATGCAGCTCGTTCCAAAACTTCTGCGCAGGTGGCGTCGCGTAGCTCGCGGGCTTAAATTTGCCCCAGGCAGAGGGCGATGTGCCGCCCTCTGTGCCGACCGCGCCGACCAGAACACTCAGAAAATGTATGCACCTTGCCACGGCCCAGCCGCCGAGGTTACCGGCTCCGGCGCTTCGCCAGTTGTGGCACGAGAAGCGCGTTCCGGCCTTCCCGATCTGCCGCGCGATCTCGATGATCGTGTCGGCGGGGACGCCGCTTTCTTGTTCGGCGAACTCGGGGGTATACGCCGCGTAAAACCTTTCCAACTCGGCGATGAACTCTTCAAAATGGGACTCATGGGACCCATGGGACGTATTGGTCGCATTCTCCTTGCGAAGCTCAGTCAGTGAATCCTGCCAATTCACCCAGTCCCGCAAGAACTTCTCGTTATACAACCGCTCTCGGATTATCACCGAAGCCATCGCGAGCAAGACCGCGGCCTCGCTGCCCGGATACGTCGCCATCCAATAGTCGGCCATCGAGGCGGTATTAGACAATCTCGTGTCCATGACGGCGAGCTTGGCGCCGTTCATCATTCCCTCGATGATGCGTTGGGCGTGCGGGTTGAAGTAGTGGCCCGACTCGAGGTGCGAAGAGATCAACAAAATAAACCGCGCATTCGCATGATCCGGCGAAGGCCTGTCGTAGCCCTGCCATATCGCGTAGCCGAACCTCGCACCCGCCGAGCAGATATTCGTATGGCTGTTGTGCCCGTCGACGCCCCACGCCTGCAGCACGCGGTCGATAAAGCCCTCGTGCCCCGGCCGCCCGACGTGATAGACGACCTCATTGCGGCGGTCCTCGACGAGCGCGTTTCTGATTCGCCCCGCAATGTCGTCGAGCGCCTCGTCCCACGTCACGCGTTCCCAATCGCCGTCGCCGCGTTTCCCTTTTCGCCGCATCGGATAAAGTATGCGGTCCTGGTCGTTTATCTGATTGATCGTCGCCGGCCCTTTCGCACAGTTCCGCCCGCGGCTGCCGGGATGATACGGATTGCCCTCGAATTTGCGCACCCGCGAACTTTGCTTGTCCACATACGCGAGCAGTCCGCAGCCCGCCTCGCAGTTAAAACACGTCGTCGGCACGATCTGGTATTCACGCTTCTCACGCCGCTGCCCGCTCGTCGCCTCATACTCGACCCAATCGTCCCACCTCTCCGGCGGCGGATAATCCGTCAAATTCCCCGCCTCCCGAATCGGCGGAATATCATCTGTCTCTTCCGAATGAAGGTTCGGTATCAAGTGAAGCGTCTCCGCCAGCCGTTCGATGAATGATGGTGTGTGTTTCATGACTGGAGCGCAGGCGTCCCGCCTGCCATGAGCGTTGCGTCAACGCGAAGATGCGCGTTCGGCAGCGCTGCTAAATGGCCAATCCTCGGGCCGCAAACATAACCCCGCTTTGACCGGATTATTCTCGATGTATCGGACGACACTCAAAAAGTGCCTTTGATTGCGAATATATCGATCAAACGATTCCGGCTGCCAGAATTGGCCCGTTCTTTCCAATATCTTGTTCGCTTCATGTGCAGTATAAGATTTGATCGAGTGCATTATCGAGTCCAATTCAACATCGCGGAGAGGCCTGAGGAGAATATGCACGTGGTTTGGCATTATTACCCAAGCGATCAACTCATACTTTTTGCCTGCGTGGAAGAACAAGCCATCGCGAAGCATTTTCGCAACGTCTTCGCGCTTGAGCCAGCAACTTCCATATCCCGCATCAAGATACCTCTCGACTTTTCTGCGAAATCCAGCCTCTCCGTCGTTACCCGCGATCTGGGCTCGCCACTTATCGAGGAGTTCGCCAGGCATAGAGTCAAAGAGGCGAAAAGTAATAAATTGTGGGATCTCACCACCATCGAAATGGGGTAGATAGCCTCGACCGGTCCAGCCATGTCTGGACTTGAGGCCCTTTGGTTGATAATTGTAGTTGCCTTTTACATGCATCGTATTACGACGCTTCGCGCCGTTGCAGGCGGGACGCCTGCGCTCCAGTCAACTCAACGGCACCAGTTGTGGGGCTTTGACCCAAATATGCTCTCCAAAATACAACCCAATCAGGACCAACACACCTGCCGGAACCGCGACAACATCAGGCCCGAAGATAAACATCAGAAGCGGCAGGACGTGGCCCATTAGGATCGTGCCGAGCCAGAACTGGGGGCTGAACTGGCCGCGGGTGATCATTTTGGCGACGGTGGCGGCGTGGTTGGTGGCGTGGGTTGTCATTAGTTCAAGCGCGATCGTTATCAGGTTGATGATGATCAACGTCGTGGCAATGATCGCCAGCGAAGATGCGGGCAAGGGTGCCCGCGTTCCGACGAAGGGGGCGGCGATCATGAACACAGCGACACCCGCCATCAGGCTGTGAAGCAGCATATGCAGCCCTAGCATCGGCGATTGCCAGAAGTCACGGCCCTTGGCCTGGGCGAAAAGGAACGCGGTGTAAACGGCAGTGAGCAATGCGAATATGACGCCGATCGGTTCGATGACGCTGAGCGGGGTTTGCCAGCCGAAATAGTTTGCCGCGAGCCACGCCGTGAGCAGGCCGCCGTAAACGGTGATGATATAGCCACCACGCGTGAGCCACGAATTCCATTGCGGCCGCAGAAGAACGTAAAGAAAGCGCTCTGGCCGGCCTAGATCTTTTGTGAGCAGGCCGCCGGTGATCGCAAGAAAGACGAGCGCTACGATCGTGCCGACAAGCTTTGCCTGAGGCGGCACTTCGGTAAAAAAGCCAGCGGCGACTGGGACAATGAACGCACCGGCGGCGATCGCCTTTGTCCAGACATAGGCTGAGACCTCCCAGCCCCATAGGACGCCTTTGTTGGGGGCGTCGTAAACGCGGCGGGGTTTCGACTGGACCGCAGGCGTCCCGCCTGCTAACTCGCGGAGGATGTCGCGGCGGTCGTTGTCGGCGGCGCGTTGGATCTGGACCGGGGCACGGACGCTGGTGCGGCGCGGGGCAGGCGAGACGCCTGCGGTCCAGTCATTTGCATGACCGTTGCCAGCGTGGTGGCCAACTCCTGAACGCTGGCTACTCCACATGTAGTCGCTGTCGGGATGCGCGGCGGTCGGGTCGAGCGAGGCTTTGTCACCGTCGATGTAGAAGAGTCTTGGGTTGGTTCCCTTTTCGGGTTTGCGGACCGTGACGGTTTCGCGTGCGAGGATCTGCGAGATCTCGGACGCAGGATTGTCCATATCGCCCGAAATGATCGCGTGTTCGGGGCAGACGTTGACGCAGGCGGGTTCGAGACCGATGTCGACGCGGTGCGTGCAGTAATTGCATTTGGCCGACGTGTGATCGTCGGGGTGCATATAGATGGCGTCATATGGGCAGGCCTGCGTGCAAGCTTTGCAGCCGATGCAGCGGCGGTCGTCGAAATCGACGATGCCGTCCTTGCGAGTGAACAACGCCGTAACCGGACAGATCTCGACGCACGGCGCGTCTGCGCAGTGATTGCAACGCATCACGCTGAATAGCCGTCGCGTATCGGGAAACGTGCCCTTCTCGATGTATTTGACCCACGTGCGGTTAACGCCGACCGGCACCTCGTGCTCGGCCTTGCACGCGACGGTGCACGCGTGGCACCCGATACACTTTCGGTTGTCGATAATAAAGCCGTAGTTCATTCAGAACGAAGAGTTACCACGAAACACAAAAAGGACCTTCGGTTGAGTTATGACCTACGTCATTTTACACATTCGGTGGCCTGAGCGACACTGGCATTTATGCATAATGTTGACATTGAACTGGTCGATATGACGCTGGATGTAATGAAATTTGCCATCCAGCGGATCACGAATGCCGACCCGCCGCTTGGTATGCCGAGGACCGAGGACGAACTCAAGGCGGACTGCGGAGATACCATCACGCCGGAGGGTATCACGGGCGAGAAGGCGTTCAAGCTGTTTCGCGAGGTGTTGCTGCCGGCAAGCATATCGATCGACCACCCACGGCATTTGGCGTTCGTCCCCGCCGCACCGAGCCGGGCAGCGGTGATGTTTGACCTCGTGACCTCAGCGGCCAGCGTCCATGGCGCGTTCTGGCTCGAGGGAGCGGGCTGCATCTTTGCCGAGAACGAGGCGATGAGGTGGCTGGTATCGCTGACCGGATTGCCCGAGGGCTCATTCGGAGTGTTCACAAGCGGCGGTACCGAAGCCAATCTCTCCGCCATTGTGGCGGCGCGAGAGGCGTGGCGAGAGCGACAGCCCGCCGCCGGGCTAAAACAGGGACTGATCCTCGCATCATCCGGCGCCCATTCTTCTGTGCGGGCCATGGCACGTGTGGTCGATGCGGAGTTGCTCACTGTCCCGACGGAGGACCGGTTTGAGGGTAAAATGCTAAGGGATGCACTCGATGGCCTGAGCAAGGAAGACCGTGACCGCCTGTTCGCCGTCGTCGCTACGGCCGGGACCACGAATGCCGGGATCATAGATGAACTTGAAAACATCGGACGGATATGCCGTGAAGAAGGGATCTGGTTCCATGTGGACGCTGCGTACGGCGGAGGGGCCCTGGCGTCGCCAAAGCTGCGGCCGCTGTTCAAGGGGATCGAGCTTGCTGACAGCGTCACGATCGACCCTCACAAATGGCTCTTTTCACCCTATGACTGCGGCACGATCATCTATCGCGACCCCGAGATCGCTCGACGTGCGCATGCTCAGAGCGGATCGTATCTGGATATCTTTTACGATAAGGCGTATCAGGGATTTAATCCCGCGGACTATCAGATCCAACTCACAAGGCGCGTGCGCGGCCTGCCGCTGTGGTTCTCGCTTGCGATGCACGGCACCGACCGCTACGCTCGCGCCGTAGAGGACGGCGTTCAGTTAGCTCGAACTGCGGCCGAAATGATAGAGGAGGCCGGCCATCTCGAACTCGTTCGCGAACCGAGCCTATCGTGTGTGCTATTTCGACGCATAGGCTGGAAGCACGAAGATTATGTTGCATGGACGCTCAAGAACCACCGCGACGGGTTGGCGCTGGTCGCTCCGACGAAATGGTCGGTGAGAGGTCTTGAAGAATCGGTCGCGCGGTTCTGCTTTATTAACTCTGACACCACCGAAGATGACATCCGGCAGATACTCGCGACGATAGAATAGGCCGCGAGAACAATGTCAGGCCGATTTCAGCGTGGCTCGGAGATGAACATCGGCAACGGCGGCCCGCTTGCCTGGACGGCCCGATGGTGCTTCGCTGATGTGCTCCAGATGCTCTGCATGGGCCAGGCTGGGCAGGACACACATCATGCCGATAAAGATGAGGCTAAATGCGAGGAAGCCGACTGCAACGACGGCAATAGGCGTCATAGCTCCTGCAAGCCAGGTGATAAGGGCCGCAAACGCGGCGAGAACGCAAATCGCGAAATAGGATCTTGGTGACATTAGTTGGGTCTCCACATTAAGCTTGGTCGTGCACGCTTGACAACTCTTCTAGAAACTAGCAATCGGCGTGCCTCTTACAGGCGTCACCAATAATGGGATCGAGACTTTGCACACGGTATTTATCGGCGCGAAAAACCACGCAAGATCCCTGTAGTTTACGTAATTTCTCGCGCGTAGCCGCACGTCACTTGGCGGGTGGCACGGTGGATCATTGGGAATAGAATTTGCATTGAACCATGGCGGAGCGGCAACAAACGGAGGTTGAAAATGAGAATACTGATAGCGACTGACGGTTCGGATTATAGCAAGGCAGCCATCAAAGCAGCGTGTCAAGACCTGATCCGGCCAGAGAGTTCGGAGGTCTTGGTCGTCTCCTCATTTGAGGACGCGCCCCCGATCACGGCAGAACCTTTCGCGATCTCGGCTGAATACTATCAGAAGATCGAGCAGGCGGTCATGGATCAATGCAAGACCTTTGTCGAGGAAGCAAAGCAGATGATCGAGAGCCACTTCCGGCCCGTTGAATTTCCGCTTGCAACAGAAGTACTCCGAGGCTCACCTGACCATCAGATCGTAGAAAAGGCTAAAGAATGGGGAGCCGATGTGATCGTCGTCGGTTCGCACGGCCGCGGTTTCTGGGGACGCCTGCTGGGGTCGGTGTCTGATGGTGTTGTCCACCACGCGCCGTGTTCAGTTTTTGTGGTCAGAAAATAGTGGTCATCGCTTCGCGAAGATGCGGCCGAAACATTCGATCAATGCTCTGGCCGAGTAGGGCTTAAGAAGCGTGTCATCAACGCCGAGAGATGCGAGTTCAGCCGCCTGCGTTTCCGTGATCAAGCCGCTCATGACAATGATCTTAAGGCTGGGGCTCAACTGCCGAAGCTGTCCTATCAAGGCCAGGCCGTCCATCCGCGCCATCGCGAGGTCGGTCAGAACGGCGGCAATCGGCGTCGCATTCTCTCGGAAGATCTGCAGCGCGTCGGCTCCGTTTCCTGCCTTCAGCGTGCGATAACCAAACTTTGCAAGCGTAGCCTCGGCGACTGCGCGAATATTCGGCTCATCGTCAACGACGAGGATCAGTTCTCCGTTACCTTGCGGAAGTATATCGGCTACGGTGCTCTCATCAATGTCGCTTTGGGCCTCGGCTGACGGGAGATAGATCGAAAAGCGGGTTCCGCTCCCCGGCTCGCTCTCAACGCCGATAAATCCATCATGGCTTGTGACGATAGTCATAGCAGTCGCAAGTCCTAGTCCGGTTCCCTTACCGATGTCCTTTGTCGTAAAGAAAGGGTCAAAGATCCGTTTCAGGATCTCGGGCGGCATGCCGGTCCCTGTGTCGCTTATCGTGACAAGTACGTAATCTCCGGGATCGGCCGCGAAGCCGGGCGGCGCATTACCCTCGCTGATGGTCGTGTTCTCCGCCCGGATCACGATCGTCCCGCCGTCGGCCATCGCATCGCGCGCATTGATCGACATATTCAAGAACACTTGATGTATTTGCGTCGGGTCGGCAGATATTGTCCAGAGTTCGGGGTCGACGGAATACTCGAGGGAGATGGATTTGGGAAGGGTCTCGGTCAGGACGGCGACGAAATCCTTGAGGATGTGCTTAAGCCGGACAGATACATGCTCACCGACCATGCCCCGTGCGAAGGTGAGTACCTGCCTGATCAGGTCTGCGCCACGTTCTGAGTTTTCCCGGATAATGCCGAGCCAGCGTTCCGTTTCGCGATCGGGCCCGTTCAACTGGAGCATGTCAACCGCCATCATGATCGGCGATAGGATGTTGTTGAGGTCGTGGGCGATGCCGCCGGCGAGGGTGCCGATTGATTCAAGTCGCTGTGCACGCAACAGATGCTGCTCAGTACTTTTTCTCTCGGAGATATCAGTGTTGGTGATCAGGTAGTAATCGGGAGCCCCGTCATCAGATCGAACGAGCGCCCATCGGCTTTCTACGACGATCCTTTCGCCGTCGCGAGTGAAATTGATCGCTTCGGTCTGCCATTCGTCATGATCTGAGAGGTAGACGCTTGCCTCAATGACAAAGGCCGGGTCACCGCCGCACAACAGGTCGGCGGCGAGGCGGCCAAACGCCTCCTCGGCCGACCAGCCATAGATCCTCTCGGCACTCTTGTTCCAATAAAGGACCTGGAAGTTAAGGTCGCACACGAAGATCGCATCTCGCGCCTTATCGAGCAATGATGCCTGCTGTCGAATGCGGTCTTCGGCCAGTTTCCGATCCGTGATCTCATAGCGAATCGCGACGTATTGGATCGGCTGTCCATTGTCGTCGAGGAGCGGGATTATCGTCGTGTCGACCCAGTAAAGGGTCCCGTCTTTCGCACGATTTCTGATCTCTCCACGCCAGACGTCACCCGCCGTGATCGTGGTCCAAAGGTTGCGAATGAACGCTTTCGGATGATATCCCGAGTTGATGATCCGGTGATCGCGGCCTAGCAATTCCTCGCGCGCGTACTTTGAAACTTCGCAGAATTTATCGTTGACGTATGTGATCCGACCCGTGCGGTCGGTAATGGCAACTATCGCAGACTCATCGAGTGCACGCTTAAGATCGGTGAGTTCCTTGAGAGCACCTTGATCTTGGGCTGCTTCAAGCGTGCCTGTCCGGGAGGCGGGTGTCATTCTGCCTCCACACGCGACAGGTCAAAGCCGGCCTTCTTGAGCTTATACCTAAGTTGGTCGCGCGAAATGTCGAGCAGCTTCGCGGCTCGAGTCAGATTGCCGCCGGTGCGTTCTACTGCCTGGCGTGAAAGCTCGATCTCGACCTGATCGAGAGCAAGACCGTTCTTAGGTAAATAAATGGCACCGTGGCGGCAAGCCGGTGAAATGTGCTCGTCGTCAAGCATGTCTGCAGGTAGATGCCGGAGCGACACATAATCGCCATCTTCGAGGATCGACGCACGTTCGATAACGTTGCGCAATTCGCGGACATTGCCGCTCCACCGGTAGCGGAGAAAGATATCAGCTACCTCTGGCACAAGGCCCTTTAGCGGTTTTCCCCGACGCTTAAGATTGACGTTGCGGATATAATATTCCGCAAGTTCCAAGACGTCGTCTCCCCTTTCGCGGAGCGGAGGTATGTCCACCTGGATCACTGATAAGCGAAAGTACAGATCGAGCCTAAAGAGGCCCTTCTCACTTTCAGCCTTCAGATTGCGATTTGAGGCGGCAATGATACGGGCATCAAAGCCAATGTCCTTAAGGCCGCCGACACGGCGAAATGAGTTTTCCTCAAGCACTCGCAGGAGCTTAGCCTGTAGCGAAAGTTCCATCTCGCCGATCTCGTCGAGAAATATCGTTCCGCCTTCGGCCTGCTCAAGGAGCCCTTCCTTCCTTTGCTTGGCATCCGTAAACGCGCCCTTCTCATAGCCAAACAACTCGGACTCGATAAGGGTTGCGGGCAATGCGGCACAGTTGATCGCCAGGTACGGGCCATCGGCTCGATCCGAAGAAAAGTGGATCGCGCGTGCGAACAGGTCCTTCCCCGTGCCGGTCTCCCCGTTCAGCAGGATCGAGGTCACGTCGGAAGCCGCAACCCGCCGTGCTAATTCCTTTGCGGCACAAAGACTATCGGAATCGCCGATGATCTCATCAAAACTGAAGCCCCGTGAACGCTCTGACCTCGCGTGCATGACCTCGCGCCGAAGTTCACGCGTCTCGAGCGCATTTCGAAGGGTAATGCGAAGTTCCTCAGCCCGGACGGGCTTGCCAATAAAATCGTGGGCCCCTCCCCGAAGGGCAGCGATCGAGTTTGAAACGTCAACATTACCCGTGATCATGATCACGATCGTATCGGGGTTTGACTTCTTGATCTCTTTTAGCAGATCGAGGCCGGAGCCATCGGGGAGATCAATATCAAGCAGGATGACAGCGGGTTCGTCGCTGGAAATGGCTTCTTCGGCTGTCTTGATCGAATCGGCCTGTAGCGGCTCGTATTCCCAGGTTCTTAATGCCTCGGACAGCGCCATTCTGACGTACCGATCATCGTCGACAATTAGTATCTTGGCGGTTGGCTTGGTCATCGGAGCGCGCACGAAATCAGTTTCTACCGCAGTGTAGCAATTTTGCCAGCGGCACGCCAAAAAAGCGTGAATGTGGGGGATCTTGGCGGACAGATTCTGTGATCGCTATCACAGGCCCCGACGAAGGGGCCGCGCTAATATTGGTTCGAAACCGCAGTGAAAATCTATCGATCGAACATAGCTCCGGTTATCCGACTGTTCATTGTCGGCATAGGCGTCTTGCTGGCTCTGTGCCTGCTGACGGACGACTGCCTGACTGCGGTCGGTGGAGCCGAAACCGAGAGCAGTCGAGCACCCGGAAGCTCCAGACAGGTCGCAAAGTTTTCGCACCTGATCGCACAGCACCAGAAGGAGTGTGCATCGTGCCATCACTTCCCGTCGAGCAATTGGAAGGCCGTTCGTTCGGGGGACATGGCTTTTCCGGATGTGACCGACTTCCCGACGCACGAGTCCTGCTTGAACTGCCATCGGCCGCAGTTCTTCACCGGCCGTCCGCCGCAGATCTGCTCCGTCTGTCATCAGATGGCCTCGCCCGATGGAGGCGAGAGGTATCCCTTCAGTAACCCGCGGGAAGTTTATGACAGGTCCGCGCGGGCGGCCTCGCGCGTATCGGCCTTCGCGGTCTTCTTTCCTCACAACAAGCACGTCGGTATTGTCAGCGAGAATCAGAAGCCCTTGCTGAATGGAGTATTTCTGGCTGCCAACCTAACACCCCAGGATACGTCCTGTGCGGTCTGTCATAGCACGATAGGTCTAGACGACGATTCGGCCAATGGGTTTGTCTCTGCTCCACCGAAAGGGTGGGGCATACGGTTTTGGCCACAAACGGGTTCTCTAAAGTCCTCGCCAACGGGACATCAGCAGTGCTTTACGTGTCACGCGCCTGAGGGCGGCATCTCGCCGGCCCCTGCTGATTGCGCTATGTGTCACAAACCGAGAGAGAAAATATCACGGGCAGATCTTGATCCTCGTTTGCCCGCAAATGTGCCCGGGTTCGATCGGGAGATGCGCTTGATCACGAACAGACGGATCGCTTCAGGAAGATTCAGGCATGGGTTTGCAGTCCATGCGGCCATCGAGTGTTCGACGTGCCACACGGTCGAAACGATAGACACGGTCTCTCCGGAGAAGAGCCGCGTGTCGATCGGAGCTTGCGTGATGTGCCACGTTACGGCGACAGTGGCGGAAGGCGGCGGATTGAATATCGAGCTTGAAAAGCGCAAGGCGAATCGAAAGTTCGATTGCTCGATATGCCACATCTCGTTTGGACGGCTGCCTGTCCCTGAATCTCATATAAAGGCGGTGACGGGAAACTGAGGTCACTTATGCGTACAAGAATAGCGAGTGACCTGCGCCGCGGCAGAGTGCTGATCCCTGTGCTTGCGTTAGCAGCCTTTGTAGGGGGCTTTCTATCGTCCTGCACGAGTTCGGTCGTCGAGAAGAAGGATACCGAGAGTCCGTTTAAGCCGCTGCCCGAGAACATGGTATCGACGGACGAGATGGAAGACGTCGATTTCTCGAGGTTTCGCCATGATAATGAAAGGCATAGGGACATTCCGTGTCTTCTGTGTCATCAGCAGAGGGACGAGGCATTCCGTCCGCGGTTTGCGTCACATACGCCCTGTGCAGGCTGTCACACGCCTCAATTCGAGGACAAAAATCACGCGATCTGCTCGACCTGCCATACAGGGCCCGACACGCCGGAGCTTAAGGCGTTCCCCTCGATCCGCAGTTTCCGGACCAAATTCGACCACACCTCACACATTCGATTGGCGTCCTGCTCGACCTGTCACTCGGCCCAAGGCGACGGTATGACGGTGCCATCCGGCGGCGGTGCACACGCGTCGTGCATGTCCTGTCACACGGCCGACAAGGTCGTCGGCGACCGAAATATCGGCTCGTGCTCGACTTGCCACGAGATGGGCCCGGCGGATCGCATAGTGGATACGACCGCGCGGATCGGCTTTAACTTTAACCACGCAAATCATGCCCGGATCTCGTGCGACAACTGTCACAAGCCTTTGGGCGGAAATAGGATGTCCGAGATCGCGGTCTCGGAACACAAGAACCTGGCGAATAGCTGCGCGACGTGTCACAATTCGAAACGAGCGTTCGGGCCGGCACGAATGGCCGACTGCAAGCGGTGCCACACTGAACTTCCGTCATCCGGTCGGTTTGGCGTGCAGTTCAGCCACGCCGTTCACGCCAAGAACGACTGTGCCTCCTGTCACAAGCCCGCCAGCTCGAATTTTGCCGTGCCGAACGGGCAGAACGCCCACACGACGTGTTTTCAGTGTCACGCACCGGGCAAGGAGGCCGCGGCCAAGAGCACTTGCTTCTCATGCCATAAGATCGGCGGCGGCATCGACATCAAGCCGTCGCGGGCCATCATTCCGGGCAATTTTGCCCATTCAAAGCACGATTTTCTCGGCTGCGACTCGTGCCATGCCCCTTCGGGCGGCGGCATGACGGCTCCGACAGTTAAGATGCATAAGGCGTCCCGTGCGGGCACGAGTTGTGCGACATGCCACGATGATCAGGGCGCATTTGGCGAGGATTTTGCCAATTGCAGGAGGTGTCACACCGGCGGGCAGTTTGGCCGGTAAATTGAGGGAGGCGTTATGAAAAACAGCCTGAAGCTCGGATCCGCGGTCACGTTTCCCGTCGTTTTGGCAGTCTTGTCTCTCACTCACGGTGGGCTTTCGACGGCCCAGAACGGGCCGACCGCTACGCCACCGACGCAATTTTCCCATACGGTAAAACTTGAGTGCTCCGGCTGCCACGGACCGGGGACGACGCTGCCCAAACTCGGCGAGGGCGAGCAGTTTCACAAGGATGCTCACCGGCAATACTCGTCGAGCATTCACGCGAAGCTGCAGGAAAACGGTAAGCCCGCCGCGGTTTGTACCGATTGTCATACGGTAGGCGGCGACATGACGACGGACTTTCCGCCGAGCGATCCGCGGTCCACGGTCTACGCGACGAAACAGGAGCAGACCTGCGGCAAATGCCACGAGAACGCGTACAACTCATTCCACGACAGCATTCACGGACGTCTCCTTGCCGAGGGCGACACGCGGGCGGCGTCGTGTTCCGACTGTCACGGACGGCACACGATCCAGTCAACAAGGGCGGACAATTTCCGGCTCGACAGAAACCGTCTCTCAAAGGTATGCAACAACTGTCACTCGGGCATCGTGCCGCAATGGGAGGCGAGCGCGCACGGCAAGGCGTTCAAGGAAGGTAACGCCAAGGCCCCTATGTGCATCGATTGTCACGAGGCCGTCTCTCACAAGGCTGCGCCGGCGACGACACGCGATTTCGCGATGCAGATGGTAAACCGATGCAGCGAATGTCATGAGAGTCAGAAGCCGACGTATCGCGATACCTTCCACGGCCAGGCGACCGCCCTTGATTACAGACTTGCCGCCACCTGCGCGGATTGTCATACGCCGCACCACAACCTGCCGGCATCCGACCCGATGTCGTCAGTAAACCGGGCAAATGTGGTACAAACGTGTGCGACCTGTCATCAGAATGCCACGGCGAACTTCGCGTCGTTCAACCCTCACCCCGAGCCAAACGATCCCGCGAAGGGCTTTTGGACGTATGCGATCAATACGTTCATGAAGTGGCTGTTGACGCTGGTGTTCGGCTTTTTTGGCCTCCACACGGCCCTTTGGCTTCAGCGTTCGATCGTTGCGATGATACGCGGCGAGACGCATAAACGCATTCGTGAAGAAGAGGACCAATGGGTCGAGCGGTTCTCTCGACGCCACCGCATAACGCACCTGCTGATCATCATCAGCTTTCTCGCTCTGGCCGCAACAGGGCTGCCGCTGATGTACTCGTTCACCGACTGGGGCAAGTGGCTAGTTGAGGTTCATGGCGGGCTCGGTGTTACGCGTTTTATTCACCGGTTCGCCGCTGTGATCACATTCGTTTACGCAGGCTACCACATGTTCTTCGTGCTCAAAAAGGCATTCGTTGAACGCGACTGGTCAGCTTTCAAGGGCCCGACAACCATGATCCCAAGGTGGCAAGACGTTATCGATGCGTTGCAGATGTTTCGCTGGTTCCTATATCTCGGGCCAAAGCCCAAACTCGACCGGTTCACGTATTGGGAAAAGTTTGACTACTTTGCGGTGTTCTGGGGTGTGCCCGTAATCGGGCTCTCGGGCCTCATGCTGTGGTTTCCCAGTTTCTTCTCATGGTTTCTGCCGGGTGAAGCGTTGAACATCGCCATGATCGTACACAGCGAAGAGGCACTGCTAGCAACGGCATTCATTTTTGCCTTTCACTTCTTCCACAATCATCTCCGGCCCGAGAATTTCCCGATGGACATTGTCATGTTTACGGGCCGCGTTCGGCTGTCGTGGTTCAAAGAGGAGAGGCCGGTCGAATATGAGCGGCATCTGACCGCGGGGACGCTCGATACGATCATCGTACCGCCCCCTTCGAAGTCATTTAGGGCCGTTGCCCGCATTTTTGGATTCGCTGCTTATTTTATCGGGCTGTTCCTTGTTATCGCGATCTTTGTGACTTTATTCACGGTCAAGCACTGACTGGTGGGGGATTTTTCGCGCCGGGTAGATGCTGAGAGGCGGCGTCACACGAAAACCTGACCGTTTACCGCCGGTTATTCGAAGTTGGGATGGTATATCGATTGCTTATAGATGAACTGAAGGCGTGGACCCAAGACGCCGCAAGAAACAACTTTGATTCAGGAGAATCTCATGAAAAGCAATCGTATAAAGTTGATAGCGATCTTGATCTTTGCTGCGTTGGTAGGACTGTTGATGTTCTTCAGGTCAACACCGGTGCGCGGTGCCGCGATGCCCGATACCGCGGCCGACCTCTACAAAGCCAAATGCGCGATGTGTCATACTCCGGCCGCGACAAAGTTCTTCGACCCGGCGAAAGCAGACGAGGAGCTTGTGAAGGCCATTTTGACTGGGAAGAAGGCCGAGAAACCGCCAAATATGCCGTCTTACGGTGACAAGGGCGTTGACGAAAACATGGCCAAAGCTCTGGCCGCGTATATGAAGGGCCTGCGACAGCCAAAGTAGTCCGCCGTTTGTCGGCACACGGCTGATCGGCAGGGCTGCCAGTTGGTGATCCACCTGGCGGCCTTGCTGCATTTGCAAAAGGAGCGATCTATGAGCGACAAAGCACAACCTCACGGATATTCATCAGGGCTATTGCGCAACTACATCAGTTTCATCGGTCTCGCAGTCGCAGCGGCAGCTTTCACCAGCTTTCTACTGCTGTTTTTGATCGAAACTGTAGGCGGGACAGAAAACCCTTATGCGGATCTGATCACCTTCATTTTTGTTCCTTCGGTGCTGGTCTTAGGCTTGGCGGTAGCAGGTGTCGGTGCCCTAGTCGAACGCCGACGGCGCCTTACACGTTCACCCAGCGAGGTGCGTCCATATCCTGTGCTTGATCTGAACGATCCACGCCGCCGTCGGCGACTTGTCCTAGTTATTTGTTTCGGGTTCTTGTTTCTTTTTATGAGTGCATTCGGCAGTTATCGGGCGTTTGAATACACCGAATCGGTAACATTCTGCGGACAAGCATGTCATAGCGTAATGAACCCCGAATACGTCGCTTATCAGGCATCGCCTCACGCGCGCGTTCGATGTGTGGAATGCCACGTTGGCAGCGGTGCGGATGCCTACGTTAAGGCTAAGTTCTCGGGTGCAAGGCAGCTCTTGGGAGTGGTCACCGGACACTATAATCGCCCGATCCAGACGCCCGTTCACAACATGCGATCCGCGACCGAGACCTGTCAAAAGTGCCACTGGTCCGAAAAATACCACGGCGATGTGCTAAAGGTCTTTAGCCACTATGCTTACGACGAGGGTAATTCCCTCAACCGGACGAGTATGTATCTCAAGGTCGGCGGTGGCGATCCAGATTCCGGTGCCGTCGGCGGCATTCATTGGCATATGAATATCTCAAATGAGGTTACCTTCGTTGCCGCCGATGAGAAGCGGCAGATCATTCCGTGGGTGCAGATGAAGGATGCGACGGGCCGCATTGTGGAGTACAAAGCAAAGGATTCGGCAATGTCAGCCGGTGAGATCGCAAGTGCTCCGAAACGGACGATGGATTGCATCGATTGTCATAACCGGCCGGCCCACATTTACCTATCGCCGAGCGAGGTTATTGATCGCTCCCTGGAAGCAGGACGCCTCGATCAGCAGCTTCCCTACATAAAGGCACGGGCCGTTGAGGTCCTCGCGACACCTTACGAAACGAATGAGCAGGCGGTAGAAAATATTTTCCACCACCTCGATGAGTATTATCGTAATACCTATCCTGACATCTATTCCAAACGTTTGGCGTCGATACGCTCAGCGGTGGCTGAAGTGCAGCAGATCTATCGGACGTATTTCTTCCCCGAGATGAAGACTGACTGGCGCGCCCATCCGAATAACATCGGGCATTACAATGCCCAGGGATGTTTTCGCTGCCATGACGGGCAGCACTTCTCAAATGACGGACAAGTGATCCGAAACGAATGTTCGGTCTGCCATACGACGGTCGCCCAGACCTTCAATGGTGCAACCGTCAACCCACCGGACGGCCTATTCCGGCACCCCGTGGATCTTGGCGATACGAATACATGGCAATGCGCATCATGCCACCGAGGCGACCGGCCGTTTAGTCACCCAATGAATCTTGGTGATATCTCCAAATTCCAGTGTGCCGAATGCCACAAGGAGCCTCTTCAGATCGGAAACAAGTGAAAAAAAGCCGGCGACCCGAGAGCCGCCGGACGGCGAGACGGATTTTCTGCTATCGGTCTAAGGCACGAGAGCCGAAATAGACCTTGATCGATGTATAGGGCAGGTGTGCCCGATAGTTCTGCACAGGTGTTTGAACGTCCTTAAAGTTGTAGTACTGATAACCGATATTCCAGTCGATCCTGTCGTTAAGGCGAATGGCGGCCCTGATCTCAGGCGTATCAAATCGCATCGGATATGAGGTAATGACCTGCTCGATCACCGAGGATGCTCTTGATCCCTGGCCGAGGTCGCGGTTTACACGGTAGGCACCGAAAATGGACAGCCTGGAAGAGACCCTGGCCGTCATTTCTGCAAATCCATAATGATCTCGAACGAAGAACTGGCTAAAGCCCTGTCGCAGCACGTTGGTCACAGGGACGATGATAGGCGTGTAGCTCGTGAGATATCTGTAGTTATATCCGCCGCTAAAGCCAAACCTGCTATTCGGCGTCCAGTCGAGCGTTCCCGAAAAGTTCCTATGCCTGATACGCGTGACAAGATCGACTGTCGGGGCCACGATATTGAATGTAGGATTCGTGTTGTCCTTGGTCATCGCGGATACGTTGATAGTGAAGTCATCAAGTGTCCACCGGCTCCGGGCCCGAAAGTTTGTATAGTGGTAATTCTCAACACGGGTGAAGACGTTATCGGCCGACCCCTTCTCCACATCAGCAAAGATCACCCAGTTCTTGATGGGCTTGATCTTCACTCCGCCTATGCCGGCGTGCGTCGTGTTGTGCTCCTCAAAGTTGATCAGGAGCGGATTTGTCGGCGATGGGGCGGAGGTCAGAACATTGTCAACGCCGGCACCCTCGACGTTTCGCTTCGTATACCGGTAGCCCACGTGAAACCCGAGTCGGTTTGAAAACTGGTAGTCAAACTCGGCCGTGTTGGTCAGCCGCCGATAATGCTTCAGTCGGTAGCCCGTTGAACGCGTCACCACCGTCGCGAGAGGATTTCCCGCGGCATTTCTACGGTAGAACGCCTCTTCAAAGTCCTCGTCGCCGCTGATCGAAAAGCGGTCGAAAGTTGTCGTATTTGAGACCCGCGCCGCGTCGGTGATCATGAACGTAAATCCGACGTCGGAGCGAAACTGGATTCGCTTTGTCTTGGCGAATATCGCAAACCGATCAAGATCGACAAAATTATTGCTCTGGTCTCGGCCGGTTATCCTCTCGATCATCTCCATCTTGGAGCGACTAACCGAATAGATCGCGCGAGCTGTAACATCGAACCTCTTGGCAAACGTCCGATGGAGCCGGGCATTTGTGTACGATACATTGCCATTCGTCGGAAAAATGCGGCTGAACGTAGCGAGGGCCGAAGTATTCGCCGGGTTATTGCCCGGAGTCGGTGCGATCAGGCTGAATTTCGAGAGATCGCCAAAATCCCTAAAGCCTTGAGTAACGCCCCAGTTGAAGCCCGCCAACGTCCCCTCGGCCCCGAACCGATAGTCGTTACTTCGGATCTTCGCAAAGGTGTCAATCGGAAATTCGTCTCCGTATGCACGGGTAGTATAAACCCCCGGGCCGCGACTCAACCCATAAGACGTCCCAAAGAGAAACCGAAATGTCTCACTCTGCGGAAAAAGTGTGATTTCCAGATCGGCCATTGTCCGCCGTGTATTCTGAGTGTGTTCGTTCAGTACGTGATTCGCCAGGTCATTGAAGTACTGGATGCGGCGGACTGTAAAATCGGCTTTGTAAACGCCAAATTTGTCGAGCTTTATCCGTGTGAGCCCGGTGGGGTCGGCACCCCAGCCGCTGACCGAGACAAGCATAGAATCGAAGGGCTTCCCTTTCGAGTTTTCGGTCTCCAGCAATAAGTTGCTATCAAAGACCCGAAAGCCGGACTTGTAGTTCAAGTCGCTCCGAAACTTACTCTCGCTGCCGTCCAGATCCTTTCCTCTAAACCCAAATTCGCTCGATGAGGTCACCTTGTACCCGGCAAAGCTCTCGTCCGGCCCCGACGGAGCCGGGCTTGGCGACTGTGCAACGATAGCCCCGGCCACCGTGAACAACGTCCAAGCCGCCACAATGAAATGCCGAAAGAGACTATCCTCTAAGATCCCGTAAACATGTGTCCTTTTCATCTCACCTGACCTCCATTACCTGAAGAATGCCTTGTGGGCGTTTGAGCCGTGTATCGCCGCATGACAGACCGTACAATCCTTCCACCGCACGTTGGCCTGATCGTGGAAAGACGGCGTGCCAGGTACTACCTGGGCAGTGATCGTGCTGTGACACTCCATGCACAGTTGGCGTGCCGAACTTCGGTTGAGAAGCTTTGGATTGCTCGTGCCGTGCGGCGTGTGGCAGGCCATGCATCCTTCGGTCTTTAATGGCGCATGCTCGAAAACGAACGGCCCTTGCCGGTTTGAATGGCAGCCAATGCAGGATATGTCGGCGCCGACGGCGAGCTTTGTCTGTTTTCCTTCAAAGCCGCCGTGAGCGTTGTGGCAGCTGCTGCAGTTCATCGCGCCCTCCAACACTTTGTGATGGAAGGGTTTAGTGAATTGAGCCTTCGTCTCGGTGTGACAGGCAAGGCAGAGCTGCGGCTCGTTCTGTCGCAGCATTGCGGTATTCGCCACGCCGGGATTCTGGTTTGTCGCCTGCCCAACTAATGCGATCGAACCGGGACGCGAGTCCGGCATAGGCGAACCGTGGGAACTATGGCAATCGGTGCACCCAACATCGGCTCTCCAGTGTTCGCCGCGGCGATAATTACTATGGGCCTCCTTGCCCGCATGGCACGCAAGGCATGTCTCAGATATCTGTTTCGAGTTCTTGTTCCTGAAGGAGATTATCCCCTTTGGGTTGGTTGCATCCTCAAGGTGGAGGCGCCCCGGCCCGTGGCACGATTCGCAGCCCTGTGCCTTATTCTTCCAACTCGCGATCTGCCCCAGTTTGGCATGCTTTGTGGGCGTGAAACCCTTGGATTGGTCCTCGTGGCACGCCTGGCAAGCCTCACTTCCGACATAATCGTCGGGGCCGGCACCTGGTGGAAGAGTAACTTCCTCCACGGCCGAACTGGCTGCATCGCCCCTTTCAAGGCCGTGCATCGCCCAGACCAAAAAAAGGAGCGAGAACAGCACTAGAAGGACAAGCTTGATACTCTTGTTTGAAGCTACCATATAGCCTCCTCAATCTAATTTTGTAAATCGAACTACGCGTCAGTCTAGCCTGATCTTTCGTGGTCTGTCTGTGAGCAGAATCACAGCGTGGCCGCGACATCAAGTCGCACCGGAGCCTGGCTTTGCGATGGCTGCCAGCCTCGCTCTGTTGTGGATCACAAGAGAATGCCCTCTGAGCGTCGCTACATTACTTTCTCTGAACCGCTTGAGAGCTCGCGTGATCGTCTCGCGAGAAACGCCAAGAGTTTCGCCGAGCACCTCATGAGTGAGCCCCTGTTGCAGACTGAGGGGCGCAGTGTCCTCGTCGCGCATCTCATCGAGATCCAGTAACAGACGGGCAAGCTTGTTCGCTACGGTATCGGAGGCGGCAAGAGAGCAGATGCGCTTGACCGCGTTCTGATAGTTATGGCTAAGCTGCCGTATCGCGTTCATGGCCGCGTCAGGATGCTCTATCAGAAACTGCCTGAGCTCCTCACGAGCGATGAAGTTCACCTGACACGTCTCAAGAGCCTCGGCGGTGACCTCGTATTCGCCGTTAGAAATTGCTGAGCTCAAGCCGAGCAACTGGCCGGCTGTCGCAGTTCCGAAGCTCACGATCCGCCCGTCCGCGGATGAGTTCCATAATTTTAGGCGTCCCTCACATAGGATAAAGGCGCCCTCAGCGTGCTGCCCCTGAACAAAGAGTATCGTTCCGGCCGGACAAGACCGCCTGAATCTCAGGTCATCGAGGGCGGCAAGATCCTGACTCCGGAGCTCACAAAATGTCTCTTTCTGGCTGACACTGCAGAGTCTGCAGTCTGCTACTGTGTGTCCATTCCCCGTTGTGTCCATATTGCCCCCATGCATTCCGAAGCTATTCAGTGCAATTGGCGTTCCTCACCACGTCGAGCGAAAAGTCATAAGATACAGCGAAAAGTTCCAATGCCGTAGAGTGGAATGGCCTAAATTGCGGTAAATATTCAGGTCAATGCGAAGAAGTTCGCGCTTTCGGTTATGCCTGAGCACTGTCAAGGCCTGCGGCCAATACGCTACCGAGACGCTCCTCCAGGAGTTTTGCGGAAACGGTCAGGAAATCGTGGGCGGTAATCAGGCCGACGAGTCGTCCGTCACGGATTACGGGCAAGCAGCCGATTTTTTGTACGCGCATTAGCTCCAGAGCGGTAAGGGTGGGAGTTTCAGGTTCGACGGTCACCAGGTCGGTGGTCATTATCTCCCCGACCGATATCGGGCGAGTGCCGTCAAAATGTCCAGATGCCATTAGCCTGATAAGGTCCCGATGCGAAACAATACCAAGGAGCCTGCCTGCATCGTCCTCAACGGGAACATGGCGGACGTGCCGCCAATGCATAAGGCTGGCCGCCAGGTCCAAGATGTCCTCGGGCCTTACTGTAAAAAGGTCAACGGCCATGAACTGTTCGACAGTTTTATAATTATCTATCCACTCAGAGTTTGCCGGTATCGAAGCCAATGGCCATTCGTGCACGGGGCTGCCGCCTTCCTGGAGACATTTCATTGCTTTTGTGAGCGTTCGCATTCGAACATTGGGTTTTGCGCGCGGATCCATGTTACCGACCGAGTCCAACATCCATCGGGCCCCGGTCATTTCTACCGCGACGCGCCGCTCGATGATATCAAGATACCTTGCCTGATCATCGGCGTCGATCCCTGCCCGCTCAAGGCCCCTGTGAGCTCGAGGGAGCAACTCCTCAAGAATAATGCGTCCTACTCTTCGACTTTGCCCGTCAAAACCGCGGATCTGGCCATTCAGGCCATAACGCGCGGCGTTAAAGAAATTACTCTTCGCATCATCGAATGCCATGACCTTAGCAATGTCACCGAACTCCTCAGGAAGCTCGACCATCAACCCGAGAAAGAAAGCGGCATTCGCCATTTCGTCAAGGATCGATGGGCCGGCAGGCAGGTAGCGAGCTTCGATCCGAAGGCTTGGTTTTCCTTCGATGATGCCGTAGCATGGACGGTTCCAGCGCCAGATTGTTCCATTATGCAGCCGCCATGCCGCAAGATCGGGAATCCCTCCATGGGCAAGCGTTGCGAGTGAGTCTTGCTCGATATGCTGGGACAGTAGGATTCTGAAGCGGACGGCATCCTCGCGCAGGATATCGATGATCGAGCCATCGACCCACCTATCACCGAAATTTACCCGGGGCGGCTGATTGCGCTGTTTGAGTGCCGGCGAGCGGGTATCCGTCGCGTGCTGGAATAGGGCGAGCCTGGTTTCGTGCCACAGGCGGTGATTGAGTAGCAGCGGCGAATTTACAGCGGAAGCCAAGACCGGGGCCGCGATCGCCTGTGCCCAATTGTAATAGCGGACAAAGTCGTTTGCACTGAGTTGTAAATGGACCTGGAAACTCGTATTCGCAAACTCGGTGAATGTGTCCTGAAGCGTTAACTGAAGCTCGTCGAGCCCCTTGATCTGTATTACGCGGTTCTCACCATGGAGTTTTGTTACGACGCGGTCGATCTCGTTATAACGCGGCAGCGGTGTTAGATTGTCGCGGGTCAGGTCCGATGGCTGTATCGTTGGCAGGATGCCTGCGAGCACCATGCTTGCGTTAGAGCGGGAGGCCGCCATTCTGACCGTAGCGGCGAGTTCGTCGAGTTCCGCCTCCATTGCACGGAGACAATTCCCTGTGAAGATGCGCGGTGTCAGGTTTGCCTCGAGATTGAACTTTCCGATCTCGGTTGTAAGCCTGGCATCCCCGGCGTCTTTGATCACGTCCAAAGCAACGCCCGCTGGATGCATAGCCTCGTCCACAAGGAACATCTCCTGCTCGGCCCCGATCCGACGAACGTCGTCGAACGCATTGGCGTCGAGCATTAGTTGAAAGGCATGGAGGTCGTTGAGGACAGCGAGGGTAAATGCCCTCATCTGATCGTCGTCGTATCCTGCCCTGATCTGTTTCTCGCCCATAAAGCTATCCAACGAAGGGGCTCTTCGAGTCGTGCCGGCGGCGGCTGACGATCAACTGATCGCTGTGCCAACGGCGCTTTCTGAATCCAAGGAGGTGAAATATCTGCAGCGGGAACCAACGCGCAACGCGCGTGTTTACCTCAAGCGTATATGAGTCGCCTTCTTGCCTTTTCACACCGGGAAGCAGCGGCAGGACCTCGGCCACCCGGAGCTGCCGTAACAGGCCAGAGAGCCATAGCCAGAACGCCCTCACTCTCCTCACAAGAAAGTAGCCGTCCTCACCTTGCTTCTGATACAAGGGCATCAGAACGGAGCCTGCTTCCGGAGGCTCGATCGGGCCATCGCGATCGGTGGCAATTATCTCGTGGCGTCGGATCGGGTCGAAATTTCTGAAGCCCGACCGCATCTCGAACTCGTCATCCGGCGTAACGGGATGCCGATAACGAACTTCATAGATCTCACGGCCGCCGGCATTGCTTTCAAGCAACGTTCTAAAATAGTGGCTTTGAGCGGCCTTGGCCGGAAGTATTCCGGTATTTTCCAGCGCCAGCATCGTTAGAGCTTCGTGGTTATCAACGGTTCCGGCTGCGGAATGCTGCCCGCCCTCAAAGCCAAATGTCACCGCTCCGAGGCCATTGAGGAACTCAAGCATCGTCCCATCCAGTTGTTCTTCGATGCCTAACACGATGGTGACCGGAAACTTAAGGGCGAACGAGCGGTTACGCAGCGTATCGCCAATGGTTGCAAACGGCCGTCCTCCTGCCGAGGTCGAATGCAGGTCAAGAACATAGACCTCATCTTGTGCGGTAACGAGAATGTGGTCCAGTATCGCCTGCAATTCAGCGAGCTCTGTGTTCTCTGCCGGCGCCGATGACTGAGTGGTCGCGGCTTTTGATAAGTTTACAGGCGTCCAGGTACGATTCAGGTCAGCGTCGATATAGCGGACACGGGCCGAGAGAGCCCGTGTATTGCCGGCGAGTAAGTACACCCGCCCATTCAACCCCTGATCTAGGCCTTCCAAGCGCATCGCGACCCGCTGCAATGCCTCGACACCGGCACGCTCGTTTCCGTGGAGGCCGCCGACAACGATGAGCGTTGGTCCTGCAGAGTTACCCGCGAACGCACCGATCAGGTGTTGTCCATCGATCGTCTTCCGCATAGGGTCAGGCGACTCCTGATGTCCGACGTCGTTCGCTGGTTCACTTCGCATCGTCGTTTTCACGGTTTGTAACAGCAAACCTTATGCCGAATCGCGCCTGTGCATTTTCGAATTCGATCGGTGCCTTGCGCACAAAATCACGCCAAAATAATAAGAAATTTCCGCCACCTGTGCGAAATACTTCGCACTTTTGCTTACGAAAAGCACATTTTTCCAGCGATATTGCTGGCATACCGTTTGCACGCACGACCGGTCGTGATGCTTCTTTCGGCTGAGGCGGCCTAACTCGCAATAATGCGGATCTTACTTTGTTACAACGGTTCGGAAACATCGAAGGCTGCGCTCATCGGAGTCCGCAAGACGGGGTTGGCTGAGAAAGATGCGGTAATTGTGATCTACGTCACTGACGTTTGCTCATCTTCCCGTCAAGATGAAGAGGCGAAAGTCCTGGTTGAGAGTGCGGCGGCCGAGTTGCGACACGGATTTCCCGGATCGGAAGTTGTGGGTCGAACGGCGGTCGGCTCGGTCGCCGACGAAATTGTTGCTGCCGCCAGTGCTTTCGATATTGACATGATAGTGATCGGCGGGCGAGTTGACCGTGTCGTTAACTCACCATCGACACTCGGAAAGAACGCTCAACGCATTCTGAGTGAGGCGGAGTGTACCGTTCGGATCGTGCGAGCCCCGGATCGTGCGAGTGACGATGCCGAGCGTCTGCTCGTAGCATTTGACGGGTCGGTGGGCTCCGTTAACGCGGTCAACTGTATCGTCGAGCGAAGATGGAATACTCCGGCGATAGTGCGGCTGCTGGCGGTCGCAGATAGTTCGGTTCTCGGTTCGATCGGCCGATTTATGCCGCAGATGCGCGATGTAGCTGTTAAAGAGCAGTTTGCCGAGCAATGGGCCGAAACGCTCGCTTCCGCATCACTTAGCCGGCTTCGTGCGGCCGGCATTGAGTGCAGTGTCTGTGTTCGGTTTGGGGATCCGAGGGCGGAGATCATACGCGAAGCCGCCGATTGGAATGCCGACACAATCTTTCTCGGCCCGCACGCACGGTCGGGATCAGCCGAGAGATTGCTTATGGGCAGTGTCTCGACGGCAGTAGCGACCGGTGCACATTGTTCAGTAGAGATTGTCCGCAGCTAGAACGTTCCCCATGCGGACATAATGCGAATAGCACGCCTTGCCCCTCCGCATTACGTGCTATTCGCCTTTTTGCGCACTATTTAACGCAATGCTGCGTTCAGACCGTCTAGAGCAACTGCACCGGGACAAAGCACCTCCTGAGAAAGCGCATTGAGCGGCAGATCGGAGGTATTAAGGAGCGAATGCAAGTCGCTCGAGTCTTCATCGATAAAGAGCAATCCAGTCAGTATCTCGCCCTTTGCCTTGGCTGTGTGAACGGCGTTGATGGCCGAGAGCCGGTCCATCGGGTCCCAGTCTTTTGCGAGCTTGTGGAGGTGGAGCGTCGAGCCGTCGTGCATCTCAAGCTCCTTGATCGAGCCGGCCTCGTACGTCGTCAATATCTCCTTAGCGATCGGTACAAAATCGACGGTCGAGGTAGTTTCCATATGCTCCCGCACATAGTCATATGACTTCGTCGAGCCCGGGTTATTGTTAAATGTCACGCATGGCGAGATCACGTTCAATAGGGCAAAACCGTTGTGCTTCATCGCCGCTTTGAGCAGCGGGACAAGCTGTTCCTTATCGCCGGAAAAACTCTGTGCGACAAAGGTCGCCCCAAGCTCCATCGCGAGCGATGCGAGATCGATCGCTTCGAATAGATTCACGCTTCCCGTTTTCGATTTCGAACCGGCATCGGCGGTTGCGGAGTCTTGTCCCTTGGTAAGGCCGTAGCAGCCGTTGTTCATCACGAGATAAACCATGTTCAGGTTTCGCCTGACGACGTGAACAAATTGCCCCATCCCGATCGACGCCGTGTCGCCGTCGCCCGAAACGCCAAAGTAGATCAGGTCGCGATTCGCTAAGTTCGCACCGGTCGCCACGCTCGGCATTCGCCCGTGCACCGAATTGAACCCGTGCGAGTTCGCCAAAAAATACGCCGGCGATTTTGACGAACACCCAATACCCGAAAGCTTCGCCACCTTATGCGGCTCGATGTTCAACTGCCAACACGCCTCGACGATCGCGGCATTGATCGAATCATGCCCGCACCCCGCACACAGAGTGCTAAGCGAGCCCTCGTAATAATCCACCGTGTAGCCGAGATCATTCTTTGGCAGTGCCGGATGTCGAAATGTTGAACGTACGTAAGTCATAGCTTTAGTCGTCTTGCTCGCCGGAACCACCGCACACAGAGCAGTTTCCGGGCGACGCCGGTTGCTCTCCGCACCCTGGGCAATCATCTTCTAGCTGCTGCATGAACATGCCATCAATCGCTGCTCGTATGTAGTTATGGTGATCATTCTGACAGACACCGCTGCCGTCACAAGCACCGCACGTATGAACACTCATCTTCTATTTCCTCCGATTTCTAGAGTTACATCAAATCTCTATGATCTCCATGTCCTTCCTTAGTAGCCGATTTACAAGTTTTGATCGATCCACCTTTTTTTCTACAGATAGCTTCGACACGAACTCCGCGATCTCTGGTTCCAAGTAAATCGGGAGATTAAACTCGCCGTCAGGGTTGTGAAACTTACCTCTTATGCCTTTTGAAAAATCATATTCCTTTTTCATATTGTTCGATTTCATTCCTCGTTGCCTTTCTGGCCGAAATGATTCTGATCCGCGAGACTTCTCCGCTTAGACTCTCGAATTTGTGTGACAGCACCAATATAAGGCCAGTTTCATCAAAGCCCATTGTAATCCATCGCTCTTCCGATTCGCTATGCTCTTCGTCCGGGATCGAAACCAAATTAGGGTCGCGAAAAATTGTCGCCGCCCGTTCAAAACCGACCTTATGCTTCCGGAAGTTACTCCGTGCTTTCTTAGGGTCCCATTCAAAATCATAACGCATAGCTTTACATGCTCGCCTTTATCTGCCTGTAAATATTATCCGCCGTGATCGGCATACCGTCGTAGTTTAGGACTGAGATTAGTTTATCGGACAACCCAGTCGCTACCGCTCCCGGTTCTGACAAGGCGGTGCCGAGTTCGATCATCATCAGGCTGCGGAATTGGGCGTCGCGGTTTTGTTCGATGACGAAGATGCGTTCGTGCGACGCGACAAACTCGCGGAATGATTCGCCAAACGGAAACGCTCGCGAACGCATGGCATCGAGCTTGATTCCGTCGGATTCGAGAAGTTCCAAAGCCTCAAGTGCCGAGTCGGTCGAGGTGCCGAAGAAAATTACACCGAGACTGGATACACGTGACGAGTTATGGTTGACAGGTGCGGAGATGGAACCTTCCCCCTTGTCATTTCCTGCTTGTTTCCTGTTCCTATCGTAAAATACAGGACGCGGAACGATCTCTTTCGCTGTTTCCCATTTCTTCGCCAATCTATCGACGTTCCTTTGATAGGCGGCTCCGTCTTCGGTATAGACGCCGTATTCGTCGCGTGATGAGCCGCGCGTGACAAACGCTCCGCGGGTCGGATGCGTGCCGCCGATGGTGCGATAGGGAATGCCGTCGTTGTCGATGTCGAGATAGCGACCCCATTTGCCGTTGAATTGTTCGAGGAATTCACCGGCGTGCTCGGCTTCTTGATCTGGTTGGAGTTCGAGGTCACCCGCGAGAGAACCACCCCGTCCGCCCAAAGCGGCGTCCCCCCCTCCTTTGTAAGGAGGGGAGCCAGAACCGTTTCCGTTGCCGTTCGACGATGCTTTGTAGATGCGGTCGAGTTGGGTTTGTGTCAGAACCTTGCCGCGATCGTACTGTTTCGAATCGTCCCAAACCAATGCGTCGCTGATGTGGTCGTTCATGCCGAGATCGAGGTCGGTCATGACTATTACGGGCGTTTGCAGGCGTTCGGCGAGGTCGAATGCCTGGGCGGTCATCTCGAAACACTCTTTCGGATTCGCCGGAAAAAGCAGTGGATGTTTCGTATCGCCATGCGATGCATATGCGGCGAGCAAAATGTCGGACTGTTGAGTTCGCGTCGGCATTCCGGTCGAAGGGCCGGTGCGTTGGACGTCGATGAGGACGGTCGGGACTTCGGCAAAGTAGCCGAGGCCGAGGAATTCGTTCATCAGCGAAACGCCAGGCCCACTGGTCGCTGTGAATGCACGTGCGCCGTTCCACATCGCGCCCATGACCATGCCGATCGCGGCGAGTTCGTCTTCGGCCTGGACGATCGCGTAATTGTTATTGCCTGTTTCGGGATCGACTCGATATTTTGTGCAATATTTCGCGAACGCATCGACAACGCTCGTCGATGGCGTGATCGGATACCACGCGGCGACGGTCGCACCGGCGTAGATCGCACCGAGAGCGCAAGCCGAATTGCCACCGTAGAGAATCTTATCGCCGAGAAGATCGCGACGCTCGACTCGGATATCGAGCGGGCAATCAAAATTCTCGCGAGCGTAATTCAGACCAATGTTAAGTGCCCTGATGTTCGGCTCGATCAACTTTTCCTTTCCCTTAAACTGCTCGCCGATCATGCCTTCGAGCACGGAAAACTCAATGTCGACCAACGCCGCGAGAGCGCCGATGTAGATGATGTTCTTAAACAACTGCCGCTGCCGCGCGTCGGTAAACTCGGCATTACATAAGTTCATCAGCGGGATCGGAATGAGCGTGATGTCGTCGCGTTCGTACGTCGGCGGCAAAGGTTTTGACGAATCGTAGAGAAAGTAACCTCCAGCCTGAACATCGGCGTAATCGCGTCGCATCGACTGCGGATTGACCGCGATCATCATGTCCACGCCTTCGCGGCGGCCGAGATAACCTTTCTCAGACACGCGCACTTCGTACCACGTCGGCAGGCCCTGAATATTCGACGGGAAAATGTTCTTCGGCGTTACCGGCACGCCCATTCGAAACACAGCCTTGGTAAACAGCGCGTTAGCCGAAGCCGAGCCCGTGCCGTTAACATTCGCAAACCTTACAACAAAATTGTTTATTTTCACGCCTTATTCTTCTCGTTCCATGCCATCGGCTCCCAAAGCTCGACCTTGTTGCCGTCCGGGTCCATGATCCATGCGAATTTGCCGTTCTCTGCCGAGTCGGGGCCGCCCGCTATTTCGACACCGTTCTGTTTCAAATGGTCGAGAAGCTCGTCCATGTTGTCAACACGGTAGTTGATCATGAAGGAGGACTCGCTTGGGCTGAACCATTTCGTATCCGAGTCGGCAGCGTTCCAGACCGTAAGCCCACCATCGTCGGCTTTGTCGTTTGGCCATCTGAGAACGGCACCTCCCCAAGGCTCCAACTCGATCCCGAGGTTTTCCTTATACCATGCAGAAAGGTCTGCACCCTTTCCACGGCTCTTGAAAAATACGCCGCCAATGCCTGTAACTCTTGCCATATTCGTTCCTCAGTGTTTGCATTTTACCGCTTTCGCAACCTTCACACCAAAGAACAGGCGGCAGCTAAGGCCGTGAGCTACGGCTTTTGAGGCTTGGCATTGAGGAAGTTGTTGATCATCGGGACGATCAGCGACAGGCGGTTCATTAGGGTGACGTGGGTTGTGTCGGGCAAGACGGCGAGACGCGATTCCGAGCGCGGCATCATGTCGCCGTGGATATGGCCGCCGCCTTTGAGGCTGTACATTTCGGCGATGTGCTCGATCCGCACGCCGTCGGCATCACCGAAGATAAAAAAAATCGAGGCCTTTGTCGCCTTGAATTTGTCGGCACCAAAGTCGTACGGCATCATAGCCGTCGCCTTGATGTGATTTACAAAATCAGGGAATTTGTCGGGCGTCGGGCTCAGGCGTTTGTACTCGGCTTCCATCGGAGTACCTTTGAACAGCTCCCATGTGAACGACGGCCAAAAGTCGTTCGCTTCCTTGACCCATCCATCGCGGCGGATGGGAGCTGAAATGCTGACAACCTTTCGTACCTTTTCCGGATGCCGGATCGCGGTCTGCATCGCAACTCCGCCGCCCAATGAGTAACCAACAACATCCGCCCGCTCGATCTTTAAATAATCGAGCACAGCCGCCACGTCATCCGACAGGTTTTCATACGTGATATCGCGTTTGATATCGCCAGTCCGACCATGCCCCTGCATCTCAACCGCGATCACCTTTCGCGTCTTGGCAAGCTCATTGATCAACACGCTCCAGTTATCGTCCGAGATCGTCATAAACGCCCCATGGAGCAAAACCACCGGCTCACCCGTCCCGCGAATCTCGTAGTACATCTTCAACCCATTAACCGACGCATGACCCGCCGTCGGTTTTTGCTGCGCGGATACGACGACCGAGAGGAACATTGTCAGGATTAAAATGGTTGTTTTCATATCTTGTTCCAATCAGAGATCTCAGGCCTATCTTCGGGAATTCGTAAATCTCTATTTGCGTCAACCATCTTCATTCTGATTCTCAAACCCAAATCGAATCGCTGCTTCGAGGACATCAACATTGATGTCATCCAGCTTCTTGAACCTGATGCAATAGCCGGTGACGGTTGCTTTGCCTAAGGTTTTGGCGTAGGTTTCAGCGAGGTATTTCTTGTCTTCGATGCCGAGGATATAGACGGAGATACCGGTCTTGTTCGCGCTCAGACCGATCTGATAAAACTCGCTGGTCGTTCCGTCGGCGTACTTGTGGTCGCGCGAGCCGTAGCCGATATTCGGATTTGAAACGATCTTACCCGCGTCGTTCCTGCCGTCGAGGAACCAAAGTTTGCATTTCGGCCTTACACGCACGATCATATCGTGCAATTCCCTAATCTCGACGCTCTTTGGTTCGGGCAGGCTGGCAATGTAGTTTTTGATTTCGCCTTTTACGTTCATAAATTTTGGATCGCGTAGCGATCAGATGATCGTAGCCGCTATGCGGCGTTCAAAACGCCCTAGCGGTTTGATAATTTGGCCAGCAGTTCTTCCAAATTCTGCAGCTGCACCTTAACGCCTTCGGTAAAGCCGCTTTCGAGGATAAGCTCCATGCGTTCGAGCGATTCGTTGTAGATCGAGACGCTGACCTTTGTCGATTCGCCTTGGTCGATGAAATCGAAATTCCAATCCGAGCCGGGCAACTGGATATTCTCTTCAGCATCAGCAAAGGCATTAAAGAACTTGAAATTGGTTTTCGGCGTGATCGAGGTATATTTTTGCACGGCCCAACGCTCCGCCCCATCGGGACTGACCATGGCGTAAAATCTGCGGCCGCCGACTTCGAAATTGAGTACCTTCGTCCGCGACGCGAAAGGCTTTGGTGCCCACCATTGGTCAAGCAATTCAGCTTTCGTATATGCATCCCAAACCAGATCGATCCCGGCAGCAAATTCTTTCGTTATCGAGACCGTCTTCGTCTCTCTATTGACCACAAATTCCATTTCCATGCTATTTTTCCTCTTTCTGATTTTTGATCGTCGTCAGCATCTCGTCGAGCTGCTCAAATCGGCTTTCCCAGATCTTTCGGTACTGCTCCAGCCATCTGTCGATCTCTTTCATTTTGTCGATCGCCAAGCTGTAATAGATCTCGCGGCCCCGGCTGTCTTGTGTTACAAGCTCGCATTCGGTCAGTATCCGCAAATGTTTCGATACTGCCTGTCGCGAAGTGTCGAAGTGCGCCGCGATGGCATTGGGTGTCATCGCGTTGAGCGCGATCAACGCAATGATCGCCCTGCGCGTCGGATCGGCTATGGCCTGGAAAACGTCTCGTTTCATAACGTCGAACAGAAGTATGCAACCAGTCGGTTGCATATGTCAAGCGCAACCGAATGGTTTCTGATCTTTTTTCTTTGATCTGAGCTTAGTCTGGCTGCGGTCCCCAATCGTTCTTGAGCATCAACTGTTCGATGAGATAAGCGTGGTGCATCTCGTGGACGTACAGGTGGCGGAACATGATGAAAACCGAGTAATGATCGAAAGCTTCGTGAACGGCGGTTTTCTGCCACTCGTCGGGCGTGAGCTGTTTGAGTATCTCGACGAGCGAGGCCCGTTCACGGACGTATCTGTCGAGGCTTTCGCCGAGGTCAACGCCAAGCATCGCTCCTGCTTCGTCTTCAGGCGAATTCTCGATCACCTTAATAAACGGTTCATCCTCGGCCAATATCAGCTCCAGCCGCGCACGAAAGGCAATATCCGATTGTGAGAGGTGGATCGCATTTTTATAGGCCGACCATTACGTCGGGCTCGGACGACGCCTCAGGATCTGCGGCGGCACCTCCCGGATCAGAGGGATGATCACGCCGGGAGCCTTCTCCAACGCGGAGACCAAGGTGGTTGTATCGCTCATAACATTTTTACTCCGAATTTATTCGTCCGCTCATAGTAAAAAGCTACCGCGCCGCAATCGAATTGACTCGTTTTTAATAGCCTAAGATCGATGCTATCGGCGACGTTCTTGAATAGCGGCAGGCCGCTGCCGGCGACGGTCGGGTGAATCGCGATCTGGTATCCATCTATCAGGCCGAGGTTGCCTAGCTGGACGATCATGCTCGGGCTGCCGACGAAGATCGGTTTGCCCGGTTGTTTTTTTAGTTCGACGATATCGTCTTTTACGAGTTCCCTCTTAAGTTCTGCGGTCTTCCATTCAACATTTTCAAGAGTTCGCGAATAGACGATCTTGTGTATCTCGTCCATTGCAATCGCGAACTCATCCATCGCCTTGTTGCCCGACGGATTTGCCACCAGCGTCGGCCAGAACTCCATCAGCTCAAACGTCTTCCGTCCGCAGATATAAGTGTCCGCGTCACGCAGCAGCTCAGTGTAATGCTGATGGATCTCGTCATCCGCGATCATCGTGTCGTGGTCGCAAAACCCGTCAAGCGTGATATTCATCGCAGCGATCAGTTTTCTCATGATCGAATTCTATTTGGTCGAAGCGGCAACGAATTTCAGCAAACGAAAGCGAGTTCCCATCCACTCAAAGTAATATGTTCCCGCCTTGGTTCCCGAATATCCAGGAAGTCCACGAACAACAAGTAATCGACTATCCTTTTGAAACGTAAAAAAGTCGAAATCACCGTCTGGAAAGCCCTGCCAGTCGACCACGGCTCCTAATTCTTTAGGAAACCACACTCGGCCAGTTTTTCCATCAATGACAGCTCCATCTCTACAGCCGGTTCCACAGCCCCACGCGACGAGGATAAAGCTCCCCGCAAAATTTACGCCTTCTTTGAAACCTTCTGACAAGCGGGTTCGAAACATCTTCGCGGCTGTGGGGCTTTTGCGAAAGTCAATCGACTTTGCTTTGATTGGTTCTACCTTGGCGTCATAACTCGCAAAGGTCGGTTCTTGCGCGAAGGTGAAAGCTATTCCTAAGTTCACTAGTACGAAACATACAAGTGCAATCCTGAGTAGCCAGCGAGGTTCTCTCATATTTTTATTCTCCCGTCCGCAGTATCTTCTCCATCTTTTTGCCTTTTGCGAGTTCGTCGACGAGTTTGTCGAGCCACCGGAGTTTTTGCATGAGCGGGTCCTCGATGTCTTCGACGCGGACGCCGCAGACGACGCCTTTGATGAGGGCGGCGTTTGGGTTTAGCTTCGGGGCCTTTTCGAAGAACTCGCGAAACGTCGTCTTCTTCTCGATCACCTTCTCCAAACCCTTCTGCGTATATCCCGTCAGCCACCGAATGACCTCATGCAACTCGTCCTTCGTTCGGCCCTTCGATTCGACCTTCGCCACGTAATGCGGATAAACACCCGCAAAACTCATGTTAAAAACTCTTTCCCAGTTCGAATTCATAAGACTCCCTTCGTAAATCGGATGTGGTTCGTCGTGCCGGTCAGTGTCTTGGGCTATGCCCGTCGATGTGCGGAAAAGCTCTGCTTTTCCGGAGCGTCTAGAAAGACTTCACGGCTCCGCCGCCGTTTCACAACACTCATCTCCATTTAATCATTTTATGATCGGTCACCAACGGCTCATTCTCCGAAGCTTTTCCATTCCATTCCCGAGAGCTTGAATAGAGATAATCTTCGAAATACTCCACGAGCCCGGCACGTACCGGATTCATGTGAACGTAATTCACTTTCTGCATCATTGTATCTTCGCCGTAGATGTCGAACGCATTCGGATGATGTTGATAGACGGAGTATTTGTGCCTGGCTTCGCGCTCCTGGATTCTGAGTTGTCGGAGAGAACTTTCATAACCGGATTCTTTCAAATGATCGAGAATACGCTTTGCTGAGATCCCGTTTAGAAATCGTAGAACGTCTTTGATCTTTCGGTTGCTGTCCGTGATGACGTGCGTGTGATCGGGCATTATCACGTAACCGAAGATCATGATGATTCCGGAGATTCGAGCCTCGTTGAACGCGTCGCATAAGATCTGTTTGATCTTGTCGGTTTGGAATACGGGCGTTCGCTCGTGGGTGACTGAGGTCAGGTAATCGGCTGGCGTTGTTCTCGATACCTGAAACATTAAGAGCGGGCGGCGGAGCCGCGAAATGTTTAATTAGCTTGACGGAAAAGCGGAGCTTTTCCGCACATCGAACGGCAGAGCCGAAAGAAAAGTCTGGCCGCTTCTATCGTTCACCTTGCTCGATCTTTGCTCATCGTCTCTATTCGGGCTTCGCCCATCGATGTGCGGAGAAGCTTCGCTTCTCCGAAATGCCCTGATAAATTTCTGCGGCTCTGCCGCCGATCTTCGACGCTAACGGAGCGGCGGCAGAGCAAAGAATAAGATCAATCATTCATTTTCTGGCAATTCCGAACATTGCAGCTTTGTAAAGCCGGTTTCTGGAATTATCCATTTGCCTCGTATTTTTCCAAAATTAATGAGATAAGGACTCATTTTATCCAAGTCGCGGCGCACCTTATCCGAGTAGAGCAAAGGACCTTCTTGCCTTGGCTTTTTGAACTGGAGAATGGCTGATCTTATTTCGCCCAGCATATTGGCCTCAGCGAACACCGGCGGCCCGTCATATTTTGTGTAGTAATCTTCGCCGCATTGAACGAAGGTGTTGTCAAACCAGTTTTGAGCCTCCCGTTCACCCTCGCTTTTCACTAACGAACATCCAAAAGAAAGACTTAAGATCAACACGACGAAAATAGTTTTCATAAATTTTCCTTAGCCATTATCTACCACCCTTCAATCCACGTAGAACTAGGCCGCGCAATTTCCATTTCTTTCGATCTGCACTAAATTACCTACGACGGTCGGGCCGTATTTGAGGCCGTCGGCTTTGGTGACGTTGTACCAGAAGGCTTGCATGTCCCAGGCGGCTGTGGGGCAGCGTTCGGCGCAGAGGCCGCAGTGGAGGCAGACGTCTTCGTCTTTGACCATGACGCGGCCGGTTTTGAGGCCGTCAGCGACGTAGAGGTCTTGGGAAGCGTTGGTAGCGGGGACTTTTAATTGCGCGCGGAGTTGGACTTCGTCGCCGGTTGCGAGATCGAAGGGCGTGAAGGTGATGCAGCTTGTCGGGCAGATATCGACACAAGCGTCGCACTCTATGCACTTGGGAGCATCGAAAACGGTCTGGACGTCGCAATTGAGGCAGCGCATCGCCTCTTCGTAACCGGCGAGCCGATCGAAGCCGAGCTCGACCTCCTGCTTGCGATTGACGAGCGTCTTTGTTTTTGGCGCCTGCGGGACAATGAGGCGGTCGTATTCGTCGATCTCGCTGTCGTACGCCCATTCGTGGATGCCCATCTTCATCGAATGAAGATTCACGTGCGGCGGCGGACGGTCGGTGACGATGTCCTTGCCCTGGCACATCAAATGGATCGATACGGCGGCCTGGTGCCCATGTGCGACGGCGGTGATGACGTTTTCGGGGCCGAATGCAGCATCGCCTCCGAAGAAGACCTTCGGGTGCGTCGATTGGAACGTCGTCTTGTCAACAACGGGCATTTCCCATTTGTCGAAATCGACCCCGATATTGCGTTCGATCCAGGGGAAGGCGTTCTCCTGGCCGACGGCGATAAGAACCTCGTCGGCAGGAAAGAAGACGTCAGGCTCGCCCGTCGGGACGAGCGAACGCTTGCCGTTCTCGTCGTAAACCGCCTCGACCTTCTCAAAAGTCATACCCTTCAACTGACAGGACGTATGCGACCCATCGGACCCATTGGTCCCATTCGAAGGTGCAGGCTCGACAACAAAGCTCTTTGGCACGTGGTTGTCGATGATCGGGATGTCTTCGTGTTGGGCGTCTTCCTTTTCCCATGGAGACGCTTTCATCGTCGCGAACGGTGAGCGGACGATGACCTTAACGTCTTCGCCGCCGAGACGACGGGCGGTTCGGCAGCAATCCATCGCGGTATTGCCCCCGCCGAGGACGATGACTGTCTTTCCGATCTTATCGGTGTGTTCAAAGGCAACGGAGCCGAGCCAGTTGATGCCGATGTGAATATTGGCGTCGCCTTCCTGCCGTCCGGGCAGATCCGGAAGATCGCGCCCGCGAGGTGCGCCGGTCCCAACAAAGACCGCGTCGTAATCCTGATCGAGAATTTCTTTAAGGCTTGAAACGTAGTGCTTAAAATGCGTGTGAATACCGAGCCGTAAGATGTAATCAACCTCTTCTTCAAGCACCGATTCCGGCAGACGAAACGCCGGTATCTGCGAACGCATAAAGCCGCCGCCTTTCAGGTTTTCATCATAAAGATGAATCTCATACCCAAGCGGCGCAAGATCGCGTGCAACAGTCAAAGAAGCCGGCCCGGCACCGATCAGTGCGACCTTTTTGCCGTTCGGCGCAAACGGTCCAAACGGCATATACGGAATCACATCATCGCGATTGTCCGCGGCAACCCGTTTCAGACGGCAGATCGCGACGGGTTCTTCGTCAACCCGGCCGCGGCGACAGGCTGGTTCACATGGCCGGTCGCATGTTCGTCCCAGAATGCCGGGGAAGACGTTCGAGTCCCAGTTGATCATGTAGGCCTCGGTATACTTGCCCTCGGCGATCAATCGGATATACTCCGGCACCGGCGTGTGAGCGGGGCATGCCCATTGGCAATCAACAACTTTGTGAAAGTACTCAGGATCTTGGATATCGGTTGGTTTCAAAGCTATCGCACTCCTTAACAACTCGTATTAGCAGCATCTAGATGATAGATTAACGGCCACGCCATTGCCACTATTTGGTAACGCCGGGCTATGGTGTTTGTAGCGTGTCCTGGTCAGGATGAACTATCTTACACATATGCCCGTTCGCTTAACGACAACTGCTGTCGCGATGATGCTGACGGCCCTGTTGGCGGTCTATGGCCAGGCAGAAGGCTTTGTGACCGTGCGTGGGCACCAGTTCTATCTCAACGAGCGGCCGTACTATTTCGTCGGTGCGAACTATTGGTACGGCGGCTTGCTCGGCCTCGAGAAGGACAAACGACGCGGCATCAAGCGCTTGAGACGTGAGTTGGACATGCTTAAGGCGCGCGGCGTGACTAATCTCCGTGTGATGGCCGGAGCTGAAGGAAAAGGCCCTTTGAACGGCGTCGAACGCGTCGGCCCATCTCTCCAACCTGAGCAAGGCAAGTTTGACGAGTCGGTGCTCGACGGGCTTGACCTTCTCCTCGCGGAGATGGGCAAACGGAACATGCGTGCCGTGATCTTTCTCAGCAATAACTGGGAGTGGAGCGGCGGCTTCCAGCAGTACTTGATCTGGAATCGAATCGTGCCCGACAAATGGCTGGCCGCCAAACCGACATGGGACGAACTTAGAGACGTCGGTGCCGAATTCTACACGTGCGATCCCTGTATGTCAGCTTACGCAAAACAGGTTGAACTTGTAGTCAGACGCACGAACAAGATCACCAAGACGCGCTACGTTGACGACTCGACGATCTTTGCATGGGAACTGGCCAATGAACCGCGCCCAATGCGCCAAAGCGCAAACGCCGCCTATGAACGGTGGATCGCCGATGCGGCGGCACACCTAAGGTCTCAGGACCGACGGCACCTGATCACGATCGGGCACGAAGGACGCATTGGAACGGAGAGCCTTGCGCTATTCGAGCGGGTACATGCGGGGATGACCATCGACTACATAACGATACACATCTGGCCCAAGAATTGGGGCTGGATAACCGGACCAACGCCCGAAGCAGGATTTGAAAACGCGCTACGACTGAGCACCGAGTATGTTGAGGAGAGCGTGGCCGTTGCTCGTAGCCTGAACAAACCGTTGGTGATCGAGGAATTTGGCCTTCCACGTGATGGCCATTCCTTCGATCCGTCGTCGCCGACCCGCCACCGCGATGAATATTTCAGTCGGATCATGTCCTTCGTGCGTGCGGACGAATACGTTGCAGGAGCAAACTTCTGGGCCTTTGGAGGCACGGCCCGACCGGTCAAAGGACAGGCGTTTTGGCGCCCCGGCGACGAACGACTAGGTGACCCGCCAATGGAAGAACAAGGTCTGAATTCGGTCTTCGACTCTGATCTGACGACTTGGAAGGTCATTCGGCTAGCGGCGAAACGTATCTCGAAACGATAGGGCCGCAGCCAAGCATTCCAATTTCATCGCGAACAGGCTATGATTGTTTCGGCGGCGACTCGGCCGCGACTTCCAAATGCAAACCCCGCAATCATTTGAGGCCCTTACAGGCTTGCCTGAGATACTCGCCTATATCTTTGTTTTCATAACCGGTTCGTCGATAGGCAGCTTTCTCAATGTGGTCATCTATCGAGTCCCGAACGAAAAGTCGCTATTTCCGTCCTCACGATGCCCAAACTGTGATGCAACGATCAAGCCATATCATAACGTACCGATCCTCGGATGGGCATTTCTCGGCGGTAAATGTGCAAACTGTAGGAATGCGATCGCCTGGCGGTATCCGGCGGTCGAACTGTTAACGGCACTTGTCTTTTGTCTCGTCTATTGGCAGATCGGATTCACGGCGTACCTGCCGGCCACCTTAGCGTTTACGAGCGCGATCATCGCGCTCGTGTTTATTGACGCGGAGCATATGATCCTGCCGAACGCGATCACATACCCGATGTTCGTGATTGCGATGTCAGTAAGGCTGGTGTTCCCCCTCGTATTTGGCTATGTCTTTAGCGATACGCTCGTATCACCTATCAACGCGCTGAATGGCTGGCCCGCGTGGGTCGTAAGTCTGGCCGGAGCTCTCTTCGGTGCTCTGGTCGGCGGTGGCTCCCTATGGCTCGTCGGAGCGATCTGGAAGGCATTGCGTGGTGTTGATGCGATGGGCCTCGGCGACGTCAAGCTGCTTTTCGGCGTCGGGGCGTTCCTGGGGTGGCGGCTGACGCTACTGACGATCTTTCTAGGCGCGTTCACCGGTGCTCTGGCAGGAATCGTCGTCGTGATCCGTCAAAAGGATCGCAACCTGCAGGCTCAAATACCATTTGGCATATTTCTCGGGATCGGCTCGATTGTTGCGATGCTCTTTGGCGAGCAGATCATTCAGTGGTATCTGGGCCGCTTCTAACGGCGGTTGCGACCGAACATTCTCGCCGACACCGAAAAGCTCCGCTGCCGAGGCTGACGGCCTTCGATTCCGGAATGCGGACGCCGCACCGGAGACACTCGACGAGCCTGCCTGCCGAGCGTTCCCGATCAGCCACTGGGGGGCGTGCTCCTTTCAAGGCCCTTGCAAGCCCGAGCGCTCCGACGATCTGGCGGCGATATCTAATGGCAGTAAGGACTATCAGGATGCCGAGAACAGCGAGTATGAACAATGCCTCGCGCATCTACTTTGTCACACCGCTCTTCGCGTCGGCGATCATTGACGTCAGATCCGCGATGGCCGGATTTGACGGATTGATCTCGCGGATCCTGGCGAGCGTTCGTTCCGCGTCCGCTATCTTATTCTGCTTGACGTAGATTTCGGCGAGGAATTGCATCGAGCGGTCATGATTCGGATTAGCGTCGGCTACTTTCTGCAATTCCGACGCAGCCTTTGCCAAGTCCGGTGTCGGCTGCACGAAGTAGGATATTCCGAGGTCAGCACGTACGTCGGGGTCGCCGGGCCGGACAGCAAGGGCTTTCTGATAGATATCTCTCGCCGTCTCAAAGCCCTTCTGTTCACGCTTTGCAAACCCTACGTCAAAGTGCGCATGACCGAGCGCGACCAACACGTCGAAGTCTTTAGGATCCAGCGTGCTAGCCCGCGTAAGGATGCGAAGCGACTGTTCAAGCACGCCAAGGTCTTGCTTCATAGCACCGTAGCGATACAGCCCGATACCGAGACTCTTCTGGAAAGCAAAGTTGTCCGGACTGGCGTCGGCTTCGGCGACCTTGGCCCGGATCTCATCCGGACTGAGTGATTCGCTGCTCGCCTGATTTGCGGTGTTGGAATTGCCTGCCGGGCGAGAGGATCCCGCGCGCATGGCGTTCATCTCGGACCGGTTCATGTTATTGGCCAGCAAAAAGCCGCCAATAAAGCCTGCAAGCAATGCGATGGCGGCTATCAGAACGGTATTCTTGTCCATTGGGAGTTACTTCTTCCTGCCCTCGGGCGCGATATAGGGCAGGTCCTCAGCACGCCGCCGCGTGGGCGGGTCGCTCGCTCGCCGGCGAGGCACGGCGGTGTTTCCCCGACGATCGACGCTCCCGGCAGGCAAGCCCTTGCCGTGAACAGCCTCGATCAGGATACGGGTGATCTCTTGTGAAAGCGTACGATGCTCGAGGGCGGCTCGCCGGCGGAGCGATTCCTTGAGCTCATTTGGCACATATGCACCGATGAAAACACCTTTACGGTTAGCCATAGTGGTGAAAATCTCCTAAATTTGGGTGGCCCGAACGCAAATGGGCCGTTGCAAAATGAAGCGCGTCGATAAGCCGAATTCTGTCACTGCCGATGGCAGCGGCGGTCATTCATCTGGGCCGTGCGTTGCCGCATGGCTCGAGCAGCCTACCCGGAAACGCCGCCTGTCGGCATCGAACGGGCCGTTCGATAGCGTTTCCCTATTTGGCCTTGCACCGCGAGGAGTTTGCCTGGCCGCGCCTGTTACCAGACGCGCCGGTGGGCTCTTACCCCACCGTTTCACCCATCACCCGTCGCCGGGCTGGTCTGTTCTCTGTTGCACTTGTCGTCACCCCAAACGAGGTGCCCGGACGTTATCCGGCTCGCTGCCCTGTGGTGTTCGGACTTTCCTCTGCTCATTTGAGCAGCGACCGCCCGACGCGCTTCACTGCAAGGCTCAGCAATTATAGCAAAGATTGTTGAACAATAAAATCGCGTGTTGCCAAATCCGCTCTAATTGCCGATCTCGATGACATCGCCAGCCATCAGCGGCGGGTCAGTCGCCTTACCGTCTCGTATAGCACGAAGATCGAACTTAAGCAGCGATAGGACGCCGCGATCACCTATTCGGCGGATCCGTGCTTTGTTTTGGCTGCCTCGTGTTCCGCCTGCGGCCGCCACAGCCTGATAGAGTGTTTGCCCCGGCGTGAGATCCTTCTGGCCGCCGTTGACGACTTGTCCCGTGATGAAATAGACGATCCGGCTCTCCGACGGCTCGGCAACAAACTCGACAGAATTTCCGGGATAGATGAGGATGTCGTCGGTTAGCCTGTCCCTTAGGGAATAGCTCTCGGGCTTTAGCAGCGGCGCCCGCGTTATGACCGCTCGTGCGGCGGTCGGTTGGACGCCGGCCTCAGCGACGATGACAAAAAGCGGTATGGCCTCGCGCTGCAGGTTCTTCTCGCCCGGATGATCGACGAGGCCCGACACGGTCACCTTGTGACTGCCGTATTCGCGAACCGTTACCCGAACCTCAGGGCCAGAAAATAGTGTTATGCGGCTAGCGAGTTCCCGAGCGACAGAGGCTGGCGTCTTGTCCCCGACTATGACCTCGCCGCCTGCCAATTGGTAATCGATGGTCCCGTTCGCCCGAACCGTATAATAGCCGTGGCCCTGCGTGAGGTTTGCAAGCTCGATAAGCAGAACGTCACCGAGGCCGACTCGGTAAAGCTCCGTGTCTGGAACAGGCCGTTCGACGACGCGTTCAACGACACGCTTGGCCGGCGGAACTGTCGTCATCGGCACGACCGCTACTTCTTCAGCAGGAGCTATCTCGACAGTCGAGCGGCCGTCCGGGCTCGGAGAATAGGGATTGTTGCGATGTCGCGCTGACGCGATCTGAGCGTCAGCAACGCCTGCCAACAAAACCAGAATGAGAGGCACTCGGAGGTCACATTTGAGCATCTACTACCCTCGGCGAACAGAAATTGAGCGGCAGGCTGTGGGCACACATCCCGCCTGACAAATAAAATTCGTAAAGGCAGCCGATTTCTAGGCTTTTGCTGTCAAAGATCAGTTAACTTCCAAAACTGAAGCCGCTACCCCCGCCTTGCGATGGGAAAAACGGCTTGAGGAGGCCTGCGAATGCCGCGAGATTACGTGTTTGAATAAGAATTTCGCCCGGGCCCGTGAATTCCGCGACCATTCCCTCTCCGCTGAGGAGGCTACGAAGATAGCCACTTTTGGCAGCCTTTCGGATGCTGTACTGCATCTGCCCTTCCCATGCGACGAGGTGGCCTGTATCGATCACGTACTGCTCGCCCGGGCGCAGCACGCGGCGGTGAATGGCACCGAAGGACGAAACAAGGAGGAGGCCGGCGCCGGAGATTTGGAGGAGAAACAGGCCTTCGCCGCCGAAGAACGATTTCGCGCCGCCAAATTTAGTATCGACAATGAGCGAAGTGTCGCCCGCGAGGTAAGAGCTGGATTGAACCATAAAGGTCTGATTCTGCATCTCGATACCCGCGATATCGCCCGGCGCTCCGGGGGCGAAGGTCACCTCGCCGGCGCCGCTCCGAGCCGTAAATGTTGACACGAAGGCAGATTCGCCGCCCACGGCGCGCTTTAGCGCACCGAATACGCCGCCCTTCATCTCGGAATGCAGATCTACATTCGCCGACATTGAGACCATCGCACCCGCCTCAGCGGCGATCGCCTGTTCGGGCTGGAGCGAGACGACTGCCAGGGCGAACGCCCCCTGATGCTCGATCTGCCATGTGTATCCACGCCCCTGACCCCGGCCATCGGTGTCAAAGTGAAAAACACCTCCGTCAGACTGAGAAGCTGGCGGCGGCGGCGCGGCGGATCGTGCCTGTGTCAGCGGATCCGCCAATGTGAAACCACAGGAACCGCAAAACTTGGCTCCATCCATCAATTGAACCGTGCACTTTGGACAATTCATACGACTACTCCTCGAGATCTTTCCATAACGATGTCAGCGGCTTCCTCGGCTGTTGCCGCGAAATTTAGCATTGAGGTATCTACATCGCTGACAACCAGGTGTTTTTGCCACGCTTCGACGATCGGTGGCCAGCAGTCGCCAAGAAGGACGAGCGGCCTGCGACCCAGAACGCCAGTAATCAGCTTATTCCATACCAGCGACACTTCAGTAACCGTGCCCATCCCGCCGCGAAGGGCGACAAAGCCGACCGAGCGCGTGATCAGATTCTGCAACCGATCATAAAAATGGTCCGAGGCTACCTTTTCAGTAAGGAAGCGATTTGGTTCGTGTCGAAACTGATTCATTACCATCCCCAGCACGCGGCCACCCTTTTCACGAGCTCCGCGGGATGCAGCTTCCATCACCCCAAGATAGCCGCCCGTACAGATCGTAAATCCGGCCTCAGCAAGGCGGCTGCCAAGTTCCTTGGCGTCAATATACTCCCTGCTTGTCTCAATACATTTTGAGCCGCCGAATATGGTCACGATCCGCCCGGCGTTAGTCTGTTCCATAGGTCACTTCTCCGTTGATCCAACCATTGATGTAGGTCTTGAGCATTGGACACATAACTGATTGAGTCCGCGGTACCTAATGCCAATCTTAACGAATCTACCCATTCGCCCCGACCGCCTCTTCCGGGGTAAGGTTGCCGGCGGCGTGGATCGCGCGGGTCGTATCGGTAAAGAGCAAAATGATCGTGCCGATAACGAAGAATACCATCAAGCCGAGGATTGCGTACCGAAAGGAACCGGTAGAGGCGACAATGATCGCAAACATTAGCTGGCCCATCCACGACGTGCCCTTTTCAGATATCTCGTAGAGGCCGAAAAAGGACGATTCCTTCCCGACCGGGACCATTTGAGAAAAGAGCGAGCGAGACATTGCCTGCGCTGCCCCCAAAACCATTCCGATACAAGCACCCATAATATACGCCTGTGTTCTCGTCTCAAAGAACCCGTACGCGTAGATCACAATACCGCACCAGATAGCAAGCGAGAGAATGATCGTCCGTTTAGCACCGAGATATCGTGCTATCCGTTCAAAGATGATCGCTCCGGCAAAGGCGGAGATCTGAGCGACTATGAATATCTGGATCAGAAACGGCTTATCGAGGTCTGCATTCCGCTCGCTGGGTGTGAATAGCTCATTCGAGATGAAGACAGAGGACTGAAGAATGACTGTCTGTATTCCGTCGTTGTAAAAGAGGTAAGCTATAAGAAACAGCATCGTATAGCGCAACCCGCGGAGTTCTCTCAAGGTTTCTCGTAGCTCTGAGAAGCCTATTGTCACGATGTTCCGGCCTTCTGGGATGGCCTTTGAGACGCCGCGCGACTTGAGCATCGCGAATGATATGGCGGCGAATATTCCCCACCATAGAGCGGAGCCGAGAAAACAAAGCCGGACGGCGAGGCCGGTCGAAATACCGAGCGCCTCGGCATTGCTGAGAAGGACGGCACTGAGAATCAGCACAAGGAAACCGCTCAGGTAGCCAAGTCCATAACCGTAACTCGAGACCTTGTCGCGATTATTCTCAGTAGTAATGTCGATAAGGAATGCGTTATAGAAGACGTTCGCTGCTGCGAATGTCATGGTGCCTACGACAAATAGTATGCTGCATGCAATGTACGATTCCGTAACGAAGAACAAGCCGGCCGCGGATAAAACACCGATGTAGGAAAAGACTGCCATGAGCAGCTTTTTCAGGTTCGTATAGTCGGCAATTGCCCCGAAAATCGGTAGGAACAGGACCATCGAGACAACGGAAAGCGCCGTGCAAAACGCCGGCAGGCCCTTCGGGGTAACGCGAAAGAGAATGAGATCGAGGATCGTGCCATCTTCGCCAACGGCAGCTGCGGCGAGATTCAAGAGATAAGGGCCTATAAGAACGCCGATTACTACCGTAAAAAATGCGGAATTCGCCCAGTCATAGAGCATCCATCCGAAGATCTCTTTGCGGTCGTTCTTTTTGGTCATGTATGCACGTAGAGCGGAATTACTCGTTCACGATAAAGCAGATGAATAGAATTGTCTAACAGCGAAGCATTCCATATCATCTAGATTCAGGCCTTGCGAGCCTTTTTGACTGCCGTTATGAAGGCAATGATCCTGGCGGCCGGCTTCGGTACGCGGCTATTTCCGCTGACGATAGACCGGACGAAACCTGCGATACCGTTCCTCGGGAAACCACTGGTTGGCTATGTGGCGGAATACATCGCGCGCTTCGGAATCCGCGATTTCGTCGTCAATCTGCATCACCAGCCACAGTCTGTGATCAATGCGCTCGGTGACGGCAGCGATTTTGGCGTTCATATCGACTATGCCATAGAGCAGCCAGACATTCTCGGCACCGGCGGTGCCCTCCTGAATGCCCGCGAACTCCTTGGAGACAGCACTTTTCTTATCGTCAATGGTAAGATCATCACGAATATCGACATTGCGGCCGCGATCGACACGCACAGGAGTTTGGGAGCTCTGGCGACCATGGTGCTAAAGGCAAATCACAAGCGCGAGCGGTTCACCGTCGTTGAGACCGAAGGTGGCTTTGTAAGACGATTTGGTCCCCATGCCATGCCGGTGAGCGAGGCCGAATTGCGCGACGTGGAGCACCCGATCTCGACGCCGCTCATGTTCACAGGTATTCACATTGCAGAACCGGCGATCTTCGATCTAATACCTGAAGGTATAGCGTCCGATACGGTCACCGACGTTTACATTCCTTACATCAAAGGTGGCGGCAATATCGCCGCGCATGTTGCCGAGGGCGAATGGTACGAACTCTCGACCATACCGCGCTACCTCGATATCTCATTGGCCATGATGCACGGCGGTGATGTCCATTTTGGCAGAAACTGCCGCTTAACGGGAACAGCCAGCCTTAAGGACTCGGTCATATGGGACGACGTGACGATCGGCAATGGAGCGTCGCTATACCGTACCATTGTCGCCGACGGCGTAACGATCGCGCCGGGAGAGCACTTTGAAAATGTTGCGATCGTTCGGGCCGACATGCTCAGGAGTTGTCGAGAGATCCCACCGAAGGCTATGAAAGGGTATATTCAGGGCGAGAATTATATAGTGCCTTTATTCGATTAGAACGACGTTGCAAGCTCGCATGCGTATGAAGTCCAGATCAGCCACTCTCCTCAGCCTCACGCTGGTAGCCATAGCGACGGGCGGCTGCGCTATCTTCGAGGCATGGTATAGACTCCGGGATGACCAGAGCGAGAAACTGAGAAAAGCAAGTCTCAGGTCGTGGCCATCTGAAAAAGATGCTCTTATCCAGCGACGGCAAGATCCTTGTCGCGGGCGTACTTGTTGAGGTGAATGGAAAATAACCCTAACCCGCCGTCTGAATCTACCCCCAAAATGTCACATTCAGCTTTCGATAGATTAAAGGCCTATACCAAAAACAGGGGTAAGGAATGCCATGCTGTCCGACTAACCGCAGACGCATCCACGCGAGAGTATTTTCGCATCCCTTGGGGCACAAGCACCGCAGTCGCGTGTGTTTATCCCGAACCATTAGACCTGTCCGCGCAGACGTATGTTGACGTAACTCGACTTTTTGTAAGCGTGCATTTACCCGTTGCTGAGGTACTCGATTTTGACGGCGATCTTGGCGTGGTCGTCCAGGAAGACATGGGTGACACGAACTTACGAGACTATCTGGTCACAGTCGATACATCTGCTCAGGAACGGCGTCTCAATGAGGCAATGTCTTTGATCGTGCAGATACAGGCGGCGACGCAGGCGGCATTCGACACTGATTCAGTCGCATCTCGGCTTCGGTTTGACAAGGAGAAGCTCGGTTGGGAACTGGATTACTTCAAAGAGCATTACTTTACGACGTATTTGGAACAGCCCCTTTCGTCGGCAGAAGATGCGCGATTGGCGGCCGAATTCGGGGAACTTGCGACGGAGCTTGCTTCCTTTGCATCCGTGCTTTGCCATCGCGACTACCATGCAGCCAACCTCATGATCGATCGCGACGACAGGATGCGGATCATCGACCACCAGGACGCCCGCATCGGTTCGACGTCGTATGATCTCGTGTCGCTGCTCCTCGACCGGATAACCGACCTGCCGGCTCGAGAGTGGCTCGCGGAAAAACGTAAGTTCTTTCTCGACCTTCGAGTCAAGCTCGGCCTGCCGCGACTTGACGAAGAAGAGTTTGCATACGAGTTTCGCCTGCAGACCGTCCAGCGATGTCTAAAGGCTGCCGGCACGTTCTCGTATCAGTCGGTGATGCGCGGCAAGACGTACTTCATTCCCTTTATCAAACCAATGCTCCGAATGGCGTGTCGTTCGAGCGAGAGCCTGGGGCGGTTTCCTGAAACGCGACGGATCCTCGGATCTTTGTGCGACTGATCAAACACGCAGATGGTCCGGCCGCCAGCGCACGATGGCTTTTTTGATGTCCTTGTTCGTCGCGAACTCGCGGTTTAGCGTCCGTTCGACGAGATCGGACAACTCCTCGTCCGACGCAAACCTGAGAGCGATCATCTGCCCCGTCCGCAGCGCAGACGCCCTGTTGGCAAGCTCAGGTGAAAGCACAGTCGCATAACGCATACGTTCTTCGAGCCGGATAACACGATCTTGGGCCTTCAGGGCTTGCAGGCGTGCTGCAACTGAAAGCAGAGCAACCGCGACGATAAGCAACAACTGTGCGACATGATCCAGCACGGGGTCTTGATATATCCGAAATATGGCGTAGCCTACAAGGACCAGCAACAACGGAAAGAGAACGAAATGTACAAGCGGATACCACCGCGTGTGGTTCGAATAGTTCTGTTCAGCCACGGGCAAAGCCTCCTGATCTAAAGTTTGGTTTGCGCGAGCGATTCGGCCGGCTTGCCGGTAAAATCCTCGCCCGGATTCACAAACAAGTTCTGCTCAAAACGGTACTGCTTATCATAAAGCTGTTTGTATCGGCCGTCCATCGCGATGAGTTGGTCGTGCGTGCCGCGTTCGAGTATCTCACCCGCCTCCACTACGAGTATCTGGTCCGCGCTGCGGATGGTTGACAGGCGATGTGCGATGACAAATGTCGTGCGACCTTTGCGCAGATTGTTCAATCCTTCCTGTATCAGAGCCTCTGATTCGCTGTCCAGACTCGATGTCGCCTCGTCGAGGATCAGTATCCGCGGATCGGCAAGCAGAGCACGAGCTATGGCGATACGCTGCCGCTGCCCGCCGGAGAGTTTGACGCCGCGTTCGCCGACTATTGTGTCGTAACCGTTTGGAAATTCCTCGATGAACTCGTTGGCATTCGCCACGCGACACGTCGCCTTGATCTCGACGAGGTTCGCCTCCGGATTTGAAAACCGAATGTTATCCAGGATCGTGCCGTCGAAAAGGAAATTGTCCTGCAGCACGACGCCGAGATGCTTCCGGTAATCACGCAGCCGAACTGTTTCCAGGTTCTTGCCATCAACGGCGATGGTTCCCACTGTCGGCTGGATAAAGTTCAGCACTAAACTAAGGATCGTCGATTTCCCGGAACCGCTCGATCCGACCAGAGCAGTCGTGGTGCCTGCCTCGGCATGAAATGAAACACCTTTGAGAACTGCCACGCCCGGTTCGTATTCGAAGTGAACATTGTCAAAATCTATGGTCCCATTGATATCGGGCAATGATTCGCGTCGCTCGTCCTCATCGATCTCCGTGGACATCGACATCACCTCGCGGATGCGGTCAAGGCCGGCGAGGGCTTCGGTGATCTGCGTGCCGATAGATGTCAACTCTATCACGGGCATAGCGAGCAGAAAGGTGAACGAGATATACATCAGAAAATCGCCGAGTGTCATCGTCTTTGCTTGAATGGCATTGCCGCCGATGATGATCATCACGACGGCGACCGCGCCGACGATCACAGCGGCGAATGAGTTGATAGCTGAGACGCCGGTGACGCTTTTGGCAACGTTGCGAAACAGCTTGTGGGCTCCGCGGGCGAAAGACAGTTCTTCGCGCTTCTCGGCCGTGTAGGCTTTTACGATCCGGATGCCGCCAAGCGATTCACCGAGACGTCCGGTGACCTCTGCGTTGATGACATTGCGTTCGCGAAAGATCGGCCGCAGCCGCGTAAAGGCAAGCATCAATGCGACGCCGAAAGCGACCAGCACAACCATGGTCGCCGCCGTAAGCTGCCAGTTGATCCAGAACAGCACGCCGATCGAGATGACAGCCGTGACGGTGCTGCCGAGTATCTGCCCGAGGCCGGTGCCAACGAGATTTCGGATGCCCTCGGCGTCGCTCATTATTCGTGAGATGAGCTGGCCGGTCTGCGTTGAGTCAAAGTACGAGATCGGCAATCGCTCCACGTGGGCCTGAATGCGTTTCCGCATCTCGGTGATCGCCCGTTGGGCCGCCACGCCAAGGATCTGTGACAGGGCGAAGCCAGTCGATCCCTGGACAAGCGTTGCTCCGCCGATAGCGAGGGCTATCCACGTTAGCATCGAATAGTTGCCTTTGGTCAGAACTTCGTCACCGACGTACTTCATCGACGCCGGCAACACCATGCTTGCGAGTCGCGAGACGAGCAGCAAAACGCTGCCGATCGCCAGCCGCCAGCGGGCGTTCCAGATGATTCTGCGTGCTTCAGCCCAGGCGCTTGAATAGTCGATCTTCCTCTTTGTCGGTTCGTCGGCCATTTCACTACAGTCTAAGTCAAGCCGGGCTCGTTGTGCTAAACTCGAACTTTTTATGGTGCAGACATATATCGATCAGTTGAAGGCCGAGATCGGCAATTCCGTCACGCTCAAGGGCTGGCTCTATAACAAGCGTTCGAGCGGCAAGCTGGTGTTTTTACAGGTCCGTGACGGCACGGGCATCGTGCAGTGCGTCGTTTTCAAGCCAAATGACGAGGCGTTATATGATCTCGCCGATTCGCTGGGGCAGGAATCCTCGATAATCGTCACGGGAACGGTCAAGGAAGATACTCGCTCGACGCTTGGCGTCGAATTGGACGTAACGGGCATAGAAGTTGTGCAGAACGTTCACGATTACCCGATCACGCCAAAGGAGCACGGGACCGAGTTCCTGATGGACCATCGGCATTTGTGGATAAGGTCAAAGAGACAGCACGCGGTTCTTAAGGTTCGCCACACGGTCATCAAGGCGGTGCGCGATTATTTTGACAACAACGGTTTTACGCTCGCCGACACGCCGATCTTTACACCTGCGGCTTGCGAAGGAACTACGACGTTGTTTGAGGTCGATTATTTTGGCGACGACAAAGCGTATCTCACACAGAGCGGCCAACTCTATAACGAAGCGACGGCCGCCACTCTTGGCAAGTCCTACGCATTTGGCCCGACCTTTCGCGCAGAAAAATCCAAGACACGCCGTCATCTGACCGAATTCTGGATGGTCGAGCCAGAGGTCGCATACGCGGGTTACGAGGACATGATGGACCTCGGCGAGGGTCTGATCCTTGCCATCGTCGCGGCTGTTCTGCGTGACCGGCAAGAGGAACTTACGACGCTCGAACGCGACGTGGCGGCGCTCGAAGCCATCAAAGGCCCGTTTCCCCGGCTCCATTACGACCAATGCGTCGAGATGCTGCAGGAAGGCCACGCGAAGGGCGAATTAGAAAACCGCTTTGAATGGGGCGGCGATTTTGGAGCGCCGGACGAGACGTATCTGTCAAAACAGTTTGGCCTCCCCGTCTTTGTGCACCACTTCCCGACCGCGATCAAGGGATTCTACTTTGAGGTCGATAAGGAACGCCCTGAATGCGCCCTCGGCATCGACCTGCTCGCACCCGAGGGCTACGGCGAGATCATCGGCGGCGGCGAACGCGCCGCGAATCTCGATTACCTGATCGAGCAGTTAAAACATCACGGCCTCGACCAAGCGACTTTCGAATGGTACCTCGACCTCCGCCGCTACGGCAGCGTCCCCCACGCCGGCTTCGGCATGGGCATCGAACGCACCGTCTCATGGATGTGCGGCATCGAACACGTGCGCGAGACGATTCCGTTTCCGAGGATGTTGTATAGGTTGAGGCCCTAGAGACTCCTTGTAATTTAAGGTGACAGGATTACAATAGCCCTGAGGTGGTTATGCAGGTGATCGAGGCAGTAGTTAAGAATGGACAGATCGTCCCGGTGGGCGAGGTGGATCTTGAGGAAGGTTCGCGTGTACTCGTCACACTTTCGAACGGTGACGACCGAGGTTTCTGGCTGGCGGCGACGGAACACTCCCTAAAATCGATCTGGGACAACGAAGACGACGACATTTATGCCGAGTTACTCGAAATATGAGATCGTGCTCGTTCGTTTTCCATTTTCTGATCTGACGAACGCCAAGATCAGACCAGCGGTTGTCATCAATCCCGCCCATGCTTCGCGGGATTTGCTTCTTGTTGCCCTTACAAGTAAAACCACATCGCTGATGGCTGGTGAGTTTATTCTGTCAGAATGGAGAGGCGCCGGGTTAACGGTGGAAACCGCTGTTAAAAGGGGTATCTTCACCATCCAGCAAGACCTTGTTTCGAAAGCGATCCGTTCTTTAGCCCAGCACGATGCCGCCGAACTCGACCGCTCGTTGCGATTCTGGTTTGGTTTGTAGCGCAGCATAGGCATAGGCATAGGCATCGAACGCACCGTCTCATGGATGTGCGGCATCGAACACGTGCGCGAGACGATTCCGTTTCCGAGGATGTTGTATAGGTTGAGGCCTTGAGGACGAGAGCGATGAAATCGCAAGCGAGAATCATCTTATTGATATGCTCCGTCCTTATAGGATTGCCTGTTGCCTCTTGGCTTGGCCTCATCTTATTTTTTTTACTATGTGACGCCCACGAGCCAGGAAATGGATGTACTTAGGTTCGTCGTCGTCGAGGAACCGCAAACATATTTCGAAGGAAGTATCGGTGCCTTTAATGTTGAATTGCGACACGTTGAGGGTCGTTGCTCACTCGCCTATGTGACCAAGCACTCGACGGGTAGCAAGGGGTTCAAGGATTTAGAGGTTGGGATGGCCGCTCCGTGCAATTTTATTCGAGCTACATGGAAAGAGTTGAAACCACTTTCATACACGTATGGAACCGATGTGAGGAGAGTCACGGCGCTTTTGGTTACAGGAGGGCCTCCTGCCGATCCGAATATTAAGGATGAATTCCAACCTAAGGGTTGTGGCACATGGATGGCTAAGGTTCTTGTTTTCGCGGACCGAATTGAAATTGAGAAGTCTGGTTTCAACGGACCCCCCTGGTGCCCCTCGTCAGGCGCCGATGAAGTTATGTTCGCAGCCTAAATGCCAAACGTCATCGTCATCGCCGGACCGAACGGAGCGGGAAAATCGACGCTGGCCCCGGCATTGCTACGTGACACACTCAATATTCCCGAATACGTGAACGCCGACACCATTGCCGAAGGGCTCTCGGCATTTGCCCCGGAAGATGCATCTTTCGATGCCGGCCGCGTGATGATTGGACGGTTGCACGATCTCGCGGAGGAAGAAAGAGACTTTTCATTCGAGACAACGATGGCATCTCGTATTTATGCGGGTTGGCTTAAACGTCTCCGGGCCGATTCGGGTTTTCGGGTTAACGTGATCTTTCTCTGGCTCGATACGGTAGAGCTTGCGATTTCCAGAGTCGCTGCCCGCGTTCGGGCGGGTGGCCACGATATTCCTGAGGATACGATCCGACGACGTTACGAACGGGGCCTCAAGAACTTTTTCGAGCTTTATATGCCGGTCGCGAATTTGTGGAGTGTAAGAGACACATCGTTTAGGCAATCTGTCGAAATAGCGCGATATACTGAGGAGGCGGGAGAAACGATCTTCGACGAAGAAAAGTGGAAGAAGATAAGAAACTAGCGACAAACGACCAAGACCTATTTGCCCAATACGGTGACGAGATCGACAAAGCTTGTCGCCGCGCCGTGCGCGATGCGTTGCTAAAGCACAAGCAGGCTGGAAATCCGGTGGCCGTCAGTCTCAAAGGTAAGGTGGTTCTCCTTCAGCCTGACGAGATCGAGGTCGATGACTAGTTGCACAAGCCCGTACGGTAGTAAGGGCGGTAGCGAACCGTAGAATATACTTCTGCCGATTGCTATCGACTCGAATTTAGCGATGGGGAGTGTGTCGCCCTTACTCCGTGCGGGCTTGTGCAACGGCAGCCCGGATTCCTGGAAATACTATGTCAACTTACACAGCAAGAATAAGCTGGAAATCCGACTCACCCGACGAGTTCACGCGAAACAAATACACGCGTGGGCATACGTGGGAGTTTGACGGCGGCGTCACGGTGCCGGCGTCGAGTTCGCCGCATGCGGTGAGGGTGCCGTTCTCGGTCGAGGCGGCGGTCGATCCCGAGGAGGCGTTGGTGGCGTCGGCGGCTTCGTGCCATATGCTGACGTTTCTGTGGCTGGCGGCGAAGGATGGATTCAACACCGCATCGTATGAGGACAACGCCGTCGGGGAGATGGCGGCGATGGAGGACGGCCGGCAATGGATGTCGAAGATAACTCTCGACCCGCACATCGAATGGATCGGCGAACCACCTACCGACCATCAGTTAGCAGACCTTCACCACCGAGCGCACGAGCAGTGTTACATAGCGAACTCGATCAAGTCAGAGATCTTCATTGCTGGGCAAAGCCAATGGGACTAGCCATGCATGACACGAATTACACAAATCAGAGGCATTCCGTTTGTGCAATTGTTGTAATCCGTGGCTAAGAACCGCTACTTCTTCTTTGCGAGCTCCGTGCCGAAGACCTTTGATGCGGAACTGCCCCATTTTCCGTCGAGCGTCCCGTCGTCTTTGATGTCGTAGCCGACAAACGAGCACTTTTTGCCGCCAAAGCCGACCGCGATCATATCGCCTCCGCGGATACCAAACCCCTCGACGGCGTTATCGGTATTCCACTTAAAGGTGTAGCCTTCGCCAGCCTTTGAGACTGTCAGGTTTCCGCTATAGTCCTTACCGTTCGGATTGGTGCCCTTTATCGAATAGCTGCCCTCAAGGCCAGTTCCGCTCGTGCGCCGAGCGCTCTCGACCTCAGCTTCATCTACGCCCCAGTAGCCGCTCTTGCCCTGAAGCGAACCGTCTTCCTTGATCTGGTAGAGCACGACGCCGCAGCCTTTTCCATCCGTTCCGTCGGTGTAGGAGACAGCTGCATGGTTACCGTTCACGACGCCGACCCCGTCATACTCATTTCCGCCGGAGTTCCACGAGAACTGAAATACCTCGCCGTGTTTGATGATGGTCAAATTGGCTTTGTATTCTCCTTTACCATCGGGATTTGTTCCGTCAGCCGCATATTCGCCCGCAATGTCCTTCTCAACCGGCTTTGGAGGGTTGTCCGCGGCGACATCTGTCGTCGGAGCACCCCCGTTCGTTGAGGTCGACAGGTTCCGGCACGACGGGCCGATGAGAGCAGCGATGGCGATGATCATGACAAAAGCAACAAAATGGCTGGCGGTCTTCATATAGAGTGTTCCTCGTCGATAGATTGGGTTTACGTCTGAGAGCTAATTATAATGAATAATAGAAGATTCACAATCATTTATTGGAGAATGTTTTTATGAGATCGATCCGTAGCTCAAGCCGTACCGCGCTAGTCACTTTCTTTGCCGCTGTTCTTTCGATATCAGCGCTATCGCAGCAGCCGATCAAGGACCTGAAACCAACGGTCATACTTGTCTCGCTTGATGGGTTTCGTTGGGATTATCTGGACAAATACCAGCCGCCGACGCTGACGGCGCTCGCTCGGGACGGCGTGAGGGCGAAATGGATGATCCCTTCCTTCCCGACCAAGACCTTTCCGAATCATTACACGATCGTTACGGGCCTCTATCCGGAGAATCACGGGATCGTAGAGAATAACGTTTACGATTTTGGCGAGGTCTTTACAATGTCAAAGCGCGAGGAGGTCCGTGATCCGCGCTGGTGGTGGGGCGAGCCGATATGGGTGACGGCCGAGAAGCAAGGCCAGCGTGCGTCGAGTTATTTCTGGCCCGGTAGCGAGGCAAAGATCGCCGATACATATTCAACCTTCTGGCGAACCTACAACGGCCGTGTCCCAAATCTGATGCGCATCGATGAGCTTCTCAAGTTCCTCGATGAGCCTCGCGAAAAGCGGCCGACCATGCTTACAACTTACTTCTCAACGACGGATGACGTTGGGCATGAATTTGGCCCGGATTCGCCTGAGATCAAGTACGCAGTCCAGGAAGTTGACTGGTATCTCACGCGCCTGATGGATGGGCTTCGGGCTCGCAAGATCGATAAGAAGGTGAACGTCATCATAATTTCCGACCACGGGATGGCGCCAGTCCAGCCACGAAACGCGACGTTCCTCGACGACTACTTTGACCTCGATTGGGCAGAGAAGGTCTTGTGGACAAACGAGATCATCCAGATCTTTCCTAAGCCGGGGAAGCTCGACGACATTTTTGATCGGGTAAAGGACCGGGCTCACGTAACGTGCTGGAAGAAGGAGAATGTTCCCGCACGGCTTCATTACAATAAGGGCCGTCGGGTCGCCCCGATAGTTTGCTCAAGCGACGAAGGATGGATCACGACGAACCACAAATGGTACGACGACTGGTTCAAGGGGCTCGACCATCCCGAAAACAATCGCGGTGCGCACGGGTATGACAATCGCTACCAGTCCATGATGGCGACGTTCGTGGCCCACGGCGGCGCCTTCAAGAAAGGCTATGTTGCGGAGCCGTTTGAGAATGTCGAGGTCTACAATCTGATGTGCAAGATACTGAAACTCAAGCCGGCCAAGAATGACGGCGACCTCGACCGCGTAAAAAAGATGCTCAAATAGCCCTAGCCGCTGCGCAGGGTCAGAACGACGATCTCGGGCGGAACTAGGAAGCGGACGGGCAGAATGCTCGTTCCGATGCCGCTCGTGACGTACATATCCACCAGGTTTTCGTAGATGTGGCCGCGCAGATACTTCTGTCCGTAGTTTGACGGCACAATCGGAGCCCCGATAAGCGGAAAGCGAACTTGCCCGCCATGCGTATGCGCGGCGAGGATAAGCCGCAGGTCCGGCGAGATCGGCAGCGTTCCGGTGATCACGCCGAGCATGTCAGGGCTGTGCTGGAGGACGATGAGATCGCCCGTCCCCGAAGCATCGACGATCCGCTTTGCGTTGGCCGAGGTTACGGACCACGGTTCAGGCAGACTAAGATGGTCCTTCATCCCGAAGATCCGCAACGGCCGACCGTTGCGTTCGATGGTTGCGACTTCGTGATCGAGGACGCGATAGCCATTCGAGCGAAAAGCCGCAGCGATATCATCAGTTCCGTGCCATCCGTCGTGGTTACCCATCACCACAAAGACGCCATAACGTGCGTTGATGCCCTTGAGAGCCTCGCCTATCGTCGCCGGCGACATGCGGAGAATACGTTTGCCGCGATCATCACGCGTCCGGGATTCGGAGATGTAATCCCCAAGCATAACGACCAGTTCCGGCGACTGCTGATTGGTGATCTCAACGATCCGGCGGAGCTTTGCCTCGTCGATGCTGTTCGAACCGGCATGAATATCGCCGATCATAACAACGCGCAGGCCGTCGAATGCGGGATCGAGCCGGGCTATGTTGATCGTGTCTTCGACAACGATCAAGCGGTCGGGCTCGATAAAATAGCCGTAGGCTGCGCAAAGAACGGCGAAGGCCGCCGCAGCAACCGCAGGCCATATTAGGTACTTTCGGCGTGCCGGCATTCTAGCTGAAGTACTCGCTCCAACGGCTATCGACCAAGCGGACGATATCGTCGCGCGCCGCGACCTCTTTCGGGTACCAGGGCTTCATGCGGGCGTCGATGACGATAGGTGCCGTGTAGCCTATGTGGTTACTCTTCGTCTCGAGGTCCCGAACAAAAATGTCTTTAGCCGGATCAAAACGCGTCCACGTTGCCCATAGGAACTTTTCGGTGGAACGGGCAAACTCAACCCTGTCATGAAGCACGATGAGTTGCCAATCTCGGAACACGTCGTCCTGGGCAATACGTTGCGCTAGACCCTTGTCCTCGGCGTATGATCGTCCCTCGACAACGAGGCAGCCTCGGCAGAAAGGTTCGGCTGCGCCGAGCCCGACCGGTAAGGGGCCGCTAAATTCACCGGTCAGTTCCCTTTTCGACTTGCCAATGCCCATCAGGATCGCTTTCGACCCAAAATTGATCTTGCCACTGGCGTAGTCCAGCGTATCGAACGCTGTCTGACTAAAGATGTGCAGGTCGCGCTTCCAGTCGGTTCGTTCAAGAACGTGCTCAAGCAGCGTTTTGAAATTTCGCAGGTCCTGCGGCGTGTCCGTCAGTAAGAGAAACTTTGTCAGTGCGAGTTGGCCCTCGCCAAGGATGCGAAAGCCCGCCGAAAGGGCCTCACGTCCATATCGCTCCTGGACGACCGCAGCCGCCAGCGAGTGGAATCCTGTTTCGCCATAACTCCAAAGATCCCGAACCGCAGGCATCACCAACGGAAACAGCGGCGAGAGCAGCTCCTGCAGAAAATCGCCAATATAGAAGTCTTCCTGTCGCGGCTTACCGACGACCGTGGCCGGATAGATCGCATCCTTACGGTGAAAGACCGCATCGGCGTGGAAGACGGGATAATCGTGCGCCAGAGAATAGTATCCGTAATGGTCGCCGAACGGCCCTTCGGACCTCCGTTCGCGAGGCGGTACGTGCCCGCAGATAGCAAACTCAGCGTCCGCCAGGAGCCGGTGTGACCCTTCGCCTAGAGGATTGGGGGACACGCCGAGCTTGCTGTTCGCAAGGAGTGATGCGAGCATCAGTTCAGGTATTCCTTCCGGCAGAGGCGCTGCTGCAGCTAGAATAAGTGCGGGCGGCCCCCCGACAAAGGCCGTGACGGGCAATGAGCGATCAAGGCTTTCCGCTTCGTAGTAGTGAAATCCGCCGCCCTTTCCGATCTGCCAATGCATGCCGGTCGTCGCCTTGTCATACCGTTGCATTCTGTAGATACCAAGATTGTGTTTCCCGGTATGCGGGCTCTCTGTATAGACGAGCGGAAGCGTAAAAAACGGGCCACCATCCTCGTCCCAGAGTTGCAGGAGCGGTAGCCTCTCGAGGTCAACTGTCGATTGCCGCCGTTCGAGCACTGGCGGGCTCCCTACGGTTCGTACCCCCATTCTCGCAGCCGAACGAGCCAGGTCGCGAAATTGCCACAGCCTTCCGAGCGTTGGCGGCAAAAGCTCCTCGGCGGCCACTACCAGGCGCTTAACGAAGGCAAGCGGTTGCCGGCCGAAGGCGAGTTCCATCCGGCGAGTGGTCCCGAACAGGTTAGTTACGACGGGAAACTCTGATCCCTTGACCCTTGAAAAATAAAGGGCCTTGCCCCGCTCATCGATTATCCGGCGATGGATCTCGGCGATCTCAAGATACGGATCGACCTCTGCCGTGATATCAATGATCTCGCCTTCACGACGGAGTAGCTCGATAAAGGAACGGAGATTTCGGTGCATCTAAGCGTAATCGTAGAAGCCCTTGCCGCTCTTCCTGCCCAGCCAGCCGGCATCGACATACTTCTTGAGCAACGGGCACGGACGATATTTGGGGTCGCCGAGACCCTCGTGGAGCACATTAAGGATGGCCAGGCACACGTCGAGGCCGATAAAGTCCGCAAGCGTCAGCGGGCCCATCGGATGGTTCATTCCCAGTTTCATGATCTCGTCGATGGCTTCTTTAGTTGCTACGCCTTCATGAAGGGCATACACGGCCTCATTTATCATCGGCATGAGGACGCGATTTGAAACAAAGCCAGGATAGTCGTTACATTCAACCGGAACCTTTCCAAGTTCTTCAGAAAGCGCTTTAACTGTGGCGTAAGTCTCATTGCTAGTTGCAATTCCACGGATAACCTCAACCAGTTTCATAAGCGGTACCGGATTGAAGAAGTGCATACCGATGACCTTTTCAGGCCGTTTGGTGACAGCTGCGATCTTCGTAATCGAGATGGATGAGGTATTTGAAGACAAGATCGCACTTTCAGAGCAGATCGAGTCAAGTTTCTCGAAGATCTGCCTCTTGATGTCAAAATTCTCGGTCGCCGCCTCGACGACGAGTGAACACGGAGCGAGATCATTGAGATCCGTCGTAGCCTTGATCCGGCCGAGCACCTCACCCTTTTGCTCCTCGGTCATCGTCTCTTTCTTTACGAAACGGTCGAGGCTCTTGCCGATATTCGCAACGCCGCGTTCGACAAGATCCGCCGAAACGTCGCACATTACGACATCAAATCCCGCCGACGCAGCAGTTTGAGCGATACCGTTGCCCATCGTCCCCGCTCCGATCACACCAATAGTTTTGCTCATAATAAAGTCAGAACCACCTGCGGTAGCGGGTGGTTTAAGTTTGCCCTTGCGTTCTATCTGTACGTTCAACCACCCGCTACCGCAGGTGGTTCTGACTATTGCCAGCTATTAGGCGGCGGCGGTGCCTGGAACATCGGTCGCGATTGCGGCCCGCCGAGATAAAAGCGTTTGCCTTCTTCACCAAAGAGGAACCACAGCCCGTAAACGCCCGCGGCTGTGCCGATCGGGAAGGAGAGGCACGATACGATGCTGCCAATAATGCCCCAAGTACGGGCGTTTGCACGCTCTTTGAAGAGCTTATACCCTCCGAGGATCTGCGAACCTGTAAAGATTACGGTAAAGACCGCAAGCACCAGCACAACGCCGACAAATGCGGCACCGACGAACCGCTCTTCGCCGTCCCTGCTGCCGGCGATCAGAGCGACGCCAAGAACGCCATAGATGATCGTGACAAGTCCTATGACAAGCGCCTGCATGCCGCCATGGGCCATCAAGAAAATACCAACTAAGCGATTGTGTTCTTTTGCTGTCATCTCAAACTCCAGTCACTCAATAGAACGTCTGATACCCTGCCGGTGTTGCAGAAATCGGTCAGTCGCGCTCGACGGCCATCGCAACCGAATTACCGCCGCCGAGGCAAAGGGCAGCAACACCGCGCTTTACATCGCGCCTTTTCATTTCATAGAGCAGCGTCGTTAGGACGCGTCCGCCGGAATTGCCGATGGCGTGGCCAAGTGCGACCGCGCCGCCATTGACGTTGACCTTTTCCATATCGAGGCCGAGTTCCTTCATCACGCCGAGGGCCTGAACCGAGAAGGCCTCGTTGAGTTCAAAAAGATCCACATCGTGCATCGACCAACCGGCCTTTGCGAGGACATTCTGGACGCCCTTAACGGGTGCCATCATGATGAGTTTTGGTTCGATGCCAGAGGATGCCCATGCGACCACGCGGCCGAGCGGTTCGATGCCTGCTGACGAAGCGTTCTCCGCGCTAGTCACGACCAATGCCGACGCACCGTCGTTGACGCCCGGAGCGTTGCCTGCGGTGACGGTTCCTCCGTCTTTCTTGAACGCAGGACGCAGCTTCCCAAGGCTCTCCACGGTTGTGTCGGCTCGGACCGGTTCATCGTAATCGAGCACGATAGCCTCGCCTTTCTTCTGCGGTATCTCGACCGGAACGATCTCGTCGGCAAAGCGGCCCGCAGCGTGCGCTTCCGCCGCTTTGCGATGCGAGTTAAATGCGAAATTGTCCTGCTCCTCACGACTTATCTGATACTTCTCAGCAACGACCTCCCCAGTGTTGCCCATGTGCCAGTTCTCAAATGGGCACCACAGGCCGTCGTGGATCATAAGGTCGGTCACCGTCTGGTTACCCATGCGGTAGCCGTCGCGTGCTCCGGGCATGGCGTATGGAATGTTGGACATCGACTCCATACCGCCGGCGACGACATACTCCGCATCGCCCAATGCGACGGCCTGACTCGCCAGAGCAACCGCTCTCAAGCCCGAGCCGCACACCATGTTTACGGTTAGAGCGGAAACCTCAGGAGGAAGCCCCGCCTTTAGTGCCGCCTGTCGCGCCGGTGCCTGGCCGATGCCGGCCTGAACGACGCAGCCCATTATAACCTCATCGATCTTGTCAGCCGTTACGTCCGCGCGCGAGACGGCCTCTTTGATCGCAATAGCGCCCAAGTCCGGCGCGGTTAAGCCTTTTAGCAATCCCTGAAATTTTCCTGTCGGCGTTCTTGCCGCACTGACAATTACTGCCTGTTTATTCTCTGCCATTGTTATATGTCTGCCATGTTAGAAATATGAATCAGAGCCCAAACGAATATTCTACCAAAGCGGTATTAGCAGTGAAAACGCTCGTGTGCAGCCCGTTCCAGTGCCTCACGGTGGTCGGGGTGGGCGAGCTTGATGAGTTCCGAGGCCCGCTGTCTCAGGTTCTTGCCATACAGGTTTGCGACACCAAATTCCGTGACGATGTAATGGACATGCGCTCGCGTCGAGACGACGCCCGCACCCTGTTTAAGGAACGGCACGATCTTGCTTTCTCCGCGTGAGGTTGTTGATTGCAGCGCGATGATCGGCTTGCCGCCGTCTGAGAGCGAGGCACCGCGGATGAAGTCCATCTGTCCGCCTACGCCGGAATATTGCCGCATTCCAATAGAATCCGCACAGACCTGACCCGTCAGGTCCACCTCGATGGCGGAGTTGACGGCTGTCACCTTCGGATTTCGGCGTATGACGGCCGTATCATTTACATACGCGATGTCGAGCATCAATACCTGCGGATTGTCGTCGATAAAGTCGTACAGCCGCTGCGTGCCCATAACAAATCCCGCGACCATGCGACCGGGATGTTTAAGCTTGCGGCGGCCGTTGATCACACCCTTTTCAACCAGCGGAATGATGCCGTCCGAGAACATCTCGGTGTGTACGCCGAGGTCTTTGTGGTTCCCAAGAGCGGCCAAGACGGCGTTCGGGATAGAGCCGATGCCCATCTGCATCGTGGCTCCGTTCTCGATGATGCCGGCGATGTGTTCCCCTATGGCGATATCAGCCTCGGTGAGCTCGGGCATCGGAGCCTCAAGGAGCGGTTCGTCAACCTCGACCATCGCGTGTATGTCGTTTACGTGGATCAACGCGTCACCCTGCGTGCGCGGCATTCGTGGATTCACCTGCGCGATCACAGTTTTCGCAGTCTCAAACGCCGCCCGCGCGACATCGATCGATACGCCGAGCGTGCAGAAACCGTGCTTATCCGGCGGTGATACATGAAGAAGCACGACATCGAGCTGCAGGATGCCTCGGCGAAACAGATTCGGCACCTCTGAGAGAAATACGGGCACATAATCCGCGTGACCGTCGGTCAACGCTTTGCGGACATTTCCGCCGACAAAAAACGCATTGACGTGAAAACTCTCAGCCAACGCCGCGTCCGCATACGGTGCTGGCCCCTCGGTGTGCAGATGAACTATCTCGACATCCCTTAGTTCCGGTGCTCGGGCGGTCATGGCCCGAATAAGGTGCTGCGGTGCGGCAGCCACGCTGTGGATGAACACACGGTCGCCCGACTTGATGCACCGGACAGCCCGTTCTGCGGTCGTGTATTTGCTCATCGCCGCCCTCTTACTCTCCGATGTCCTCGTTCCAAGCCTCAGGATGTTGAGCAATGAATTCACTCAGAAGCTGCTTGCACTCCGTGTTATCCAAAACGATTACCTCGACACCGCTCTCCCTTAGCCAGTCGATACCGCCGTAGAAGGTATCGGATTCTCCGACTATCACGGTGCCGATGCCGAACTGCCTCACCAATCCGCTGCAATACCAGCATGGCGCGAGTGTTGTTGCCATTATCGTGTCGCGGTAGCTGCGTTGGCGGCCGGCTTTGCGGAATGCATCGGTCTCGCCGTGGATCGAAGGGTCGCCTTCCTGCACGCGGCGATTGTGGCCGCGACCTAGAAGATTACCATCGGCGTCGAAGAGCGCGGCACCTATAGGGATGCCGCCCTCGGCGGCGCCGAGCCGGGCTTCTTCGATAGCGATCTGGAGCAGGGCTTGAGGGTCGAGGCCGTCCTTCATTTAAGTAGATTTTATCGCGCCGCGGCCGGCTGTGCTAATCTCGCATTATGCCGCAGGACTTCAGTTCAGGGGATTTTCTTGTTTTTCAGCTCGAGGCCGCATTTGCGTTGTTGCGGGTTCTCGACCGTGATGATGGCGAAAGCTCCACGACCTGGCATGTGGCGGCCTATTCAGAATTCTTCGCGGATGTCGGAGCCGCAGAGGCCGCGACAGCGGCGCCGGAAAGGCTGGCGATGTCTTCCACTCACCTGGCCCTCACCGAACGAGCGTTTGCGAGTACGCAGGTTGCCAAGCTGGCCAATGTGCCGCTTTCGGATGACGAGAAACGCCCTCTCGACGCATGGCGTGCCGATCCTGACCGCACTACTCACGAGCGCTCTATTCGCTTACTTCTCGGCCTACGCTAAGGCACGGCGGCGCATTTCTTTTGTAACCATTTCAAGTTCCCGGCTGACCTGTCCGGCAGTCGCTGTATTCTCTTCAGCACGGCGGATGAGATACGGCACGGCATCGTGGACGGGGCCGTAGGGGACATATTTGCAAACGTTGTAGCCGTGCTTCGCCAAAATGTACGAGATACTGTCACCCATCCCGTAAAGCTGTGAAAACCAGATGTTCGGATGATTTGGTTCTATACCGGCATCATGCATTAGCTGAGTCAGATGCAGCGCGCTCGCCTCATTATGAGTCGCGTTGACGAAGGCCATGTCCCCGTGATGCTTCATGCAGTAGTCGAGAGCCGCGTCGTAATCCGCGTCCGTGTCCACCTTAGTCGCGTGGATCGGCGATTCGTAGCCCATCTCGGCGGCACGGTCACGTTCCTTTTCCATATAAGCACCGCGAACGAGTTTCACCGCATAGAAATAGCCATCCGCCTTCGCCTGACGCCTCGCGTCTTTCAAATGCTGAAGGCGATCGGTTCGGTACATTTGCAGAGTGTTATAGATAAAAGGCCGCTCGCGGTTGTAGCGTTCCATCATCTCGGTCGCCATCCGGTCGATAGCGTCCTGTATCCACGAATCTTCGGCGTCGATGAACAGGGGCTGCTCCGCCCGATAGGCCGCCTCGCAGATCTCGGCGACGCGGTTGGTGATGCGTTCGCATTTGGCCTGTCCTTTCGCATCGAGCTTCTTTTTCGCGCTCATACGTTCGAGCGTACCGAGCGGTGCGATGCCGGTGACCTTAAAAACCGAGAATGGAATATTCGGGTCGCCCTTAGCCCGTTCGATCGTTCTGATGATCTCGTTCTTGGTCTTGTCGAAATCCTCCTCCGTTGCCTTGCCCTCGACCGAATAATCGAGGATCGTCCCGATCCCGGACGCCGCGAGCTTCTCGATCGCAGCATTACACTCCTCGATCGTCTCGCCGCCGCAGAACTGTTCGAAGATAGTGGATTTGATCAGCCCCTCGACCGGCAGGCCGACGGCCAACGCGAACTTCGCCGCCTTGGTGCCGAGAGAATTCAGCATCGGCGAATTGAGCATTCTGAGAAGCCGATACTTTTCTTTTAGCTGCCTATCGCTCTTGTCGGCAAACGCCGTCGCGGTGTCCTGGAAGTCCAGAGAGAATTCGCTCATAAAGGCCGGATAATAGCACGGATAGCCACAGAGAACACAGAGGACATAGAGAAAGTGGAATTCGATGGCCTCCTATGGAATGGCGACGGAAAAGGGACAATTTAATAGCGAGATCACTCCGATCAAGATCAAAAGGCCAACAATGATCGTGATGCGCCTAGGCCAATTTGATTGACTATTCATTCGATTTGTCGGACGCCTCAATTGGGCCGCGCCAGCCGTCGTTGTCGATTTGCCCATGGATACCTTATCATCATTTCTTCGCCTCAGTGCTCTCTGTGACCTCTGTGGCTAACTTCTTAATATGAGCAAAGGACTTCCGAAACGGGCCGAGAATTATTCCGAGTGGTATAACGAGATCGTCAAGCGTGCCGACCTGGCTGAGAACAGCGCGGTGCGCGGGTGTATGGTGATCAAGCCGTACGGTTACGCGATCTGGGAAAAGATGCAGCGGGCGTTGGACGATATGTTCAAGGAAACGGGCCACGTGAACGCCTATTTCCCGCTGTTTGTCCCAAAATCCTTTCTCGAAAAGGAAGAGGAACACGCCGAGGGCTTTGCCAAGGAGTGCGCGGTCGTCACGCACTATCGCCTCAAAGCCGACCCGAACGGCGGTTTGATGGTCGATCCCAACGCTAGGCTCGAGGAAGAGCTGATCATCCGCCCGACGTCCGAGGCCGTGATCTGGAACGCTTACAAAGGCTGGATCCAGTCGTGGCGCGACCTGCCTATTCTCGTGAACCAATGGGCGAATGTCGTCCGCTGGGAGATGCGCACTCGGATTTTCCTGCGTACGGCCGAGTTTCTCTGGCAAGAGGGCCACACGGCGCACGCGACCGAGCAGGAGGCGATCGACGAGACGGAACAGATGCTCGGCGTGTATGCGGACTTTGTCGAGAATTGGATGGCCGTCCCCGTTGTGCAGGGCGTAAAGACGCCGAACGAACGCTTTGCGGGTGCCGAAGAGACCTATTGCATCGAGGGCCTGATGCAGGACGGCAAGGCGCTGCAGTGCGGGACGTCGCATTTCCTCGGGCAGAATTTTGCACGCGGTTTTGATGTGCAGTTCGTCAACAAAGAGAACCAGCTCGAATATCCCTGGGCGACGAGTTGGGGCGTTTCGACGCGGCTGATGGGCGCGTTGATAATGGCGCACTCGGACGATCAGGGCCTTGTGCTGCCGCCCAAGCTCGCGCCCGTTCAGGTCGTCGTGATCCCGATCTACAAGACGCCCGAAGACCTCGCCGCGATCTCGGAAAAGATCGCTCCCGTCATTGCCGAGCTAAAAGCCGCCGGCGTTTCCGTCAAATACGACGACAGCGACAACCAGCGGTCGGGATGGAAGTTTGCGGAATACGAGCTAAAAGGCGTTCCCGTGCGGCTCGGCATCGGCATGCGCGATCTTGAGAACGGCACCATCGAGGTCGCACGCCGCGACACGCTGACAAAAGAATCGCAGCCCCTCGAAGGCATCGCCGCCCACATCGCGGGCCTGCTCGACGAGATACAAGCGAACATCTACAAACGCGCCCTCGCCTTTCGCGAGGAAAACACCTTCCCCGTCGACACCTGGGACGAATTCAAAGACCAGATCGAACGCGGCGGCTTCCTCATGGCCCACTGGGACGGCACCCCCGAGACCGAAGACGCCATCAAAACCGAAACCAAAGCCACCATCCGCTGCATCCCGCTCGTAGGCATTGCAGAGGCCGGCAAATGCGTCTATTCCGGCAAAGAATCGGCGAAGCGTGTGGTGTTTGCTAGGGCGTATTAGCTGGAAATCGCCGCTCAAACACGCGATTTGTAAGACTAATGTTATGATCGTGGATAAACTACAATCATATTCGGGAGCGGTGAGTATGAAATACTTCAAAACTGTCGGCATTCGTCTCCTTGCATTTTTGCTAATTGCTTTAGGCGGCGTGGTTGTTGCTCTGGGCCAGGAACAGCTCAAGCGAATAGCGTGGACAACCACGAGTGAGTGCATGAAGTCCGGATTCTCGGAATCGGAACTCAAGTCTCAGCAGGTCGCCTGTGATTCCTTCATCCGCGATGGAGCAAGAATTCGCATAGTAAAAGTTGATGACGTGGTTCTCGCCGTAATCATAGGTGATGATGGCGATTACTTGATTGGTGATGTATTGGTGATCAATAACTCCAAGGACCGCCTGCTCGTCAACCCAACCCACGCCTCCATGTTCTTTTGGAAGGACGGAAACACAACCAAAAGTCCCGAGTTGGCTTCCCCGATTCCGGCCGAAAAAATTGCTAAGAAAATTCGCAAGCGTGTTTTCTGGGTCAATGTCCTGGGTGGCGCTCTTGCGGGAATGCAGACCCAAACAACCACGGTGAACTCGACAACGTCCGGGACCTTCTCGGCAATCGGAAATAATGGCGCTTCTGCGTCCGGCACTTACACTGGAACAACCACTTCCACTGTTACCACCCCAAACACGCAGGCGCAGGTTATGGAAGCGATGCGCGCCAATGAGCGATCAGAACGCGCTGGAGATATAGCGGACTCTTATGTTGCGATGTCCCTGAAGGGCAACACTCTTTTCCCGAATCAGTCTACCCACGGTCTCGTATACTTCAAGAGAATGACATCCAAATTTGTGATTTTTACTCTGGAGCTGAACGGCGTGCTTTTTGACTTTGCATTTACAAATCCGAAACAATAAGCGCATGCTAAGGCAAGAATACTCCCTGCAATTAGGCGACGCGCGATTATGAACGAAGACTTCAAAACATTCGCTGAACTAGAATATACGTGGTCGAGCCCGACAACTTTCAACCTTGGCCAAATGCGTATTGATTTCAATCATTCCGACCCGGGCTACCCGCCATTGTGTTTAGAATCAATCGATGACGGGATTTCCTGGACAATTTTCCGAGCGGGAGAGCGAATATTTCACGGCCCAATCCCAAAGCGCGAGGAACTTCTAGAGCTTCTCGATATTCTGACGATCTGAACAGTCAATTCATTCCTGAGTCTGCGTAGCAGACGGCATATTTGTAGCCCCACGTGGGAACGTGGGGTTTTTGTTATCACATCGCGCGAGTGTGTGTAACACACGGCATATGCCGCATGGTTCTGGCGTCGGAGCCCGCCAGTGTTGCGGGAACGCCGCAACCGCGCACGCTCGGTTCCCTTTTTGGCATTTTCCACACGTTGGCACGTGTGGCTACAGTTATGCCGCCCGCTTTGCGGGCTGGGTTTCACAGTCCAGCAGGGCGCATAGCCACGTCGTTTACGGCGTGGATGGGGCGGGAAATATCTTTTAAGGGCGTTTCAACGTCCTTACCTTCGACCGGCTTAATCCGTGGGGAAGGACGTTAAAACGCCCTGAGATCGACGGCGATCATAGGAACCACGCCCTAAAGGGACGTGGCTATGTGCCGCCAAACGCGGAGAGGCCTGTGCATACCGGTGGATATTCGACCGTCCTTTTGTTGTTTGCGTATTGCTATTGGGGCGGTTGCGTGTCACTCTTTATGTGTTGATCCTACTCTCGCGTCTGTTAGTGATGACGCGCTTCGCCTCAACGGTTTTTGGATAAGTGAGAGAGCAGGCCTTTATTAGTTGCCAGAAAGCATCTCTCGTTTTTGAAAAGTATCCAGGCCGTCTGCACGGTTGCCGATCCTTAAGAAAGTCAGTCAGTAAGCCTTCTGCTTAGCATTCCCAAGATAGGGAAAGGAAAATTTGAAATGAAACTATATGTAGGTAACCTGTCGTTCAACACGACGAATCAGGACCTGAATGAATTGTTTGCGACGATCGGCCCGGTCGAGTCGTCAAATGTTATCGAAGACCGCGAAACCGGCCGCTCACGCGGATTTGGCTTTGTGGAGATGTCGAATCAGGCCGATGGCGAACGTGCCATCGCCGAGCTCGACGGCAAGGAAGTTGACGGCCGTAACCTCAAGGTCAACGAGGCCAAGCCCCAGGGCGATCGCGGCGGACGCGGTGGTTATGGCGGCGGCGGTGGTCGCGGCGGACGCGGCGGCAATTACGGCGGAAGAAGCTGGTAATAACTGACCGATACGTGCCCCGGATGTAAAGGTCCGGGGCATTTTGTTTATGGCACTTGCACAGCTTTCAATGGCCCGACGTCACGTGCTCGGCGAACTTCACGGTCGATGCGACGTGATCTCGGACGACGTGCCTGTTTACCTCGCCGACGAAGCAGGCGACCCGATCGGCCACGTCGATCAATCGCTCGGCCATTACGCCGACGCTTTCACGTTTCACCTGGCGGACGACATCTGTAAGAAACTGTCCGCCGGTCATTTTCAATACTCCTTCGACGTAGAACCCGTAGATTCTGCCGCTCAAACCTTGCAATCAAAGGTCAAACTTGTCTCCATCATCCTCACCAGCCGAAAAGGCTACGACAAACCAGTGTCGCGAAGGATCAAAGCTTAGCGGTTAGAACAACTTACTGCCAAGTTTCGCCTCGATCATGGGAGTGATCAGAGTGGCGTCGCCGCTGTCGCCGTTGGGGTATTGGACGCCAAGTGTGAGGAATTCGGACACGATGCCGCCGATCTCGCGGGGCTCGAAATTGAGCACGCCGAAGATCTGACGCCCGACCAACTCCTCGGCAGTATGCCGCGTGAAGCGGCCCACGGACGTGCGAATGCCGTATTTGCCGAAATCCGCGGTTATCTTGTACGACGGCTTCACCGCCCCGTCCACCGGCTCGACCGTCAAGATCCGCCCAAGCCGAATATCGACGGCCGCAAACGCCTCAAACGAGATGACGGGCTTTGTCTCTGCCTGCATTCGTGAATGATAAACCTCTTCGGGCTTGCCCGTCTATTTGCGGAAAGGCTTGCCTTTCCGGTGCGCTGCTGTCTATGCGCGGCTTGCCGCCGCCGTGCGTCAGGCGGCGGCAAGCCGCAAAGATATTTCGGAAGTCCCGGAAAAGTAAACTTTTCCGCAAATAGAGCGGCGAGCCGCGAGGAAAGAAATCCTTAAATAGAGTTCACCAAATAAGACTTTTTTCGGGCTCCGTGCGTCTAAATATTTGATTGCGAAAGTGTTCGCATTCGGTGCTGTTTGAGCTATTATCACGACGGGAAATGTTTGTTGACCTGACGGACGAACAGCTCGTCACGCTCTCGGTGAGCGAGAAACCGGAGGCGTTTGGCGAATTGATGAGGCGGTGGGAGCGAAAGATATTCGCTCTGTGCTTCGGTATGCTCGGACGTGAGGACGACGCACGCGACGCCGCGCAAGAGGCGTTTATCGCGGCGTATCGGAACCTGAAGAACTTTCGCGGCGAGGCCCGCGTTTCGTCGTGGCTGCATCGCATCGCAGTGAACCAGTGCCTGACGATAAAGCGCCGGCAAAAGACGCGTGCCGAGGACTTCTTCGGTGACGAGGACGGTGCCGAAGATAGAGTGTTCGTCGCGGCCTCGCGATATTCGCCGGCGAATGAGGCCGAACAGGGCGAAAGGCTTCGCGTGGTAAGACAAGCCGTGACGGCATTACCGACGGAACTTCGCCAGGTGATCGTGATGAAGGAATTTGAGGAAATGACGTTTCAGGAGATATCAGAAACGCTCGAATTACCGCTGAGCACGGTGAAGAGCCGCCTCTACACCGCGCTGAAACAGCTAAAGATGAGACTTGAGCGAACGCCCGTGGAGGTCGTTTGACGATGAAGAACAAGAAAGACAACCTGATCTGTCATTACGCTGAGGCCATCGTGCCGTATCTGTATCACGAGATGCCAGAGAGCGAGGCGAACGTTTTTGAGGGGCATCTAGCTGAATGTTCGTCATGCACTGACGAGTTTGCGGCCGTTGCCGACGCTCGATTTTATGTATATGAGTGGCACAAAGAGGAATTCTTGCCGCTTGCCACACCGCATTTCGTTATCCCAAACGGTGCCCCCGAGAGGGCAGGCATATTTCGTCACCTGGCCGCCATCTTTGCACGTCCTTCGCTTGCATTCGCCGGGGCCGCGGCGGCTCTTCTGGTGCTGGCTTTTTTTGCCCTCAGCTTGTTTCGTTCAAACGGCGAGCAGATCGCATCCAATACTGTTGTTCCTCTAATAGGTTCAACACCGACTGAAGTTGTGACCACGGCTTCCCTGCCGCAAGTCGAGACTAACGACGATGCAGAAGTGTTTCCTTCGCGGAGCGGGCCGATCCGGGCGGTCAGGGTATCTGCCCATAGACGGACAACCGTAGCGAAGGCACCGGCCTCGGTAAGGAAGATCACTCCGGACGATCAATTGAGACAAGCTCGTAGGGCTCCGACCCTGAGCAACGAGATAGAGATCGAGGATGCATCCCTGAGGCTAACTGACCTGTTTGAGGAGGTAGGCGGATAGAAATGCGACCCAACTTGTATTTTAAGTATATTTTCCTCACGGTAGTCCTTACTCTCAGTTCACTCTGTGTGGCTGCCCAAGGGCCGCCGACAGATGATGGTGTGGAAGGCGATCACGCCATTACCGAAAGGCCCCAAGACCCTCGGTTCAATCTGCTTAGGCAACTTGGCCTCTCACGCGAACAGATCCAGCGAGTCCGGCGGATGAACGCAGCCAGGAGGCCCATGATCCGCGCGGCCCAACTCCGTTTTCGCGAGGCAAATCGTCACCTTGATGCGGCGATCTACGCAGACGAGATCAACGAGGAGGACGTGAGGGCAAGGCTAAGAGACGTTCAACTCGCGCAGGCCGATCTCATTCGTATCCGCTCGATGGATGAACTCGCTGTAAGACGTATCTTGACCCCGGATCAACTTCTTAGGTTTCGCGAGCTTCGGACGCGGTTCGACCGCGTGCGCGAGCAGGATGGTGGACGGCCGGTACAGACGCCGCCGAACAGTGACATCCCAAAGGCAGGGGGCGACCCGTCACGGGATGCTCTGCCGGTCGGGCATAGGCCCAAACCCTGAGGACTGGAACAATTGTCAGCGGCCGCCCCGGAGGCGGCCTTTTTGTTTCAGACGGCTGGGGCTATAATCTCTCCAACGTCCAAAGATCGATCTCACAAATGAATTTTTTCTCGCGGTTCCTCTTTGAGCTACAGCAGGTTTGTGACCTGATGTGGCGCATGCTCAAGGGCATCCGGCTTGGCCCCCGCTACCTCGATGAACTCGTCATCCAGATGAACAAGATCGGCGTCGGCTCGCTCGGCATAGTCCTGTTGACAGGTTTTTTTACAGGCGGTGTCCTGATTCTTCAAATGTATCCCACGCTCGAATACTACGGGGCGCAGAGCAATACCGGCCAGGGCATCGCGACATCGCTGATACGCGAGCTCGGACCGGTCCTTACGGCTCTGATCGTGGCCGGCCGAGTCGGCTCGGCGATCTCAGCGGAGTTGGGAGCCATGGTCGTCTCCCAGCAGATCGACGCTATGCGGGCCCTGGGGACATCACCCGTTCGCCGGCTTGTGACACCGCGTGTAGTCGCCCTCATCATCACGCTCCCGCTATTAACGATCTCAGCCGACGTCTTTGGGATGGTGGGTGGAGGTGTCGTTGCCAAGCAACTGCACGGCCTCGATATCAACCTCTATATCTCCTCGGTCCGCACCGGAACCCAGATGGACGATCTGGTCGTGGGCATGATCAAACCTTTATTTTTCGGCCTGATCATTGGGGTGATCTCCTGCCACAAAGGCCTCTCGACCACCGGTGGCACCGTCGGTGTCGGCGAATCTACTACCCAAGCGGTGGTTGCATCATCGATCTACGTGATAATCGCGGATTTCTTTCTCTCAAAGCTGCTTCAGGCGAGCCTGAGCGGGACCGTTTTTTAGGCGCGATCTATGGAAACTGCCGTCGACATTCCACCCGCTATCGAGTTTCGCAACGTCGAGCTTGCATTTGACGACCAGGTCATCCTTGACGATGTTTCCTTCTCGGTTCGGCGAGGCGAGACGAAGATCGTTCTCGGCGGGTCCGGCACCGGCAAATCAACCGTCATCAACCTCATCCTAGGGCTGATCAAGCCTGATGCCGGCAGCATCTTTGTGGACGGTATTGACGTTTCTGCTCTAGACGACATGGATCTTGTACAGGTGCGCAAAAAGATCGGCATGGTCTTTCAAGAGGGTGCCCTTTTCGATTCGCTCTCCGTCTATGACAATGTCGCGTATCGCCTGCACGAAGCCGGAGTCGATGAGGCGGAGGTTGCCGAGGAGGTCGAGCGCATGCTCCGATTCGTCGACCTGGAGGACGCGATCGGGAAAATGCCGTCTGAACTGTCCGGCGGAATGCGCCGCCGCGTCGGTATTGCCAGAGCACTTATAGGCGATCCTAGCGTGGTCCTCTTTGATGAGCCCACTGCCGGCCTCGATCCGCCGACGTCGCGGACGATCTGTGAACTCGCGATTAAACTTCGTGATGTAGAAGATGTATCATCGATATTTGTAACTCACGAGATGAGTAATCTCGAATACCTCACGGGAGAGTATGCCGTCCTAACGGATCAAGGGAACGTCGGGTTTGAGGTTGAAGGTTCTACCTGGTGTCTCCTCAACACGGAAGTGATGATGCTCCGCGAGGGCCGTATAATCTTCAGTGGCCGTGAGGAGCAGTTACGAAAGAGTCCCGACCCGTATATCAAGAGGTTTCTCCGGATCAAGTAACCTTTAATGGCGAGCCGTCAGCAGAATCTGAGGTTGAGTGAACTTAAGGTCGGCATCTTTATGCTGGCCGCCCTTCTCTTGACGGGGTTTCTCATTCTGAACTCAAGCGGAAGTTTCAACCCGTTTGAGCGGAAGATGAGCTTGAAGGCTCGGTTTGTGAGTGCCGACGGCCTTCATGAAGGTTCGGACGTTCAGCTTGCCGGCGTGTCGGTCGGCAAGGTCAGGGATGTTCGTTTCCTTCCGCCCGATACACCCGGAGGCGAACGGATCGAAGCTTCGTTCTCCGTGGTGGAAACATTCGATAATAAGCCGATAAGTGACCTTATTCGGTCAGATTCGACCGCGAATCTCGTTGCCACCTCCGTCCTTGGGAACGATAAGATGATCAATATCACTCCCGGCACGTCGCAGGGCACGGCGATCGAGCCTAACGGCCTGCTTCCTTCTAAGGCCGAGGTATCGCTCAACCAGCTCACTGCCACGGGGAGCGACCTTTTTGCGAAGATCAACAAACTCGCAGGGCCGGCGAATGAGATCCTCGATAAGGCAAACAATGGTGAAGGGACGCTTGGCCGCGTGGTGAATGACGAAACGCTCTATGAAAATCTGGACGGCGCCGTCGCCGAGACAAAACAAACGATGGCCCGCCTCCAAACTACCATCGACCGGATCAACCGTGGCGAGGGCACCGCAGGTAAACTCGTCAACGATCCCGAGCTCTACAACAGCCTCAATCGCACGATCCGCCAACTTGAATCGATCTCAGGCGACATAGAGGCCGGACGCGGCACCGCGGGCAAGTTTGTTAAAGACGACGCGCTCTACGCCGATACGCGTGCTGCAATTGGCGAACTCCGGCGATCAGCTGAGAAGATATCGTCAATAGCTGACGATGTAAAACTCATTACCACGGATATTCGCGAGGGACGCGGAACCGCCGGAAAGCTCTTTCGCGATGAACAGTTTTACGCGGACCTGAAAGAAGCGATCGGCAAGCTCGGTTCTGCGTCAACGCGGATCGATTCGCTGATCGCCAATGCCCAAGCCGGCAAGGGGACTATCGGCCGCCTGGTAACGGACGAGACGCTCTACAACAGCATCAATCAAACCGCTAACAATGTCGCTACGTTTGCCGGCGAAGGCACAAAACTTCTCGATGATTTCAGGAAGAACCCAAAGAAATACCTGCGAATCAAGCTCGGACTTTTTTGAGGACAATGATCGGGCGATCAGATGATCGGCATCGATCAAGAGCGGGGATGCTTGGGAAGATGGTGCTCAGGGCGAGACTCGAACTCGCACGGATTTCTCCACACGCCCCTCAAACGTGCGCGGCTACCAATTACGCCACCTGAGCTTAGAAGATCAAAGAACTACTTATTTGCCGGTGCCTCGGCGTTTGCCGGGGCGACATTAGCGGTCGGCGCCGTGGTGTTTGTATTTTCCGCACCGGCAACATTTGAATTCGCGTTCGCGTCGGCCGCAGCAGTGTTCGCGTTGGCATTCACATCCGTCGTCGCGGCATTCGCATTTGAATTCGCGTCCGTAGTGTTCGCGTTCGTATTAGCTTCGGCCGGCGCCTCAGGATTGCTCGAGAGAACCGAAGTATTCCCGGTCAGGGCCGGCATCGAAAGCAACAGCGCGGAAACCATGAAAACACATGCCGCTACGATCGTTACCTTTGAGAGAACCGTGGTTGTCCCACGTGGAGCAAACGCCGAACTAGACACGTTGCTGGTAAAAAGGGCTCCTGCATCTGTCTTCCCCGGTTGCAGCAATACTGCCGCCACCAGAAGCAGACAAGAGAGAAAAAATACACCGTACAAAAAATAAACCATCTTATTCGTGAGCAAAGAACAGCGGCAGATCGTCACCTCGCGAAGTTCACGATATTTGCAAAACTCTCGGCTTCGAGGCTCGCTCCACCGACCAACGCTCCGTCAACGTCCGGCTGCCGCATTAACTCGGATATATTATCCGGCTTGACCGAGCCGCCATAAAGGATTCTAACGCCATCCGCGACGCTTCGCCCGTGCGCCTTTTCAAGGCACGAGCGAATGTGCTCGTGCATTTCTTGAGCCTGTGCAGGCGTCGCGGTTTTACCCGTTCCGATCGCCCAGACAGGCTCGTAAGCGATAATGATACGTTCCATGTCGGCCACTGTCAAACCATCGAGGCCGCCGGTCAATTGCGCATCGACGACGGCCGTTGCGAGACCGGATTCCCTCTTCTCAAGAGACTCGCCAACACAAACGATAGCGGTCAAGCCAGTCGCGAGCGCCGCCTTTGTCTTACGATTGACCGAATCGTCCGTTTCACCGTAATACTGCCGCCGCTCGCTGTGCCCTATGATCACGTACCGACAGCCCGCATCCTTCAGCATACCTGGCGTCACCTCGCCCGTATGAGCGCCAAAGTCATCCTGCACCGCGCAGTTCTGCCCGGCTAAGGCAATATTTGAGCCGTCCAGCCGGTCACTGACGGTCTTAAGTGCCGTAAATACCGGAGCGATTACGACATCACAGTGGCTCGCATTTGCCACAAGTCCCTTTAGCGTCAACGCCGCAGCAACCGCTTCGCTGAGCAGCTTATACATCTTCCAATTTCCGGCGATCACTGGCTTTCTCATAAAAAAGTATCTAATGCAGTATCGGACGTTTGATGAGTCCTCCATCAACATCCGAAAGTGCGTGCGTTGTAATAAACGCCTGCGGATCGACAGACGTCACGGCCACCTTCACCGTCCCGATCTCAAGACGCGTTACGACGCAATACAATATCTCACGATCTTCCTCGACCTTACCGCTGCTGCCCATACCGCCGCTCCCGCGGAGCACCGTGACGCCGCGATGCAGTTGGCCCGTAATCGCTTCACGGATCTCCGGCCCTTTGGGCGAAATGATCGTGAGGGCAGTATACTCCTCGAATCCATGAAGGAGAAACTCGATAGCCTTAGTGGCCGCGACATAGGTCAGGATCGAGTACATTGCCGCCTCTGTTCCGAGAAAGACAGCGGCGGTGGTAAAAATAAAGACATTAAGTATCAATATGACATCGCTAACATTTACAAGATAGCTTCGTCGACTGATAAGCAGAGCCGCGATCTCCGTCCCGTCGAGCACAGCACCGCCCCTGATCGCCAAGCCGATGCCGGCCCCGATGGATAAGCCGCCAAAGACTGACGTCAGCACTTTGTCCGGTGTTACATCCGGGAACGTGATGAATGCAAGACACAGCGACAGACCAATGATCCCGACGGCACTCTTCACGGCAAACCGTGGGCCGATCTGACGATATCCGATCAAAACGAACGGAAGGTTGATCACGGCGATAAGCACCGGAAGAGGTATCGGGCTAAGGGCGGCTACGAGCATCGAAACTCCGGTAACTCCGCCGTCAATAAATCCGCTGGAGAGTAAGAATCCTTTCAGCCCGAAAGCCGCAAGGAACATACCGGCAATTATCAGGAGAGCGTTCTTTGCTTCTACTAAGAAAAGGTTCATTAAACTTTTCCGGCCGTATATCACATCCACAGAGGGCGGTATTCATCTATCATCGAGTGCAGCGACACCGGGCAGCACGTCGCCCGCAAGGAACTCCAATGTAGCGCCGCCGCCGGTCGAGATATGCGAGATCCGTTCGTTCAGGCCCGCCTGATTCACGGCCGCGACCGAGTCGCCGCCGCCGACTATCGATATAGCGCCGCGATCGGTGGCCTCAGCAACAGCGTTTGCGACAGCGATCGTCCCCTCGTCAAATGGTTTCTCTTCGAACATTCCCATCGGGCCGTTCCAGACGATGGTCTTAGCACCTTCGAGTGCCCTGGCGAAGAGAGCGGCGGTCTCGACGCCTATGTCCAGGCCGACCAGCCCTGCATTTGTAAACTCGATCGGGATCGTCTTTCGCGAATTCAGTGGATCGTAGCTGTCAACGACCTGATGGTCGGTCGGCAGGAGCAGTTCCACGCCGTTCGCTTCCGCCTTTTGCACAGTATCGAGCGCAGTCGGCATCATATCGTCCTCGACGAGCGATTTGCCGACCGTAAAGCCCTGGGCCTTGAAAAACGTGTAAGCCATCGCCCCTCCGATCAGGAGCTTGTCAACGCGCCGTTCGATAAGCGACTCAATGACCGGTATTTTGTCGGAAACCTTGGCACCGCCGAGTATCGCTACAAATGGCCGCTCAGGATCGTTGAGAGCCTTGCTAAGGAAAGTCAGTTCCTTTTCCATCAGGAGGCCGGCGACCGAATCGGCAACATAATGTGTTATGCCTTCCGTCGAAGCATGCGCACGGTGCGCCGTGCCAAAAGCATCATTCACATACACGTCGCAGAGCCCCGCCAAGCGCTTTGCGAAAGCGGCGTCGTTCTTTTCCTCCTCGGCGTGAAGGCGAAGGTTCTCTAAGAGCAAGACCTCGCCCCTCTGCAACGCAGCCACCATCTCGTCGACCGAGTCCCCAACACAATTGTCGGCAAACTTGACCTGAAGACCAACAAGTCGCGAAAGGTGCTCAAAGACAGGCCGTAGGCTGTACTTCCCCACATCATAAGGCATGCCTTTCTCGTCGGCCTTCTTCTTGTCCTTGATCGGGCGGCCAAGGTGCGACGCCAATATCACTTTTGAGCCCTCGTCGATCGCATATCGGATCGTCGGCAAGGCGGCACGGATCCGAGTATCGTCCGTGACCACGCCATCGTTTACGGGGACATTAAAATCAACCCGGATGAATACACGTTTTGCCGCGAGATCGATGTCTCTGAGGGTCTTCTTGTTCATCAGCGAGTAAGTAGGCTATTTATCCAATCCGACCTGTGCCTTCGTCATGATCTTGTCGTTTCGAAATGAAAGGATTATGGACTTATAGTCGGCCCCCTCCCACTTGTTGACCGAAAACCGCATCCCGCCGCCTGTCGAACTGCTTATCTCAGTTCCCTTCCCGCCCAGGATACTCTCGACCTCACTCCGATCCATGCCGTCACGCAGCTGCCGGTACTTATCCATTGTCAATTCGTACTCGCCACGTCGGGTTGTCCACTTCTCCTCGGGCTTATTCTCGGTAGGGTGCGTCTTTTCGGTCGGTGTCTTGTCCCTCTCGGGTGCGACCTTCGTCTCCTGAACACGGCTGCCAAGGTAGAAGAGGCCGCCGATACCACCGCCGCAGAGCAGGACGATACCTGCAAGAATACCCAGCACCCAGACAATGGCCTTCGACGATCTTTTGGTTGGCTGCGACGCGAAATTTGCCGCCGGAACGTTCCAGCCGCCGGCTTGTGCTACCTCCGGCTGGTTCGTCAGGCGAGGGGCCTCCATCGCAATAGTTTCGGCCACGTCAGGCGACCCTTTCGCTGCGAGAACGGTCCCATCGTCGAGACAATAATTTAGATTATCGTCTTCGTAGTCCTTGCGACATTGTGGACAGGTCTTCATCCCTTAGAGGCCCTTGTCGGCAATGTATTTCACCAGATCACGAACACGGCAGGAATAGCCCCATTCATTGTCGTACCATGACAGGATCTTTACGCACGTTCCATCAATGACCTTAGTGTTTTCCGCGTCAACGATCGATGAGTTCGGATCGCCTTTGAAGTCCATCGATACAAGCGGCTCTTCGCTAAAGGCCAGGATCCCGTTAAGTTCCTCATTTGCGGCATCCTTTAACGCCTGATTTACCTCTTCGGTGGTAGTTTCTTTATCAACATTGATGACCACGTCAACCAACGAAACATTTGGCGTTGGCACACGAACTGATATGCCATCGAACTTCCCTTTCAACTCAGGGATCACCAAGGCGATAGCCTTGGCGGCACCGGTTGAGGTCGGGATCATGGACAATGCCGCCGCACGGGCGCGCCGCAGGTCCTTGTGAGGCAGATCGAGCAGCTGTTGGTCATTCGTGTAGCTATGGATAGTGTTCATCAAGGCGTTCTTGATGCCAAACTTTTCGTGAATGACCTTCGCGACCGGAGCGAGGCAGTTCGTCGTGCACGATGCATTCGAGATAATGTGATGATTCGCCGGGTCGTAGGCTCCTTCGTTCACACCAAGAACAATTGTGATGTCCTCGCCCTTTGCCGGCGCCGAAATGATAACTTTCTTGACCGTGCCGCGCAGATGCTTCGCGGCATCGTCGGCCTTCGTAAAACGGCCGGTAGATTCGATCACGACCTCGGCCCCAACAGAAGCCCAATCGATCGCTGCCGGGTCCTTCTCGGAAAAGACCTTGAATGTATCGCCCTCGACGGTGATCGAGCCTTCTCCCGCGGTGATCGCGTGATCAAGATTTCCCATGACCGAGTCATATTTCAGAAGGTGTGCCAACGTCTTGGTATCCGTGAGATCGTTCACGGCAACGAAGTCGATGTCCTTATCACCGAGGCACGAGCGCATTACGTTGCGCCCAATACGCCCAAACCCATTTATCCCAACTTTGATACTCACGATTTGAAAAATCCTCCTAGAGCGTGCATATATTAAAGGTTTTACGATACCGCAAAAGGCTGATGTATTCAAAAAGAGAAGCCCAGGTCGCGGGTGAGATACTTGAAACAAACCGATTTTTCGCGTCGTAGTAGCGGTTTGAGTTTTTTTCGCAGCAGTTGGAACAGACGAGCATGAAGCTATCGCGAAACCGCCTCTTTTTCTTATCGAAGGTCGCATGCGGCCTGCTCGGCGCCGCATCAGCAGCCCTTGGTCAAGAGACAGTACCGGCGACGGCTGCCGGTGATCGCCCGATACCGGCCGATACAATAGCGCCGGTTGTCGCGGTCCGTCGGACTCGCCCGGAATACGTGTCGCCGCTTATCCGTGTGGGAATTCAGACCGCGCAGCCAGTCCCGTTGACCTTGCAAGATGCCATCAAAAGGGCACTCGAAAAGAACAATGCGATCGAGGTTTCTCGGGGCGACGTGCGATTTCAGGAGACTCAGGTTCGTTCGCTTCTTGGCATCTATGACCCGGTCTTTACGCTGTCACCAAATTTTTCACGAAACTCTACGACGGGCAACGCTGCCACACGCGATCTTCGGGTTAATTCCAATGTGTTCCAGTTCATTCGCCCGGGTGGAGGCAATTATCAGGTCTTTTTCAATAACCAGAGGACGGAGAACGCCTTTGCTCAGGCTCAGGTCAGTTCCGGGCAGGTTGCCGGCGGAGGCAACAGTGCGATCTACACCAGTTCGCTTGGGGTAACCTACACTCAGCCTCTTGGACGGAATTTTCGCATCGATAGTAAGCGACAATCGATCCTTATCGCCAAAAAGCGGCTCGAACAATCGGATTCGACCTTCAGGACGCTTGCAAGTGACACCATTACTCAGGTGCAGACAACCTATTGGGACCTTGTCTTTGCACTACGGAACCAACAGAATCAGGTCGCAAACGTAGATCTCGCTCGTGAGAACCTGCGGCAGGTCGAGATTCGCATTACTGCCGGGGCCGCCGCCCCGCTCGAGCGGGCAGAAGTAGCTACGGAACTTGCAACACGCGAAGGGGAGCTTCTCGTCGCGACCCAGCAGGTGGCTAGCACCGAAAACGCTTTGAAGGGGCTGATCCTGCGTGACCCGCTGTCCAACGAGTGGTCTCAAACCTTCGTTCCGACGGACAGGCCGGCATTCAGCACAGACCCCGTTCAGTTGGATGCCGCTTTAAAGGATGCGATGGACAATCGCTTTGACCTCCGCAGCCTCAAGATCTCGAGTGAGATGAACCAGATCGACATCTCTTTCTACAAGAATCAGACAAAACCGCAGATCGACCTCAACACGACGTTCTCGCTCGACGGACTAGCGAGGAGCGGATCGAATGCAGGCTTCACCACTAACGTACTGACGTCGCAGCAGGACGTATTCCTACTGAACCAATTGAATTTGACGCGCACGGCCCTTGGGCTGCCCACCCTTACGAATCCACCCGTTGTCGTGCCGCCTTCGCCGTCATTCTTATTCGGCAGCTTCAAACGCTCCCTCGCCAACATCTTCCGTTCTGATGCTCCGAACCTTTCGGTCGGCGTCACCTTCTCTTTTCCGTTCCGGAATCGGACGGCCAAGGCCGACCTGGATGGCGCACGGGTTAAGCAGGAACAGATCGCCGCCCAGACACGCCGACAAGAGCAGGCCATAATCATCGAGGTGAGGGATGCCGTGCAGGCCGTCGAGACGACACGTCAAAGGGTTTTGACAGCGCGACGCGCTCGTGAGAACGCGGAGATACAGCTTGATGGTGAACGGAAACTCTACGAGGCTGGAAAGTCGACAACCTTCCTGTTGTTCCAGCGTGAGAACGCCCTGACGAACGCCCGCAACGGTGAGATCCGTGCCGAGACCGACCACAATAAGGCCATCGCAGAACTGCAGCGGGTTACCGCAACGTCCTTTTCTGCCAACAACATCGTCGTCGACTCGCCCGTTCCGCTCGACAAGTAGTCGGTAGCTCCCGACCGTTCTGCGCTTACGCCAATGAGGCCCCGGCTGTCGCGTCGCGTGCACCGACAACCGAACACGCATAGGACACATCAAAGCTTTCAGCAGATGTGCAAATTGCAGTATCATTTTACTTAATGAAAGGTTTCCGACACTTTTGGCGTGTTCTGGTGGGTGCACCCGCAATTCTGATCTTTGTTCTCGCTGCCTCGGCACAGAAAGGCGTTGATTCGCAGACTAAGACGATCAAAGATGACGGGAACAGGGTCACTACGAGATCTACCGACGCAACGCGATCTTTTGACTGGGGCAAGGGGAAGACGAAGCTTCGCGACCAGTTGGCGAACCCGTATAGGCTGGCCGGCAGACGCGACGTTCTGATCGAAGCGATAGTGGACGTCCTTAAAGAACAGAAGATCATCGTTGATGACGTGTCATCACGACCCCGCGACGGCATTATTGTCACGCAGCCCTACGTATTTGCAAAGGGTGCAGTCGTTGCTTCAAATGAACTACGGCGATATGCGACGATCGACGATCCTGATTCCGCATGGACTCGCGGCCAATACACACTCACCATCGAGATCCAGTCGATAGACGGCGTACAGAACAATGTTTCAGTGAACGCCAAGATCGAGGGGCGTGCAGGAGCGGGCCTTGGCTCAGAATGGCGAACGCTGAGAAGTTCCGGCGCGGCTGAAGATGAATTTCTGGCCAAGCTCGTCGAACGTGTGACCGGAAGCTCCGTCGAACCCGTTCAGGACACGGAGAACAACTAATGCGACCTGTTATTGCGATCATCTGCTCCTTGTTGGCGGCAGCCGGTGCCGTCGCAGCCCACGCGCAGGGGGTTAATCCGCCACTATTTCGAGAGCGGAATGCAGACGAGATCCCGCCCAAGTCGGTACGCGAATCCCTGGATCGTATGCGTATTGACCACGAGAAGAAAGAGTATGCCGAAATGCTTAAGCGAAGTGAGGACGCGGCCCGCATTACAAGTGAGATCGAAACTCTCTATTCGTTGACCGGCCGGTTGTCGAACGACGAAGTGACAAAGCTATCCGAGGTCGAGAAGCTCGTCAAGAAGATACGCAGCGAACTTGGCGGATCGGATGATGACGGCGACGAGGAGGCGTTAGAGGCCGTGCCCCCGACAACTTCTCGCGAAGCCGTATCGTCTCTGAACAAGAACGCTGCATCGCTCCACGCTGATCTGAAGCGAACTTCACGCTTTACGATATCGGCGACTGCTATCCAGAGCACGAATGCGATCCTCAGGGTCGCTCGGTTTCTAAAGGGTACGAATTAGCTTCGATTCTCTGACTGAATGAAAGATCTTGTCGTGGTCGTGATCCTCGCTATTGCCACCGGAGCGGCATCGGCACAATCTACCAATGACGACGTCATCCGCATCGAATCCTCGGTCGTAGTCGTTAATGCAACTGTCGCGGACAGAATGGGTAATGTCGTACCCGGCCTTAAAAAGCAGCAGTTTCGCATTTTTGAAGACGGTGCCGAACAGTCGATCGGTACCTTTGCGGCGGAGGAGACACCTTTCGCGGCCGTAGTCCTGATCGATACCTCCGGCAGCATGGAGAGCCGGCTCGGAATTGCCCGTTCGGCGGCAATAGAATTTCTTTACGGCCTACGCCCTGACGACAACTGTGCTGTTCATCAGTTCAGTTCGAAGGTGGAGTTAGTCCAAGACTTCTCCAATAGCCGCGATATCCGCGAGAGTGTCTTTGACATTAAGGCAAAGGGTATGACGGTCCTTAACGACGCAGTCTACATGGCGGCCAAGGCTCTCGAAGGCAGGCCTGAAAAGCGGCGAGCGATAATCGTTCTGTCGGATGGCGAGGATACAATGAGCCGTCGCAGTGCCTCAAAGGCCCTCGACGCGGCTCTTGCCGTTGACGCTAATATTTACACGGTCGATATGGCAGGCTTGGACTCAGGTCAGCAGCCTGGTCACATTCAGAATCAGGCTGTCCTTAAGCGTTTTGCCGAGAAGACCGGCGGCCGTTTTATCGCAACCCCGAACGGCGTCGCCATGCGCGACACTCTCAGGGACATCGTCCAAGAGCTCGGAGGGCAGTACACGCTCACCTACGAATCCAAGAATCACGCCAAGGACGGGAAATGGCGCTCGATTGAAGTTCGCGTAACAAAGCCAAACCTGACCATCCGCACCCGCAAGGGCTACAAAGCTCCAAACAAATAGGAAGATTCAAGGTGCAGGTCACCTGCTGGTCCTGTTCTTGCTCTTGTCAGCATGACGGGCGATCGCGAGGTCGATCAACTCGTCGATCACATCGGCGAAGCTCTTGCCGGTACCTGCCCACATTTTCGGAAAGCCGGACGCGTCGGTCAGGCCGGGCATTGTATTGATCTCATTGACGAGGAGAGCACCGTTGTCGGTCCGGAGGAAGAAATCGACACGGGCAAGCCCCGAGCCGTCAATAGCTTTGAAGGCCATCACAGCCATCTGCCCGATCTTCGCCGACAACTCGTCTGATACCGGCGCGGGCACGACAAACTCATTGTTCCCTGTTCCTGAATATTTCTCGGTATAATCAAGAAATGCCTTGGCACCGTCACGGATCAGATACTCGCCCGGCAGACTCGCCGTCGGAGCCTCGTTACCCATCACAGCACACTCGATCTCCCTCATCTGGAGGCCTTCCTCAACTATGATCTTACGATCATACTCAGCCGCGAGCGCTATCGCCGTCGCAAGGCTTTCTTTATCGGAGGCCTTCGAAACACCGACCGAGGAACCTAAGTTTGCAGGCTTCACGAAGCACGGGAAGCCGAGCTTCGTCTCTACGAGTGAGAGCGTCGCCTCCCGGTTTGTGGCCCATTCGTCACGAAGGAACCAAACGTAATCACAGATGGGCAGTCCGGCATCACGAAATAGCGTCTTCATGAACGCCTTATCCATACCGGTAGAACTCGCGAGCACGCCACAGCCGACGTACGGAATGTCCGCCAACTCAAAAAGACCCTGGATCGTACCGTCCTCGCCAAATGTTCCATGCAGCACTGGAAAGATCACGTCGAGTGGAACTGTCTGCCCTTCACCGTCGAGGATCGTCAGGCCCTGCGGACGCGTGTCACCAGTCAATGCAATCGCCGATGCGGGTGGCTCACCAAAGTTTTCCTTGAAATACTCCTGCGTAATCTCGGGAAACAGACTGAGTGACTCAGCCGGAGACAGCCAGTGGCCATCTTGTGCGATGCAGACCGGCACCACTACATACTTTGCAGGATCAGCGTTCTCGATCACTGTTTTCGCAGATCTCATGGCAATCTCGTGCTCACCCGACCGCCCGCCAAAGATGACTGCCAGTTGTTTTCTCATAGGAATTACAGGATGGTCTTACCAAGGGCTGAAAGTATCAGTTCGCAAGCCAATTCGACCGTGATATTTGACTGATCCAACAATGGATTGACCTCTACGATCTCGAATGAGACCATCCCTCCATGGGCCGCGACCATTTCAAGAGCTAAATGAGCTTCGCGGTAGGTCGTTCCTCCCCGAACAAGCGTCCCGGAGCCTGGGGCGAACCGTGGGTCGATCATGTCGACGTCAAAGGTGACCGCGTATCCGCCCGGCGCCTGAGAGGCGATCCTTATCGCTTCCTCAGCACAGGCCGCCATCCCACGCTTATCGATGTCGCTCATTGTAAAGAACTGATGGCGAATGCCAAGACGCTCTATGAAAGCCCTCTCGCCCGGGTCGACATCACGCGCGCCGATGTGCGCGATAAAGCTCGGATTAAGCTTGGGTATCCAGCCGAGAAGGCCGGTGAGTTGTTCGTTGCCGTGACCCAACAGCGCCGCGAGCGGCATCCCGTGAATGTTCCCCGACGGTGAGGTCTCAGGCGTATTGATGTCAGCGTGAGCATCAAGCCATATCAGGCCGACCTCGCTTCCCACCTTGCGATAGTGGGATGCGATCGCCGAGAACGTCGGGATGGCGATCGCGTGGTCGCCCCCGAGGATTATCGGAAACTCATCCGCACCCAGGGCCTTCGCCACCTGATCCGCGACGTTGGCGCTCGATCCCAGCATCTCGGCGAGGTGTTTTGGGTTCTCGTTTCGACCGATATTTACCGGCTGTACGATCGGCACGTCGCCGTAGTCGCGCACGTCAAACCCCAAACCATTGATGTGCTCGGCAAGGCTCATGCCACGAAATCGCGTCAAGCGCATTGCGTTGACACCAAGTTCGCTTCCGGTCTGCCCGGCGCCGAAGCCAAGCGGCACGCCGATGATCGCTACCTTATCAGTCCTCATGCTGTCTTATGTTTTTGTGGCTCAAGCAATTCGGCCGCACGATAGATCGCATCCTTGCCCTCGTCCACAAGCCTCTGGGCAAACTCACGCGGTGTTAGGTCCTCGTCTGTGACCGCCGCCTTGACGACCATCGGCAGACTCGCACCTGTCACGATCTCAATTTCCCCGGGCTTTAGGAACATTGCGGCGATATTCGTCGGCGTCCCCCCGAACATATCCGTCAGAAGCACGGCCCCCTTTCCCTGTGAGACGTCCTCAATCGCGCTAGCGATCGCATCCCTACTGGTCTCGACGTCGTCATGCCAGTCAATCGACACGGCCTTTAAGTGTTTCTGCTCACCCACAACGGTTTCAGCCGCTGACAGCAATTCACTGGCCAACTGTCCGTGAGAGACTATTACGGTTCCGATCCTCGCCATATCCTTTCACCTCACTTTCCCATATCGCGGTGGCTGACAGTAGTGTCAAAACCGCGGCCCTGCAATTCTTTTCTGACGCTGTTTGCGACCATCACGGACCGATGCCGGCCGCCCGTACATCCAATCCCGATCGTCAGGTACGATTTGCCCTCTCGCCTATATTTGGGTAAGAGGTAGACGAGCAGATCGACAAACCGTGAGATCGTCTCCGAGACCTCCGGCTGTTTGAGCAAGTAGCTGACGATCCCAGGATCTTCGCCGGTCAACTCCTTCAGGTCCGGCTCGAAGTACGGGTTGGGCAAATGTCGGACGTCGAATAAAAGGTCGAGACTTCGCGGGCTTCCGAACTTGTGCCCAAAACTCACCACCTCGACCTTCAAGGGCATGCCCTCGTCGGAGCCGCTGAACTTCTGAACGATCAAGCTCCTTAACGTATGGACAGTATGGTCCGATGTGTCGATCAGCAGGTCAGCCTGGTCCCTGATGTTATCGAGCGCCCTTCGTTCGGCTTGGATCGCAGCAAGCAGACCGTCGCCGCCGTCCGCCGGATGCGGCCTTCTCGTTTCGGAAAAACGCCGTTGCAGAACCTCATCGGAGGCTTCGAAGAAAACGATAAATGGAGCGAGTCCCTTTCGTTCGAGCTTTTGCAACTCAGCCGAAAACTCCGAAAGAAACTGGCGTTCGCGAATGTTGATGACTAGCGCCGCCTTTTCGATAGATGGATTTCTGCGATCTGCGGGCACCAGAAGTCTGCCGAAAGTTGACAGCATCGTAAGCGGCAGGTTATCAACGCAAAAATATCCAAGATCCTCAAGCGAATCCGTGGCTGAACTCATGCCAGAACCGCTCAGGCCGGTAATGATCACCAGGTCGGGAAGCGACCCCTTGTCTTGCCACTTTCTTGGCATGGCTCACGAACGGATAAGGCCGAAACTCTTATCCTTCTGACGAAATACAACGGCGATTCGGCCGTCTGACGAGTCGCGGAAGAGAACAGCCGGAGCATCGCTGGCGTCCAGATGCAGCGCTGCCTCTTCGGCTGACATCGGCTTAGCCGCAAGGCCGTTCATCTCCACGATTCGAGGAACACGTGCAACCTTTTCGGCTACGTCGGGAGAGGCCGAAACGACGACCGCCCTTTTGGCCTTGTGCGACTTGTCGATCACCTTATCCTTTAGCCGGCGCGCCTGCTTTTCGATCTTACCGATCGTTTGCGAGAGCGACTGATACATATCAGCGATACTTGACGTGGCTGTTAGAACCTCGTTCCGCCAATTGAGCACCACCTCGGAGCGGTGTCGCCCACGTTCGACCTCGATGATAACGTGCGCTTTCGCCGGTTTGCCGTCGAAGAGAGGTCTGAGTCGGTCAAAGTGCTCTTCGACGTGCGAACGCAACGCCGGGGTTACCTCGATATGACGGCCGGTAAATTCGATCTTCATATAATCGTCTTTCTCTCCCTGGATCCGGGGATGTTCATTTGATCCCTATACTTTGCGACGGTACGTCGCGACAGCTTGACACCTTCGTTGCTCAAGACGCGGGCGATCTGGTCGTCCGTAAGAGGCGTTTTTGTATCCTCGTCATCGACCAACTTCCTTATCCGGAGCTTAAGGATGCGCGTTGACACCTCCTCGCCATCCTCATTCATCATCCCTTCGCTAAAGAATCGACGCAGTTCGATCACTCCTTGCGGTGTGTGAGCATACTTTCGATTGACAACGCGAGATACCGTAGACAGGTGCATCCCGATACCCTCTGCGACGTCCTTCAGCATCATCGGCTTAAGGTGCTCGACACCGTGGTCAAGGAATGCATGTTGCCGCGAGACGATACATTCAACCACGCGATAGATCGTCTGTCGCCGGTGCTCAATATTGCGGAGTAGGTCGACCGCAGAGCGTACGCGTTCCTTGATAAAGTCCTTCGTCTCCTTTGACGCATCGGCCTGCGAAAGCATGCTCTGATAGGTCGGGCTGATCCTCAGTCGAGGGCTGCCATCATCCGCGAAAAAGATCACGTAATCATCATCTACCTTCTCAACGTAGACCTCGGGTGAAACGTATACGGCGTCTTCCGGAGAATAGCGCCGAGCTGGGTATGGATCGAGGCGTCTGATCCGGCTGATCTCCGCGTCCAGTTGCACAACATCAACGCCGGTTGCCTTCGACAAATGCTGAAGCCGGTGCGGCTGTAGATCTTCGAGATGGTCGCTTACGAGCCGGCAGGCGAGCGACTCGATTTCGCCGACGGCTTCGAGTTGTGTAAGGAGACACTCCTTAACATTGAATGAGCCGCATCCGACCGGTTCAAGCATCATCACGGCTCGTCGAGCCTTTTCAGCCGTATCTACTGAACACCTACTCTCGACTGCGATGTCTTCGATCGTTGCCGTAAGGCGGCCATCCTCATCAAGATTTCCGATGATCAGCGTGGCCGCTTCGTGCATAGGCCCGCTAAGGTCGAACAGGTTCAGCTGCCATTCCAAATGCTCCCCGAGCGATGGTGCATGCGTGAGAAACTGTTCAAAGCTCGGAGCGTCGTCCTTGTATTCGATCTCCTGCGTTCTGTATCCGGGATCGAGGTAATCCTGAAACTCCCGACCGTAGTCGATCTCATCGAATGCATCCGCCGTGGCATCGCCGTGCGCCTCATCATCCGTTTCGGCCTCGGCGGCCGACGCTCCCTGAGCGCCGTTCAATGATTGCCCGTCAGGCACGAGCGGCTCAAACTCTACTTCATCAGAAGGAACTTGTGATTCGACAGTCGCGTCATCAAGCCCGCGATCCTCACCATCTGAGTTCTGGTCCAGAATACTTTCACCGATCTCCTGCACTTCATCACCCGGCTGGACTTCCTCAAGGACCGGGTTTTCTACAAGCTGCTCCTCGATCAGCTCGTTAAGCTCGAGCGAGTTCATCTGAAGCATCTCGATGCGCTGCCGCAGCTGCGGCGTTAGCACCATTTTTTGCTGGAGTTGGTGGGTAAGTCTCAGCGAAGACATCGTCCGAGTCGAAACGGTGGCCCTCGTCCACGGTGAGCCTATGCAAGAACCGTTCCTACCGGCAATTATAGCGGCTTAGAACCGAAATGGGAAAGGCGGGGCTTACAGGGCGAAACGCTCACCAAGGTATAGTCGTTTTACCTCTTCGTCACGGACGAGGTCTTCCGGAAGTCCGGTCTTCAGAATCCGGCCTTCAGACATGATATAGGCCCGATCCGTGATACCGAGGGTTTCGCGAACGTTGTGATCCGTTATCAAGATCCCGATACCTCGTTCCTTCAAATAGAGTACCGTCTCGCGGATCTCGTCTATTGCGATAGGATCGATCCCGGCGAAAGGTTCGTCGAGGAGGATAAATTGCGGTTCGGCAGCGAGGCATCGCGCGATCTCAACTCGACGGCGTTCGCCGCCCGACAGCGCCTCACCTATGGTCTTTCGAACGTCCGCGATACTGAACTCCGTCAGCAGCTGCTCAAGCCGATCTAATCGCTCGCTACGGCCCAAGCCGCGAGTTTCGAGCACGGCCAGGATATTCTGTTCAGCCGTCAGCTTTCTAAAGACCGATGGCTCCTGCGGAAGATAACCCAGGCCAAGTCGGGCACGCAAATACATCGGCAAGCCGGTGATGTCCCGGCCCATCAATATGATCTTCCCTGCTTCTGTTGATTCAAGGCCGACTAGCATGTAAAACGTCGTCGTCTTCCCCGCTCCGTTCGCGCCTAGCAGTCCGACCACCTCACCGCGTTTCACCTCGACTGACACGCTGTCCACGACGCGTCGGCCGCCGTAGGTCTTCTGTAACCCTTGGCCGATCAGCGACACCTCGTCCCCGCCATTAGACATAGCTCCGTTAGGAATTGCCATTTAGACTATTGATTGACCTTGTAAACCGAACGGGTCCTGCCCGCCACATTGCCTGCGCGCGGGCGCGACTCGATCGCAACCTTACTATCTTTCAAGCGAAACGTCATCTCACGACCCTGTAAAGACCCGCGTTCGGCGTCAACGATGACCGCAGGCTCACCGCGAATTACGGCCACCTCATCCGCACTCGTAAACTGAACCCAGTCACCCGACGATCGCCGCCCGGGCTGAGTGATAACGACATCGGTCTCGGCGACTGTCCTCGTTACATCGTTACGTTCGTCAAAGTAAACGTCCGCTACCGAGGCCGTAAGCCGGTCGCCACCCTGCCTAATGTCTACCGACGACGAATACCGGAGCCGGCGTTCATCGCGCTGATAGATCAGGCTGCCCGCCGATGTGTAAACCGGAACGGACCGAGAATGTTGGCCGGCCTTCGCGTTGTAGAGAACGCTCTCGACGCGCCCCTCAGCCTTGAAGCGGCCGCCCTTCTCGTCCAAAAAAAGCAGGTCAGATCGTATGTAGTTGTCCGATTGCCACGCGCGAGCATTTCCACGGTACAATCCGTTTTCATTGACGTGATCGAATTCGGCCTCTTCCGACGTGACAAAAAAAGGTTTCTCCGTGGACGAAAAGGGTGCCGCACCTGCAGCCTTTTTCACGGAATAATATGTTGTGCTCACCTTGCCGCGAAGGTAGGATCGCTCGCCTCGTGTATCGATATCAATCTCGTGCGCCTTCGCTCGGCCGCTGTCGTTCCAAACGGTTGGTCCACCACCACGCAGCCGGACGACCTCATCATTCTGTGTAAACACGATCTCCTGAGCGGAAGCATTTCGGTCAAGTTCACTAAACTTCGCAGCGCCGGCAGCCGTAAGCGAACCGATGCTGCCGGTGCTGCTGTTAAACTGGAGAGTCAGCCGATCACACACCAGATTCTGGATTCCTCGCCCTTCGGCAGGACCGGCCGGAACGCGTGCGACTTTGACTCGTCGGGCCGCAACGCACACCTCGACCTTATTGCTTGCTGCCGAAAAATCGCAATCGACACGAGGCGCCGCGACGGTTGTCCGATAGCTCCCCGAGGTTCGCTCTAAAGAATCAACCTCCAGCTCGGCATCACCTGCGGCTTCCACACGGCTCACATAGCCGCCCTTCCCAAAGGTGGTGCGGACCGCATCCGCGGTCAACCGCTTATTTTCGGCGTCAGGGCTATTCTGGCTTGAATTGAGATATATCGTTGTCCGGCCGTCGGTCCTGATCGCATCGACGAGGCCATCCGAGCCAAAACCGGCGCCGATCCCTCGAAGAGCAGTGCCGGAAATACTTTCAGCATCGCCCCCATCAGTTGGCACCATCTCGAATGAACTCGTTCCGACCGCATTTGCATTCAGGAGGGAACCTGAATCGCCAAAATCTCCGTTCAACTCAGGCGCGGCAATCACAAAGTGCCGTTCTGTACTTGTCTTTGTCAAACGAGCGTTGCCGCGAGCAACCGCACTTCTCAGCTTGCCGCCGACACCGACGAGCGCCTCAACCGTGTCCGCATTGATCCTGTCCCCGGCCTGCACGATATCGACAGAACCCTTTAATGCTACGGTGCCGACCGAACGCGTATACACCCCTTCAGCGGCTGTCGCCTGCGCTCCGGTCGAGGACATGCGGAGACCGCCGCGAAACTCGAAACGGTCGATCGATGCATCGAAATCTGCTGAGCCCGACTCGATCGTCGCGGCCCCGCCGTTAGATCCTGACAACGCGATCCGGACAGAATCGACTAGCTCAACACCGTTAAAGCCGCGAGCATCCGAGGTCCGGCCATTGAGGCTAACCGTTGCCCGCCCGGCACTAATATCGACTGGCCCAGCATTATTCGCATCCGACGATCTGGCGGTCATCCCATTTCGAAACTCGATCAGGCCCGCCGCTTGGTCAAACGATGCGTAGCCTGCATTTACCTTCAGGTAACGTGCATCGCCGCCGGCCCCGTCAGATGCCGGCAGCCTTTCGATCTCGACATCGCGAAGAAGTTCTACGCGTTGTTCCCCGATCTTAATGCTTGCTCCCATCGATCTGCCCTTCAGGCCATCTTGCTCGAACTCGATAACTTCGTCCGCATCAGCAACGTCGGTTTTTCGATCATAGACGAGGTTATTTGTTGTTACTTTAAGCCTGTCGTTCGTCTCGATGTTCACGTTGCCGTTGAGATACGCTACGAAGGTCTTAGCGTCCTCCGGGATATAGACTACCGTGGCAGCACTCAATTTGTGGCCAGGGCCACCGTCATGATCAAAAACCTCAAGATGAGCGTTACTAAGTTCCTGATGATTGTCCGAGAAGGTCCGGGCATAGTCGGCCGTTATTCGATACTGCGGCACACCATTCTCAGACTCAAGGCGGTCATACCCGCTAACTTCCGCGGTTATCTCGGTCGACAACTGAGTGTGTTCGCTGCGGAGCTTGAACGTAGGACGTGAGCGGGCACCGAAAAATCCGATGAGCACAGCGAGAACACCCAGAACCACAGCACCTGCTGCCGCTACTCTCAGATATCGTGGCAGACGGGCCCGCCAGCGATACTCCTCCAAGATCTTGCGCTCGGCATCAACCATCGTTTGAATTATCGGCCCTCAAGTCCTCGACGACAAGTTGCAGCCGCCTGTTTCCCTGCCAAGTATTGGCCTCGGGTACGTAAGCTAGTTCGATGCGATTGCCCCGCTTGAGCGTTTGCCCGCTTGCGCGCTCGACGCCGTCCCACCACACAGCTTCAAATGCGCGGCCATCCGCATCGATAAGCTTGAGCTTTAAGTGCTTGTCCTTCATCACCCACGGTTCTTCTTGCAGGATCAGGCCACGCGTTAGGAAGACCGGTTTCGGGTTGCCGGCGCCGAACGGTTCAAAGGCTGCAAGCTCATCAACCAGTTCTAAGGTCAGACTCTGCGGTGTCACCACAGCGTCTATCTTCAGTTCGGGGATCAGGGTGTCCTCCGTCAGTACTGACGCCGCGTGTCGGTTTAGCCTCGTCCTGAGCTCTCCGATATTCCCCTCGGCTATCTTCATCCCGGCCGCGGCAGCATGGCCTCCATACTGTTCGAAAAGGTCTGAACACGTATCAAGAGCGTCCAGGAGGTGAAAGTTTGGTATTGACCGTGCACTGCCATGCCCGACGCCCTCTCTTAACGAAAGAACGATCGTCGGCCGGAACAGCCGCTCCGCAATGCGGGATGCCGCCAAGCCGATAACCCCTTGGTGCCAGCCTTCGCCGGCAACAACGATGAAGTGACTGTGGTCATGGTGCTCTGTCTCAGACAGCGCAAGCTCGGTGATCCGTTGCTGCACCTTCTGGCGCTCACGATTGCGGCTGTCGAGCAGCATCGCAAGCTCGCGAGCACGACCGTAGGCGCTTGCTTCGAGCAATTCTACAACGTGCCCGGCGACGTCCATTCGCCCGGCGGCATTGATCCTCGGACCTATGCGGAAGCCAATGTGATAACTCGTCATCTCATCGCGGCAGTCAGCAACCTCGATCAGGGCCTTTAAGCCCCGATTCTCCGTCTTTGCCAGATCAAGCAGGCCCAGAGCCACGATGGCGCGATTTTCACCAGTGAGGCTCATTACATCGGCAACTGTGCCGATGGCGGCGATCTGCAGGAACTGGGCGACCTTCGCTTCCGACCCGGCGTTGCGCAAGAGTGCATGCGCAAGTTTGAACGCAACGCCTACTCCGGCCAGGTTTTTGTCTGGATAAGGGCAGCCTTGCTGGTTTGGGTTGACCACGGCCGCTGCATCGGGGACGCCTCGAGCTTCATCTGACAGATGATGATCGGTGACTATGACGTCCAGGCCATTCTTGCTGGCCCACTCGAGCGGCTCGAAGCTCCGGATTCCGCAGTCCACGCTGATCACAAGGGTAACCCCCGCCGCCTTGGCCTCCTCGAGAGCCGGAGTATTGATCCCGTAGCCCTCTGTGAAGCGATTCGGCACGTGGAATGACGTCTCAAGGCCAAGCAGGCGAAACATCTTTCGCAAGAGGACGGTGCCCGTCGTGCCATCGACGTCATAATCGCCCCAGATCAGGACCTTCTCCCTCGCAGCTATGGCCTTTTCGATCCGCTCGACGGCCTCCGGCATGCCCTTAAGCAGAAATGGGTCGTGAAGATGTTCGGGCGAAGGACTCAAGAATGTATTAGCCCGCTCGCGAGTGTCATAGCCACGCGCGATTAGCAACGCGGCTATCAGCGGTTTTACGCGCAATTCCGCCGCAAGCCCATTCACGCGGGCGTGGTCGTGTTTCCGAATTGACCAGCGCTTTTGCATGCGGGGACGCGCCAAGCCGGTCCGACAATATCGTTATTCGACAGCAGGGCTGATGATCTCCTGCCATAGCAGCACGAGCAGCACGATACCCAGAGCGGTTCGATAAATGACAAAGACCGCCGTCGTGTTGCGCTTTAGAAATGCAAGCAAGAACCAGATCGACAGGTATCCGACCACACCGGCGACCACAACCCCCACGATAAGCGGCACGAACGCATCCGACGGAAGCAGATGCCACGCCTTTCGAAGTTCCAAAAGGCCGCTGGCCGTTATCGCAGGGATCGACAGTAAAAAGGAAAATCGAGCCGCGGTCTCACGCTTCTCGCCTGCGAACAGTCCGCCCATTATAGTCGACCCCGAACGGCTCGCACCCGGCATCAGGGAAAGCACTTGGCAAAAACCCTGCACCAGTGCGTCCGTAAGACCGAGGTGGCGAACGTCCTTTCTCTGCGCACCGACTCGTTCCGCGACAAACAGCCCGCCCGCGATGACGATAAGCATTATCGCTATGACCCAGAGGTTCTTCGTGCCGGGCCCCTCAATAAAGTCCTTGAAAACAAATCCGACTGTTCCGATCGGGATAGAGCCGATGACGATAAGCCACCCGAGCCATGATTCCGGCGAAAGAAAAACAGGCCGGCTACCGTCAGTTCCGGAGAATCGCATGCGCCGCTTGTTGAAAACGAGATTCCAGTGGTCGCGAACAAAAGCGCTGGTGATGTCCCAGATATCAGCGGCAAAATATACGAATACGGCTGCAAGCGTTCCGAGTTGAATCACAGCCATCGTCGCCGTTATCATCTCCGGATGTCCATTATAGATACCCGTCAGACGACTGGCGAAGACAAGGTGAGCGGTCGAACTGATGGGAATAAACTCGGTCAGTCCCTGAACAATACCTAGAATGATCGCCTGGAAAAGGTTCATTGTGCCGGTCGGTTAGATTGTGAGTTATCGACTTGGGATAATCAATCCGTTGCGACGATTGTTTCGACCGCGAACGAGATCAGGGTCAAGCTTCTCTATTCGCGATAGCTTGCTCTGCTCGCAATCCGGTCGTATAGCCAGGAAGGCATCAGCCTTCCGGCGCGAACGATCGTCGCGAGTTTCCATGGAAACGCGGCAAATCGCTTCCGCCGTTCGATCGCCCGAATAAAGAGCGGCACCGCGTCATCTAACTCCATGAGGAAGGGCATCTTCGCAGCACGATCCGAGGTCAACGGCGTTCTGATGAAGCCCGGCTGGATTATCGTCACATCGATGCCACGATGTTTGACGTCCAGCCTGACACTTTCGAAAAATGCCGTCATTCCCGCCTTGCTTGCCGAGTAGGCTGCGCTTTTTGGTAAACCGCGAAATCCCGCAAGACTCGAGATCGCAACGAGATGCCCGCTGCCGCGTTCGAACATTGACGGCAAGACGGCATGAACAGCATTCACTGCCCCAAGGAGATTAGTTTCGACAACTTTCTTGACCGCCTGCGGTTCGAGCAGGCGCGTTTCCCGGTTATTTCCCCCAATGCCGGCATTCGCGATCAGAATGTCGATATGTTCGAATTCTTCGATGAACTCGACGACGGCTCGGTGAACCGAGCCCGCGTCAGTCACATCTGCGGGAAAAACTCGGGCGTCTCCGCCAACGAATCGACACCTGTTCTCGAGTTTCTCAAGAAGTTCCCGACGTCGGGCCAGAAGACCAATTGTGACCCCTTCAGCGGCGAGAGCGACCGCCAAAGCCTCTCCGATGCCGCTAGATGCTCCCGTAAGGAAGACCCGCTTGTCCTTCCAGTTCATAGGCTATTGGGTAGTGTGAGCGCCCAGGCGCCGAACCGACGCCGGGGCCAGTCAATGTCAAGTTCGTTCTGCTGAAACTGCGTCTTTGAGTACCTCAAGTAGCGTATCGACCGTCTCCAGATGGGTACGGAAGGCGAGGCACGCAAACCGCAATGTGAACTTCCCATTCAGCATAGTTGATGAGATAAACACTCGGCCGTCGGCGACCACGGCTTCCAACACTTTCCTGTTGAACGCATTCGCATCACCGCCATTCGGGACGTATCGATAGGTCACCACTGAGAGTTCCGGTTCCAGGTCGCTCTCAAAGCCGAGCTTCCGCACCTCCGCGTGGAAATACTTCGCGAGCAGCAGCTTCTCGTCGAGACACGCCCGAAAAGACGCAAGGCCGTGCAGCTTTAATGGAAGCCAGAGTCTCAACCCTCGGAAGTGTTTCGTTAGTTCCGGCGACAGCTCCGCAGGTGAAAGCTCGTCCGGTGCCGCAAACGCGTCCTGCATATACGAGGCATTAAAAGCGTAAGCACGTTTCAGATCGTTAACATTCTTTACCAAGACAACACCAAGCCCGTAAGGGAGGAAAAGTCCCTTGTGGGGATCGATTATCAGCGAATCTGCAAGATCTAGTCCCACGAGCTTTGCCCGGCCCTCGTCGGTCAGGATAAAGAACCCGCCGTATGCCGCGTCAATGTGGTACCAGAGGCCGTGGTCCGAGGCGATCCCGCCGATCTCAACCAATGGGTCGATAGCGCCGACATCGGTCGTTCCTGCAGAAGCGACCACGAGGAACGGCCTCAGGCCGTCAGCCTTGTCCTTCGATATCTGGGACGCGAGGCCGTCCGCTCGCATTTTGTAACTTTCGTCGAGATCGACATACCTGACCGGACACTCCGCGAGGCCCGCGACGTTGATAGCCTTTGCGATCGAATGATGTGTCTGTTTTGACAGATAAATGACCGAACGTGGGATATCGGTAGCTTTGATCTCCTTACTGTCACGAGCCGTGACGACTGCGATCATATTGGCCAGCGAACCGCTAGTTGTCAGATTGCCATGCGAGCCTTCGCCGTAGCCGACAAGATCGCACATCCAGCGGATGAGCATATTCTCAAGCCGCACCGCTCCCGGCGAGGCGTAGAATACACCCGCGTAGCGATTAAAAACATCCGCCAAATAATCACCAAGAGCGGCGTAATAGATGCCACCGCCGGGAATGTATGCCAAATGTCCGCCGCTGGCGGGATTCAGGCCGGGCGTATCGACGTTCGTCCTGATCAATTCCAGCGCCGTGCCGATATCGATGCCCTCCTCAGCTATCGGCGAATCGAGAATGCCTCTGCCCTTTGCCTCGGTTTTGTTATATGCATTAAGCGATCCGACGGAGTTAAGAAAATCCTCCGTGTAATTGACCACCGGTTCGCGCATTTCGGCCCGCACACTTGCGTTGGGCTCCAGCCGTCGCGCTTCGGCCTCGAGAATGGCAAGCTGCAAGCGTAAGTCCGACACAACCCTTCTTCCGCTGTCGTTCATACTTCTACTACGCTAGTGATAATGACGGGTTTCGAGCCAAGGTCCTTTTGAGCGATCCTTTTTAGATGCAAGCGCAGATTCTCGCGGAATACGTTCCGGTCCGCGATCTGTTCCGGCTTCAACTCAGATACAGCGTCGCTGATCGCCCGGCGTGCATCAGCGACAAATCCATTCGTCGGGTCAAGACCCGCGACGCCCGAAAGAGCGATCTGCGGTTCGCCCACAAGCGAATGCCTGACCTTATCTACCGTGACTACCAACGACACGATGCCCCCGTAGGCCAGCTTCTTCCGCTCGCGGATGATCTCGTATTCCACCTCTTCCATAGATTCTTCGTCGATGAACGTCTTGTGCAGGTCGTGTTTCTCAACCACGCGGGCGCCGTACTCATCGATCTCTAGGAGTTCTCCGTTCTCGATCAGGATAATGTCGTTGTCATCGTAGCCCGCGACGTGGTTCTTAATAAATTCCTTCTGCCGAAACAGCATCCGATACTCGCCGTGGATCGGCACTACAAATTTTGGCCGCGCCGTCTCGACCATGATCTTAATATCTTCCTGTGACGCGTGGCCGCTGACATGGACCAAACGGCGCTTTTCCTCGATGATATTCGCACCACGTTTGTAAAGGTGGCCTATCAGCCGGCTGATGTTCTTTTCGTTGCCCGGAATGATCCGAGCCGACAGGACAACCGTGTCCCGTTTACCTATCTCAAGGCCTTTGTATGTCGTCGTTGCAAGGTTCCATAGCGCAGCCCGCATTTCACCCTGCGAGCCCGTGACGAGGTAGCAGATGTCCTCGTCCTCCAACGCCCGCGAGCCACCGAGATCGATGAGAGTGTCGCCCGTGATCTTCAGCAAACCCAGGTCCGAAGCGATCTGGACATTCTTCTGCATTGAGCGGCCGAGGACGCACACACGTCGCCCGTACTCGTGTGCGATGTCAAAGATTATCTGGAGCCGGTGCATTGAAGATGAGAAGGTCGAAACAAACAGGCGACCCGGAGATTCTTCAAATATTTCTTCAAACGCAGGTATCACGGCCTGTTCGGACGGGGTCCGGCCGGGGACGGTTGCATTGGTCGAGTCGCAGAGCAGGGCGAGAACACCTTCGTCGCCGATACGCCGCAGCATAGCCAGGTCGTATGGCTTTCCGATCACGGGCGTTTCGTCGATCTTGTAGTCACCTGTATGTATCAGGGTTCCGGCAGGCGTATGAATGGCGAGTGAGAAACACTCAACAAGCGAATGCGAGGCGTGTATGAACTCGACTTCAAACGCACCTACGGTAATGCGGTCGCCGGCCTTGACCCGATGCATCAGGACGTCGTCCAGCATGCCGAATTCCTCGAGTCTCTTCTCAGTCAGCGCCAGGGTAAATCGAGATGAGTAAACCGGCAAATTGAACTTTCGCAGGATATAGGTCAGCGCACCTATGTGGTCTTCGTGGCCGTGCGTCAATATGATGGCGGTAAGGTCGTCACGATATTCTTCCAAAAAGTCAAAATTCGGGATCGAGATATCTACACCGTAAGGCGTCTCTTCAGGAAAGCCCATGCCGGCATCCACGATGATCATCTCATCACCGTAACGTATGCCCATACAGTTCATCCCGAATTCGCCGATGCCGCCAAGTGGAATTATCTCGATCTTGCTCATATCAAACCGTGAAGTATAGCACAGGACATATGACGGTCTTTTCGATGATACCGAACCTGGGGCAGGCATTTTCCTGAAACCAGCCGTGAACTTCGCGCGTCTTTTTCTTGACGGACAGCGGTGAGGTCAAACCGATGAAACGCAAACTGAATGACGAACAGATCGATCACCTGATGCGGACGCTTGCCGGACACATTTCGCGCTCCGGCCAGGATACAGATGAGATCGCCGGGTCGCCAACGCTTTGGTGGGCAATAAAGCGGGATATTGATGCCCAAAGGGCCACCGCCGTGTCGCCGTGGCCGCCGGCGAATTGGCTGCGAGATGTGCTTGCGTATGGCATCCCCGTCGTTTCGGTGGCTGCCATCATAATATCTCTGCTGATGTTGCTTCCGAGGGATGTCGAGCGATTCGATATGGCCGCAGCCATCACAAGTGTTCCGATCGTCTCCGGGCCTGAGGCCGGCAAACTAATGTTGACTCAGATGCCTGCCATCCCGCCCGCATCCGCTCCGACTACTCGGAGACCTGTAGTGAAGCGGCAGCACAACACGAGTCACATGGCAAGACCCAAGCCGGTAACAGAGAACAAACGTCCCGAGATCAAGACCGACTTCATTGCGCTTTCTTACGCACGTAGTGCTGACAGCGGCCAGATCGTTCGTGTTCGCGTTCCGAGTTCGATGATGGTAGCTGTCGGGCTGGTAGAGACCGTTGACAAGCCAATGAACCTTATTGACGCTGAGGTCTTGATCGGCGATGACGGGCTTACGCGGGCGATAAGGTTCATCAGATAGGAGTATCAATGCTGAGGAAAACGTCATTTTGGTTGGTTATCACGCTGCTTGTCATGCAGGCCCTCGCGACGCAGAAGGCCGCCGCTCAAGGCCCGCCCCGTGGTGACGGCCCGCAAGGCGATTGGATGATAGGGATCGATTCCAACGGCGACGGCAAGGTCGATCGGCCTGAATTGCAGGCGGCTGTCACCCGAACATTCGTCGAGATCGACCGCAATGGTGACGGAACATTGCAAACGGCAGAATTGCCAAAGCACTATGGCGAGCCGGGAGGGCCTCCAGATCGTGGAGGACAGCCCATCGGCCCGCCTCCTGGTGGTTTTCGTGGTGACAACGGCCCTCGCGGGCGCCCGCAAGGCAGAGAAAAGAAGTTGCTGCCACCTTTTTTCTTTATGGAGGCTGCAAAGGACGGCGCATCGATCAGCCGGCCCGAATTTGAACGTGTCACGAGCGACATTTTCACAGAGATGGACGCAAATCGTGATGGCGTGCTCACGAGGGACGAATCGCACCCGCCCAGGCGCCCTGAAGGACCGCCTCTCCGTCCGAACGCAAGATTCATCGCGGCCGAACTAAGGTTTGGCGACAAGCTTGTTAAGAACCAGCCTTTCTCGGCAGAGACCGTGATCGAAGACACCCGCCGTCTCTTTGACGGATCAACAGTGACCAAACGCAGCGCGGGAGCCGTCTATCGCGATGGTTCAGGCCGAACCCGTCGCGAACAGCCGCTAGAATTGGTTGGTGGATTCAGCGTCGTAGGCACGGACAATAAGCCTCAGATGCTCGTTTTCATCAATGACTTTGGGGCGCAGACACAATATTTCCTCGATGTGAACAATAAGGTCGCGCGTCGACAGCCGCTTGGTGGCGGCGTACCCGAGCCGGCAACGCCGCCCGATGCACAGACGGAGTCACTTGGGTCCAAGGCTATCGAAGGCGTAGCCTGCGAAGGGACACGCATCAGTTTTGAGATACCGGTGGGACACCTCGGCAACGATAGGCCGATCAAGGTTGTTACCGAAAATTGGTTTTCGCCCGAACTTCAGATGCTCGTTTTCTCTCGCCATCTTGACCCACTTTCGGGTGAACACGTTTTTAAGCTCGTGAATATCCGGCGCTCTGAGCCTGCAGCGGCTCTGTTTTCGGTCCCGGCCGGCTACCGCATCGTTGGCAAGGGCCCGCGAGAATGATCTGGTGCCGACTTGCTAACGCCAACGGAATATTGACAATGCTCGAAGAGGCCTTGAGAACACCCTTGCAAACGACGACCCAGCTAACTGCGATCGAGTTCAGCGATGGAACTCCCCTGCGGGACGACGAACTCGTCGAAGCTGTTCTCGCGGGTGATGACTCGGCTTTCGCGGAGATCTTCGAACGATACAAGCGGCCCATGACCCGCGTGATCGGCCGTTTCTTTCGCGAGCGGGCCGAGATCGAGGAGTTTGTTCAGCAGTGCTTCACAAAGGCCTACTTTTCGCTCAAACGCTTCCGGGGCGGCGAAGAGAACTCCTTGCCGTCCTGGTTGACGCGCATCGCGGTGAACATCTGCTATGACGAGTTTCGCCGCCGAGACCGAAAGGGCGAGCGACTATTCACGGATATGAGCGATGCAGAGAATGATTACGTCTCTTCAGTCGCTGACCGAAGAAGCCCGTCGGACGAGAGCAAGCTCATCGCGACACAGCTCGCGGCAAGACTGCTTGCCGGTGTCGATGCCCGCGACCGCGTTGCAATGCTACTCGTCTATTCCGACGATTACTCTCTGAAAGAGGTGGCCGACGCGATGGGGATCACGGTAAGCAATCTAAAGTCGCGACTATTTCGCTGTCGGAACCTACTCCGCAAGCGTTTTTCGCATTTGTTCGACTGATACGGTAAGGAGCTATTATGAAGGACCTAAGGCTAGTAGTGTGCGTAGTTTTCGCGATGTTCGTCGCCGTGCTCGCAACTGTAACGTCGTCCACGGTCGGCGGACAGGCGGGCGGCACGGCCCTTGCGGCTCCGACCGGTCTGACCGCGACGGACGACCGCTACAACAACAAGATAGGCCTACACTGGGATGCGGTCCGCGGCGCGACCACATATCGCGTGTTCCGTAACGGTGTCAATGATCCTGCGACGGCAGCCGACATCGGCACCACATCGCAGAACATCTTCTTCGACCCAACGACGCCCGCGGGCCAAGTCTTCTTCTATTGGATCCGGGCCGAGAATGCCTCTGCGCAGAGTGCCGTCAGCGCATCTGAACAGGGCAGGCGGGCAATTGGTAACAATCAGGGCCCGGTGCCGCCGCTCCAGCCGCCTCCTCCTCCGCCTCCAGGTAATCCTGTGACGGCCGCAAAGGCCTACCTCGGCAAAGCATTATTCTGGGACGAGCAACTCTCCTCGACGCGAACAGTCTCGTGCGGCACCTGCCATATCGCCAATAGCGGTGGCGTAGATCCTCGGTCCGCTCTCACGCCGGCGAATCATACCAATCCGGGCATCGATGGCTTGCTCGGAACGCCGGATGACGTTAGAGGTTCGGCAGGCGTTCCAGGGAACAGTATCGATGGGACATATTCCTGGATCGCACCCTACGGACTTAACGATCAGGTAACGGGCCGTCGTTCTGTTCCCTTTCTCAACGCAGCATACCCGCCGTTGCTCTTCTGGGACGGCCGTGCGACCGGGGTTTTTCGGGACCCGATAACCAATAATATTTTGCTCAACGGTGGTGCTGCCCTAGAAAGCCAGGCAGCCGGCCCGCCATTGAGTTCTGCCGAGATGGCGCACGGCGGGCGAGATTGGGCCGATGTTGCGAGCAGGGTCAACGCATCAAAGCCGCTCGCGCTTTCACCGACGATCCCGGCACCACTCACCACCTGGATAGATGGCCGCAACTATCCTGAACTCTTCCTCGAAGCGTTTGGCACGAGCGAGGTTTCGCCCGCACGCATCATCATGGCGATCGCGAGCTATGAGCGCATCCTATATACGGATCAAACGCCGTTCGATCTCGATGTTGCCGGCATCCAGCCCCTCAGCGCGGCTGCTAATCGGGGCCGTGGCGTCTTCAATGCGAGCAATTGCAATGTCTGTCACGCCGGGCCGGTTTTTAGCGATAATACGTTTCGCTATATCGGCGTTCGCCCGCCCGACGAAGACACAGGCCGTTTTCAGGTCAGCGGGAATAATGGTGACCGCGGATCTTTTCGTGTCCCGGGGCTCCGCAATGTCGCTCAGCGGGGAACGTTCTTTCACAACGGCCAATTCACTACCCTCAACCAGGTTGTGGCCTTTTACAATCGCGGCGGCGATTTCAACGCCCCGAACAAACCCAACAATCTGATCAGGCCGCTCGGCCTGGGGCAAAACCAGCAGAACGACCTTGTGGCATTCCTGCAAGCACTCTCAGATCCGCGGGCCGTAGCTCAATCAGAGAGGTTCGATAGGCCTGTGCTCTATATGGAATCGAATCGTGTGCCTCAGATCACCGGGACGGGACGCGCCGGTTCGGGTGGATTTACTCCCCAGATCAAGGCTATCTCACCGCCGATCGTCGGCAATCCGAACTTTACGGTGTCCGTTTCGTCGGCCTTAGGTGCTGCCGCGGGCGTGCTCGTGATCTCCGATATCGATCCGGGCGTCGGGGTAACGATCCCCGCGACCGGAACTTTCGCTCGAATTGCCGCCAGTATGCAGAATACCGGCAATGGTAACGGTTGGGCCTCGGTAAGCTTGCCGATCCCCGACAGTGCAGCGACCGTTGGCAAGACGTACTTCGCACGGTGGTATGTCACGGACGCCGGGGCTGCGAATGGCTTCGCAGTCTCTCAGGCTGCCCGCTTCACCGTTTTTGGCGAGGCAACGGCGCCGAGTCGTGCAAGATTTGCAGATTTTGACGGCGACGGAAGGACCGACGTCTCGGTGTTTCGTCCTTCCGAGGGTAACTGGTACATCCATCGCAGCGGTGATAACGGCGTGTCCGCCATGAACTTCGGGCTGGCTACCGACCGTGTCACGCCGGGTGACTTCGACGGTGATGGGAAGGCCGACATCGCCGTCTATCGCGACGGCACGTGGTTCCTGATGAAGAGCCGCGACGGTTTCGCCGCGGTATCGTTCGGTATCGCGGGCGACATTCCGCAAGTGGGCGATTACGATGGCGATGCGGTCGATGACGTCGCGGTATTCCGCCCCGACGACGCAACTTGGTACATTCAGGCAAGCGGTGCCGGATTTAGGTCGCTCCAGTTTGGCACCGGCGGGGACAAGCCCGTCGCGGCCGATTTCGATGGCGACGGCCAGACCGATCCGGCCGTGTTCCGGAATGGCGACTGGTTCGTCGCGAAGAGCACGGGCGGCACACAGACAGTGAACTTCGGCGTTGCCACTGATCGCCCGGTCGTCGGCGATTACGATGCCGACGGAAAGGCTGATATTGCCGTCTGGCGGCCTTCCACGGGCATCTGGTTCTATCTCAGAAGCGGCGACGGCGGTGTCGGTTCGGCGAATTTTGGAATTTCGACCGACGTGCCAACGCCCGGCGATTATGACGGCGACGGGCGCAATGACCTTGCGGTATTCCGTCCCGTCGAAGGACGATGGTATCTCTTGAACACAACGTCCGGCTTCCGCACCGAGGCGTTCGGCGTCAGCACCGACAGGCCCGTGCCGTCGGCTATTGTGCCGTAAACTCTCCGCGGGATTTCCGTTGAGGCCGGTGCGTCAGCTTGGCGTGCCGGCTTTCTTTATTGCGGCAAACAAGAAACGCCACTCTTCGAGTGTAAGCGTTTCCGCACGGCGGCTGGCGTCGATTCCGGCAGCGGCGAGAGCATCGGCAGCGTGCAGGAAGGCGGTTTTTAGGTTATTGAGCAGAGTTTTTCGCTTGTGGGCAAAGGCGACGCTCACGAGGTGTAGAAAATCGGCCTCGTCGGCGGCCGTTTGCTTTGGCGTCAGCCTCACGACGGAACTCCAGACCTTCGGCACGGGAGAAAACGCGCTCGGCGGCACGTCAAAAAGCCGTTCAGCCTCGAATGCATTCTGTGCCAGGACGCTGAGATATCCGCGCGGGCTGGTTGCGGGTTCGGCAATGATGCGGTCGACGACCTCGCGCTGGAACATCAGTACCAGCGCGGCGATATTCTCCCGCCCGCCGGCCAGCTGCTGGAGTATCGGTGTCGCGATATTGTAGGGCAAGTTCGCGGCGATCTTGATCTTCTCACCGCCAAGATCGGCGAGGTCGAGACGCAGGGCGTCGGCGTTGATCAAACTAAAGTTATTTGCGGAGCAAAATCTGTGTTGCAGTTCCGCGATGAGGTCGCGGTCAAATTCGACGGCTATTACGTTTGCGTCGCTTTCGATCAGGTATTCGGTAAGGGCGCCGGTGCCGGGGCCGATCTCTACGACGGTGTCGGCCGCGCTGAGATCGAGGGCGTTGACAATGCGGCGGGCGACGGCAGCGTCGCGAAGGAAGTTTTGGCCGAGGCGCTTCTTTGCTTTCATCGGCAAAAGCTAACCGCAGGGATAGCCGGTGATCTCGATATCATCTCCGTGACGAAAAACTTCTACGTGATCGAGATGCAGTGCATCGGCAAGTGATGCCGCCCCACGGCCGTCGATGGCTGTGGGAGCGTCGTCGCCGCCGATGATGACGGGTGCGACTAGAAAGGTCACCTTATCGACAAGCCCTGCGTCGATAAATGAGCCCGCAACGGAAGCGCCGCCCTCGACGAGGACGCTTTGAATATCACGCGCTTTCAGTTTCTCCATCACGGCCGTCAGATCGTGCGCGTCAATCGGGATAAAGCCGACGCCGGCGTCGCAGATCTGATCAAGGATCTTTACGCCACCGCCGTCAGAGAACAAAAGCGTCGGTGTCTCCCTCGCGGTCGTTATGATCTTCGCGTCAAGCGGCGTCTGCGTGCGGTTATCCAGGACGACGCGGACCAGCGGCCTTCGGCGGGCTTTGCCGCTGCGGTCAGTGAGCAAGGGATCGTCAACAATGGCGGTGTTTGCGCCGATGAGGATGGCGTCGTGCTCGTGCCTAAGCTCGTGCGTGCGGCGAAGCGCGGCCTCGCCGGACAATTTGGCCTCAACATTGCGGCCCGTCGAAATGCGGCCGTCGAGCGAAACCGCCATTTTCAGGTGGACAAAAGGCCGCTGTTTACGGTGCCAACAGATAAACTTCTCATTCTGCCGGGCGGCCTCGTCGGCGAGGATGCCTGTGGTCACATCGACACCGGCGCGGCGCAGCCGTTCAAAGCCGCGGCCCGACACGAGAGGATTTGGGTCCTCGATGGGACAGACGACGCGAGCGATGCCGGCGTCGATCAACGCCTCGGTGCAGGGCGGCGTGCGGCTGTGATGGCCGTGCGGTTCGAGCGAGACGTAAGCGGTCGCGCCGACGGCGCGCTTTCCCGCCATGTCGAGCGCTGTCACCTCGGCGTGGGTGACATTGTCGTAAATGTAGCTTCCCTCGCCGACAACGTCACCATCGGGCGACACGATGACGCAGCCGACGAGCGGATTTGGGCTGACCAGGCCGACGCCCTCGGCGGCAAGCTCAAGAGCGCACCGCATATGGGCGGCATCGGCGGCGTCAATTTTCCGCTTATCACTCTTCAATTTCTAGTTAAACAGCCCGTTGACGTAATTTTCGGCGTCAAACACCATCAGATCTTCGGCCTGTTCGCCGACGCCGACGTATCGGATGGGCAAATTGAGTTCCTTTGCGATCGCGACGGCGATGCCGCCCTTGGCGGTGCCGTCGAGCTTTGTCAGGACGATGCCGGTGACGTCGGCGGCCTTCATAAACTGCCGCGCCTGTTCGAGGCCGTTCTGACCGGTGACGGCATCGATGACCAATAATGTCTCGTGAGGAGCGCCGGCGACCTCGCGGCCGGCGATGCGTTTCATTTTCTCAAGTTCGGCCATCAGATTGGCCTTATTGTGGAGCCGTCCGGCCGTATCGACGATCAAAACGTCGGCCGCGCGTGCCTTGGCGGCGGCAAGCGCGTCAAAAAGCACCGCTGCGGGATCGGTTCCCTGCTTTTGCTGGATGATATCGACGCCGGCGCGCTCGGCCCATATCTCCAATTGATCGCCCGCGGCGGCCCTAAAGGTGTCAGCCGCGCAGATAAGCACGCCGTTGCCCTCGGCCTTTATTCGCCGGGCGAGTTTGCCGATGGTCGTCGTCTTGCCGACGCCGTTCACGCCCACGACCATCAGCACATAGGGCCGAATTTGATCGTCAATGCTCCGTTCGTCGGCGACGCCGCTCTCTTCGCTGTGGTGCAGGATGCCGAGAAGTTCGTGCTTCATCGCCGCTTTTAACGCAGCGAGGTCGCCGATCTCGGCGCGCGAGACGCCGACGCGGACGCGCTCAAGCATCTGCATCGTCGTGGCGACGCCGATATCGGTCGCGATGAGCATTTCTTCGAGCTCGTCGAGCAAGGCGTCGTCAATTTGCTTGCGGCCTTCAAAAACGGCGTCGAGCCGCGTATTTATCGTGTCGCGCGTCTTCTCAATGGCACGGTTGAACCTGACGCCCAGCTCGCGCTCGGCGGCCGCCTCCTGTGCGTTTAGCTCCTCGACGCTCCTGTCAAGCCCAAGCACCGACGCCGAATGCTTCTCGTCCCGATTTCTACGCCAAAATAGCGCCATAAACGTAAGCTACACAGTATAAAGGCTCGCCCCGCCGCCGCCAAACGCCCTTTTGGCAAGGCTGAATGTCATTTGGTAATAGTTCAGCGTGAAAAACGGCCTCTCCGCGAACTCTGCGTTTCATTCTCTGCGTTCTCTGCGTGGAAAAGACCTCAGCAAAGGTTCCACGCGGAGAACGCAGAGAGTTTCGCAGAGATCGCAGAAACGATCACAAGTTGAAACTGGACCATTACCTGACATTTTGCCAACGCCGAACGGTTTATTGGCGACGCCGAATGAGTTTTTGGCGACGCCGAATGAGTTTTTGGCGACGCTGAATGAGTTTTTGGCGACGCCGAGCGAGTTTTTGGCGACGCTGAACGACTTTCTGGCGACGCCGAACGAGTTTTTGGCACGCTGAGGGAGTTTTTGGCGACGCCGAACGACTTATTGGCGACGCCGAACGACTTTCTGGCGACGCCGAATGACTTTCTGGCGACGCCGAATGAGTTTTTGGCACGCTCAGCGAGTTTTTGGCGACGCCGAACGAGTTTTTGGCGACGCCGAATGAGTTTTTGTTCCCAACGAATCAGTTTTTGTGCACAATGAACGAATTATTGGGC